>Ga0268264_10000033_pt1 | contig 404123 bp, 330 predicted proteins | sample KBSSwiS32_FD_190357 | JGI IMG/M metagenome (GOLD analysis project Ga0268264, IMG submission 190357) | Switchgrass rhizosphere microbial communities from Kellogg Biological Station, Michigan, USA - KBS Switchgrass S3-2 (SPAdes) (version 2) | ecosystem: Host-associated > Plants > Roots >...
TGACGGCGGCAGCCCGAACGTTGACCCGCCGGTTGGCGATCGGCGCGATCACGATCTATCAGCAGGCCTGGAGTGCTCGAAAGCCGCCAACCTGCCGCTTCCAGCCGGGGTGCAGTGCCTACGCCCAAGAAGCGGTCGAACGATTCGGGATCGGCCGTGGTGGCTGGCTGGCGATCAGGCGGATCGGTCGCTGCCACCCTTGGCATCGCGGGGGCTTTGATCCGGTGCCCGATGTGGGCCGCCTTGATCAGTCGTCCGCTATCTCCTCCGCCACTGTGCGGATCTCGTAGAACAGGCCGTCATGAACCTCGATTTTCTCTATACCGCGGTCTCGTGGGTCCTCCTGCGTTGGCATTCGCTGTTTACGGCCGTCGGCCTGGATCCGGCCGGTGGGCTCAACTGGGCCCTGTCGATCGTTTTCCTGGTGGTCACCGCCCGAGTGTTGCTGTTCCGTTTCTTCATCAAGCAGGTTCACTACCAGCGCCGGATGCAGGAGCTACAACCACGGATCAAGCAACTGCAAGAGAAGTACAAGGGCGACCGGCAAGGCTTACAGCGCGAGATGGCAGCCTTCCAACAGGCCGAAGGATTCAACCCCCTTTCCGGCTGTCTGCCGATGTTTCTGCAGATCCCGGTCTTCATCTCGCTGTTCCATGTGCTGCGGCATCTGTCCAACGCGACCGCGCCGGGCTATCCGTCGGCCAAGCTCACCCTGTACGGCTTCACTCAGGAACAGACGCTCAACGCCGCTCACGCGAAGTTGTTCGGCGCTCCCCTGGCTGCCTCGCTGCACGACTCAGCGAGGCAGATCCTGACTCTGGGTGGCGACGTCACCTCGACCCGGATCGTCACCGTCATCCTGGTGCTGGTCAGCGCGGCCGCTACTTTCGTCACTCAACAAGCGGTTATCGCCAATCAGACCACGCCTCCCGAGGGCCAAGCCGCGCTGATTCAGAAGCTCATGAAGGTCGGTATCCCGGTCTCGGTCCTCTTCTCGGGTCTCATCTTCCCGATCGGGGTCCTGCTCTACTGGTTCACGTCAAACCTCTGGACCATGGGTCAGCAGTTCTACATCTTCCGTTTCCATCCGCATTCGCCGGGCTCGCCCGCTGCCGCCGCCGCGGCGCGCCCCGCCAAGGATGGCGTCGGCCGAACGTTGGCTCCCCGGCCGGGCCTGAAGCCGAATCGCGACCGGGGCGGTTCGGCCGCCAAGAATTCCAGCGCCTCTGAGAACTCGGCCGCCGGCGGTAGCGCTGCCGATGAGTCCAAGGCCGCGACCGAGCCGGTTGACTCCGCCGACACCACCAAGCAAAACGGGACCGGCGGCGCCGGGCGTCCCGTGAACCGTCCGCAACGTCCGGCAGGAAATCGACCGGCCAACAAGCGAACGACGCCGAGCAAGAAGCGGCGATAAGCCCACGAGGCCTTGCACCAATGCGCCACCAAACCCATCGAGCCTCCGCGGACGCCGCGGCCCAGCTGTGAACGAAGGAACCACGATGACTGAAACCGCCACTTCCGATCTCGAAACCGGTGCCGCCCCGACGGCTGAGGATGTCACGGAAGCCGCCACGGATTCTCACGCCAAGGCCGGTGACCGGGTTGGCGCGGCCGATCTCCTAGTGCAGGAAGGTGACATTGCCGCGGACTACCTGGAGCGGTTGCTCGACATCGTCGACTATGACGGCGACATCGATCTGGACGTTGAAAACGGCCGGGCCATGGTGGCTATCGTCGGCTCTGATCTGCAGCCGCTGATCGGTGCCAACGGCGCCACGCTGGATGCTCTCCAGGAACTGACCCGTCTGGCCGTACAACAGCAGACCGGTGTTCGCAGCCGCCTGATGCTCGATGTGTCGGGTCACCGCAAAGACCGTCGGGCGCAGCTCACCGAACTGGCCCAGACAACGGCCGCCGGAGTGATCGACTCCGGAGATTCAGCCAAGATGTCGCCGATGAACCCCTTCGAGCGCAAAGTCGTCCACGACGCGATCGCCGCGATTGACGGAGTTATCAGCGAATCTGAGGGCGAAGAGCCCAACCGTCGCGTTGTGGTGCTCCCTGCTCGGTGAATGCCGCTCCACCTGAACCGGACTTACCGCCGGCACCGTCCGTTCTCACGTCGCGGTTTCCGGACTGTGTGGCCTCGCTCGAAAGATTCAGTGAATGGTTGGGCACAGCGGGAATCACCCGTGGCTTGATCGGTCCTCGAGAATTGCCGCGACTGTGGGACCGGCACCTGCTGAACTCGGTCGCGATTACCGAGCTGCTCCCCCAGGACATCCGGCTGGTCGACATTGGTACCGGGGCCGGCCTGCCTGGCCTGGCGATTGCCATCGTTCGTCCCGATCTCAGGGTTGATCTGGTTGAGTCGTTGCAGCGTCGGACCGACTTCCTGAACGAGGTCGTGGCTGATCTCGGTTTAGCCGAGCGAGTTCGTGTGATCCGTGGTCGGGCCGAGGACAGGCAGGTAGTCGAGGCGGTAGGTTCGACATCGTTCGTGACTGCGCGAGCGGTTGCTCCCCTCGACAAGCTGGTTCGGTGGTCCTTCCCGTTGTTGATCCGGGGTGGACGGCTGCTAGCGATTAAGGGCGAGTCGGCCGAAGCTGAAGTCGCTGAACACGCGATCTACCTGGGCCGGATGCGGGCCGAGGTCGCGGGCATACGAGAGTGCGGCGCCGGGTTGGTCGATCCGTTGGTTCGGGTCGTTGAGCTCGTCCGTCGGTAGCAAGATCAACGAGGGGAACCAGGCGATGACGGAAGAGGCCTACGGCGATGTTTCACGTGAAACATCGAGTGAGCCGGCAACACCGGCGGTCGTAGCCGCCGTTCCGCCTTATTCGGTTTCACGTGAAACATCGGGCATCGACGTGTACGAGGCGTTGCAAGCCGATCTCGCAAATGACGATCATGGCGGGTCCTTCGGTGGCGATGTTTCACGTGAAACATCCTTTGACACCCCGATCGCTCGCGAGGCCATGCAGGCAGTGCGGGTAATGAATGTGCGGCAGGAAGAGTGGCCGAAGCCCTCTCACCCTCGGGTGATCACTATCGCCAATCAGAAGGGTGGGGTCGGGAAAACGACGACCGCGGTCAACCTGGCGGTCGCCCTTGGCTTGCACGGCCTGCAGGTGCTGCTGATAGACCTAGACCCGCAGGGCAACGCCAGCACCGCGATGGGTGTCGAACACGGAGTGGGGACACCATCTATCTATGACGTCCTGCTGGGGAGTTCCAGCCTGTCCGACGTCGCGGTTCCGGTCGAAGTCGCTCCAGACACGTTGCGCTGCATTCCAGCCACGATCGATCTTGCCGGTGCGGATATAGAGCTGGCTTCGCAGGTTGCTCGCGAACATCGACTGCGCAAGGCGATCGATGAGCTTCAAGACCCGTTCGACTACCTGATCATCGACTGCCCGCCGGCGCTGGGATTGCTCACCCTCAACGCGCTGGTTGCGGCCAAAGAGATTCTGATCCCCATTCAGTGCGAGTACTACGCGCTTGAGGGCCTCGCGCAGCTTCTCAACACGGTCGAGCTGGTCAAGAGCCAACTCAATGCAGCGCTCGATGTCTCCACCGTGCTGCTGACCATGTATGACAGCCGCACTCGGCTGGCCGATCAGGTCGCCGACGAGGTGAAGGAACATTTCGGTCCGAAAGTTATCGAGTCAGTCATCCCACGCAATGTGCGGGTGTCTGAAGCACCTGGGTACGGTCAGACGGTGATGACCTACGACGCCGGTTCGCGGGGAGCCGTCAGCTACCTCAAAGCTGCCCGGGAACTCGCAACCCGGGGAGCAGCCATGGGATCACACAACGAGGATGGGGAATGACGACGAAGCGGCGCGGCGGTTTGGGACGTGGTCTCGGGGCACTCATTCCGACCGCGCCACCGATTGAGGACGAACAAGCAGGCTCCGATGAGGGCACTGACAGCGACGCTTCGGCCAAGGACGCGCTAGACACTTCTGTTATGTCAGGTGCCTCTATAAAACCGAGACCGGAGGGCGTGAACCCCCCACCCTCATCCGCAGCCTCTACATCAGCTGCCGCAGCGAAGACAGCCAATAGAGTGCCTTCGCTGGCGTCCATTACCGCCTCATCGGCCACTGATTTCTACTTCGATCCGGCTCCGGTGCCTGGAGCTACCCTGCGCGAGATACGCCCGTCGGAGATCATCGCCAACGCTAAGCAGCCTCGTACTGTTTTCGACGAGGACGCGCTTAACGAGTTGTCGCACTCGATCAAGGAGTTCGGCGTTCTACAGCCCATCGTCGTTCGGCGGCGGGACGGCGCCACTGATGGCCAGGAACCGGGCTACGAACTCGTCATGGGTGAGCGGCGGTTGCGGGCCGCGATCAACGCCGGGCTGGAAAAGATCCCAGCCATCGTGCGTGACACCGCGGATGACGCCATGCTTCGCGACGCTCTGCTGGAAAATATCCACCGGGCCCAGCTCAATCCGTTGGAAGAAGCGGCGGCCTACCAGCAGTTGCTCGAGGAGTTCGGAGTCACCCACGACGAGCTGGCCAGTCGGATCGGCCGGAGTCGTTCGCAGGTGAGCAACACGATCCGACTACTGAACTTGTCGGTGCCGGTGCAGCGTCGGGTGGCCGCAGGAGTGTTGTCGGCCGGCCATGCCCGGGCGTTGCTGGGCCTCGCCGGCCGTGAGCAGCAGGACGAGTTGGCGGGCCGGATCGTGGCCGAAGGGCTTTCGGTTAGGGCCACGGAAGAGTTGGTGGCGGTTTCGGCCAACGCGGGCGCGACGAACCGGACGACCGGTCGAACGAAGTCAGCTCCGAAGATCACAGCCCCTGCCCTGGCCGATCTGGCCGCGAACCTGTCCGATCAGTTGGACACCAAGGTGCGAGTGGATCTCGGCCGTCGCAAGGGAAAAATCACGATCGAGTTCGCTTCGGTCGACGACTTGGAGCGGATCGTCGCGGTCATCGCCCCGAACCTGGCTACCAAGCCCAAGCGCGGGTAACTCGCTGTCAGCTGGGATCTGCCTCGCCACGCTCGGTTGGGGCCGGTGTCATCCGTCCCCATGACACCACCTCGCCCACTGGTCGCCGACCGCGTTTGAGCGAAGGCGACCTGCGATCGGGAGCGCCGTACCCGAGTGAGATGACGCCAACGAACCCAAGCCGTTGGGGTATGCCAAAGGTCGCGCGAATGGCACCCGCCGCCTCAGGCGGCACCCCGAACCAGCAGCTCGACAGACCTCGGTCGGTCGCGCCGAGCAACACCAACAAGCTGGCCATTCCGGTGTCGATGTCCCAGTAGGGCGCCGGCCACCGAGACTCGCTGCGATCGACCCAGCCTTTGTCGGGCTCGGCATAGCGATCCAGATAGGCCTGCTTATCCGACAGGGCGAGGATTAGAGCCGGCGCCGACCGCATCCCGACCAGCCATCGATCTGGCGGTGTCGCCCCTTCAGAACCGACCACGGCCGAAGCCGTCGCATCCCAGAATTGGCTTATCTCATAAGGGGAATCTAAAACGAGAAAGTGCCAGCCTTGGCTGAATCCGGCGCTCGGTGCCCGGATCGCCAACTCCAGCAGGTCGGTGATCAGAGTCCGTTCGACTGGCCGGCCGGACTGGTAGCTACGTACCATGCGCCGGCGCCGAACGACCTCGCTGAATTCCATGTCCGCAAGGCTAGGCGGTGTTTCCAGCGACAAATACATTGGTCGGCCGGCCCGGATGTGAAACTCTGAACCCCGTGGACCTCCTTCAATCGCGCAAACTGGCCGACGTCTGTTACGACATTCGTGGCCCGGTCCTGGTCGAGGCCAAGCGCCTCGAGGAACAGGGTCATCGGATCCTCAAGCTCAACATCGGAAATCCCGGGGCTTTCGACTTCAGCGCACCGGACGAGATCCTGTTGGACGTAATCCGCAATCTGCCTGCCGCCGAGGGGTATTCGGATTCACAAGGGATTCTGAGCGCACGTACAGCTATCGTCCAGCACTACCAGGAGCGCGGGCTGGACACGGTGCACGTCGATGACATCTGGCTCGGTAATGGAGTCAGCGAGCTGATCGTGATGGCTTTGCAGGCCATGCTCGACAACGGTGACGAGGTTCTGATCCCGGCACCGGACTATCCGCTCTGGACGGCGGCGGCGTCCCTGTCTGGTGGGACACCCCGGCACTATCTGTGTGACGAGGCCAGTGGGTGGCTGCCCGATATCGACGACATTCGCTCCAAGATCACCGACCGGACCAAGGCGATCGTCGTCATCAACCCGAACAATCCGACCGGCGCCGTGTATCCGCGCCATATTCTCGAAGAGATCGCGGAGCTGGCCCGGCAGCACAGCCTGACCGTCCTGGCCGACGAGATCTACGACAAGATTCTGTACGACGATGCCCACCACATTCCGTTCGCGGTCGTCGCGCCGGACCTGTTTACCCTTACTTTCAATGGCCTTTCCAAGGCCTATCGGCTGGCCGGCTTCCGCTCAGGTTGGCTCATGGCCGCTGGGCCCAAGAAGCACGCGAGTAGCTACATCGAAGGTCTGACCATCCTGGCCAACATGCGCCTGTGCGCCAACGTCCCCGGGCAGCACGCCATCCAGGTCGCCTTGGGTGGACGGCAGTCGATCCGGGAACTGGTGCTCCCCGGTGGCCGGCTGCTGGAGCAGCGGGATGCGGCGGTGTCGGCGCTGCGTGCCATTCCCGGGGTCTCCTGCGTGGAGCCCAAGGGGGCTTTGTACGTGTTCCCACGACTCGATCCCGACATGATTCCGATCAAGGACGACCAGAGCTTCGTGCTGGATTTCCTGCGCGAACAACACGTGCTGCTGGTGCAGGGGACCGGATTCAACTGGCCGACCCCGGATCATTTGCGGATCGTCACTCTTCCCCACGCCGAGGTCCTGACGGAGGCTATCGGGCGCCTGGGCCAGTTCCTGGAGGGTTACGAACCCAGCTTCGCCCGCTAGTCTGTACGACGGCTGTGGTTTCAGCCCTCGGATGGACGATCTTCCAAGGTGGGGACAACGGATGTCGCGTCGGATAGTTCCGCTGACGTTAGACACCCTTGATGATCTTCCAACGCCGTGCCGGAGCTGCCTGTTCTGGGAGCTTGGCCCGATTGCCGATCCCCAGCAAATCCCGCGCGAGGAAGCTGCTCTGGAAAAAGAGGCTTGGCTGTCCGCGACCCTGCTGGAATGGGGAAGTTGCGGAAAGATCGTGTACGTCGCCGGCGTACCGGCGGGGTACGCAATGTTCGCTCCCCCGGGTTTCGTGCCACGGGCGGCCTCTTTCCCGACATCACCGGTCTCTGGGGATGCCGTGCTGCTGATGGTCGCTAAGGTGCTGCCCGAATGGACCGGATCCGGCATCGGACGAATGCTGGCCCAGGCGGTGGCCGCCGAGCTGGTGCCCCGAGGAGTCAAGGCGATCGAGGCCTTCGGCTCGACCGGTGACGGTACCAAGGGCTGCCTGCTGCCGGCCGACTATCTGCGCTCGGTGGGGTTCAAAACTGTGCGCCCGCACCCGTATTACCCCCGGTTGCGCATGGAGCTCAAGACCACCGTTTCGTGGCGCAGCGACGTGGAGTACGCCCTGGAAAAGATCTTCGGGACGACCCCGAGCCGATCTCTCACCCCCGTCTAGGTTGCAGACAGTGGACCAGATGATCACGAAGATAGGGGTGGGGAACCAGTGCGGCAACCGGACGAGTCAGACGATGAAGGCCGGCAGCTTCAGCACACCGGTCGGCGGATCCTGCTCCCGCGGCAGGTATACCCGCTGGATCGCGGCCAGTAGGCCCTCAGCCACGCGATCCCGGAAAGTCGGATCGACCAACCTCGGCCGATCTACGGGCGATGAAAGGTATCCCAGCTCCAGCCGGATCGTGGGCATCATCGTCATCACCAGCATCGTCCACGACTTCGCGTGGATTCGACCGTCCAGCAGGCCGGTCCGGGCTACGATCTCACGCTGCACGAGATCAGCGAAGCGCTCACCGATGCTGGACGAGACCTCGCCCGCGCCATAGTAGTAGGTGGCCACGCCGTTGGCGTTCGGGCTCGGCGTCGCATCAACATGCAGCGACAGCACCAGATCCGCGCTCTGTTCGTTGGCGAACCGGGCTCGCTCCGAATCGTCCTTCGTGCTTGCCGGTCCTCGGGTTAGCCACGTCGTCACGCCTAGAGCGGTCAACCGCCCCTCCAGCCGGGTCGCCAAGTCCCAGGCAATATCGGCCTCGGTTATGTCGCCGACCACCGATCCCGGATCGTCCCCGCCATGACCCGGATCGATGACGATCCGCTTGCCGAGCAGGTTCGGCCCGGAGTCGGCGACGGCCATCATGTCTCGCAACATCTGCGGACGCCCGCCGACGACCCGCTTGCGTTCGAGTTGCCGCAACGCCCGCAGTGTTACCGGACCGCACACACCGTCCGCGAGCAGACCCATGTCGCGCTGAAAGGATTGCAAAGCACGAGCCGTGTCCGCCCCGAAATGCCCGTCGGCCCGTCCGGCGCGATAGCCGATCTCCAGCAGGTGCCTTTGCAGCTCGGCCACATCATCGCCCACGATCTGGTTCGAGGCATTGTGGGCGATGATCCGGTCACCCAACCGCCATCGAGCACCTTGCAACGCCCGGTACGTTTCCACCCCGACCTTGCCATCGACGGTCAGACCGCGCCGTTGCTGAAAGGCCCGGACGGCGGTTTCAGTGGGCTCGTCGAATAGGTCATCCAGGCCGGGATCGGTGTTGCCGAGAAGCCCGAGGGTCGCCAGAATCCGCCGGATCTCAGCGACGCCGTCATTACGGTCGCCGAGGCGGTGCAGCTGCATCCCGGACAAGTCCCGTCTGTCGGCTCAACCAGTCGGACTGCTTCTCAATCCACTGACCACCGTCATTCTGCCCTACTGAAACCGCCAGCAGCGCATCCGACGATTCGGACGTTTCACACAAAAATAACGGCGGACCTGCGGAGTACGCAGATCCGCCGTCAGACGGGCAGTGGTTTAGCCGATGTATTCGGCCAAGTCGTTGAGCAAAGCCTGCTTGGGCTTGGCCCCGACTATCGACTTAACTACCTCGCCGCCCTTGAAGACGGACATCGTCGGGATCGACATGATGTGGTAATCGCGGGCGACGTTCGGGTTCTCGTCGATGTTCAGCTTGACGATCTTCAGCTTCTCGCCGTGCTCAGCCGCAATCTCTTCCAAAACCGGCCCGACCAGGCGGCACGGGCCACACCATTCAGCCCAGAAATCGACGAGCACCGGCGTATCCGCCTGGAGAACGTCAGTGGCAAAAGTGGCGTCGGTGACGACTGCCGTGTGCTGGCCCATAATGTGCAACTCCTCAAAGTCTCGGAACGTGCAGTGGTGTAACGCGCGATGGTGCCGAACTCTTCCCGGCGAGGCCGGCGTGCGCTCAGGCGGTGACAACTTCCCCACTGGCCAGCGCGGCCAGGTAACGCTCAGCGTCCAGAGCGGCCTGACAGCCGGTTCCGGCAGCCGTGATGGCCTGACGATAGACGTGGTCTACGAGATCTCCGGCAGCGAACACGCCCGGAAGATTCGTCCGGGTCGACTTGCCCTCGGTCACGACATAGCCCTCGTCGTCCAGGTCAATCTGGCCTTTCACCAGCTCCGAGCGGGGATCGTGGCCGATGGCAATAAACAGCCCCGTCGCCTCGATCTCACTGATCTCACCCGTCTTTACGTTGCGCAGAGACAGCGAGGACACCTTGTGCTCGCCGTGGATCTCAGCCACCTCGGAGTCCCACACCCACTTGATCTTCGGGTTGGACGCCGCCCGCTCGGCCATAATCTTGGACGCGCGCAGCTGATCGCGGCGGTGCACCACGGTCACGGTCTCAGCGAAACGAGTCAGGAACGTCGCCTCTTCCATGGCAGTGTCGCCACCGCCGATGACCACGATGTGCTGGCCACGGAAGAAGAAACCGTCACAGGTCGCGCACCACGACACCCCGTGGCCGGACAGCTCGTCCTCACGGGGGATGTTGAGCTTCTTGTAGGCCGAACCCATCGCCAGGATGACGGCGTCGGCGGTCCACTCGCCACCCAACGTCCGCACCTTCTTGACCGGTCCCTCGAGCTCGACCGCGATCACGTCATCGGTCACCAGTTCGGCCCCGAAGCGTTCGGCTTGCGCCCGAATTTCGGTCATCAGGTCCGGGCCCATGATGCCGGTCGGGAAGCCCGGGAAGTTCTCAACCTCGGTCGTATTCATCAGGGCCCCGCCGAACTGGCTGCCCTCGAACAGCAGCGGCTGCAACTCGGCCCGGCCCGTATACAGCCCGGCTGTGTAACCGGCGGGACCGGAACCGACGATGATCACCTGACGGTGGTTGGAAGTCACGACTACCTCGATGTGTTCGGCTGCTGCCGACTGGAAATCCCAGCCGCGCCTGCAGTTTTGAAACGAGTGTAAAGCCCTTGCTATTCCGTACCAGCGCGCCGTGAGACCGCCCGATCACCGCGAACGGACGGCCGCGGCGATCTGTTTGACCTCCGGCAGCGGCAGGCGGTTAGCGACCGTCCACATCACCACCGAACCCAGGCCGCCGCCGAGCACAAGGCCGACCAAAGCCGATGCCCGTCCGACTCCGAGCACCGAATCGGCCAGTAACACCAACAGCAGACCGACGATCGCTCCGGCCACGGCCGCGACCGCGATGTAGCCCACGGTCCGGGTGACCGTGCGGAAGCCCAGTCCCCCGAAACGCCTGGTCAACAGCAGATGGCCCGCCACGCAGCCCACCACATAGGACAGTGACGTCGACGCCGTGAGCGCGATGATCACGGCGCGGCCATCCCACAGCGCCCCGGCGGCCAGCACGAGCAACACCTTGGTGAACACCATCGACAGGTTGATCATCGCCGGGGTCCGGGCATCGCGCAGGGCGTAGAACACCCGCTGTTGCAGCATTACCAGCGCGAACGGCAACAGCCCGAAGGCGCCGACCGCTAGCGCGGTACCGGTCAGCCGCGCCTGATCCAGGGTGAACCGGCCGAGCAGGATGACGCTGGTGAACGACGGTCCGAACACGATCAAACCAGCGCTGATCGGGACCAGGGCTACTGCGGACAATCGGGTGCCCAGGCGGAGGTCGTCCAGCACCTCCTCGGTATCGCCACGAGCGGCGGCCCGACTCATCCGAGGCATGAGGGCCGTCAGCAACGACACTCCGAGAATCCCGTACGGCACCTGGAACAACAGGTCGGCGTAGGCGAAAATCGTCACGCCGCCCTCATTGATCGCGACCCGGTTGATGGCGATCACTCCGACCTGACTGATGGCCACATAGGCCAGCACCCACAGTGTCAACGTCCGGAATTCCGACATCCGGCCAGTCTCGCCGGCTGAGGCGCGGAAGCGCCACTGCCAGTGAAAGCCACTGCGCCGCAGCGGCACGATGAGCACGACTGCCTGGGCGACGATGCCCAGAGTCGTCCCAATGCCTAGTACGAGAATTTGGGTATTGGTGATCGTTGCGGTGGCCAGTGCCGACGGTCCGGGGACGAGGACGAACAGCCCCACCGCGGCGATCGTGATCAGGTTGTTGAGGACCGGGGCCCAGGCCGGCCAGCCGTAGATGTGGCGGGTATTGAGGACGGCGGCGAACATCGCTCCGAGCCCGTAGAAGAAGATCTCCGGCAAGAGCAGCGTGGCCCAGAGTGTGGCCACCGATTGGAAGTTGTGGGGCCCGCCGAAGAAGGCAATGAGCCAGGGCGCGGCCAGGACGGCCAGCAGCGTCGCGCCACCCAGACTCGCGGTCGCGATCGACAGCAGGCGCTGGGTATAGGCGATGCCGCGATCCCGGTCGTCTTGCTGGGCTTTGACCAGGATCGGAATGACCACGCTGGTCAGCACTCCGCCGAGTAGCAGCTCGTACACCATGTTGGGCAGGGTGTTGGCCAGGTTGTAGGCCTCGGCCACCCCGTGCAAGCCAGAACCCAGCGCGGCGGCCAGGACGATGGTGCGCAGAAAGCCGGTGGCCCGGCTGACCAGGCTGGCCACCGCCATCGTCCGGCTGCTGGCTAGCAGGCCGGGCGCGGCCGGCTCGGCCTCGGGCTGCGAATCAGCGACGGCCGCCGGATGGCCGAGATTTGCGGAGTCGGTGAGGACCCCCGAGTCGGTGAGGACCCCCGAGTCGGTGAGGACCTCGGACTCGAAGTTCGGCAAGTCCAGCGGTTCGTCCGGCGACGCCAGGCTGGTGTCCTCGATCAGATTCGCGACGGGCGCCGGCCGCGGTCGCCACCGGCGCGGGCCGTGATAGCTCGGCGTGCTCCAGGTGTCAGCCGGCTCGCGGGCCTCAGCCGTGGCGACAGCCAACAACGACGCGTCGCCGGGCACCGGCATGGCCCCGTAGATGCGCGGCTCGCTCCACTGATCGGGCGGGGGTGCGGTCATTGAGCCCCGACCGTGGCCAGCGAATGGGAGGCGTACCCGCGCCGGATGCGCCGGATCAGGCGAATCAGCAACGCCAGGATCAGGACGGCGGCCGCGCCGAACGTGACGATCTTGGTAATTCCGCCGAGCGCGGTGGAACGGACGTTGAGGTTGAGTTGCTGACCCAGCTGCCCGCCATCGGGCGCGGTCAGGCTGGCCAGAACCTGAATCCGACTGACCCGGTTGATATGAGTCGGGATCGAAACCTTGATCCGACTATTCGCGGGCACTGTCTGCACGCCGATCTCGTCGGCACTGAAGCCCTGACTGTTTCCTCGCCCGGCGACCACCTGCACTCGGACCTTCACGGGCTCATTGAGACCGTTGGCCACGGTGACGACGAGCGGCGAGTTGGACGAGGAAAGGCTGTAGTTCGGCGTCGTCGGTTCCACCAGATGCACCTTGGACGTGAGCGTGTCGATCGCCATGTTCAGCTCGGCCGCTCGAGTGGAAGCCTCGGCCGGTACCGTCCGCCACGCGCTGGACTGTGCGCGCTGGATGCCGCTGTTGAAGCCGCCCAGCAGGGTAAGGGCGGCCGCGTTGTCCAACGCCCCGCGCAGCGAGGTCACCTGCTGTTGGGTGCGCAGCACGGCGTCCATGGCGGCGGACGGAACCTCAGCGCTCTGGGCGTCGGCCGGAACGACTAGCGAGCCCCGATCCACCGGGGTGAAATCGGCGATCGCCGTTCGGCGACCGACGGACTGCGACCACGTCTGGGTACTGCTGCTGAGCAAGGTCGCGATGGCGTTGGCCGGTGAAGGATCGATGTAGCGGCTGGCGGCAATGACCACAAGATGCGGTGCCGCCGGGGCCGTGACCGCTCGAACCGCCAGCTCGGACAGCAGCGTCTGCAGGTCGGTGGCGATGTTCGTGTCTTCAGCCAGCGTCCGAGCGGTGAGCTTTTGCAGCGCACTGTCGGTGACCAGCGCGGTGGCAACACCGGTGGCCGTCGGCAACGGCGACACCGCGTCCGGTGGCGGATCGGACTTGTTCTTCCCAGGCAGCGCGGCATCGCTCAGCAAGACCGCCGAGGCACCGCCACCCACCGCGGCGTCCAGCGCCTTACCAGAGATGATGCCGTCGGCCGGCCAGGTCAAGTCACTGGTGAAGTCGTCTAAGTAGGGCGCGATCCGAGTCTTGACCTGCGGGTCGAGGGCAGTCGACCACTTCAGTCCGGCGCGGCTGACCGCATCGATGTCCGGGTCGGCGTAAGCGGTGAGGACGATGTCGTGCCGGGTTCGCACCGCGCTGAGGCGTTCGAGCCATTCGTGGGCCGCCTCGCCACCGGTTCCAGCGGTCACGCCGGAGGCGGTTTTGACCTGATATCCGCTGGGTCCAGCCATCACGGCCAGGCTGTCCAGCAGGTCCGGGTCGATGGGAATGGTGAGCCGTACATGGTTGGTGACGCCTTCAACAACCCGCAAAGCACGGTCCAGGCGGCCACCGCTGGATACGGACTGGGCGAGCTTGTCGTCGTTGAACACCGTCTCACTGGCTGAGCGGTGGGGCGGCTCGATCAACGGCCAGATCCAACTCACCGCCACCGGCTTCGGGTGGATCTGGGAAAAGGAGGGCACCAGGATCTGGGTGCGCCCGATCTCGGCAAAACCGATGCCGGGTTGAAGGCCCTGAACGACCAGCGCGTACGGATACACCGCGGTGTCGCACAGGCACATGTCCTCGCTACCGGGCGTACTCCGGTAAGTGACGGTCAGGGATCGATGAGCCGGCAACGGTCTGCCAACGTCGACCGGTTTCGGCTGGATGGTGTCGGTCGGCGGCGGAGTCGCTACCGCCCCCTCCAACGAGGCCTGGCTGAACAGCGGAAATCCCCGCTCGAGGTACACCTCGACGTCAGAGTAATTGACGTCCGAGGTGTTCGTCACGGTCGCGGTGAAGGTGACGGGTTGATCAGGTTTGTTGGCATCCGGACTGCGCGGAGTGATCGACAGCAGGGTCACCGTAACCGGGGTCGGTTGCTTCGCTGCCGGCTGAGTAGAGGTACCGGACGACCCCGGCGCCGGCGAATCGCTCGGATCCGCCCAGGCGGCCAACGGCAACCCGAGCATGATCAGCACCCCGGCCACAAGCACCCGCATGACTCGCGTGAAGCCCCCTAGACCCGTCACGCGCTCCCTCGCTTCACGCGGTGTTTCTCGCGTGGCTCGGTCCGCTCCGGCCTAAGGCCGATGCTCCCTCGCTTCACGCGGTCTCCCGGAGGAGTCGGCTCGCTTCGTCCACCAGATCCCGCTCGTCCGAATAGGCCAGCCGGGCGGCGATCTTGGGCAACGGCACCCACTCGACCTCGGTGACCTCGATGTCGGTGTCAGAAAGCTCGCCACCGATCGCCCGCAGCAGGAAATGGTGCACCGTTTTGTGGATCCGACGCCCGTCGGCCACGAACCAGAAATCGATCGTCCCGAGCTCGCCGATGATCTCGCCGGAGATGCCGGTCTCCTCCTCGACCTCCCGGATCGCGGCCTGCTGCGCGGTCTCCCCGTCCTCCAGATGACCCTTCGGAAGGGACCACAGCAACCGCCCGCGGCGGTTCGTCCGGCCGATGAGCGCCCCTAAGGGCACTGTGTCCGACAGATCGAGCACCAGGCCGCCGGCACTCGTCTCATCGACCCGAGGAAGCCGCAGGCGTCGGGAAGTCGACGCTCGGGACATGGTCCGATGCTACTTGGCGAGTCAGTAGGCTCCTCGGACGTGAGCGGGAACCCAGCTGAATTAGTGCCGATTCCACCGGTGGCCGTCCGCCTCGGTGAAGCGTTTGCGGCGGCCGGGCGACAGCTCCATCTGGTTGGTGGCCCCGTCCGCGACGCCTTGATGGGCCGCCCGGTCAACGACCTCGACTTCACCACTGACGCCCGGCCGGCCGAAATCCTGTCCATCCTCGAACCGCTGGCCGAAGCGACCTGGACGACCGGCATCGAGTTCGGCACGGTCGGCGCCCAAATCGCCGGCGTCCCGTGCGAGATCACGACATTTCGAGCCGACCGCTACGACCGCGTCACCCGAAACCCAGAGGTCCTGTTCGGCGACACCCTCGATGAGGACCTGCACCGGCGCGATTTCACCATGAACGCGATGGCGGTCTCCGTCCAGGAGGGGATCTTCACCGATCCCTACGGTGGGCTGGCCGACCTGGCTCGCGGCATCGTCAGGACCCCGGCCGCGCCGGAGGAATCCTTCGCCGACGACCCGCTGCGAATGCTGCGGGCAGCCCGATTCGTCTCCCAGCTCGGGGTCACCGTCGACGAACCGGTGCTGGCCGTGATGGCTGAACTGGCCCCGCAGCTCAGCCGGATCACGGCCGAGCGGGTCCAGGCCGAATTGAACAAGCTCCTGCTCGGAACCAACCCTCGCCGGGGACTGGAAACCCTGGTTGACACCGGTCTGGCCGAGATCGTCCTGCCCGAACTTCCCGCCCTGCGGATGGCCGATGACGAACACGGCCAGCACAAGGACGTCTACGCCCATACCCTGCAGGTGCTCGATCAAGCCATCGATCTGGAAGACCAGCCGGACCTCGTGCTGCGCTGGGCGGCTCTGTTGCACGACATCGGCAAGCCCGCCACCCGGCGCTTCGACCCGACCGGAAATGGCCCCAAGGTGACCTTCCACCATCACGAGGTGGTCGGGGCCCGGATGGCTCGCCAACGACTCAAGGCCCTGCGCATGTCCAAGGACGACACCGAGGACATCGCGCGGCTGGTGTTCCTACACCTGCGCTTCTACGGCTATGGAAAGGGCGAGTGGACGGACTCGGCGGTGCGCCGCTACGTCGTGGACGCCGGGCCGTTATTGAGCCGGTTACACAAGCTTGTGCGCTCGGACTGCACCACTCGCAACCGCCGCAAGGCCGAACTGCTGTCCCAGACCTATGACGAGCTCGAAAGCCGGATCGCACGGCTGGCTGAGCAGGAAGAACTCGCCGCTATCCGTCCCGATTTGGACGGCAACGAGATCATGGCCATCCTCGAGATCCCGCCCAGTCGGCTGGTCGGGCAGGCTTACCAGCATCTGCTGGAGCTCCGGATGGAGCACGGGCCGCTGGATCATGATCGCGCGGTGGCCGAGTTGAAGTCGTGGTACGCCGCCCAATCCAGTAGCTAGGCCGACGGCTGGATCCCGGAGTCAGCCGTGCGACTCGTCCGCAGATAGATGAGCCCGGTGATGGCATACGCGGCCGCGATGAAGCACACGGCGGGGATCGACTTTCCGGTCTCGGGCAGCACCACCGCGGTCAGGACTGCCGCGCTGACAAACACCAGGTTGAACAAGGTGTCATAGAGCGAGAACACCCGTCCGCGAAAGTCATCAGCCACCCGTTGGGCGACCAGCGTGTCGACGCAGATCTTCACGCCCTGGGCCACGAATCCCAGCACGGCGGCGGCCGGCAGGTAGGTCTGCAGCAGGAAGGGAAGCCCCAAAGTGATCTCAGCCAGCCCGGCCAGGATGAGCAGAAACGCACACCAGCGGACGTAACCGATGCGGCGGGACGCGATCGGCGTCGCGATGGCGGCCAGCCCACCACCGATGGCGATCGCGGCAACGACCTGACCCAATCCGGCCAGCCCGGCCCGTAACGGCCCCTCGTCCTGGAAGTAGTTGCGGTACAGCAGCAGCGTGCAGATCGCCGAAACCCCATAGGCGAAGCGATGCACGCCGATAACGAGGAATGCTCGCATCACGGCGGGATGGGAATGGACGTGGCGTCCACCGGCAATCAGCCCGGACAGCACGTTACGAACCGTCTCGCCACGGCTGCGGGTGTCGTCGTCCGGGCCGAGCTGTTCACGTCCGAATCCGACGGCCCGCAAGCCGGCGTACAGGTAGGCGACGGCCGCGCCGACGGCGACGATAGCCGACCCGGTTTCGGTGCTTCCGGCCAGCGCCCGCAGGGTAATAGCCGCCCCGCCGCCCACGGCCGTCAGCACCGCGCCCGCGGTAGTCGACACCGCATTCGCCGTGATCAAACGGTCCAAATCCACGACGTGGGGCAGCGATGCCGAGAGACCGGACAGGACGAAGCGGTTGACCGAGATCACGACGAGCGCACTGAGGTAGAAGGGCTGTCCATGTACGCCCACGGCGATCTCCACCGCGACCCCGCAGACCAATATTGCCCGGATGAGGTTCGCGCCGACCAGCACCTGTTGGCGCCACCAGCGATCGAGCAATACCCCGGCGAAGGGGCCGAGCACTGAGTACGGCAGGAGCAGAACCGCGAACCCGGCGGCAATGTCGGCGGCGTGGGCCTGACGCTCGGGGTTGAACAGGACGGCTCCGGCCAGCGACGCCTGAAAGACTCCATCGGCGAATTGGCCACCGAGGCGCACGGACAGCAACCGCCGAAAATCCGGCCGTTGCCACAGGTGACGGGTGACTTCGGCATCCGGTATCGCGAGTGGCACAGCGCGACCGTAGCTTGAAGCGTGCGATATTGGTTGAGTGACTGCCGATCCTCGCTGGCTGTTACCGCCGGCCGCCCACCGTCTGCTCATCGCGTCGCCGTCGCTGACCGACCCTGAGTTCTTTCGAACCGTGGTGTTTCTCATCGAGCATGACGACACCGGCACGGTGGGAGTGATCATCAATCGGCCGTCGCACACGCCAGTCGGCCAGATCCTGCCCGATTGGCAGGACGTGATGAGCGAACCGTCCGTGGTGTTCAACGGTGGACCGGTTCAACGCGACGGCGCCCTCGGCCTGGGTCGGTTGGCCGGTTCGACCGACGCCGGGAACGGATTGCGGGCTGTCAGTGGGGGTCTAGCTTTGGTCGACCTGGACGCGGATGCGGCTGAGGTCGCGGTCAGTGCGTCCAGCCTGCGGGTATTCGCCGGTCACGCCGCCTGGTCCCCTGAACAACTGGACGCCGAGGTCGCGGACGGCGGCTGGTTTGTCGTTCAAGGTGGATTGGACGACGTCTTCTCGCCCCAGCCCTCGACCCTGTGGAAGGCGGTTCTGCGGCGTCAGCCAGCGCCATTGTCGCTGATTTCCACCTACCCCGTGGATGTCGCGCTCAACTAGAGGTCGGGGTTCAGTTTGGTAATTCCCGGTTCTGGCAAGGTGATGTATTGACCGTCGCTACCGCCGAAGTCGTGCCTGTCGCGGCCAGATCTGCGGTAAAGCTCGAATCGTTCATGGCCGGAAACGGTCAGCGGCCGACTGCGCTTCGGCTCGGGCCCGGCGGACGCGGGCGATCATCTCGCTAAGCCGGTAGGCGCCGTGCCGCGCGGCCGAGTTGGCGTAGTACTCCTCGGCGTCGATCGTTAATTTCAGGACCACGTCATGCAGCTCCCGGTCGGTGTATCCGTCGAATGCGGCGAGAAGGTTCCGTTCGCGAGTTTCGTCGTCCTCGACCGGAGGGCCCGGGATGTCGTCCGCATGCGGTGTGTCGGCCGCGACAGCGTCAAGCTCGTCGAGCAGATCGAACGCGTTCTCAGGCGGGGGTGTGGTCAGATCGGGCGTCGGCAAGGTCATGGGGAGGAGGTCCTGTCCTGTTAGGCGAGCAAGCCGCGGGGTCAGCGTCACAAGATCATGAACGGCTCGCGCGACCATACCGACTGAACACCGGATGCACGAATCGCCTTCAGCAATCAGTCACTGTCGTCGTCGTCCACGGTGCCGGTCGTGGTCGTGGTCGTCGATCCGGAGTTGTTCCGGGCCTCCAACACGTCGTGCAGAGCCTGGGCCAGCCCCCAGTAGCCCATTTTGCCGGCGAGTCCGGCGATCTGCAGTATCAGGTCGTAATCAAGATTGGCAACAACCTCAGGCGGTAGCTGCCCGTTATCAACGAATACGGCATTCAGCCATTCGAGATACTCCCTACTCAACGGATCGGAGGGAGGCTGCAACAGTTGCAGCCGTTGATACTCCGTTCCATCGGCGACCGGCTCAATGTGACCTAGGTCGTCTGGACCGGTGACCTCGCCGGCAGGATTATCGATGTCGGCGCCAGGATTCTCGGCGTCCCTTCGTTGAGCGTTGATTACGTCCGCGATCCGATTTCCGATGTCGTATAGGTCGTTCTCCCGCGCGTATCGAAGTAGTTCTTCGGCAGATACGCCTTCGTCGGCAAGATTGCTGAGACAGCTCTCCGTGTGGTTGGGTCCCCCGGCTCCGGCCCGCATGACGTCTTCGGCAAGCCATACGTCCTTTGGCCGGACTCGGACGCCGTTCGATAGGTACAGGCCGCCATTGGGTCCTCGGTGGAGCGGGCTACCTTCGAAGGAGTCCAGTATTGGCTGCAACTCGGCAACTAGCTCCGCATAGCCACTGTCTCCAGCATAGCCACTGAGATTAGCAACATCGTGGAACCTCATCCGGCTGAAGCTGGCGCGATAAGCATTCACCCCATCTCGCATGATTTTGTCTGCGGCGTACTGGAATCCACCGTCTACTGCTTGAATTATCTGGGTAACGTTGTCGGTAGCGGCGTACTTGCGGTCAATCATTTCGTCAGAGGCTGATTGCTCATCTTCCTCTGACGTGGTGGTTTCGCTTTCCGGATCCGTCATTATGCGCTCCTCGTGCTACTCACTGTCGGTGATTTCGCTACCGAACGGGTGGGCAACAACGTCGCTCGGATCAGGAATCGTGTAGAGCTCGCCGGGTCCGTACATACCGTGAAGGTCGATGTCTCCTTGTAGCCAAAGCTTTTCCAGCATCTGTGAGTAGTCGCATCCGCCGGGCATGCGGCTCTTTTGATCGAGATAGCGCTCTATTAGGCCCCTGAGATCCGGGTGTACGACGTTCGCCTTGTCCCGGATTCTCGCGACGACTTTGATACTGGTGTGGTCCATGTACATGGCCAAATTGATGTACGCCAGATTTGTAAGCTCGTCCAGCAGCCCCGGCCAGTCGTCCTCGTCGATTTGGTCGGGATCCCCGCTCAGGCTGCTTATTCTCTGATCTAGCGATATTCCCTGCGCCAGGTACCGCGTCTTCAATTGGGCGATTGGATCTGTCATCTGAACTCCTTAAGCTGCGTGGCTTAGGCGCCTTGTCAGTCCGAGGCCTTATCAGTGCGACTGTTGAGCACGTTGCGAAGACGTCGGGCAATGTCGAGAGAACCCGTTTCCGCACAGAACGCGATCGTTAACTCGATCAGGCTGGAGCTGGCGTCATTCACAGACTTGACAGTCCTTAAGTCTTCCGCGAAGTTGTCACGCAAATAGTTAGCGAGTTCAACCTCGGGCGAAATCGTCTGGAATAGCGGCTGATACTGAACACCGGAGCTGTCCGAGCCAGTGCTGGTTGTTGTGGTGGTGGACGCTGAGAACGTTTCGGGATTTTCCGCAACGTCCCAGGGGGCATCATCGGGATCCTCCAATGCAGCTTGATCAAGGGCATCCAGAAGGTCGTTTCGACGGTGCTGGGCCGCAAGGTTGCGGAGTCGGCCCGCCACCGAAGGACAGCTGCCGCATATAAGCCTGCAGCTCCGACCCATCCAGTCCCCGAAACTGACCGAGAAACTCAGTTTCCATTTCTTGCTGGCTCATCGGAACTTGCATTGCGACATGTCCGAGGCGTTTCCCACTGGAGTCCTTGCCATACATCGGAACGTAGTCAGCCGAGAAGGTAACGGAATCAACCACCTCGTCGTCGCTGATCTCGTCAAAGCCGACATCGATCGAGAAGGCGGGGAATCTACGCTTCAGCAGGTTGTGCAGGTTGTCTGCCAACTCAGGCTGACGATCCTGCGCCGCTTCCATCAAGTCGGACAATCGTTGCGGGTCTTCGTCGCTCAACGTTTCCTCGACCGCCCAAAATTCCATCCCGGCAAACTCGTCGACTAGCTCGTCATCTGACCGGTTTTCTCGAGGTCCACTCATGTCGTCCTCGCTGGTTGGGGATGCACGACGAGTTAGCAGCGCTAATGCGTTTTTCAGGCGCGCGCCAGTAACCGCTAGTCCGGATCGTGGCCATCATCCTGCGCGTGCAGGAGATCGTCCGAATCACGCCAGCGTTCGCGCTCTGCGTCTGTCGGCGTCCACCCGTGCTCGATTTCGTCAAGCATTCTGCGTAACTCGTCAGTACCGGACAGTCTCATCGCCGCTTTCGCTCGATCTTGAGCTTCGTCGGGCAGCGGTGTCAGATATTCGTAGACTTCCCGGGTGGTGCACCCGTGAAACATGCTGGCGAAATCCACTAGTAGGGCCTCTTGTTCCACTGAACCTAGCCCGCCAGAGTCAGCCGGTGTTGGGTCTGTCATCTGATCTCCTTAAGCCTCGCGGTCTATGCCTTGTGCGCGTACCGCCTTGCGGACAAGGCTATTGAGACGACTCGATTTCTGGCTACGGAGAAACGCGCACTATCCGCTGCTGAATCTGGCAGCTTCCAGAAAAGTCAGCGGATACGAAAGGGCGGCCATGCACCGAGCACGCCTCTGCGTGTCCGGCGCATGACCGCCCGAATGTAGAGCTGCGATATTGCCTAGCGGTCGATCTCACCGTTGATGAACTGCTCGACCTTCTGCCGAGCGACGTCATCGTTGTACTGCTCCGGGGGGGACTTCATAAAGTAGCTCGACGCCGACAGGATCGGTCCACCGATGCCGCGGTCCAGGGCGATCTTCGCGGCGCGCAAGGCATCGATGATGATGCCGGCCGAGTTCGGGGAATCCCACACCTCGAGCTTGTATTCCAGGTTCAGCGGGACCTCACCGAACGCGCGGCCTTCGAGTCGGACGTAAGCCCACTTGCGGTCATCGAGCCACTGCACATAGTCCGATGGGCCGATGTGCACGTTCTTGGCGCCGAGGTCGTGCTTGAGGTTGGAGGTCACGGCCTGGGTCTTGGAGATCTTCTTCGATTCCAGGCGATCCCGCTCGAGCATATTCTTGAAGTCCATGTTGCCGCCGACGTTCAGCTGATATGTGCGGTCGAGGACGACGCCGCGGTCTTCGAAGAGCTTGGCCATCACGCGGTGGGTGATCGTCGCGCCGACCTGAGACTTGATGTCGTCGCCGACGATTGGAACGCCGGCGTCCTCGAACTTCTTGGCCCATTCGGGCGTTCCGGCGATGAACACCGGCAGGGCGTTGACGAAGGCCACCTTGGCGTCAATTGCGCATTGCGCGTAGAACTTGGCCGCCGCTTCGGATCCCACGGGTAGGTAGCAGATGAGGACGTCGGCCGCGCAGTCACGCAATGCCTGGACGACGTCCACCGGCTCCTCGTCGGACTCGTCGATGGTCTCGCGGTAGTACTTGCCGAGGCCGTCCAAGGTGTGGCCGCGCTGCACCGCAACGTCGAGAGGAGGCACGTCGCAGATCTTGATCGTGTTGTTCTCGCTGGCCACGATCGCCTCGGACAGGTCACGCCCTACCTTCTTGGCGTCGACGTCGAACGCGGCGACGAAATCGATGTCGTTGACGTGGTACGGGCCGAATTTGACGTGCATGAGACCGGGAACCGTGTTCGACGGATCGGCATCTGCATAAAAATGCACGCCCTGTACGAGCGACGCGGCACAGTTGCCGACGCCTACGATTGCGACCCTGATACGGCCGCTTCCATCATGCGAACCCATCGCGGGCTCCTCCTTGTGGGTGTTGTTCTTTCTCGATCAATTCGGAGAGCCAGCGAACTTCGCGGTCCGCTGATTCGAGGCCGTGCTCCTGCAATTGCAGGGTGTAACTGTCCAGCCGTTGACGCGTGCGAGCCAGCGATGACCGCATTCCGTCGGCCTGGTCAGCCATTCGCCGGCGTCGTCCTTCGAGGATCTGCAGGCGGATGTCTGATCGGGTCTGAGCGAAGAAGGCCAGCCGAGTGCCGAATCCTTCGTCGTCGAACGCCTCCGGGCCGACCTCGGCGAGCAGGGAAGCGAAGTGTTCCTTGCCGTCCGCCGTCAGCCGGTAGACCCGCTTGCCCCGTCGTGATCTGGCGGCGCTACCGGGCACCGAATCCGGTGCTTCTTCACTGATCCAGCCCGCTTCCTGCAAACGACGCAGGGTCGGGTAGAGCGATCCGTAGGAGAAAGCGCGGAACGCACCGAGCAGGTTGGACAAGCGCTTGCGGAGCTCGTAGCCGTGCATGGGTGCCTCGTTGAGCAACCCCAGTACGGCGATTTCGAGCATTGCGACCCGCCCGTCCTTTCAACTCGATACATCGGTCGATATATCAGCACGATACATCAGCGCGAGACATCGTGTGGCGATCCGCGCCTGTGAGCTGATGCAGATTTCGCGCCCCTTTCATACCCATTTGTTGGCTTGTAGGGACGATCCCTGGTCGGATCGAACCGGGACCACACGTACTCTGTGCAGGTCAGGCCCCATGGCGAACCTGTCTAAACCAGTTGGGCCGAGCCAGCGATTTGCCGAATTTGAGGAGCTTGTGCGTGTCAGAGCAGTCCCGGTCGTCCCGACGGGCCGCCGAGAAAGCCGGCTCGCTGAGCTGGTGGGGACGGCGGCGAGCTAAGGCCAAACGCCGCCGTGCGGCCAAGAAGCGGCGCCTCGCCTTGATGTCACGGCCCAAGCGGATCGCGCGCCGGATCGGAATCGTGTCCACCTGGCTGCTCGGCGTCTTCGCGCTCCTGGTCACCGCGTTCGCCATCTTCGTCTACAAGGCCTCTAACGTCCCTAGCCCTGATTCACTCGACACCAGCCAAACCGCCGTCCTCTACTACTCCGATGGCACCGAGATGGCTCGATTCGGGGCCGAGAACCGCATCATCGTGCCGCTCTCCAGCGTGCCGAAGCCCGTGCGTGACGCGGTCCTGGCTGCTGAGGACCGCAGCTTCTACTCAGATCCGGGCGTGTCGATCAAGGGCACGATCCGGGCTGCGCTCAACGACGTCACGGGCGGATCGCGCCAAGGTGGGTCCGGGATCACCCAGCAATACGTCAAGAACGCATACCTGAACTCCGACCAGACACTGAGCCGCAAGCTCAAGGAACTGGCCATATCCCTCAAACTGTCGCGCGAGTACTCGAAGGATCAGATCCTTGAGTACTACCTCAACACCATCTACTTCGGACGCGACACGTACGGCATCGAAGCCGCCTCCGAGGCGTACTTCGGGGTTCCGGTCCAGCGGCTGACGGTGTCGCAGGGTGCCGTCCTCGCCGGCCTGGTCAAGTCGCCGAACTATTACGACCCGGCCATCAACCCCAGCGCGTCCAAGGATCGCTGGGACTACGTGATGGACGGCCTGGTCGACATGAAGGCGCTGACACCCGACCAGCGGGCCGCCCAGGTGTTCCCGAAGACGGTGTCGGCCAAGGCTCAGACCTCGGCCCTGGCCGGCCCGTTGGGCCTGGTCAAGAACCAGGTCCTGGCTGAGCTCGCGGCCCATGGAATCGACAACGCGCAGGTGAACACCCGCGGGCTGCGGATCTACACCACTATCGACCGCAAGGCCCAGGCGGCGGCCGAGAAAGCAGTTGCCGACAACTTCGCCAACCTGAGCGCGCTGCAGAAGAAACAGGGCATGCGTCCGGCGTTGACGGCCGTCAATCCGGCCAACGGAGCGGTCTTGGCCTATTACGGCGGACCGAAAGGCACCGACTTCGACTACGCCGGCGCCTACCGCCCGCCGGGATCGTCGTTCAAGCCCTACACGTTGGCGACCGCGCTGAGCGAGAACCTGCAGGGCAAGAAGCCGGCCTACGCAATCTCCTCCACGTTCAACGGCAGCCAGTGCGTGATGATCGACGGCACCCAGATTTGCAACGACCCGTCCGACGCGCCGTACTCGGGAATTCGGCGCATCGACTACGCCATGAAGGTCTCGCTCAACACGACGTTCGACGGTCTGGCTTACGCGGTCGGGCCGCCCAACGTCGCCAATACCGCCTGGGCCATGGGTATTCGCAAGACCAACAACGACGGCGCCAAGACCCTGGTCAGCAAGGACGGAACCACCCACTTCGGGATCGGAATCGGCGACGCCGACTACGCGGTTCGTCCACTGGACCAGGCGGTCGGCTTCGCCACCATCGCCGACGGCGGCACTACGCATCCGGCGTATTTCGTGCAGAAGGTGACCGATGCCAAGAAGAAGGTCATGTATCAGCACGACGACAACGGCATCCGGGCCATTGATCCGAAGGTGGCGAACGATGTCGGACTGACGCTCAAGCCCGTCGCGGACTGGTCCGGGGTGAGCTTGGCCAACGGTCGGGAATCCGGCGCCAAGACCGGAACCGCCGGCATCGAGACCGGTCCGGACGCCAAGAAGAACAGTGACGCCTGGATGGTTGGTTACACCCCTCAGGTCAGCGCCGCGGTGTGGGTCGGGACGAATGGCTCGCGCGCCATCTATGACCAATACGGGGGCAACGAGTACGGCCGCGACCTGCCCGGCAAGACCTGGAAGGAGTTCATGGACACCTACCTCCAGGGCCAGCCCAATCTGCCGCTGCCGACCACTCAGCAGATCACCCAGGGCACGAACGTGGCTCCGTCATCGACGCCGACCACTTCGCTGCCGCCATCGACGACTCCGCCGGCGACTACTGCCCCGGCTTCGTCCAGCAAACCCACCTCGACCGCACCGACCACGACGGCCCCGCCGACTACGAAGAGCCCAGCTCCTTCGCCGAGCTCTTCACCCACTACGTCCCCACCCACCGGGACGAACCAAGCCGGCGGCTCGGGCGGAGCCAACCAGGTAACGACGCCGCCAGGCTGAGTGGATGCCGGCCGATGGATGCTCGTGAAAGACTCGGCCGGTGCCACTGACCGCGCCCACTCCCTCGCGGGACGACCCCACGATCGAGGCGGCCAGCGCGGCCATCGGCGGGCCGCTGGGGCGCTACGCAGCTAGCGGTTCTCTGTGGTGGACGCCGATACGAATTCTGCTGGCCATCGCCGCGATCACCTTGCTGCTCGGCTACGCCGAAAAGTCACCGTGCGCCGACGGTCAATGGGTGCACTCCTTGCAGTACACGCATGCCTGCTACTCCGACGTCATCCCCTTGTGGGACGCCGAAGGGCTCTCCGATGGTGCGGTCCCCTATCGCGACCATGCCGTCGAATATCCGGTAATCACCGGCGGCTTCATGTGGGTGACCGCCGAGCTCACCCGTGGGTGGCACTCGGTGGCCGTCGACGGTTCGCTGCCGGGTAAGAGTGAACTCGTCGTCTTCGGGGTGATCACCTGCCTCCTGCTTGCGCTGACCGGATTGCTGGCCGTGGCCGCCACCGCCGGAGCGGCCGGGCCCCGGCGACGATGGGATGCCGCCATCTTCGCGGCCAGTCCGCTGCTGATCTTTCACGCGTTCTCCAACTGGGACTTGATCGCGATGGCGTTCACGTCCGGAGCCTTGTGGGCTTGGGCGCGCAACCGTCCGGTTGCGGCCGGGATTCTTATCGGGCTGGGGGCAGCGGCCAAGCTTTATCCGGCATTGCTGATCTTTCCGCTGCTGCTGCTGGCCTATCGGACCCGCGTCTGGCGGCCGGTGGTGTGGACCGCGGTCGCGGCGATCCTGACCTGGCTGGTCGTGAACGTCCCGGTAGCTCTGGCCTGGCGGACCGGATGGTGGGAGTTCTACAAGTTCTCCGAACAACGCCCGGCTGAGGCGAGCACCCTGTGGGCGATGCTCAAACACTTCTACCCCGCTACGTTCGGAGACCCGAATTCCTCGGCCTGGTCACCGCCCGGCATCGCTGTCGGCGCACTGTTCGCGATCACCTTGGTGGCGATCGGCTGGCTGAGCCTCAAGGCACCCGAGCGGCCGCGGCTGGCCCAGTTGATGTTTCTGACCGTCGCGGCGTTCCTGCTCACGACGAAGGTGTGGAGCCCGCAGTACTCGCTGTGGTTGGTTCCCTTGCTCGCTTTGGCCCGGCCCCGCTGGCGGCTGGCGATCCTGTGGCAGCTGAGCGAGATCGCCGTCTGGATCGGCACTTTGCTCTGGCTGCTGTCGGGCACGGATCAATTCAAATCCCTGACGTATGAGGGCCTGACCGGGATTCTGCTGACCCGTGACGCCGTGCTGTTGCTCCTGGTCGGGCTTGTTGTGTGGGAGATCTGGCAGCCCGCCCGCGATGGGGTCCGTACCGCCGAGGATCCCGATCCCGGTGCCGGCTTATTCAATTGCGTAATGGCGCCGACCGCTCAGTACGCTGACGGTCGCGGCCGACCTGACCCCGACTGATTCTGACTGGGAGCGATTTCGTGTTACGGATGTCGAAGCTGTTCGTGCGTACCTTGCGTGACGACCCGGCCGATGCCGAGGTGCCGTCGCACAAGCTTCTGGTGCGTGCCGGCTACGTCCGTCGTATTGCCCCGGGGATCTATTCGTGGCTCCCCCTCGGGCTCGCAGTCCTGCGTCGGGTGGAAGAAGTCGTCCGCGAGGAAATGGCGTCCATCGGATCCCAGGAAGTGCACTTCCCAGCCCTGATCCCGGCCGACATCTTTCGCTCCAGCGGACGGTGGGCCGATTACGGCGAGAGCCTGTTTCGGCTCAAGGACCGCAAGGAGGCCGACTACCTGCTCGGCCCTACCCACGAAGAGCTTTTCACCCTGCTCGTCAAGGGGGAAATGTCGTCCTACAAGGACTACCCGCTGTCGCTGTATCAAATCCAGACCAAGTATCGGGACGAGGCGCGCCCTCGGGCCGGCATCCTGCGCGGACGCGAGTTCGTGATGAAGGATTCGTATTCGTTCGACCTGACCGATGAGGGTCTGACTGCCTCGTACCGCGCCCATCGCGATGCCTACGAGCGGATCTTCAGCCGGCTGGGATTCGATTATCGAATCGTCTTCGCGGTGTCAGGCGCGATGGGAGGCTCGGCTTCGGAGGAGTTTCTGGCTCCGGCGACCTCGGGTGAGGACACCTTCGTGCAGTGCACGAACTGCGATTACGCGGCGAATACCGAGGCCGTCGAGATCGCGGCCCCCGAAGCTGAGGAGCCGGCCGCCCACCCGGCGCAGTTGGTGCTCGACACCCCGGACACTCCCACCATCGACACGTTGGTCGATCGGCTGAACACGCTCGAGCTGCGCAAGGAACTCGGGCGAGACTTCGTTGCGGCCGACACCTTGAAAAACGTCGTGCTGCGGACGAAGGCTCCGGGCGGTGACTGGGAACTGCTCGTGGTCGGCGTGCCAGGTGACCGCGAGGTCGACCTGAAGCGGCTGGCCGGTCAGCTCGAACCGGTCGCGGTCGAGCAGGCTGGCCCGGAGGATCTGACCAAGGCGACGGCCCTGGTCAAGGGGTACATCGGTCCTCAGATCCTGGCCGATGCCAAGATCCGGTTCATGGTCGATCCGCTGGTGGTACCGGGGTCGGCCTGGGTGACCGGGGCCAATGTCGCAGGCCAGCACGCGGCTTTCGTCGTCCGTGGTCGCGATTTCGAACCCGACGGTGAGATCGGGGCGGTTGAGATTCGCGATGGGGATCGCTGCGCGCGTTGCGGATCGCCTTTGCAGATCGCCCGCGGCATCGAGCTTGGCCACGTCTTCCAGCTGGGAAAAAAGTATGCCGAGGTGTTCGGGCTGACGGCCTTGGGTTCGGACGGCAAGCCGGTGACCGTCACGATGGGTTCCTACGGGGTCGGGATTACCCGCGCCGTCGGCGCGCTGGCTGAACAGACATGCGACGACGCAGGTCTGTGCTGGCCACGGTCGGTGTCCCCGGCCGACGTCCACGTGGTCGCGACCGGCAAGGACGCTGCGGTACTCGAGGCGTCGGAAACCCTGTCGGCGCAACTGGAATCGGCTGGCCTTCGGGTGTTGTTGGACGATCGGTACGGCGTCTCGCCGGGAGTGAAGTTCAAGGACTCCGAGCTGTTGGGCGTGCCGACGATCGTGGTGGTCGGCAAGGGTCTGGCCAACGGCGTGATTGAGATCAAGGATCGTCGCTCGGGAGAGCGGCGAGAGGTGGCTGTCGATGCGGCGGTGGCAGAGGTCTCCGCCGCGGTGGCTGCTACCTAGGTCAGCTTCCGTTATGCGGCTTGGTCGCGCAGGAACTTGATGTCGGCCGCCTGACCGTCCTTCGGCGTCTCGACGATCACGTCGCAGCCGGCCGACCTGACGACATCAGCGATCGCCTCCGGGGCGATGAATCCCGAGCCGAAGTTGGTGTGCCGGTCAGCTCCGGAATCGAATTCGTCTCGGCTGTCATTGGCGTGGACGAGATCGACGCGACCGGTGATGGCCTTGACGCGATCGACGATGCCGGAGAGCTCTTCACCGCCAGCGTGAAAGTGACACGTATCGAGGCAGAAACCGGGATCGAACTCCCCGATGGCCTCCCACAGAACCGCGATTCGGTCGAGATGCCGGGCCATCGCCTTCGTCCCACCGGCCGTGTTCTCGATCAGGATCGGTAGCGGGAATCCGCCGGTTTCGGCGGCTTGGACGAATACCTTGCGCCAGTTGTCGACACCCGTCGCCGGATCGTCGTCGCCGAGCACATGCCCGCCGTGCACGATGAGACCCTTGGCCCCGACCGCCGCGGCGCCGGCCGCGTGCTGGCCGAGGAGTTTGCGGCTGGGGATGCGGATCCGGTTGTTCGTGGTGGCGACGTTGAGCACGTAGGGCGAATGGACATACACCGCGAGGTCGCAAGCCGCGATCTCCTTGGCCTGAGCGTGTGGCTTGGGGGCCTTCCACCCCTGGGGGTCGGCCAGAAAGAACTGGATGGCCTCGGCGCCCACCTCGGCTGCGTAAGCCAGCGGATCGGGTGAATGGACGTGGGCACCGATTCGAGCGGTCGTGGTCATGTGAAGCACCCTACGACGCGGACCGGCGGTGAATTTCATCCAGAGTCTGAGCGGCGAACAGTTCGTCCTACTCCCAAGCGATGAGCACGAACAGCGACCCGAGGGTCGATAGCTACATCGCGGCCTGTCGCGATTGAGGTCATTCTGCCTCAGCTCCGAGCGACGATGATATGCGGGATCTCACCAATCGACGCCTACGTGAGCGTTGCCGCATCCGTCCTCATACAGGCCCGGGAGAAATCCTGAGGACCCTTCAAAGAGCCAGGCAGGAAGCAAGAAAACTGAATTTGGACATAGGGAGTCTTGAGTGGCGTAACCTGCGACGCTGATCGTAGGAGTGCTCGCGCTCATCAGAACATCCCGTAGTCAGCAGCTGCTGGCGAACCAGCATCATCAAGGTCTAGCAGCTCTGGGTCGTGTTCGGCGATTTACGGAATCATCGAAAGGCCGACCGCGTTGGTCAGGTCGTTTTCTGAGCCCTTTGTCGACTCCGGAGTCGTGCGCAATGTCTTGTCCTCTGAAAGCTTCCGGAGCGCACGTATTCGTTATCTCGATGCTCTGAGTAGGGCCCACCGAAGCACGGGCCTCCGCTTTCGGGGGTCCAAGCAGGCTGGCAGCCTGTCAATAGACCTAGCTCTGTCGGGCTGTGTCTGTCCACAACCTTCGTGGTTGTCCACAGATTGTTGGATCGGCGGCACTGAAGCTTCCCTCGCCCTTGAATCGGAATCTCTCAACCCCGATCCGAGGAGTACGTCGCGTGAAGAATCTGCATTGGCCGTGGGCTTGCCGGCGAGAGACTTGTTGCCGTCATGATCGGCCTCCGGGGCCCCGGAAACTTCGACCGAGGGCACTGGCGGTTCTGCTGTTGATGCTGGCCGGCTGGCTGGTTGGTGTGATCGGCTTCGGTACTTCATCGGCTGTTGCCGCGTCGCCGGTCGACCACCGTTCAACCGCGTCAACCTCGCCGGTAGAAATGGCTGGCGCGGGGTATTTGCTGTCCGACCCGCTTCAGGGGCCGAACGCGACCAACTGGGTCGGCGCCTACCGAACTATCGCCGGGGCCAAGGCCTACTGTGTCGATCGTCTGTACGACTATCCCGACCCACGCTATGGCTACCGCACGGCTGAGGTGTCGAGCTGGCCTGGCCGTAACGCGTCCAACAATGGAGCCAATGGCCACCAGGCTCAGCGCATCATCTGGATCGTCAACACGTACGGACAGGCGCCATCGGCGGCAACCAACGCCGCTGTGTCGGTCGCGATCAACCTGTTGAACGGGTCGGCTCCCTTTCAGCGCAGTTATGACCGCGCGTTCAAACAGCAGCTGACCGCGATCAATCCAGCGATCGTCACGGCCATCACCGCCATGCTTCAGGACTCGGATCGCTTCGCCGGTCCGTACACGACTCGCGTTACTTTCGGTCCGGCTCCGGCCTTGGGGGCCGTCGGCCAGTTCGCGGTTTCGGTGCGAAGCGCTCGGGACTTTCCCGTGCGCAATGCCGGGTTTCGAGTGACCAGCGTGAAGGGTGGACGACTGACCGGTGCGACCAAAGGCGTAACCGGGCCGAGCGGCGTGGTTAGAGTCCCTTACCTGGCAACGGCGGCGGGAACTGTGACGGCGACGGCCACCGGCACAGCACCCAACACCACGATGCGCCTCGGGTTTTCGCCGACCCACAACACTCAAAACTTTCGCACCGGTTCACAGCGGGTGGCCTTGGCTTCCAGGACGCCGCTGGCGACGGTGGGGCCGGGCACCGGTCACGTCGCCGTGACGCCGCCGGTCGTCCGGACGCAAGTCGTTGACGGCAACGGCACCCGGCCCGCCGGTGAGAAGGTATCCGACCAGCTGACGGCGTCGGGCTTGGTGCCGAATGGCCGGTACGTCATCGAGGTGACTCTGAGCGCGGCCCCGGCGGACTCGCCGTCTCGGACTGGCGAGATCTGCGGGACGGCGTCAGTGGCGGTGGTCGCGAACGCAATGGGAGAACTGTCCAGCCAGACGCCACCGATCGCGGTTTGCGGGCGTGGGGTCAATACCTTCAGCGAGCAGGTCAAGGATTCGACCGGCCGCGTGGTAGCCGTTAGTCCGCCCGGGTTGCCGAGCGAGACTTTCCCCGTCACCGTGCCGCCGCCCGCACCGGTTGTCGTAGTACCTCCGCCGCCTGTCCCGGGTGTCCCGACGCTGACGCCGCCCCCGGCCCAGCCTCGTCCGGCACCGAGACCGCCGGCCCGCCCCCGTCCGGTCGCGGTCATCGCCGTCCCCGTCTCGTCATCGCTGCCAGTGAGTGCGATCCCTGAACTTGCCAAAACCGGGGCGTCCATCGGCTGGGGACTGGCGGTTGGGGCCATGCTGCTCGGTCTCGGGTGCGGCCTGCTGAAGATCACAAAAGGGCAAAGAATGATCAACGAGCCTTAGGACCAGGACGACGGCGCCGATCTCAGAGAGCAGAGTTTCCTAGCTTTCGGACCGCTGACAGTAACTCCGCCAGTAACTCGGACAGTGACTCGGACAGTAACTCTGACAGTAAGTCCGACAGTAACTCTGACAGTAACTCCAGGGCCTGAAGGCCGTTAAACACTGGGAAGCAGCTTGTCAGGCCGGGGGATACTCTCGAGTTATCGGGAGCAACCGGGCAAACGTCCGCTGAGCTGGTCAGGGGTGATCCGTGAACGCTCGTCGAGTGGCGGGAGCGGTTGCGTCCGCCGGCCTCGGTCTGGTGGTGTTTTCGGTGATCGCCATGGGGGCTCCGGGCGCTGGCGCAGCCACTCCGGTCGGCGTCTCGTTCAACTCAAGCGGGATGGCATCGGTGAGCTGCCCGCTGCCGCTGAACGGCTCGATTGCCTTGAAGCCGGGGACCGGCGTCCAACTGCTCCCGGATGCCTTCTTGGGTCCGCTCAGCACCGAAAGCCTCACGATTAAGCCGGCCCCGAACTCGAGCGATCCAGCCTCGACCAAGACCTACAACCTCGCGACCAAACCCACGGTTTCGTTCACGGCAGCCCGGACCTACACCGTCAGCTGGGTGACCGAGACTCTCAACCTGGTGAGTGCCACCCAGACCGGCAAGCTGGTGATCGACGCCGATGCGGCCGAGTGCGCGGTGGCGGTCAGCGTTCCGGTACCTAGCGCGAGCGTTCCCGTGCCTGGGGCCAGCGCTATCACCGATCCGGTGAACGGCCTCATCGGCAGCGCCGTGAACGGTGTCAATTCGGCTGTCTCGCCGGTGAACGGTGCGGTCGGTGGCCTCCTCGGCGGGGTCAACGGTGCTGTCGGAGGTGTCCTCGGTGCCTTGCCGGGTGGCGGATCCGGCCCGACCGGTGGCCCGACCTCGTCCACTGATCCCTGGGTCGACTATCAGCCTCCTGGCGAGACCGTGGCCGATCGCACCGTCCCCAAGGGGTACGGCAACGGCAGCGGTGCCGCCGGTGACTTCGTGACCAGTGATCCGTCTGGTTCGGGGACAACGGCGACCGGCGCCAAGAACGTGAGAGCTGGTCGAGCCGGGGCCGCGGACATCGTCACGGACCCGCTGCCTTCGATCGACATTGCCCAGTCCACTCCCCGGACCGCCCTCGACGCTATGCCGACCCTGCTCGCCGTCCTGGCGGTCATCGCGCTGTCGGCGACCACCGCTTTCTACGGCAGGACGTTCCTGGTCCGCGACGACACCCCCGAACGGTGATCACCGGATTTCGCGAGTGGGGTACCGACCCGGTAACCTGAACCGGTTGTCTGTCTGGACTCGATGCGAAGCCGTCCCGGCGATCCATCGCTTCCTTCCGCGGAGATAAACGCCCGCGATTCAGTGACACCTCCTGCCACGGAGAGTCCGTGGCCGCATAGTCCACAGGAGGCTGGGTTACTCCCATGCGCCATTACGAAGTCATGGTCATCCTCGACCCCGAGCTCGACGAGCGCACCATCGCTCCCTCACTGGACGCCTTCCTGTCCGTCGTCAAGAAAGACGGCGGATCAGTCGAAAAGGTCGACATCTGGGGCAAGCGACGGCTGTCGTTCGAGATCAACAAGAAGTCCGAAGGCATCTACGCGGTGATCGACCTGAGTGCCGAACCGGCCTCGGTCATCGAGCTCGACCGTCAGCTGAACCTCAACGAGTCCGTCCTGCGGACCAAGGTGCTGCGTCCGACCGCCAAGAAGATCAAGGCGAAGTCCGCCAGCAGTGCTCCGAGCGCCCCGAGCGTCCCGAACGCGCCAAGTGCTCCGAGTGCGCCAAGGGTTGCGCCGCCCGTAAGCGCGGCGACGAGCGCCTGATGGCCGGCGAAACCGTCATCACCGTGGTCGGCAATCTGACCGCCGACCCGGAGCTGCGATTCACCCCGTCCGGAGCCGCGGTCGCCAGCTTCACGGTGGCCAGCACCCCCCGAACCTTCGACCGCCAGTCCAATGAGTGGAAGGACGGCGAAGCCCTCTTCCTTCGCTGTTCGATCTGGCGGCAGGCCGCAGAGAACGTGGCCGAGTCACTGACACGCGGCATGCGCGTCGTGGTCACCGGACGATTGAAGCAACGCTCCTTTGAAACCCGTGAGGGCGAGAAGCGCACGGTCATCGAGCTCGATGTCGATGAGGTCGGTCCCTCGCTGCGCTACGCCACGGCGAAGGTCAATCGCACGCAGCGCGGCTCCTCCGGTGGCGGTTTCGGCGCGGACAACCAAGGCGGTGGCAGTGCACCGGCCGACGATCCGTGGGCATCCTCCGGGCCGGCCCCAGCCGGCGGCGGTGGCGGCGGATTCTCCGACGAACCACCCTTCTAACCCCAACAACTTGTAATCCACGATCGCGACCGAGTCACATCGGCTCGGCGGCGCGATCCGATTTCCTTCAGGAGTGAGAGAGCAATGCCCAAGCCACCTATCCGCAAGCCCAAGAAGAAGTCCAACCCGCTGAAGACCTCCAAGATCGAGGCCATCGACTACAAGGACACGGCCCTGCTGCGCAAGTTCATCTCCGACCGCGGCAAGATCCGCGCTCGTCGGGTGACCGGCGTCAGCACCCAGCAGCAGCGCGAGATCGCGAAGGCCGTGAAGAACGCCCGCGAGATGGCCCTTCTGCCGTACACGTCCACCGCGCGATAAGAAAGAGGATTCGCGATGAAGCTCATTCTGACCCGCGAGGTCGCCGGGCTCGGTCTGGCCGGCGACATTGTCGACGTTGCCGACGGCTACGGCCGTAACTACCTCGTCCCCCGGGGTTCGGCCATCGGCTGGACCAAGGGTGCCGAGAAGCAGATCAGCCAGATCAAGCGGGCACGCGACGCTCGAGAGATCCGGGGCATGGACCACGCCCGCGAGATCAAAAAGGACCTCGAGGCCCTGACCGTCACGTTGAAAGCTCGCGCAGGCGAGGGCGGCAAGCTCTTCGGTTCAGTCACCCAAGCCGACGTCGTCGACGCGATCAAGGCCTCTGGTGGCCCGCTCGTCGACAAGAAGCGCGTGCACCTGCCCGGTCACATCAAGACCCTCGGCGAGCACTCCGTGACCATTGAGCTGCACACTGACGTGGTCGCGACAGTCGACTTGACGGTTAGCACCAAATAGTTCCGCTACGGCCGGTCCGCTACGGCTGGTCCGCTACGGCCTAGTCCGCTACCGCGATCCCCCTGTTGTCGCGGTCCGTTCGCCGGAGTCAGTCACGCGAAGCTGGCTGAGTCCCGCGCAATAACGCGTGGCTCACCCACCTTTCGCGTAACTGAGGAATCGCGAGCTTGCTTGAGCTGGACGGACTTGCCGACCCATCCTTGAAGCGCTGAAACTTATCGCGGTGGTGGATCCAACTTCGTCCACAGGCGCGAATTGTTACGTAAGTCCTTTGTTTAGCCGGTCTGGCTGATATCGCTTTCAACCACTCTTCGACCGATTTCGTTACGCCGAAAAATATATTGCCCACGAGTTTTTATCCACAGTGCGCATAGCCTTAAACTCCCGGAAATCCGGCGTTTTTGCGTGAGGAAAGAGTGAGAACCCACAGGACTATCCCCAGGTCGTGAACAGAGGTACCCGGCGTTGCCCACATGGTTATGCACAGGTGGGTACACAGCCCGAATTGCTGCCCGACACCGGCTTGCCTAACGTAGTCGCGGACAGCACGGCGTGGCGTTTGCTCTCGAACGAATGTTCGAATAGCATCGCGGCATGACCGCTTCAGGTTCTCGAAGGGTGGGTCAAGCGCTGGTGGCGGTCGCAGACGACACTCGACTGGCTCCAGTCGGCGGAACCGGGGCTCCAGCCTTCGACCGCACCCCACCGCAGGACATCGAAGCCGAGATGTCCGTTCTCGGCGGGATGCTTCTGTCCAAAGACGCGATCGCCGACGTCATCGAAGTTCTGCGGGGCGGGGACTTTTACCGCCCGGCCCATCAATTGATCTACGACGCGGTCCTTGACCTCTACGGGCGGGGCGAGCCGGCCGACGCGGTCACTGTCGCCGCTGAGCTCAGCCGCAGCGGTCATATCGCCCGGATCGGCGGTCACCCGTATCTGCACACGCTGATCTCCGGCGTGCCCACCGCAGCCAACGCGGGTTACTACGCCGAGATCGTCGCCGAGCGAGCCATCCTCAGGCGGCTGGTCGAAGCCGGAACGCGCATCGTGCAGATGGGCTACGGCGCCGCCGGTGGCGAAGGCATGAGCGGCAGCGTGGATGATGTCGTTGACCGCGCCCAGGCCGAGATCTATGAGGTCACCGAACGACGGACCGCCGAGGACTACATCTCGATCGAGGCGCTGCTCGAAGGCGCCCTGGATGACATGGCCCGGATCGAAGAGAGCGGGGGCCGCGCTGCGGGTATCCCGACCGGCTTTCAGCACTTGGACGAGATCACGCACGGTATTCATCCTGGCCAGATGATTGTCGTGGCCGGCCGTCCGGGTAGTGGTAAGTCGACCCTGGCCCTGGACTTCGCGCGGTCGGCGGCCATCCGCAACGGTCAGGCGACTGTCATCTTCTCCCTCGAAATGAGCAAGCAGGACATCATGATGCGGTTGTTCTCGGCCGAGGCGCGCGTGAAGCTGAACGACATCCGCGGCGGGCGCCTCAACGACGAGGACTGGCGCCGGATTGCCCTGAAGTCCTCCGAACTGGCCGAAGCCCCTTTGTTCATCGACGATTCCCCGAACCTCACCATGATGGAGATTCGGGCCAAGGCCCGGCGCCTTAAGCAGCGCCACGACCTGAAGATGATCGTGATCGATTACATGCAGTTGATGACCTCCGGCAAACGGGTCGAGTCACGCCAGCAGGAAGTGTCGGAGTTCAGCCGCGCGATGAAGTTGCTGGCCAAGGAGATCGAAGTGCCCGTGGTCGCGCTGTCGCAGCTGAACCGTGGTCCCGAGACTCGCACCGATAAGCGTCCGATGCTCTCAGACCTTCGTGAATCGGGTTCCATCGAGCAGGATGCGGACGTTGTTCTACTGGTCCATCGCGAGGACATGTACGAACGCGAATCCCCCCGCGCCGGCGAAGCGGACATCATCATCGCCAAGCACCGAAACGGTCCGACGGGTCAGGCGACCGTCGCTTTCCAAGGACATCTGTCCCGGTTCGTCGACATGCCCAGCTAGCTTGATGACGGAATTGTTCGCGGATTCGCTCGCTCGGTAGGCGCCAGGTTCGATACAACCTGTATAGGGATAAGTTGGACTCATTGGAACCCCGACATTCGCGTAGTCCGACATGAGGTGCAGATCGACATGACTCTCCCTACTAGGGTTTTGGGGCGCGGCGGTCCCACAGTTGGGGCTATCGGCTTGGGCTGTATGAGTTTCGGCCGCAACGACTCCGGGTCCGGCGATGCGGCCGAGGTGATTCTGCGGGCAATCGATTTGGGCGCCACCTTGCTCGACACCGCGGACGTCTACGGCGCGAGCGAGGAGAAGGTCGGACGAGCCATCGCCGGACGACGTGACGAGCTCACCATCGCCACCAAGTTCGGCATCGTCTCTCCGCCCGCGGAAGGGCGTCCGGAAGTAGTCAAGGGCTCCCCGGACTACGTACGCTCAGCCGTCGAAGGGTCCCTCACCCGACTCGGCATCGATCACATCGATCTGTATTACCAGCACCGCGCCGACGACACGGTCCCCATCGAGGAGACCATGGGGGCAATGGCCGAACTGGTCGCCGAGGGCAAGGTGTTGCATCTCGGATTGTCCGAGGCGTCGGTCGACACGATTCGCCGGGCCAGCGCGGTCCACCCGATCATCGCGCTGGAGAGCGAATGGTCGTTGTGGAGCCGCGATATCGAGGACGAGATCGTCCCGGCGTGCCGCGAGCTGGGCATCGCACTGGTTCCGTTCAGCCCTCTGGGGCGTGGTCTCCTGACCGGCGCGTTCACATCGCCGGATGATCTGCCCGAAAACGACGTCCGACGGACGTATCCGCGCTTCGCCGAAGACGCCTTCGAGGCGAATCAACGTTCTGTTCAGGTGGTCAAAGACATCGCCGCCGCCCATGATGCGACTCCGGGTCAGGTGGCGCTGGCCTGGCTGCTGGCCAAGGGTGACGACGTCGTCCCGATCCCCGGAACCAAACAGGTGCGCTACCTGGAAGAGAACGTCGGCGCGGCGAGGATCACCTTGTCAGAGCAGGACATTGGCCGTTTGAACAACCTCACGGTCGTCGGCGATCGAACCGCGTTCCCGAGTTGGGTCAACCGCACAACTCCACCGCTGCGCGGGTAGCAATCCGACGGTCCAGGCGGCTGCGGTAGTGGGTAGCCAGCGTCCCGAGCAGGGCCACCGCAGCCAGGACCATCACGACCAGGCCGTACTCACGGGCAGTGGCGAGTACGCCCCCACCGTGTACGACAAGGAAACCGGCGATGACGGCCGGCAAGCCCATGGCCAGGTAGGACACGACATACACCACGGACAGCAGTCCGGCCCGCTCGTGCGCCGCCGCGTGCGGGATGACGGTGCGCACGACGCCTTGAAATGAGCTCCCAAAACCGACTCCAGCGACCGCGGTCCCAAGGAAGAACAGAGCGATGGACGTGATGTTGATGGCGAGCACGCTGAGGCCGACACCCAGCAGCAAGGCGGTGGTGCCCAGGATCATGATCGCGTGCGGTGAGGAGCGCTGCAGCAACAGGACTGCCACCGCCCCGGTGGCCGCGAGCACGAACAAGGCGGAACCGCCGAGCACGGTCGAGTCCGACCCGGCGATCAGGCGGACGACGGCTGGCCCGAGCGACCCGTACAAGCCGGCCAGGGCCCACAGCGCGACGACGGCCGGGACGCCGAGTAGCAATGGACGGCGAGCCCCGCTCGGCACGACGAACTGTGGACGCAGCGAACCTAGTGCACCCGCTCGTGGGGTCGCGGATTCGGCCATGAACCGCACCCCGACGGCTTGGACGACGAACACCGCGAACAGCAGCCAGTAGATGGTGCGCGCCGGAGCGGGCAAGTACTGCACCAGCAGACTTGAACACCCGCCCGTGACCACTTTGGGAAATCTGTGGATAACCCGATCAGACACGTCTCGCTCGTATGCTCCCAAAGCCGGCATGCCGCACGGCTGGCGTGGGTGCTAGCGGGAGGTCAGGGAGCGGCAGCCGCTAATTCCCCTTGCTCGGTAGGCCAGTCATCCTCCTCAGCCGTGTCCGAGGCATGGAAAGCGTCCGATCCCGCCTGATGATCGGCCGTAGCGGGCGGCTGCAATACGGTCAGGGCGACAATGATCGATGCAGCGACCAAACCGGCCGCAATCCAGAATGCCAAGTGGTACCCGCTCGTAGTCGCGTGGGCGGCCGAGATTCCACGAGCCAGCAGATGCTCGTTACGCGACGCGGACAGTGTGGCCAGTACGGCCAGCCCGAGCGCGCCGCCGACCTGAGCGGTGGTGTTGATCAAGCCGGACGCGAGACCGGCCTCACTCGGTGCGGCCCCTGACATGGCCAGGGTCATCAACGCTGGAAAGGCCAAACCGCCGCCGATCCCGAGCAACACCATGCTGGGCATGACGTCGGTCAGGTAGTGACCATCGACCGGGACCCGGGTGAACAGCAGCAGCCCGATGCCGATGAGCACCAGCCCCGGGATGAGCGTTCGGCGAGCCCCGAAACGCATCACCAGACGCTCGGCGTAGCGCAGCGAAAGCACACCCATCACGACGGTCACCGGCAGGAAGGCCAGGCCGATCTCGAGCGGGTTGTAGCCGAGAATCCGCTGCAGATAAAGGGATCCTAGGAAGAACATGCCGAACATTCCAGCCACGCTGAGGATCTGGACGAGGTTGGATCCGGTGATGTTGCGGGAGCGGAAGATGCTGAGCGGCATCAGCGGCGTGGTGGCCGTCAGCTCACGAACGATGAAGGCGATCAGCAGCGCGACCGCGACGGCGCCCAGTGCAAGGGTGGATCCGGCGGTCCAGCCGTCTTCGGCGGCCGGCTTCACGATCGTGTAGACGCCGACCATGAGGGCGCTGGTGATCAGCGTGGCTCCCGGCACGTCGGCACCGTTGGCGAAGCCGATTCCGCGGTCGCGGGGGAGTAGCCGAACGACCTGCAACGCGGTGAGAATCCCGATCGGAAGGTTGATGAAAAAGATCCAGTGCCAGTTGATCGATTCGGTGATCAGGCCACCAGCGAGCAGACCGACAGCGCCACCGGCGGACGCGACGAAGGCGTAGACGCCGATCGCTTTCGCTTGCTCTCGCGGGTCCGAGAACATGGTCACGATCATTCCGAGAATGACGGCGGACGTGAGAGCCCCGCCGATGCCCTGGGCGAATCGTGCGAGCACCAGCGTCAGCTCGTTCTGCGCCAACCCGCACACCAAGGAGGCTAAGGTGAACACAGCGAGCCCGGTCAATAGCACGGATCGGCGTCCGATCAGATCACCCAACCGGCCGGCGAGCAGGAGCAACCCTCCGAAGGCGATCATGTAGGCATTTACGACCCAAGCCAGACTGGACGGGCTGAAGCCGAGGTCGTCCTGAATGGAAGGCAGGGCAACGTTCACCACGGTGGCGTCGAGGACGATCATGAGCATCCCGACGCACAGGACGTACAAGGCCGTCCAGCGGGAACGGTCCGTTGCGGGCAAGGTGGTTGAGGTCATGGTTGCTACCTAACACCATCTAGTCCTAAATGGCAACTAGCATTATCGAGAAAATGACTAGATGGGTGTATCTTCATATCCATGGCCAACAAGCGCAGTTATGAGGACGCCTGCGGAGCGGCTCGTGCCCTCGATTTGATCGGTGAACGTTGGGCTTTACTCGTCGTGCGAGAACTCCTGCTCGGTCCCAAGCGCTTCACCGATCTGCGCTCCGGCCTGCCCGGCATCAGTCCCAACGTACTCACCCAGCGCCTCACCGAGCTCGAAGAGGACGGCATCATCGCTCGCCGCAAGCTGCCGCCACCGGCCGGCTCATGGGTCTACGAGCTGACCCAATGGGGGATCGAGCTGGGTCCGATCGTCATGGATCTCGGACGTTGGGGCGCTCGGTCTCCGGTTCTCGGTCACCACACCGGTCTGAGCCCAGACGCGATGGCAATCTCGCTGCGTACGATGTTCGACGATGTGGCCAGCAAGAAAGCGAAGGCGAAGGGTCGATTCGAGCTTCGCTTCGGCGACGACATCTACCACGCTGAGATCGATGGTGCGCTGTTCGAGATCGCTCGCGGTCCGTCGGCGGACCCCGACGCTGTAATCACCACCGCGCCCCCAATCGTTGCGGGCCTCGTGTACTTCGGCTTGGACGCCGACCAGCTCATCCGCGAGGGGTCCTTGACGGTGGCTGGCAGCCGAGCGGCCTTCGATCGCTTCATCACCTTGTTCACGCTGCCCGAACCGGTACGCCAAGCCGTCAGCTGACTTTCGCAATCGGGTTGACAAGTGGCCAGGCTCGATGCAGTATTCAACTCCGCGGTTAATTAAGCGATTGGTTGAGTACGATGACGGATCAGCTCAGTGCGACCTTTGCGGCACTGGCTGACCCGACCCGACGGGCCATCCTGGCTCAGCTCGCCAACGGAGAAGCAACCGTGAACGAGCTGGCTGAACCGTTCGAGATCAGCCTGCAGGCGATCTCCAGGCATCTGAAAGTGCTCGAACGAGCGGGGTTGATTAGCCGCGGCCGCGACGCGCAATGGCGTCCGTGCCGGCTCGAGTCTGCCCCATTGAGCGAGGCGACGGATTGGATCGAGCGCCAGCGAGCGATCTGGAACGACCGCCTGGATCAGTTGAACACCGTGCTCAACGAGATCCAGAAGACCGAGAAAAGTCACAGAACCAGACAAGCCCAGAAAGGCAACGACCATGACTGAAATCAGCATTTCGCAAGAGCCCGGCCTCGGCGAAGTCACGATCATCCGTACCTACAACGCGCCCCGCGAGCTGGTGTTCTCCTGCTTCGTCGAGCCGGAGCGACTTGCTCAGTTCTGGGGCCCGAAGGGGACGCACGTTCCGTTGGAGTCGGTGGTGATCGAACCTCGGGTCGGTGGCCGGTTCGAGGCGCTCATGGTGGCCGATGACGGCAGCGGAGAGTTTCCGATGACCGGTGTCTTCGTAGAGTTCGAACCGCCGGAGGTGTTTTCCTTTGCCGAACCCGGGTATTCCGACCAGAGCATGGTTTCGCGTTCCACCTTTGAGGATCTCGGCGATGGCCGGACTCGGGTCACGATCTATCAGACCAACGTCCCCGAGCAGTTCCGCAGCGCCGAGGCGATGGCCGGCATGACGAGCAGTCTGGATCGATTCGAGGAGTACTTGGCGTCCCTCTAGCTCTCTGGCTCAGCACCCCGTCGGTACTAAGGAACCCTGGCCGATCGGCCCGGCCATCCCCGCCACGCAGCCTCACATCAAGGGGCGGTGGCGGGGATCGGTCTAGGTAGGGGAGGCTGAGCAGATGTTGCTGCCTATGTCGCCGACCGACTCGGTATTCCTCAGCGTCGAATCGCGGACAGCGCCCATGCATGTCGGTGGACTACAGCTCTATCGGCCGCCATCGGGTGCGGGCGATGAGTATGTGCACGAGCTTTTCGGATCAATGATCGACTCGAATGATGTCGCTCTGTTGTTTCGCCGACGACCTCGACGTTCGATCTCTACCGGGTGGCAGTGGGCCTGGGAGACCGACGAGCAGTTCGACATCGAACACCATGTACGGCACAACGCATTGCCACGGCCCGGTCGGGTTTTGGAACTACTGGCTTTGTGCTCGCGCCTGCACAGCACGCCGTTGGATCGGCAACGGCCGCTGTGGGAAGCGCACCTGATCGAGGGGCTGGCCGACGGGCGGTTCGCCATCTATTTCAAGATCCATCACGCTCTGGTCGATGGGATGGCTGCTCAACGCATTCTGCGGAGCACGCTCAGCACCGACCCGGCTCAACGCAAGATGCCTGCGCCTTGGGCAATGCGACCCAGCCGGCCCGGCGATCCGGATCAGCCGAAGCAATCCGACCCCGACGCGCGGGTCGAAGCGAACGAGTCCGAGCATCCGGTGGATTTCTCTTCCGCCATGTTGCGCGCCGCGCTGAGTTCGGCGATCAGCTTGGCCAGCGAGGCGGCCGGGTTGCCCGCCGTACTGCTGCAGACGGTTCGCCGCGGGTTGCGGGACGAGCCGGCGCCGATGTCGTTCTCAGCGCCGAAGTCGATTTTCAACGTACCGATCACGGGCTCGCGTCGCGTGGCCGCGCAATCGTGGCCGCTCGAACGAATCAACGCCGTACGAAAGGCGGCCGGATCCGGCATGACGGTGAATGATGTTGTGCTGGCGATGTGTTCGGGTGCGTTGCGGACCTATCTCAGCGCCTTGAACGAACTCCCGGATGCGCCGCTGATCGCGATGGTGCCAGTGGCCCTACGACCGCGAGAACGCTCCGGTGGATCTGGTGGCAACGCCGTCGGCGCGGTGATGGTCAACCTCGGCACGCATCAGTCCGACCCGGCCGACCGGTTGCGATCGGTGCATCATTCGATGGTCGAAGGCAAACGAGCGCTGAGCGTGATGACGCCGATCCAGATCCTGGCGATGAGCGGTCTGGGAATGAGTCCACTCGTGCTGCAGTCGATCCTCGGTCTGAGCGGGCTGACGCGGCCACCCTTCAACCTCATCATTTCCAACGTCCCGGGCCCGCGGTCGTCGCTGTACCTCAACGGCGCTCGACTGGACGGGATGTATCCGCTGTCGATTCCATTCGATGGGCAGGCGCTCAACATCACCTGTACGAGCTACGCCCAGGATTTGGCGTTCGGCCTGACCGGCTGCCGGCGCACCGTGCCCCATCTGCAGCGCCTGCTGACCTACCTCGACGAGGAATTGCAGGCATTGGAAGGCTCGGTGGGCATCTCTTGATGGCCGGGGCCGGCCTGCTGGAGGGCCGGTGCGCCGCTTAGGACTGACGGGTACGCTGCGGCCTTTAGCTAGGAGAAGACATGGCTGATCTGGAACTTGCCCAGATGTTCGCTGAGATCGCCCAAACGCTGGATGCCCAGACATCGGTCGTCGACGCCTTGGAGGAAACGGTCCGCCTGGCCGTGGAAGCCTTGGACGGTGCGGAGATCGCGGGCATCTCGTTTCTTGCCCCGAAACGCAAGATGGAGACTCTCGCTGCCACCGACGAGCGATTGTCACAGCTGGATCTGATGCAGTTCGAGCTCGACGAAGGCCCGTGTGTCGAGGCTTCGCTCGAGGAGAATACCGCTCTGATCAACAATATGCACACCGACCGGCGCTGGCCTCGTTTCGCCGACCGGGCGTTGGAGCTGGGTATTCAGAGCATGCTCAGTTGTGCGCTGTCATCGCCGCGCCGAAGCATCGGTTCCTTGAACCTGTACTCCACCCAGATCGACGCCTTCGACGAACAGTCGACCGACATCGCTGAGATCTACGCCGCCCACGCCTCGATCGCGCTCGCCGGCCGACATCTCGAAGTCGACCTTCGCTCAGCGGTCGACACTCGCGGCACCATCGGACAGGCGATCGGCATTCTGATCGAACGGCACAAGATTCTTCCGCAGCAGGCATTCCAGCTCTTGGTGAAAGCGTCCCAACGCCGGCACATGAAGTTGCGTGATCTAGCCCTGTACGTCATCGAGACGGGTGTCGATCCGTCGGCCGTCTGAACACTCAGTTTACGGACACTTCGTACGAACCGGAATTGACGGACTACCCGGTTTCGTCGATGCCGAGGTAAGGTCGAACGCGGTTGAGAAGCAGCCACGCGTCAGTTTGATTGCTCGAACGCGGAGGCTGCACCTTGAGGCTTGAATCTGAGCCCGGTCTCTCAAGACCGAAACTTCGCCAATCCAGTCGCCCGGCGGCGCGATCCGGGTACGAAATCGCGCTGGACGTATGTGACGGCGTGGCCACACTGGTGCTAACCGGCGCTCTCGACGCCTCGGCCGCCAACGCGCTGTCCGAAATCATCGGCTACACCGACGACATCGACTGCGAGGTCGTCGTGGAAGCCGCCGGCGTCACGGCCGTCCAGCCCTACTCACTGGACGCCATCGTCCGGGCTGCCCAACGGCGAGCCCGAGCGGGCACACCTGCCGTCGTGCTCTCTGAAACCAGCCCGCCCGTGGCCGAGCTGCTCAAACAGCTCGCCGAGGCCGGGGAACTGCCACCGTCGCTGCGAAGTTAGGGAGGGAGTCAACGTTGATCACTCTGGGCGTCATTCTGTTGATACTCGGTCTCGTCTTCAAAGCCGGCATCGTGTGGGCACTAGGCGTGGTCCTGCTCATCATCGGCGCCATCCTGATGCTCATCGGTTCCGCTGGTCGAACCGTTGGTGGCCGCGCGCACTACTACTGAGTGCGCCCACCGTTACTCGTCCTTGCGCAGCTCGATCAGCTGACCGGAGATTCGGGTCTTGGCCAATGCCTTGAGCGTGTGGGCCGACAGCGTTGCGGGCAACTCGACCAGAGTGTGGTCGGTGCGAATATCTATATGGCCAAAGTCTTTTCGGCTCAGGCCACCCTCGTTGGCGATCGCCCCGACAATGGCCGACGGTTGCACCTTCTGGCGTCGCCCGACTCGGATTCGGTAGGTGGCCATGGGCTGAGCCATCACGATCGGCTTGCCGGACTTGCTCACCCGCTGACCCTTGGCCGCTGATCCTGATCGGGACGACTTGCCACGTTCCGGTCGATCGCGATCGGGATCGCGCCCCTGGAGATCATGCCTGGGTCGTTCGCCTTTACCTGCGCGGTCCTTACTACCAGCGCGGTCCTTACCCTCATGGCGGTCGGCCTTGCTTGCCCGATAGCGAGCGGCGTCAGCCGCCGGATCCATCAGGAAGCTTTCCGAGTCCTGACTCAATGCGGCCAGTGCGGCCGCGATGTCGGGCAGTGGAACGTCGTGCTCAGCGGAGTACGCCACGATCAGATCGCGGAACAGGCCGACGTTCGGTGCACTGAGGTTGGCCGTGATGGCGTCAGCGAACTTGGCCAAGCGTTGGGTGTTGACATCGTCCACGGTGGGCAGCGGCATCTCTTCCAACGACTGCCGGGTGGCACGCTCGATCGAGTTGAGCAGGTGCCGTTCGCGTGGAGTCACGAACAGCACTGCCTCACCCGAACGTCCGGCGCGCCCAGTCCGTCCGATGCGATGAACGTAGGACTCGGTGTCGGTCGGGATGTCGTAGTTCAGAACGTGGCTGATGCGCTCGACGTCCAGCCCGCGGGCCGCGACGTCGGTGGCCACCAGAATGTCAAGATCACCCGACTTCAGTTGGGAAATCGTGCGCTCGCGCTGAGCTTGGACGAGGTCGCCGTTGATTGCGGCGGCCGATAAGCCACGCGCGCGCAGCCGTTCGGCCAGATCCTCCGTCGCCTGCTTGGTCCGGACGAAAACAATCATCGCCTCGAAGGGCTCGACCTCAAGGATGCGGGTGAGCGCGTCCATCTTCTGCGGGTTGGCGACCAACAGATAGCGCTGGCGAGTCTTGGCCGCGGTCACCGTCTTGGTCTTGACCGCGATCTCGATCGGATGGTTGAGGTACTTCTTGGAAATTCGCTTTATCTGGGCCGGCATCGTGGCCGAGAAGAGCGCCACCTGCTTGCTGTCCGGCGTTCCGCTCAGGATGCGTTCGACATCGTCCTGAAAGCCCATCTGCAGCATCTCGTCGGCCTCGTCCAGGACCAGGAAACGCAGTTCGCTGAGATCGAGGGTCTTCTTGTCGAGGTGATCGATGATCCGTCCCGGCGTGCCGACGATGATGTGGGCGCCGCGACGCAGGCCGTCGAACTGGATGCGATAGCTCTGGCCGCCGTAGATCGGGAGCACGTGCAAGCCGGGCAGGTGATGGGCGTAGCGCCCGAACGCCTCCGCCACCTGAAGGGCGAGCTCGCGCGTCGGGGCCAGGACCAGGGCCTGTGGCTTGCTTGCGTGTAGTTCGATTCCCGACAGGATGGGCAGCGCGAACGCGGCCGTCTTGCCCGTTCCGGTCTGAGCGAGGCCGACGACGTCACGACCTTGCAGCATCGCGGGAATGGTCTCGGCCTGAATCGGCGACGGCGACTCGTAGCCGACGTCGGCCAATGCCTGCAGGAGCTGATCGTTGAGGCCCAGTTCGGTAAACGTCGTCATCAGAACGGACCCAAGGCGAACGCCTCGAATGTAGCGGCGTACTTCGTTCCCATCATGGCCCCGCCCATCCGGGCGATCGATTCCAGAAATTCAGCCGGATCGAAGTCGGGCTGGCCTAGCCCATCGATATAGGCCTGGTGAGCCTTCAGTGACGCGATTCCGGCGTCGAGATGTTCGCTGGTATCCACGGCGTGCGTCGGTTGCGGTGACCCGGCGGCCAATACTGCCCGAACACCACCCCATGGCTCCAAGCCCTGCTCCAGCAACTCGCGGAACACCCAGCGGTTGCCGGCATCTCGAGCCCCGTCGAGCACCGCCCAGCCGGTCGCGATGTGATCGCGCTGATTGAGCATTCCGGGACCGAAGGCCTCACGGAAGTTACCGGTGAGCACGACTTCGGGACGGTAGCGGCGAATGACCGCCGAGATCGCCGAACGCAACCGCAGCCCGTACTCGATGACGCCATCAGTAAAACCGAGGAACTCAACGGTGTCGACGCCGACGGCCGCCGCTGAAGCACGCTCCTCGTCCTCGCGAAGCGGGCCGGCCTCTTCGGGTGTCAGGCCATCGATGCCGGCTTCGCCCGAGGTGATCAAGACGTAGCTGATCTGCTTGCCCTGTGCTGTCCAACGGGCGATGGCGGCGCTGGAGCCGTACTCGATGTCATCGGGGTGCGCCACGATCACCAGACCGGTAGACCAATCCTCGGGCACGGGCTGGAGCGCAGTGGATCTGGTCGGCAGCGTTGTCACTAAGCAATTGTCGCATCACTTCGCGATCGCCCCGCCCCGACGGAACATCCCGACGGAACATCCCGACGGAACATCCCGACGGAAAATCCCGGCGGAACATGTGGGACGGATGCGGAGTTGGTTGCCTATATGAGTTCTGTTCCGCTGTCCGTCCTCGATCTTGCCCCCGTATTGGCCGGCGGATCGACCACTGAAGCCTTGAACCACACGACCGAGTTGGCTCAACGGGTTGAGGAGCTGGGATACCAGCGCTTCTGGGTCGCCGAACACCACAATATGCCGGCCATTGCGTCCTCGTCCCCGGCGGTGCTTATCGCCCACCTTGCCGCGGCCACGTCGACCATCCGGGTCGGATCCGGCGGAGTGATGCTGCCCAATCACGCGCCGCTGGTTGTGGCCGAACAATTCGGAACGCTGTCGGCTCTGCATCCAGGCCGGGTCGATCTGGGCATCGGACGAGCGCCGGGCACCGATCGCCGGACCGCCTTCGCGCTGCGCCGGACTATCGAGGGCCTGTCGGCTGAGGAATTCCCAACCGAGCTGGCCGACCTGATCGCCATGCTGGCCGGTGACCCGGAGCGGCTGGCCGCGGTGCCGACCGCCGACACCATGCCTCAGATCTGGCTGCTCGGATCGTCGGGCTTCAGTGCCCAGTTGGCCGGCCTACTCGGCTTGCCGTTCTCGTTCGCTCACCATTTCTCGGCGGCGAATACCGAGCCGGCGTTGGCTTTGTACCGGCAGAACTTCCGTCCTTCCCAGTGGCTGGATGCGCCGTACGCGATGGTGGCCGTCAACGTCACGTGCGCCGATACCGACGAGGCGGCTGAGCGACTGGCCCGTCCGGGCTGGTTGTCCTTACTCGCGCTGCGCAGCGGCCGTCCGATCGCGTTGCCGAGTGCTGAAGAGGCGGCCGCCCACTCGTTCAGCGAGCTGGAACTGGCCTTTGTCGAGGAGCGCAAGATTGGCCAGGCCATCGGCTCGCCCGAGACCGTACAGCGGGAACTGCGCGCGTTGCTGGCGCGGACGGAAGCCAACGAGCTGATGATCACCAACCAGATCTATGACATCGGCGACCGCGTCCGGTCCTACGAGCTGGTGTCAAAACTTGCCCTCGACGTCAGTAGCTGATCATGAAGGTCGGGACGTCGGCAGGGACGTGAGGTCCGGTCGGCTGATCCGGAAGCGGGCCTCGACCTGGCCGCTGACCTGCTGTTTGGCCGGTTGCAGATCGATCGGCTGCGGCTCGCGTCCGGTGACGGCGATGGTGACGATGGCCAGTTCTGGCTCGACCTCGATCAGCGCCTCGCCTCGGACCGACACTGTCGGCAGTTGAGCCGGCAGCTGAGCCGGATAACCACCACCTGTGGAGAAATGTGTGGAGAAGCCACCAACATCTGTGGAGAAAGGAACTGGATCTGTGGGCAACACGCTGAGGAAAAAGATTTCTGGAATTTCCTCTGGTTCAGCTCTTGCGCGATGCTCTGGCGGCGGGTAGAAATTGCTTCACGCACTTCCGCAAGGAAGAGCGGGATCGGACGGAAAACGAGGTTTCTGCCGAAGGGGTAAAACCTTTCGGGCCAGCCGGTGACGAGGCTGGTGGAAACTGACGGGCCGACCGGGAGGTCAGGGACGTCACTTACTCTGACCAAAAGTGGGGCCCCTCAAACTCATACTTTGAGGGGCCCCACACCTATTTAAGAACCAATGCCTGCGCATTGCGCGAAATTGCTCGGCGCGTTAGCGAGAATCTTTAACTCTCGATTGCCCTTCGCCACGGTGCCGCCGTTAGCTAGCGGCGCACGAGCAGTTCATGCAGGTGAGCGTTCGGCATCGGCGGGTGCGCCCAGAAGCCCTGAAACAGCTCGTAGCCCAGTTCGGACAACTGCTCGAATTGCTGCTCCGACTCCACCCCCTCGGCGATCACTCGCAGGCCCAGCTCCCCGGCCAGCAGGCCCAGAGCCCGAGCAACCGCGACGTCGGTCGGGTTGGGAATCGGTGAGCCGATGCCAGCCACGAAGGACCGGTCGAGTTTCAGAATGGTCGCCGGAAGCCGCTTGAGATGAGTCAGCGGGGCGTACCCCGTTCCGAAGTCGTCCAGCGCGATTTCCAGGCCCAGTTCGCGCAGCCGCCACAGCTCGGCCAGTTCGGGCGAGTCAGCGTCGACCAGGACCGATTCGGTGACTTCCAGGCATAGCTGGTCCGGTCCCGTTCCGGTCTCCTCGAGGGCCTGCCGGATCAGCTTCTCCAACTGGCCGTTACCCAGCTGCTGCCGTCCGACGTTCACCGCCACCATCATCGGACGGGCAGCTTGCATCCACTCGGCGGCCGCGGCCAGTGAGCGCCGGATGATCAGATCTCCGAGCTGGATCATGAGCCCCGCATCCTCAGCGATGCTGAGAAACTGGGATGGCACCATCGGGCCCCTGGTCGGATGGTTCCAGCGCAGGAGGGCCTCGGCCGCGACAGGCTCACGGGCACGATCGACGATGGGTTGAAACACGAGCTGCAGATCCTCAGAACCGGATTGCACCGCCCGCCGAAGGTCGGCTTCCAGATGCACTCGGCGCTGAGCCGGGCCGGTGTTCAGCGGGCCGGCGATCTCCCACCGATCACGACCGCTGCGCTTGGCCGAATACATCGCCTCATTGGCTCGATGCACCACCTCATCGGGATCCTCGCCCGGGGCGAGCAAGGCGATGCCCACACTGCAGGTGACGGTGAGTTCGGCTCCGCCCAGCATCGCTGGTCGGCGTACGACGGCCAGCACTCGATCGGCGAGCTGATCCGAGGCAAGACTCGACACGATGATCAATTCGTCACCACCGAAGCGTCCAACGACGTCACGCGGACCGACGACGGATGAGATCCGTTCGGCCAAGGTGCGAAGCAGCTCATCACCGGCCGCGTGGCCAAGAGCGTCGTTGACCTTCTTGAAATCGTCGAGGTCGATGAAGTAAACCGACCAGCGGCTACCACTGCGATCGGCCGAGGCGCGTTGCAGCATCTCGTTGATGACGCGGCGATTGGCCAGACCGGTCAGCGGATCGTGCCCGGCCTCCCATTGCAGGCGTTGCTCGATGCGGACGGCGGCGTCGATGTCGCGGACGCTGCACACGACGTAGCGAAGCTCGGTTGTCGCTTGCGTGGAATCCAGCCAGGGTGCGATCCACACGCTGAGCCACCGCCATTGGCCGTCGCCATCCATGGCCCGGAACCGCTCTTCGACAGTCGGTGGCCGATCGCTGACCGTCGATCGCAGCCGAGCCATGATCGCGTCCAGACGCATTTGGTCGTCTCGGTGCAACGCCTTGCGAACGGACCTGAGCGACGTGATTCGTCCGAGGTGGTGGGCAAATCGGCGATCCCGTGAGCGATTGGTCCAGTGCACGCGTTCGGTTCGAAGATCAACCACCAGGATCATGTCGGGGACGACCGACGCCACCGTCTGAAAGAAACGATCGCTGGCGTCGTGAGTGGACTTGACGTCTGATGTCGGACGCGAGACACCCCGGATGGTCCCGCGCTGGGACATCCATCCGCCGACCCGACCCATCCTTATCCGGCCCTGCCGAACCACGCAGCGTCTCCCGTCGTCGCGCCCCCGAATGGCGACAGCAGAAGTATGGAGGTCAAGAGTCAACGAACGCGACATTTGGCCAACCTCTCGGCAAGTTCAGAGATAAGGTGCCCGCTATGCCGGAAATTGCGCCCGACTTCAGGTCTCAGCCGTTCGACCTTCTCACCGATGCCGCGCTGAGCCGGGCTTGCGCACTCGGCGCCAGCCACGCCGACTTCCGGTTGGAGCGGATCCGAGTCGGTTCGATCTCGCTTCGGGACGGCACATTGGAATCCAGCGGTGACCACGAAGATCTCGGCATCGCGGTCCGGGTGGTGCACAACGGCGCCTGGGGGTTCGCCAGTGGCATCGACCGGACACCGCAAGCGGCTGCCCTGTTGGCCGAACAGGCGGTAGCCACGGCCAAGCTGAGCCGGGTTCTGAGCACGAATCCCGTTGAGTTGGCCGCCGAAGCGGTGCATCGGGATGTGGAGTGGGTGTCGGCATATGAGATCGACCCGTTCGAGGTCGCGGAGTCCGACCGGGTCGCGGTACTCGCCGACTATTCGGATCGTCTGATGTCAGCCGACGGCATCGACCACGTGGACGCCCGCCTGATGCAGGTCCTCGAGAACAAGTTCTACGCGGACCTGCACGGGACCCGCACCACCCAGCAACGGGTACGGATCCATCCGGCCTTCACCGCGGTCCAGATCGACTCCGCCGGCGGCGGGTTCTCGACCATGCGGACCTTGGCCCCTCCGGCCGGGCGCGGTTGGGAATACCTGACCGGGACCGGCTGGGACTGGGCCGCCGAGCTGGCCGAGCTGCCTCAGTTGCTGGCCGAACACGTCAAGGCCCCGAGCGTCACGGCGGGCCGGTATGACCTCGTGATTGATCCGTCCAACCTGTGGCTGACCATTCACGAGTCGGTCGGGCACGCGACGGAGCTGGATCGGGCCCTGGGCTACGAGGCGGCGTATGCGGGCACTTCGTTCGCTACGTTCGATCAGCTCAACACCTTGCGCTACGGCTCGCCCATCATGAACGTCACCGGCGACCGGGTGGTCGAGCACGGGCTGGCCAGCATCGGCTACGACGACGAGGGAGTGGCCACGACCCAGTTCGACATCGTTTCGAACGGGGTTCTCGTCGGCTATCAGCTGAATCGTCAGATGGCTCAGGCCAACGGCTTCCAGAGATCCAACGGCTGTGCCTTTGCCGACTCGCCGGGCCACATCCCGTTGCAGCGGATGGCCAATGTGTCCCTGCAACCGGCAGTGGGTGGCGGAAAGACGGCTGATCTGATCAGCGGGGTGGAGCACGGCATCTACGTCGTCGGCGACAAGTCGTGGTCGATCGACATGCAGCGCTACAACTTCCAGTTCACCGGCCAGCGCTTCTTCAAGATCGAGAACGGCCAGCTCGCCGGACAGCTGCGTGACGTGGCTTATCAAGCCACCACGACCGAGTTCTGGGGCTCTATGGATGCCCTTGGCGGACCGGACACCTACGTGCTGGGCGGTGCGTTCAACTGCGGCAAGGGCCAGCCCGGACAGGTGGCCGCGGTCTCGCACGGTTGCCCGTCGGCGCTGTTTCGCGATGTGAATGTCCTGAACACGGTCACCGAAGGCGGACGATGATGGCTGAGCTGCCCGAGGTGGTTGCCGTTACTCTCCCCACCATCCAGGAGCTGGTCGAACACGCACTCTCGGTCTCGAGCGCCGAGGGCTGCATCGTGATCGCCGAGGAGCGGACCGAGGCCAATTTGCGCTGGGCCGGCAATGAGCTCACTACCAACGGTCAGATGCGATCACGGTCGCTGACGGTCATCAGCACCGTGTCCAGCGGCGGTAAGGATGGCGATGACGATGAGCCGGGTGTCGCGGCGGGGGTCGTCACCCGGGCGGTCACGGCGTTGGCCGATGTGGACGGCCTGGTCGCGGCGAGTGAGAAGGCTGCTCGTGATTCAGAACCAGCCGAGGACGCGGCGCCCCTGGTCCAACCGTCCGCCGCCGGCCCCGGCAATGCCGTCGGCTGGGACGCTCCTCCCGCGCTCACGACCATCGAGGTGTTCGCCTCCTTCGCACCGGCCCTGGGTGCGGCGTTTACCCGAGCCGAGGCGGCGGGCCAGCTGCTGTACGGCTTTGCCGAGCACGTCATGACCTCGACGTATCTCGGTTCGTCCACCGGCCTTCGGCTTCGTCACGACCAGCCCACCGGCCGGGTCGAGCTGAACGGAAAGTCGGCGGACCTGAGCCGTTCGGCCTGGGTCGGTCAACAGACCCGGGACTTCAGCGACATCGACGTATCGCAGCTGACGTCAGAGATAGATCGTCGCCTCGGCTGGGCCAAGAACCGGATCGACCTGCCCGCAGGACGGTACGAGACGGTGCTGCCTCCGACCGCCGTCGCCGACCTGCTGATCTATGCGTACTGGACGGCGTCGGCCCGTGACGCCGAGGAGGGCCGCAACGTTTTCGCGGCCGGCGACGGTCAGACCAAGCTTGGACAGCAGCTGTCGCCGCTGCCGCTGACGCTGCGTTCGGATCCGGACGAGCCCGGCCTGGAGTGCGCCCCGTTCACCATCGCTCAGTCCTCCCAGGCCGGCATGGTGTCGATCTTCGACAACGGGGCTCCGACGCCTCCGGTCGAATGGCTGGCCGAGGGGGTGCTGCGCAATCTGATGCGAACCCGTAGCTGGGCGGCCCGCACCGGTGCCGAGCCGCGGTTGCCGGTCGACAATCTGATCCTCGAGGCGGGCGGGACTCGCTCACTGGAGGACATGATCGCGGTCACCCAGCGGGGGCTGCTGGTGACCTGCCTCTGGTACATCCGCGAGGTCGACCCGCAGACGCTGCTGCTCACCGGCCTCACCCGCGACGGTGTCTACCTGATCGAGGACGGGGTGGTGACCGGCGTCGTCAACAACTTCCGGTTCAACGAGTCACCGATCGATCTGCTCGGACGGGTGAGCGAAGTGGGCCGGACCGAGCGAACCCTGCCCCGGGAGTGGAACGACTATTTCTCGCGGACGGCGATGCCAGCGCTTCGAATCCCGGACTTCAACATGTCCACGGTCAGTCAGGCATCCTGAAAGCGGATACTTGTGATCCAGGTCACTTACTAGGCCCTGTGAGCCGGGTCTCTTTTACCCGGGCCCTCTGGCCTCAGGGCTCGATTTTTGGGGCCTCAGAAGGCTTAAATCATACTAAACCTCCGGGCTGTGATCGTCGCCGCAGCGCCCGGGCGCGCTTGTAAGCGTTCCCACCAGCTAAATTTCTTGTCATTCCTGCGACGCGGCCGACCGTGCTCACTGAAGAGTTCGTAGCCCGAGGTGCGTACGCGGGACTTCGCTGCCAACCAGTCAGTGTCGACTGTATGAGGAGTTCAGATGACGACAACCATCTCCGGTCTCGAGACCGCCCCGACGACCCACGCCGAACTGCTGCGCTGGGTCCGCGAGGTTGCCGAGCTGACTCAGCCCGACGACGTCGTCTGGTGCGACGGCTCCCCTGAAGAGTGGACGCGAGTCACCGAAGCCCTGGTCGCCACTGGCACCTTCATCCGTCTCAACGAGGCGAAGAAGCCGAACTCGTTCTACGCGGCATCCGACCCGACCGACGTTGCCCGGGTCGAGGACCGCACCTTCATCTGCTCGCGCGATCCGGGTGACTCGGGTCCGACGAACAACTGGATGAACCCCGAAGACATGAAGGCGCTGCTGACCGAGCGCTTCCGGGGCGCGATGCGCGGGCGCACCATGTACGTCATTCCGTACTGCATGGGCCCGCTGAATGCCGCCGAGCCGATGCTGGGCGTCGAACTCACCGACTCGGCCTACGTGGTCGCCTCGATGCACATCATGACCCGGATGGGGACGAAGGCGCTGGAGCTGTTCACCAAGGGCGGCGTTGACCAGCCCTACGTGGCCGGCCTGCATTCGGTCGGTGCACCGCTGGAGCCCGGGCAGCAGGACGCCAAGTGGCCCTGCAACGAGACCAAGTACATCGTGCACTTCCCCGAGGAACGGCTCATCTGGTCCTACGGATCTGGATATGGCGGCAACGCCCTGCTGGGCAAGAAGTGTTACTCGCTGCGCATTGCCTCGGCCAAGGCTCGCGATGAGGGGTGGCTGGCCGAGCACATGCTGATCCTCAAGCTGACCTCTCCGGAACAGAAGGTCTACTACATCACCGCGGCGTTCCCGTCCGCGTGTGGCAAGACCAACCTGGCCATGCTCGACCCGACCCTGCCCGGCTGGAAGGTCGAAACGATCGGCGACGACATCGCCTGGCTGCGTTTCGGTGAGGACGGCCGGCTGTACGCGGTCAACCCGGAAAACGGCTTCTTCGGTGTTGCTCCCGGCACCGACTGGCACACCAACCCGAACGCGATGCGCACAATCGCGAAGGGCAACTCGCTGTTCACGAACGTGGCGCTCACCGACGACGGCGATATCTGGTGGGAAGGCATGGGCGAGCCGCCGGCACACCTGATCGACTGGAAGGGTGCGGACTGGTTCGCTGGGCAGACCGAGACCCCGTCGAGCCACCCGAACTCGCGTTACTGCACTCCGATCGAGCAGTGCGAGACCAAGGCGCCGGAATGGGATGACCCCAACGGTGTGCCGATCGACGCCATCTTCTTCGGCGGCCGTCGCCGCGACACCATCCCCCTGGTCACTGAAGCCCGCGACTGGCAGCACGGCGTGTTCATGGGCGCAACCCTGTCCTCGGAAACCACCGCGGCGGCCGTCGGCCAGGTTGGCGTTGTTCGCCGCGACCCGATGGCAATGCTGCCGTTCATCGGCTACCACGCCGGCGACTACTTCAACCACTGGATCGAGGTCGGAAAGTCGGCCGATGCCGTGAAGCTGCCGAAGATGTTCTACGTGAACTGGTTCCGGCGCGATGAGGACAACAAGTTCGTGTGGCCGGGCTTCGGCGAGAACATCCGTGTGCTCAAGTGGGCGATCGAGCGCATCGAGGGCAAAGCGGCAGCGCTCGACACCCCTATCGGACGCGTGCCGACCACCGACTCGCTGGACGTCGAAGGCTTGGACATGTCCAGCGACGATCTGGCCAAGGCGGTCGCCGTGGACGTGGAGCAGTGGCGCAACGAGATCCCGGCGATCGAAGAGTGGTTCGCCCAGATCGGCGACAAGGTTCCGACGTCGCTGCGTGACGAGCTGGAGTCTCTGAAGCTGCGCCTGTCCTAGGCGGTCGTCGGTCGGTCGGCGCCGTAGCCGTCGACCAACAGGACGGACTCGAAGATCAGTCCGTCCTGCCGGGCCGTCGAGGCGGCGGTGGTTAGCAGAGCGACTGCTTGGGTGAATGACCACGCGTCGGCCGAAAGCAAGACATCGGCGTCATGCCACAGCAGCGCCAACCGTGAAACACCCGGCCACCACCGCACCAGCTCCGACAACGAATCACGCAGGGCGTCGAGGTTGTCACTGGTACTGAGCGGCAGTCGCAAGGCCTCGGCCAAGTCGTCGAAGCGGGGACGCGGATGGGACGAACGAGCCTGTGTCACCGTGAAATCGTGGCGCTCCAGGGTCGCCATCACGACCGGCGCCGCTCGGCGATCGGCGAAATAGACGCTCGCTCCGCGCAACCATGGCAATTCGGAGGCCAGCCCCCTCCACTCTGCTCGCCCCGCGCTCACAGTTCCATCTCCCGTCCCCGACGGCAGATCAGATGTGCGACCAGCGCCGTCCAGCCGGTCTGGTGACTCGCTCCGAGACCGGTGCCGTCATCGCCGTGGAAGTACTCGCTGAAGGTGATGTGCTGGTCCCACAACGGACCCGAGCCGAAGTCCCGCGGCTGCCCCGGACGACGACCGTCGGGACCTGGACGAAACAGCGCGACAACCCGATCCTCGATCAGCTCAGAGATCTCCACCAACGAACGGGCGGTTCCGTGGGCATCGATCACCATTTCGTCGGCGGCCACCCCTCGGCCGTAGCTGGCGATGGCATCGGCCAGCAACACGTTGAGTGGCAACCACACCGGGCCGCGCCAGTTCGAGTTGCCGCCGAAGATGGCACTGTCTGACTCGGCCGGGTTGTAGGCCACCGTGAGGTCGTGCCCGTCCACCGTCATCGAATAGGGCTGGCGGTACTCCGCCGACAGGGACCGAATGCCATGTGGGGAAAGGAATTCCTGCTCGTCGACCAGCCGCGTCAGCAGGCGAACGAACCGGGCCCGGTCGACCAGCGCCAGCGTCAGCTGGTTCCCGCCCGGTCCGTGCGAAGCGACCAGACTCGCCAGCAACTGTGGACGATGCCGCCGCAGCCAGCGGATTCCGGACGTGAAATCCGGCAGTTCCGTCTCGACCCAGGATGGCGCCAGCGCCACCGCCAGCATCGGCAGCAAGCCGACCACGGAACGGACCCGAAGCTGCTCGAAGGAACCGTCCGGATGAACAAGCACGTCGTAGAAGAAACCGTCCTCCTCGTCCCACAGCGTGACATTGTGGCTGCCGAATTGCGTCAGAGCGCTGGCGATCCCCAGATAGTGCTCGAGGAACTTGGTGGCCAAGCCATCCCAGGCGGCATGGGTGCGGGCCAGCTCGAGGGCGACCCGAAGCATCGATAGGCAGTAGAAGGCCATCCAGCTGGTGGCGTCTGACTGCTCCAGCCGAACGCCCGGCGGCAGCGGTGCCGATCGGTCGAACAGGCCGATGTTGTCCAGGCCCAGGAAGCCGCCTTCGAACAGGTTGGACCCGTCAGCGTCCTTGCGGTTCACCCACCAGGAGAAGTTCAACAGTAGTTTCGTGAAGATCTGCAGCAGAAAGTCCCGGTCGCGGCGGTCGTCCAGGCAATAGACCTGCCAGGCCGCCCAGGCGTGGACGGGTGGGTTCACATCGTCGAAGGTCCACTCATAGGCCGGCAACTGCCCGTTCGGGTGCATCGCCCACTCCCGGCACAGCAGCAACAGCTGATCCTTGGCGAAGGAGGGATCGATGTGGGCCAGGGTCACGCAATGAAAGGCCAGGTCCCAGGAGGCGAACCACGGGTACTCCCACTCGTCGGGCATGGAGATCACGTCGGCCAGCGCGACGTGACGCCACGACGTGTTACGCGCGTGCCGCTCGGTGCGTTCCGCCGGCGGCGGCGGTTGGCTGGGATCGCCTTCCAGCCAGTCGGCCACTGAGTATCGATAAAGCTGTTTGCCCCACAACAGCCCGGCAAACGCCCGCCGGGCAGTCAGAGCATCTTCAGCGAGCGTGTCCTCGGCGACGACGCCGGCGTAGAACTCATCGGCCTCGGCGGCACGATCGGTGAAGATGGCTTCGAACGCCTCGCCGAAGGGGCGGTCGGTCAGCTCATCGGCCCGCAGCCGCAGGCTGACCGTCACCGCAGCCCCGGCCGGAACGGCGTCGAATCGGTACCAGAACGCGGCCTTGGTTCCGGTGCCGGCCGGATTCGTGAGCCCCGACCCGCCTGTGAGCACCGCGCGATTGACAGCGTCCTTCGGGTAATCGCTGAGATTGCGCTGGGCCCCGAACAAGGCAACCGCATTGGTCTCGTTGTCACAGACGAGGACCTCTGGTTGTCCTTCCGCGGCGAGGACGTACCGCCCGATATAGCCGTGATCAGCTTCTACGGCCCGCAGATCACCGTCGTCCAACTCAGGTGGATCCAGACGGCGCAGCGCCGGGCGACGGTCATCACGCCCCCAGGACCAGGTATTGCGAAACCACAACTGAGGCAGGATGTGCAACGGAGCCGGATCGGGTCCGTGATTGGTTGCGGTGATCCGAATGCAGATATCGTCCGGTGACGCCTTGGCGTAGGAGATCTCGACATCGAAGAAGCGATCCTCAGTCAGGACGCCGGTGTCTGACAGCTCGTACTCCGGGTGGGACCGATCGCGCTCAGCGTTAACTTTTCGCAGCTCCTCATAGGGGAAAGCCGCCTGCGGATAGCGATAGAGCCAGCTCGCATAGGAGTGAGTGGGAGTGGCGTCGGTGGCCCACCAGTACTCCTTCACGTCCTCTCCATGGTTGCCCTCAGGGTTGGTCAGCCCGAACAGGCGTTCCTTGATTCGATCGTCCTTGCCGTTCCACAGCGCCAGCGAAAAGTTCAGAAAGCCATACCGGTCGCAGATGCCGCCCAGGCCGTCCTCACCCCAGCGGTAGGTCCGGGAGTGGGACTCATCGAACGGAAAGTAGCTCCAGGCGTTGCCGTCGGCCGAATAGTCCTCACGGACCGTCCCCCACTGACGTCCCGCCAGGTACGGCCCCCACAACCGCCACGGATCTGAGGCATCGGGAGACTCAGCCAGCCGGGCGTGCTCGGCACTGCGTACGGGTCGCGCCGCCGGCGGATCATCGGGCGCTGAATGTCGCCCGCGAGACGTCGCGGCCACAATCCTCCTTCGCTGACTTATCGCTCGTCAGGGTCAGCCGGTGCCGACTCCGCGTCGCGTCGTTTGATCTCGGTGCGCAGTCTGCTGACCTCACGGGCCCGCCGACGACGAGAGCTGGCCAGGTACTGCACGGCCACGGCACCGGCGGCTCCGCCGAGCGCACCGAACAAAGTGGCCCACCGGAAGGCCGGGGCCTCGACGTCCATGATCCGTTGACCCGCATGGGCAGCGCTGGACTGACCGAACACGACCGACAGCGTCATCAGGTTCGGGGCGGCAACGATCAGTGCCGCGAGGATGATCGCTGCCCGCGTACGCCACTGCCAGCGCCGGCGGAACGCCTGCCGCAACACCAGTAGCGACAAGGCGGTGAAGATGATTCCGTAGAACAGACCCCACAGGACGCCGGATGCGAACGAACCGTTGATCTGATCGCCGACGCGGTGCGCCCACCAGCGCGGCAGGAACGCCGACGCGAACAGGTAGACGATCAACAGCACAACGAGCGCGCTGCCGATGATGATTGCTCGTCGTTTCAGATTACGTCGGTGCGGAGTGACGGCGCGCTCGTCTGTTCCCGAGGGCCGGTTGGCGTCCCGTTCCTCCGCAGTCATGAACAGATCATGACAGTCAATCGTCCAACCAGCCCATAGAACCGTCCGGAGACCAGTAGGCGAGGTAGCTGCCGAGGAAAGCTGCCCCTCGTTCGTCCCGCCGCGTCGTCAACGGCCCGGACGGTCCCTGCACGATCTGAGCCTGGTGTTCGATGACGAACGCGGTCCGTCCGGCCCCGGTCCGCGACAGGGTGGACCAGTCCAGCCGGGGTCGCCGACGCTTGGGGATGTGTGCGGGCGCGGGCTGCTGATTGGTCACCTTGTGGCCGCGGGTGAATGCGCGAACCGAGTCGAGCGGATAGCTGTTGCCGTCCATCATCCAGACCCAGAGCACCCAAGCCGACCGCGGACCGCCGGTGTCGTACAACAGGCCGAGTCCCGATACATCAGCCAGGTCGAGGTGCCGGGCGCCCGTGATCCCCCATGGCAGCACCAGAGTGTGAGTTCGCAGGGTCGGCCGGAACAGCAACTCGCGGCCGACCGACATCAGAAGGGGAAGTGACGCCAAGCCAAGCACCACACCGATAAGCCCGGGCACCAAAGATCGCTCGTTGATGCCCCGTACCAACAGCACCGCACTGGTCGGCAGCAGCAACAGCACGAGTACCGCATTGACGTAGGTTTCCCAATGCACGGGAAGGCGCTTGATCTTTGGATCGGCGGCGGCCACGAGAATGAGTCTGTCACTCGGATAAGAATTTTCAGGTCGGACTAACGTTGTCTAACCGTGAGTGATGATCCGCAGTTGGTGTCCGAGCGTGCTCACCTGGATGGTGCGCGGCGATGTCTGAAGCAAATGATGGCCGACGCCGAACGGATCGCCGACTACGGCGTCGACGCGCTGGCCAGCCACGGTCTTGGCCGCCTGCGGGCGGAGCGAATCTCCCAGCTGTCGGCCGACAGTGACGCTCCACCGTTCTTCGGACGAACTGACCGCGATCCCGAGCCGGCCCATCCGGCCGGTGAGGTGTTCCACATCGGACGTCGGCACATTCGCGACGACGCCGGCGATCCGATGGTCATCGACTGGCGGGCTCCCATTGCCAGGCCGTTCTATCGAGCCACTCGCGATGACCGCCAAGGTGTCCGGCTGCGACGGCGATTCGGCTTCCACGATGGCCAGCTGACCTCGTTCGAGGACGAGCACCTCGATGTCGGCGAGGAATTGGGCCTGGCCTCCGATCTGCTCCGGGCTGAGATCGAGCGCCCCCGGATCGGGCCGATGCGCGACATCGTGGCCACCATCCAGCCTGACCAGGACGAGCTGGTTCGCGCTGATCTGGATACCTCGCTGTGCATCCAAGGAGCGCCCGGAACCGGTAAGACGGCGGTCGGCCTGCACCGCGCGGCCTACCTCCTCTACACCTATCCGGATCGACTTCGGCGATCAGGCGTGCTGGTGGTCGGGCCGAACTCGGCCTTCCTGCATTACATCGCTCAGGTCCTGCCAGCCCTTGGTGAAAACGGGATTGCCCAGTCGACGGTGGCCGAACTCGTCCGGCCGAAGGCGCCTGTGCGCCGATCAGGCCCGGCTGACCCGGGCCGGCCTGATCCCGAAGATCCGGTGGACATCGCCGTGCTGAAGGGTGATGCCCGGATGGCTGAGGTGTTGCGACGAGCCGTGTTCACGCAGGTTGCTCGCCCTACCGATGACGTGGTGCCGATGGTCGGCAATCGTCGCTACCGGATCACCGTGGAGCGGGCCCGGCGATATGTCGACGATGCGCGCCGGGCCATGGCCGCGGGAGAACTGCGCTGGAACACCGCCCGCGAGCGGCTGGCCACGCTGCTGGCCCACGATGTTCGGCGGCAGCGCGAGGACGGCGGCGGAGCGCCGTCGGATTCTGAGACGGCCCGGGTTGCCCGGTCGCCTCAGGTCAAAGCGTTTGTCGATCAGGTGTGGCCGCCGCTCGATCCTAGGGACCTGCTGGTGCGGGTGTTCACCGATTCCGAGTTTCGCCGGCGCTGCGGCTCCGCGCTGTTGAGCGATCCGGAACTGGACCGGCTGGCCTGGCCCCACCCGCCGAGATCGCCGCGCAACGCCCGCTTCTCGGTCGCCGACCGGGTGCTGCTGGACGAGTTGGCTGGCCTGATCAGCGGCAACGACCAGTTCGTGCACGTGGTGGTGGACGAGGCCCAGGACCTCTCCGCCATGCAGTGCCGCGCGGTCGCCCGGCGCTGCCCGATCGGGTCGCTCACGGTGTTGGGCGATCTGGCCCAGGCCACAACGCCCTGGGCTGTCGGGTCGTGGGCAGAGACCCTGCGTCAGCTGGGTCAGCCCGCCGCCGCGGTTCGACCGTTGACCGTCGGGTACCGGGTCCCAGCCGAGGTGCTGGTGACGGCGAATCGTCTACTGCCCCACATCGCACCAACGGTGCCAGCGGCGACCTCGGTCCGCGCCGGACCGAACACTCTCAGCTTCGGCGCGTCGATGCTCGACGCGGTGCGCAGGTGTCTGGAGGTCGAAGGCTCGGTGGCCGTCATCGTCGCTGACGGCCAGGTGCCCGGTGTCCTGGCCGAGTTGACGGCCGGTGGTGTCGAGGCGTCCGCCTTGGATGCGGTCGAGGATCACCGGGTGACGGTGGTGCCGGCGAGCGGAGCCAAGGGTCTGGAGTACGACTCGGTCGTGTTGCTCGAACCGGCCCAGATTGTTGCGGCGGAACCGACGCGGCTGTCTGGCTTGCGGCGCTTGTACGTGGCGTGGACGCGAGCGGTCTCGCGGCTGGTCGTGGTGCATTCCGAGCCGCTGCCGGAGGAAATCGCGAGCTAGTCAGCGATAGCGGAAGCCATCGAGAAAGCGGCGGAACACCCCGCCTTGGGGCGGGAGCGCCGGTGCCGCCGGCGGAGCTGTGCGTCGTTGGACGGCGATCGGCTGGTCGTAGTCGGTGCGGGCGATCGCGTCGATGATCTGGTCGTCGCCGAAGTCCTCGGAGCCTTCGATGACCGGAACGAAACCGACGAGGACCCCGTCGCGCATGACGTTGGCTTCGATACCGGCGGTGTTATCGGCGTCCCAGACGGCTTCCCGGCCGTCACCGAGCCGGACGGTCACCCCGAACTGGTAGACACCGGGGCGGGCCATAGCCGCGTCGATGCCGCGGGATCGCAGGGCATCGACAACTCGGCGGGCTTGGTTCTCTTCCATCCGTTCACCGTACCGAGCACGACAGTTGTCCGTCCGAGGCGGTCGCGCGGGCAGCACGCCGCCCCGGACGAGCTCTTGTTCAGGCCGCGTGGGCTTGGATTGTTGGGTCAGGCTCGGTTGCGTGTCGAGCGATGACGTCGCCCGAGCCGGATCATGATTGATCCGGCGCTGATCAGGACGATGGTCAGGGCGAGGGTGGAAGTGCTGCGGACGCCGGAATTTGCCAGTTCGTCGGCTGGACTGCTTGCGGGTTTGGCCGGTGTCGGCGCTGGAGTAGTCCTGGAGGTTGGCGGACGGGTCGCCACGGGGCAGCGCGCGGGGATATCCGTCGTGACGCTGGCGCGAGCGCCCGGACCGCCGAAGAGGTTGATCACCCGGCCGTCTCCGACGGAGGTGGTCGAGGTTCCGGCCGAGTCGGTTTCGGTGACTGTGGTGGTGTATTTGCCGGCGCGGGCGTATTGGTGACTGGTCGTCGGGGTGGTTGTGCTGGCCGTTGAGCCGTCGCCGAATGTCCAGTCGAAGGTGGCGATAGTGCCGTAGCGGACGGTGGAGGTGCTGGCGTCGAGCCGGATGGTACGGGCGAGTGGGCAGGCAGTCGTCGCCTTCAGGCGGGCGACCGGGGCCTGATCGGGGGTGATCGCCAGCGAGCCGAAGTCACCGCGGATGGACCGAGACGTCACCACGGTCGAAGTCTTGGTGTCGATGACGTCCAGCCACAAGAGTCCCCGGTCGGCTTGCAATGACAGTGCGTACACGGTGCCGCCGTCCGGCGTGACCGCGATGTCCATCGCCCTGGTCGGTGAGTTCCGGACCGGTAACGGAATGGACGCCCTTGCGGTGACGGTCGCGGTGTCGATGGGGACGACGGCTTCTGCCCCGCTCAGGTTCACCCAGACCGTGGAACCGTCCGGCGACATCGCCATCTCACCGGTGACGGATACGTCTCGGTCGATGTGGGTGGTCGGCCAATCGAAAGGAACCAGGCCAACGGACGTTTCGGCCCAGATCTTGGAACCGTCGTGATTTCGGAGGAAGGCGTTGAGGTACGTGCCGATGCGAAACTGGTCGACTTGCTCGCCGCCCACTCTGACGACGTCGTTCGATAAGCCATCCGGACCCGTACCCGGTATGAAAGCGAGAGTTCCGTCCGGGCTGAGTATGGGCGATTTCCAAGCCCGCCCGAAGGCGCCAACCCTGTCACCGGTCACCAGATCGATGCGGAGATCCGCTTCGTTGAAATACAAGTAGCGGCCGTCGGGACTGAGAATCAACCGATTGCCGTTACCGATCGGCGACGACTGCAAGACCGCTCGGGTGGCCAGATCGATGGTCAGCAAATTGCCGTCCTGATCGATTGTGTAGGCGAGCTTGCCATCGGCGGACGTGGCGGCGGCTTGCGATCCGGCTGGAAATGCACCGGCCGGGACGATCGGGGCACGGGTCGCGTTGTTGAACAACTGCAGGGGAGCGGTTGACCCGCTCGAGACGATCACTGTGTAGTCCGGTGGCGAGGCGGCGGCATTCGCACCGGCTGGCTCCGACACCACGAATATCGCACTGGCCACGAGGCTCGTTGCCAGTACGGTGACTCTCGCAGTCAGGCTTCGCAAGTTCACACGTTCCCCCGAGACGACACGTGGCGCGTCGACCGTGCACGGCGCCTTTACTCAGTAAGAGGCGCCGGCGGCGGGATTATGACGCGGTCGACTATGACGCCGCATGGCAAACGAAACGCGAAGCCGTTCAGCCGTTGCGGAGCATCTCGATGCGGACCTTCAACGCATGGGTCATGTGTTCTCGCGAGAGTTGATCAGCCAATTCGGGGTCGCGAGCCTGAATGGCGGCGATGATGTCGTCGTGTTCCTTGACGGCGAGACTGGCATGGTCCGGACGGGAAAGAGTGGTCCCCGGAAAGCGTCGCACCCGGTCGTGCACCGTGCTCAGCAAGCCCAGCAGGAAACCGTTGTGACCGGCCTTGCCGATGGCCTCGTGGAACTCGAGGTTCCGCTTGGCCATCGCCGGCACATCACCGGCTTCGCTCGCTTCCCGAAATCGGCCGTTGAGCCAGCGCAGATCGGCGATGTCCTGAGGACGGGCACTCTCAGCCGCAAGTCGTGCCGACAGTCCCTCCATGGCAATCCGCACCACGTACGTTTCCAGGATCTCCTCGGCGTCCACGCTGGCGACCACGAGGTTGCGGCTGTTGTGGCGTTCGACGAGTCGTTCGGCTTCCAGTCGCAGGAAAGCCTCGCGCACCGGTGTCCGGCTGACCCCGAGCTGTTTGGCGAATTCTTCGGCCCCCAGTCGACCACCAGCCGCGAGCGCACCGGACAGGATCAGGGTGCGGACGGTCTCGTACACGGCCTGCGAGGCGGCGAGCTGACGGTCGCGGCCGTTCCATAACTCAGCCAGCGATGGCGGGAGTCCGACCGCTGCCTCGACCATAGATACCTGATCCTCCGTGGTCCGCGATGGTGGGCTTCCAGAACGCCGAGCATGAAGCACGGAACAATATCGTATACGGATGTATCCAGACCTTCACGAGACGAACGGGGGCCGATGCATTGCGTCAGGCCAGGTGCTGGAGATCTCGCCGGATCCCGCCCCTTTTAAGCTGGCAAACTGCCTTCATGGCAGCTTTGCCCGACGAGCTACTCGGCGCGTGGCGGCTGGTCGAATTCGCCGACCGTCCCGCCGAGACCGATGAGTGGCGACCGACGCTGGGGGCCGGGGCCAGTGGCCTGTTCATGTGCGACAGCGGTGGCGCCTTCTCCTTGCAGATCTACGCACCCAACGGCGAGCACCGCTATCTCGGCTACTTCGGGCAGGCCTGGATCACCGGACTCAGCCGGGGTTACGCCGAGGTGACCGGGTCCCTGCACGTCAATCGCCATGGCGGTTACCCGGACGCCGTCCTGGACGAGCCAGAGGCTCGCCCGTTCACCTTGATCGACGACATTCTCGTTCTCGGCGATCGCCGCACCTGGAAGCGCACGCTCGTTCGAATCAGCTGACTATGGGACGGCGACAACGCACCCAGTGGTTCGTGTCACTATGTGAGGAGCACCTGCTGTCGATCCCTCACACCCCGAGAGGTCGGCAGCCGGAGCCGCTGCCCGAATATTGCCCTAGCACTCCGCGGTGATCCCGCTACCGGTGCTCGAGACGCAAGGAGCGTATGCATGTCGCTGCATGGCACTGTCCCGCCTGAGCCGGACTTGGTTCAGCTCCTTACGCCAGAAGGCACCCGCGTCCAACGACCGGACTTTCCGTTGGAGATCACCGACGCCGAGATCCGCTCGCTGTATCGCGACCTCGTTCTCGTCCGGCGTTTCGATGGCGAAGCCACCGCGTTGCAGCGGCAGGGCGAGCTGGGCCTGTGGGCCTCCTGCCTCGGCCAGGAAGCGGCCCAGATCGGGTCCGGACGAGCCCTGCGGACCCAGGACATGGCGTTTCCGACCTACCGCGAGCACGGCGTGGCCTGGTGCCGCGACGTCGACCCGGTCACGCTGCTCGGCATGTTCCGCGGCGTCAGCCTCGGTGGCTGGAACCCCAACGACAACAACTTCGGGCTGTACACGATCGTGCTCGGCGCTCAGACCCTGCATGCTGTCGGTTACGCGATGGGCGTGGTTCGTGACGGCGCGGTCGGAACCGGCGAAGCCGATCGTGACACCGCTGTACTGGCCTACTTCGGTGACGGTGCCTCCAGCCAGGGCGATGTCAACGAGGCGTTCATCTGGGCCGCAGCGTCCAATCTGCCGATCGTGTTCTACTGCCAGAACAACCAGTGGGCAATCTCGGAGTCCGTCGAGCACCAGAGCCGGGTGCCGTTGTTCCAGCGCTCAGCCGGCTTCGGATTCCCGGGACTGCGGGTCGATGGCAACGATGTGCTGGCTTGCCTGGCCGTGACCCGAATGGCCCTGGACGAGGCGCGGACCGGCCAGGGACCGACCCTGATCGAGGCTTACACGTACCGGATGGGCGCCCACACCACCTCCGACGACCCGACCCGGTACCGGCTCAGCGACGAGCTCGAGACCTGGAAACTGCGCGACCCGATCGAACGGGTCCGGGCTTACCTGATCCGGACCGCCGGAGTCGGCCAGGACTTCTTCGACGGTGTCGAGGCCGAGTCTGAAGAACTGGCCGTCCGGATCCGGACTGCTTGCCGGGCGTTGCCCGATCCGCAGCCGCTGGACTCCTTCGATCACGTATTCAGCGAGCTGACCGAGGAGCTGGCTGAACAGAAGGCGGAGTACGCGGCTTATCTGGACTCCTTCGAAGAGAGCAACTCGTGAGCGCGCCGGCCGACCGAGGCACTCCGCTCGCGGCGCCGATAACCATGGCCGCGGCTCTGAACACGGCCCTGCATGACACCATGTCGGCCGACGAGAAGATCATCGTGATGGGCCTGGACGTGGGCAAGCTGGGCGGCGTTTTCCGCGTGACTGACGGGTTGCAGAAGGACTTCGGTGAGGCTCGGGTTGTCGATGCCCCGCTCGGGGAATCGGGCATCCTCGGTTCGGCGGTCGGCTTGGCCATTCGGGGCTACCGTCCGGTGCTCGAGATTCAGTTCGACGGCTTCGTCTATCCGGCCTTCGACCAGATCGTGTGCCAGGTCGCGAAATTCCACAACCGTTCACTGGGGACGGTGAAAATGCCGATCACGGTGCGGATCCCTTACGGCGGCGGCATCGGAGCGGTCGAGCATCACTCGGAATCCCCTGAGGCCTATTTCGCCCACACCGCCGGACTGCACGTGGTGAGTTGCTCCAATCCGGCCGACGCGTACTGGATGCTTCGGCAGTCCATCGAATCGGACGATCCGGTGATCTTCTTCGAGCCCAAGCGCCGCTACTGGAGCAAGGGTGCGGTCGACAAGACGGCTCCAGAGCTGCCCTTACACAAGGCCCGCATCCTGCGCTCCGGTACCGACGCCACGATCGTGGCCTACGGGCCCATGGTGGCCACGGCCTTGCAGGCAGCCGAAGCGGCGGCCGAGGACGGGCACTCGATCGAGGTCCTCGACTTGCGTTCGCTGTCCCCGATCGACACCGCAACGGTGCTGAACTCCGCGACGCGGACCGGCCGGGTCATCGTCGTCCACGAGGCGTCGGTGACTGGCGGGCTCGGCGCGGAGGTGGCAGCCCGGGTCCAGGAGCGGGCCTTCTACTCGTTGGAAGCTCCCGTACTTCGGGTGGGTGGTTTCGACACGCCTTACCCCGCCAGTCGGGTCGAGGACGATTGGCTTCCGGACGTCGACCGCATCCTGGATGCGATCGACCGGTCACTGGCGTACTGAGGGGCTTGCGGACAGATGGCTGAACTGAAGGAATTCAAGCTGCCCGACATCGGGGAAGGCCTGACCGAGGCCGACATCCTGCGGTGGGAGGTGGCCGAGGGCGACACGGTGACCGTGAATCAGCCCCTGGTCGAGGTCGAAACCGCCAAGGCGGCGGTCGAATTGCCGTCTCCGTACGCGGGGGTCATCCACAAGATCCACTACGACGCCGGGGTCACGGTTGAGGTCGGCAAGCCGATCGTCACCATCTTGGTCGGTGATCCAGCCAATGGTGCAACCGGCGAGGCGGGCCGTGATGCGGCGGGTGATCAGCAACCCCGACGATTGAGTGAGGATCTGGTCCCGCAGCCGCCGGATCCAGAGCGCCAGTCGGTCCTGGTCGGCTACGGCGTTTCCGAGGGACGCGGACGTCGCCGCAAGCGAGGCCTGTCGACCGAGTCCAGCGCGCACCCCACCCCGACCGCCAACCTGGCCTACGAAGTGGGCGCTACGTCCGTGCTGGCGAAGCCTCCGGTCCGCAAGTTGGCCAAGTCGCTGGGCATCGACCTGCAGACCGTCACTCCGACCGGCCCCAACGGCACCGTGTCACGGTCCGATGTAGAAGCAATCGCCGGCCCGGCCGGGTCCGGGCAGTCGGCCGCCACGGTTGCCGCTGGTGGTGAGCAGCGGATCCCGATCAGGGGCGTCCGAAAGCACACGGCCGCCGCCATGGTGGCGTCGGCTTTCACGGCTCCCCATGTCACCGAATTCGTGACCGTCGATGTCAGCGCCATGATGGAATTGCGCGATCGAGTGGCCTCACGTCCCGAATTTCGGAACGTGAAGGTGTCGCCGTTGCTGTTCGTGGCCCGAGCCGTGATGTGGGCGGCGGCTCGGACACCGATCATCAACTCGACCTGGGACGAACCTGCCGGCGAAATCGTGGTCAAGCGCTACGTGAATCTGGGCATCGCCGCGGCGACCGAGCGTGGGCTGATCGTGCCCAACATCAAATCGGCCGAGCAGCTCAGCCTGCTCGAATTGGCGCAGGCAATCTCCGCGCTGACCGATACGGCACGTTCGGGTAAGACTTCGCCGGCGGATATGTCCGGCGGAACAATCACCATCACCAACGTGGGAGTGTTCGGCATCGATACCGGAACACCGATCCTCAATCCAGGAGAGGCGGCGATTCTTGCGGTCGGCGCGATACGGCGACAGCCCTGGGTGGTCGGAACCGGCGCGGATGAGCGCATCGAGGCCCGTTGGGTCACCCAGCTCGCGGTGTCCTTCGACCATCGTTCGGTCGACGGGCAGCAGGGGTCGCTTTTCTTGGCCGACGTGGCAGCGGTTCTCAACGATCCCGGGCTAGCGCTGCTCTAGTCGCTCCGAGCTCACGGGAGTGCGTCCCGACCGGCTAGGCCGTGCGATGCAGAGCGCCCTCGATCGCAGTGATCACGACGGGTGATTCGGGCTCGGTCTGAGGTGCGAAGCGGCTGACCGCGCCGTCCGGTCCGATCAGGAACTTTTCGAAGTTCCACCGGATGTCGCCGCTGTACCCTTCGGCGTCCTGAACCTGGACCAGGGAGTCGTAGAGCGGATGACGACCGGGTCCGTTGACCTCCACCTTCTCGGTCATCGGGAAGGTGACGCCGTAGGTCGTCGAACAGAATTCCGCGATCTCCTCGCTGGACCCGGGCTCCTGACCGCCGAACTGGTTGCACGGAATACCCAAGACCGTGAACGGCTGGTCGGCGAAGCGCTCCTGCAGCCGCTCCAGCCCGGCATACTGCGGCGTCAAACCGCATTTGGAAGCCACATTGACCACCAGAGTGGTCATCCCGGGCTTTGGGGTCAGGTCGCCGGACGATCCGTCGAGCGGGGCGATAGTCACGTTTGTGAGATTCACGACCTTCACCCTACGGAGCGCAGAGAGCGGCGCCACGTGATGCTGCTTACACGATCGCGGTGGAATACGCGTCAAGTGAGTGGCGTTAAGCACATGTAACCATGAGAAGTGGCTCCATAAGGCAAGAAGCGTAAACTAGTTAACAGATCACGGCTGTACCACCAGGTTAAGCGAACGAAGCCCGACGTACGATCGTTCGCCAACTAGCCGGAGATGCACGAAAGCGAAGCGACGTCACGACACTGAAGAGAGAATCTCCGATGAGCAAGACCACGAAGTCGTTCAAGCAGAAGATGGCTAACCGGAAGGCCAACCGCGAATTCCAGATCGCTCTGGACAACGCCTCGCCTTCAATGCGCAGCGAGTTGCTGGCCATCGCAGCCCGCCAGATCATGCACTAACTGCTCCAGCATGCCGCCCGTCCTCTCGTCCCCCGAGAGGGCGGGTTTTTGCTGTCCCGGTAAAGCGCACCACGTGCGGGTGCCGCGGTCAGGCCAGCAGCTTGGTGCGCAGCCGTTCGGTGTCACCGTCGGTCCAGCCGTGATCGGCCAGCCAGGCGAGGACACCGCCGAAGTCTTCGTCCACTCCATCGAGCACCGCCAGCATCACCTCGGCTGTCGGACGCGGAACGGTCTCCGGCGCATTGACCTCCCGGCTGTACAGCTCACTCTTGGCCAGGTGGGCGATGATGGCGCCGAGCTGGGACTCGGTCACCGCATAGTCGGCGGCGATCGCCGCTCGCGAGGCGCCGGCCACGGCCAGGGCCAGGGCCACCACAACTCCCGTGCGGTCCTTTCCGGCGGCGCAGTGGACCAGCGTTGCGCCCTCGGGCTCGGCGATCGCCCGCAACGCGGCGACGATCGAGTCGGGTCGTCGCTCCAGGTAACGCAGGTATGACGACACGATCGGCCCGCGCGCTGTAACGAACTTCTCGGCGTGCCAGGGCACGATCACCGGCTCGGCCGCAGGAGCGTCCGGATCCAGGGAGGGTCGCGCATCCGGATACAACGAGAGGTGATGAATCGTCACATCGGGAACGTTGTGTACGGGCGAGGGCCCGGTGGTGTCGACTTCGACGTCCGTGCGCAGATCCACTATGCGGCGAACGTTCAGCCTCCCGACCAGCTGGCGGACGTCGGCCTCAGTGAGATGTTGCAGGTTGGCCGAGCGCAACAGCACCCCTCGCTTGATGCGTCGGCCGTCCATGGTGGGCATTCCGCCCACGTCGCGGGCGTTCACGGAGCCTTCCAGCTCAATCCAGTTTGGTGCGCTCGTCACCTCTCGACCGTACCCAACCGAGACGAACCGGCGGTGAACGGCCGTTAGAATGTGGCTTCGCCGATGTCCATCAGCGCGTTATCGGTCGCTTCGACGATCTGACGACGCGCAACCAGTTCAGGCAGCACCGAAGTGGCGAAGAAGCGCGATACCGCGACTTTGCCCTCATAGAACGCCTGTTCGCCGGCCGCCAGCCCGTTTTGGTCGAGCTTGATCAAGGCCACCTGAGCCTGTCGAAGCAAGAGATAACCGATGGCTAGATCGCCACAGGACAGCAACAAACGAGTGGTGTTCTGCCCGACCTTGTAGATGTTGCGGACATCGGCCTGAGCTGAGGTCAGCTGACCGACCATGGCGCCGACCATCGTCCCGACCTCGGCCAAAGCCCGGGCCACCGCCTCTCGCTCCACCTTGAGTCGTCCGACGTCTTCGATCGAATCGAGGAATTCTCGGATCTCGGTCGACAGCGCTCCCAACGCCTTGCCGCGGTCGCGGACAATCTTGCGGAAGAAGAAATCCTGCCCCTGGATCGCGGTCGTCCCCTCGTACAGGGAATCGATCTTGTTGTCGCGGATGTACTGCTCGATCGGGTAGTCCTGCAGAAAGCCAGATCCACCGAAAACCTGCAAAGCCTGGCCCAGCTGCTCGTAGGAACGCTCGGAGCTGACTCCCTTGACGATCGGAAGCAACAGGTCGTTGAGCGCCTCGAGCTCGTCGAGGTCCCTGCTCGGCGCCGCCTCGTGCTTGGCGATCTGGATCCGGTCTTGGACGCTGGCCGTGTACAGCGCGACGGCCCGCAGGCCTTCGGAGTAGGCCTTGAGCGTCATCAGCTGCCGGCGGACGTCCGGGTGATGAATGATCGTGACCCTGGGTGCGGTCTTGTCCGAAGCCTGTGTCAGGTCGGCCGACTGGATGCGGGTCTTGGCATAGTCCAGAGCGGCCAGATAGCCCGCGGACAGTTCAGCCATCGCCTTGGTTCCGACCATCATGCGGGCGTGCTCGATGACCATGAACATTTGCGCGATGCCGTCATGCACCTCGCCCAGCAGCCATCCCTTGGCTGGAATGGACTCGCCGAAGCGCACCTCGCACGTGGTGGATGCCTTCAGGCCCATCTTGTGTTCGACGTTGGTGACGAAGGCCCCGTTGCGTTCGCCCAATTCGCCGGTGTCCCAGTCGAAGTCGAACTTCGGGACGATGAAAAGCGACAAGCCTTTGGTCCCCGGGGCGGCGCCTTCGGGGCGGGCCAGCACGTAATGCACGATGTTGTCGGCCATATCGTGCTCGGCCGAAGTGATGAAGCGCTTGACGCCTTCAATGTGCCAGCTGCCGTCCGGCTGCCGGATGGCCCGGGTGCGTCCGGCTCCGACGTCGGAGCCGGCGTCCGGCTCGGTCAAGACCATGGTGGCGCCCCAGGCCTTGTCGACGATCAGGCGGCCGATCTTCTGCTGCTCCGGCGTTCCTACCTCGTGAATGATGTTGGCGAAGGCGGGGCCGCAGTGATACATCCAGATCGCGGGGTTCGCGCCGAGCACCATTTCGGCCAGCCCCCACACCAGCGAGCGCGGGGCGCTCGTGCCGCCGTAGTCGGGAACCGACTCCAGACGCCACCATTGCGCGTCCTGCCAAGCCCGGTAGGACTTCTTGAACGACTCGGGCATCGTGACGGTGTTGGTGGACGGGTCGAACACCGGCGGGTTGCGGTCAGCATCCACGTAGGACTCGGCCAGAGGTCCCTCGGCCAGGCGGCGAACCTCCTCCAGAATGCCGCGGGCGGTGTCGGCGTCCAGTTCGGTGAACGGTCCGGTGCCTAGGCGTTCGCCGGTACCGAGAACCTCGAAAAGGTTGAATTCGATGTCGCGCAGGTTGCTCTTGTAGTGCCCCATCGCCCCACAACTCCTTGTTACTCGTCAGTAGGTTCAGCTTATTACTGACCAGTAACATCCGCAAGCGCTCGCAATCGGGCTCGTAAGAAGGCTTGTTCAGCCGCGTTGTCGGTGCACTGCAGAGCCGAGCGATATTCCGCGGCTGCTTCCTCGAACCGGCCGAGCTGTCGGAGAAAGTCGGCCCGCGCCGCCGGAAGGTAGCCGTAGCCCGCTAATACGGGTGCGGCCAGCCCATCGATCGCCGCCAACCCGGCCGCCGGGCCGTCAGCCATCCCGACGGCAACCGCGCGATTCAAAGCCACCACCGCCGAGGGCCAGCGTTGCCACAACAGTTCGTACAGCGCCACAATCTCGGCCCAGTCGGTCTCGGCGAAGGTCGCGGCCTCGGCGTGCACAGCCGCGATGCACGCCTGTAGTAGGAAGCGGCCCGGACGCCCGCCCCGCAGCGAATCGAGCACCAGAGCCCGCCCACGCTCGATGGCCGCCCGATCCCAGCGGGTGCGATCCTGATCGGCCAGCAGGATCAGCTGACCGGCTTCATCCACACGGGTCTCGCGACGGGCATCGGTCAGCATCATCAGCGCCAGCAGTCCACCGGCCTCACGCTCGTCGGGCATCAGTTCGTGGACGAGGGTGGCCAGGGAAACAGCCCGTTGGACCAGGTCGTCGCGGACGAGCTGATCGCCAGAGGGCGCCGTATGGCCGGTGGAATACACGAGATGGATCACCGTGAGAACGGCATCCAGACGTTCGGGCAGTTCATGCTCGGCCGGGACGCGATACGGAATGCGAGCCGCGCTGATCTTCTTCTTGGCCCGCGTCACCCGGGCCGCCATGGTCGACTCGCTGACCAGGAATCCGCGCGCGATCTCGGCTGTGTTCAATCCGCAAACCAGCCGCAACGTCAAAGCGACCTGAGCCTCGCGCGCCAGCGCCGGGTGGCAGCAGGTGAAGACCAGCCGGAGACGATCGTCAGCGATCACAGGCTTTTCGCCAATCTCCGGAGCCAGATCTGCATCGGGCTCGATGAGCAGCGGGAGCTTGTCGCGAAGAGTGCGCTCGCGACGGATCAAGTCAAGAGCGAGCCGTTTGGCCGTCGTGGTCAGCCACGCTCCGGGCTTGTCCGGAATGCCGTCGCGCTCCCAGTTCTGCAATGCACGGACGAACGCCTCTTGGGCGCACTCCTCGGCGGCGTCCAGGCTGCCGGCGATGCGCACCGTCGAAGCGAGCACGCTGGCCCACTCTCGACGATGCGCATCAGCAACGGCAGCCCGGACGTCCGCCGGATCGGTCGAACTCAACGAGCTGAACTCAGCTCAGCTCGGCATTGTCGACAGGTCCAACACCGGTCGGACCTCGACCCCGCCGAACGGCGCCGGACAAAGCTTGGCGATCTCCAGAGCCTGGTCCAAGTCCTTGGCCTCGACGAGGTAATACCCACCGAGCACCTCTTTGGTCTCGGTGAACGGACCGTCGGTCACCACGTCGGCGCGGATCGAAGTCGCCGTCTGGGTCGGCTGCAGGGCCGCCCCGCCGACGATTTCGCCGCCGACTTGAGGGACCTGCTCGGCGAACCGCGCGTGGGCGTTGGACGCCTCGGCCCAAACCTCGTCACTGCCGTAGGCGGTCTCGTCTTCATAAATCAGGATCAGGTACTGAGCCATGGGTGCTCCTCCATCGAATGTGGTCGATCGCTTCGGACATCAATACGACGGACCGCGGACCGGAAAATCGACAACTGGGAGCAGAAGAGATTACGGCTCGAACAGCACGCGCAACCGAATAGTCTCAGGCATCGACCGCATCTGTTCCACGATTGCCTGGGTGACTCCGCCGGCCGAGTCGGTCACGACGTAGCCGATATCGCCGCGCGTGCCCAGTAGCTGCGCCTCGACGTTGACCTGATGTTCGGCCAGCAGGCCGTTGATGCGAGCCAGGACCCCGGGCACGTTCCGGTGGATGAGGACCAGGCGCAGGGTGTCGGTGCGCCGGGGCAGATCCAGGCCGGGCAGGTTGACGCTCATCGACGTTGAGCCGTCGGACATGAACGAAATGAACTTGTTGGCCACGAACCGGCCGATATCGAGCTGAGCCTCCTCGGTCGACCCACCGATGTGCGGCGTGAGGATGACGTTGGGCAGGCCGCGGAGCTCGGACACGAACTCGTCCCCGCGTCCCTTCGGCTCGACGGGGAACACGTCAACGGCCGCGCCCGCGATGTGGCCGCTCTCGATGTGGCGCCGCAGCGCGGCGTAGTCGACCACGAATCCGCGAGACAGGTTCAGAAAGATCGAGCCTTCGCGCATCATCGCGAATTCAGCTTCACCGAAGATGTTCTTGTTCTCCGGCCGTCCGTCGACGTGCAGCGTCACCACGTCGGAGTCGTGGAGCAGCTCCTTCACTGTGGCCCGGCGCCGGGCATTGCCCAGCGCGAGCCTGTCCGCCGTGTCGTAGAACAACACCCGCATGCCCAGGTTTTCGGCCAGTACCGACAGCTGGGTACCGATGTTGCCGTAACCGATGACACCCAGTGTGCGGCCGCGAATCTCGTGCGCGCCTTCAGCTGACTTGTCCCACCGGCCGGCGTGCATGCCCTCGTTCTTCTCGGTCAGGCGACGAGTCAGGGCAATGATCTCCGCTACGGCGAGTTCGACGACGCTCCGGGTGTTGGAAAAGGGCGCGTTGAAAATCGTGACCCCGTGCTCGGTCGCCGCCATCAGGTCGATCTGGTTGGTGCCTATGCAGAAGGCCCCGATGGCGGCGAGGTGATGAGCAGCGTCCAGGACACGAGCCGTCACTTCGGTCTTGGAGCGGATTCCGAGCAGTTGGACGTCGGCGATCGCTTCGACGAGTTCGTCCTCGCTCAACGCACGGTCATAGGTCGTGACGTCGAAACCGGCCGTCTGCAGCATCTCGACGGCGTCCGGGTGAATTTGCTCTAACAGCAGAACTCGCGTGGGGCTCGTAGGCACCCGCTCATCGTATCTTTTCCCGAATGGCCAATTTGTTTCCCCGAATGGCCAATTTGTCAGTGCGCAGCCAACCGGCGGTCGCTGCCGAACTTGCGGTACAGGAGCAGGACGATGATCGCCCCGATGACCGAACCGATGATGCCGCTGGTCTGCAGGCCACCTTCGCCCTTGTCGTGGCCGATGAGGTAACCCAGGAATCCGCCGATGAAGGATCCGATGATGCCGACCACCGCGGTCATCAGCAGACTCATTTCGTCTCGTCCTGGCACCAGCAATCGAGCGATGGCGCCGGCTATCAGGCCCAGGATGAGGAAACTAATAATGTTCCAGATCATCGAACTACCGCCTTTTGCTTGCGAGTCTGCACTGCTGGAGACTCCCTACCTTTGTAGCACTGTTAGCCACGATTGCGCCCGTTTTCGCTGTTCACAGCTAGTCTTAAGGGGTGCCTGAACGTCCGGAACCGCAGTCAGAACCGCGATGGTTGAACGCCTCGGAGCAGTTCGCCTGGCGTTCGTTCATCGACGGCGTCCGCTCGTTGACCGACGTGTTGGACCGCCAGCTTCAAGCCGACAGCAACCTTCCGCACTCCTATTTCGAGATCCTCATCCCGTTGTCTGAGGTGCCAGGCCGCCAGATGCGAATGAGCGAACTGGCCGAATCAACCCGCTCGTCACGAAGTCGGCTGTCCCACGCCATCGCCCGGCTCGAGGAACGGGGCTGGGTGGAGCGCCTTGATTGCCCGACCGACAAGCGTGGTCAGCTGGCCCGCCTGACCGACGTAGGTTTCCGAGTGGTGGAGGAGGCGGCGCCGGGACATGTCGAAGCGGTTCGTACGTATCTGATCGACCTGCTCTCTCCGGACCAGCTCGAGGCCCTCGGGCAGATCGGCCGAACCATGCTCAAGGCGACCGCCGACACGGACCTTCCGCCTCGCCGCACCTGACTGCCGGGGCGGCCCGCCCCCGACACGATTGGGGTGTCTAGCCGCATCTCGCATTTCTACTAGATTTGGTTATACGGTCCTAGCGTGGACCCGGTTCGCAATCCCTATGCCCCCGGCGCTGGTCAGCGGCCGCCGGAACTCGCCGGCCGAGATACCGAACTCATGGCCTTCGACGTCGTGCTGGAACGGGTCGCTCGAGGTCGATCCGAACGATCGGTGATCCTGACCGGACTTCGTGGCGTGGGCAAGACCGTGCTTCTGAACGCCTTGCGCTCGGCCGCTGTCCGGGCTGACTGGGGAACCGGCAAATTCGAAGCCCGACCGGATCAGTCGATCCGCCGTCCGCTCAGTGCTGCTCTGCATTTGGCGATCCGCGAACTGGGCAGTCCGAACCTCGACGATGCGAACTACGTCCTGGGCGTGCTGCGGGCCTTTGCCCAGAAGGGTCCACCGGAAGCCAAGCTGCGCGATCGATGGCAGCCCGGCATCGATGCGGCTCCGGTCAGCGGGCGAGCCGACTCCGGTGATATCGAGATCGACCTGGTCGAGCTGTTGAGCGATGCCGCCGGTCTGGCCGGTGATGTGGGACGGGGCATCGCGCTGTTCATCGACGAGATGCAGGATCTCGGCGCGGCGGACGTGTCGGCGCTGTGCGCCGCCTGCCACGAGCTCAGCCAGAATGGCTTGCCGCTGATCGTCGTGGGCGCCGGCCTGCCTCATTTACCGGTCCTGCTCAGCGCCAGCAAGTCCTACAGCGAACGGCTCTTCCGCTACGTCCGGATCGATCGGCTCGATCGAGCGAGTGCGGACCAGGCGTTGGAGCACCCGGCTCGCGAGGAAAGCGCGGCCTTTCAAGCAGATGCCCTGGCGGCGATGTACGAACTGACGGCGGGCTATCCCTACTTCATCCAGGCTTACGGCAAGACGGTGTGGGATATCGCCCCCGGCAGTCCGATCACGGTCGAAGATGTCGTGGTGGCTGCTCCGGACGCCGAAGCGGAGCTGGCCGTGGGATTCTTCGGCTCGCGCTTCGAACGAGCGACCCCGGCCGAGCGCGAGTACCTGCGGGCGATGGCCGAGGCGGGGGAGCAGGCCCAAGGAGAACTGGCCGGGGTTTCCACCGCGGAGGTCGCCGCCGTGATCGGCCGCCGGCCGCAGTCGCTGTCGCCGGCCCGGGACGCCTTGCTCAAGAAGGGCCTGATCTATTCGGCCGAGCGCGGGCGGATCGCCTTCACCGTCCCCCATTTCGGTCGCTATCTTCGCAGCCAAGGCGACACCTGAACGTTGGATTTGGGCTGTCCTCCTCGGCTCAGGTGACCGCCAGGTGGCGAAACGATCACTGACTGATTTCGATCTGTCTTTCCAGATGCAGAGACCGGGTTGAGGCGGTAAACCTGGACTGTGGCCCTTTCGGCGACGTCATGGCTAGGTGGAGCGGCTAGTGCCCCGAACCCGCTCGCACTGCGGCGCGCCCACAGTGCGGAGCGCCGGCTCGCCCAGAAAGACGCGCCGATCGCTCGGGATGCGATTCTCGACATTGTGGTCATGCTGTCCGTGCTGATGTTCGTGGCGCTCGCCGCCGGACTGGGCCTGTTGGCGCTGCAGGCCGGTGGCCTCTGGACTTAACGAGCCGTGCAGTTCGGCCAGCTCGCTCAGTTCGATGCCAAGCGGTCCAGCGCGAGGACGGGGGCTCAGGTGTTCGGTGCGGCGATCCGGATGACCTTCACCTGAGTGGTCGGGGGCGTCGGCTGGACCGGACGGTTCGGGTTCGCCACGGCAGGGCCATCCACTCGAGCAAGAGGATCAGTCCGTACAGAAGAATGCCCGCGACCGACAGCAGGGCTACCTCCGCGAAGACTCGCTCCGTGTTCAGGGTCGAGGTATCGGTGAAAATCAGGTACCCGAGGCCTCGATCAGCGCCCGTCCACTCGCTGATGGTGGCTCCGATAATGGCCAGCGGCGCGGCGATCTTGAGACCGGTGAACAGCTGTGGGAGAGCCGTCGGTAGGTATAGCTTCGCTAGCCTCTGGCGCCGGTTTGCCTTGAGCGTCGTGAAAAGAATTGTCCGGCCGTCTTCGACCGAACGCAGACCATCAGCGACGCTGATCGTCACCGGAAAAAAGCAAGTCAGGGCCGTGATCACGACCTTCGGCGTGGTGCTGTAACCGAACCAGATGATGATCAGTGGCGCTATCGCGACGGTCGGTACCGCCTTCCAGGCGATGAGCAGCGGCAGCACGCTGCGGCGCACGACCTTCGAAAATGCGATAGCGCCGCCGAGGAGGATGCCAACCGTCACCGCGACCGCGAGGCCGCCGAGGATCTCCTCGACGGTGACCTGAAGGTTGTCGAGCAGCAAGGCCCGACTTTGGTAGCCCTGACGAACAACCACCGACGGTTTGGGCAACAGGTACGAGGCGACGTGACCGAACCGGACAAGGGCATCCCACGCGATCAACGCTGCCGCGATCACCGCCACGGGCAATAGGACCGCCAAGAATCGGGCCTTCACCGTTGCATCCGGATGGCCTCAACCTCGGCTTCTGAAGCCGCGCGTTCCGATTGCCACAGCAAGGCCAGCACGTGATGTTTGAGCACCGCGAATTCTGGGCTGGCTATTACCTCGTAGCTGCGTGGCCGCGACAGCCCGACGGTGACCTCGCCGATGATCGCAGCCGGTCGATCGGACAGCACCAGCACTCGATCGGACAGGAACACGGCCTCGTCCGGATCGTGAGTGACGAGCAAAACACTGAGTCCGAATTCACCGCAGAGGGTCAAGAGCCATTCGTGCAGGTGGCTCTTGGTCAGAGCGTCCACGCCACGAAAGGGTTCATCGAGCAGCAGTACCTGCCAATCGCACAGGACGGTACGAAGGAAGCCGACCCGTTGCCGCATGCCGCCAGACAGCGCGTGCGGGTAGTGATGTTCGAACCCACCGAGGCCGAAGCGTTGCATCAGGGCGCGAGCGCGAAGGAGGGTGTCACGACGAGAGTCACCGCGTATTTCTTGGCCCAGGGCGACATTGTCGAGCGCGGTTCGCCACGGCAGCAGCTGATCAACCTGCATAACGTAGCCAAGATGCCCAGGCTGACCGGTGATGTCTCGATCGCCGAGTCGGACGCGGCCCTGCGCGGGAACAAGGATTCCGGCCAGGATGCTCAGCAGCGTTGACTTGCCGCACCCGCTGGGCCCAACTACCGAGACGATCTCGCCCGGCCCCACGTCCAAGCTGAGGTGCTCGAAGACCGAGGTCGGCACCGCCGATCGAGACGAACGCCGAGAGAAATAGCTATGAGTCAGCGCGACCGCGGACAGAGGCTGGCGGCGGCCGACCTCAGACGGGGACATCCCCATCGATCTGCACGCGGTAACCGGATCGAGTGTGCGGCAGGTAGTCCTTGAGCGCTCGGTGCTGGGTGCAGCGGTTGTCCCAGAAGGCCACCGAGTTTGCCCGCCAGCGGAAGCGGACGCTGAACAGCGGATCGGCGCAATGGTTGTAGAGGTATTGCAGAATCGCTTGGCTTTCGGCTGCTTCTACGCCGATCAGATGAGTCGTGAAGAACGGATTGACGAAGATGAGCTTTCGTCCGGTCTCCGGGTGGGTGCGGATAACCGGGTGTACTGAATGCGGAATGGGCACCTTGACCGGCGGCCGGGCCACCTGTTCCAGTACGGGGCTCTTCTCGCCGGAGCTCTCCGGAGCGTCCTGGACGCCGTCGGGCGCCATGCTCACCGCGAGCTCGGCATCGTGGGCGGCGGAAAGCCCCGACAGGTAATCCTTCATCGGCTGGGACAACGCGTCGTAGGCGGCGTACATATTCGCCCACAGCGTGTCACCGCCGTTGGGGGGAACGATCTTCATCGCAAGAATGCTGCCCATCGGCGGAACCGGCGTGCAGGTCATGTCTGAATGCCACATTTCGCCAGCAACGTACTTGGTCTTGGCATCGGCGAAGATATTCACCACCTCGGGATGACCGCCGACCGGCGACCACAGCTTGCCGATGGTGAGGGTCCCGAACTGCCGGCCCAGAGCCATCAGCTGTTCGTGGTCGAGGTCCTGGTCGCGGAAGAAAATAACGTGATGATCAAGCAGGGCTTGATGAATCTCGTCCCGAGTCGTCGGGGTCAGCGGCGCCCTGAGATCGACGCCGGAAATCTCAGCACCGATAGCCGGCGTCAGCCGATCGATCTCAATGGTCATCGTGCTCGTCATTTCGACCCCTTCGGGAGGTAGTCGTTGGTCATGACGGTGCTGGATTCGACCTTGCTGGGCGCGATCTTGTGCTCGGCCAAGAATGAGCTCATGCCGTCGAACACGGCTGGGTTCTGCCAACCCAGTCCATTGGTCGCGGTATCGGTGCTTTGGATGAGTTTGATGACCTGCTTCCATTGCGCGGTCACCACGCCCAGCTTCAGCTCGGGGAAGTGCTTGACCTCCAAGGCGGCCGCCGCATCCGGATTTTCAATCGCCCACTGATTACCGGTTCGCCAGGCCGCGAGGAAATGACGGACCAGATCGCCATGCGCGGCCAGGTAATCCTGCAACACGTTGAGCGTCGCGGCGTAGAACTTGACGGCACCGAGTTCGGCATAAGAGGCAAACCACACGGAGGTTTTGTCATCCAGCGGCCGGCCGATGGCCGCGTTGTAGGAGGGGATTTGGTAGCTGACCTGGTCGCCCAGCGCGTCGACTCGCTTCGAGGCCAACATCTGGCCCCCGGTGAAACCAACGATCACAAATCTGATCTTGCTGATATCGACGCCGTTTCGACGAAGCAGCTCCTCGAACACCGCACGGGGACCGACCTGGCCGCTCATGCCGACGGTGTGACCTTCGAGTTGCTTGAGGGATTTGATCCCGGAATCGGCCCGTGTCATTACGCCGCTGCCGGTGTCCTGAAGGGTGGTGGCGACCGAGGTCAGGTTGACGCCGCGGCTCTTAGCCAGAATCTGATCGAGCGCCGAGGCGAGGGATATGTCGGATCCCTTGCCGCCCAACAACTTGAGGGAATCAGCAGTCGTCGTCGGCTGAACCAGCTCGATATCCAGACCAGCCGAGGTGAAGGTGCCCCGATCTATGGCCGAGACCAGCCCCGCCAGCAAACCGTTCGGTCCGAACGACAGCGCGAGCTTCACGTGTTCGATCGGCTGCGAATCGCCGGCCTTCGGGCCCGACTGTGAACTACATGACGTCAGGATCGCGGTAGTAGCCGCCAACACGACCGCGGCTACTCGCCGCCCCGCACGGACCGATGCAGACATTTGCTTCTCCCACAGTGTTTAGTTGTGAGCACGCCAGTCAGTGCCCCTGCCTTGTAGACCAGAATTGGACGGCGATTATGACGCTGACCGGTCAGAACGCTCCGCGGGGCTGCGCGTTCAGCGAGAGCGGGCCGCCTTTGTTCGCCAGGTCAGGGTGGCCCCGACGAGCACGATCAACAGGGCAATCCCCAGCGGTGCAGCCGGGTTATTGCCCGTAGCGGCAAGTTCGTCGCCCGATCCCGACGGTGCGCCGGCCGCAGTCGACGTCGGGGTCGGGGTCGGCCTGGCGGATCCGGGGGTCGATGTCGGAGTGGTCGTCGATGCCGACGCGATCTGCAGGATCTGTTGCACCTGAGGGGCGGCCGCCCAATTGGACGTGCCGGGTTGGTCAGCATCGATGATGCACCGACCGACGCCGGTGAAGGTGACGGTAGTCCCGCTGAGTGTGCAGGCGTCCGGGGTCGATGAGGGATCGATGGACACGCTCACGTCGAGGCCTGAGATGAGGGCAGTCGCCAGCACGTTGTAATGGCCGCCAACCACAGATGTGGTCGGTGCGGTCGAATGAAACTCAAGTTCCTGCCGACCCGGAGTCACGACAACGTCGACCGGAAACTCGATGGCAGAAGGGGCGTGGTCGGCATCGCCGAGGTAACGACCCGTGAGCTGATGATTGCCGACATCCAGGCTCGTGCTCGTCTGGCCCTGACTGAAGCTGCCACTGCCGACCAGATCAATAGTCCCCACGTCGACGCCGTTTTCGGAAAGTATGACGTTTCCGGTGGGCGGTGAACCCGCCGGAGATGCCACTACGTAGGCTGCGACGGCCACGCTGACGTTGTAAGGAATAGTCGGTGTCGTCGGGGTGGTTGCGACGCCGAGGGGGTTGGTGAGCAGCCCGTCGGTCTCAGCACTGGTGATGTAGCTTTGATCGCCCTCTGCGTCCGTGTATGCCACCCGGCTCAACCCGGCATCGGCAATGAAGACAGCGTTCTGGTCATCGACCGCCACATCGGTCGGCACGACGAGCGGTCCTCCGACGTTCGTGACGAAGTCGCCGGCTTGGTCGACGAGAGCGAGTCGGCTGTTGCTGGGATCGAGGACGTATGCCAATCCATCACGCCCGACGGCGACGCCTCCGGGCGTGCCGCCGCCGGCATTCAGGGTAATGGCAGGGCCTCCGCCGACCGGCAACTTGATCGTTCGACCGTTGCTAAAGTCAGAAATGTAGACGTCACCAACGCTCGAAACCGCGATGTCCACTGGGTTCTGTAGGTTGGAGGTCAGCGTGTTAGGCGGCCCACCGCCGGCGGGGACCTCGACCGCCCTATTGTCGGTATTGCCTACGACGAAGATATTCCCGCTGCCGTCGGCGGCGACTGCCGTGGGCTCGAGCAAGCCCGTTTCCACGGTGGTCGGGCTGCCACCCGAAGGCGCATATTTCAGCACACGATGCGTGGTCGGTTCGGCGACATAAACATTGCCCAAGCCGTCAGCGGCAAGGCCGGTCGCATCGTCGAGGCCGGAGGCGAACACGGTGGCCGCCACGACGACCGGCGCCTGGCGCTGTAACTCGATCTTCAGTATCTGGCTGCCGCCGTTGAGGACATAGAGGGTAGAGGGCCGGGCGCTCAGAGCCGACAGCGTCAACCCGGTCGGTGTCGTTCCGGCCGCCGCCGCGACAGAACTTAGGCTCGCCTGTGCGCCGAGGACCACAAGCGCGATCAGCGCGCAGCCGATCCGTCGAAGCCTTGTCGCGGTAGACCGATCGGCATGGATGAGTCTGGACGATGCCATCTTTCCCGCCATGCTGATTTACCGTACGCAGCATTTGGTCCGGCCGTAGGGCAAATGACCGCTGGATTTAGATCCCCCAGACTGGATTGGTCAGTATGGGAATCGTGATTCCCGCACTTGGTCCCACGTCGAGGTAGGCCCGACCGACGCGATATACCAACGGCCCGTAGTCGACCGGCTCGATCACGAGAATGCTCTTTAAGCCACGACATGTCGTCAAAGGCCGTGACAGGTCATTGAACCGACCAAATGTGTCCACCACACCGTTATCGGTCACCGCATCGCAGGCCCCACCGTCGGCGTCGACCACCTTCAGGGTGACCGAGAGGCTGGTTCCCGGTGCGAGGCCACCGAGCGCGACATGGCCTTGAATTCGTTCGCCCGGCGAACGTACCGCGAGGCCGCCGACCAGTTCGGTCAGGCACTTACTCGGCATCGTGACGGTGATGGGTGCGGTATCTCGGCGCATGATCGATCCCGCGAAGAACCAGGCCAAGTGCAGAGACAAGGACTGTGTCTCGCCGGGCTTGGCCGCCGTGGTGGCGAGCGTGGCCATTTCCTGGCGTAGCACGAAGGATCCAGGCGGCACGCCGTCCAAGGCAATACTGGGCGTGATAGTGGCATCCCCCATCAGCGTCGAGCTGTTGCTCACCTTCCACCGAATCAGCCCGGATGCGCAGTCTGCATGGCCGATCAACGGGTCGTCGTGGTCGGCGAACGTCGTGATGGTGTCGACGGCCAATGACCTGTCTGACGGTTCGTTGCTGGTATCGCCGGCGAACCGCGCCGTGAGATTGTGTCGGCCGCCGCTGATGAAAGTGAACCGGCACTTCAACGTTGCCGGTAGTCCCGCGACCAGTGGACCCGCACACACCTGGCGCCCGTTCTCGAGAATGACCATTGTCCCGGCGAGGGTCGCGTTGAGTGTCGCCGACGTTTCGGCGGAGTGCCGAACCGTCACGGTGAGATCCACCGTGTCAGTGGACGGCGACCCGGGCGCCGAGGTAACGGGCGTGCTGGCGATGCTCACCGCGGTCGCCGCCCGTGCGGCGACGACGGCGCCGGCCGCGCGTGCTGGTTGGGTGTAGTCATCACCGGAATAGGAAATCGCGATGTCGTGAACCCCCTCGGTGGGGAACGAGTAATTGCAACGAGCGAGCGATCCGTCCGTTCCGGGTGGCGTCGAAGTCACTCGTGCTGTGCATAAGGTCTGGCCGGCTTCGGTGAAGACGATGTCGCCGGTGGCGGATTGACTGCCGACGCCACCGTTGACCCGCGCCTGCAGGGTGAAGGGCACGCCAGGCACCGATGTCGGCGCCGAATCAAAAACCAGGTTGGCCCACCCGCGCACCGTGAGCAGGACGTCGGTCTCATCGGCGCCTTGCACGTTGGAATCGCCAGCGTAGTGAACGCTGAAGCGGTGTGGGCGCGCTTCGCCTGAGCGATACGGGCAATAAGCTGATCCGTGATCGTCAAGTGCTCTGAGGCAAATCAGGTTCGTTCCTTCGGTAATGCTCACCAGCCCTCGGCTGGCTCCGCGACCTGAGACGACATCAACCACCAGCGATTCATCCGATTCGACGTCGAGATGTCCGTCCAGGGGGCGAATGGTGACCTCCGGTGTGGCCTTGCTGACGGCAACTGTCCGCGAGGTGGCCGAGGCATGCGTCGTACTCGTCCGGTCTTCGCCCACGTGGCCGGCATAGTGCGCTGCCAAGCCGATTTGACCCGATGCGGGTAACAGCACGTGCGGGCAGCTGAACTGGCCCTGGGCGGTTGCCGGGACTGAGGCACACAGCGTGTGTCCATCGGCCGTGAAGTCCATTGTCCCTGCGGTAACTGGGAGCCCGTCGGCGCGCGTCACCGTGGTCTGCAGGGTTACCGCTCGGCCATACTGCAGCGTTGGTGGCGGATCGTCGGAGTGGATCTCGATCGGGCCTGTTGTTGTCTCGTATCCATCGCAGAAGGCGGGATTCACCGGTTGAGCCTGCAGCCGCTCGATGGTCTGCGGTTGATCAGTGACGTTGAGAGCGGGAATGGACTGCGTGATTCCGTCCACGGTCCACAGCTGGCCATCCACCATCCGGGACAGGCTGGCCCGCACGGTGTTGACCAGATGGGATTGCTGCGGAGAAACCTGATATCCGACGCTGGCGAACCACACGAGCGAATGGGTATAGGTCCGACCGATCGTCCAGTTGTGCCCGTAGCCGACGCTGCTGCTGAGCTTGGCGAAGCCGAGATCCGCGCTGGCTGACAGAAACACACTCAGCGTCTGCGACGTGCTCGTCGTATCGACCCACGTCTGACTCCCTCCGGCCAGTCCGCCGGTAAAACAGGTCGAGGAGCTTGGCACGGAGGAGATAATTGGTCCGAAGGGGGAGTAGCTGGTGTTCACGCTGCTGACGTGAATCGTGCATGTTGACGGTAGGCAGTCCCCGCTCAACAACTCCTGTCCGCGTGCACTGTCAGCGCTGACCCGTTGGACGGAACGAACGGCGCCGGCCGGTGATTGGTCGATGTTGCTGACATCCACGAGCGTCGTGGACGGAGCGAAATCGCGGTTTCCGCTATAGCGGGCAGCCACACCAACGGTTGCCGAAGGGCTGGGTCGGGCAGCGACGCAGGTCGCGGTGCCCTGACTGCTGACCGGCACCGCCTGGCAGTTGGGGACTACCTGGCCAGCCATCGTGAAGCTCACGGTGGCGTCAAGGTCCTCGCCGTCTGAGCTTGTCAGTCGACCCGCGTCATCCTGCGCGCTGACCTGGGCGGTCATCGTCATAGGTTGACCGACCGGCGGGAGAGCAGAATTTGTAGTTATCGTCACGGTCGAGGATCGTGGCGCGCAGTCGGCCGGAGTCGTCAATGAGGCCGAGTCGCTGAGGTCGTCCGTAGTCGGAACGGCCGGTATCACGATCTCGGCGTCCGAGACCCGCCACACGTCATTGCCGATTGCCAGGTCGAAGTTTCCGGCGACGTGCCGTTCGACGTGGTTCAGGTACAACTGATCGCGATGCCCGGGGTACGCATACAGAATCCGTGACAGCGTGGTTGACGTTCCCGACGTCCAGGACGCGCTGTATTTGATATTCAATCCGACCTCGACGATGCCGAAGATCTTGGTGCTCGCCGTCGCCGAGAGTTCGAGGTTGTTCGACTGGCTGACCGTATCCGTCACCGACATCGTGTCGGCGAGTTCTTTGCCTTCTGAACCCAAGGGATTGCAGTTGACGAGAAAGGCAGAGGCGGCTTCACGCCGGCTCATGACGGTGTCGCGGGTGTTGGCAAATCGGCAGCTCTGTTCGCCGAGCTGCGCGCAGCTGTTCAGGACCCTGTTGGCTTCGGGCGAGCTGAGGACCAGCGTGTGCACGTTGGGCGTCGAGGCGTTCGTCGTCAGCACAATGTCGCTGTGGCGGTCTCTGGCATCGCCAGTTTGCTTGGTCGTGCAAAGGTAGGGGGACTGCACGGGCGCTGGCCAGTGCCGGCCATCTCCGGCACTGAAGCGAACCGTCCCGGTCCGATCTCGGACTTCGCACTGGGTGTAGCTGCCGTCCCAGTCGCTCCACAGTGTTGAGCGGCCGTTGTTGGCGACGGCGAGCTTGAAGGACCATCCAGCGGCGCCGATCTGATAGACCTCAGACAGCGCGGTCGGCGCATAGGGGTCTACGCCGTTCTGCACCCAGTTGACCCCGATCGTCGCCGGCTCGATCCGCATTCGATCTGGATTGCCGGTGTCGATGGCCTGCACCAGGGCTTCACCGGTTCCGTTCGCCACGGACACGGTCGTGTGGGCATACGCGTCGTTGAGGTCGACTGCATTCGCCGAAACGGGATTGACCCCGTTGATGGCCACCACCGATGTCGTCATCAGCAGGAGGGCGAGAAAGCGGTGGGAGATCGAGCGAGCTAAGGCGTGACGACGAGCCATGGGGGAACCGAACTCCTAGGTGCCCCCAAGAGACCAACGGTGATGGCTCGACGAGTGCGTTCGCCGGGCCGAGTCGATGATCGTTATCGATCAAGGCCCGAAAGCTAAGCCAACATGAACGATTGATGACTGGTGAGTCAATTGATGGATTCTCAGGCCCGGGCCTCTGCGGTGATCGGAGCGGGTGACGGGAATCGAACCCGCGCCGTCTGCTTGGGAAGCAGAAACTCTGCCATTGAGCTACACCCGCGTACTCGCTGGAACGAGTAGCAACTACATGGTAGCGATGCTCGAATCTTGGGCGCGGTTAAGCCCCGCCAGCTCATACCTGGCGGGGCCTGACTTGTTTATACGGGCGGGAGGCTTCGAACCCGTGGCCGACACGCGAATAGCAGACGGCCAAGTTTTTCCTCACTCGCGCCACTCGGTCCGGGTCGCGGCCACCTCGGATGGGCCGGCCGACGCGAGATTCGGTAGCGTGCGGCCCATGTTGTTGAGCGACCGTGACATTCGCGCCGAGATCGATTCCGGACGCCTCACCCTTGAGCCCTGGGACGCCGACCTGGTCCAGCCCTCTTCAATAGATGTGCGCCTGGACCGCTTCTTTCGGGTATTCAACAACTCCCAATACACGCACATAGATCCGGCCGTGCAGCAGGACGAACTGACATCGCTGGTCGAACCCGAGGGCGATGGACCGTTCGTCCTGCATCCGGGGGAATTCGTGCTCGGGTCCACGCTGGAAGTGGTGAGCCTGCCCGACGATCTGGCCGGACGTTTGGAGGGCAAGTCCTCGCTGGGCCGTCTGGGCTTGTTGACGCACTCCACCGCCGGATTCATCGACCCCGGCTTCTCCGGACACATCACACTGGAGCTGTCCAACGTGGCGAACCTGCCGATCACGTTGTGGCCGGGGATGAAGATCGGCCAGCTGTGCCTGTTCCGGTTGTCCTCGGCGGCCGAACACCCTTATGGCAGCGCGGTGTACGGCTCGCGCTATCAGGGTCAGCGAGGCCCGACACCGAGCCGGTCGTATCAGAGCTTCAAGCGCTGGGAGACCCGGTAGCGGCTTGTCGGGCCGGTTCGTCGAGCCAATCGCCCATCAGTCGCGACGGCGAGCCTTCAGCTGGCAGCGATCGTGCCAGACGTCGATCACCGACAGATCCCCGGAGAACGACACGTCGTCATCGTTGGCTCGGTTCCAAGCCCAGCGGTACAGGTCGGATACCGGAGCCAGGACGGTCAGATCGCTGCCGTCCAGCGCCCGCTCGACTCCGCTGGCCCCTTCCCTGCGCAGCGTCACCGTCCAGGCGCGGTTGCTGTCGATCGGCGTGAACGTGATTTGGTAGGAACGCGGCAGCCCAGACACCTCAAAGCGGTCCACAATCTGCAGGGCCAGTTCGGCTAGGCCGTCGGCCGCGAAATCGGGGCCGAACTCGGTGAAGCCGAGGCCGGCCGCCGCCTCAGCGTCCATGAGATGGATCGCCGTCTCGTGGGCCTGCCGGCGGGCCCAGGCCAGTCGTGCCGTCGCGCCGGGGTAAATGGTCCACACGTCGAGCGAATCCGGGGCCGAGCGCAATGCCCGGACAAGTTCATCCAACCCGGTGCGATACGCGCTGAGCAGATCGGCGTCGTCCGGTCGCCGGTATTCGAAGGCGTCACCGTCGCCACCAGAAATGATCGTGCGTGACCAGGCGTGGACGCGGTGCACATGGCCGACGAGGCGGGACACCGTCCATCCCGGACAAGTCGGGACACTAGTGTGCAATCCGGCGTAACGGGCGGAGTGCTCCAGCTTCTGCCCGCTGTGTTCGAGCTGTTCCAGAAGAGCGGCCACATCCATGCGATGAACCTAGCCGTTCACTCAGACGAGTCGATGCATCCAGCCGTGGACGTCCGGGGTGGCGCCGGTATGGATGTCGAGCAGGGCCTTACGCAACTGCATCGTGACCGGGCCGGGCCCACCGTCACCGACTGTCCACTCGTGTTCGGCGCTTTTGACCTGGCCGACCGGTGTTATGACGGCCGCTGTCCCGCAGGCGAACACCTCGGTCAGCTCACCCGAGCGGTTGCCGAGGCGCCAGTCCTCGGTGGTGATCATCGCTTCCTCGGACTTCAGGCCGAGGTCGTTGGCCAAGGTGAGCAGGGAGTCCCGGGTGATGCCAGCCAGCAGGCTGCCCGTGAGCTGCGGAGTGACGATGCGCGCATCGGCTCCGGAGCCGTAGACGAAGTACAGGTTCATTCCGCCCATCTCTTCGACGTAGCGGTGCTCATGCGCGTCCAGCCAGACAACTTGATCGCAGCCCTTGGCCGCGGCTTGGGCTTGGGCGACCAGTGACGCCGCGTAGTTGCCGGCACACTTGGCTTCGCCGGTCCCGCCCGGGGCGGCCCGAGTGAACTCGGTGGACAGCCAGACGGACACCGGCTGAACTCCGCGCGGGAAGTAAGGACCGGCCGGCGAGGCGATGAGCAGGAAGCTGTAGGCGTTGGCGGGACGAACCCCGAGTCCGATTTCGGTCGAGATCATGAACGGGCGCAGGTACAGCGATGCGTCGGGACCGGTCGGCACCCATTCCCGATCGATGCTGACCAGTGTCTGCAGGGCGTCGATGAACGTCGCCGCCGGCAATTCGGCCATGGCCAGGCGGCGCGCGGACCGGGCGAAACGCTCGGCGTTGGCGTCTGGACGGAAGGTGGCGATGCTGCCATCGGGCTGATGAAACGCCTTCAGTCCCTCGAAAATCAGCTGCCCGTAGTGCAATGAGCTCGTCGCCGGATCCAGCAGCAGCGGGCCGTACCGAAGTACGTCTCCACCGCCCCACCCCCCGTCAACGGTCCAGTCGATCTTGACCATGTGATCGGTGAAGAAGTTGCCGAACCCAGGGTTGGCGAGAATCTCCGCGCGCCTTTCGGCGGAGGTGACCTGGGTCGAGTGTTGAATCGAGAGCGCCATAGCCGGACATCCTAATAACTGTTCGGCCGGGCGTCACCGGCTTATCGCCTGGGTAGCGTCGGCCGGCCGGGCCTGGTTGATGAGCACGCTCGGTTATCACTCTGGCGTTTCCAGGCAACTGAGCCGGGTGGTCAACGAGTCACGTGGGCAACTACGTGGGCAGGCCCTTGGTGTCCGCATCGAGGTTCCGCATCGAGGTTCCGCATCGAGGTTTCCGAGGATTTGGTTACGCCACCGTTACTCCGGGAACACTAAAACGGACGACTGGCGAGACGCGGCTTGGATACTGTGGTTTATTCGTCGCGATCGCGCGACAATCTCCACGGGCATCGTGGGAAACGTGGTGAGTGCCTATGCCGGCAACAGCGTGGCGTAATGCTGTGCGTACCTTTGTTTCCCCCCGTCCAGGTGTCAAGCAAGACCCACCTCGACCCGAACTGACACAGCGTCAGTGGCCCAGCGGGCTCGCTGGCAACCCCGCCGCCGACCGGCTCGTAGCCCTCGCGTCCGTGTTGTCCTTCCCCGGAGCGGCCATCGTTCTTGAACGGGATCGCACCACTGTGCCCGGGGTCGTCGGAATCTGGATGAATTGCCACGCTCGCGATGTCCTGGCTGCCCATGACCTCCCTATTACCGATCCCCTGGAAATCGAGCGCATCCTGTCGCTGTTCGAACTTCGCGGCGATCCGTTGACGCCGGCTTCCGGCCGCGGGGTCGGTGAGGTAGTCACGCCACTCGGGCGCTTCCATGTGATCACCAGTGGCCCCCTGACCGCGTTGATGGCCGATCTGGAAACCAGCTCACTGCCTGTAGTCCCCGAGCCAGGCCCAGCATCACCCTGGCGGCTGGTTCGGGACTACGCGCACTACGTCGGCGTGATTCCGCTGGATCGTGAGTGGCGAGCGCGCGCGCTGAGCTTGACCGCGGCTGACTTGCCGCCGTTGGCCCCGATGCTGGACCTGTTCAGGCTCCTGCCCTTTCTGGCGATCGTGGAGGTGGTCGCGTCCGGGCAGGATCCGATCACGGTCATGGCGACCGAGGAGTATCTGCGTGAGCACAACGACACCTCGATCTGGGCCGGGCAGCAGGACTACGTGTCCTTCGTTCGAATGCAGGACTCGGCTACCGGCTACGGCGATGCGATCGGCGTGTTTACCGGGACGTTCGAACTCGGGCGCAGCCGCTCCGATCCAGCCGGTGACGCCGAGTTCGGCGACTACGTGTGGGCTCGGCATTACATCGTCGACAATCTGCCGGCGACCTGGATTCTGTCGCCGCCGGCCGTGCTTCGCAGTGGAAATTCGACCGACGATCGGCTGCGGGCGGCGGCAACCAGCGGCGTCCCAGAATTCGGAATCCCGATCGTCACCGTTGATCGCGACGAGACCGGCGCGCTGAGTGTGATGATTGCCAATGAGGCTGCGCAGACGAGCGGTTTGATTCCGATGAACGCTTCGGCGATCTCGCAGCGTTTCTGGGATCGCATGGCGGAACGACTGCCGGAAGCGATGGACGGCTTGGGCACCATGATGCAAGCAGACGTCGACGAAACCGTGGTCACGGTCTACATCAACCGGGTCGGCGAACGGCGTTTCGAACTGGCGTGGCTCTCGTCCCCAGGCACGCACGGTGAGGAGGCACTCGCCGATTCCGCGGACGCGAGGGCAGTGCTGCACTTGAACGGACGGGTTCTTTCGGTCACTCAGGCATTCTGCGCCGTCCTGAATCTGGATCGGCAGGCATTGGTAGGTAAGCGGTTGGCCGCCGTGCTGCCTGCCGCTGGATTGTCCGCGGTTTCCGAGGAGCTCCTGAACGAAGCTGCCTTCAATCGACGGGGCGAGCGCCTGGTCGCGTTGCCGAGACGCTCACCCGACGCAAGCACAACCGACCTGCGATGGGCGCTGTGGACAGCCTCGTGGTTGGCGCCCGATTTGCAGGGGCGTAGCGGCCGGATCGCTTTTGACGTCAGCGATATCGGAGCGGTGACCGTGGTCCCGGGCAACCTGCTGACCCGCGATCCCTTAACGGGACTGCACAATCGAGCCGCTCTGACCGCGGTCTTGCGTGCCGATCCACGCGCCCGCTACGACGGAGTCGCCTTTCTGGATGTGTATGGCTTCAAAGCGATCAATGACAAGTACGGCCCGCTGGTCGGTGACCAATGCCTGATTACGATCGCGAATTGGCTGGCGCAGTTGGCTGGTCCGTCTGATCTGGTGGTTCGTCCCTCTGGTGATGAGTTCGTGGTTCTGGCCGAGCGCGTCCAGAGTCTCGTGGCCGCGGTTGAGCGGCTGGGATGGCCAGCGGTCAGTCTCGACGGGGTAGCGATCCCGATCCGGTTGCGATTGGGCTGGTCGGCACGTTCTGATCACGCAAGCCTGGCGGAGACAGCACGGGCCGCCGACCTGGCGTTGAGCGCCGCGAAAACGTCGTCGTCGAGCACGGTGCTCCGCCACATTCCCGAGATGGCCGACACCCTTGCCCGCAAGGCTGAACAGGAGCAGGTGCTGCGCGAAACCCTCGACGGAGCCGGACTTTCGGTGGCGTACCAGCCGATCGTCGATGTTGTTACCGGAACCGCCGTCGGGTTCGAGGCGCTTTTGCGTAGTCAGCCGGCCAGTGGCGTCGGCCCGACGGATCTGATCTCGGCGGCGGAACGTCTGGGGCTGGCCGGGCGCTTGTATGAGCGCGCGGTCGAGGTTGCGATTCGTGATGCGGACCTGGTGCTGGCTGGTAATACCGCGGATTTATGGCTGAATCTTTCGCGCTCGCAGCTAGCGGGAGAAGCGGTGGTTCCGGAGCTGCTAGCCATGCTGCGCAATGGCGGCGTACCAGCGGATCGCGTCGTCATCGAGGTGACCGAGCGGGATGTCGATGAACCGTCGGGCCATATTGCGTGGACGTTGAATGCCTTACGTCGTAAGGGTCTCCGGTTCGCTGTGGATGATTTCGGTAAGGGTGCGTCGAACCTGGCTGCTCTGCAGCAGCTCGAGGTCGACATCGTGAAACTCGATCTGTCACTGTTGCCCAAGAGCAGCGACGATCCGCGATGGAGCCTGGTCGACGCGGTGAACCGCATGCTCACCTCGCTCGGTTTGACGGTCGTCGCTGAGGGCGTGGAACATACGGAGCAGGCCGAGCGCTTAGCGGAGCTCGGCATTCGCTACCAACAGGGCTACCTGCATGGGCGGCCCATTCAGCCTGACCGCCCATAGGTTTTAACCGGGAAGAAGCTCGATCCGACGATCTACCAGCTTGATGATAAAGCTTCATATTCATCGGCGACATCACGATCCGTAAGTATTTGGAAAGCTGCGCTGCAAAGATCCTCGACATCCATCGCTTGGACTTCAGCTTGGGTCCATGATCCACCAGAACCGCGCGGCAACGCGGGCGCACCGTCGGAGCGATCTACGTCCGACTCATCAGCCAATGTGGGCGGTGACGGTCGTGATGGCGACATTCGTGTCAATATTTACGGCCGTCATAGTGTCTTCGTCCGAACAGGTCCTTCGTTTCGGTGGCGTGCTCGTTTCGCCTGTCTGGCGGGTTCAGCTGCGGTGGATGGGGTTGTGTCGTGGTCGCTGTTCGGGGTCTATGTGTGGGGGCGGGGTCCAGTAGACGGTGTTGTTGTGGAGGTGGGCTTTCCACCCTTGTTTGGGTGCCTGTCCGTTGTGGTGGCCGCAGGTGATGGCGAGGTTGTTGAGGTCGGTGGGTCCGCCGTCGGCCCAGTCGGTCAGGTGGTGGATTTGGGATTGGGCGGCCGTTTTCCGGCAGCCGGGGAACGTGCAGCCTTTATCTCTTGCGAAGAGGGCGAGGCGTTGGCCGGGGCTGGCCAGGCGGCGTGCGCGGCCGTAGGCGAGGGTGCCGAGGTGTTGGTCGAACACGACGGGCAGGGTTTTGGCGTCGACCCCGAGCCGCATGGCGGCCTGGACGCTGAGGTGTCCGCCGTGGTGGGTGGTGGCTTGCCCGGCGCGGGTTTCGAGTTGGTCGAGGGTCATGCTGATGATCAGGGTGGTCGGCACCCCGGCGGTGGCCGGGAGGTCCCCGGCCGCTAACAGGCGTTGGGCGGCGTGTTCGAAGGCGTCATGTCGGCGTTGGTCGATGCTGCGGTTATCCGGGATCGACTCCACCACCGACTCCACGCCCGGTTCCGCGTCGGTGGCGGGCTGGCCGGCTGGTTCGGTGTCGAAACCGGTGCCGGTGCCGGAGTTGTCGGCGGGGATGCTCATGAGTGGATGCAGCACGCTCTGCCACACCGCTAAACAGGTCGGGGTGAGCCGCCCGCGGAGTTCCCCGCAGCCGTCGGGCAACTCCCGCAGGCTGATGCCGCGGTGCCGGTCGGCCAGCCGGTCGCGGGGTTGGTCACCGTCGGGGTGCAGGTGGGCCAGGATCCGGGTGCCGAGCTGTTTCAACGTGACCGAATCACTCCCCGCGGCCGCATACCCGGTCAACTCGGCATCGATCAAATCACGGTAGGTGGGCTGGTCCGGTTCCGGGACCAGCCGCACCACATCAGCGATCACCTTCGTGTGGGCGATCGACACCGAACCGGTCCGGGCCGCGTCCGCGGCGACCGGCAGCAACGGCGGCAACACGCCCCCGCTCACCGCCCGCCGGCTCCCCAACATCGCTACCGCCGCTGTCCGGGCCCGGGCCTGGGACAAGGTCGAAGCGGTCAACTGGGCCAGCAAGCTCGCGCTGTCACGATAACCACGAGACTCGGCTATCCCACGACCGATCACCTCACCCAACACCCGGTGATCCACCGCCGCCAACCGCCGCGTCACCCGATCCGCCGCCCGCACCACATCCAACAGCTGATCCTCGCTCAGCCGCGACAAATCCGCATCCAACAACACACTGATCGCGTCATCGATCCGTGCCAACGACCCGTCCACGGGCTCGTCCTCGGTCGCTGTCATGAGTCGAACCTACGGCAGAGGTACGACACTTTCCGCCGACACGATAAGGGGAAGCTAAATCCCGATTCCGACGTGGGAAAGCAGTCTCGCAAGACGGAAAGCGCGTCATCGATCCGCGACAACGACCGACCCACGGGCTCGGACTCGGTCGCTGTCATGAACCAAACCTACGACACGGGTACGACACTTTCCGCCGACACGATAAGGAGGAACTGAATCTCGTGCCAATTCAGCACAAATCTCTTGCAGCATAGTGGTACGACACTTTCCGCCGACACGATAAGCCAAAAATCGAATCGCCCTACCAAGCGATGGAGCGAGTATACGAATGATGGGTCATATCGAAACGCGATTGCAGTACTGCTGCCTTGGACAACCACTACCGACGGTAGCGACGCGTTCGCACGACCCGACGCAGCCGCACCGCCGACCGGGCACCGTCTGCGTTTCGCCCAAACGACGCTGACTTTCCTAAGACGAACGGCCCGCGCTCGACCGACCCCGAGGGGTTGGCCGAGCGCGGGCCGTTTGACCTTACAGAGCAGATAAAGCGCGCAGACTAGTAGCGGTAGTGATCGGCCTTGTACGGTCCGGCGACGTCGACGCCGATGTAGGCGGCCTGCTCCTTGCTGAGCTCGGTCAGTTTGGCGCCGACCGCATCCAGGTGCAGGCGCGCGACCTTCTCGTCCAGGTGCTTCGGCAGCACGTAGACATCGTTGGCGTACTGATCGCGCTTGGTGTGCAGCTCAATCTGCGCAATGGTCTGGTTGGAGAACGACGCTGACATCACGAAGCTCGGGTGCCCAGTGGCATTACCCAGGTTCAGCAACCGTCCCTCGCTCAGCACGATGATCGAGTGGCCGGCCTGCGATCCATGACCGGCGAAGCGCCACTCGTGAACCTGCGGCTTGATCTCGATCTTCTCGATGCCGGGAACACGAGCCAGTCCGGCCATGTCGATCTCGTTGTCGAAGTGACCGATGTTGCCGACGATCGCGTTGTGCTTCATTTTGGCCATGTGTTCGGCCATGATGATGTCCTTGTTGCCGGTCGTGGTGACGAAGATGTCGACCTTGTCGACCACATCGTCCAGACGTACGACCTCCAGGCCGTCCATCGCCGCCTGCAACGCGCAGATCGGGTCGATCTCGGTCACCACTACTCGGGCACCCTGGCCCCGCAGCGACTCGACCGAGCCCTTGCCGACATCGCCGTAGCCGCACACCAGGGCCAGCTTGCCGGCGATCATCACGTCCGTCGCGCGGTTGATGCCGTCGATGAGCGAGTGCCGGCAGCCGTACTTGTTGTCGAACTTGGACTTGGTTACCGAGTCGTTGACGTTAATCGCCGGGAACAGCAGGGTGCCGGCCTTCGCGAACTCGTACAGGCGGTGCACGCCAGTGGTCGTCTCTTCGGTGACACCGATGATCGACTGGGCCATCGTCGTGTACTTCGTCGGCGTACTGGCCAGGCTGCGGCGCAGCGTTTCCAGGATGATCTTGTATTCGTCAGAGTCGTTCTCATCCGGGCTGGGAACCACACCGGCCGCTTCGTATTCGACGCCCATGTGGATCAGCAGGGTGGCATCGCCACCGTCATCGACGATCGAGTCCGGGCCGCTGCCGTCGGGCCAGGTCAGCATCTGCTCGGTGCACCACCAGTATTCCTCCAGCGTCTCGCCCTTCCAGGCGTAGACCGACACCCCGGACGGGTTGTCGACCGTGCCGTTCGGCCCGACGACGGCCGCGGCGGCGGCGTGATCCTGAGTGGAGAAGATGTTGCACGACACCCAGCGGACGTCGGCGCCGAGCGCGACCAGCGTCTCGATGAGCACCGCGGTCTGGATGGTCATGTGCAGGGAACCAGCCACCTTCTTACCGGCCAGCGGCTGTGAGCTGCCGTATTCGGCGCGCAGAGCCATCAGGCCCGGCATCTCGTGCTCGGCGAGCTGAATCTCCTTGCGACCGAACGCCGCCAACGACAGGTCCGCGACCTTGAAGTCGTTGACTGAGCCGGCGCTGTCGGGAGTCAGGGTGGTGCTCATGTGTTCTCCTCCGATGGGAAGGTGTTTCCGGTATGGATCGTGCTCGGCAAGGTGCCGGTAGCGAGAGGATTCCGGGGCCGAGGGCGCACGGTGCACGGCCCCGAACCATTCATCAACCGCCTGCGACAGGACAACTTCGGTACGCATTCGCAGTTCGAAGGCGACGTCGGTCAATCCGATGTCATGGGTGTCGATCAGCCTGCGCAGGGTTCGCAATCGATCGATCTGACGGGCGCCGTACAACCGGTGGCCGCCGGCAGTGCGTTGGGTGGCGACGAGGCCTGACTGCTCGATATAGCGCAGCATCCGCTGCGACCAACCGGTCGCCTCAGCTGCCTGCTGAATCGTCATGGGCTTCATCGCGGGCAACTCTAGCAGAGATGTGTCAGATTTTAGAAAACCACTCGCGGGCCCGGCGCGGCGAGGAACAGCTCCCCCGCGCCATCGAGCTCGAGGTCCCTATCCGCGGGTACGAACACCGATTCTCCCCGCTGAAGCTGAAGCTGCTCACCCTCGGATCGAAGCTCTATTTCACCCTGCACGCAGAGCAAGATCCTCGGGCCATCGGCCTCAATCGTCATGCTCACCCCGGACGGCAGAATTACCCTTTCCAGACAGAAGTCGTCGACCGGAACCTCGAAACGCACCCGCCGGCGGTCCGGATCGACCGGGCGCGGAACAAGCACTGACACCGGGCCGGCCGTGAAGTCGAGAATGCGCAGCAGCTCCTCGACATCGATGTGTTTAGGGGTCAGGCCGCCTCGGAGCACGTTGTCCGACGCGGCCAGGATCTCGATTCCGGCTCCCCGCAGGTAGGCGTGGATCTGTCCGGCGGCCAGGAAGATCGCCTGGCCCGGTCCGAGCCGAACCAGGTTCATCAACAGCGACAACACCACGCCGGTGTCTTCGGGGTACTCCCGCGCCAAGCGGCAGATCCACTCGCACTCCGGCGCCCACCGACCTTGCTCCTCCGCAATCCGCGCAGCGGCCCGGGCCAACGAGCCGATGACCGCGGCCCGCTCACCCGACGGCCAGCGCAGGATCGCCGCGACTACGTCCGGCAGTGCCGCCGCATCGCTCAATCGCTCTCGCAGCGAGGTCAACTCGGCGGCTCCCTGGGCGATGAGGGCAGCGAGGAAATCGAGCGTCTCCCCGACCGTCCGAAAACCGCAGAGTGCGTCGAAGTCCGTCAGGGCACAGATCAGCTCGGGCTTGTGATTGGGGTCGACGTAATTGCGCTCAGGAGCATCCAGAGCGATCCCCCGCATCTGCTCCTCAGCGAAACCGGATTGCGCCTGCGCCAATGTCGGATGGGCCTGGATCGACAGCGCCTGATCGGCGGCCAGCACTTTCATCAGGAACGGCAAGGTGTTGCCGAAACGCTCAGCGGTCCGACGGCCCAGCATGGTGACCGGATCCTGCGCGATGGCGCTGCTCAGATCCATCCCCATCCCGGCCAGCTGCGAGGGAGCAGCGGGGTGCGCGCCGTGCCACAGTTCCGCCGCGGGCGCGTTGGGCTCAGCCCGCCGCTCGCTGTCGTCGGCCAGTAGTTGCTGAATGAAGGTCTGTGATCCCCATGCGTAATCGCGGATCGGGTTCGACAGCCGAAACAAGTTGTGGCCCGCGGACATCACGGTGTGTGGCTCACCACCGCCGGCTCACGATCCAGATCGGGTTCCAGATAGATCACCCGCGCCGTGGGTTCGGCCTCGCGGATGCGGGCCTCGGCCGCGTCGATGAGACTGGCGATCTCTGGCGCGGTTGCGGTCGGCGAAATCGCAATCTTGGCCGCAACGAGGACCTCGTCCGGGCCAAGATGCATTGTGCGCATGTGAATAACTCGCAGAACGCCCGGCCCGATCATCGCCTTGGCGATACTTGATCGGACGGCCGGAGTAGCCGATTCGCCCAGCAGCAGGCTCTTGGTCTCGATGATCAGAATGACCGCGACTGAGATCAGCAACACCCCGATGGCCACTGTGCCGATGCCGTCCCAGATCGGCTGATCCAGCAAAGCGGCCAGGCTGACCCCGACCAGAGCGAAGGCCAAACCGATCAACGCGGCGAAGTCCTCGAGCAGTACGACCGGAAGTTCCGGGATCTTGGCTCGGCGGATGAACTGGAACCAGGTGCTGTCGCCTTTGGGCTCCCGCGACTCGTGAATCGCCGTCCGAAAGGAGTATCCCTCCAGCGCGATCGCTGCCACTAGCACGCCGAGCGCGATGAGCGGCGAATCGACCTTGTGCGGATCGGCGATCTTGTGGAAACCCTCGTAGAGGGCGAACAGGCCCCCGAGTGTGAACAGCACCAGCGCGACCAGGAAGCCATAGACGTAGCGATCGCGTCCGTACCCGAAGGGATGCTCAGCGTTCGCCTTACGCTTGGCCTGTTTGCCGCCGAGCAACAACAGCCCCTGGTTCCCGGAGTCGGCCAGGGAATGCACTGATTCGGCCAACATGGAAGACGAGCGGGTCAGCAGGAACGCAATGAATTTCATGACAGCTATGCCGAGGTTGGCCAACAGTGCGGCAATAACCGCCCTGCTTCCACCGGATGCGCTCACAGTTCCACTCCTCTGCCGGACGTACTAGTGGGTCAACTCTCCCAAGCGCGGTGCCGATGGGTCCACGCCGCGAGCCAGAGCAAGGTACGTGGCGGCGAAGTCGCCGAGCGCGCTGGCGGCGGCGAAGCGGACGACCGGTTCGGCTTCGGGAACGTCCACCCGTGACTGCCCGATGCCGCGACTGGCGGCCAGTTCGGCCAGCGCGGCGCCGGCCCGCCGGCCGGCTTCTTCGCCGAGGCTGTCCCACTGGGTCGGATTGTGGGTACCGAATGGCTCGTCATCACCGACCAGCACCAATCGCGGGCGAACGCCCCCGTCGGTCACGCGATCGGCGAAGAAATCCGTTTCCGCGGCGGCGAATTCCAGCAGGGCCCCGATGCGGGCGACATCATCGGGCAGCGATGCGGCCATGGCGGTCGAGCCACCGATGAGCTGAACCGCCCCGGCGATCCGGCGGGCCGCGACCGTGGCCGCCGGTCCGGTGCCGACCACGACCGGGACGGATTCGGCCAGGTCGGTGGCTAGTAACTTGGCCGGGCCGGTGAATGCCGACGAGTCGGGACGGTTGGTTTCAGCAACCTCGTCCAACGCATCGGCTATCACCGGCAAGAGCCGGCCCAGCTGGACCAACCCCATCGCGTCCATGGCCTGCATCGCGGGTGTGGCCAGGGCCCACCACAGAGCGCGGCGAGGGACGGCCGTCAGGTGGCTGACATCAGCGATCGGGTGCCGCGCCGCGGCGGCAGCCACCGGAGATCCGAGCGGAGCGGTGACGCTCAGTTGCAGACCACGACGATCGGCCTGGGCGACGAGTTCAGCCAGGCGTGGGTGCCGTCCATCCGCGGAGACCACGATCATCGCGTCGGCGGGACCAGCCCACCGAGGCAGGACCGGGCTACGCCAGTCGACAACCGGCGCCTCGTCCGCGGCCAGGGTGGCCAGCAAACTGGACAGATACGGAGCATTCTGATCGGGTGCGACCAGGACGGCCCGCGGACGGTCCTCACCCCGGATGCGCTCGATCCCGTACTCCGTGATCGTCTCACCGGCCCGCCGAATATGGGCACCCGCGCCGGCCAGCGCACGGAGGAGACCGGCCCGGTCGGAGGCCAGCAGGTCCTCGGGTCGGTCCAGGCGGTCGGGCTCGAAAGCGGTCATCAACTAGCCGCGACGCCGAGACCGTTCGGTCCAGCCGTGGCCTCGTCAGCCAAGAGCACCGGAATGCCCTCACGCACCGGAAAGCGGGTCGCGCAGAACGTGCACACCAGCTCATCGTTGGCTTCGGACAGGGTGAGCGGCGCGTGGTCGGCACTGGGACAAGCCAAAATGGCTAGAAGGTCGGCCGAAATCGGTTTCGATGCTGACATGTAGATCTCCTAGCCTCGGATTGCGGTCAGTGCTTCGTCGCGTACGGCAGCCATGTCTTGGGCGGTTGGCGCTTCGACGTTGAGTCGAAGCAGCGGTTCGGTGTTGGAGGCTCGGACGTTGAACCAGGACCCGTCCATCAACTCGACGGTCAGGCCGTCGAGTTCGTCGGTGCTGACGGTGCGATCGGCGAACCGCTCGCGGACGGCCTGGGTGGCCGCCTTTTGATCGGCGACCTCTGAGTTGATCTCACCGGAGCTGGCGTAACGGGTGTAGGCCGCCGTGATCTCAGCCAATGACGAGGGTTGCTCGCCGAGAGCGGCCAAGACATGCATCGCGGCCAGCATGCCGGTGTCAGCCCGCCAGAAGTCGCGGAAGTAGTAGTGGGCGGAATGTTCACCACCGAAAATGGCATCGGTACGAGCCATCTCAGCTTTGATGAAGGAGTGCCCGACCCGGGTCCGGATGGGTTGGCCGCCCTGCTCGGCAACAATTTCCGGCACCGCCTTTGACGTGATCAAGTTGTAGATGACCGAGGAACCCGGGGCCCGCTTGAGCTCTCGGCTGGCCACCAATGCGGTCACCGCACTAGGTGACACCGCCGCCCCGTCGCCGTCGATCACGAAGCAACGATCAGCATCACCGTCAAAGGCCAGCCCGATGTCGGCCCCGACCTCAACGACCTTGCGCTGCAGGTCGACCAGATTGGCCGGCTCGAGCGGGTTGGCCTCGTGGTTGGGAAAGGATCCGTCGAGCTCGAAGTAGAGGGGCACGATCTCCAATGGCAGCGCCTCCAACTCGGCATCGCCGAGGACCGCCGGCACCGTGTAGCCACCCATGCCGTTGCCGGCGTCGACCACGACCTTGAGTGGGCGTGAGCCCGACAGGTCCACGAGCGAACGCAGATAGGCGGCGTACTCGGCCAGCACCGACTGCCGCGAGGGCGGCGGCGGCGCTACGTCGGCCGGCGGCAGGCCGGAGGCGAGATAGCGCTGAGCCAGCTCACGTATCTCGGTCAGGCCGGTGTCCTGGCCGATCGGCACGGCCCCGGCCCGGCAGAGCTTGATGCCGTTGTAGCGGGCGGGGTTATGGCTGGCGGTGAACATCGCTCCCGGGAGGTTGAGATGCCCGGAGGCGAAATACAGCATGTCGGTCGAGGCCAGTCCGATATCGGTTACGGCCGCCCCGTGGCGCGCGGCGCCGGCGGCAAATGCGGCGAGCAGGGCCGGACCCGATTCGCGCATATCGTGACCGGCGACCAGCGTGCGGGCTCCGGTAACGGCAACGTAGGCGGCGCCGAGGGCCGCGGCCACCTCTTCGTTGAGCTGATCCGGGACCACCCCGCGGACGTCATAGGCCTTGACCAGTTCAGAGAGCTCGATCATGCGCGGAAGCCTACCTAGGCATCGCAATCAGACCGACAAGCCTCAGACCGCAAACAACCCGGTGTCACACCGGCGGTGGGACGACCCGAAGGTGGCCGCGACGCCCGGTCGTCGTGGAATCGGTCGAAGGGACCTCGATCCTGGGCACGTCGACCCGAGCCGCCTCGCGCACCGCGTCGGCCAGCGCTTCAAGGTCATCGGCGTGCGGTAGCGGAGCCGGGAATTCGCCGGCATGTCTGAGCACTTCCCAGCCACGCGGGACGGTCAGACCAACCGCATGTTCCTCGCACAGGTCGTAGGAATGGGGTTCGGCGAAGGCGGCCAGCGGCCCGACGACGGCGGTGGAGTCGGAGTAGATATAGGTCAGCGTGGCGACAGCGGGCCTCCCGCACCCGGTGCGCGTACAGCGCCGAACAAGCCTCACAGCCAGTCACCCTAGCTTCGCCGCACCTCGGCATCGGGTCGATGGGCATCGACACGCCGTCATCGCCTCGCGGTCTCGCTAGAGTGCGGTGGTGGCAGCCACCAAACGCATTCGACGAGATCGCCGCGGGCGTGGGCTGCGCGGATTGCTGGCACCGTCCAACGTCCCGCTGGCCCACACCCGGGCCGACGCCTTCGATGCCCTGGTCCTGCAGGCGGTGGATCATCTACGGCCCCAGATCGACGCTGAGCTGGCGGGCATGGAGTTTGCGGTAGAGGACGTCCCACCGATTGCAATGCCGGGATCGGCCGGGTCGGAGCTGGGCTATGACTCTGATGTTCTGGACGACAGCGGCGTTCCGTTGTCACGCATCTACCGGACCGGCATCGGCCATCTGACCGTGCCGGTGATCGTGCTCTATCGGCGACCGCTCGAGAGCCGGGTCAAACGCGGTCGGAACGAAGCGGAGCTGGCGGGCCTGCTCGATTTGGCCGACCTTATTCACGACGTCGTCGTCGAGCAGGTGGCCCGGCTGCTGGGGCGCGCACCCGAGGACATCGACCCCCCGGCCGATTAGCTGGCGCGCTTGACCCGGCGACGCTCACGTTCGCTGAGGCCGCCCCAGATTCCGAAGCGCTCGTCGTGCTCCAGGGCGTATTCCAAGCATTCGCCCTTCACTTCACAGCCGACGCAGATCTTCTTGGCCTCGCGGGTCGAACCGCCCTTTTCCGGAAAGAACGCCTCCGGATCGGTCTGAGCGCACAGTGCTCGCTCCTGCCAGCTCTGCTCTTCGGGCAAGCCGAACAGAGAGGACAGGTCAGCGTCGAAAGCCTGAGCAGCTGATTCCGTCACGATGATCTCCTGTTACGCGTCGTAACTACTAACACACGTGGAATTACACCCGTGTCGTTACCAGTTAGTCAAGCCGAGACCTGGTATTCGTCCAAAAGTTTTACATTTTATTTTTACAAGTGGACGTTTTTCGCGCTTCTGAACCCCTTGACCTCGTCCAAGACCGGCTGTTCGACGCTGCCGTAACTGGTTGTGCGCTGTCGCGCCGGACGCCCCGCGCGAGCCGCCATCGCGGCCAGCTGGGCCGCGGTACGACGGGATCCGTGCTCAGACCCGGCCATCCGCGAGATCGTCTCCTCCATGAGCGTCCCGCCCAGATCGTTGACTCCGCTGCGCAGCATGTCCACGACGCCGTCCTCGCCCAGCTTGACCCAGCTGGTCTGGATGTTGCGGATACGCCCGTGCAACATGATCCGCGCCAACGCGTGCACGGCCGTGATCTCACGCTGGGAGGCTCCCGCCCGGGCCAGCCCGGCCAGGTAGATCGGGGACTGGTTGTGAACGAAGGGCAGCGGCACGAACTCCGTGAAGCCACCGGTCTCGTCCTGGATGCGGCCCAGCAGGCGCAAGTGAGCGACCCAGTGGCGCGGATGATCGACGTGGCCGAACATCATCGTCGACGTGGTCGGCAGGCCGATCCGATGAGCCGTGGTGATCACATCGATCCACGCGCTCGTCGGTAGCTTGCCCTTGGTCAGCACCCAGCGGACCTCATCGTCGAGGATTTCCGCGGCCGTACCCGGCAACGAGTCGACACCGGCTTGTTTCGCGGCGATCAGGAACTCCTCGATCGACAGGTTCGCTCGCGAGGCGCCATTGACCACCTCCATCGGTGAGAACGCATGCAGATGCATCGAAGGCTCAGCCTGCTTCACCGCGCGGGCCAGATCGAAGTAGGCGGTGGCCGGAAGCTTCGGATCGATTCCACCCTGCATACAGATTTCGGTAGCGCCCTCGGCCGCCGCCTCGCGAACCCGCTCCCCGATCTCGGCGGTCGACAGCGTGTACGCGTCGGCATCGCTAGCCCGCTGGGCGAACGCGCAGAACCGGCAACCGGTGTAGCAGACATTGGTGAAGTTGATATTGCGGTTGACGACGTAGGTGACGACGTCTCCAACCGCGTCGCGACGCAGGTCGTCGGCCAGGGCGGCGACCGCCGCCAGCCCGGCGCCGTCGGCCTGCATCAAGGTCAGGGCCTGATCGTCGGTGAGCTCGCCGGGATTACGCTCAGCCGCTCGCAGCGCGCCGGCCACATCCGGATCCAAGGAAGAACTGCCCGGCGAGAAGACTCGGTCGCGCAGTGAATCCCAATCGCCGTACACCTCGTTGAAGTCGCTGCGCCGATCATCGGTTCGTCCCTCGGTGTCCACGGCGCTGTGCAGATCGGTCCGGCCGCTGGATCCCCACTCCGCGTCGGGCTCCTGCCAGGGCAGGCCCACGGCCGTGACTTCGAGGCGGGCCAGTCCGGTCACTGGATCGGCTAACGCCCGCACATGCGGCACCACCCGCGGATCCAGCCAGGGTGCTTCGGCTCGCACAAAGCCTGGATGAGCCGTCAAACGCTCGGTCAGGGCATACCCGTGCTCGGCGATGACGTCGGACAGCTTGTCCAGCGACGGCCACGGTCGCTCCGGGTTGACGTGATCGGGGGTCAGCGGCGAAATGCCTCCCAGATCGTCGACACCAGCGTCGAGCAGCAGGACACACTCCGTCAGATCGACCAGGTTCGGTGGCGCCTGCAGGCGCATTTTGGGGCCGAGCACTAGCCTCGCGGCGGCGATCGTGGCCAGGTACTCATCCACGTCCAGGTCCGGATCGTTGCGCATCGCGGTGTCGTCCTTGGCCCGGAAGTTTTGAATGATCACTTCCTGGATAGCCCCGAATTCGCGAGCACTGGCCCGGATCGCGAACAGTGATTCGGCCCGTTCGAACCGGGTCTCGCCGATCCCGACCAGGATGCCGGTCGTGAACGGAATGGACAGCCGCCCCGCGTCGGCCAGCACCCGCAACCGGACCGCGGGGTCCTTGTCCGGACTCCCGAAATGCGCCTGACCGGGCTCGTTGAACAGCCGCGCCGATGTCGTCTCCAGCATCATCCCCATACTTGGCGCGACCGGCTTGAGCCGCTGCAGTTCGATCCAGCTCATCACCCCCGGATTGAGGTGCGGCAGCAATCCGGTGCGCTCCAGAACCGCGATAGCGGCGGCGCGCACATAGTCCAGCGTCGAGTCGAAGCCTCGCTCGTCCAGCCAGGCGCGTGCTTGCGGCCAGCGGTCCTCTGGTCGATCCCCCAGCGTGAACAAGGCCTCCTTGCATCCCAGCGCCGCACCCGCGGCGGCGATCTGAACCACCTCATCGATGTCGAGATAGGGGGCGGCCAGCCGATGCGGGACGGTGGCGAACGTGCAGTAATGACACCGATCTCGGCACAAGCGGGTCAGCGGGATGAAGACCTTGCGGGAATAGGTGACGATCCGCTGGCCCGCTGAATTCAGTAGACCCGCCGCACTCAGTCCGGCGTCGCGAACCGAGGCGGCGACCGACATCAGCTCGGACAGCTCATCACCACGCAAGGCCATCAGGGTGGCGACCTCGTTGACGTCCAGGGCGGAACCGTCCCGAGCGCGCCGCAGTACCCGGCGGCGGGCTGAATCAGAGGGCGGCACCGAAGTCACAACGCTGAGCCTAGGTCAGCCGAATTCCAGGTTGTGGTCATGTCTGTGTCAATCGCCGGCGATGGTGGTCTGTTCCCGCGCCGTACGCTGGGACGCTGAGATGACTTGCTACGTCGACACCATCCGCGCCTACCCCGAAGCCGGGCTGCGCTACACCCATTTCTGCCATCTGCTGGCGGACAGTCGCGCTGAACTGCATGCCATGGCCGATCGTCTGGGCGTGCCTCGGCGACTGTTCCAGGACCATCCTTGGCGCTGGCACTATGACCTGCCGGCCCACCAACGACCGCGGGCGCTCGAACTCGGAGCGCGCGAAGTGACCATCCACGAGGTGGGGCCGCTGCTGACCAAACGGCGCCGAGCGATGGGGCGGTGACTCCATACGATGTCTGAGAATGACGGCGTGAGCCTCGACCCACAAGATGCCGGTGATGTCGACGATGCCGGCGATGCCGGTGATCCGACGTCGCTGGCCCTGACCGTCTGCCGGCTGGGCCTGGATCCGGTTTCCGGCCGTATTCCAAACGCGCGCCAACTCGGGGTTGCGATCCGCACGGCCTTGTTCGTGGGACTGATTCGGCAGGGACGGGTCATCGGCACTCGGGTGCCTCAGGCGATCGGTCCCTCCGACACCGAGGACCGGCTCGGCGATGCCGTTCACCGAGCCATTGCCGCGCGGCGCCCCACACCGTGGCGGCGCTGGTTCTCCCACACCGATGCCGACCTGTCCGCGGCCACCGAAGCGCTGGTGAGCCTGGGATTCTGGCAACCGGTGACCGCGCGGCGTTTTCACGAACGCCAGCCGCGAATCGTCACGGCGCAGGCCGAACTAGTCAAGGAATTGGTGGAGGCCACCCAACGACCGCAATCGGTTGAGGAAGCTGTGCTCGCACTGCTCGTCGTCGGAGCGGGACGGCAAGGATCCCGACCTCGTCCTAGACAGCAACTGGGCGCGATGACGGGATTGCTCGGGCCGCTGTTGCTGCCCGATGATCCGGGCCGCGCGGTGGTCTCGACGGCCGTGCGGGCCGGACTGACGGCGATGCGGGGCCGACGATTGCTGGGCAGTGGCTCCGGTCGTTCGACTCTGAGTCGATGACATAGGTTTCCAGGGTGAACATCACCGTGCTGGCCGGCGGCGTCGGCGGAGCCAAGTTTCTGCAGGGTGTGCGCCTCTATGCCAACCAGGCCGCGTCCTCATCCGAGACGCCGGAGGTGACGGCGATCGTCAACACCGGCGATGACGTGAGCATGCATGGCCTTCGGATCTGTCCGGACCTGGACAGCGTCATGTACACCCTGGCCGGTGTGATCGACACCGAGCGCGGGTGGGGCCGCGCCGGTGAGACCTGGCGGATCAAGGAACAACTGGCCGCCTACGGCGCCGAACCGAGTTGGTTCGGTCTCGGCGATCTCGACATCGCCACTCACCTCGTCCGCACCCGCGCCCTCGACGCGGGCTATCCACTGTCCGAGGTGACCGAGCGCCTGTGCCGGCACTGGCAACCGGGAGTGCGGTTACTGCCGATGACCGACGCTCGATGCGAGACCCATGTCGTAGTGAAGATCGATGGTGGCGTCAAAGCGATTCACTTTCAGGAGTGGTGGGTGCGACATCGGGCCGGCATCGCGGCCGAGGAGTTCGTGCAGATCGGACTGGACGACGCGGTCCCGGCGCCCGGAGTCCTAGAGGCCATCGGTACCGCGGATATCGTGCTGGTGGCACCGTCCAACCCGGTCGTCTCGATCAGCACCATCCTGAACGTGGCCGGGATTCGGCAGGCGCTGCAGGCAACTTCCGCGCCGGTGGTGGGCTTATCGCCGATCATCGGGGGTGCCCCGGTACGCGGCATGGCCGATGCCTGCCTGCCGGTGATCGGCGTCGAAACTTCGGCCGAGGGTGTCGGCCGGTTCTACGGCTCTCGAGCCGACGGCGGAGTGCTTGACGGCTGGTTGATTCACGACACGGACCAGGCCGACGTGGCCGGAGTCAGGGTGCTGGCCCGGGACCTGTACATGACCAGCCCGGCCGCCACTGCCGAGATGGTGGCCGACGCGATCACATTGGCGGGACTCTGAGCTATGAACCCTAACCTTGACAAGGCGAACGCAATCGAGGTTTTGCCCATATTCGGCCTGCCTGAACTGCGTCCGGGCGACGACCTGGTTGCTGAGATCGCGCACTGCGCACCGTGGTTGGCCGACGGCGACATCCTCATCGTGACGTCCAAGATCGTGTCCAAAGTCGAGGGACGGCTGGTGAGCGTCGGCGGCCTGGACGCGAAGCAGCGTGAGCAGGTACGGCAGCAGGCAATCACCGACGAAACGGCCCGATTGATCGCCCAACGTGGTCAGTTGCGTATCGTGGAGACCCGGCAGGGACTGGTGATGGCCGCCGCCGGTGTCGATGCCTCCAACGTCCGACGCGACGAGATTGCCGTGCTGCCATTGGACCCTGACGCCTCGGCGACGGCCCTGGTGATCGGGCTGCGGGAGCGACTGGGCTGTCGAGTTGGTGTCGTCATCTCCGACACCATGGGACGGCCTTGGCGTAGCGGCGTCTCCGACGTGGCCATCGGCGCGGCCGGCATCACCGCCCTGATCGACGCTCGAGGACAGCGGGACAAGCACGGCAACGTCCTGTCGGTGACCACGGTGGCCATCGCCGATGAGCTCGCCGCGGCCGGAGATCTGGTCAAGGGCAAGCTGTCCGACGTCCCGATCGCCGTCGTGCGTGGCTTGGCCCTGCCCGACGACGGCCGGGGGGCCCGGCCCCTCATTCGTGGCTCTCAGGGCGATCTCTTCCGACTGGGGACCGCCGAAGCGATAGCGCTGGGCGCCGCGTCGGCTTCGCCGCCCTCCGAGCCGATGACCGAAGCCGTGCAGCGGCTGCACGCAGATGCCCAATCCCTACTAGGTGATATGCCTCTGGATCCGTCCGACGGCAGCGGTCAGGCCGCGGTGCGGGAGGGCTTCTACGCTTTGCTGGCTGCCCGCCCCGATGCGACCCGACGCTCCTGTGCCGCCGGACATATCACCGCCAGTGTGCTGATTCTGGATGCCGATGCCGGCCAGGTGTTACTGACCCTTCATCCGCGGGTCGGGGCCTGGCTCCAGCTCGGTGGTCACGTCGAAGACACCGATGAGAGCATCTTGGCCGCGGCCCAGCGCGAGGGCATGGAGGAGAGTGGGATCGACGGTTTGGTCTTTCAGCCCAGCGCAATCGACATCGACATCCATCCGATCACCTGCTCACTCGGAATTCCCACCCGCCACTTCGACATCCGATTCGTGGCCGTAGCGCCCGCGGGCGCGCAGCCGGCGATCTCCTCAGAATCTGATGACCTGCAGTGGTTTCCGATCGAGGAATTGCCGAGGAATATCGCACCGGAGCTGCCCCGTCTGCTGGCCACAGCACGGGACGTGTTGGCCCAGCCGGCCATACCTTCAACGATTGATCAGTCGATTGATCAGCCGGCGGGTCGGCGGTGACTGCTCTCGACCAGCTCGCCGATTGGCCGGTGGAACAGTGTGCCGCCGCGGTTGTCGGCGTCAACGGCGTCCTAGCCACAATGGGCGATCAGAACATGCCGTATCCACTCGCCTCGGTCACGAAACCCCTGACCGCAATGGGGGTTCTGGTCGCCGTCCAGGAAGAGGCCATCGCCCTGGATCACCCGCTACCCACGACGGATGAGTTCCGCTTGGACGGAGCCACCCTCGCTCACCTGCTGGCCCATGCGTCAGGTATCGCCCCTGATCGACGCCAACGGGCAGCCGCGCCGGGCACCCGCCGGATCTATTCCAATGCCGGCTTCGAACTAGTCGGTGAGTTGTTGGAGGCCGCGACCGAGATGCCGTTGCCGCGTTACCTGTCCGAAGCAGTGTTCGAGCCCTTGGGGATGAACACCACGTTGAACGGGTCGCCGGCCAGCGGCGGCTACGGCAGCGTGGCCGATCTGTGCCGGGTGATCGGCGAGTTGCTCAATCCCACCGGGCTGCTAGTTCCGAGCCTGCGGCAGGCGGCGAGCACCGTGCAGTTCCCGGGGCTGTCCGGTGTCCTGCCTGGTTATGGCAGTCAGATCCACAATGACTGGGGCCTGGGGTTCGAGATCCGCGCCGACAAGAGCCCCCACTGGACGTCGAGTCAGAATTCCGCTGCCACGTATGGGCATTTCGGTCGCAGCGGGACCATGATCTGGATCGATCCGGCTGTCCAGCTCGGAGTGGTAGCGCTCAGCGATCGCGATTTCGACTCCTGGGCCATCGAGGCCTGGCCCGCCTTGTCCACCGCCGTGCTGGCCGAATTCGCCACCACAGGAGGTTAAAACAGCCCTGCGGCCGGTGGTGGCCAGGATTCAGATGGCGCGGATGTCGTTGTAGTTGAACCTCGGTCCGTAGCGAGGAGCTCCAGGCCCGCCGATCTCGATCAGCCGCACCACCCAGGCCCGCCGTCCCCGCCACCGTTCGAGCAGTTCGAGCATCTCCTCGTCGCTGGAACGCGGGCGCCCGGTCAAGGCGAAGCCGACCAGGTTCTTCACGTGGTAATCGCCCACGCTCACCGCGTCCGGATCTCCCCACGCGCGCACCGCCACCTCCGCCGCGGTCCAGACGCCGACACCAGCGATGAGCTGAAGCCGAGCCTGGGCCGCGACCGGCGGCATCGCCGAGGCCTCCTCCAACCGGGGCGCCACGCTCGCTGCCGCCCGAACCGCCCGGTAGCGACGCGCGTCCACGCCCAAGCGATGCCACTGCCAACTCGGGATGGCCAACAGCTCCCTCGGGCTCGGCGGCACTCGCAGCCCGGCGAACGGCCCGGGAGCGGGATGACCGAAGCGGTACAACAAGTTCCGGTACGCCCGAAACGCCTCCTCACCGGTGACCCGCTGTTCCAGGCAGGCCGGAACCAGCGAATCAATCACCAGCTTGGTCCGGCACAAACGCAATCCGGGATGGGATCGCAGGGTCCGCTGCAAGACCGGATGGCCAGTCAAATCAAGGCCATCCCAGTTGTCACCGTCGCCCAGGAGGTCGGGCAGCGAATCGAGCATCCAGTCCGCACCACTCCCCCACGCTTGAGCCTGCACCTCTCCTTGCACCATCCGGACGGCGATCGTGCCCGGGCCGGCCGGCGTCAACGCGGCTCGTACGATCGCGCCCTCGCTCACCCGCCAACTGGGATCACCGCCCCCGTGACGCAACGGCCGAAGCGTCGCCGCAAGATCCAGCGGCCCAGGCGGTCGCCAGGTCCGGATCGTCGGCGAGGTCAGCGGTGCCGTCATCAAAGCTAGCCGTCGGAGGAGAATCGTACGGAATTATCAGCTAAAACTACGTCAGGCCACACTCGCGCACCGCTGGTCAGTTCGACGTGCGCCCCGAGCCGAACCCGATCACCGATCACGACATCGCGCAGCACGGTGCGTTCGCCGACCCGAGCGTCGCGACCGATGACGCTATCGCTGATCACCGCTCCGGCTCCGATCCAGGCACCGTCGAAGAGCACCGAACCGTCGACTACGGCCCCGGCCCCGATCACGCAACCGGCCCCGATCGTGGCGCCGCCGGTGATCACCGCATCCGCGGCCACCGAAGCGCCATCCAATATCAGGTGTGAGCCGGTCCGACCGGCTAACACCTGGCTGGGAGCGATTCCCCTGACGAGATCAGCCGATCCGGCCACGAAGTCCGACGGCTTGCCGAGATCGCGCCAGTAACTGGCATCAACGAAGGCGTTGACATGCGCGCCTGATTCAAGCAGCTGCGGGAAGGTCTCGCGCTCGACCGAGACCGGCCGGTCGACGGGAATCGACTCGATAACCTGCCGCTGGAAAACGTAGGTTCCGGCATTGATCTGGTTCGTGATCGGGTTCGGATCCTTCTCCAGAAATGCGGTCACCCGCGAGGCATCGTCGGTCGGAACGCACCCAAAGGCGCGGGCGTCCGGAACCTCGGTCAGGTGCAGGGTCACTACCGCGCCGGAGCGGTCGTGGTGTTCAAGCAAGGCCGGCAGATCACAGCCGGAAAGCACATCGCCATTGAACACGAGGACCCGGTCGGCGCGGACCAGATGACGGACATTACCGATGGCCCCGCCCGTACCCAGTGGTTCGTCCTCGACTACATAATCCAACGCCAGGCCCAGGTCGGCGCCATCGCCGAAATAATCGCTGAACACGCTGGCCTGGTAACTGGTCCCCAGGATCACGTGATCAACGCCAGCCGCCTTGATCCGCGACAGCAAATGCGTCAACAGCGGAACGCCGGCGGTGGGCAGCATCGGCTTGGGCGCCGACAGGGTCAACGGCCGCAACCGAGTTCCCTGACCACCGACCAGGACGATCGCGTCCACCCCGCCGCTCATGACTTCACTCCTCGTCCGTGCTGATATCGGGCGCCGCCGCTGACTCGGCTCACGGTTCCGGCCAACCGCAGCCGGGCCGCCAAACCCAGTCGCAACGCCAGCCGAAGAATCAGATTCCGCCGACCGGCATACCGACCGGCCAGATACAGGTAGGCACTGCGGTGGTGTTCGGCATTCATCTTCTCAGGCTGGCGCGAGGTTGCGTGCGAACCGGTGTGGGTGACCACCGCGCTCGGTACGTAGACATTGAGCCAGCCGGCCCGGGCCAGCCGCTCACCGAGATCCAGATCCTCGAAATACATGAAGTACTTAGGATCGAACCCACCGACTCCATCGAAGGCCGCCTTGCGTACGAGCAGGCACGACCCCGATAACCAACCGGCCGTCCGTTCGACCGGCGTGGCCCGATCCTGCTGATAGGACCGGCTCCAGGGATTGGCGGGCCACCACCAGCCGAACGCGGCATGTCCAATGCCCCGTCCGAGTGACGGAAGGGTGCGTGCGGATGGGTAGATCTCACCGCTGGGTGTTCGCAGCATCGGCCCCAGCGCCGCCGCCCGAGGCCATCGCCGCGTCGCGGCCAGCAGTGCATCCAGCGAATCGGGCTCCCACACGATGTCGGGATTGGCGATCACCACCCAATCGCTGTCCACCTCGGCGACCCCGCGATTAGCGGCTTTGCCGTAGCCGAGGTTGCTCCCCGTGGCCAGCAGGCGTACATCGTCATGATTGGCCACAGCCGCCTCGGGCGCACCGTCGGTCGAGCCGTTATCGGCGAGCACGATCGACACGTGCGACCGACCCGCCGCTCGGATCGAATCGATGAACTTCTCCAGGCTTTCCCCGGGCGAATAGGTCACGACAACGGCGGTTACTCCGGTGACGAGGTTCGCGTCGTCCACCGCCATCACCGACCATCCGCCCGGTTGACGGTGCGAGCCTGTTCGTAGGCCACCGCATGCTGGCGCGCCGAGCGTGCCCAGGTGAATTCCTTGGCCCGGGCCACAGCGGCACGGCCAAGCTGCTCGGCCCGAATCGGATCGCTGAGCAGCGCCGACAGGGCGGTGGCCAGCGACGCCACATCGACCTCGCTGTAGGCGACCGCGTCGCCGCCGACCTCGGGCAGCGACAACCTTCGGGTCGTGAGCACGGCTGCCCCGCAGGCCATCGCCTCGAGCACCGGTAAACCGAACCCCTCGCCGAGGGCCGGATAGGCAACGACCGCGGCGCCACCGAGCAGGCCGGCCAGTTGGTCCACGGGCAGATAACCGGCTCTCACGACCCGAAGCCCGGAAGGGACCTCGGCCAGCGCCGTTGACACCTCCGAATCCCATCCCGGACCACCGGCCAAAACCAGCGTGGGGGCCTCGGGCCGTTGCGACGCACTGCGTACCCAGGCCCGGATCAGGTTCGCGACGTTCTTGCGGGGTTCGAGCGTGCCGAGGAAAGCGACGTAGGGACGCTCATCCAGGCTCAGCAATCGACGCACCTCGCCACACTCGGCCGGGGTGGGCGGATGGAACGTGGCCGTGTCCACGCCGTGGGCAGCGACGATCGCGCGGGAGGCCAGCGGCGAAACCAACCGCTCCAGCTCTGACCTCGTCGCCTGCGAGGGCACGATGAGGGCGGCCGCCTTGCGTACTGCGCGCCGGGTCGCAGTCCTGAACACTCGCCGTTTGAGGACGGTGTGCAGGTTCGGATCCGAGAAGAAGGTCGCATCGTGCAGGGTGACGACCACCGGCACCGAGCTAGGAAGCGGCATCGTGTAATGCGGACTGTGGATCACCTCGGCGCCCAGCCGGCGGGCCAGAGCCGGCAGGCCGACCTGCTCCCACGCCATCCGAGCGGCGCGATTGGCCAGAAACCTGGGGACGGCGACGGCCGTAACGCCCGCCGCCAACAGCTGATCCCGATCATGAGCCTGAGCGGCAACGCTGAGCTCGACATCAGCAAGGCGGGCGAGTTCAGGGATCAGGCCATCGAGGTAGCGACCGACACCGCCCCGATTCACCGGCATGGCGGTGGCATCCAGGAGCGCGTGAACCACGGTAGCTGCGCCCCTCACCTCTCGACCCCGTCACGGACCTGGCGAGTTTAACCCGCGGATCACGACATGGTCGTGTAACCGATCACCTCGACTACGGCTTTCACCGAAGCCATGGATGAATCCAACCGGATCGTCCCGCCGGCTCCCATCCGAACGGCAACGGTCGTCGTCACCGCTCCCCCCGCGGTGACGGCGATCGCCGGGGCGTTGGCCGCGATCCCGGTGGTGGGATAGACGCGTACCGTCCCGGCCGAACTCGGAGAACTGAGGGTGATTTGCAGCAGCAGTCCGTGAGCCACCGCGACCGGGACTCCGGCCACACCCTGTGCGGCCACCGTGACTCCGGCGGGCGTGACGGTGAGCGGTGACGCCGTCAGCGGTGTCGGCATGAGCACGACCTGGTGACCGGCCTGATCCCCGCTGGCGGCCTGACCCGCGTTGGCCAGATAGCCGAGAACCGTCACCTCGGCCGAGATCCCGGCGGCACTGGCACCCAGCCGCACAGCGCCGTTGGCCCCGATCGGCACCAGCACCACATTCGAGCCGCCGTTGTCGCGCAGCACGTCGACCTGGGCGATCTGCCGTTCGGCCGCACCATCGGGCCACATGCGCAGATAACGATCGGCCGTCGGCGATTTGCCGGTGACCTGCAACAGCACGGCGACCGCGGTCGAAGGAATCCCCGCGTGTCCGGAGACGGGCAGCGAAACTCCCGGCGACGTCGGCACTGCCGGCAGGGACGCCAGCGGGGCCTGGGCGATCACCGACAACAACGGACCAGTGGCCGAGGTGTAGCCGACCTGATCGGCCAGCACTTGCACTGAACCGGTCGACGGCACGAAATGCACCTTCTGCAGCGCGGTCAGCGAGATAGCGACCGTTGCCGAAGTTGTGCGTCCCATGCGGTAGGCGATCGAGGCGGGCCTGGGCGCGGGAGCGCCTTCTGGATAGACGTTCAGTACGCCGTCGCTCGTCGCGCCGGTCATGGTGATCGTCATCATCACCGACCGCGCGCCGGGCGGATAGCTACCGTGTCCGGGCACGCCGAAGGACAGCGGATGGGTGGGGGTGAGCGCCCCGTAAGCGTTCGTATCGAACAGGCGAATCGGCTCCACCGCGTTGACCGCATCCACGCTTGGTTGGGCCGTGACCGGCGTGATGACCTGGGGTCCCTCCCCGGCCGCGTTGATCGCCCAGACCACTACGGAATAGGTCTGAAAATCGTTGAGCTCGGTCAGCAAGGTGGAACGTGCGGTGGCCGGCACGATGAAGCGATGCCGCCCATAGATCGCGACCGAGTAACCGGTGATCGCGGACGACCCGGATGACTGCGGCGGGGCCCAACTCAGCAGCGCGCTGTGGTCGGCCGGAGTCACGGTGACCATGGTGGGTTCTGACGGCGGCGACTTATCGATGATGAACCAGTTGTGGGGCAAGCCCATTGCGCTGGCCAAGCTGAATCCGGTCACCGGCACGCTGCTCGTGGCGCCACCGGCCGTCACTCCGATGACAACTGCCGTGTTCACGCGACCGCCCCAGTCACCGTGCCCGTCCCGTCCGGTGATCTGGAGCTGAGTCACGCGGGCCAAACCGTAGGCCGCGGCCACGGTCGCCGCCGATACCGACCTGGACCAGGCGAACCAGGGTCCACCGGCCCGCTGCTCGTATGGGTCGGCTTTGGCCACGAGGTACGGCTGGCCTCCGTCCACGGTCCAACCGCCGTCGGCCGCAGAGAACTGCGAGAAGATGGTGTGGCCCGCGTACGTCAGGACCTGGTTTGCGGTCGCGGTCACGGCGTCATTGGATGCGGTCGCCTCCCCGACTCCGGTGCTGACTCCGTTGCTGTACTGGGCGGCTCCGCCGTAAACCTGGCAGTTCGTGGTGTCACAGATGTCGTAGGGCTGCGCCGCGTTGTGCTCGACCGCGTAGCGAACGTAGGTTCGAGCGGCCACACTTTGGGCTCGGACCGCTTCGGTCTGCCAGCTCGAAGGCATCTCGCGAGGTACCACGCCACGGGTGTAGTCATCCAGGCCGACCCGGTTTATCGGCAGCACGTTGGCTCCAGAGCGCAGCGCGCCCACCGTGCCCCGGTAGTCGATGGAGGTGGTAGCGCTCCGCACGTAGCGGATGGCCTTGGTACCAGCGGAGAAATAGGCCTGCGTAGGAAGGCCGGTCTTGGCGTAAGACCAGGTGCTGCCAACCAACTGCTGCAGAGCCAGCCCTGTTCCCCATGGGACCAGCCGCCACTGGGTGGCGCCGGCCGGTATGGCGTAGCTACCACCGGTCCAGGTCAGAGTCATTCCGCTCTGGTAGGCGACGCTCACCACGTCCGTCGGTCCGGTGAGCAGGACTCGCACGGTCACCGACGCGGCCGTAACCAAAGACGTGCCTTGGTAGTAGAAGGCCAGGACCGACTTGTAGTTGAGGCCAGCCAGGGCAGCTCCTTGCGCGCCGTACTGGCTGAGTCCGTGCCCATGGCCGTTGCCGTGCCCGCTGACGGTCCAGCTCCCGGTAGTCGGTGCCGGGTAAACCTCGCTGGCGCTGGCTACGGCCACCGGCCGGGTGAGCTGCAGGCCCGCGACGCCGAGGGTTACGACGATCAGGACAGCGAGGAACCGGCCCACCATCCGCGACCTATGCGGCTTACGAACAAATAGCACAGCAACCCCTCAAAGTACGGACCCGACGCGCCGAGGTACTCCGGGCAGCTTAATCACACCAGTCACATACGTCGAGTTTTAGCGCATTAGTCACTATTCGAATCGGACCGAACCGGAGTCAGCTGAGATCGTTTGAGCAATGGTTGCGAAATTGTTGCCAACAATGCGACCAGCAGGTCGACCACGATCAGCAAGACCCGAGACGCCAGGCCGAGTGCCAACGCCGTGGTACTGCCCATAGACGCTCCCAGCGCGGCGATCAGCACCGCGTCCCGGATTCCGGCCCCCGCCGGGGCTGGAATGAACAGAACCCCGGCACACGCGGCCAGCGAGAACCCGCCAATAGCCGCGGCGACTGCGTGCGAGCCGTGCACCCCGACCGCCTGCACCAGAACCAGCAGATGCAGTCCCAACAGCAACCAGCTGGCGAAGGCCCAGCCGACCGCTCGAAACAGGCTCGCCGCACTCAGCCGTTGATCGATGGACTCCCGTCCCAGGCGACGAAACAGCCAATCCAACACCCCCGGAACGACCCGCGGATGCAAGGCGATGAGCAGGACCGGCAGGCAGGCCAAGGCCCACCAGTAGTCGGCGAGGGCGTGGGAGCTGGAGAAGGGCAGCACGATCGCCGCCAAGATCAACCCGGCGACCAGGCTCAAGGCCAATGTCAGGGCGTTCGCGGTCAGCATCGTCCGTCGCCCGATGCCCGTGCGGCGTCCGTACTCCATCTGGGCAACCACCGGCCACACCGAACCGGGCAGGTACTTCCCGAGCTGGCTGACGAAGAACACCTTGGACGCCTCACCCGTGGGCACCGGGGCGCCGAGGCCTCGAAGCAGCTCGCACCACATCAGCAGCGTGAGAAACACCCCAGCCATGCCCAGCAGGATCGAACCGGCGATTGACACGATTGCCAACCGGCCGAATATGTCGTCCAGCTCGCTGGCGTGTTTGCTGACGGCGTATGCAGCGGCGAGCAGTGCCAGCGCCACAAAGACGAACGGTGCCGCTTTGAAGAGCAGTCGTTTCACCGTGCGGACCGCTGCGCCACGACGGCGTTGAGCAATTGGCGGTACCGACGCCCAATGGCCTGGACCGAGAATTCCTCTGAACGCAGCGCGGCCGCTCGACCAAGGGCCGTGCATAGTTCGGCATCCTTCAGCAGCCGCGACAGAGCCTGGCCTAACTCGCTGGCCGAGCCTGGTTCTACGACCAGTCCGGACTCGTTCGCGACCACCGCGTCAGCCAGTCCCGGCAGATCGGTGACGATCACCGCACAGCCGGTACCCATCGCCTCCAGCAGGGCAACCGGCAGGCCGTCCTGATCACCGGAAGCCGCAGCCACAGAAGGGAATACCGCAACAGCCGCCGCGCCGTATTCGGCCGCGAGATCGCTCCGTCCGAGTGCACCGACAAAGGTCACCGGCAAGCCCTCGGCCTGAGCCTCGAGCGCGGCCCGCAATGGACCATCGCCTACGACCCGCAGCTCGAAATCCCCCGACGGCAGCTCACGCACCGCATCGAGGAGGTGAGCCAATCCTTTCTTTTCGACCAGGCGCCCGACGAACAGGATGCGCCCAGGCTGCCGGGAAGACGCCGCGGCCAACGGACGGATCGCCTCGACGTCTGCTCCCATCGGAATGACGAAGGTGTGCTCCGGGTCGGCCCCCAGCTCGATCAGTTTGCTGCGCATGTCGGAATTCATGGTCGTGACGGCAGCGGCGTTGGCCAGCACTTTCCCTATCAGCCAACGGCTCAATGGGTCCTTCAACCCGTACAAGTCCCCACCCAGTGTGGTGACGAGCTTCGGAATCCGGGGAGCGGCAACCAGCGCGGCCAGCCCCTGCGGGATGAGCCAGTGCACGTGCAGCACATCCGGCTTGGTTTCTCGTACGGCCCGACGTACCGCGACGATCTCGGCCAGCATGAAGGGCGGCACCTGCAGCAGCCGGCTTTTGCGCGTACGGACGTTCTCCAGAATGGCTCCGTGGGCCAGGTCCTCCCAACGGCGTGGGAAGAACCGGAACCGGCGAACGGTGAGAGTTGCGTCGGTCTCGTCGGCTGTCGCAGCGGGGATCGCGGGGACCAGCACCGTAGTGTCGTACTCCTCGGCCTCAGCGATCGCAAGATCGCGGACGAAGGCCGGCGTGCCGTCGCCAGCCCGGGCCGGATAGGTCGAGGCGAGGACAAGCAAGCGGCGCGACGGCATTGCAGCATCGTTTCACGAAAGAGGGAGCCAACCGTGGTGGACGTGGATTCCCGGGTCGCGGTGATCGGCGCTTCCGGGTTCATCGGCGGGGCGACGCTTCGCAGGCTGACCGCTGGAGGAGTCGATGCCACCGGTTACACACGCCAGGCTCCGGCCGTGCGGGCCGACGAATCACTGGCCGAAGGTTTGGCCGGAGCCGACATGATCTTCTGGCTGGCCAGCAGCATCCGCCCGGCTCGATCCGAGGCAGCCTCTCAGGACTACACCGCCCTGGCCAAGCTGCTGGACGGCCTGCACGCCGTGGGCAGCAAGGCGCGGTTGCTGGCGATCAGCTCGGGCGGGACGGTCTATGACCCGGCGGTTCCACCGCCGTATTCAGAGCGGAGTCCCGTGCGCGCAGCCAACGATTACGGCCAGGCGATGCTGGCCGTCGAGGCACTGCTGGCCGAGCGTTGGGACAATCACGTCATCGTGCGTGCCTCCAACGCCTACGGCCCTGGCCAGCCGGCTCGTCGCGGCCAGGGGGTTGTAGCTCACTGGCTGGACAGCGTTCACCGCGAAGAGCCGATCCGGGTGATGGGTGATCCCGAAGTCAGGCGGGACTACATCTACATAGACGACCTTGTCGAGGCCATCGTGCTAGCCGCTTCGCGCCCCGAGGTTCCACCGGTTCTGAACGTGGGTTCGGGCGTCCCGACGTCGTTGGCCGAACTCGTCCAAGCGGTGCGCTCGGCCGTCGGCTTCGATGTCGAAGTCGAGCAGACCCCTGCCCGCAGCTTCGATGCACCGAGTACCTGGCTGGATGTGTCCTTGGCCCGTGACGTGCTCGGCTGGCAGCCAAGCACCGACCTGACGGCCGGGGTGGCGTCGACCTGGCGGCAGCTGCGCCGACGCCGGGCAACCGATCAGCGCCGTTAGCGGACGGTGCGACCGGACCAGGTGAGGTCGAGGTCGAGGACATCTTCGCGGGCCACCGTCGATGCCGGTCCCCGCTCAGTCTTCGACGATTGATCGCGGCACCGCAAGAAGCGGTACGCAGCCGAGTCAGCTATCGGCTGACGCCCCTATCTCGCGCGGACAGTCTCGGTTACCTCGCGGTCGCCCGCAAGCCGTCATAGCCCGGTTTTTGCCCGGCTGGATCGAGCCCGGTCGGATTGAGCCCAGCCGGATTCACCTCGGGTGGATTGACTTCAGCGATGTTCAGCTGAGGCGCTGAGGTATCGGCGATCGCCGCCAGTAACTCGGCGTGCAGGCTCGTTCCGAAACGCATCTTTTTCGTGTGTTCGAGGGTGTCCTCGATCAGTATTCGGTTCGTACGAATCAGGTCGGAGATGATGCCGATGATGATGCTGAGAAACGACATGATGAGCAGGATCGCCCCGACCAGCAGCGACTGCAGGTGGCTGCCGGAATTGCCGTCGACCTGCAGGATCGCGAATCGTACGAACGGCGCCAGCCCCAGCACACCGAAGAACACCGCCATCAGGCTGAAGATCACGTACGGCTTGTACATGATGTAGGCCCGGATAATCGCCGCCGCCGACTTGAACACGTGTTGACGGGTGGACTTGAACAGTCGTGACTCACGAGTCTTCGGGTTGGTCACCACCGGGATGCTGACGATCTTGAGCCGCTTGACACCGGCTTGGATGATCGTCTCCATGCAGTAGCTGAAGCGGGTGATCGTGTTCAGCAGCATGATGCTTTCGCGCGAGTAGGCCCGGAATCCACTGGCCGCATCGGGCAAGTCGGTGTTACCGGCCCGGTTGACGACGCGGCTGCCGAGCTTCTGCAACATGACCTTTGAATTGGAGAAGTGCTCGACCAGATGTACCTGCCGATCGGCGACCACGATCTCGGCCTCACCACGCACGATCGGTTGAACCAGGTCCGCGATGCGCTCCTGCGGATACTGGTTGTCGCCATCAGTGTTGACCACGATGTCGGCACCCAATTCCAGGGCTCGCTGGACGCCGTCATGGAAGGAACGGCCCAACCCTCGGTTGCGTGCGTGGCTCACGAATTCGGTGACGCCGTGAGCCTTGGCCACTTCTACGGTTCGATCGGTCGAACCGTCATCGATGATCAGAATGATGATCTCGTCGATGCCGGGGATCTGCTTGGGAATCGAGTTGAGCACAAGCGGCAGCGTGTCCTCCTCGTTAAGGCAGGGAACCTGGACGACCAGACGCAAGAGATCAACCTCGTTCACGCGATGGGAGCCGGTAGTTAGCCCTATCAGGATAACCGTCCGGCCGCCCGTTTGAGTGAGGACGGCTCAGGCGAGGCGGTGATAGACCTGCCAGGCGCGGCGGGCGACGTCGTCCCAGTCGAATAACCTTGCACGCAGCCTTCCCGCCTCACCCAACTGCTGCGCCAACTCGAAATCGTTCACCACGCGCAGGATTACCTCACCGAGTGCGGACGGGTCCTCGCGCGCCACCACTACCGCGGCGGACCCGGCTACCTCCACCAAAGCTGGGACGTCCGTGCAGATCACCGGCGTGCCGACCGCCATCGCCTCCACGACCGGCAACCCGAAGCCCTCGGCGCGACTGGGCACTATCACGGCACTGGCCATTCGCAGCAGAGCATTGAGCTCGGCGTCAGGAACCCGACCGAGCACCTTGACCTGCTCGGAGCTTAGGTGTGCTCGCGCGGCCAGCGCCGCAAGATCCAGTCCGCCCCAACCGGGCTGGCCGACGACCACCAGCTGCGGTGCGTCGCCACCGATCAGGCCCATAGCGTCGATGAGAACGTCCAGACCCTTACGTGGTTCGAGGGTCGCCACCGACAATATGAACGGTTCGGCCAGTCGATAGTGCCGGCGGATGCGATCACATTCGGCCGCCGACGGCTCCTCTGACAGAGCGCGAGACACCCCGGCGCCGAGTACTACGATGCGGTTGCGGTCAAGGGCAGGGACGAACGTCAACAGCTCGTCGGCCACGGCCTGGGTCGGCACGGCAATCACGTCGGCCTGTGCAGCCGCTAACCCGACCATCCGACGGTGCCACTGCACGCCCCTGACGGTCAGCGTCTGCGGGTGGGTCCAGGGCACGGCATCGTGAACGCTCACGACCAACGGCCGGGTTCGCGGGGGGAACAGCGGGGTCGGCGCGTGCAGGACATCCACCCGATGCGGGACCGGTCCCCGGCCACGTTCCCAGGCCGCGACCAGAGCCCGGCGCGGGGCCGGCAAGCGGCGCGACTCGACACCGTCGAGCCGGGCGGCTGACCCGTCGCGGTGCCACGCGGTCCATCCGGTGATGTGGTTTTGGGGGTGCGCGGTGCGGACCAGAGCAGCGGCCAGCTCAGCGGTGTAACGCCCGGTCCCGCCCGGGACCGGTGCCACTAGCTGCTCCAGCAACAGGCCGAGCCGCATGGCTCGATCAGCCCGAGACCAGGCGGTAGATCATCATGTCGTATTTGTAGTCGGCGGTCTTGTCGGGACGGGTGATGAACGTTTCTTCCCAGTGCGGAAGCACGCCCGCGACCTCGCGCACCTTGGTGGCCGACATCCCCGCTACCACCGGTGGCGGGGATGTCCTATCGGCGATGTAGAAAACCGGACGGCCGGTCTTGGCTCCGAACGCGAGATACTGTGTGACAGCGTAGGTAATGCTTGCCGGGTCCGGTGGCAGCGGCGCACTGGACTGGTCGGCGATCGAGAACAACGGTCCACCAAAGAGCTGGGACGGAAACGCACAGCAGTAATTAGGAGCCTGCCACAGGAAAATGCCCTTTTGGCCTTGAGCCACCGAGGCAATCTGCTGCACGACATCAACCGAGCCGCCATTCTCGTTATGGTCGCGCAACGGCCACGACTGCCTGAGATAGAAGGTCGTCAGGCCGGCCAGTATGAGGATCGCTGTCGCCACGGCGACGATAGTGGGCAACCAACGCCGAATGAGGAGTACGGCCAGGGCGACGCCACATCCGATCAGAATCACGAGCCCGGGAACGACGGTCGGAACGAAACGTCGAGTCGACCACATCATGTACGCCGAGTTGCGCACGTGGTAGCAGTACAGGCTCAGCAGCCCAACCGCGGGCAACGCGATCAGCCAGGCGTCCAATCGCCATTTGCGCAGCGCCACATAGGCGATGCCGGCTCCGGCCATCGCCAGCCCGAACAGGCTGAAGAACCAGGACAATCGAATGAAAGAGATTTCGTCGAAAGTTCGCATGGGTGTGTTCTGGACGAGTGCAAAATCTTGCCCGAACAGCCTCGGGCGCAGGCCGCCGATAATCATCAGCAGGGCACACAGCGCAATGAAGGCGACGCTGATGTTCAGCCGCGCTTGGCGTTGGGCGCAACGGGCGATAACACTTTGAACGAGGCGCTGCTGCCTGTTGAGCAGTGCTGATAACCCCACCAGAAATGCCATGACCAGCAGCACTTTGGGCAGCGAGGGCACGGCATTGGCGATCGTGTATACACGAGCCAGGTCGTAAGCCTGATAGAAGCCGTAAGGCAACAGCACGATCAGCCCGACAGCGAACGCCAGCGCGCGTGAATCGAACTTGCGCGCCGCGAGCAATACGGCCAGACCAACCCACGCCATAAGCACGATGACGAGGCCGTCGGGTCGTTCGAGGTAGCTCAGGCCGACCATCACGCCACCGACGGCCGCGGCCGTTCGCCATCCGGTCTGGATGGCGATCACCACGGCCAGGCTGGCTCCCAGGAATAGGAACTGCGCGAAAATCTCCGACGACGGGTACTTGGCCTGCCACACCTGCAGCATGTTGGTCGAGAGCAACACGGCACCGGCCCACGCACCCGGCCAGCCGGCCAGCCGGCGCCCGATGCATGAAGCCGCAATCACGCACAGCACACCGAGCAACGGTCCGGTGTCGAACAGGCCGGTGTAGCCGCCGACTCCCTTGGCGGTGGCCAGCAGCGCCGGCCACAGGTGGTAGAACTGGGGAAAGATCATGTCCGGATGACCAGGTTCTACCCATAGCCCGGGCCACACAGCCAGGTCCGAAAAGGAGGTCGGGAGGTGATTAGCGAGTAGATCATTGGGAAAGTCGATCGAACCCGTCCGCTGGATAGCTACCGCGTGCTCGACGTATGCGCCCGGGTCACGATCACCGGTGGCGTACTGGAACCCCGGCATCATCGTGACGCCGGCCACCGCGGCACCCAGGACCGCCGGGATCAGTCCGAGGAAGTCGAGTCGGAACCGCGGTCGGTCCCACCGCGCCACGACCACCAACGTCAGGGCGAGGGCCACCAGACTGAACGACCACACGAGCGCATTGCTGTAGATGCGTAGATGAGCGGTGGCCAGTGATACCAGTGCGACGACGCCGACGGCCACGGCTGCCCCGAGACTGAAGAATTCGGTCACTGACAGCGAGCCCCGGGCGTCAGGTTCGGGGTCCAGGGTGGGGTTGTCGACCACATCGCTGACCCATTCGGCGGACCCGGCCCGCGGGGGTTTCGAGACGGCGTCCGCGCGCTCGTCGAGGCCGACCGTCTCCGATTGCACGAAGCGGAACTCTACCTGCTCGATTGCGCCGATCCGCTTACAGACGGCCAAGTGTTCTAAGAATCAGCTCCCTCGCACGCCACATTCGAGTCCCTTTGATCGCCGACAGTTCGCTCTCGGCGCGACGAAGTCGTTGGTGGGTCTCGTCTTCGGCGACCGGCGTCGTGTTGCTCGCCACATCCGGCGGCAGGATCGGTTGCATCGTGTCCAGGCGACCTACGTTCGTGCGCAACGGCCTGACTTGCGGCCACAAGCTCAGCAGACGCTGAGTAGCCTCATAGAAGCTCGCATCAACCTGTGCGAACAAGGAATTGTGATAGGCCGGCGCGTCCAGGATGACGTTGGTCAACCCGGCGCGCTCGGCCCGCAGGCATAGGTCAGCGCCGTACAGGTGAAATTTCAGCCCCGGGTCGGCCGCTAGTCGCGTGTCCGACCGGATTGCGAGCAGCACCTCGTCGATCACGTCAACCCTGGCCGGTAACGCAACCTTCATGTCCAGCAAGGCATCACGGTCGACGAAGCGTCCGACATGGGTCGGCTCGGCGTCCGAACCGGTTCGGGCCTCCGCGCCGGGCTCGGTGTCTCGAAAGCGCAGGCCGAACAGGCCGGCCACGCCGATCTCGCCCCAACGTCGTTCAGCGGCCGACCACTGGTCTGAGAACCGGCGGTCCCATCCACAAGGCAGGTACATGTCCTGCTGCACCAGTACCACGACCGGGTTGCGGGCCTCGGCCAGTCCACGGGCCAACCCGGCGCCGGCGCTGGTCATGCCCTCATAGGTCAAGAGCTGATGGCCGCGATCGGGTTGCAGGCAGGGTGAGCGCAGCAGGTTGGAATTCAACTGATCAAGGTCGTTGACGCAGGCAACGAACGTGATCGGATCGCATGGTGCTTCGAGATCGACATCGGCGAGCTTGGTGGCCCGAAAGATGTATTGGTAGGCGTCGAGGTATTTCAGTGCCCGTTGGGGATCCACGCCGAAGTACTCCAGTAACGGGGTGGCCGCTGGGATCATGTGGTCGGTACCACCAGAGTTGATGGTATTTACAAGATCGGGCAACAGACCGACATCCAGCAGCATCTTGATGAAGGTCGCATGGCTGAAGAACCGAATATGCGTCGCGTCGAGCAGCCCGCTCGGCTGGTACATGGGATCGGCCCGAAGTAGGGCCTTCACGATCGAATAGTGAGTGAAGTTCGGGACGCAGATCAGTATCACGCCATCGTCGGTGAGCAACTCACGAGCGCGTGTCAGCACCCGCTCGGGATCGAGAAGGTGCTCCAGCACGTCACCGAAGATCACACAATCGATCGAAGCCGGAGCTATATCGGGGAAATCGGTGGCCAGATCACACTTGTGAACCTCGTCCAGGCGGGTCCGGGCCACAGCTAGGGCATCGTCGTCAATTTCGATGCCGATGACATGCCGTCCCGGCACGCGATGCTTTAGTTCCGATCCGAGCCGTCCCCGTGCGCATCCGACCTCCACGATGCGAACCGCGCTATCCGGTACCTCGCGGGCCAGGAAGTCGTTGAATCCGTCGTAGTAGCTCAGGTCCTTCGGCTGCGCGAACACGGGACGTAAGGTACCTCAGGTCCGACGCGGGGGACTGGCAGCGACCAGGCCCGCGGCCGCACGACGGTTAGGCTCGGCCCGTGACCAGCGCCGCCGACTCGACCGCGCCGCCCGGCGCCGAGCTCGTCACGGTGATCGTGGTGACCTGGCAGGGCCTTGAGTTGCTCCCCGAGTGTCTCGCCTCGTTGGGGTCTCAGACGGTAGCCGCACGAACCGTAGTCGTGGACAACGCCAGCACCGACGGGACTCTGGCTTATCTGGCCGCCCAAACTGAGCTTGCCCGTCCCCCGACTGTGGTCGCCCTGACTGAGAACACCGGCTTCGCCGGCGGGGTTGCCGCCGGCCTGCAGCATGTGCGTACTCCCTACGTGGCCCTGCTGAACAACGACGCCGCGGCCGAGCCGGAATGGTTGCAACGATCGTTGGAGGTACTGACGCGGCGCCCTGATGTGGCTGCGGTCACCGCCAAGATGCTGTTGTGGAACACCTCGTTGATCAACAACGCCGGGGTGCGTCTGCTCGCCGGCGGGTACGGCACTGACCGAGGTGGCGGGCGTCCAGACGGTCCGGACTTCGCCGAGGCCGTCGAGGTATTCGGCTTCTCCGGCGGCGCGGCGGTGCTTCGGATGGCGGCAGTGCGAGAAGTGGGCGGCATCGAGGCCAGCTACTTCCTCTACTACGAGGACACCGAATTGTCCTGGCGACTTCGGCTGGCCGGTTGGTCGATCTGCTACGAGCCCGCTGCCGTGGTCGAGCACCGGCATGGCGCCAGCAGCGATCTCCAGTCGACCCTGTTCGCTTTCCACACCGAACGAAACCGGCTATTGACTGTGCTGCGCTGCGCTCCGGCGCCCTTCGCCCTCGCTCAGTTGGGCCGATTCGGGCTGACCACCGTGTCCCTCATCGGCCGCCGACTCGCCCGGCAAAATGTCCCGAAAGTCCAAGTCTTCAGTGCACGGGTGCGTATTCGAGTAATCGGTTCGGTGCTACGGCGGCTTCCACAAACCATCGCGGCTCGACACCGGATCAGCCAGCTGCGTCCATCCGGCAACCGGTCTTCAGTGCCTCGCGAAAAGGTGCTGCGGCGGTGGTTAGGCGGCTAGGGCCGCCGGCGACGCTATTCTGAGACCTCGGCGCGAAAGCCCGGCACCGTCCGGGCATCGTCGCGTCCACGAACTGAGAGGCAGCAACTACGTGGCTCTGGCAACGAGTCCTGACTCCCGCACCCGCGCACAGAACCGCCTACGCTGGGAGCTCCTCGCGGGGCTGATCCGCAAGGATCTCAAAGTTAAATATCAGGGCAGCGTCCTCGGGTTCCTCTGGTCCCTGGCCAACCCGCTGCTTCTTCTCATTGTCTATACCTTTGTGTTCCAGGTCGTGCTCAAGAACAACGTGCCGCGCTTCGGGTATTTCCTGCTTTCCGGCCTGCTCATCTGGAACATGTTCACCGGCTCGGTGGCCACCGCGACCGACGCCGTGGTCGGCAACGCCGGCCTGGTGAAGAAAGTGCGGTTCCCGCTCGGAGTGTTGCCTCTCACATCGGTTGGTTTTCACGTCGTGCATTTCGTGCTTCAGCTCGGCGTGCTGCTAGTGGTCATGCTCGTCACGGGCTACACGGCGTTCATCGGCTGGCATCTCTTGCTCGCCATCCCGGCCGTAGCGGTAGCACTCGTCCTGACCACCGGCCTGGCCTTCCTGGTCGCGGCCCTCAACGTTCGTTATCGCGACACCAAACACATCGTCGAGGTCGTGCTGATGGCCGGTTTCTGGATCAACCCCATCGTGTACTCGGTGTCGTTGGTGTCGGCTCATCTGCACGGCGCCATGGGCGTCGCCTACTACCTGAACCCGATGGCCGGTGTGGTGGTGGCTATGCAAAGAGCCATCTACGCCAAGGACGTCGGCGCCAGATCCGGCAACCCGGTCCTGGCTGATCCTGGTTACCTGTTCTACGTCGAACGACTCGCGCTGGGCGGCCTGGTCTCGGCGTTGATCCTGCTACTGGGGGTCTATACCTACAACCGGCTGTCGGCCGACTTCGCCGAGGAGCTGTAGTGGGCGAGGACATCGTGATCAGTGCTCGCAACGTCAGCAAGCACTTCATATCCCATACCGAACGAGCGACGAGCCTGAAGGAACGACTGATCTCGCGCCGGTCGTCCCAGACGATGTTCCACGCCCTGAACAACATCAATCTCGACATTGAGAAGGGCAGCACGGTCGGGCTGATCGGCGCCAACGGTTCCGGTAAATCCACCACCCTCAAGGTGCTGGCCGGGATCCTTCGTCCCACCACCGGAGAGGTGAGCAGCCGGGGTCGCATCGCATCACTGCTCGAACTCGGAGCCGGATTCAACAGCGAACTGACCGGGCGCGAGAACGTCTACCTCAATGCCTCGCTGCTCGGTCTTACCCGCCGGGAAACCGATGGCCTCTTCGACCAGATCCTGGACTTCTCCGAGCTGGCCGAGTTCATCGATGCGCCGGTCAAGCACTATTCATCAGGGATGTACGTCCGTCTTGGGTTCTCGGTCGCAGTGCACGTGGACCCGGACATCCTCCTGGTCGATGAGGTTCTGGCGGTCGGTGACGAGCATTTCTCTCGCAAGTGCCTGGCTAAGATCGCCGAGTTTCAGGACCAGGGCCGCACGATTCTGTTCGTGAGTCACGGCCTGGATCTGATCGAACGAATCTGCAGTCGAGCCGTCGTGCTCGACCACGGCAACGTCAAGTACGACGGCGATCCTTACTTTGCCACCGGTGAGCTACGCAAGATTCTCGGAACCGACCTGCCCGAAGAGATCCAGGACGAGACTCCAGAGGGCTCGCTGATCGACTTCGGAGCAGTGACCTTCTCCCACCAGCCCGGGAGCGAAGCGATCGCCGAGTTCAAGCCCGGCCAACCGCTCAGCATCCGAGCCGAACTGTCGATCACCGATTACTGGGCGGCCAAGGTCGACAAGATCCAAGCGGTCGTCATGGGGGTCGGGCGGATGCCGGTATGGGCCATGGCCCTCGACCGGGACCAACTGCCCAACGGGGGCGGGCATTGGGCGCTCGATTTCGTCGTGCCGTCCTGCCCCCGAACCGGTGGACGCTTCGTGGTGTCCTTCCTGCTTCTGGCCGGGAACGGGACGCCGATGGCGATGCATCAAACCCAGCACGCGTTCGCGGTCGAACCGGAGCCAGGCCATTCGGTCGGCTTGCTGAGCGTCGACTACCAGACCGCATCGAGTCAGATCGTGCCCGCATGACCGAGAAGACCGAGAGCGACTACTACCGCTTCATGCACTTCGATGCGGACAACGCACGCAAGGTTCTGGCCTACTACGTGAAGTACTTCGAGTCCGGGCCGGTCCTCGAGCTGGCCTGCGGCCCCGGAGTTTTCCTGACTCTGCTCGCTGAAGCGGGCATCGAAGGCAGCGGTGTGGACATCGACGACGGGATGGTCGCTCAGGCTCGAGCGGCTGGGCATGATGTGGTCCTCGCCGACGCCACCGACTATCTGGCGGGCCTGCCCGACGAATCGGTCGCCGGCATTTTCGCGGCGCACTTCGTGGAACATCTGCCGGCCGAGCAGGCTCAGCAGATTTATCACCAGGCCGCCCGTGTCCTCATTCCCGGCGGACAATTCGTCGCCGTTGTTCCTAACGCGGCGTGCCTATCGATCATGGGTTACGACTTTTGGCGAGACCCGACCCATGTTCGCTTCTACGACCCGGTCGCGCTGGAATTTTTCGCCGGCCAGGCCGGGCTGAGCGTGCTTGACAGCGGCGGCAACCCGGACAACCATCCCGGCGCGCCACCACCGCTGCGGGTGGGGATCTTCCCCCCGGTGCCAGCCCTCGCCGACCGGCTGGGCACGATGATGCAACTGGCGCACAGCGTCATCGAGAACCGTCCCACCGGTCGGCAGGGACACCGGCGACCGGGGCGAGCCGGTCGAGCTGAGAGTGACCATGACGAAGACCCTGAGGATCTGTTATGGAAACAACTAGGTCAGCTCATCGCCAGCGTGGATAACGGCATCCAGGTCCTGCAGCATGAGCTGGCAACGACCAGAGCAGCATATGAGAGGCTTCTTGCGCAGCTGTATCCGCCGAACGAGGTATTCGTCGTCGCAGCGAAGCAAAACTAAGAATAAGCAATGACAACAAGGGAGTAACACGGCAAGCAGAACCGAACGCTGTCGAAACCGGACCCATATTGGCACCGCGAAACGTGACTTATAAGGCTGAGAATTGACTGATCCACAAGCGACTGTTGTCGTCGTCAACTACAACGGTGCGCACCTGCTTCCACAGTGCCTCGACGCCCTCGATGCCCAACGGGAGGCCAGCACGCCCTTCGAGACGATCGTCGTCGACAACGCCTCCACGGATGAATCCCTCGTTCTGCTCGAAGAGAAGTACAGCTGGGTCCGGGTGCTGAGCAACTCCGAGAATCTTGGATTCGCCGGTGGTAACAACGTCGCCCTGGCCACCGTGACTACGCCGTATGTGGTGCTGCTCAACAACGACGCCACCCCGCAACAGCATTGGCTGCACAACCTCATCGAGGTCTTCCGGCGTGAAGACAGCCACGACATCGGCATCGTCACCGGCAAGATCGTTTTCATGCCACGCTTCGCGAGGGTGCGGCTGGAAACGCCGGGTTTCATCCCCAGCTCCGCGGACACCCGTGAACTCGGAGCGCGGATCTACCGGGTCGCGGTGGATGGTCACGATGTAAGCGAGAAGGTTCTGTGGGCCGATTCCGCTTACGGTGCCGAAGGCCACGGTGACAATCGGTTCCGCTGGACGCGCCCGAGCGGAGAGTTCCTGGTCCCGATCGACGTCTCCTTGAGTGCGGCGATGATCGAGATCGCCGTCGCCGCCGAGAATGAGCAAGACTTCACGCTCACTATTGACGGTGCGAGCACAACGGTGACGGTCGGTCGGAAACGCAGCGTCGTGAAACTGAAGTTACCGGCCGACAGCGAGCTGGTTGACGTCGTGAACAACGCGGGCGGCGTGGTGTACAGCAACGGCGCCGGTGGCGACCGCGGATTTCAGCAGATCGATCGCGGCCAGTTCGACCAGCCGTGCGAGGTGTTCACCGCCTGCGGCAACGGCATGGCGATGCGCACCGCGATCGGAGCAGAACTCGGCTGGTTCGACGACCGGTTCTTCATGTACTACGAAGACACCGACCTATCGTGGCGGTGGCGCTCACGGGGCTGGGCCGTTTACTACCAGCCTGAGGCGCGGCTGCGCCACATCCACTCCGCCAGCAGCAAGGAATGGTCACCACGCTGGGTCTTTCATGTCGAACGCAACCGGCTGCTCATGCTGACCAAGAACGCCGACCGAAAGCTGGCGCTCCGTGCGGTGTTCGGCTTCCTCGGCCAGAGTGCAGCGGCAGGCGCTCGCGACGCGCGGACGTCCCTGCGACAACGACGACGACCACCGCTGCGGAGCCATCTTCTCCGGGCCAGGGTGATGTTGTCCTACCTGCGACTGCTGCCGGGGTCACTCCGGGCCCGTAGAGACATTGGCCGGAGCGCGGTCCTAGAGCGCACGGCATTGCAAGCATGGCTGGTGAAGTCATCTTGAGAGCAGCCGTCTACAACCGTTTCTGGCATTCCATGGGTGGTGGCGAGCGCCACTCCGGGATGGTTGCCCAGCGCCTGGCCGCGGGCGGAGTCGAGGTCGACCTCATCGGTCACAGCGATGTGTCCATCTCCGACCTCAGTGCGCGGCTCGCCTTGGACCTCAGCGCGACGACCCTGCGGATCGTGCCCGACCGGGGCGAAGATCACATGTCCGAGGTCAGCGCTGAATACGACCTCTTCATCAACGGCACCTACATGTCGCGAGTACATGCGCAATCGGCCCGCTCGGCCTATCTGTGCTATTTCCCGACGCCGTTCGACCACGAGCTCACGGCCGCGCACCGGATGGCCATCCGCTACGTGGGACCGTTGGCGCGGGGCTATGAGCACACCCACACGCCGTATCACTTCGGTAAGGGTTGGTATCCGCCGGAGGGTGGCCGGCGTCGCCGGTGGACCTGGAGCAACGGCCACGGCGTACTGCGATTCGCCCCCGGCCCGGAACTGGAACTGGCCGCGGACTTCGGCCGGCCCGGCTGCAACGAGCCGGCCCAGGTCTGCATCACCACCGAGTCGGGCGAACTAGCCCGGATCACGGCGGCGACGACCTTCGCGCCGCACCGCCTGATCGTCCCCGCTTCGGAAGGGCCGCGGGAGCTGCATTTCGCCTCGGACACCTTCTCCCCCCGTGGCAGCGACGAAAGGCAGCTCGGCTTCGCGTTGAGCCGGTTGCGCGAGGCGGGAACCAGCCTGGATCCCCGGCGATTTGTCGCCAACCGATTTCCCTGGCTGCTGCGCAATCCCCGCGACCTCAGTTTCGCCGAGACCTACACCGTCATCCTGGCCAACTCCGCTTACACCCAAAGTTGGATCAAGACCCTTTGGTCGGCCGAATCAGAGATCCTGTTCCCTCCGATCGACATCGACGGCGTTACGCCTCGTGCCCAACGAGATCAGGTCATCCTGACCACCGGCCGTTTTTTCGCACCCGGACACGGCCACTCCAAGCGCCAACTGGAGATGGTGCAGATGTTCGCCGAGCTCGTGCGGGGCGGCCAATTGCCGGGCTGGAAGCTCGTCGTCGTCGGCGGCTGCGAAGAAAAACAGCGCCCTTACCTGGAACAGGTCACCACCGCCGCCGCCGGCCTGCCGGTGGAAATTCACGCCAACGCGCCCCGTGAACTTCTGGAATCTCTGATGTCCAGCGCCGCCATTTTCTGGTCGGCCACCGGCTACGGCGAAGACACCGACAAACGTCCGTGGACCAACGAACACTTCGGCATGACCACGGCCGAGGCAATGGCCGGAGGTTGCGTTCCGGTCGTGATCGACCGGGCCGGCCAGCGCGAGATCGTTCGCGACGGGATTGACGGGTTCCGCTGGGCCGACGCGCAACAACTACGGATACGCACCATTCAGGTCGCGACCGACGACTCTCTTCGCGCGCGACTGGCCGGGTCGGCGATTGCCCGCGCGGCCGACTTTTCCGACGAGGCATTCGCGCGGCGCTGGCAGACAATCGCCGATACCCATGATTTGCTGAAGACCGATCCCGCGCGTCGCTCCAACTGAACTCAGAGATAGGACACCTATGCGATCGATCCGCCACGCGGCCCGCTCAGCGGCCATTCGCGCGCGAGCCGGACTGCGGGCCGCCCGCCGGAGCCGGTATTGGCCGTTGAAGGCGATGCACGCTCAGCATTTGCGGCATGTCGAGCAACGGCTCCACGCTGCCGAGTCAACGGTGTCCCGGCTGGAGGAACTCGGCCTGATCCAGGCCCTGTCCGACCATCCTGAAACGTATGCTCGGTGGCTTACCTGGCGGCCTCCGGGCCACTTTTACTCGGCCATTCCGTCCTTGCCCGAGATCGAGGCTCGGGCCGACAAGATCTGGGGGGACTCGTACCCGAAGACCTTGCCCGGGATAGACCTGCGTGATGAGGCGCAGCTGGAGTTATTCGCCCAGATCGCGGAAACTGTTCGCGACCTCGACCTGCCGTCCAAGCCGCAGGGCACCGGTCGCTATTACACCGACAACGTCGCCTACGGGACTGGTGATGCCCTGATTCTCAACGGCATCCTGCGACACGTTCGCCCGCGGCGCCTAATCGAGATCGGCAGCGGATTCTCCTCGGCCATGACCTTGGATACCGTCGAACGATACTTGGGCTCGAATACCGAATTGACCTTTGTCGAGCCGTACCCGGAGCTGCTGGAATCGCTGCTGGCCGAAGGGGATTCCGCACATGTCAGCGTCGTCGCCAAAGGCGCGCAGGACACGCCCCTGGAGCTGTTCGACACCTTGCAGTCAGGTGATGTGCTCTTCATTGACTCAACCCACGTCGTGAAAACGGGCAGTGACGTGGTGTGGATCTATAGCCAGATCCTGCCGCGGCTGGCGGCCGGGGTGTGGGTCCACATCCACGACATCTTCTACCCCTTCGAGTACCCGCGCGAATGGGTGCTGGAGGGCCGGACCTGGAGTGAGGCCTACCTGGTTCGAGCGTTTCTGACGAATAACCCTGACTTCGAAATCGCGCTGTTCAGCTCGTGGCTCAGCTACTTCCATCTGGACACCATTGCTGCTCAACTTCCCGCAATGCTACAAAACACCGGCGGCGCGCTATGGCTTCGGCGCGTCGCTAAGACCAGAACCTAACGCGCGAGGATGCAAGCCCTGGGCTCAGACACCCCGCCCGAAAGGTCTGCAATGATTCCGGTAATCGCCCTCACCGGAAGGACATTGTGATGTCCGCACTACGTTCTCTCGTTGCTTCGGCTCGTAACAAGCTCAGAGCTGGACTCATCTCGCGGATGAGTTCGAACGAACCGCGTCTGCAGCCGTGGCCTTCGGCGATTTCAGCCAGCGACAAGACGTCCTGGCAACGCGTGTGCAACGTGTGCGGGTGGCACGGGGCCGATTTCGCCGGCCCGCCACACAGCGAGATGGCGAACTGCCCGAACTGCGGCAGCATCGCTCGAGATCGCTTCCTCTACTGGTGCTGGACCACACGGACCTCCTATCGTCGCGATCAACGGGTCCTCGAGACCAGCCCACGAATGGACGAGCGCTATCGCGCGCGGATGGCTTCATTGGTGGCCTACACCGCCAGCGATTACGACGAATCGGCCCATAAGGCGATGATCCGCCTCGATCTGCAGGATCTGGCGCTGCCCGACAGCAGCGTGGACGTCGTGCTGACCCCGCATGTGCTCGAGCACGTCCCGGACACCGGTAAAGCACTGTCCGGCTTGTTCCGGATCCTTGCCCCTGGAGGATCGGTAATGCTCATGATCCCGATGCCCCAAGGCATAACCGCACCGCCGAAGGAGCCTGAATACCACGGTGACAACACCCTGGTGTTCTGGCGGTTCGGGTGGGACATCCGCGAGCAGATCATCGCGGCCGGGTTCGACGTCGAATGCCTGGTCACCCAGCCCCTGATCGACCGCATCCGCTCCGGCAATCTCGACACCGGGTGGACCGGCCCCGACATCGACGAAGTCGATCTGCTCAAGCACGCCGACCCGGACTCGATGACCGCGGTCGCCGTCGAGCGTGACTCTCGGCGCTACGGCTTCGAGCCGGATCTGCATTTCGTCGTGTGGCACTGCAGGAAACCGACGGCTTGAGCGACACTCACCCGCTACGGGTCACGCTGGACGCAACGCCCTTGCTGGGCTCGCGCACCGGCATCGGGCGATACGTCCAAGCTCTGGCGCATCAACTGTCGGCCGCACCCGGGCTGGCGTTGGCCGCCACCGCCTTCACGCTGCGATCGGGCCAGCGGCCGGCGGACCTGCCCCTCGCGGTCGGTTGGCATCGACGACGGGTCTCGGCGCGACTGCTCCAGGCGAGCTGGCGCCACACCGGTTTTCCTCCCGTGGAGTGGCTGGCTGGAGCCGCCGACGTCTTCCACGCGACCAACTTCGTCCTGCCGCCGTCGCGCTCGGCCCGGGGAGTCGTGACCATCCACGACCTGAGCTTCCTGCGCTATCCCGAGGTGGTTTCGGCGTCCTCAGGCCGCTACCGCGAGCTTGTGCCACTGAGCATCCGACGAGCGCGGGTTATCTGCACGCCCAGCGCAGCGATCGCAGGCGAGGTCGCGGCCGAGTACCGGCTGCCGAGCGAACGGATCGTCGTGACCCCGCTCGGGGTGGACGAAAGCTGGTTTCGGGCCAAGCCGGCGGACGCCAGCACCCGGCAGCGGATCGGCCTGCCGGCGCAATACCTGGTCGCGGTCGGAACGCTCGAACCGCGCAAGAATCTGGCCACGTTGATTGCCGCGTATCGCAGGCTGATCGCCGATGGCCAGCCCGTACGACCACTGGTACTCGTCGGTCCGGCCGGATGGGGCGAAGCACTGGAACTTTCCGGACTGCCCGTCGGCACGGTTCTCAGCACCGGCTATCTGGATCAGGCCGACTTGCAGTCGGTGGTGGCCGGTAGCGCCGGCTTGATTTTCCCCTCCTTGTACGAGGGGTTCGGCCTGCCGCCACTGGAAGCGCTGGCCACGGGACGCCCGGTCATCGCCTCGGACTCGTCGGTCAGTCGCGAGGTGCTCGGCAATCAAGCCGTGTTGGTAACGGCCCAGGACCCCGACGGCCTGGCCATCGCGATCAGCCGCCTGCCGAGCAGTGAGAGTCCGAGCGACGCGGCCGTCGCCGCTCGACGGGAGTGGGCGGCGCGATGGACGTGGGACAACTGCGCGGCGGCCACCCGCACGGCCTACGAGCTGGCGCTACGGAACTGATCGCCGACGGCGGCAAAGGCCCGATGCAGGGCATCGGACCAGCTCGGCATCGGGGTGAGACCGGCCGAGCGCCAGCCCTGACCATCCAGCACCGAATAGGCCGGCCGCGGAGCCGGCCGCGGGAACTGCTCGGTCGTCGTGGGTTGAACTCGTTCGGGATCGGCCCCGAGCCGTTCGAAGATCGCCTGGGCAAATCCCCGCCAACTCGTCTGGCCATCGTTGGTGCAGTGCAACACCGTGCCGGTAACCGGTGACTGGGCCAGTTCCACCAACGCGGTCGCCAGGTCGAAGGACCAGGTCGGCGAACCAATCTGATCATCCACCACCGAGAGGGTTTCTTGAGTGCGCTCCAGCCGGACCATGGTCTTGACGAAGTTGCTACCCACGGCCCCGTAGACCCAGGCCGTCCGCACCACAAGGCTCGTTTCGGGGGCCAGCTCACGCACCGCCAGCTCACCGGCCAGCTTGGTTCGGCCATACACCGACTGCGGATCGGTCGGATCCGTTTCGCGGTAGGGGCGGGTGCCGGCCCCGTTGAACACGTAGTCGGTGGACACATGGATCAGTTTGACGGCCCGCCGATCCGCTTCGGCGGCCAGCAGGGCCGGACCGGTGGCGTTCACCGCGAAGGCGCGGTCGTGATCGGTTTCGGCCTGATCGACCGCGGTGTACGCGGCCGCGTTGATCACGACGTCCGGCGCGAACGAGTCGAACGCGGCACTGATGGCGCTGCGATCGGTGACGTCCAGTTGGGCCGAGGAGCAGGCGCGCAGATCGCTCGGGGCCACGCCAGCAGCGGCGAGCACCAGCTGCACGTCGCTGCCCAATTGCCCGTGGGCTCCGGTGATCAGCCAACGCATCGGCTCAGACCTTCTCGATGTGATCGAGCTCCGCGCCCAGCTTGAGTGGCTCCCACCAGTCCCGGTTGTCCCGGTACCACTGGACGGTGAGCGCGAGACCCTCCTCGAAGCTCACTTGTGGTTTGTAGCCCAAGGCAGCTGTTTTGGAATAGTCGACGGAATAACGAAGATCGTGCCCGCCGCCGCGCGGGTCGACGATCGACTGAACGTAGGACCAGTCGCGACCGGTCGCCTCGAGCAGCTTGTCGGTGAGCTCGGAGTTCGACAGCTCGCGTCCGCCGCCGATGTTGTAGAACTCACCCGGCTCCCCTCGTTCGACGACCAGCTGGATACCTCGGCAGTGATCGGCGACGTACAACCAGTCGCGCACATTCGCCCCCGCGCCGTACAGGGGAACCTTCTTTCCGTCGAGCAGGTTGGTGACGAAGAGCGGAATCACCTTCTCCGGAAAGTGATAGGGCCCGTAGTTGTTCGAGCAGCGCGTGATCGAAATGTTGAGCCCATAGCTCTTCGCGTACGCCCGGGCGATGAGGTCCGATCCCGCTTTTGCCGCTGAATACGGGGAATTCGGTTCCAGCAGGCTGTTCTCGGTCCAGGATCCGGAATCGATCGAGCCGTACACCTCATCGGTGGAGATGTGCACGACGCGTCCGACGTTGTGGCGCAGGCAGGCATCGAAGACCTGTTGGGCGCCGAAGACATTGGTCTGAATGAAGTCGGCGGCGCCGATGATCGAACGGTCGACGTGTGATTCGGCGGCAAAGTTGACAAGCACATCGTGGCCGGGCAGGGCCGCGTCCAAGTCCGTCGCCTGGCAGATATCGCCCTGCACGAAGCGGAACCGTGGACTGTCAGACACCGGAGCCAGATTGGCCAGATTCCCCGCGTAGGTCAGCTTGTCGAACACCGTGACTTCGGCCCCCGCGAAAGCCGGATAGGCATCGCTGAGCAGGTCACGTACATATTGGGAACCGATGAACCCGGCACCGCCGGTGACAAGAACGCGCATGACCGGAATGGTTTCACATTCGGTGTTAACACCGGGACCCAGCAACGCGCCGGGTCCCTATCGCCGATATATGCCCCGCCCTTATATTCGGCCGGTAGCCTCGGCGGGTGCCTTCGAACTACAACGGTCCCCCCGGTTCCGGCGACCTACCGCCCGAGCTGGATCCGCGCCGGGGCCGTGGCCGCTCGCAGCCCAGTTCACACCGCGTCCCCAGCACCTATGGCCAGTCAGGTCCGCAGGAGCGAGCTACGCAGCTACCGCCGGAGATGGACCCCCGCGGCCGACGGGCGTCGCGGGCCACCGGCACCAACGGCGGCGGCAGCTACTCCACGCGTTCCGCACGCCGGTCGGGTCAGCGCGGCGGTGACATAGTTCACGGGGCAGCATTGGGGGCCCGGGTCGTGGCCGCCGTCCTATCGCTGATGGTTCTGGTCGGAAGCGGGTGGGCCTGGGCCACTTACCGAAGCTTCACGGCCGACATCAAGCGGGTCAACGCGATCAGCACCGGGACCGGAGCCGCGGCCAGGAACATCGACGGCAAGGACCAGAACGTCCTCATCGTCGGTAACGATGACCGTGACACCGCCACGGATGCCGAACTCAAGCAGCTCGGCACGACCCGCGACGGTGGCAGCTACAACACCGACACCATGATGTTGATGCACGTGCCGGCCAACGGCTCCCGGGCGACGGTCATCTCCTTTCCTCGGGACTCCTACGTCGACATTCCTGGTCAGGGCAAGCACAAACTCAACTCGGCCTATACCGACGGCGTTGCCGCGGCCAACGGCAACAAGGACGCCGGCGCCGCGCTGCTGGTCAAGACCATCGAACAGCTTACGGGCTTGAAGGTCGATCATTACGTCCAGGTCGACCTGCTCGGTTTCTACCGGATCTCCAACGCAATCGGCGGAGTCGACATCTGCCTCAACGCGGCACAGAAGGAACCTAACTCCGGGATCAACCTGCCCGCTGGGCATTCCACGATCAAGGGCACCCAGGCGTTGGCGTTCGTTCGCCAGCGCTACGGCCTGGCCGGCGGTGATTTGGATCGGATCAAACGTCAGCAGTACTTCCTGTCCGCTGTGTTCCGCCAGATGGCCTCCACCGGCACATTGCTCAACCCGCTGAAGCTCAATCGCCTGTTGTCGGCGGTCAGCAGCTCGCTCGTCATGGACAAGAACCTGGCTCCGCTGAAGCTAGCCCAGCAGATGCAGAACCTACAGGCCGGCAACGTCAAGTTCACCACGATTCCTACCAGCGGGACGGCTGATACCCCCAACGACGGCAACGTCGTTGTCGTGAACCTCCAGGCGATGCCGAGCTTCATCAGCTCAGTGATCGGCACGCCGCCGGTCGACGCCCTCAACGCCGCCAAAGCCGCCGATCCGAAAACGGTGACCGTGACCGTGGTGAATGATGCGGACGCCAATGGCTTGGAAACGACCAACTCCAAGGCGCTGCAGCTGCTCGGGTTCAAGACGGTCGTCCCGGCACCGACCACCGATGTGCTGGCTCAGACCACGATCCGTTACGCCGCCGGTGACGAATCGGCGGCCAAAGCCGTGCAGGCGGCAGTCCCGGGCGCGGTGATGCAGCGAGTGCAGACAGCGTCCGGGGTGACGCTGTTGCTGGGCAACAACGGCGTACAGGTCAAGTCGCTGATGCCGGCCGGCTCCACCGGGCCGACGAATACTCCCGCTCCGTCTTCCAGCACCACGCCGGGAGTCACGACCGCCGCCCAAGCCGGCTGCATCAACTGATGAGCTCTCCGGAGCAACTATTCGAGGATCGGTTGGCCGCCGATCCCAGTCGCCCGTTGGTCACCTTCTACGACGATGCAACCCAGGAGCGCTCTGAGCTGTCAGCCAAGTCGATGGCGAACTGGGTGGCCAAAACCCACTTTCTCATCATGGACAGCCTCGGCCTCGGACCCGGCGATCGAGCCGCGCTGGCCCTGCCGCTGCACTGGCTGGCGGCACCGATCCTGTTCGGATGTTGGTTCGCCGGCTTGGAGATTGTCACCGACCCGACCCAGGCCAACGTGGTCTTCGGCGACGCCGGGTCGCTCGAGGGCCTGGAGCTGGCCGGGGCCGATGAGGTGTTTGCGGTGTCGATGTTGAGCATGGCCCGCGCCACCTCGCCCCCCGCCGGCATGACCGACTACACGACGGCTGTGCGTCCGCAACCCGACAGCTGGGCTGGCGTCCGCGCGCAGGCGGGCGAGGCGGACGCGGCCTGGAATGGCTCCAGCCGCGCTCAGGTCGCAGCCCAGGCCCATCAGCGGGCCGGCGCGCTCGGTCTCACGACGGGAGCTCGCTTGCTCTGGTCCCGCTCGCCCGACTGGCTGGATTGCCTGCTCGCACCGATGTCGGTCGGCGGCTCGACGGTGCTGGTCAGACACCCGGATCCCGAACAGCGAGCCAGGCACGCCGCCGCCGAGAACGCAACCGTCCTCTGCTAGCTCGCGGGTCCAGCTTGCGACCCACAGGCGCCACGGGCCGATGCCCCAGCCGGCACCGGCTCATCGCTAGAGTGCGATATGCGCGCTAACGCGCGCACATCCCTATCGTGCGAGATTTGCGGAAGGTTGATGGCGTGGACAAGGTGGTTTCCTCAGCCGCCGACGCGGTCGCCGACATCGCCGACGGATCCTCGTTGGCGGTGGGTGGCTTCGGACTATGCGGGATCCCCCACGTCCTGATCCAGGCCCTGTTCGAGCTCGGGACCACCAACCTGCACACGGTGTCCAACAACTGCGGAGTGGACGAGGCCGGCCTCGGGGTGCTTCTCTCCGCCGGGCGGATCGGACGCACCATCGGTTCCTACGTGGGTGAGAATCGCGAATTCGCGCGGCAGTACCTCGCCGGGGAGCTGGAATTGGAGCTGACCCCGCAGGGCACGCTGGCCGAACGCCTGCGGGCCGGCGGAAGCGGCATCCCGGCGTTCTTCACTCCGGCCGGTGTCGGAACGCTGGTCGCCGACGGCGGCCTGCCGTGGCTCTACAACGCCGACGGCACCGTGGCCAAGGCCTCACCGCCCAAAGAGGTCCGGACGTTCAACGGGACCGACTACGTGCTGGAACACGGGATCACCACCGACTTCGCCCTGGTCCGTGCCGCTCGCGGCGATCGACACGGCAACCTGGTCTATGACGCCTCGGCCCGTAACTTCAACCCGCTGTGTGCCATGGCCGGTCGCATCACCATTGCCGAGGTCGAGCAGCTGGTCGAGCCGGGCGAGCTGGACCCGGAGAACGTGCACACGCCCGGTGTCTTCGTCCAGCGCGTGGTCGAGGTGGGCGAGGGCGGAAAGATAATCGAGAAGCGCACCGTGCGCGAACGGCAGGAGGCCTGAGATGTCAGTGGAGACCGCGCCGCCTCGCCTATCACGCAGCGAGCTGGCCGCCCGGGTCGCCCGCGAGCTGACCGACGGGCAGTACGTCAACCTCGGAATCGGGCTTCCGACGCTGGTGCCCAACTACGTTCCCGCTGGTGTGCATCTGGTGCTGCAGTCCGAGAACGGCATCCTGGGGGTTGGCCCGTATCCCTACGAGGACGAGGTCGACGGCGACCTGATCAACGCCGGCAAGGAAACCGTCACTGTCCTGCCCGGGGCATCGTTCTTCGACTCGGCCACCTCGTTCGGCATGATTCGTGGCGGTCATATCGACGTCGCCATTCTCGGGGCGATGCAGGTAGCGGCCAACGGCGACCTGGCCAACTGGACAATTCCCGGCAAGATGATCAAAGGCATGGGCGGGGCTATGGACCTCATCCACGGCGCCAAGAGGGTCATCGTGATGATGGAACACACCGCGCGCGACGGCAGCCCGAAGATCGTCAAGCGGTGTTCGCTGCCGCTGACCGGTAAGGCTTGCGTGCAGCTCATCGTGACCGACCTGGCCGTAATCGACGTCACGCCCGAGGGGCTGGTGCTGCGTGAGACCGCACCCGGCGTCACCGCCGGTCAGGTCCGTGCGCTGACCGAGGCAGAGCTTTCCGTGCCGAGCCGGACCTGAGCCAGCCGGTGGCCAAGGCTGGCCCAATAGCAGCAACACCTCGACCAGATCAATCTGGATTAGATCAGCGATGCCACATCCGGTGGGACGTCCACCGCGTGTTCACGCAGGGCTTGCAGCGGCACGATCTGCAGCGCCCGCTGATTGGTGGCGGCCAGCACCACCGGCGCGGCCATCCCCTCGAGGTAGGCCTGCCACCACCGGGCCGCGACGACGCACCAACGGTCACCTGGCACCAGACCGGTGAAGCCGAACTCCGGACGTGGCGTGATCAGATCATTGCCGGCCGCCCGCTGATGCTGCAGGAAGTCCTCGGTCACCACGGCGCACACGGTGTGGCTTCCCAGATCCTCTGGGCCGCTGCGGCAACAACCGTCACGGAAGAACCCCGTCACCGGATCCATCCCGCACGGTTCGAGTTCGCCGCCCAAGACGTTCAATTCATCGCTCACGCGACAAGCTTGGCAGAGTTCGGCCCGCACCGGCTGTTACTCGACGCTTCAAGGCAGTAATTCACCTGACCACCAGCGCGTCCGGACGGCATCATGGATCGGTGACTACGCGCCGGTGGAATTCTCGGCCGACAATCCATCGGGCCTGGCTCGTGGCCGGCGTCACCTTTCTTGCTCTGATCGCGGCCGCTGCCTTCCGCAGTTCCACCGGAGCCCTGATCGAGCCGTTGGAAAACGAGTTCGGGTGGAGCCGTTCGGTCACGTCCTTCGCTATCACGGTGAACCTCGTCGTGTACGGCCTGACAGCGCCGTTCGCGGCCGCGCTGATGCAGCGCTTCGGGGTCCGGCGGATGGTCGCGTCCGCGTTGTCGCTGGTAGCGCTGGGTTGCCTGGCCACAACGGTGATGTCCTCGTCATGGGAATTGGTCGCGGCCTGGGGCTTTGCCATCGGTATCGGCACCGGTTCGATGGCTCTGGTCTTCGGCGCCATCATCGCCAACCGCTGGTTCGTCAGCCATCGGGGACTGGTGACCGGAATCTTCTCGGCCGCGTCGGCGACCGGGCAACTGATCTTTCTGCCGGTGCTGGCGACCCTGATCGCCCATCACGGCTGGCGAACAGCCGTGGCCGTGGTCGCGGTGTTCGCGGTCGCACTGGTGCCGTTGGTCATCTGGTTGCTGGCCGACTCCCCCGCCTCGGTCGGCACGACCCCCTTCGGAGCGACGCCCGACACCCCGCCGCCGGCGCCACCCCCGGCGACCGCACCGGCTCGCCTGGCGATTCAGGCGCTGACCCAGTCCTCGCGGTCGTGGACCTTCTGGGTGCTGATGGGCACGTTCTTCGTCTGCGGCTGGTCCACCAACGGCCTGATCGGTGCACACTTCATCCCGGCCGCGCACGATCACGGAATGCCGGCGACCACGGCCGCCGATCTACTGGCTCTGATCGGTGTGTTCGACATCGTCGGGACGATCTGCTCGGGCTGGCTCACCGACCGGGTCGATCCGCGCAATCTGCTGATGGCCTACTACGGCCTGCGAGGGCTTTCGCTGCTCATCGTGCCGACCGTGCTCGGATCGACGGTTGATCCACCACTGTTTCTGTTCATCGTCTTCTACGGCCTGGATTGGGTGGCCACCGTGCCACCCACGGTGGCCATGTGTCGAGAACACTTCGGCCTGCAACGTTCGGGCGTGGTGTTCGGCTGGGTCTTCGCCTCGCACATGGTCGGCGCCGGGATCGCGGCCTCGTTCGCCGGAGCTGTCCGCGCCCATACCGGCGACTACCGGGTGGCCTGGCTGACCGCCGGGCTGCTCTGCGTCCTGGCCGCCCTGTCCTTGTTCAGCGTCCGCAGTCGCGGTGAGTTCGCGCTCGCCGGCAAGCCCGGCCGCCGAGCAGCCCCCACGGCGGTGGTCAGCGAGGCCACCAGCGCCATCTAGCCGGCAGGTTCTACCCTGATCCGGTGAAGGCGTACCGCGAGGCGTATCAGCACAGTCTGGCCGACCCACGGTCGTTCTGGTCCGCCGCGGCCGAAGGAATTTCGTGGTTCAAGAAACCTTCGACAATTCTTGACGATTCCCGGCCGCCCTTCTACCGCTGGTTCACCGACGGCACTCTCAATACCTGCTTCAACGCATTGGATCGGCAGGTGGCTCGCGGCCGAGCTGATCAGCTCGCGCTGATCTATGACTCGCCCCTGGCCGATACCCGGCGCGAGTTCAGCTTCGCCGAACTCACCGAGCAGGCCGCCAAATGCGCCGGCGTGCTGCGGGCCTTGGGAGTCGTGGCCGGCGATCGGGTCCTGATCTACCTGCCGATGATCCCCGAGGCAGTGATCGCCATGTTGGCCTGCGCGCGGATCGGCGCCGTACATTCGGTGGTGTTCGGCGGCTTCGCGTCCGCCGAATTAGCGGCCCGCATCTCCGATGCGCAACCTAAGGTGATCATCTCGGCCAGCTGCGGAATCGAACCGCGGGGCATTGTGGAATATCAACCACTAATACGCGCTGCGTTGAAGCGGTCGGGCCACCAGCCCGACCATCATCTGATCGTGGCGCGTCCACAGCTCGTTGTGCCGCCTTCGGCTGAACAGCCGGGTCCGGTGGAACACGACTGGAAGCAGCTGATGACTTCCTCGGCAATCCAGCCGACCGAGTGCGTGGAGGTTCGCGGCACCGATCCCCTCTACATCCTCTACACCTCGGGGACGACCGGAAAACCCAAAGGAATCGTTCGTGACAACGGTGGCCACGCGGTCGCCCTGCATTGGTCCATGGGCAATGTCTTCGGAATCGGAGCCGGTGATGTTTTCTGGGCGGCCAGCGATGTCGGATGGGTCGTCGGACACAGCTACATCGTCTACGCGCCGCTACTGGTCGGGGCAACCACCGTGCTGTACGAGGGAAAGCCGATCGCTACGCCCGACGCCGGAGCTTTCTGGCGGGTGGCCGCAGAACATCGAGTCAACGCGCTGTTCACCGCGCCGACCGCGATCCGCGCTATCAAAAAAGAGGATCCGGACGCGGCCCTCCGGCGGGGACATGACCTCAGCCAACTGCGTGCGTTGTTCCTGGCCGGTGAACGGCTCGACCCGGACACCTATCACTGGGCCAGTGATCACCTGGGTATTCCCGTCCTCGACAACTGGTGGCAAACCGAAACCGGTTGGCCGATCGCGGCCAACCTGCGAGGACTGGAACCGATGCCGGTCAAAGCGGGATCAGCGACCGTGCCGGTGCCCGGTTATGACGTGCAGGTGCTGGACGAGCTGGGCAAGCCCGTCGCTGCCGGCGTAGAGGGCTCGATCGCCATTCGACTGCCATTGCCACCCGGTGCGCTGACGACCTTGTGGGGCAGCGAACAGCGTTTCCTCGACTCCTACCTGTCGGCCTTCGATGGCTACTACCTGACCGGGGACGGCGGGTACTTCGATTCCGAGGGCTACCTGTTCGTGCTCGGGCGCACCGACGATGTGTTGAACGTGGCCGGCCACCGCCTGTCCTCGGGGCAGATCGAGGCGGTCATCGCGAGCCATCCAGCGGTCGCCGAGTGTGCCGTGATCGGTGTGCACGATCCGATAAAGGGACAGGTTCCCTTTGCCCTGTTGGTAACCAAGGCCGGGGTCAGCACGAGCGCGGCCGATGTGGGGGTGGCGGTGAGACAGCTTGTGCGCGAGCAGATCGGGCCGATCGCTTCGCTGGCTCGGGTGGAGGTGGTCGCCGCCTTGCCCAAGACTCGGTCAGGCAAGATCGTTCGTAAAGCGATGCGCGAGCTAGCTGACACCGGCCGGCTGGTTGTCCCATCGACGATCGAGGACGCGTCGGTGCTGGAAGCCCTGCGGGACACACTGGCTCCCTTGACCTGACAGACTGCACGTCATGCCGCCTCGCAAATCCCACGGCCTCAGTGCCGCGCAGCTAGAGGAACTACGCGCCCAACTGGCCGAGGGACGCCGACCGCGCGTTACGGTGACCGGACCGCAGTTCCCGGCGGGATCGACGGGAACCGTTATCGGTATCGGTGACCTGGCCAGCGACGGGCCGGACTTCGTCCGAGTGCGGGTAAAGGTCGGGGCGAGCATGGACGAATTGCCGTTCGCGCCGGCTGAGTTGCAGTCCTCAGTCCGGGTTCGGGCGGGCTTGGCCCAGCCGAACGTGGACAGCACCGCGGCCGCGCCAGCGGTGAAGCCGACAACCAAGCCGACAACCAAGCCGACAACCAAGCCGGCAAGCAAGCCGGCAAGCAAGGGCGCCCCGCCGCGCGGCCGGACGAGCAAACCAGCCAAGGTGACGATCACGATCACGTCCGAGGGTGCCGACTGGAGCGTGAGCGCTTCCGCCGGCGCCCGTACGGTCGTGAAGAAAGCCGCGCTGCGGCCCGGTGCGGTGACGGCCATCGCCAAGCTCGTCGGAGAGACGACGCTCACGCAAGCCGTGTCAGCCGTCAACGACAACGCGCGTTCGCAGGCCCAGGCGAGGGCGAGCGTGCTGCGGGCTGAGCTGGACGCGGTCGAAGCCCTTCTCGAGGCCCACAAGCCGCCGCCCGTTCGCTGAGCGATCAGATCAGGATCAGGTCGTCACGATGGACGGCTTCGCGGCGTAGCTCCTCCGGCAGGTCACGGGTGGATTTACCCAGCAGTCCGGGCATGTCCTCACTGTCGAAGGCCACCAGGCCGCGGGCGACGACCGTCCCGAGATGATCAGCCAATTCGACCGGATCACCCGCGGCAAAGTCCCCGATAACTTCGGTGATTCCGGCCGGCAGCAGTGACACCCGCCGACGGACGACCGCCTCGACCGCACCCGGATCGAGAATGAGCCGACCTCGCGGAGTCGTAGCGTGGCGTAACCAGAACAGCCGGGACGCAGTCCGCTTTCCCACGGCCGCGAAGCAGGTTCCGCCCCGTCCGTGCAGAGCATCGGCCACCCGGGGCGCGTCGATCAGCAGGACCGGAATGCCGGCTCCGGTGGCGATGGTGGCTGCTTCGATCTTGGTCGCCATGCCGCCGGTGCTCACCGAGGAACCGACGCCGCCGATCCGCACCGACTCCAGGTCCTCGGCGCCGCTGACTTCCGGGATGAGGCTGGCGCCGGGTGTGCGCGGATCGGCGGTGTAGAGGCCATCGATGTCTGAGAGCAGCACCAACGCTTCGGCCTGCACCAGGTGCGCGACCAGCGCGGCTAGTCGATCGTTGTCACCGAAGCGAATCTCGTGAGTGGCCACCGTGTCGTTCTCGTTCACGATCGGAATGACGCCCAGAGCAAGCAGTCGCTCCAGCGTGCGCACCGCATTGAGGTAGTGCCCACGTCGATGCAGATCATCCGCGGTCAGCAACACCTGTCCGACGGTGAGATCGTGACGGGCGAAGGAGGCCGAATACCGTTCGGCCAGCAGCAACTGACCCACGCTCGCCGCAGCTTGCTGCGTCGCCAGATCACGGGGCCGCGCCTTGAGCCGCAACGGGGCGATGCCCGCCGCGATGGCGCCCGAGGACACCAGCACCACTTGGCGTCCGGCTGCCCGGTGGGCGGCCAGCGCATCGACCAGAGCATCGAGGCGATCGGGGTCCAGTCGACCGCGATGGGTCAGGGAGGTCGAGCCGACTTTGACGACCGTGCGGCCGGCGGCAGCGATCGCCTCCCGGGCACTCATTGCGCCTCGTCCTCATCACGGCGCCGACGAGCCTTCTTGGCCGCCAATCGCTCATCGGCGGCTGGACGGGTGATGGTGTCCAGGCGACCGTCGGTCCCGCGACGAGTCGGGGCGTATTCCTCATCCGCCATGCCGGCCGTGGGCTGGAAGTCGAACACGTAGTCGCCAATGGTGACGGTAGCCCCGGGCTCGGCACCCAGACGGCCCAGTTCCTGCTCTACCCCGAGGCGAGCCAGCCGGTCGGCGAGATAGCCGACGGCCTCGTCGTTGTCGAAAGGTGTCTGTCGGACCCAGCGCTCCGGTTTGGTACCGCGAACGATGAACGCCCCGGGCTCCTGGGGGTCGGCCGACACGCTGAAGCCGGAATCATCCACGGCCTTGGGGGTGAGCACGATCCGGGCCGGTTCGAGCGCATCGAGGCTGGCCCTGTGCTCGCCGACCAGCTCGGCCAAGGCGAAGCTCAGAGCGCGCAGACCTTCGTGCGAGGCCGCGGAGATCTCGAAGACCCGATAGCCGCGCTCGCTCAGTTCGGCGGTCACGAAGTCGGCCAGCTCGCGGGCCTCGGGGACGTCGATCTTGTTGAGGGCGACCAGCCGCGGACGGCTGAGCAGGTCCCCCAGATCCGATTGGTAGTGCCCGAGCTCGACTTCGATCGCGTCGAGATCACTGATCGGATCACGACCCGGTTCCAGAGTGGCGCAGTCCAGCACGTGCAGCAGCACCGAGCAGCGTTCGATGTGACGCAGGAAATCCAGCCCGAGCCCGCGGCCCTGGGCCGCGCCCGGGATCAGACCGGGCACGTCGGCGACGGTGAACGTGATCCCGGCGGCGCTGACGACGCCCAGGTTGGGCACCAGCGTGGTGAACGGATAGTCCGCGATCTTGGGTCGGGCGGCAGACAGGGCGGCAATGAGTGAGGACTTGCCGGCCGAGGGAAATCCCACCAGCCCCACGTCGGCCATCGACTTCAATTCCAGAACCACGTCCAGCGCTTCACCCGGCTCGCCGAGCAAGGCGAAGCCGGGCGCTTTGCGCCGGGTCGAGGCCAGCGCGGCATTGCCGAGCCCACCGCGACCGCCGTGTGCGACCACGAATCGATGACCGTCACCCGTCAGGTCAGCCAGAACGGAGCCGTCCTGAGCGTGGACGACGGTGCCATTGGGCACTCGGAGTTCGACGTCGGTCCCGTCGGCGCCCTGGCGGTGCTTGCCCGCCCCGGGCCGCCCGTTGCCGGCTTTCTGGTGCGGATGGTGGTGGAAGTCGAGCAGCGTATGGACCTGGGCGTCGACGACCAGCACGACGTCACCGCCATTTCCGCCGTTGGCCCCATCGGGGCCGCCGAGCGGCTTGAACTTCTCGCGATGGATGGAGGAACAACCGTGCCCGCCGTTACCGGCCGTAGCGTGCAGCACCACGCGGTCTACGAAGCTGGCCATCGGATGCTCCTTTCGCTCAGCTCGGTCCGTTCAGGTTGGGTGACAAAGAAAAAGGGCGGGCGCCCCAGCCGGGGGCCCACCCTTTCGCTTCGATTGGACGGGCCGCTCAGGCCTCGGCCGGGACGATGTTGACGGTCTTGCGGCCGCGCCGCGTAGCGAACAACACGTTGCCGCTCTCGAGTGCGAACAGCGTGTCATCACCGCCGCGGCCGACGTTGGCGCCCGGGTGGAACTTGGTGCCTCGCTGGCGCACGATGATTTCGCCCGCGCCGACCAGCTGACCGCCGTAGCGCTTGACGCCGAGACGCTGGGCGTTGGAGTCGCGACCGTTACGCGAGGAGGACGCACCCTTTTTGTGGGCCATGGAATTACTTCTTTCCGCTCTCGATGCCAGTGACCTTGACCTGAGACAGCTTCTGGCGGTGCCCGATGCGCTTGTGGTAACCGGTCTTGTTCTTGTACTTGTGGATCCGGATCTTGGGGCCCTTGATCTGAGCCAGCACTTCGCCGGTCACCGAGACCGCAGCCAACGCGCTGGCATCGGTAGTCACCGATTCACCGTCGACCAACAGAATGGCGGGCAGGGAAACAGTGTCACCAGCGGAGACAGCGAGCTTTTCCACGGTAACGACGTCCCCGACGGCGACCTTGTATTGCTTGCCGCCGGTTTTGACGATGGCGTACATCGTGAATTCACTCCTGTCGAAACTGCTCTAGAGAAGGCGCAACAACGGCCCACCAACCAGTACAGCGCTCAGTGGGCCGCTCTACAGATTACGGCACGAGGACCCGCTACGGCAAAGCGGCTACCCACCGACCGCCTCGCTGGTCACCGGTGGGCCGGCCGGGCGGCTGGCGGCTCGGCGTCGGCGGGGCCTCGGCGTGGCCTCGGCCGGTTGAGAAACGGCCGGTTGGGAATCGGCCGGTTGGGAAACGGCCGGTTGAGAAACGGCCGGTTGGGAATCGGCCCGTTGGGAATCGGCCGGTTGAGAATCGGTGCGGTCCACCTGATCGGCCGCGACAACCGTTGCCGGGGCTGGGGTATCCGCAGCGTCGGTGTGGGCGGTCGCCTTGGCGATCGCGGCAATCGCGTCGGCCGCCGCTCGGCGCTGTTCCTCGGCCAGCGCAATCGCGGCCGGATCGAGGACTGCCGAGCCGTTGGCGCCGGCTCGGTCAGAGCCCTCGGAACCACCGTCCCCGCGGCCCTTGCGCGATCCCCGCTTGCCCCGGCCACCGGGCCGTTCCTCTTCGGCGGCGGCCGAGCCCGGCTTTTTGTCGACCGGTTCACCGTGGACGATGACCCCCCGGCCCTTGCACACCTCACACGGCTCGCTGAACGCCTCGAGGAGGCCTTCGCCGACCCGCTTGCGGGTCATCTGCACCAGACCCAGCGAAGTGACTTCGGCGACCTGGTGCTTGGTCCGATCCCGGCCCAGACACTCGGTCAGTCGACGCAGGACAAGGTCGCGATTGCTTTCCAGGACCATGTCGATGAAGTCGATGACGATGATGCCGCCGATGTCGCGCAAGCGGAGCTGCCGAACGATCTCCTCGGCCGCTTCCAGGTTGTTGCGAGTGACCGTTTGTTCGAGGTTGCCCCCGGAACCGATGTACTTGCCCGTGTTGACGTCGATCACGGTCATCGCTTCGGTGCGATCGATCACCAACGAGCCGCCCGAGGGCAGCCACACCTTGCGGTCCAGAGCCTTGGCCAGTTGTTCGTCCACCCGCAGGTCGCGGAACAGATCACTTTCGGCCGTGTGTGCGGTAATGCGATCAGCCAGATCCGGGGCGACATCGGAGACATAACCGGCGATCGTGTCGCGGATGCCTGATCCGGCCACGACCAGTTGCTTGAAGTCGTCGTTGAAGACATCACGCACGACCCGAATCGCCAGATCCGGTTCGCCGTAGACCAGGGATGGACCGGCACTGGGCTGAGCGGCCTTGGCCGAGATGCTTTCCCACTGGGTCTTGAGTCGCTCGACATCGCTGATCAGGTCCTCTTCCGAGGCTCCCTCGGCGGCGGTCCGGACGATCACCCCGGCATCGTCGGGGACGACCTTGCGCAGAATCGCCTTCAGCCGGGTTCGCTCGGTGTCGGGCAGCTTGCGACTGATTCCCGTCATCCCGCCGCCCGGTACGTAGACCACGAAGCGGCCGGGCAGCGATATCTGACTGGTGAGACGCGCGCCCTTATGGCCGATCGGGTCCTTGGTGACCTGAACCAGCACGCTGTCGCCGGAGGCCATGGCACCCTCGATCGAACGGGCCTTGCCTTCCAGACCGGCCGCCTCCCAGTTCACTTCGCCGGCATAGAGAACCCCGTTGCGTCCGCGACCGATGTCGATGAACGCCGCTTCCATGGACGGCAACACGTTCTGGACGCGACCGAGGTAGACGTTGCCGACCGCGCTGGCATTGCTGGCCCGGGTCACGTAATGCTCGACGAGAATTCCGTCTTCCAGCACCGCGATCTGGGTGCGATCGCCGGTTTGGCGAACGGCCATCACCCGATCGACCGATTCCCGGCGGGCCAGGAATTCGGCCTCGGTCAGGATCGGAGCCCGCCGACGGCCCGAGTCCCGGTTGTCGCGGCGACGCTGGCGCTTTGCTTCCAGGCGGGTCGAGCCCTTGACGCCTCGCACCCCGTCCTCGTCCGCGGCCGAGCCACGTCCGGAGCGGCTGTCGCGAACGTGCACCACGGTGTTGGGCGGATCGTCGGCGGTCCCGTCCGATTCGTCGCCGGAGCTACCCGAACGGCGCCGACGGCGACGACGACGCGCGCTGGCCGACAGCGCCGCCTCGGCGACCTCGTCGGCGTGTTCGGCGATGCTGTCCTCATCGTCGGTGTCTTCGTCATCGACGGTGGCCACTGTGTCGCTCACGTCATCTGAAGCGTCGGCCGCGGCGTCATCGCTACGGCCCCCTTCGGTGCGGCTTCCGCGACCTCGGCGGCCGCGACGGCGGCGGCGGCGAGCCGTGCCGTCCTCTTCAGGACCCTCGTCTTCGGTGGCACCTGCATCGGCGGGTGTCTCGCTGGCCAGCTCGAGCTGATCGATGGCCTCGGGCTCGACGGGCGTCGCTTTGGCCGTGGCCCGACGGCGCCGAGTTCCAGCGGTTGCCGTGGGCGCGGGCACCTCGGACGGGGGCTGGAACAAGACGATGGGCGCGGCCAGCACCGCGGCGGCGGCCGCCTTGCGGCTGGCGTCACCGCTCTCGGTCGGGCTGACCTGTCCGGCGCCAGCGGTCCTGGGTGTCCGCTTGCGTACGGATTTCTTGGGCTCAGGTTCGGCCTCGTCCGCCCTTGCTTCGGTGGACTCTCCGCCGGCATCGTTGCTGGCCTGCGGCGAGCTGTCAGTTTGTCCAGCCTTGCCGGCCCTGGTCCGTCCGCCGGCTTTCCCAGCCTTGGCGGGCTTGGACGGGCGAGAACTGCTGGCTGCGTCGTCACCAGTGGCTTCGGCCGCCGTCTCAGTGGTCGGCTCAGGGTTGGCCGCCGTAGCGTTGCCGGCGGTAGCTGTGCCGGCCGTGGCTTTGGTGGCCGTAGCCTTGCGGGCCGTTGCCTTGCGCGGCGCTCGCTTGGCCGGCGCGATCGGGGCCGCGGACGGGTCGGACGCCTCGGGACCATCACTGGTTACCGGCGCGGGTGCGGCGGAGGGACCTGAAGCCTTGGCCGTTTTACGGGGGGCTCGTTTGGCTGGTGCCCTCCGGGCTGAACGCCCAGCCTCGCCGGTCGCGTCGCTGCTAGCGACTCCGGTGGAGGGGTCGGTCATCGGTACATCAGCATTGTGTGGTTGTTCGGTGATATCGAGCATCTGCTCGTGTTGCTCCTTGTCTCACCGCCGGGGCCAGCCGCGCCGCTACGAGCTCACTCGCAGCCACTACGGCCAGCCGACTCAGCGGCGTTGGGTGCTCCGCCCGCAAGCGGCGCACAAAGTCTGCCTCCCGTCGGCGGGTGCCGACGGGGCGTTCAGTGCGGTCTTACATCACTTTCAGCGTCGTATTCAACGGATCCACAACCGCTCCGTCGTCATCGAGAGGTCCCTGCGCCCGTCGGGTGGCCCTGATGGGCTCAGACGGGGCGAAACCGGCGACTGACTTCAGCGCTGTGAGGATGTCGTCCGGTCGCACGGTTGGGGTTACCTGGCGCACGACCATCCCTATTGTCGCACGCTCAGGGTCGACTCCGTCCGTACGGACCGAAACCGACACGATCGGCGCCCGCGCGTCCAGGCTACGACGGCCATCCTTGGTCAGGCGCTCGACCATAAACGACTCGCAGGCCAACAGCTGATCGAAGGCCGCCTGGACCTGCGACGCCGGCGCCGCCATATCGAGCTGCCAGTGCGAGGCCTGCATCTGCTCGGGGAAGGATCCCGGCGGGCAATCCTCAACATCGACCGCGGCCACCATGTCCAGGCCTGGGGGCAGCACGGCGTCGATCGCGGCCCGGACCTGTTCGGGGTCACGGCGCTCGGCCAGCGCGATCTCGAGATATTCAGCCTCCGACCCGACACCGGTCGGCGCCGCCCCTACGTAACTGATCTTGGGATGAGGGTGAAAGCCGGCCGAGTAAGCCATCGGTATCTCGGCCCGGCGCAACGAGCGCTCGAAGGCCCGGGCGAAGTCACGATGAGAGGTGAAGCGAAGGCGTCCGCGCTTGGCGTACTGGATTCGGAGCCGCTGGACGATCGGAGCCGGCGGTGGTCCCTCGGGCTGACGACGCGCCATGGCCTAGGACTGCCGGTTGCTGAGCAACGGGAGCAGCGAGCGACCGGTCGGTCCGATTTGAATATCGGTACCCATGCTCGGGCAGACCCCACAGTCAAAGCAGGGCGTCCAACGGCAGTCGTCCTGCTCGTAGCCGGTCAGCGCGTCCTGCCAGTCATCCCACAACCACTGCTTATCCAACCCGGAATCCAGGTGATCCCAGGGCAGCACCTCATCGGCATCGCGTTCGCGAGTAGTGAAGAAGTCCAGGCTGACCCCCAGCGGCACCAGCACCTGCTCGGCCGCGTTTACCCAGCGCTCGTATGAGAAATGTTCGCTCCAGCCATCAAAGCGACCGCCGGCCCGCCAGGCGGCCTCGATCACCCCGGCCACTCGACGGTCCCCGCGCGAGAGGAGCCCCTCGATCAGCGAAGGCTGCCCGTCGTGATACCGCATCCCGATGTTTCTTCCGAGCGACTTGTCGGCGTTGATGGCCGCGCGCAACTTGCGCAGCCGATCGTCAACCACCTCGACGGCGGCCTGGGCTGCCCATTGGAACGGGGTATGCGGTTTGGGGACGAAGCCCCCGATCGACACCGTGGCCCGGATGTCCCGTGAGCCGGTGGCCGCCCGGCCCGCGCGGATGACGTCCTGGGCCATCGCCGCGATCTCCAGCACGTCCTCATCGGTCTCGGTCGGCAGGCCGCACATGAAGTACAGCTTCACCTGCCGCCACCCTTGGGAGTAGGCCGCGCTCACCGTCCGAATCAGATCCTCATGGCTGACCATCTTGTTGATCACCCGACGCAGCCGCTCCGAGCCGCCCTCGGGAGCGAAAGTCAGACCGGAACGACGTCCGTTTCGGCTGAATTCATTGGCCAAATCGATGTTGAACGCATCGACGCGGGTGGACGGCAACGACAGCGAAACCCGCGACTGTTCATAGCGATCGGCCAGCTGCTTGGCCAGCGGAGCAATCTCGGAATGATCGGCACTGGACAGCGACAGCAGGCCGACCTCTTCGAAGCCGGTGGCCGCGAGGCCCTGGGCCACCATGGCTCCGATGCCTTCGATGGAACGTTCACGCACCGGACGAGTGATCATGCCGGCTTGGCAGAACCGGCAGCCGCGGGTGCAACCCCGAAAGATCTCGACGCTCATCCGCTCGTGAACCGTTTCGGCCAATGGCACCAATGGCGTTTTGGGATAAGGCCATTCGTCCAAATCCATCACTGTGTGCTTGGTTACGCGCGGCGGGACGCGGTCGCGGTTGGGCACGACGGCGGCGAGTTGGCCATCGGGCCGGTAACTCACGTCGTAGAAGCGCGGAACATAGATGCCGCCCGTTTCAGCCAGTCGGGTCAGCAGCTCATCCCGACCGCCCGGCGAGCCGGCGGCCTTGAACTCCCGAATGACGTCGGTGATCACGCCGACAACCTGCTCGCCGTCGCCGAGGACGGCGGCATCGATGAATTCAGCAATCGGCTCCGGGTTGAAGGCGGCGTGACCACCGGCCAGGACGATCGGGTCGGACTCACCGCGATCCGCGGCCCGCAGAGCAATCCCGGCCAGGTCGAGGGCGGTCAGCAGGTTGGTGTAACCGAGCTCGGTGGACAACGACACTCCAAGGACGTCGAAGGCGCCAACCGGACGGTGGGAGTCAACCGTGAACTGGCTGATGTTGTCCCGGCGCATCAACGCTTCCAAATCGGGCCAGACCGAGTACGTGCGTTCGGCAAGCGCATCGTCGCGCTCGTTGATGACCTCGTACAGGATCTGCACGCCCTGATTGGGCAACCCGACCTCATAGGCGTCGGGGTACATCAACGCCCACCGGACGCTGACCGCGTCCCAGTCCTTTGATCGGGCGTTCAGCTCGCCGCCGACGTACTGGATTGGCTTGCTGACCTGGGCCAGTAGCGGTTCCAGTCGCTCGAAGAGCGAATCAGCTCGGGTACTCACGCTCACCCATGCTACGGGCACCGGCGCGAGGACCTGAGCGCATGCGGTAGAGTCGGTTCTGCTGCCCGCAGAGTTCTGCCTCGGGCGGTTTGTCGGTCGAACACCACGCGCAGGCTTCCACAAGCCACACCGGTCGGGTAGCTCCCATCGGCTGAGCGCCGGGCAGGACGACCATCTCTATCCTTCGGAGTTATCACTATGGCGGTCAACCGCCCCACTAGTCCTGTGCTCACGGGCACTACCCCCACCAATCCCGATATCACTTTCGATTCACTCGGCGTTCCCAGCGAGCTGACCCGCGCGCTGGCCGAGCAGGGCATCACCACCGCCTTCCCGATCCAGGTCGCGACGCTGCCCGATTCCTTGGCCGGACGTGACGTGCTCGGCCGCGGCCGGACCGGATCCGGCAAGACCTACGCGTTCGTCCTGCCATTGTTGACCCGGCTGTCCGCCGGCTCCCGGAGCGCCAATGGGCGCCGTATCACCGCCAAACCGGGTCGGCCACGGGCCCTCATCCTCGCCCCGACCCGCGAACTGGCAATCCAGATCGATGCGGCAATGGCCCCCTTGGCGCGGGCCTTGTCCCTGCGGACCATGACCATCTTCGGCGGCGTCGGCGCGGGCCCCCAGATCTCGGCATTGCGGGCTGGAGTCGACGTTGTCGTCGCCTGTCCCGGACGGCTGGCCGATCACATCAAGAGCGGCCACGCCAGCCTGGCCGACATCGAGATTACCGTGCTCGACGAGGCGGACCACATGGCCGATCTCGGGTTCCTGCCCGAGGTCCGCCGACTGCTCGATCAGACGCCACGCTCGGGACAGCGCCTGCTGTTCTCGGCCACCCTGGATCGCGGGGTCGACGTGCTAGTCAAGCGATTCCTGACCGATCCGGTAGTGCACAGCGTCGATTCGACTGATGCGACCCCGAGCACAATGACCCACCACGTGCTGCACATTCGCCATGACGACCGGTTAGCCGTTCTCGTCGATCTGACCGCCGCCCCGGGACGCAGCATCGTGTTCACTCGCACCAAGCAACGAGCCAAGCGCCTGACCCGTGACCTGATCGCGGCCGGGGTGCCCGCGGTGGAACTGCACGGCAACCTGGCTCAAACCGCGCGGACCCGCAACCTCACCGCGTTCGCCGACGGCACGTCACCGACGCTGGTTGCGACCGATATCGCCGCTCGCGGGATCCACGTCGATGACGTCGGCCTGGTCATCCACGCCGACCCGCCGGTGGAACACAAGGCCTACCTGCACCGATCCGGACGCACTGCTCGGGCCGGAGCTGAGGGCGTCGTCATCACCCTGATGACCGATGACCAGGTGAGCGACGTTCGTGACCTCACCCGCCGCGCCGCGATCAAGCCGGTCACCACCCGATTGCAACCGGGCCATCCGTTGCTGCAAAGTTTGGCGCCGGGCCAGCGGACGTTCGTCCAACCGCCGCCGCACGCACCCGCGGCTGAGACGAACAACCAGTCTCGTCGGCGCCCGGGCAACACCGCCCGCAACAACCCTCGCAGCAGCTCGACCGGACGCCGGGCCACCGCCCCATCAGGACGTACCAGCGCCACGTCGGGCCGGACGAGCAGTCCCCACCGCAGTGCCGGATCGTCGGCGACGCCAACCCGCAGCAGTGGTGGCGCGGCGTCGTTCTCCGCCTCGGCTCGTCCCCGCCGGCGCTCCGGACGCTGAGCCGACCAATCGGGCGCCAGATACCGTGCCCGCAGGCGATGCTTCGCTTCAATCCGTCCGCTGCGAATGGCGATGGATCGCCAGCAGTAAACCAATAGCGAGGCCTTGCGCGAACATGGAGGACCCGCCGTAGGACACGAACGGCAACGGCAGTCCGGTCACCGGCGTCAGACCAAGGTTCATCCCGATGTTCTGGAAAGTCTGAAAGCCGATCCAGCTCACCACGCCGACCGCCACCAGTCGTGAGGCACCGCGTGCGGCGGCGGCGATCCGCAGTCCGCGCCACAGGATGACGCCGAACAACCCGATGATGATCAGCGATCCTAGGAACCCGAGCTCCTCACCGGCAACCGAGAACACGAAGTCGGTTTGCTGTTCCGGGACGAAGGCCCCGTTGGTCTGGGCCCCGTGGAACAGGCCTTGACCGAACCATCCCCCGTGCGCAATCGCGATATGGGCCTGAGTGATGTTGTAGGCCACACCCTGCGGGTCGGCATTCGGATTGGTGAAGGCCGCGAACCGTGCCAACTGATATTCGGCCAGGACCCCGCCCTTGACGGCCACGGTGACGGCGATGACGGCCACAACAGCTAAGGCGATCATCCAGCGGGCCGGCACGCCGGCCGCCAACAAAATTCCGAAGGTGATCGCACACAGGACCAGGGCCGAGCCCAGGTCCGGTTGCAACATGATCATGGCCAGCGGTATCACGGCCAGCAGTAACGCCACACTCAGGTCGCTCAGCGTCGGACGTCCGATAGGTCGGCGCTGGGCAAACAGCACCGCCAACGCGACGATGAGCCCGAGCTTGGCAAATTCCGCCGGCTGGATCTCGAAGCCGCCACCGATCACGATCCAGGCATGGGCGCCGTTGATCGTCGATCCGATGGCGAACACCGCGAGCAGGCCGAGCAGGCTGGCCACGTACATGAGCGGCCCGAACAGCCGCAGCAGCCGGGAGTCGAGCCGCGAGGCGCCCCCCAGCAGCACTGCTCCCAATGCTGTGTTGAGCAGGTGCTTGGCCAAGTACGTCTGGGGGTTCTCGCCGAGATCGGCCAGCCGGCCGCGGGTCGCGGAGAAGACCAGGACCGCTCCGATCAGGCACAGCGTGAAGGCGGCCCCGATCAGGATCCAGTCATAGCCACGACGCGCCCGGGTGGCGGCGATCGCCCGTAACGGTCCCCGAATCGGAGTGATCACCGTGCTCACCTGGCCGCCACCTTCGGCAGGGTGGTCGCCGGCTGCCCCTGCGGAAGGACAGCCGGACCGTTGGCCCCGAGCATTCCCTCGAACACCTTGCGCACCATCGGAGCGGCGGCACTGGAGCCGAGCCCGGCCTGCTCGATCATCCCGACCACCACGAATCTTGCCTTGCTAGCCGGCTGTCCGGCGGCCATCGGACCCCACGAAGCGAACCAGGATGTGTCCTGCTTGCCGTACACCTCGGCCGTGCCGGTCTTGCCGCCGATCTCGGTCTTGATGGGTGAGCCGTCGAAGGCCAGTGCGCCCGACACGGCATGGCTGTTGTCGAAATGCAATGCGTCACCGAAGAACGACAGCGTCGATGCGGCCACCGGGACCTTGCGAATCACCTTCGGGGTGATCGTCTGGATCACCTTCCCGCTGCTGTCCACCACACCCCAGCCAATGCTCGGCGCATACAGGGTGCCGCCGTTGACCATCGCTGAGTAAGCCATCGCCAGCTGCAGAGGCGAAACCGTGGTTTCCCCTTGCCCGATGGCCATGTCGGCGTTGTCACCGGCCCGGTACCGCCAGCCGTCGGTGCAGTTCTCCAAGGCCAGCTGGGTCAGGTAGGCGCGAGTCGTCGGATTCGGTTCGTCGGGATAGCCCTGGCGAGCCTGCGCGCAGTACTCCGTCTTGTGGGCATTCCACCGGCTCAAACGGGTTTCGCGATCGGCGATGGTGCCACTGGCCTGCTCGTCGGCCGGCAGATCGATGCGAGGGGGCTCGGAGATCCCGAACGCCTTAGCCATGGCCTGCAGTTGTTCCTGCGGCTTCTGCTTGGCCGCGATCCGTGCCTGATCGGCGTAATACTCATTGGCCGCCGGCGCGTAGAAGAACGTGTCACAGGAGACCTGCAAAGCGAACTTGACGCTGATGGCGCTGCCGAAGGACTCCGAATCGAAGTTGGTCTTGGTCCGGCCATCGATGTTGAGCGAGCCCGGGCACGGGTACTGCCCGTCCAGCGTCATCGCCCCGGTCCGAACGTTGTCGGACAGGCTGATGAGTTTGAAGGTCGATCCGGGGGCGTACTCGCCGGCGATCGCCCGTCCGACCAGGGGGTCCTCGGCGGCTGGGTCGGTCAGCTTGCGATAGTTGGCGACCGAGATTCCACCGGTGAAAACGCTCGGGTCATAGGTGGGGTAACTGGCCGCGGCGATCACTCGCCCGGTGTGGGGATCCATCACCACCACCGCGCCCGACGGGGCGGCGTTGCCGGCTTTACGGGAGGCCGCGATCTGATCGGCGAGTGACTTCTCGGCCAGCGCCTGAACATCGGAGTCGATCGAGGTGACCAGACTGTTCCCGTTGACCGCCGGTGTCGTGCTGGCCGGGCCGACGACTTCCCCGCGGGCATCCAACTGCACCCGCTGCGTACCGTCCACCCCGCGCAGGATCGAGTCGTAGGACTCCTCCAGGCCGCTACGACCGATCGTGTCCGAGTCGAGAAGACGCGCGTTCGTCTTCTTGTCCCCGGCGCTCACGGCGCCGGTGTAACCGAGCACGTGGGCAGCCAGCGAACCACCCGGGTAGTCGGGCACGGATTCGGTCTGGACGGCTACGCCGGGAAACTGTTCGGCGTGCTCAGAGATGGCCAGGACGACCGCCGGATCGACGTCGGTCGCGACCGGAACCGGTTGATACGGCTGTCCGATCCAGCAGGGCGCCGGTACGGCGGTTCCGCACGGCGTGATCTCGCGGCGCAGATCAGCGGCAGACGTGGCGAGAATCGCGCCCAACCGGGTCAACACTGCGACCCCCTGATCAGGCAGGCGATCCAGCGCTGAGCGATCGACGGTGAGGACGTGCGTAGACCGGTTGCCGACCAGCACCCGGCCGCGCGAGTCCAGGATTTCGCCCCGGGTGGCGGTCAGAGCGATCGAACCGAGGTGGGTCAGCCCGGCCGACTGCTGAGGTTTGGATTGATCAAGGAGCTGCACGTAGGACAGCCGAGCGACCAATGTGATCAGCAGCGAGGCCAGCAGCAGGCGCAGCACCGCCAGTCGGACCGGATGGTGCGCGGTGTCAGCGAGGCGCATAACCACCGGCCATTGGCTTCACCGATACTGTCCTCGACACGGTCGCGGTGGATCGCGGGGTTCGGATGCCCTGATTTCGCAACAGCATTCGGACCGGCGGAACGACGACCAGCCCGAGCACCGCATCCACCAGCGCGATCGGAATCAGGTAGCGAACGGTGCTTGCGGCGCTGGCCGCGTGCGAACCGAGCATGGCGAACAACAGACCTACACCCAAGGACACCAGCGTGGCCAGGCCGGCGGCCAATAAGGCGACCGCGCGGGTTCGGCAACCGCGTTCGGTGGCCAGCCCCCCGACGATTCCGGCGAACAGTCCGCCCAGCATCCAGCCGAGAGCCAGCACACCGGCCGGATGGTCAGAACCCAGGTCAGCCAGCAGGCCGGTCGCAAATCCGAGACCGAGACCGATCCCGGGTCCGGCGTAGATGCCGACCACGACGACGACCAACGCCGGCAAGGACACCGGCACCGGAAACGTGAGCGGTCCGATCAGCGTCGCCTGCAGCAGAAGCACAGTGAGGACGCCGGCGATGGCCGCGGCCGTGCGCGAGGCAGTCATCAGTTGTTGTCCGGTTTCACCGCGGCTCGCGGGGAGTCTCGAGGAGTCACCAGCACGATGCCGAGCAGGTCCCCGCTGGATTGACCGGCGGCCGGCTTCACCGTGGCCGAGGTGACTCCGCCCAGGCTCTTGCTTACCTTGGTCACGACGCCGAATTCGATCCCGGCGACGAAGGTGGTCTGGCCGGCCGGGCCGGTCACCAGATGATCGCCGACCTTGACGTCGATCCCGGTGGTCGCGTTATCCGACAGCGGTAGGGCCAGCGGCGGTTGGCTGCCCGCCCCTTTGGCCAGCAGCAACTCACCCGAACGCACGTCGCGCACCCCCACGCCGGAGCTCGGATCACTGACCAGCAGTATCACCGAGGTAGTGGCATACACCGACACCACGCGGCCCACCAGAGCGAAACCGTCGGTCACCGTCTGACCCACCAGCACGTGCTCGCGGCGGCCGACGTCCACGGTGAGTGTCCGCTCGAAGCCGGCACCAGGCCCCGTCGCGATCACCCGGGCCGGCATCACCGACCAGCCACCGGCGGTGGACTGCAGCTGCAGTTGGCCCAGGCGAGCGGCGGTAGCGCGATCGGCCTGGGCCGCGGCCAGCTGACGGCGCAGGTCATTGTTCTGTTGCTCCAGCGCGGCGATCCTCGAGCGGTTGTCGGCCACGTCCGGGACACCCTGAATGAAGCGACGCACCGGTCCGATCACCGAGTCCGTCCCGCGGTACAGCGATCCCAGCGCACCGGTCGCACCCCGGTGGGCACCGGCCAGCGATGTGCCGGCGAAGTCCAGGCTGATGAACAGCAACGCGATCAAGCTCAGGGCGGCGCTGGCCTGCTGCTGCCGGCGGGTGAGCTTACGCATGCCGAAAGCGGCGGCGTTAGCGCCGGTGCCCGTCGACGACGACCTTGCGCAGTGACTCGAACTGCTCCACGACCGTCGCCGAGCCCAGCACCACCGAATCCAGCGGCCGCTCCGCGACCAGGACCGGAATCCCGATCTCATGCTGCAACCGGGCATCCAGGCCGCGGAGCAAGGCGCCGCCGCCGGTCAACACGATGCCTCGGCTCACCAGGTCACCGGCCAGTTCGGGCGGGCAGCGATCCAGCGTGCTGCGAACCGCGGCCACGATCCGGTTGATCGGCGGATTCATCGCCTGGCGAAGCTCATCGGCCGAGATGGCCACATTGCGCGGCAGGCCGGTCGCCAGGTCCCGGCCACGGATCTCCGCCCGAACCGGACCGGCAATCGGAAAGGCCGAGCCGATCGAGATCTTCAGCTCCTCCGCTGTTCGCTCACCGATCAGCATCGAGAACTCGGCCCGGATGTGATCGACGATCGCGCGATCCAGCGCATCACCGGCGACCCGCAGGCTGGTGCTGGCCACAATCCCGGCCAGGGCGATCACGGCGACTTCGGTACTACCGCCACCGATGTCGATCACCATCGATCCGGCCGCCTCGCTGACCGGGAGCCCAGCACCGATCGCGGCCGCCATCGGTTCGGAGATGATGTGCACTCGACGAGCACCAGCCGCGTACGCCGATTCACTGACCGCTCGCTGTTCGACGCTGGTGATTCCGGACGGGACGCAGACGACCACCCGCGGTCCGGCGAACGCGCGGCGGTGCAACACCTTGCGGATGAAGTAGCGCAACATCGCCGCCGTACTGTCGTAATCGGCGATGACGCCGTCCTGCAGTGGGCGAACGGTGCGGATGTGGGCGGGGGTTCGCCCAATCATGCGTCGAGCCTCGGCGCCGACAGCAACCACGGCGTTCGTGGCGACGTCGATGGCCACCACCGATGGTTCGTTCAGCATGATTCCGCGACCACGTTGGTAGACAAGGGTGTTCGCGGTTCCAAGATCCACGGCAAGATCACCACCGAGCAGGTCGCCACCGAGCAGCGACATGGGGGTGAACGCCATGGGATCTCATTACCTCATCATCAACACGGTCAACCAGTGTTACTGGTGTGAACTGATGTGATGATCGTAAGGCGGCAATTTGACTAATCGCCGCTGCGACTCGCCGCCCTCAGCGCCGGTTTGGGTGAGTGCTCGCCTGCCTAATTGGCCGGAAACCAGAGGGCAATCTCGCGCTCGGCCGATTCGACCGAGTCCGATCCGTGAACGAGATTCTGCTGAACCGGCAAACCCCAGTCCCGTCCGAAGTCACCGCGGATCGTGCCGGGCAACGCCACCGTCGGATCGGTCGCGCCGGCCATCGCCCGAAATCCTTCGACCACTCGCTGACCCTCAGCGATCACGGCGACAACCGCACCGGAAGCCATGAAGTCGACCAACGGTTGATAGAACGGCTTGCCGACATGTTCGGCGTAGTGCTCGCTCAACAACTTCTCGTCGACGGTGCGCTGCTGCAATGCCTGGATCTGGTATCCCTTGCGTTGCACCCGCGCCAGGATTTCACCGGTCAGACCGCGCGCGACTCCGTCCGGCTTGATGAGGATCAACGTTCGTTCAAGGGCGGGTGAGTTAGCTGGCTCAGTCACGCCGACACTGTATCCGCCCACCTGATCGAGTCAGACCTCACGACCCCGACCATTACGAGATCAGCATCCGCCAGCCCGACGGAGTACCGACCAGCTGATGGCGGGTGCGCAAAACGTAGTACCAGATGCCCATGAAGAACGCGACGACGACGATCAGCGCCGGAGCCAGCACCACGGTAGCCAGCAGCGCGAACTGCAGTCCCGAACCAAGCCCGATGCCCCACGGGCGGCGAAGCAGAAAACCGCTCGTCACCAGAATTACGGCCAGGGCGATGAGCACAACCGTCTTGGTGGTGTCCAGGCCGACCGAGGTTTGGGCGATCGCACGAGGCAACAACAAGACGACGAACGCCTCCAGGCACAGGATTGCCGCCAGGCCGCCCCGAGTGGCGCGATTGGCTCGTTCGGCCCGTTCTCGCTGGCGCTCGCTGGCATCGATCTCGCCATCGGCGTCACCGTTGAGGTCGTCGTCGGATGCGCTCACGAGTTGCCGGCCAACAACGTGCGGGCTTCACCGGCCGTCACCACCGACCCCGTGACCAAGACCCCGGAACCGGCCAAAACACCGTCCGAGCTGTCCTCGGCCAAGCGAACAGCCGCCTCGATGGCGTCATCTAGCCGGGTTTGCACCGATACCCGATCCGGGCCGAATACCTGCACCGCCAGGGCCGCCAGCTCGTCGGCCGGCAGCGCTCGCGGCGAAGAATTCTGAGTCGCCACAACGTGATCCAGGGCCGGTTCGAGCTCGATGAGCGAACCGCGGACGTCCTTGTCGCCCAGCATCGCCACCACACCAATGAGCTGCCGGAAGTCGAAACCGTCCCCCAGCGCCGCTACGGTAGCTCGCATCCCGGCCGGATTGTGGCTGGCGTCGACCAGCACGGTCGGAGCGGACCGCACAGGTTCCAGGCGCCCAGGGGAACGAACCGCGGCGAACGCGGCCCGAACCGTGTCGATGTCCAGCGGACCGGACTGTCCCCCGGCTCCGAAGAACGCCTCCACCGCCGCCAGCGCACAGGCCGCGTTCTGAGCCTGATAGCCACCGTGCAGGGCGATAAAGATCTGGTCGTACTCTCCGCCCAATCCCTGCAGAGTGAGCAGCTGCCCGCCGACGGCGATCTGCCGGTCCAGGACCCCGAATTCCAGCCCCTCCCGAGCGACCTGAGCCCCCACCTCCACGCTGCGCTTGAGCAGCTCCGTGGCCGCTTCGGGCGGTTGAGCGGCCAGGATCGCCGTCGACCCGGGATGAATGATCCCGGCCTTCTCGATCGCGATCTGCGCCACCGTGTCGCCGAGGTACTCCAGGTGATCCAGGGCGATCGGAGTGATCACAGCTACCGGGGCCTGCAGCACGTTGGTGGCATCCCACTGGCCACCCAACCCGACTTCGACCACCGCCACATCCACCGGCGCATCGGCGAAAACCGCGAATGCCAACCCGGTGATGGCCTCGAAGAACGTCATCGCCATCTCGGAGTCAGCATCCACCAGCTGCAGATAAGGCTCGATCTCCTCGACCGCGTCGGCGAAAATCCGGTCCGAGATCGGTTGGCCGTCCAAGCAGATCCGTTCGGTGATGCTGGCCAGATGCGGACTGGTGTACCGGCCGGTCCGCAGCCCGAAGCCACGCAGCAACTCATCGATCATGCGAGCCGTCGACGTCTTGCCGTTGGTCCCGGTCAGATGGATGGAGCGGTAGGACTGCTGAGGCTGACCGAGCAGATCCATCAACCGTTCGATCCGGTCACGTGACGGGCTGATCTTCGACTCGCCCCAGCGGGCGAGCAACGTCTGCTCGGCCGCGACGCGTCGAGCAAGATCAAGCTGGGCTGAGGTCATCGCAGAGCGCTCCTAAGCCGGGGGAAGGGCCGCGAGGGAGGCCGACACCCGCTGGATGTCAGCGGCCGCGGTGGCATTGCGGGCTCGGATGCTGTCGACCACCTCCGGCTTGGCATTGGCCAGGAAGCCGGCGTTGGCCAGCTTCCGACCGGTTTGCTCGAGCTCCTTCTCGGCCACGGTGAGTTCGCGGGCCAGCCGGCTACGCTCGGCGCCGACGTCGACCGCCGTCGACAGGTCGAGATCGATGGTGATCCCGCCGGCCGTGGTGATCGACGCGGTCGCGGTGAAGCCCGGTTCCGGTTCGATGAGCCGGACCAGCGAGCGCACCTCCCGCTCATGGGCCATCGGCGCCTGATCAATCGAGCTGAACCGCGCGGGAATCTGGGCCGACGGCTTGACGCCTTGGTCACTGCGAAAGCGCCGGACCTCGACGATCAGGGCTTGGACGGCCTCGATGGACCGTTCAGCCGCATCATCGATTCGTTGCGGGTTCACCACCGGCCAGGCGGCGATCACGATCGATTCCTGGCCGGTCAGTTCCGTCCACAGGGCTTCGGTGACGAACGGCGTGAACGGATGCAGCAATCGCAGCACGCTGTCCAGTACCTCGCCGAGGACCCGCCGGGTGGTGGCGGCGCCTTCTGGAGTTGCCAACGACACTTTGGCCAGCTCCAGATACCAGTCACAGACCTCGTCCCAGGCGAAGTGGTAGAGGGCGTCGGCGATCTTGGCGTATTCGAAGCGGCTGTACAAATTTTCCACCACATCGATGACGCGGTTCAGCCGCGAGATAATCCAGGCGTCGGCCCCGGTGAGCTCGGCCGGCAGCTCACCCTCGACGGTGGCCCCATTCAGCAGGGCGAAGCGGGTGGCATTCCACAGCTTGTTGCAGAAATTGCGGGCACTGGCGACGTTGTCTTCACCGATCGGGACGTCGGTACCCGGATTCGCGCCCCAGGCCAAGGCAAAGCGCATCGCGTCCACGCCGTAGCTATCCATCCATAACGTGGGATCGACGACGTTACCGCGAGACTTGGACATCTTCTTGCCGAACTGGTCACGGACCATGCCGTGCAAGGCGATCGTGCGAAACGGAGGTTCACCGTCCATCGCGTACAGCCCGAACATCATCATCCGCACGACCCAGAAAAACAGGATGTCGTAGCCGGTGACCAACACCGACGTCGGGTAATACTTCGCCAAGTCGGGAGTGCGCTCGGGCCAGCCCATGGTCGAGAACGGCCACAGCCCCGATGAGAACCAAGTGTCCAGAACATCCTCGTCCTGGATCCAACCGGGCGGGGGCTGTTCGTCCGGACCCAGACACACCATCTGCGCACCGTCGGGGGAATACCACACCGGAATGCGGTGGCCCCACCACAATTGCCGGCTGATGCACCAGTCATGCAGGTTGTCGGTCCACGCGAGGTAGCGCTCAGTCAGCTCGGGAGGACTGATCGCCACCGAAGCATCGCGCACCGCATCCCCGGCGGCCTGGGCCAGCGGCTCGACCCGGATGAACCACTGCAGCGACAGCCGCGGCTCGATCGGTTCCTTGGAACGCTCGGAGTGCCCGACCGAATGCAGATAAGGCCGTTTCTCGGCCACGATCCGGCCCTGCTCGCGCAGCTTCTCGCGAATCGCGACCCGAGCCTGGAAGCGGTCCATCCCGTCGAACTCCGTTGCGCTGCCGGCGATCCGTCCGGTCTCGTCCATGATCGTGGGCATCGGCAGACCCAAGCGCTGACCGATCGCAAAGTCGTTCGGATCGTGGGCCGGGGTCACCTTCACCGCACCCGTTCCGAAAGCCGGATCGACGTGGGAGTCGGCCAGAATCGGAATCATCCGTCCGGTCAAAGGCAACTCGACCTCGGTACCGATCAGGCCGCGGTAGCGCTCATCATCGGGATGCACAACCACCGCGGTGTCACCGAGCATGGTCTCCACCCGAGTCGTCGCGACCACGATGTGCGGCTCGTCGTCAGACAGACTGCCGTAGCGAATCGACACCAGCTCACCCTCGACATCCTCGTGGATGACCTCGGCATCAGAGAGCACAGAGCGAAGATCCGGTGACCAGTTGACGAGCCGCTCCGCCCGATAGATCAGACCGTCGTCGTAGAGCCGTTTGAACATCGTCTGCACCGAACGCGACAGACCCTCATCCATGGTGAACCGCTCGCGGCTCCAGTCCACGCTGTCGCCCAGCCGCCGCATCTGGCTCAGGATCGCGCCGCCGTGCTCGGCCTTCCACTCCCAGACCCGCTCGACAAAGGCTTCACGGCCCAGCGACCGACGATCGACGCCTTCGGTGGCGAGTTGGCGTTCCACCAGGGCGTGCACGGCGATGCTCGCGTGATCCATCCCGGGCAACCACAGGGTGTCGTAGCCCTGCATCCGGGCCCGCCGGACCAGTGAGTCGATCAACACGTGCTCGAAGGCGTGACCGATGTGCAGGCTGCCGGTCACATTGGGCGGCGGGATCACGATCGCGAAGGGGGGCTTGTCGGACTCGACGTCGGCGGTGAAATATCCCCGCTCGACCCACCGCTGATACAACGGCCCCTCGACCGATGCCGGTGCGTACTGCGTCGGCAGGTCAGTCCTCGGGCGCGAAGCGGTGTCAGTCACGCCCTTATGTTACGGACGGTCTGGGCCGAGCCGACTGAGGGACCATCGCGCAAAGGGGCATCAAGGATCGTAGGGAGCGGCCTCGGTCGGGACGACGGACAGCCCGATCCGGATCCGGCGGGTGTGGCTGGGGCCGGCGGCCGGATCGCGTCGCTCGTAGCGTTCGATGACCTCGCGCAGCTGGGCTGAGAGATCCTTGACCTCGGCCTCGGTCAACCAGAAAGCGGAACTCGAAACCGACAGCACATCGTCCCAGCCGTCCTGCGCTCGATCCGAGCGGGCGATCCAGTTCAACGCTTCCGTGCGTTGCCGGTCGAGCATCCGGCTGATCAAGGTGGACTCCCCCGCGGCCGAGGCCAGCGGCTCGTCGGACTCGACCCGCAATGATGACCCGGCTGCCTCCCACGGGCGTTCGCGGCCGTCCTCGGAGGCTTCAGAGCGCCGGATGATGCCCCACCTCTGCAGCGCCCGCAGGTGGTAGCTCATGGCGCTGGCCGACAATCCGGCGATGTCTGCACATTCGGTGGCCGTGAGCTTGCGGCCGGAGAAGAATTCGTCGATGACCGCGAGCCGAGCCGGGTGGGCCAACGCCTTGATTGCCCGGGGATCGCTCAGCACGACCGGCCCCATTGGGCGTGACCTGACCATGTTCTTAGCGTAAAGCGAACATGGCGAACAAGTCACGGTTATCGGCCGGTGCGGTACAGCAAGCCGATCAATTCCCCGAGCAGGTCGTCAGGATCTCGAGCCAGACCGTGCTGGCCGAACCAGGTGCACACGTTTACGCAGTCGCGACGAAGAAAATCAGCACCGTTGGGATTGCTCACCACGTCCACGACCTGAGGCAGGTCGATGAGCACGATCCGGCCGCAATCCACCAGCAGGTTGTAGGCCGACAGGTCGCCGTGGGCGAAGCCGTGGGCGGCCAAGCCCCGCATCGACGCCACGACCTGCTCGAAGTAGTCGGCCAGTACCTCCGGTTCGGCTCGGAGCTGAGCCAACCGGGGCGCGGCCACAGCACCATGCGGCCCGACCGAGCCGATGAACTCCATCAAGATCTCGGTGCCGTCGACCTGCACCGGATACGGCACCGGTATGCCAGCCGCCCACAGCTGTGACAGGGCGGCGAACTCGGCGGCCGCCCACTGCCCGGCAATGGCTTTTAGACCGTAGTCAGTGCGATTCTCGATGGCTCGTTGATCGCGGCTTCGCCGCACGGTTCGACCCTGCAGATAACTGGAATCACGATGGAAATTGCGGTGTTCGCGACCGCGATACCGCTTGGCGGCCAGGAAGGACACCTGATCGGGTTCACCGGCAACGGCGCGTTCGAGAAGGAAGACATCAGCTTCCTTGCCGGTCTTGAGGATCCCCAACTCGGTGTCGATCGCCGCGTCGGAGGTGATGACCCACGACGGGCGGGGTTGCGGGCCGTGCGCCCCTTTGACGACCGAAGACCAGGTCGACCAGCGCTGGCCGTCGCCGGGATCCTTGAAATATTGAAACGGGAATTCCGAAAATGACACGATTGATTGGCTCCTCGAAAGTCGAGGCAGCCGGTGTCAGTTGATCAGCGAGCAGCCTCGAAAGCGACTGGGACGGCGCAGCGTCCCGCAATGGCGGTAGACATTTCGACGCCTCCCTCGCTGGTTGGACCTTGTACTGTTCAGCCCGCGCCGGCCGTGAATCGCTGGGCCGTGAATCGCTGGGCTGTAACTACTGTGCGCCGCACGGATCGGGCGGCGCAACCGATTTATGCGGACTTCTCGCGTGGCGCCTCAGGCGGTTCCTCGCGTGGTACCAAGGTCGGATAGACGTGCTCGAGCACCGTCTCGGAAGTGATCACGACCTTGGCAACGTCCTCGCGGGAAGGCACCTCGTACATGACCGAGAGCAACACTTCTTCCATGATGGCGCGCAGTCCCCGAGCTCCGGTACCCCGCTTGACCGCCTGATCGGCAATCGCTTCCAGGGCATCGTTGCTGAATTCCAGCTCGACGCCGTCCAGCTCAAAGAGCCGCGCGTACTGCTTGACGAGTGCGTTCTTCGGTTCGGTCAGGATTTCGATCAGGGCATGGCGATCCAGCGGACGGACGGTCGTAATCACCGGCAACCGGCCGATGAACTCGGGAATCAGCCCGAACTTCATCAGGTCCTCGGGCATGACTTCACCGAAGATGTCGCGCGATTCCTGCTCGAACTTGGTCTTCAGCTCGGCGCCGAAGCCGAGTCCCTTCTTACCGACCCGGGACTCGATGATCCGGTCCAGACCGGCAAATGCTCCGCCGACGATGAACAGGACGTTCGTGGTGTCGATCTGGATGAATTCCTGATGAGGATGCTTGCGGCCACCCTGGGGCGGCACGGCGGCCGAGGTCCCTTCGAGGATCTTCAGCAGAGCCTGCTGCACGCCCTCACCGGAGACATCGCGGGTGATCGACGGGTTCTCAGCCTTGCGGGCGATCTTGTCGACCTCATCGATGTAGATGATGCCCGTCTCGGCGCGCTTGACATCGTAATCGGCGGCCTGAATCAGCTTGAGGAGAATGTTCTCGACGTCCTCGCCGACATAACCGGCCTCGGTCAGCGCGGTGGCGTCAGCGATGGCGAATGGGACGTTGAGCATCCGCGCGAGCGTCTGGGCCAGCAGCGTCTTGCCGGATCCGGTCGGCCCCAGCAGCAGGATGTTGGACTTGGCCAATTCCACCGAGGAATCCGAGCGCTTGCCCGAGGTTTCACCGCCGGCCTGAACCCGCTTGTAGTGGTTGTAGACGGCGACGGCCAGGGTCCGCTTGGCATCGTCCTGCCCGACGACGTAGGAGTTCAGGAACTCACGAATCTCAGTCGGCTTGGGCAGCTCGTCGAAACTGAACTCAGTGTTCTCCGACAGCTCCTCTTCGATGATCTCGTTGCACAAATCGATGCATTCGTCACATATGTACACACCGGGGCCAGCGATCAGCTTCTTGACCTGCTTCTGACTCTTTCCACAGAAAGAGCATTTCAGCAGGTCACCACCGTCACCTACACGCGCCACCCGATGCGTCCCCTCTTGTAGCAGCACTCGTACGCAGCACTGCGGCTAGCTGTGTTCTTGCACCTTCTGTCAAGCGATGGACCGAAACGCTACCGCCTAGGAGCGGATAAGTCGCTCCTTTAGCCTCGCGCACTCCCCGTGTCTGTGACGGATGAGTTCACTGTGGCTGACCGACCGGCTCCCCGGACCTATTGTGCGTCAGTCGTTGACCAACTTGCGAGTCGTGATAACAGCATCCACGATCCCATAATCCTTCGCCTGTTCAGCGGTCAAAATGCGGTCGCGTTCGATATCCAGCTTGATCTGTTCCTCGGTCTGGCCGGTGTGTCGAGCCAGAATCTGCTCCAGCAAGCCCCTCATCCGCATGATCTCGTTGGCCTGGATCTCCAGATCTGTGACCTGACCCTGGCCTTCACCCGAAGGCTGATGGATCAGAATGCGTGAGTGCTCGAGAGCGAATCGCTTGCCCTTGGTTCCCGCTGCCAGCAGGACCGCCGCGGCCGAGGCTGCCTGGCCCATGCAGTAGGTCTGGATCTCGGGACGGACGTAGCTCATGGTGTCGTAGATCGCCGTCAAGGCGGTGAACGAGCCACCCGGGGAGTTGATGTAGATGAGGATGTCGCGGTCTGGATCGGTCGACTCGAGGCAGATCAGCTGGGCAATGACGTCGTTGGCCACCACGTCATCGATCGGCGCGCCCAGGAAGATGATGCGCTCCTCGAACAGCTTGTTGTACGGATTGGATTCCTTCATGCCGTAGTTCGTGCGTTCGATGAACGACGGCAGGACGTAGCGACTGGTCGGCTGGCTCATGTCTGGTTCTCCTCTTAAGCCGGTGTCTTGCCGTTGCTGAGATGCGCGACTCTATTGACCACATGATCGACGAAGCCGTATTCCTTGGCCTGTGGCGCGGTGAACCAGCGGTCTCGCTCGGAGTCCATCTGGATCTGTTCCACTGTCTGGCCCGTGTGCTCGGCGATCAACTTGGCCATTTCGGACTTCGTGAGCTTGAACTGCTCGGCCTGGATCGCGATATCGGAGGCGGTACCTCCGATACCGGCGGAGGGCTGATGCATCATGATGCGCGCGTGCGGCAGGGCATAACGCTTGCCGGGGGCGCCGGCCGAGAGCAGGAACTGTCCCATCGAAGCGGCCAAGCCCAACGCGTAGGTGGCCACATCGCAGTCGATGAGCTGCATGGTGTCGAAGATGGCCATGCCGGCCGTGACCGATCCGCCGGGTGAGTTGATGTACAGCGCGATGTCGCGGCTGTTGTCCTCGGCGGACAGCAACAGCAACTGGGCGCAAATCTGGTTGGCGATGTCGTCGTCCACGACCTGGCCGAGGAAGATGATCCGCTCCCGAAGCAGCCGGTCATAGACCGAGTCGTTCAGGTTCATCCCCGCGCCCGGGCTGCGGGCAGAGAGGCCGTCAGAGATCATGCGTATCGGCTGAGCGTCGAAGCGGCTCACGGGCGTTCCTTCCTCGTTGGTCTTCTTCGACCCTAACGGCACGGGCGGGCCTGGGACTCCCCAGACCCGCCCGCGTTCGCTCAGGGCGTGAAACCGTGTCAGTTCGTGCTCTTCTCGGCCTCGTTTTCGGACATTTCGCCAGCTTCATCCGCATCATCGGCGTCCTCATCGTCGACCTCGATGAAGTCACCGTCCAAGTCGTCGTCCAAGTCGTCGTCCAAGTCGCCATCGTCCAGCCGGTCCAGGCTGGCCTGGCCTTCGGGAGTGGACAGAGCGCTCAGGTCCACCTTGTTGCCGGAGCTGTCAGTCACCGTCGCCGCTTCCAGAACGGTGGCCAGCGCCTTGTTTCGCCGCACGTCGGCAACCAGCGCCGCAATGTTTCCGGCCTGCACGATCTGGTCGGCGAATTCTTGCGGACCCATGCCGTAACGCTGGGCCTGCCGCACTATGTACTCGGTCAACTCGGCATCAGAGACCGACACGGCTTCGGCGTCTGCGATCGAGTCGAGAATGAACTGGGTCTTCACCGACCGCTCAGCTATCTCCCGCAACTCAGCTGTGAACTCGTCCTTGGTCTTGCCTTCGGCCTCCAGGTACTTTTCGAACGCCGCGTCATCGTGGCCCAGCTGATGCACGACGTCGTGCTCGCGCCAGTCGATCTCGGCCTGTACCGAGGACTCCGGCAGCGGCACCTCGGTCGAATCGACCAGCACCTCCAGCACCTTGTCGCGCGCCTCGGCCCCCTGACCCAGAGCCTTGGCCCGCCCCAACCGCTCCTGGATATCAGCGCGCAGCTCGTCCACGGAATCGAATTCGGAGGCCAACTGAGCGAAGTCATCGTCGATGGGCGGCAGCTCGCGTTCCTTCACCGAGTTGATGACCACCACGATCTCAGCGTCCTCACCGGCGTGTTCGCCGTAGGACAGAGCCGAGGGGAACGTTGCCGTGTCACCGGCTGCCTTGCCGAGTATTGCCTCGTCCAGTCCGTCGACGAGGTTGTTGGTTCCGACCTCATAGGACAGGTTGGTGGCCGTTCCGCCGTCGACCTCGACGCCGTCGATGCGAGCCGAGAGGTCGATGGAGACGAAATCACCGCTTTGCACGGCCCGTTCCACCGCGTTCAAGGTTCCGAACCGCTCGCGCAGCGCCTGGACCTGCTGGTCGACGTCCTCGTCACTGACCGCGACGTCCTCGACGGTGACGTTCAACCCCTCGTAGGCCGGCACCGTGATGTCAGGACGCACGTCGACCTCGGCCGTGAACGCCAGCGAGTCGTTGTCCTCAAGCTTGGTGACCTCTATGTCGGGCTGGCCGAGAGCCTTGACTCCGGTCTCGCGGACCGCGTCGGAGTAGACCCGGGGCAACGCCTTGTTGATCGCTTCCTCCAGGACAGCCGCCCGTCCGACCCGCTGGTCGATGATGCGAGCGGGCACCTTGCCGGGCCGGAAGCCCGGGACCCGAACCTGGGATCCGATCGCCTTGTAGGCCTCATCCAGGTTGGTCTTCAGCTCGTCAAAAGGCACCTCGACCGCAAGCTTTACGCGCGTCGGGCTGAGGTTCTCAACGGTGCTCTTCACGGTGTGCTCTGCGCTCCTTGCACGGTGTTTCGCGTCGCCGACCGCGGCTGCGGACGACTGGTACTCGATCTTTATTTGTCGGGGTGACAGGATTTGAACCTGCGACCCTCCGCTCCCAAAGCGGATGCGCTACCAAGCTGCGCTACACCCCGGTTTGGGAAAAGCTGGTACGGCACCCTCACCAACGGGCAAGTGTACGGGTGGCCGGACGTGGTTCGTCACACGCTAGGCTGTACCGGCACCTCAAGCACATTTCGAGGCGCGCGGGCGTAGCTCAATGGCAGAGTCTCAGTCTTCCAAACTGATTGTGCGGGTTCGATTCCCGTCGCCCGCTCAGATTGGCGGAAGGCCCCGGCGCTAAGTTGGCCGGGTGAAGCGCCTCGTCCACGACATCGGGTCGTTGGGAACAAGTCGGCGCATCGCACGGGTCGATCTACCCGGGCGGATCGGGGTTGGCCGGCAGCCAGGAGCACCTGGCGATTCTGGAGCAGGCCGCAGCTCTGATAGAAATCGGTCCACCGCCATCAGAGGGAAATGAAGACAAATGAGTAGTCAGGTCGATCATCGCCATGCCCACGACCGCGACCGGTTCTCCGACGTGCTGGCCGGCAACCAAGATTTCGCCGCCAGCTACCAGTCGGCCGGCTTGTTGGGGCGCGCTGCCCGCGGACTGGCCATTGTGACCTGCATGGACTCCAGAATCGATCCGCTGGCGATGACCGGACTGGCCAAGGGTGACGCCAAGATTCTTCGCAACGCCGGAGCCCGGGTGACCGACGACGTGCTGCGCACCCTGGTCCTCGCCAGTCACCTACTGTCCGTGGACCGGGTGATGGTCGTCGCCCACACCGACTGTCGGATGACCAAGGTCACCGACGACGAGATTCACGCCGCGATCGACCAGGATTCAGGAATCGACACCCGTAGCCTGGACTTCGGCGCCATCGCCGATCAGCACGAGGTCCTCGTTCGAGATGTCCAGCGCATCCGCAGTTCTCCGTACCTCGCTCCGAATATCGCCGTGGTCGGCTGTGTCTATGACCTGAGCACCGGACTGATCGAGGTCGTCACTACCTGATCGCGTCAGCGCTGGGTGCCACGTGATCCGGCGCCGGGGCGGGCACCGTTTCGGCGGCCACCGTTTCGGCCGGCACCGTTTCCGATGGCGGCGTTAGCGCGGGCTCGGGGTTGCGGCGAATCGTGACGACCGTCCGGTCGTCATCACGCTTGGACGGCACCTCACTGATCAGGTGCCGTGACATCTCGGGCCATTCATGAGCGCCCGTGGCCGCTGCGGTGGCGGCCAGGCGTTCCACGACTTCTTGCAGGCGTCGCGTGCCGACGTCGATGTCACGGGTTCGGTCCTCGACGACTCCGTCGGTGTAGAGGAACAACGCATCGCCCGGCGCAAGGATGTACTCGTCGACGACATCACCGAGCTCCGGCAGAACACCTAGGACGGTGCCGGTGGCCGGTGAACTGCGCCACGGCGGTGTCTCGCAGGGCTGGTAGTGAATGGCCGGCGGGTGGCCGGCGGTCCGGATGCTGTAACGACCGGTATCCAGGTCCAGCGTGAGGTAGATCGCGGTGGCAAAACCCAGCGACCACTGCTGGCGGTTGAGGTAGTCGTTGGCGGCCGGCAGGAAATCCGCCGGATCGACGGAGCCCAGAAGCCCTCCGACAGCGCCGGAGAACAGCAGCGCACGGGGGGCGGCCGCAATGCCACTGCCCGAGACATCCACAACGGCCAGATGTAGGACGTTGCTGGTCCCGTCCTGGATCAGCCGGTTGGAGACAAAATCACCGGCGATAGCCGCTCCGTCGGCCGGTCTCTGCTCGATGTCGATCGTCCAGCCGGGCGGAATTTCGGGCAACTGAGCCTGCACGAGAAGCCGATCGCGAATAAGCCCGATCACGGTCTCCGCACTGACCTGGCGCAGTCCCAGCCGATCTCGGCGGGCCGCCTGGATGACCATCACGGTCAGGACCACAATCACCATCAGCAAACCGGACGTGGATAGCTGGTCCTGACTCAAACCGTTGACGGCAAACACTGCGCTCAGCGCCAGCACAACCGCGATGACCACGATCAACATGAACCGGAAGGCCAGAATCAGAGAAGACAGGACGCCGACCACGATGACGACGCTGGCGATTTTGATCTGCCGGTTGTCAGTCGCTATGGAACCGGCCGTCCCCGCGGCCAACGCGACCAACGCGGTCGCAAGCGCCGCCCACTCGCTAGGACGCTGGCGCCGAGCGAGCATTCGTTGAACCACTCGGTTCAGGTCGGTTCCACTCATTTGAGCTATAACGTTACCGGCGAGAGGTGGTATTAGTGAGCGAATCCGAGCCGCTGCGTCGCACGGTCCGTCGCCGCCGCCGGAACAAGCAGCGGCCCACGACGGGCGCTCCGAGCACGGGCAGCGCTACGGACAGCCCGACGTCGGACGAGCCGCTCGAACGGGATCGGTCGCCGTCCTCGACCCCCGCGGTATCCGATGACCCGGCAATGTCACCCACCAAATCGATCCCCGGTTCGCTGCCATCGTCGAGGCGAGGATCCGGACCTCGCGACAACGACCGGGCCTGGCGTGACCTCGTGGGCAGCTCGCCCTCCCAGATCGGAGTCAGCGGATCCATGCGGGCCCGTGACGTGGCCCGGCCGACCGAACAAGATTTAGCGGCGGCTGAATCAGAGCTCGCCATCGTCCGGCGTCAATGGCACCCACCGGAGCAGGACCGGTAGGCGCACAGCGAACAGGCCGCCTCAGTTCGGAATTGTGCCCTCGGCCTCATAGGCGCTGACCATATCGATGCGGCGCTGATGACGCGGGTCATGAGAGAACGGCGTGGACACGAATGCGTCCGCGATCGCCAAGGCTTCTGCGGCCGGGTGCATCCGGGCGCCGATCCCGATCAGATTGGCGTCGTTATGCTCGCGAGCCAGTTGGGCCGTGGGCAGGTCATAGGCCAACGCACACCGGACTCCCGCCACCTTGTTGGCGGCAATCTGCTCGCCGTTGCCCGAGCCACCCATCACGATTCCGAGACTGCCCGGATCAGCGACCACCCGTTGGGCGGTCCGCAGGCAGAACGGCGGGTAGTCATCGGCCGGATCGTATTCAGCCGGCCCACAATCGATCACCTCGTGGCCAGAGGCGCGCAGGTGGGTAGCGAGGGAAGTCTTCAGCTCGAATCCAGCGTGGTCGCTTCCGAGGTAAACGCGCATGGGCCGATGATGGCAGACGGCGGTCAGCCCCCCGGAGCGAAGGTGAAGTTGCCCTCCTCATCGCGGCCCAGAGCGTGCACCGCCACGACCGCAGAAACGGGAATGGGTCCGTAGACGTGCGGAAACTCCTGCCCCATCCCGTACAGATCCTCCAGAACTACCGGCTGGGACAACTCCTGCGGCAGGACCTCGATGACCATGAGATCCACGCTGTCCCGGAATCTCGTGTTAGCTGTCCCAGCCAGCTGATCAATCAGCGAGAAATGGACGAAGCCTTCCGTCCGCAATGATTCTGGGGCATAGGAACCGGCCGCCTGGGCTGCGCGCCACTGCTCGCTGGTCAGGAGATGAAATATGCCGGCCACGTTGACTCGCCGCCGCGGATCAATCGAACCGAGGTGGCTCGGTCCGGCTGCGCTTGAGCTCGAAGAAATACGGGTAGCTGGCCAGGAGCCGAGCTCCGTCCCAGACCGTGAGGGCATCCTCGCCCCGAGGAATGCGGGTGAGCACCGGCCCGAAGAAGGCGACCCCGTCGACGTGTAGCACCGGGGTTCCGACATCCATACCCACCGCGTCCATGCCCGCGTGATGGGACTTACGCAGGGTGTCGTCATATTCGTCGGAATCGGCCACGTCGGCTAGTGATTCGGGCAGCCCGACCTCGAGCAGGGCCTCGATGATCGTGGCGCGGTCAAGCTCACGTCCCTGGTCGTGGCGGCGCGTCCCCAGCGCGGTGTAAAGGTCTCGCAGAACGGCCGAGCCGGCGTGCTGCTCGGCGGCGACGGCGACCCGAACCGGCCCCCAGGCCTTCTTCATGACGTCCTGATATTTCTGCTCCATATCCCGGCCTTCATTGAGCACCGCGAGCGACATCACGTGAAATTCCAGTTCAAGATCACGGTGTTTCTCAACCTCAAGGATCCAGCGGGATGTGACCCACGCGAACGGACAAGCCGGGTCGAACCAGAAGTCGACCTTCGCGCGTGAATTCTCGGTAGCAGACACCATCAGCTCCACCTAGTCTCGTCGGAAGAATGTGAAAGACTCGCTTCCCATAGTGCGAAACAACCTTCGAAGGAGCGGCATTCCGTGACTGAGCGACTCACTGACGCGCTCGGCGCGTCAAGTCCTGATTTCGTCCGGCTGGACGCCAATACGGTGCGAGTTCCCAACCTCACCCGAGACGATGCGCGGCTGCGGGCCGAACTGCTCCGCCTCGATTCCTACGATGTGCAGCTCGACCTGACCGGACCGGACGGCGGCCCCAGCGAACACACATTCCGGTCCCGGACCACGGTCACCTTCGAGGCCACCCACGCCGGTGCATCCACCTTCATCGATGTCATCGCCGAGCGGTTCCGGGAGGTCACACTCAACGGGTCACCGGTCGACGTAGCCAACTACGACCCGGCCGACGGCATCGTGCTGCCTGACCTGAGCGAACACAACGTCCTGGTAGTGGATGCGGACCTGCTGTACACGACGATCGGGCAAGGGCTGCACCGCTTCGTCGACCCGGTGGACAAAGAGGTCTACCTCTACAGCCAGTTCGAAACCACCGACGCCAAGCGGATGTTCGCCTGCTTCGACCAGCCCGACATTAAAGCCACTTTCACCCTGCGGGTCACCGCTCCGTCCCACTGGACAGTCGTGTCCAACGGCGCGGTAGAGATGGTCGAGGACGACGAGGAAACCAAGACCGTTCACTTCCGAACCACTCCGCGTCTGAGCACCTATCTGGCCGCGTTGGTCGCCGGGCCGTATCACGAAGTTCGCGACCACCACGACGGAATCGACCTCGGACTGTTCTGCCGCGCATCACTGTCGCAGTACCTGGATTCCGACGACATCTTCACGGTCACCAAGCAAGGATTCGACTGGTATCACAGCAAGTTCGGGGTGCGATACGCCTTCGGCAAGTACGACCAGCTCTTCGTTCCCGAATTCAACGCCGGCGCCATGGAGAACCCGGGCTGCGTGACCTTCCTCGAGGACTACATCTTCCGCAGCCGGGTCACCGACGCCCGCTACGAACGGCGCGCCGGCACCGTGCTGCATGAGATGGCCCACATGTGGTTCGGTGACCTGGTCACGATGCGGTGGTTCGACGATCTGTGGCTCAACGAATCGTTTGCTGATTGGGCCGGCACCCAGTCACAGTCCGAGGCCACTCGGTGGAACACGGCCTGGACAACCTTCGCCAACGTCGACAAGACGTGGGCATCCCGCCAGGACCAACTGCCCTCCACACACCCGATTGCCTGCGACATCCCGGACGCCGAAGCGGTGGAAGTGAACTTCGACGGCATCACCTACGCCAAGGGAGCCAGCGTCCTCAAGCAGCTGGTCGCCTACGTCGGTGAAGAGCCGTTCTTTGCCGGCGTGCGGCAGTACTTCGCCGACAACGCCTACGGCAACACCACCCTGGCCGAGTTTCTCGCGGCCCTCAATGCATCCTCAGGACGCGAGCTGTCCGAGTGGGCGAAGGTCTGGCTCGAAACCAGCGGCATGAACACGGTCGCCCCGTCCTACGAGGTAGACGAGAACGATCGATTTACCGCGTTTGCGGTGACGCAGGCCGCGCCCCGAGTCACCGCGAAGGACAATGTGCTGCGGCCGCATCGGCTGGCGATCGGCCTCTATTCCTATGATGATTCACGTGCTCTAGTTCGCACGCAGCGGATCGAGCTCGACCTCGATGGTGAGAGAACCGACATACCGGCCCTGGTCGGGGTACGCCGCCCGGACCTGGTCCTGGTCAATGACGACGATTTGACGTATTGCAAGCTGCGCCTGGACGATCACAGCCTGGCCACGCTGCGCACGGGCGGATTGGCGGCACTGACCGAGTCTTTGCCTCGGACATTGTGCTGGTCGGCGGCCTGGGACATGGTGCGCGACGGCGAATTGGCTACCCGTGACTACCTCGATCTGGTGGTGACCGGCGCACCGGCCGAATCACAGATTGGTGTTGTGCAGGCAGTCAATCGGCAGTTGCTGCGCGCTCTGGAAATCTACGCGGACCCAGCCGTTGCCGATGAGGGTCGGGTCCGTTTCGCCGACGCCGCCATTGCGGCACTGCGAGCGGCTGAACCCGGATCGGATCATCAGTTGGCCTGGATGCATGCGGTCCTCGGCGCCGCGGCAACCGACGAGCAGACCACGTTCATTGTCGAAATTTTGGCCGGCCAACAAGTACTCGATGGACTTGCTCTGGACACCGACCTGCGGTGGGCAATCGTGCAAGCCCTGGTCGCCCGTGGGGTTCTGGACGAGGCGGCAATCGCCGAGGAGATGCTGCGGGACCAGACGGCCGCGGGCGAACGTGCCGCCGCGACGGCTCGGGCGCTGATCCCTACCGCGGAGGCCAAAGCCAAGGCGTGGAACTCCTTGTTCAACGATGACACTCTGAGCAACGCGGTGATGCGGGCGACAATGCTCGGCTTTTCGCACCCGCTGCAGAGTGAGTTGCTACAGCCATTCGTCGAGCAATACTTCGCGGCCGCTAAAGACGTCTGGCAACGCCGCACATCCGAAATCGCTCAGGACTTGATCATCGGATTGTTTCCTTCCTGGTCCTCGGCGATCACCGATCAGACGGTCGCTTTGGCGGATGAGTTTCTGGCCGACAGCTCATTGCCTTCAGCCTTGCGCCGACTGGTGTCTGAAGGACGGGCAGACGTACAGCGCGCGTTGTACGCACGAATCACTGATTCGGGCGCCGGCTCGATAACTGCATGATGCGGCTGGTCGGCAAACCCGAGTACCGAACGCGCCGGTCTCACCATCGTCGAGGTGGTTGGTTGTAGTAGGTGCGACCCGACGGGCTCGTCCAGGTCACCGTCCGATCGCTGTTCTGCTGGTAGGTCCAGCCGGTTTGGTGTTTCAGTCGATGATGCCGTCGGCAGAGCGGTGCGAGATTGTCAGGATTGGTTCCGCCCTGGGGGAAGGGCACTGTGTGGTCGAGGTCGCTTTGCTGGGCCGGTCGATCGCAAGTCGGAAAGACGCAGGTCCCGTGGCGAGCGATGACCAATTCGGCCAGCGGCTTCGGCGGCCGATATCGGGTCCTGCCGTAGTCCAAAGCCATTCCGGTCAGTGGATCGGTTACCAATCGGCGCCAGGTGCCGGACTCGTCAGCCGCAATCTGTCGGGCATGTTCGGCGGTGATTGGCCCATAGCCGTCGAGCCAACCGGATGCCGACGATAGCCCGGTCAGTACGTCCAGATCTACGGTCACTGTCACAACCGGATGCAGCTTCACCGGCGATTCGCCCGCGTCCGATGCACCCTCAGACGATGCACCCGCGTCCGATGCACGCTCAGACGATGCACCCGCGTCCGATGCACGCTCGGACGATGCACCGCCCGACGGGGCCGCATCAATGGTGTTCAGGATCGCCGCCACTACGAGGTCCGCTCGCCGCTGGTCGACGGTCGAGCCATCGAGGTGACGGGAATTCTTCGTGAGCACGCGGTAGCAGGCGAGGGCTTGCTCAGCCGGTAGCAGGGCCGTCAACCACGACATTCCGTCGCCGGCGTCAACGACGCGAACGCATCGATCGCTGACAGCGCGCTGATGCCGAGCCTCGATGGTGGCGGAGTCGAGCCGGATCACTGCCCGTCTGACCCGGTCACTTACCTGCCGGACCGACAGCCCAGCGACTTTGGGCAGGACCTCATCCTCAAAGACGGGTAAAAGGTCATCGGCCACGGCATACGACCCGCGGGTGATGATGCTTGCTTTCGGACCGGACAACTCTCCATCGAGTAGGGCACGCAGGGTGGCCGGTAACCGATCGACGAGCTGCTGGGCGTCCTTCAACCGGGCTTGAGCGGTGGCTGGCGCGATGGCCAGGGCCGTCGACACCTCATCGGCCGCCCACTGGAGCTCGGTGTCGGCTCGAGCGATCTCGGCCAAGAGCTGTTGCTGCAATCCGTCGAGCCAGGCCCGGTGCGTTTCAAGCGATATCAGGGCACCGATGCGCGAGGTCTCGTCCAACTGACTGATGTCGGTCGCGACGAGTTTGCCAGACCGTTCAGGGTGGGCCGGCTGATCACTGATTCCTCGTGCAGTAACCGGCCGAGGTCAGCCGGGCCGGCCGGCAAGGCGCCGCGGGCGGCGATCTGCACGAATGCCACCTCTGCGCCGACTGAAATCGACCAACCGCCGAATTCAGCCTCGTCCTCGATCGCCATTTCGGCGAGTAGGTCCTCGGGCAGAGCTTCGAGCGGGGGCAGCCCTAGCGTGGCGGCATTCCATTGCCGGGCGTCAACCTCGTCGGGGCCTGAGGGTGGCGAGGTGGGTGGGGGCATGGAGTGAATCTATTCGAACTGGTGTTCGAAGACAAGAGTATTTATTGGCGGATAGGGAGAAAGTAGGTCGTGCACGAAGAGTTCGCGTGCCGCCCCCCGCTCCTACGATCCCCAGGTGGGTCGCAGCGGGAAGGATGCGTTCCCGTCGGCGGCCGGCTTCACGGCGAGTACCTGATGCAGCTGAATGCCGTTTGTTTCAAAGCCTAAACGGGACCCGGCCATGTACAGGCCCCAGATCCGGGCCGTCGGCTCCCCCACGTCGGCCACGCATTCGTCCCAATGGCGGACCAGATTCTCACACCAGCCCTTCAGCGTCAGGGCGTAGTGCTCACGCAGATCCTCTGTGTGGCGAACCTCGAAACCGACGTTCTGAGCTTCGGTGATGATGCGGCCGGCGCCGGTGAGCTCACCGTCCGGGAAGATGTAGCGGTCGATGAACTGGCCCGGCAGCGGGTTGGAGAGGTTGTCCGGACGAGTGATGCAGTGATTCAGCAACCGTCCGCCGTCACGCAGCTTGTCCCGCAGGAAGGTGAAGTACGAGCCGTAGTTCTTGACGCCGATGTGCTCGGTGAGCCCGATCGAAGACACCGCGTCATAGTTCGAGCCGGGCGCGTCCCGATAATCGGAATGCAGCACCGTGACCTGGCCGGTCAGACCGTGACGAGCGACCGCTTGCTGCGCCCACTCGGCCTGCTCTTTGGACAGCGTCACCGCCATCACTTCGGCGCCATAGTGCTTGGCGGCATGCATCGCCATGCCACCCCAGCCGCAGCCGACATCCAGCAGCTTCATGCCCGGTTCCAGAGCGAGCTTGCGAGCGACGAGGTCGAACTTTTCTTCCTGGGCTTCTTCCAGACTCGCGGTCGCCTTGGTGTACACCGCGCAGGTATAAGCCATCGAAGGGCCGAGGACCTTTTCGTAAAAGGCATTCGAGACGTCGTAGTGGTGGCCGATGGCCGCCGCGTCACGAGCGCGCGAGTGCCGCATGCCCTCGACGGTGCGCCGCCAGCGAGGCAACGTCTCCTGCGAAGGTGGCTCGGGCGGAATGAATTCCCGCCAGCCCAGAGCCCTGATCAGCTGGGCCGCTTCCCTCACCGAAGGGCGGCGAAAGCGCCACGTGCCCAAGGTACGCAACGCATCGTAGGGATCACCGGGGTGAGCTCCACTCAGGTTCAGGTCGCCAGAAACATAGGCCCGGGCCAATCCGAGATCACCGGGCGCCGTGGCCAGGTATCGCAGCCCGCGCTCGTTGAGCAGCGTCAGCGTGATCGCCGAATTCTCGTCGCCGTAGCTGCTTCCGTCATAGGCCCGGAAATGCAATGGGGGCGCCTCAATGCTCAACATGCGCACCACGTCCGCGATTTTCATCGACGTCCCACCGCCTTTTCGTACAGCCCGGTCAGACGCTGGCCGGGATCGTAGGTGTGCTTGACCTTGTCATAAATCTTTCCGCCGTACACCGCATCGAAATCTTGTCTGCTGTAGTAAGCGTCGGAGTACAGCGATTTGTGCCCGTCATGATCAGCGACGGCGGCCTCGATCATGCGGTTGACGTCGCCGTCCTGGCGTCCGTCAGCGATCGGGACGGTACCCCAGAAGCCGACGTTGACGTAGTTGACCCCCGGTTTGAGCGGATAGAGGGGCCACGTTCTAGCCGAGCCGGGACCGTCGGCTTCCCGCAGCCGTAACGGGCACAGCCAGACCGGAGACATCGCGACATTGTCGTGAAACCAGCGCAGGAAGTCAGCGGTCCGACCGACCGGGACTTCGATGTCCTGAACCACTCGTTCCCGATCGGGCTTGCCCCGCCAGCGATCGATGCGTCGGAACAGACCGTACTTGTTCTCTAATCCCACGATCCGGTAATAGAAATCGCTGCGCCGATACCGCGCCGGCCAGAGTCGGCGAACATAGCGGTTCTGCGCGCCGAAGGCTCCCGAGCACCAGAACCAGTCCGTGTCCCAGCGCCAGATGTAGTCATGGACGCTCAGGCAGTCACGCTGCCTGTGCTGAATCGAGCGGTAGTAGATCTGCTGCCCGGTGTAGTCACTGGCCGCGGTGACACCGGCCTGCGCCGGTTCGGTCACCCAGCGGCCGAGGGTGAGGAAGGACTCCGACGGGCTGAACATGACGCCATCAAGGAAGTCGACCGGTTCATCGGCGAACTGTCGGCTCCGGCAGATCTGATCGATCGCGGCCGCCAGCTCGTCGAGGTCGGCGAAGCGAATGTGGCGCAGTCCGACGTAGGGCTGCACCGGTTCGAGCGCGATCTTGAGCCGGACGGAATACCCGAGACTGCCGTAGGAATTGGCAAACGCTTCGAACAAGTCGGCGTTTTGGGTAGGACTGGCCGTGACGATCTCACCGTCGCCGGTCAGGATGTCGAGCTCCAACACCGATTCGTGCGGCAGACCGCTGCGAAAGGAGGTCGATTCGATTCCCAGCCCGGTGACCGCGCCACCGAGGGTGATCGTCTTCAGTTGCGGCACGACCAGCGGCATCAAGTCATACGGCAGGGTCGCCGCGACCAGGTCCTCATACGTACACATGCCCTGGACGTCAGCCGTGCGAGCCTGCGGGTCCACGCTGATGACTCCGTTGAGGGCTGCAACATCCAGCCCGGCGGTCCGTTCAGCGGTCCGCGGGCGAAACAGGTTGGAGGTCTTCTTGGCCAGACGAATCGGTTGGCCGACGGGGATTGCCCGGTAGGACTGCTGCAATGCGGCTACGGCCCGGTCATGAGCCGCACTCCTGGGTTGGGTCGCCGTCATTCCCCGCACCCTATCGGCCAGCCCGGCCGGAGCCCAAGTGCACCCGAGACCTCGCTCGCTGAGCGCACCCGCGACTAAATCCGACCCTGATCAGCCTTGATCAGGCCGTTCCGGCGGCGTCGGCCAGTTGTCGCAACCCGTTGACGATGCCGCCGGTGATGTCTCCGTTCGTGAACGAGGCCCGCATGGCCAAGGCGGCCAAGCCGCCGATGCGATTCGGGATCCTCCGAGCCGATTCCCCGCCGGTCACGATCTCGAGCTTGCGCTGTCCGGGTGACACAGCCAGCAGTACGGGGGCCGGGTGCTGGGCGGCTAGCTTGTTGAACATCTCTTCGGCAGTCGTGCGGGCGTTGCCGGGCAGCTCACCCACGTACACGCTGAAGGTCAGTCCGGTCTCGCGCGAAGCGAGGGTCAGGGCCTCGTCGATGCGGGACAGCTGGACCGGGCTGAATGGGCGATCGGCGATGATCGCGGCGGCGCGGGGAACGTCCTTGACCCGCTCGATGGCCTCACCACTCACCGCTGGCACCTCCGCTGGCCGTGGCCGGTTCCGCTACGTCGCCGTGCACGGCCAGGCGGTTGGCAGCCTCGACTACGCCGTGCGCCTGCATGCTCGAGACGGGCTCACTGTGCTCGGGATGCGGCAGGTACCAGACCGGTTGGAACTGCCAAGCGCTGCCGGGACGATAGCGCGGGGTTCGTGCGCTGCCCGGACCGAGTAGTACGGCCGCGAACAACGCGAGGGTGCCGATTGGGATGCCGACGAACACCAGCAGTGTCTGCCAGATGCTCACGCGCTCACCTGCCCCTAATGAAAGCCTCGAATGGCCGACGGCCCCACATCGCAGCCGTCTCGAAGCGCCGTCATAACACCGACACGTTAGCGAACGAGCAATGCGAGATCAGCGGCCGCCCCCGAGCGGGTGACACGGCACGGACGGCCCGGCGTAGCTGGGCGAACGCAGGACCACGATCGTGGCCTGAGAGAACACGGTCGTGTAGCCGGCGGCCAGATCCTTGGCTTGGACCGACAGGGGGGACGGGCCGAAGTTGCCGACGTTGTCCTCGGAGAGGTCCAGGATCACGAAATCGGCCGTCCCGGCCTGCATGCCCGGCAGCGAGGCGTACGTCCGGCGAGCCAGATGAGCGACGATTCGGTCGTCGGCTTCGACGCAGGCGTTGTCCGGAATTACTGCCGAGGCGGCCGTTTGGGCCTTCATCCGGGGGGTCGTGTCCCAGGCCGCTGCCGTTATTCGACGCAACGGGTTGGGTGGCCATGGCACCCGCTCGTTGGAGGTGACCGCGAGAAAGGCTGCTACGGCCAGCAGCCAGACACCGAAGACGGCGCCGAAGATGTGAGCCCGGCGGTTCCTCGCCGTGGTTGTGCCGAGGAGGCCCAGCCGGGTCGCGCCGTCCACGGCGGCCAGCAGCAGGATGACCCAGGGCAGCGCGTTGTACTGCCAGTGGGTCGACCACAGGTATTCCTTACTTGGGCGCGAATTGAAGAATCGCTCGGCGAAGATCGGCAAGCTGAACAGGAGATAGGGCGATCGCAGCGCCAGACCCAGAACCGGAACCAGGAAGTACAGCAGGGTCTGAGTCTTGAGGATCGGAGTGAAGAAGAGGTCGATCGCGTGCCACGGGCGGGTGAGGATGCCCCAGAGGGCATCGGGAAGGTTGTCACCAAGCGATTGATATTGCCAGTAGGCGAATTCGTGGTTCGGTGCGAAGTGTGGAAGCACGACACCGGTGGTGATCTTGTAGGCCAGACCTCCTCCGATGATCAGGGTCAGTGCGATGACCGACGCCGACCGCCGGCTTTCGGTGCGCGACAGCCATCGGTGCCGAAAACCCGTCCAACCGTCACGCAAGACCACGAACAGGCCGAACAGTGCGACCAGGATGCCCATATCCTCACGAACCAGCAACAGCAGTCCACACCAGATCAGCAACTGGCGATCGCGACGGCGATCGTAGGCGTCGATTGCCAACGCCATGAACAGGTTGGCGAACGCGATCTCGTGAAAGTCGAAGTCGATCAGCGACAAGATCGGCCAGCCGATCGCGTATCCGGCGCTGATCAGCAATGCCGCTGGTTCTGACGTCCGTCGGCGAACGAAGCGGTACACGACCGGGATCGAGGCGGCGACCACGATGGCCTGCCCGATCAGCAATGAACACGGGTTGTCCCAGATCCAGTACAGCGGGGCCAGAGTGGCGATGATCGGGTGGAAGTGATCGCCGAAAATGTTGTAGCCCTGACCCTTGAGCGGCGCCAGTGGGGCCTGGAAATGCGCATACGCCCGGACGACTTGATCAAAGATGCCCAGGTCGTAGCCGTCGGCGATGAAGCTGCGATACCGCGTGAGCGAAATGACGAGGTATAGAGCGGCGGCGATGAGGGTGACAGTCGAGATCCCGCGATAACGCGACACGAAAGGGCGGGCCCGGCTCACCGGCGCTAGGGGGCGCAGCAATGGGTCGCCAATCTGATCGTGTCGAACCACAGCACTCCGAGATAGCAGGCGGCCGCCAGGCTGGGCACCAAAATCGCCATGATCGTCGGCCAACTGCGACTGCTGAGCCAGTGGGCCACCGGGAATAGCAGCACAAAGACCGGAACCAGGATGCGCGGCAACGAGGCATAGCTATTGCCGGTGATGAACATCAGCAATAGAAAGGCGATGCCGAACAACCAGAATTCCAGCGGGACGAGCCCCCGACGGGCCAGGACAACGAGCCACACCGCCAAGGCGATCGCGGCGATCAGAACGAGCGGCGTCATTCCCTCGGGAATGAGGGTTCCGCGCGGGTGGATGAAGAACCGTCCAGTCTTGGCAAAGGCCCGCCAGGTATTGCGGACGACGCTGATTCCGGGGTCGGAATGCATATGCCAACCCTTGGACTCGACCTCGAACCAGGCCGTCCAGGACCCGACGCGAGCCCGTAGAAACGCGAAGTAGGCCAGGACGCCGATCGGCGACAGCACCGGGGCTAGCCACGGGGCCAGTCCGCGCGCGGTCCAGCGCTGCTCGGCCGGGGTAGCCCGCCACTGCCGAATGGCCACCACGACCGCGACGATCGTCAACGCCGCGGCGACCGATCGGGTGGCACTCGCCGCGGCGGCCAGCACGCCGGCGGTAAGCCATCGCTGGCGGTACAGCGCAAGCAGGGTTCCGGCGGCCAGGGCCGTGAACAGGGCCTCAGAATAGGCGACCGACAGGACATAAGACTCGGGCTGCATTGACCAGAGGGCGACCGTCAGTACTGCGATTCGGACGGTACTGAACTGGGCAATGAGGATCGCGATGAGGATGCTGGCGGCCGCTCCTGCCAGCACGACCACCACGAGGGCACTGACTTCCCAGTTGAGGCCGAAAGCGTGGGCCACGCGAATGAGCAGGGGGTAGCCCGGAAAGAATGCGGTCGTGTCCTGGCCAGCGGTCTCCGGTGGCAGGTTCGGCACGACCGAGGGCCACCCACCCTTGGCGGCCTGGATGTACCAGGAACCGTCCCAGTAGCCGATCGTTTGTGACAGCGGCAGGCTGCGGTGGGCGCCGACCCCGAGGATCCAGGCGAGGGTAACCACGCGAGCCAGCACGAACACCGCGATCGCCCGTGCCGCTAACGCCCGGTATGAGGGGACGCCCTGCTGGCCTATGTGGGCAATTGTCCCGGCCGCGATCACCCGGCAACTTTAGCGACTGACGGCAGCGAAGACTGGGTCGGCGGCGGCCGGCGTTCAATCGTTTCGAACCGGACGTGGTCCGCCGATCGGTCTAAGACCGGTATGGCCGGGCAATGGCCAACGAAAGCCCATCAATGGGCGTGCGCTACCGGTGAAGCCGAACCGCCTTATGACATAAGGCTAAACACCGATCTCAAAATGAGACCCGTACAGGACCTGGGTCTAGGAAAGTTGGGTACGTAGGCCTATTCAACTGCACTCACAGCAAGTTCAAGATTTGATCAACCAAGCGATGGGCCACGGTCTCCGGTGGAACACCGATCGGATCTTTCACTGTGAGGAAGTGACTGACCGTGCGTAACGTCCGCATGCCTTTTTCTGCTCATTTCGCGCTGCTGCCCACCACCGCCGAACGACCGCACAAGCGAACGCGCTGGCTACGCCGACTAGCGACGTTGGTCGCCTCGATCAGCCTCGTAACGGCCGCGATCAGTGGCTCGGCTCACGCCGATCCGAATCCAGCGCCGGCGGCGCCCTACAACTGTCTCATCAACGGCCTCCTTCTGGCTGTGTACAGCCCTTGCGGCTACGGCACTCGGGTACCCGACATCGTGAACTCAGCCCAGTTGGATGGTCACGGCTACGGAGGACTATTCACCGCCACTCCCGAGCAGAAGGCAGCACTGTTGTCACTGCAGGATTCAGTTATTTCCGACACAATTCAGGCCCGCGGACTTCGACAGTCCGACTATGATTCAGTTAAGGCTAATGCTCGCGGCGAGCTGCAATCCCAAATGTTCTCCCAAATCTACAGTGCATTGTCATTACCGCCCGGAAATCGCACCGATAACCAGCAGGCGTGGGCCTTCTGGATGCAGACTGTAAATCACCGCTTACAGGTTCGACAGGCCGAGCAAGCTGGACGCGAGTATATGAAATGGGCAGGAATCAATCCCGCCACATTCAACTCACTTGTCAGCTCCCCACAGGGAGGCACAGCTGACGAATTACGGGCGAGCATGGCCGCGGACCCGCAAAAGTACAACAATGCCAACAGAGAACTCGCAACAGCGGGATGGTGCGTATATAGAGCGCCAGAACCATATGCTGACTTATACACGGGCTATCTTCGAACTGACTGCAACATACCCTGCGCGGACCCCCTTGGTTGCGGTCTACCGACACCACCGTTCGAAGAATTCGTCGCATTCGGCAGCGCGGTGGAACTATCAACTGCATTGGAACGTCCTGATGTATCTCAGGTCGCCGTAAATGTGGGTCGATCCTTGGCAGCAGACTTTTATCTGTTTGGACCTACGACGGCAAAGGTCTTTCAGTATTTAGCAAAAGAGGCGGTATACGCCGCGAAACTTGCCGAAAAAACCGCGCAGGGTGCCGTGAAGTTAACCACCCTAATAGGTCAAGCGGCGATAGAAGGCGCCCAGGCTGTAAAGGCGGCAGCGGCGGCACTCGAAGCAGCTGAAGTCGCTCTCAAAGTGGCTGGCCGCATCCTCATGGTCATCGATATTTTGGCCGCAATTGCCCTCGCGGTACTGGAAGCCTATCTCGTTGCCAGGGATGCGCTCATTCCGACCAATATTGCAGACCTCATCACCCAGGCGCGTTCGGCGCCTATTGAGCAGTTCACCGAGTCACAGCAAAACACTTACCTCTGGCTCTTCCTTGCGTCCGTGTCGCCGGACCCAGCGATTGGCTATTGCGACAACACCCTCCGATTCGGAAATCCTGATGAAGTCCGCGCACCATGCTTGAACGCGCCGCCGCCGCCAGACCCATCAGCATCGACTGACCCAACGTTCTTGATAGATGGAAGTGCTACTCCCGTCCATTCGCTTACCCTCGCGGTTCAGAATCGAAGCGTCGAGAGTCGAGTCTCTGGTCCGTGGTTTATCAAGAAAACCACTTTCGAAGACGGCACTCAGGTCGATAGCCAGTCCTTAAGAACGCGATACGAGGATCCCGCGCATGCGGAACACACAATCGGCGTTTATCACGATGCTAATGGTGACCCCTACTTCCGTGATGTACGCGACTACGACACCGCGGACGATCCGGCCGTCTTTAATAATTGTGTCACGGATGGACACTGTATAACCACGACCACCATTCACTACCTCGATTTGCAAGGAAATTCACACGTCGCCACGATCGCACCAGCGCAGGACGTCCCGTCCACGGAGCCTCAGGTATCGGCGACTGCAAGTGCCTATACGATAGCGGAGAGCCAGCCAATTTCCTTTGATGCTCATGGCGTCTCGCCGACCGGCCTGTCATTTACCTATTCGTGGAAGTTCTCCAAGGATGCATCCGAGGTAACGACTCAGTGTCTACTCGGCTTCGACTATCCAGCCTGCCTATACACCGATCCAGTTGCCGGTGCGACGGTCACCCACACTTTCGAAGGGCCCGGTAATTACACGGCAATCGTGACTGCGACCGACACGAGCGGTCATACGGCGGAAGCACGGACGAGCGTCTCCGTAGTCGGGATTTCGCCCACACTTACTACTGATCCCGAGGCGAGCAATCTCTTGGGCGAAGCCACTACCGTCGGATCGACGCTGGCCCACACAGGAATACACGACAGCTATGGGTTTGTCACCGACTGGGGAGACGGCACGGTTGAACCGGGCTCCACTCTGGTCGGCACCAAGGTTGAAAACAGTCCCGAACACACGGTGAGCGTGGTCAGCCCGACTACGGCAAACCTGGTCGCCAGCCATACCTACAGCCAGCCTGGCGACTACACCGTCGCGACGTCGGTCCTGCGCTACCCCCTGTTCGACTTCACTACAGCGCAGAACATCACACAGGTCCATATCGGCCCGCCAACCATCAGGCTGACCGGATCCCCGGCAGTCCCCAAGATCCATCAAACGGTGACGTATGAGGCCACCGTCACCGGAGCAGGTCCCAACGGAACCGTCACGTTCACCGATGAGAACGGTGTCCTGTGTGGACCAGTCAGCATCAGCCAATCGCTACCGCATAAGGCGATCTGCACGAAGATCTATCAGTCCGTCGTCTCCACGACCGTGCACGCGACGTTCACCGGTCCTGGCAATGTGAGCCTGATATCGGGTGCGCTTCGGATGGATGTTTTCGGCGACCCCACGACGACGACGCTCATTGCGTCATCGACCACGCCGCAGGTCGGCGAAGCGGTCACCTACACCGGGATCGTCAATGAGCCCTTTGCCATCGGCACAATGACCTTCAAAGAAGGCTCCACGGTCTTGTGTCCGGCGGCTCAGGTCAACAACCTTGGCCAAGCCACCTGCACCGTCACCTATGACGCCCTCGGCCCCCACCAAATCACTGCGTTCTACAACGGCGATTCGGTCGCTGAGCCGTCATCGTCCACGCCCCTGACGGTCACGGTCTCGCTACTGCCCACAACGACCACCCTGAGCGGCCCGAGCACCGGCCGCGCAACGGAAGGTCTTACGTTCACCGTGAGCGTCGCGGCCTCATCGCCGGCTGGCGTGGTGACGGTTCACGAGGGATCGACGTCGCTGTGTGGCAACCAGCAGCTGCATCCGGCTGGCTCGACCCATATCGCCACCTGTTTCTTACGTGATCTGTCCGTGGGTACGCACACCCTGATCGCCAGCTACGGCGGTGATTCTCGTACCGCGCCGTCCGAATCGGCACCGTTCACGGTCACGATTAGTCGGTCCGTTACAACGACCGCCCTCACCGATAGCGGACCAACGTCTGCGCCGGGTCAAGCGGTGGCCTACACCGCCACCGTCGCCCCCAGCCTGGACGGTTTAGCGCTCGGAGGGCTGGTTGATTTCGTGGACGGCAGCACCGTCGTCTGCGCCGGGGTGGCCGTGAATCCCAATGGGAACAGCGCCACCTGCACAACTACCTACGCGACTGCAGGGGCGCATTCCGTGGTAGCCCGCTACCTCGGGGACGCCAACTCCGATCCGTCCGAATCTGCGGCCGCAACCGTGAGCGTGAAGTTCCCGACTTCGATCACGCTGGACGTCACTCACAGCACCGCGCTACCCGGTCAGCAACTGAGCTATTCGATGGTCGTTTCGGCGCCCAATCCCACCGGACGGGTGACGCTGACCGACAACGGAGTACAGATCTGTGACCTGGTCCTGCTGTCGCTGCCCGGGCAATTCATCTCCGCCTGCAATATCACCTATCCCAACGAGGGCACCCACACGCTGGCCGCAACCTATGCCGGAGATGGTTCAACCTCAGCGTCCTCCTCGAACACAATCACGGTGACGGTCGCCCGAGCGGTGACCAACACCACGCTGAGCACGTCATCAGCCACACCGTTGCCCAACGCACCGGTCACCTACACCGCCACCGTGGATACCGGGACCGGCAATCCCAACCCCACCGGCACGATCAGTTTCAGCGATGGCGCAACGATAATCTGCCCGTCAGCCGCAGTCAGCACCTCCACACCGCACACCGCAACCTGCACCCAGACCTACCCGACGGTCGGATCGCATTCGATCCAAGCGAGCTATTCCGGCGGCTTGACCACCACGGCGTCCGCATCAGCGGTCGTGCCCGTCACGGTCACCAAGGCGGTGACCACCACAACCCTGACCGCACCGGCCACGGCCTACCCGAACCAAGCGGTCACCTACAGCGCGACGATCACCAGTGCTGGTCCGGCCCCGACCGGAACCGTCACGTTCACCGAGGGAGTCACCGCGGTCTGCGCCAACGCCGCCATCACGGCCAACGCCGGCAGCTACACGGCAACCTGCGTGCAGACCTACGCCACCGAAGGTTCACACACGCTGACCGCCGGCTACAACGGGGCCACCCAGACGGCATCCTCGCTGTCGGCCCCGAAGACGGCGAGCATCGCCAAGGCGACAACCACCACGACCTTGTCCGCGCCAGCAACGGCGTTGCCAACCCAATCGCTCACCTACACCGCGACCGTGACGAGTACGGGACCGGCACCAACCGGCACGGTCACCTTCGCCGAAGGCAGCACCGCGGTCTGTGCCAATGTGGCGCTCACCGCGAGCGGTAGCACCTACACCGCGAGCTGCAGCAAGACCTACAGCACCGAAGCTCCGCACACGCTGAAGGCCACCTATAACGGCAACGCCCAGAACAACGTTTCAACCTCGGCTGCCGTCACGGTAACCGTGGCCCGCGCGGTCACGACCACCGCCGTCAGCTCGGCTCCAGCCGCACCCATCCCGGGGCAGCTGGTCACCTATACCGCGACGATCAGTGGCAGCGGTCCGGCGCCGACCGGAACGGTGACGTTCACCGACGCAACCACCACCATCTGCAACGCAAAGCCGATCACGGCGACCAGCCCGTACACGGCCACCTGCACGCAGACGTACAACACGGTGGGGACACATTCGATAAAGGCGGCCTATAGCGGTAGCACCCTGAGCGCTCCGTCAACGTCGGCAATTGCCGCGGTGACCGTCGTGAAGGCACCGACCGCAACGAGCCTCACCACCTCTAACGCGGGGGCGATGTTCGGCCAGGCGATGACCTTCACTGCCGGCGTCGCGGCGAGCACGGCAGGCATAGCCGGACCGACCGTGGGCGGCTCGGTCAGCTTCACCGTCGACGGCAACCCTGTCGGCAGTGCGGTGAACCTGTCCTCCGGCTCGGCCACCAGTGCCTCGGTCACCGGCCTCAGCTACGGCAACCACACCGTCGTCGCGACCTACTCCGGCGACACCAACTACCTGACGTCGGCGAAGACGATCACTCAGACCATCTCCTGCACCCAGGTACTCACGGCCGGATCCGGAACCAACTACAACGTCGGCAGTGGCGCCAGCTTGTGCGTGGTCGGTGGAACTCTCACGGGATCGGTCAACGTGCAATCCGGCGGCTCACTGGATCTGGAAGGCGTCACCGTTCAGAGCAGCGTGAACGTCGGGGCCGCCCTCAGCGCCAGGATGTGCAACACGCACATCACCGGCTCGGTATCGGTCGGCGGCGGACCGATCAATTTCGGCGACCCCACCGGCACGGCCTGCGCCGGCAACACCATCGACGGATCGCTGAACATCCAGTCCAGTCCCGGCTCGCTATCGATGGCCCGTACCACGATCGGCGGCTCGCTGAACGTCGGCAGCAACACCGGCGGTGTCCTACTGCAAGCCAACACCGTCAGCGGCTCGATGAACGTCGGCAACAACACCGGCACGAAGCCCGTAACGGTGGCCGGCAACCGGGTCTTGCAAAGCCTGAGCTGTGCGTCCAACACCCCGGTGCCGACCAACGCAGGGTTGGTCAACATCGTGACCGGGACGGCCACGGGACAATGCCTGAACCTGTCGGCCAAGCCGTAGAAGCGGACGCCGTACCGGGCAGGTCTAGGAAGCCGATGCCGTGACTTCGAGCAGCGGCTGGGTGTAGGCCAAGTAGCGATCCCACGACGGATCGCGCTTGGCCCACCCGAGTACCACGGCCACGGTCGCGGGCGGTTGCACGGGCGCTCGGTTCAGGGCCCACCCGATCTCGGCCAGCAACCGATCACCTTTGCGGTGATTGCAGCGAGCACAGGCGGCGACCACATTCGTCCATTCGTTGCGACCACCACGCGAGCGAGGCACCACATGATCGACGGTGTCGGCCCTCAATGCGCAGTACACGCAGCGGTGAGCATCGCGGGCCAGAACGGCCCGCCGGGTCAACGGAATCTGGCGCCGATATGGAACCCGCACGTACCGGGACAGCCGGACTACGTGCGGGACGGGGATTGAATGATGGGCCGAATGGAGGAATCCGTCACCCGATTCGACGGCCACCGCCTTCTCAGCGAGAATAAGCACCACCGCCCGGCGGGTTGGCACGACACAGAGCGGTTCGTAGGACGCATTGAGCACCAACGTTCCCGCCACCGGTCTCACCCCTCCCGTGTGTATGTCCAGTGAACCCGACGGAAGCTCATCGCGCATCCATTAAACGTTGATGGCGTCGACGTGTCGGGCTGATGACGAACCTCTGACCGCCTGCGCGCACCTGGCGCCCGGGCATGGCAGGCTTAATCCCCGTGGCCTCCCCGTTGATCAGCGCAACCGAATCCCGCACGACGGCGCTGCGTGGTTTCTGGCACGAGCACGCCCAGATCTTCATTGCCCGCCCACTCCAGATCATCGCTACCATCATCGTGGCGTTACTGTTTCGGGCTCTGATCCACCGCGCCATCGACCGCCTGGCCGAGTCCAGCGCTGAGGGCAAGGTGCCGCGAATCCTCGGTCCGCTCAAGGAGCGGGCCGGCCATTCGGGATTCTGGGAATCGGCCGGGCTGGTTAGTGAACGCCGCCGCCAGCGGGCAGAAACAATCGGCTCGGTGCTCAAGAGCGCGGTCAGCTTCGTCCTGTTCATCCTGGCGTTTATGGTGATCATCGGCCTGGTCGGCATCGATCTGCTGCCGTTCGTTGCGACCACCTCAGTCGTCGGGGTCGCACTGGGCTTCGGGGCTCAGAACATCGTGAAGGACTTTCTGGGCGGGATCTTCATGATCCTGGAGGACCAGTACGGCGTCGGCGACGTCATCGACGTCAAGGAGGCGACCGGCACGGTCGAGTCGGTGGGATTGCGAACGACTCGCATCCGAGACGGCGAAGGCACGGTGTGGTACGTCCGCAATGGCGAAATCGTGCGGGTGGGCAACAAGTCGCAGCAATATGCGCAAGTTGTCCTAGACATACCGATCGCGGTGGGCGACGACATCGACCTCGCCCGAAGCGCAATCACAGCGGCGGTGGACGAGTGTTATGCCGACGAACAGTGGCTACCGTCCTTCATCGGCGCCCCCGAGGTCCTGGGTATCGAGTCGATCAGCCGTGACGAGACGGTCATTCGGCTCGTCGCACGGGTCAAGGTCCTCGAACAATGGCGGGTCGGACGGGAACTGCGGGGCCGCATCGTGGCCAAGCTCGACGCCGCCAACCTGGCCAGCCGCTTACCGTCGAAGCCGGGCGGCGGATCCGGCGCTAACTGATCGCCCGCACTGCCTCCAACACGGCGCGATGCAGAGTCGGATAGACGTAATGCATGCTCGCCAATCGGCTGATCGGCACCTGAGCATGCACGGCCAGCGTGAGCAGGCCGAGGATTTCGCCACCGGCCGGCGCCACCACGGTCGCCCCGACCAGCACACCCCGATCAAGGTCAGCGATCAACTTCACGAACCCGTCATTGCCCGGACCGTGGATCCAGCCCCGCGTGGACGCCGAAATCTGCGTCGACCCCACGCCGACATTCAGGTGGGCGGCTCGAGCCTGTTGCTCGCTCATCCCCACCCGGCCGACCTCCGGATCGGTGAAAGTGACCCAGGCCAGGGCGTCATAACCACCGTAGGGTTCCGGCTTGCCCAGCAGATGCGCGATCAGGATGCGGGCCTGCCACACGGCCACGTGAGTGAAGGCTCCGCGCCCGGTCACATCCCCGACCGCATAGATGCCCTCGGAGACCTGCATGTGCTCATCGACGTCCAGATGCCGGGCCTCAGGATCCAGCCCGACCGAATCAAGGGCCAGCTCGGACAGATGCTGGCGACGCCCGGCGGCAACCAGGAGCCGTTCGGCCTCGAAGGAACCGCCATCCTCGGTGTGCACCACAATGCCGTCCTCACGAGCCGACACCGAGGTTATTTTCACGTTCGTGCGGACGTCCACTCCTTCTCGACGCAGGACCGACTCGACCACCTCGGACGCCTCCGGCTCCTCCGGATGCAGCAGGCGCTCACTGCCTTCGAGCTGGGTCACGCGAACCCCGAAACGGGCCAGACCCTGGGCCAGCTCGGTCCCGACCGCTCCGCCGCCGATCACCACCAGCGACGCCGGAGCCTGCTTGATCTGCAGCACCTCGCGATTGGTCCAGACGAGTCCGTCCGGGGACAAGCCGCCGGCGGATAGTTCGGCCAGGCCCGGGATCGGTGGCAGCATCGGCGCGGTGCCGGTCGCGACCACGACACCGCGTCGAGCGATGACCTCCTGACCATCGATGCGCACGATCGTGTGCCCGTCGGCGTCTCGGCCGGCCAACCGTCCGGCGGCCCGCACGAAGTGGCCACCAAGGCGTTCCAGGCGGTCGACCGCGACCTGATCGTTCCAATCGTCGGTCGCCTCGTCCCGGATGCGCGCGGCAACCACGCCGAAATCGGGCTCAACGGAGGCCTGGCCGGCCAACCTGGGGACGTTGCGGGCCTCATTCAGCACATCGGCGGCACGCACGATCATCTTCGAGGGGATGCAGCCGTAATACGGGCATTCACCACCGACCAGGTGTGGATCGATCCCCAGGACGTCCAACCCGGCCTCGGCCAATCGCTCGGCCACTTCACCGCCGCCGGGACCCAGGCCGAGCACGATGACGTCATATTCAGCGTTGAGAGCCATACCGGCACCCTAAGCCGAACCGGGCACGGGAGAATGGATTCCGTGCAGGCAAGCGAGAGTTTCTATGAACGCGTCGGTGGCGAATCGACGTTTCGGACCTTGGTTCAGCGATTTTATGAAGGGGTTGCCCTGGATCCGCTGCTCCGCCCCCTCTATCCGGAAGAGGATCTCCAACCGGCGGCCGATCGACTGACCCTGTTCTTGATCCAGTACTGGGGCGGCCCGCCGACCTATTCCGAGGCGCGGGGACACCCTCGGCTGCGAATGCGGCACGCGCCGTTCGTCATCGGCACGGCCGAACGGGACGCCTGGCTTCGGCACATGCGCACCGCAATGGATTCACTTCAGCTGAAGGACGAGGACGCCGCCCGGCTATGGGGATATCTCACGATGGCGGCCGATTCGATGCGCAATAGCCCGGCTTGACGGTCCCGGAAGATCCCTACAGAATTGGCCGTCCCGAAAAGGTTTTCAAAGGAGCGCTGTCTGTGGTCGAGCGGACCATTCTCGGTGAGTTCGGAGCGGATTTCGAACCCGACTACGAGCCCGATTTCGAATCCGGCGACGCGGCCGAGCCGTACCCGCGGGATTCGCGGTGGTGGCCAAGCGCCGTCTTCTATCAGATCTATCCCAAGAGCTTCGCCGACGGCAACGGCGACGGTATCGGTGACCTCATCGGGGCCCGGCATCGGCTGGACTACCTCAAGCTCCTCGGGGTGGACGCGATCTGGCTGAACCCGTTCTACCGCTCGCCGATGGCCGACGGCGGCTACGACGTTGCCGATCCGACCGACGTCGATCCGATATTCGGCACCCTGGCCGATTTCGATGCCTTCATTGCCGACGCTCATGGCCTGGGAATTCGAGTCACGGTCGACCTCGTCCCGAATCACGTCTCGATTCAGCACAAGTGGTTCCAGCAGGCCCTGGCTGCCCCGCCCGGCTCGCCGGAGCGCGACCGCTTCATCTTTCGTGACGGACGCGGCCCCGACGGCGCTGAGCCACCGAACAACTGGCCCTCGATTTTTGGGGGGCCAGCCTGGAACCGCGTCCCCGACGGCCAGTGGTATCTACACATATTCGCGCCCGAACAACCGGACCTGAACTGGGACAACCCTGAGGTCCCGGCGGAATTCGAGCGGATCATGCAGTTCTGGCTGGACCGTGGAGCCGACGGTTTCCGGATCGATGTGGCGCACTCGATGGCGAAACCGCCCGGACTGCCCGATATGGATCTGACGAACTACCGAGGACCGGGCACCCAGCTTGATCACGATCTGCGTTTCGACAACGACGGCGTTCACGAGTATCTGCGGATGTTTCGTCGAGTCCTTGACCGGTATTCCGGCAAGATGGCCGTCGGCGAGGCATGGGTAGCTGACGACGACCGACTGGCTCACTACGTGCGCCCGGACGAGCTGCACCTGGCCTTCAACTTTCGGCTGGTCGAAGCGGCCTGGTCGGCCGAGGCGTTCACCACCGCGATCGACGGATCATTGACCGCAATGCGCGATGTCGGAGCCCCCTGTAGCTGGGTGCTGTCCAATCATGATGTCGTGCGGCACACGACGCGTTACGGAGGCGGTGAACTGGGCCGGGCCCGTGGGCGGGCGGCGGCTGTGGTTCAGCTGTCGCTGCCGGGCGCGGCCTATATCTACAACGGCGACGAGCTCGGTCTGGAGAATGTCGACCTACCGGACGAGGTGCTCCAGGATCCCACCTGGACGCGTAGCGGCCACACCGAGCGAGGACGCGACGGCGAGCGCGTACCCATGCCGTGGGAAGGTTCGGCACCACCATTCGGATTCGGGTCGTCATCCAAGTCATGGCTTCCGGTGCCAGCGGAATGGCGGGATCTGACGGTTGATGCCCAACTGGACGACCCGTCCTCCACGCTGTCGTTGTATCGGGAAATCCTGCAGCTGCGGCGTCGCCTTCCGGAGCTGCGTGGAAGCGAGTTCTTCTGGCTCAAGGCGCCCGAAGGATGTCTGGCCTACCGGCGCGGGCCACGCTTGGTCGTAGCCCTGAACGCATCGGATGTGGCGGTGGCGATGCCGCCGGGTGAGGTGATCATCGCGTCGAGGCCGCTACCCAGCGGTGCCTTTGCGGCCTCCGCGGCGGACGGGACCGCGGCGGACGGGACTGCTGAGGCTGCGGGAGCCGAAATGCTCCCTCCGAACACCGCGGTGTGGTTACGGGTCTAGCTGAGAAGCCGTAACGGCGAGATCGAGTCCTTACCGCGAGACTGGTAGATCGATCCGAGGGTCGCGGTCAGCCTGACCCAGGCCGGGTGGACGTCGACGCGGGCGTCGGTGCCGCGCGGCAGGAACCCGAGTTTGGTGAGCAGGGACGCGGCGGCCAGCCGGACTTCGATCGGACTGTCGGCGCCGCCGGAAGCGGTCGAGACCGTCATCACGGTGGCCTGCATGAGCGCTTGTTGCCGGCGCGGGTCGACCTCGGAGCGTGCGGTCAGCGCTCCCGCCCGCACGATTGAACGGATCTCGTCATCAGTGATGGTGTCGAGCTGCCGCCATCCGGTGGGGGGCGGCACTGGACTCAGCCACTCGGCATCGCGTCCGGCCGGTTCGAACGCCATGGAGTCCTGCCAGTTCAGGAAGTCGGCCACGCTCATGGTGCAGTCGACGGTGGCATTCCGATCGGCTGCCGAGAGGTCGTCTTTGAGGGCAATGGCCCGACCGGCCAGGACGTCATAGGGCAAGCGGACGTAGCACCGCGCGATTGCGGCGACGCTGACGATTCGGATCAGTGAGTTCGGATCGAGGTCCAGGCCCCGAGCAGCCAGCGGTGCGAAATCGGATACCGCCTCGCGGGACGGCAGCATCATGAGATTGCCGATGGGTCAGGCCGGATCAGAGCCGTTTGCTCCTCGGGCGAGGCCTCATCCTCGTAGGTGGCGAGCAGGTCTCGTTCTTGTTGGCTCAGACGTCGGGGCCGATCACGAGTGAAGTCGAAGGTGACCAGTTTGGTCGCCGCCTGAGCGGCGAGCACGTCGCCGTCGTAGACGTCGTAGTTGAGCCGGAATCCCGCGGCCCGAATGCTGTCCACCCACAGTTCCAAGCGCAACGGTTCGGGGTGGTACACCACCGGACGCAGGTAGGTGATCTCGTGATGGGCCACCACCGTGCCGCCGGCGAAACTCGAGTCGTAGCGGTCGAAGAACATCGACACGCGGGCCTGCTCCAGGTAGGCGAGGTACGCGGTGTTGTTCACGTGCCCGTACGCGTCCATGTCCGACCAGCGCATGGCGCACCTTGTCACGAATCTGGCCACCGGTTACCCGTCCTAGTCGCGGTTGAGCTTGCGATAGGTCACCGCATGGGGACGCGCGGCCTCGGCCCCGAGCCGCTCGACCTTGTTCTTCTCATAGGCGTCGAAGTTGCCTTCGAACCAGAACCATTTGGCCGGTTCACTGTCGCTGCCTTCCCAGGCGAGAATGTGTGTCGCGACCCGGTCCAGGAACCACCGGTCGTGGCTGATCACCACGGCGCAGCCCGGGAATTCGAGCAAGGCATTTTCCAGAGACCCCAGAGTTTCGACGTCCAGGTCATTGGTCGGTTCGTCGAGCAGCAGAACGTTGCCTCCCTCTTTCAGGGTGAGAGCCAGGTTCAGCCGGTTTCGTTCGCCACCGGAGAGCACGCCGGCCGGCTTCTGCTGGTCAGGGCCCTTGAATCCGAAGGCGGATACGTAGGCTCGGCTCGGCATCTCGACCTGCCCCACCTTGATGTGATCAAGCCCGTCGGACACGACTTCCCATAGGGTCTTCTTGGGATCAATCCCACTTCGGTTCTGGTCCACATAGGAGATCCGGACCGTCTCACCGACCTTCACCGTGCCCGAGTCGGGATTCTCCAATCCCACGATCGTCTTGAACAGCGTGGTTTTACCGACACCGTTCGGACCGATGACACCGACGATTCCACCCCTCGGCAGCGTGAAGGAGAGGTCCTTGACCAGTACCCGGCCATCGAATCCCTTGTCGAGGTGTTCGACGTCGACCACGACTCCGCCGAGTCGGGGCCCAGGCGGAATCTGAATCTCCTCGAAGTCGAGCTTTCGAGTTTTCTCGGCCTCGGCCGCCATCTCTTCGTAGCGCTGCAGACGTGCCTTTGATTTGGCTTGTCGGCCCTTGGCGTTCTGCCGAACCCAGTCGAGCTCTTCGCGCAGTCGCTTCTGCAGTTTCTGATCCTTCTTGCCCTCGATCGAAAGACGATCGGCCTTCTTTTCCAGATAGGTCGAGTAGTTGCCCTCGTAGGGAATTGCGCGACCTCGGTCCAGTTCGAGGATCCATTCGGCAACGTTGTCCAGGAAGTACCGGTCGTGGGTCACAGCCAGAACTGTGCCGGCGTACTTGGCCAAATGCTGCTCGAGCCACTGCACACTTTCGGCATCGAGATGGTTGGTCGGTTCGTCGAGCAACAGCAAATCGGGTTGCTCGAGCAGCAGCTTGCACAATGCGACCCGACGCCGCTCACCACCGGACAGATGGGTGACCGGCTCGTCTCCGGGCGGGCACCGCAGAGCGTCCATGGCCTGCTCGATGCGCGAGTCGACCTCCCAGCCATCGGCGTGCTCGATCTTTTCCATCAGTTCGCCCTGCTCGGGCAGCAGTTTGTCGAAATCGGCGTCAGGCTCGCCCATCGCGGCTGACACTGTCTCGAATTCGGCCAGCCAACCACGCAGCTCAGCCACGCCGTCCTCGACGTTCTCACGCACAGTCTTGGACTCGTCCAGAGGCGGTTCCTGCATCAGCATGCCGACGCTGTAACCGGGAGAAAGGATTGCATCGCCGTTGGAGGCAGTGTCCAGCCCCGCCATGATCTTCAAGACGCTGGACTTGCCGGCACCGTTGGGTCCGACGACGCCGATCTTCGCTCCGGGCAGAAACGCCAGGGTGACGTTGTCCAAGATGACCTTGTCACCGTGTGCTTTGCGCACACGGTTCATGGAGTAGATGTACTGGGCCACTGAGAGGTCCTTGCCGGTGTCAGGTGTTCGAGGTTCCTCTCAGTGTCCCAGCCGGGTCGCCTGCCCGTCAGCCCACCCTGGCCCCGGCGCTCACCCCGCCGCGGCCAGCACCCGGTCACGGGCCTGGCGATCATCACCAGGCCCGGGCCTGGAAGCACCGAACTCGCCCGCCGAGGCACCGTCGGTGGACTGCATCACGTACTCGTAGTCGACCAGGTCGGCATCGACGAGCGCCGGATGCCCCGAGTCATCGACTTCAACCTCTGCCGAGATAGCCCGGCGCCGACGCTGGAACTCGGCCGATCCACGGGAAAGATCATGACCGATGGTGTCGGCCTTGATGTCATAGCTGACCCGGCTGACTTCGTCCTTGACGTACTGACGGGAAAACATCTTGCCGTGAACGATCACCGGATCGCCCTTCTTCAACGACGCGGCGACATTCTCGGCAAATTGCCGCCAACAGGTCACCCGGACGAAAAGCTGGTCACCGTCGTACCACTCATTGGTCTCTTCTTTCTTGCGACGTTCAGTGCTGGCCACTCGAAACGACAGTTGGGTGATCCCACCGGAAGTCCGGCGACAGACGACATCGTCCACGACGTTGCCGACGACGGTGATTGTTGAGGCTGGCATACGAATTTCTCCTTCTGCTCTGGGGCTTTCCCGAGGTGGGTGCCATCACTAGACCAAGAAGAAGGGAACGAAATCACGACGTCGATGAGATTGTGGATTGTCGTGTGGGCTGTGGACAAATGTTGGCCGTACCCGGGAATCCGACGCAATCTGTTTGGCATTCGATCACTTTCGACTTGTCGGATATAACAATTTCGAGCACGATGACGGGCGTGACCGAACCTCCGCAGGATCAGCCCAACAATCAGCCGCCGTCCTACGAACCGCCAGCGTTCGAGACGCCCTCCTACGAGCAGCCACCGGCCTATCAACCGCCACCCCCGACGGCACCGCCACCCGCACCTCAGTACTCGCCCTCGGGCTATGCGCTGCAGTCCGATCCCCAAGCCACGCCGCAGTACGGCACTCCCCCGCCGTTTCAGGCACCGGCCTACCAAGGGGCTTCGGCGTATCAGCCATCGCCGGCCAGCTATGGCCTGCCGCCGGGAACCTATCTGGACCCGGCTTCGGGCGTAGTACTGCCTAACGGTGTGACCCTGGCCTCCAAGGGCCGGCGGATCGGCGGCTTCTTCCTGGAGATCCTGTTGTTCATCGTGACCTTGGCCATCGGTTACCTGATCTGGATGCTGATCGCCTGGGCTCGGGGCCAGACCCCGGGCAAGCAGGTATTGCACATGCGCTGCTACCGGCCCGAATCACGCTCGGACGCCGGCTGGTGGTACATGTTCCTGCGCCAGTTCGTAGGCGCCGTCATTAATCAGATCACCTTCGGCGTTGTTTTCCTGGTGTCGGTGATCATGCTCATCGCACGAAAGGACAACCGTACGATTCCGGATCTCATCGCCGGAACAGTGGTGATCAAGGTCTGAGTCAGCTGACCGACCGCATGCCGGAGAACGCTCGCCGGTATGCGGTCGGAGCGACTCCGGTGTGGCGCTGAAAGTGGTGCCGAAGCAAAGCGGCCGTGCCAAATCCGGCTCGCTGCGCGACCACCTCGATCGGCTCATCGCCGGCTTCGAGCTGACGGCGCGCGAACAGCACCCGCTGCCGTAGCAGCCAGGCATGCGGAGTCGTACCCGTAGCCTCGTTGAACTTGCGGGCGAAGGTTCTCGGACTCATATTCACCCGGGCCGCCATGGAGGTGACGGTGTGCTCGCGCTGCAGCTCGGCGAGCAGGGCATCCATCAATTCGGCCAGTCCGTCCGAGCCGATCGGCGGGACGGGAACCTCGATGTACTGTGCCTGCCCTCCCTCACGGTGCGGCGGCACAACCATCCGACGGGCTACGGCATTCGCCACTTCAGCCCCATGCTCGGTACGCATCAGATGTAGACACAGATCGAGCCCAGCCGCAGTGCCGGCTGAGGTGTAGACGCGCCCGTCGCAGACGTAGAGCACCTTCGGATCGACCCGGGCCTGCGGGAACGTTTCAGCCAGAGAAGCGGCATGCCGCCAATGCGTCGTGCAGCGTCGCCCGTCCAACAGCCCGGCATAGCCGAGAGCGAACGACCCTGAGCACAAACCCATGACCGCCGCACCGTTGTCGTAGGCAACCTGAAGCGTTCGGATGACCTCGGGCAACACCCCGGCGTCGGCGCCGGCCGAGACGATCACCAGATCGGCATCCAGTGCCTCGGTGTAACGATGTTCGGCCGTGATGCTGAAGCCGTTGTAGGTCGGAACCGGTTCCGGATCCAGCGACGCCACATAGAAGTCGTAGACCGGCAGTCCCTGCTCAGAACGGTCGAGGCCGAACGCCTCGCAGGCGACTCCGAATTCGAAGGGATGCATCCCGGGATAAATGAGAGTGACGACTTTCTTCAAGGCCATGACGCCATAGTTACCCACCCGTGGCAGAAATTCAACGAACGGCGTCATTTCTGCCACTGGTGGCAGAAACTCTATTCCCGCAGACTTACTGCCATGACCATAATCCTGATCGTGTTTCTGATCGCGCTTGTCTACGGCGGCCTGACCGGTCGCGGGGTCACGGATTCTCGAGACCCCCGGTACTCACTCGGGCTTGTGATTCACCGCCGGCCATCGGCCCACCGTCCGAACACCGACGCGCCCACCCCGCCATCAGCTGATGCGGCTGAGGGTCCCAGCGCCGATACCATTGCGCCGATGCCCTCGTAGCTCAGTGGATAGAGCAGTTGCCTTCTAAGCAATTGGTCGCAGGTTCGATCCCTGCCGAGGGCACACAACCCTTCGTCCCGGTTCGGGGTGTCGCGCAAGACGGTGCATCAGTGGCTGGCACGTTACGAGGCCGGCGGCTTGGAGCCTGGGGCGACCGGTCGCTTCGTGGTTGTAGGTGTGCACGAACCCCTCGAGCGGCGCCTGTAGCTCCTCGATACTGCTCAGCTGGAGGGCCTGAGTCCGCAGCCACTTCATGAACTTCTGCTCGACGCGTTCGACTTTCCCGCCGTATCGGTGCACGCCAGTCAAACCTGTGTTAGATTGTTGTGAGGTTACTTCTTTGCTGACGGTCGGTGGACCGGACGGATCTGCGAGCTGAGCGCTCGGAGCCGACGCGAACGCCCCGCTCACCGAACAGGCAAACCCAGCGTGAGCTGGGGACGCAAAGCCACGGGACCCCTCATGGGTCAGCCGGGTTACCGCACTGGGAGAAGGCACCGTGAGCACGACCGAAACCCCTACCCGTTCTAAGCACACCTACCTCTGGATTGCGTTAGCCGCGCTGCTCGCGCTCGGCGGGACTTCCACCGCGGTGATCGCCGCGTCTACGGTGGGAGATACCGCCCATCAGCAGTCCCGCCGTGCTTTCACCACGTCCGCTGAAGAGATCACGTCCACGCTTCAATTGGCCATTCTGCACGAGGAAGATTTGGTCGTCAGTATTGCATCGTATTCTCTGAGCAATCCCGCCGCTTCCAACACGGATTTCCACGCGTGGACCCTCTCAATGCGGGCACTTGACCGTTACCCCGGGCTCCAAGCATTCGGCACCACGATTGTGCTTGAACCGTCGCAAATACCGGCTTTTGCCGCACGGATAGTGGCAGATCCCGAACATCTTCCGCTCGGGCCCGACGGGACCTTCCAGGTCGTGCCGCCAGGGGTTAGACAGTACTACTGTTTGCCTAACGTCGGCCAGGATCGAGGCGGCGCACTCGATATTCCGGCAGACTACGATTTTTGTGCCGGAGAGAACGGGGTCGCCCTCCTTGGGGCTCGGGATTCTGGACAGGGGATTTATAAACCGTTGAATACCGGAAACGGGAATTCTCTTGCTATAACTGCCCCCGTGTATCGCGGCGGGAATACACCGAAGACGGTGGAAGCGCGACGCGCGGCGTTTGCTGGCTGGGTCGGCACGGTATCGACCCCGACCGCATTGTTGGATCGGGCGGTGCAGAGTCATCCGGGCGCTGCGGTGTCGATGCGTTATCGGGCTGGTGTTTCGGACGTGACGTTCGACAGTAGTGCGGCACCGGCGAAGGATGGCGAATCGATGGTGATCGATTTGCGTAATGGTTGGTCGGTCACGACGTTTGGGACGGTCGCGGCGGGTGGGGTGCTTGCGTCGGGGGCGTCAATCGGCATTCTGGCGTCGGGTGTCGCACTAAGCCTGCTGCTAGCTGGGTTGGTGCTGGTGTTGGTGACCAGCCGGTCTCGGGCGTTGCGGTTGGTGCAAGAACGCACCGCGGAACTTCGTGGCGCGCAGGCGCAGCTGGTTGACACTGCTCGCCAAGCAGGCATGGCTGAGATCGCGACTAACGTGCTGCACAACGTCGGCAACGTCCTCAACAGTGTCAACATCTCGGCCAGCCTCGCCCGGCAGAAAGTACAGGCATCGAAGTCGGCCGGTCTGGTCAAGGTCGCCGCCCTCATCCAGGAGCACGCCGGAGACCTCGGCGATTTTCTGACCGCAGACGCTCGCGGCAAAGCTCTGCCGGGATACCTGGACAAGCTCGCTACGACGTTGGCCAGCGAACGCGACAGCATCGATCAGGAGCTGCAACGGCTGTCCAAAGGTGTCGACCACATCAAGGAGATCGTCGCCGCCCAACAATCCTTGGCCGGGGTCTCCGGTGTGATCGAGCCGGTTCATGTCAGTGGCCTGATCGAAGACGCGTTACGGATGGCGGGAATCCTCGACGACGACCACATCACGATCCTCCTCGACGTTCCCGAGGATCCGATGCTGTCGCTCGACAAGCATCGCGTCTTGCTGATCCTGCTCAACCTGATCAGCAACGCCACCCACGCCATGAAGACAAACGGCGCTCGGCCCCGCCAGCTCAGCGTGAGCTCGCAGCTGAGTCCTGGACAGGACGTCACCATCACGGTGAGCGACAACGGCGAAGGTGTCCCACCGGAGAACCTGACCCAGATCTTCGTCCACGGATTCACCACCCATGCCGACGGACACGGCTTCGGTCTACACAGCTCAGCCATAGCGGCACGAGAGATGGGCGGCGCACTGAGCCTCGACACCAGCGACACTGGTACCGGAGCTACCTTCACCCTGCAAATCCCACTTGAGCGAGAGCTGGCCCCGGTATGACTCCGTCCACGAACCGCCGCGTCCTGATTATCGATGACACACCCTCCATCCATGATGACTTTCGCCGGGTGCTGGCAGGCGGCTGCGAAACCTCCGAGGTCGATGCCGCCGAGCAGGAACTTCTCGGACAGCCAACCCCACCGGTATACGGAGCCAGCTTCGAGATCGACTCCGCATACCAGGGCCGCGAAGGGCTGGACAAGGTCGCGGCATCGTTGGCGGTTGACCGCCCCTACGCGTTGGCGTTCGTCGATATGCGGATGCCCCCCGGCTGGGACGGCGTCGAGACCATTCGCGAAATCTGGAAGGCCGATCCCCGCCTGCAGATCGTGATCTGCACCGCGTACTCCGACTACACCTGGGACGAGGTCCTCGGCAAACTCGGCGTCGAGGACCGGCTGCTGGTCCTGAAGAAGCCCTTCGACAACATCGAAGTCGCCCAACTCGCCAGCGCCCTGACCACCAAGTGGGACATGACCCGGCGGGCGGAGCTGAAAGTCCACCGCCTCGAAGCCGCCGTCCTAGAACGCACCACCGCCCTGGAACTCGCCAACAAAGAACTCGAAGCGCTCGTCCACGAAGTCACCCAGCTCGCCACCCACGACGCGCTGACCGGGCTACCCAACCGGGTCCTGTTCGCCGACCGCGCCACCCAGGCACTGGCCGTAGCCCGCCGCGAGGGCAGCTGCCCAGCCGTGCTGATGCTCGATCTCGACCGTTTCAAAGAAGTCAACGACACCCTCGGCCACCACTGCGGAGATCTCCTACTCACCCAGGTCGCCCAACGTTTGTCCGCCCTCCTGCGCCCGGGCGACACCGCCGCCCGATTCGGAGGGGACGAGTTCGCGCTGCTGCTGCCCGACGGCGGCTCCGACGCCGCCGCCACCGTCGCCATCCGGATCGCGCACGAACTCGAGGCGCAGTTCACCCTCGATGGCGCCGCCGTCAACGTCGAGGCCAGCGTCGGCATCGCCGCCGCCACGCCCGGCGCAGAACAGCCAACGCTGGAAGAACTGCTGCGCCAAGCCGACATCGCGATGTATAAGGCGAAGACCGACCGCTCCGGCTTCGCCCACTACGCCGCCTGCAACGACGACGGCACCCCCGACCAGCTCACCCTCATCGGCGAACTACGCCAGGCCCTGGACTGCGAAGAACTCCGCGTCTACTACCAACCCAAAGTCGCCCTTGACACCGACGAACTCATCGGCGTCGAAGCCCTCATCCGCTGGCAACACCCCACCCGCGGGCTCCTCCTACCCGGGGACTTCATCGTCCTAGCCGAGGAAAGCACCCTCATTAAACGACTCACCACCTTCGTCCTCGACACTGCATTACGCTGCTGCCGCACCTGGCTCGACCAAGGCCTGCGACTCCCCGTAGCAGTCAACGTCAGCGCCCGCAGCCTCTGTGACCCCGCGTTGCCCACCCTCATCGCCGAACGCCTCGCCTACGCCAACGTCCCCGCAGACCTACTTACCATCGAACTCACCGAAGGCGCCGTCATGGCCTACCCCGGCCTGGGACTGGGCATTCTGAAGAAGCTTCGCGCCATCGGCATCCACCTCTCCGTCGACGACTACGGCACCGGATACTCCTCCCTGGCATACCTGAAAAACCTCCCCGTCACCGAACTGAAAATCGACCGCGAATTCATCAACGAACTCACCAACAGCCACGACAACGCCGCCATCGTCCAAAGCGCTACCGACCTCGGACACAACCTCGGCCTCACCGTCGTCGCCGAAGGAGTCGACGACCAAGCAACCCTCACCGCCCTAAAAGCCCTCGGAGTCGACGTCGCCCAAGGCTTCCACCTCGCCCACCCGATGCCCGAACATCTCCTCCAACAATGGATCACCGACCGGGCCAAGAACCCCGCCCTGCTCCACCCCACACCGGTAACAGGAACCTCCTGAACGATCCCGCCGAGCCTCCGCATCGAGGACTAGCGCAGGCCTCACTGACCGCAGAACACCTATCCTGACTGGTCAAGGTCTGCTGGCCAGTCGTGCGGCGTGAACATATAACTCTTCACCCGAGCCCGGCCGGGCGATGACTTGATGGGGACCCGCTGCCCAGGTAAATGGGCGAGGTCGGGCCAACGGCAGCGGCTTGGCGGTGCCGCGGAAGCAGTCAGGGACGGCAGGCGGGCGTGGGGCCGACAAACGTCGCGGACCGTAGGACGACGACCTGCTGGGCGGAATACACGACGCTGTCACCGTGGGCTTGGGCCTGGTTCATAACCTCCGCCGGTGCCGGGGTCCCCGAACCCGTCACCGTCCGGCTCAGATCCACGACCGTGAAGTCCGCGCTCCGACCCAAACGCCCCGGCAGGCTCACGCGGTCCTTGATGGCGAAATGCACCGCCATCCGATCATCAGCGATGACGCACACACCGGCGGGCACCTCGCGGACCGCCGCTTGCTGAGCCCGCTGGTGCTCGGTGCTGCGGAGAGCCTGGCCGTCGAACAGGCCCCGCAGCGGGAAGACCGAGGGGGCCATCAACATTCCGAGCACCGCGAAGGACGCGGGAAGTGCCGTCCAGGTCCAGGTGAATGTTCGAGACCGCAGCAGGTTGAGCCGGGCCGCGCCATCGATAGCTGACAGCACCACGACCGGCCACACGATCGCCGAGTAGTGATAGTCGGTCCCCCACAAAGACTCTCGCGAGGAAAGGAATCGCTCGGCCAGCAAAGGCAAAGCGAGCAGGCAGTAGCGCGAACGCAGGCTGAGCAGGGCCATCGGCGCGAACAGCAGCAACAGCGTTCGGGTCTTCTCGAACGGGCTGAAGAACAACCTGATCAGGCGCCACGGGTGCTCGACTGCCGCTCGTAAGGCGGTCGGTACCGACGATCCCAGCGAGTCGTAACTCCAGTACCCGTAGCGACCAGTTACGGAGTAGTGCGGCAATATCACCGCCGTCGTCAGGACGTAGACGAAAAGGCCGATCACAACCAGCGCGTAGCCGACCCGACGCGGTGGCCGCACACATCGCAGTAGTCCGAGCATCAGGACGACCATGCCCAAGTCTTCGCGGACGAAAAGCAGCAGCCCGGCGGCCATCAGCAAACGACGATCATCCTGGCGATCCAGGCTGTCCAGCGCCCAGGCGATCAGCGGCACCCCGAAGGCAACCTCATGAAAGTCGAAACCGGCCATCGCCTGGAGCGGCCATCCGATGGCGTATCCGACACACAACACGAACGCCGGATTCGGATCGAGCCGTCGTCGGGCGAAGCGATGGACGATCGGTACCGAGACGGCGATCAGGGCCGACTGCGCGAGCAGAAGAACCCTCGGGTCGTCCCACACCCAGAACAGCGGAGCGAGCACCACGAGAATGACGTGGAAATGGTCGCCCAAGACTGTGAAATCGGGACCCTTAACCGGGACGAGCGGGGCCTGGAACCGCGAGTAGTGCCGAATGGCCTGAGTAAAGATCGCCAGGTCGTAGCCGGAACTGAATCGCCCATACAGGCCAAGGCTGAATAACGCCGTCCCGACCCCCGTGAGCACGCTGAGCAGCTGAACCCTTCGACTCCCGGTCCGAGCTGGCTGAACCGGTCGAGGCGAAGCCGCCAATTCCATGTGCGGAGCGTACTGGGACGAGACACCAGCTGGGCCACGGTCCAGACCGAGCGGCAGCATGCGGGCGGCTCCGCACACAACGTTCACCTCGCCCCGCTCAGGGGGCTGCTCTACAGTCAGACGCTGTGAGCGCTAATGACCGATAACGAACTCCCCGAGGACCGGCTGGTCTGGATCGATTGCGAGATGACGGGCCTGGACCTGGGACGCGACGCACTGATCGAGGTAGCGGTCATCGTGACCGACGGCGACCTCAACATTCTGGACGACGGCCTGGACATCGTCATCAAGTGCGGTGATGACATCTTGGACAAGATGATCCCCTACGTTCAGGAGATGCACGCCGTCTCCGGTCTTACCGAGCTGGTGCGGGCCTCCGACATCAGCTTGGCCGCCGCCGAGACACAGGTCCTTGACTACATCAAGCGCTTCGTCAGCCAACCGAACACCGCCCCCTTGTGCGGAAATTCGATCGCCACCGACCGCGGCTTCATCGCCCGGGATATGCCCGCTCTGGATGCCTACCTGCACTACCGGATGATCGATGTCTCGACGATCAAAGAACTGACGCGTCGTTGGTACAAACGGGTGTACTACCAGCAGCCGGCCAAAGGCCTCGCCCATCGCGCACTGGCCGACATCGTCGAGAGCGTCCTGGAGCTTCGGTACTACCGCTCGACCGTCTTCGTCGCCCAGCCCGGTCCGACCCGCGAAGAAGCGGGAACAGCCGCGGCGCTGATTGTCGCCGCGGCCCAAAGTGCAACTAACCCAGTCGAGGGCGACACGTCCCAGCAGGTAGACTGACCGCGCTCGTAACAACACCGACTGAGTCGGTGCTTAACGGGTCGCGATGGTGGGTGTAGCTCAGCTGGTAGAGCGCCTGGTTGTGGTCCAGGATGTCGCGGGTTCAAGTCCCGTCACTCACCCCATCCCGCTCATTGCTACGAGCGAGCCTCGTCAATCGCCCCGAGCAGTTGGGCCGACGCCGCCTCGTCGCGGACCGCGATTCGAATCCAGCCCGATCCGAGACCAGGAAACGTATCGGCCCGGCGGACGGCAATTCCCGCCCGCCGAAGCTGCTCGTGCACTCCCGGCCAGTGCGGATGCCGGGTGAGCAGGAACGAGCCTTCACTGCGCGCGGGCAGCACGAAACCACGGTGGCGCAATTCAACGCGTAGACGTTCCCGCTCGGCCCGCATCGCCGCGTGTCGGCTGGCGGCGACCAGGTCCCCGTGCGGGCTCAGACAGGCCGTCACGGCCGCCAGCGCCGGAGTCGACACCGACCAATGTGGTTGCACCGCTTTCAGCCGCTGGATGAGCTGCGCATCGCCGAGTACGTAGCCGACCCGCAGGCCGGCCAGCCCCCAGGTTTTAGTGAGGGAACGGACCACCAGCACGCCGGTCAGGTCGAGGCTACTGGCCAGGCTTTCGGACTCGCCCTCCACGGTGTCCATGAACGCCTCGTCGACGACGAGAATGCCTCCCTCGGGCCGAAGTCCCCACAGGCGCTCGGCTGAATGCAGAACGCCCGTCGGATTGGTCGGATTGCCGATCATCACCAGGTCGGGTCCGATCGGCAGGTCATCGTTGAGCGCGAACCCCTCGGGCTCGGAAAGCACTGCCCGCTCGATCTCCCATCCGGCTGCCCGAAGGGCGACTTCCGGTTCGGTGAACTGTGGGTGCACCACGACTGCTCGATTGTCGGTGGTCGGCGCCGCCAGCGCTTGGGCGATAAGCGTGAACGCCTCCGCCGCGCCGGCCGTCAGCAATACCTCAGCCAGTGGCCGACCGTGTCGACGAGCGATCGCTTCCGTCCCACGACGAGCATCCGGGTAGGCGGCCAGCGAACCGAGCGACTCGACCAGTGCCCGCTGGAGCCAGTCCGGCGACGGGGCTGCATGGACGTTGACCGCCAGGTCAAGCAGGCCGTGAGCCACCTCGGCGTCGCCATGGTGATGCAGATCGACGCCGTCGGGCGGGCGCACGCGGTGGCGGGCCAGCGCGATCGTGGCCGTCGCACCGCCGGTCTTGGCCAAGATCAGCTCGATGGACTCCGACGCACCGAATCGCTCGATGGGCAAGGGGATGAGCGCGGCCGCCTCAGCGACGCTGGCCGTCGCTGCCAGCTCGGCCACCCGCGTGCTTGGAGTAGGAACAGCCACCCGATTCAGCTGTTCGGCGGGATAGCTCAACAGCGGCACGGCGAGCAGGGCCGCCAACTGAGTCAAGGCGGGCTCGCCGGCCCGCGCGTCCACCGTGGCCACGGCGACCACGTCCGCTCGGGTAACCCGGCATTCGCTCAGCGCACGATCGAGCAGTTCCAGCACCACTGCCGGATCGGCCCCGGTCCGGGTGCCGAGGCCGACGACCACTTCCGGGCGAGGACTCACCTGGTGCTCGTCATCGGCAGGCGTGCACGAATCGTTGCGCCGCCTCGGGCTGCCCGGCCCAATGCGTGTGCAGATAGGACGCGTGCACTCGGCCGGTCACGAATCCGTGGCGGCTGCCCGCCTGCTCGCCGGTATAACGCCACGCAGCGTCCGAGCCGTGGGACGGATCGGTGATCGTGCGGTGGAAGTCGTGGCCGCGAACCCGCTGACCGGCCGCGGCCACCGGCGAGTCCACCTCAGCCACGGCTTCGCGGTAGCCAAGCGTGAGCTTCGGGCTCAGTGTCGCCCGGGCATCGATGCGCCCGACCATCGGCGCCCCGTCCAGTTCCCGGCACAGATAGAGCAGCCCGGCGCACTCGGCCGCGATCGGGCCGTCGAAGTCAGCAATCTCTTTGCGCAGCAGCTCATTCTGCGACAGCGCGTCGGCGTGGAGCTCGGGAAAGCCACCGCCGATGACAATGCCATCGGTCCCGGGCGGCAAGGAGGTATCCCGCGTCGGGTCAAACGGGCACACCGTCGCCCCGGCCGCCGCCAACAACTCGGCGGTCTCGGCATAACTGAAGGTGAAAGCCGGTCCCGCCGCCACCGCCACCGTGACCGGGGCGGACTCCGCCGATGTCGTGATCTCGCGGCGTGGATCCCAGGCCGGTTCCGTGAGCGCCGGAGCCGCTCGGGCCAGCTCCATGATCGCGGCGAGATCAACGTGGCTGGCGATGAGGTCGCCCAGAGCGGACACCGTCGCTTCGGCTTCGGCGTGTCGTTCCGCGGCCGGGATCAAGCCGAGGTGCCGCGACGGAGTCACCACCCGGTCCGAGCGGGCCACCGCGCCCACAACCGGGATGCCGACCTCCTCGAACGCCTCGCGCAACAGCCTCTCGTGGCGATCGGTTCCGGTGCGGTTCAAGATGACTCCGGCGATCCGAATCCGGTTATCGAACAGCTGCATTCCCAGCGCCAGAGCGGCCGCCGACCGGCCCTGAGCGGTCGTGTCGATGACGAGCAGCACCGGTGCTGACAGAACCCGAGCAACGTGCGCGGTCGATGCGAACTCGGCCCGGCCAACCGCGCCGTCGTGCAAGCCCATCACGCCTTCGATCACGGCAATATCGGCCATGGTGGGCGTCTGGGCGCCGTGCAGCAGTAACGGGACCAAGCGATCCTCACCGACCAACCACGGATCAAGATTGCGGCCGACCCGGCCGGCGGCGAGCGCGTGATAGCCGGGATCGATGTAGTCCGGTCCCACCTTGTGCCCGCTCACGGTCAGCCCGCTACGTCGCAACGCGGCCAGCAAACCCGTCGCGACCATCGTCTTGCCATGCCCACTGGCCGGCGCGGCGATGACCAACCTCGGCAGCTCGGTTACCACTCAATGCCTCGCTGACCCTTTTGGCCGTCGTCCATCGGGTGTTTGACCTTCGTCATGTGAGTAACCAGGTCAGCCGCGGCAACGAGTTCCGGTGGTGCGTCGCGACCGGTGATGACCACATGTTGAAAACCGGGCCGCTGGGTCAACGTCTGGATGACATCATCGATCTCGATCCACCCCCATTTCAGCGGATAGGTGAATTCGTCCAGTACGTAAAAGGAGAAAGTCTCTTCGGCGAGGTCGCGTTGAATTTGGCGCCACCCCTCCAGGGCATCGGCGGCGTGATCGGTCTCGCTGGCCGCCCGCTGGATCCAGGACCAACCCTCCCCCATCTTGTGCCACCTCACCGGCGCGCCTTGGCCCGTCGCCTCATGCACAGCATTCAACGCCGCGAACGCCGACTCTTCACCGACGCGCCACTTGGCACTCTTGACGAACTGGAACACCCCCACGCTCATGCCGGCGTTCCAGGCTCGCAATGCCATGCCGAAGGCGGCCGTCGACTTTCCCTTGTTCTCACCGGTGTGAACCAGCGTCAAGGGCCGGTTGCGCCGTTGGCGAGTGGTCAGTCCATCCTGCGGTATGACTGCCGGTTGTCCCTGAGGCATCAGGCGGCCTTCCATTGCGAAACGAGGTCCGTCAGCGGTGCGCTGCTCACTTCGTCCAGTCGTAGGTAGGCCGCGTGCAGCTGAGCGGCCAAGCGCTGGGCCAGGCCGAGACGGAAGGCGCCGCGTTCACAGTCGATGACAATGACGTCCACTCCGCGAAGGCCGACTCGCAATGGCGCGCTGTTGAACGAGGGCGTCTTGCCATCGGTGATCAGTAACACCAACGGGCGTCGCAGCGCATCGCGCAGGCGCTCAGCCCGCACCACGTCGACCGCTTTGGCCAGGCCGGCGGCCAGCGGGGTTCGCCCGCCGGTTGCGATGCTTTCCAGCCGACGGACGGCGCTGTCGACCGAAGTGGTCGGCGGCAGCACCACATCGGGCCCCTTGTCGCGAAAGGTGATCAGGCCGACCTTGTCTCGCCGTTGGTAGGCATCGAGCAACAACGACAAGATCGCGCCCTTGACCTCGCTCATTCGCGCCCGAGCCGCCATGGAACCACTGGCGTCCACGACGAACAGGACCAGATTGCCTTCGCGGCCACGGCGATCAGCCCGGCGAAGGTCGCTCGGCCGCAGCCGCAGCCGATCGTTCCGCCAGCCCCGCGCGCGCTGATACGGTGCGGCCTGCACGACCGTGGCCGGCAGGTGCAGCGGGCCCGCGGTCGCATCCGCCGGCAACGGACGGACAACTCGACCTCGTCCGGTCCGCGCAGCCGCCCGGCGGCCGGGTGCGCCGAGTTGGCCACCGGTTGCCGTGAGCAGTTTCGCCTTACCGACAGCACCAACCGTAGCGGTCTTGGTTGCGACTCCTTCATCCGTTCGGTCGGCGCTCGGGTCGGCCAGCTGGCTCGGGTCGGGCGTGGACTTCGATTGTGGGTCCGCCAAAGGGGGTGCGCTTGCATCGCTGATCTGTTCTTCGGAGGTCTCGGGAGAGCTCCCATCACCCGGATCGGGGTCTTGATCTGGACCTTGATCGGCGGCGCGGGCCAACGCCTCGTCCAGAGCCTGTTCGTCCAGTCCCGGCTCATCGAAAGGATTGCGGCGACGGCGATGAGGCAACGCCAACAACGCTGCCGCTCGCACGTCCTCCGCGATGACTTCCGTGCGCCCATGCCAGGCGGCATGGGCGATCGCGGCCCGAGCGGTAACGATGTCCGCGCGCATGCCGTCCACGTCGAAAGCGGCGCAGACCTCCGCGATCTGGCGCAAGGACCGATCGGGCAACACAACATCGCCGAGCAGTTTCTGAGCGGTGACGATCTGGGCCGCCAGCTCCGCTTCGGCCGCGGCCCACGCCGTGGCAAAGGCCTGCGGGTCGGCGTCGGCAGCGAGCCGGCGCCGAACCACCTCGACCCGTATCTCCGGGTCGCGACTAGCCGAGATGTCCACCGTCAATCCGAACCGATCCAGTAGTTGCGGACGCAGCTCGCCTTCTTCCGGATTCATCGAACCGATCAGGACGAACCGCGCCGGGTGGTGGACCGATACCGCGTCCCGTTCCACGTGATTACGTCCCATTGCTGCGGCGTCGAGCAACACATCGACCAAGTGGTCGGCCAGCAGATTCACCTCATCGACATACAGGATCCCGCGATGAGCGGCCGCCAGCAGTCCCGGTTCGAAAGCGCGGACGCCTTCGGACAATGCCCTTTCCAGGTCGAGTGATCCGACGACCCGATCCTCCGACGCCCCCACCGGGAGCTCCACCAACCGAGCCGGACGGGCGGTCGCCGTCCGAGGTTGGTGCGGACCATCGGGGCAGTCGGCCTCGGGCGCCTGCGGATCGCAGCCGAACCGGCAACCGGCCACTACGGCCACCTCGGGCAACAGGGCCGCCAGCGCGCGAACGGCCGTGGACTTGGCCGTGCCCTTCTCGCCCCGGACGAGCACCCCACCGATCGCCGGCGAGATCGCGTTCAGGATAAGGGCCAGGCGCATCTCCTCGGCGCCGATCACCGCCGAGAACGGGAAACCGACCGTGGATGCTGACGATGACCGGTCAATCATGAGACAGCTCCTGGCGATAAGGCGGGTAACCCCGCGGGGGCACCCTCGGTGATAAGGCGTTCGATGACGGTCAGGTCGAGGTTGGCCACGATGGCGTCAGCCAACAGATCGTAGTTTCGTTGCTTGATCGCCGACACCGACGTGTCCGGCGCCGGGACGAATCGACGCCCGGCCAGCTCGGCCACTTCTCGCAGGAACTCGCGGCGGAACTCATCACTGTCCAAGCTGCCGTGCCAGGTGGTTCCGAACACCGACCCCGAGCGCCATCCGTCCAGGAACTCCATCGCCGGTCCCGTCCGTTCGCACCGGCCGTGGTGAATCTCGAAAGCCGTGTCCACCGGGAAACCGCGGTAGGACCCCTGGGGGCGACCAACCACCTTCTGCTCGGCAAACCGCACGTCAACGGGCAGCAGACCGAGACCGGTGACGGTGCCCACCCGGCCTTCGACGTCGTCGGTGATTTCGCGGGCCAGCATCTGATAGCCGCCACAGATTCCCAGCACCGGTCGGCCATTCTTGGCACGGTCGCGCACCGCGTCCGCGAGGCCCTGTTCACGCAGCCAGGCCAGGTCGGCCACCGTGGCTCGACTTCCCGGCAGGATCACCAGGTCGGCGGCGATCACGTCGCCCGGCGAGGTCGTCCATCGAACCGCGACGCCGGGTTCCGCACCGAGCGCGTCGACGTCGGTCGTGTTGGATGTGCGCGGCAGCGCTATGGCCACGACGTCCAACCCTTCGGCGCCGTAGGGGATTCCGGCGGCAACTGCTCGGCCGGCCGAGAGCGAGTCCTCCGCTTCCAGCTCCAGATCGCCGAGCAGTGGGAGCACCCCCAGGGTCTCACGTCCGGTGAGCTCACGCAGCAGCTGGATTCCCGGCGCCAGCAACCGCGAATCACCGCGGAACTTATTGATGACGAAGCCGGCGACGAGCGACTGATCCCGCGCACCGAGCAGGGCGATCGTTCCGAACAACGCGGCGAAAACGCCGCCACGGTCGATGTCGGCCACGACGATGGTGGCCAGATCGCGCTGGTCGGCCAACCACATGTTGGCGATGTCGGTGCTGCGCAAGTTGATCTCAGCCGGGCTGCCAGCCCCTTCGCACAAAACCACGTCATAGTCGGCCCGAAGCTGGTCGTAGCTGGCCAGCACCTCGCTTCGCAGCTCCTGTTTGAGGTTGCGGTAGCTCAAGGCGCCGGTCTCGGCGTGGGGCTTGCCGTGCAGCACGACATGGGATCGGTGATCGCTGCCCGGCTTCAACAGGATTGGATTCATCAGCACCGACGGCTCGATTCCAGCGGCGGCGGCCTGCATGGCCTGCGCCCGTCCGATCTCCCCGCCGTCAGCCGTGACCGCCGAGTTGTTGGACATGTTCTGAGCCTTGAACGGGGCGACCGCCACGCCCTGGCGATGCAGCCAGCGACACAGCCCGGCCGTGACGACGCTCTTGCCCGCGTCCGATGTCGTACCGGCAATCAGCAGGGAGCCCTTCATGCCGCCGGCCGTTTCGCGAACAGCCGGAGGACACCAGGCCCGGCGAGGAGACCGATGACGGTCGCCGCCTGCACGAACCGGCTCAGTCGCACCGACCGCCCGATGTCGGCCACCGTCGGCGCCGGGCCATCACCCAGGCGGGGACGCTGCTCGGTACGGCTCGGATACACCGTCGTCCCACCGAGACTCACCCCGAGCGCACCAGCCATCGATGCTTCGCACGGACCGGCATTCGGCGAGGGATGCGCGACACCGTCGCGGCGCCACACCCGCCAGGTCAGCCGCGGCGATCCCCCCACCACGCGGGCGCCGAGCACCGTCAGCCCGGCCGTCAGCCGGGCCGGGACGAGGTTGGCCAGGTCATCGACCCTCGCGGCCACCGTTCCGAAGCGCTGGTAGCGCGGCGAACGGTGGCCGATCATGGCGTCCAACGTGTTGACCGCTCGGTAGCCGACCAATCCGGCCGGACCGGCCACAGCCCCCCAGAACAGGGGGGCAATGACGGCGTCGGAGGTGTTCTCGGCCACCGATTCGACGGTCGCTCGGGCCATCCCAGTGGCGTCCAGGCTGCCCGGTACCCGCCCGCACAGGCTGGGGATCAAGGCGCGGGCGGCTTGCGGCTGGCCCGCCTGTAGCTCGGTGGCAATCGACTGGGCGACGCAGCGCAGGCTCCGCCCACCGACGGCCACCCACGTCGCGGTCGCGACCAGCAGGGTCCGGGCCACCGGGTAGCCACGCAATTGGCGGTCGAGCACCGCCGTGGCCAGCGTGACGGGCAGAACCGCGGCTGCGCTGAACGCCGCGCCGGCGAGGATGTCGTCCCGGTAAAGGCGCTTTTCGAGGGCAACCGCGCATCGACCGAAGCCGGCGACCGGATGCCAGCGCGAGGGATCACCGAGCAACGCGTCGGCAATGGTGCCGAGCACGAGCCCGGCCGCATAGGCCCTCATCGCATCCTCCGTCGGGTGTCCACGCCCTTGGTCGGTCACGACGGCCGAAGTCTCCTGGCTTCCGAATCGGCGCTCGACCCACCTTCCAGCCGTAGGGCCGTGGTATCGCGGGCTTTGCTCCTCGGTGACAGTGGCGGGACCGCGCCGGAATCTCACCGGACTTCCTTCACTGCCGTCGTGTGCTCAAACCCAATCACAGCGCGTACAGGCCGGTCAATCCGGGGCCGAATCAGGTGGGCGTCAAGCGCGCGAGTACGGGGCCCAGGGCGTGCTCTGCTAAAGTCACTCCTCGTGCTCACCGGGTTGGTGGGACGAATCGCACTGGCGCCGCTAGCTCAACTGGCAGAGCAGCTGACTCTTAATCAGCGGGTTCGGGGTTCGAGTCCCTGGCGGCGCACAATCACCGAATTTCCGGCTGTTGCCGTCCGGCCTATCAGTGCGCTGTGGGTGCCTGCACGGCCCCGGATTCGACCAGTGCCGCGATCCGGGCCGCTGAGTACTTCAGCCCCACCAGCAGCTCACGGGTGTGTTCGCCCACTTTCGGGGCCGGGCCGGGCCACCGGCCGGGTGTTGTCGACAGTCTTGGCGCCGGGGCCGGCTGAATCAGCCCCGCCCGCTCGCTGAGCACGCCGCGAGCCGACAGATGTGGATCGGCGGGAGCCTCGGACGGGCTGAGGACCGGTGTCACGCAAGCATCGGTGCCATCGAAAACAGCCAGCCACTCGTCCCGGGTTCGCTCGGCGATACGGGCGGCGATCAGTTGCCGTTGGTGCGGCCAACTGGCTCGATCCCATTGCTGATGCAAAGCCAGTTCGGCTGACAGTTCCAGGCCGAGCACGAGCTGAGCGTAGAACTGAGACTCCAATGGCGCGACGGCCAACCAGCGCCCGTCCGAGGCACGATACACCTGATAGAACGGCGCCCCGCCGTCGAACAGGTTCTCGCCGCGCGGTGCTGACCACTCACCCGTCCCCCGCATCGAATGCAACATGGCGGTGAGCAATGCGGTTCCGTCGACGATCGCCGCATCGATCACCTGGCCCTGGCCGCTGCGCTCGACCTGAAGCAACGCCGACACGATCCCGAAGGCGAGCAGCATGCCACCACCGCCGAAGTCACCCAGCATGTTCAACGGCGCTACCGGCCTGGAGTCGGCCCCGACGATCGGTTCGAGGGCTCCCGCGAGCCCGATGTAGTTGAGGTCGTGACCCGCGCGCTGAGCGGCCGGGCCGTCTTGGCCCCAGCCGGTCATGCGTCCGTAGACAAGTTTCGGATTACGGGCCAGGGCGTCGGCGGGGCCCAATCCCAATCGTTCAGCCACTCCCGGCCGGAAGCCCTCGATCAGCACGGCGGCGTCGGCAATCAGGTCGAGCACGATCGACGGGCCGTCCGGATGTTTCAGGTCAACGGCGATGGACCGACGACCTCGGTTCAATATCTGGTGACTGCCGGCGTACATGTCAGGGTTGGCCACATCAATCGGCCGGTCGATGCGCATGACGTCGGCACCCATGTCGGCCAACATCATTGCGGCAAACGGTGCCGGCCCGATCGCTGCGAGCTCGATCACGGTGACACCAGTCAAGGGACCGCCAGCCAGCCGTTCGGTGACTGGTACCGCGGCCATTAGTCGACTCCTATGTCCTCGTTCCACAACTGCGGGTTGGTGCGGATGAAGTCTGTCATCATCCGTACGCACTCTAGGTCGTCCACGACGACGACTTCTACGCCGTTCTCAGCCAGCCAGTCGTGGCCCCCGTAGAACGTCCGAGCTTCACCGATCACGACGCGTGCTATGCCGAATTGGCGGATCAAGCCACTGCAATACCAACACGGCGAGAGGGTGGTGACCATAGTGGTCCCGCGATAGGACCGCTGCCGACCGGCATTGCGAAAGGCCGCGGTCTCCCCGTGAATGGACGGATCGTCGTTCTGGACGCGCAGGTTGTGGCCGCGTCCCAGCACAGAACCGTCGGAGCCGATCAGGGCAGCGCCGATGGGGATTCCGCCCTCCGCCAAACCGAGCTTGGCCTCGTCGAGGGCAATCGCCAGCCACCCAGTCGGATCGAGTGGTGCGGGCGGCGTGGACACCAGGTCAACGTAGTTGATCTACATGCACCCTAGCCACCACCTACGGCTGAGAACTGCTCTCGGTTACCGGCTCCGCTGCGTCAGCCAGTTGACGGCGTAGCTGTGCGATCTCCCGTTGAAGCGCGTGGATGTCGCCCCGGGTCGCCGCCTGCGACTGGGTGTCAATTTCACGCACACGGTCAATAAGCCAGGAGGCGATCGACGCCGTCACCATACCGAGGATGGCTATACCGGCCAGCATAAGCGCGAATCCGACGGCGCGGCCCTGCGCTGAGGTCGGGTACCGATCTCCGTAGCCAACCGTGGTCATTGTGGTCGCGGCCCACCACGTGGCGTCACCGAAGGTATGGATGTTGGCATTCACATGAGCGCGCTCAGCATCGAGTACAGCCAGGGAAGCGGAGAACCACACCAACAGGGCCGACGAACCGACGTACAGAGCCACTTTCCCCCGCAGAGTTGAGGTGGCCCGGCGATTCAACATGTGCAATAGGACGACCAGGCGAAGCACTCGAAGTGGTCGTAGCACTGGCAACGCCAACATGAGCAGGTCCGGCGTGTGGCGAGCGGCGTAACGAAGACGGTCAGCAGCCAGAATCAGTCTAACTATGAAGTCGATTCCAAAGATTGCCCAAACCGCATAGTTGACGATCTGACAGGTCAGCTTCCAGCCATCCGGAATCTGAGGATCCAGAATCGGCCACGCGTAGGCGGCGAGGAACAGAATCGCGAGTACGCCGAGGGGCAATTCCGTGAGTCGCTCGAATCGCTCGGCCGGTGCGTTGTCTTCCAGGTCCGCAATGCGTGGTTGGGTCACGTTCGGATGCCGTAGGCCCGCAGCACCATCAACGCATCCATCGTCACGACGCCGCCCCAATCATGGATGTTCACCGGGGTCCAGGCCGGCCAGCTGAACGGCCACCCGCCATCGGCTGTCTGTTCAGAGGCAAGGTGCGCCAGACTCGCGTCCAGCTCCATCGTCGAGAACCAGGTCCGGGCCAGACAGTCCGGGCGCGGGGCGAAGTCGTGGGGTCGGTGAGTCTCGCCGGCCGAATACCCCGCGGCCTTCGTGGGTGCGGAGTCCGAGGAATCGCTCAGGTCGACCAACCGTTTCGCCCGAACCAAGGCACCGAGCCGTTCGCTGGCCGGCACCGCCCGTTCGCGGTCGGGCACGTAATCCAGAAAGCGTGCCGCCGCAATGGCCTCATAGGGATGGGTGTCTTGCATTGCGTCCAAGGCCGTCCAGCAGTAGGCAGTCGCCGCCGACACCCATGGATGATCCAGCAGCCCGACTTTGAGAAAGATGCTGACCGTCAATGCGGTGGCGAGCAGATCCGGCTCGCCAGAGGTGGACCACCACGGTGCGTGCGGATGTGACGCCGCAGCGGCGACTCCGACCGACACACCTCCGTCAGCGGAGGCGACGGACTGCAGGTAGTCGGCTGCGGCAGCCATCTGCGTGTGGTCGCCGACCTCGTCCAACCGCAGCATGGCCGTGTAGGTGTGCAGCGGTTGGCTCAGCGGGCCGCGGCCATCCGGTTCGAGCGCGTGACCGAATCCGCCATCGGTGTTGCGATAGGCCAACACCGCGGCAATCACCGCTTCGGCCGGCCCGTCGCCAAAGAGGTAGTCGAACCGGCGCTGTTCCAGAATGCGTCCGTGTTCCCACAGATAACTACGTGCTTCAGCAATCATGGCCCCCACCATAGGGGCTCGTTCTACTGCCGTCCCAGCGCGCGATATAGCCACCCTTCGGCCCGCCACCGCTCCGCGTCCAGCGCGTTACGACCATCGACGATCTTGCGGTGTCGCACGACCGCGCCCAAACGCTCCGGGGCCATCGTCCGGAACTCGGCCCATTCGGTCAGGTGCAATACGATGTCGGCGTCGCGGCACGCGTCCACGGCGGATTCGGCATAGGCCAACGTGGGAAAGTCCCGGCGCGCATTGCTCATCGCCTCTGGGTCATAGACCCTGACCGCGGCCCCGGCCCGTTGAATCGCCACTGCCACGTCCAGCGCCGGCGAATCACGGATGTCATCGCTGTTCGGTTTGAAGGCCGCGCCCAGCACACCTACCCGGACCCCAGCCAGCGAGCCGTCGCACAGTTCCCGCGCCAGGTCCACCATCCGGGCCCGGCGCCGCAGGTTGATCGCGTCGATCTCCTTCAGGAACATCACGGCCTGATCGACCCCGAGTTCTTCGGCCCGGGCGATGAAGGCCCGGATGTCTTTGGGCAGGCAGCCACCCCCGAAGCCGAGCCCCGCATGCAAGAACTTGCCGCCGATCCGCTCGTCGTAGGAAAGCGCATGCGCCAACTCGGTGACGTCCGCCCCGGTCGCCTCGCAGACCTCGGCCATGGCGTTGATGAAGGAAATCTTCGTGGCCAGAAACGCATTGGCGGCCACCTTGACCAACTCAGCGGTCGCGAAGTCGGTCACGATCACCGGCGTACCGGCCGCGATGATCGGCTCGTAGACCTCGCGCATCACCTTCTCCGCCCGATCGGCGCTGACGCCCATCACGATTCGGTCCGGATGCAGGGTGTCCTGTACGGCGAAGCCTTCCCGAAGGAACTCCGGATTCCAGACCAGTTCCGCGCCGACCGATTCGACCCGCGTCGCCGCTTTCACTGCGGTACCCGCTGGCACGGTGGACTTTCCCACGACGATCGAGCCGGGTCGAGCCACGCCGACCAACGCCTCGATCGCCGCATCGACGTATCTGAGATCCGCCGCGTTTTCTCCGGCGCGCTGCGGCGTCCCGACGCACACGAAGTGCACGTCTCCGAAGTCCCCGACTTCAGCGAAAGATGTCGTGAACCGAAGCCGACCAGAAACGACGTGTCGTTGCAGCAGTTCCGGCAGCCCGGGTTCAAAGAACGGAACATGGCCCTGGTTGAGCCGAGCGACCTTGTCGGCATCGATGTCGATGCCCAGTACATCGTGACCGATCTCGGCCATCGCCGCGGCATGGGTCGCACCGAGGTACCCGGTGCCGATTACCGTGACTTTCATGATTGCTCCTATCCCCCGAAACCGTCGGGCAAGATTCCGCTGGCGAACTCTGGGCTCGCCACGGCGTTCCGGAATGCGGTCAATGCCGGCGGCGAGGAGTCGAATCGCCAGTCGTTGGTGACCGCCTCGCCGCTTACCATTTGGAGGCCCTGATTGTTGAACCAACTGAATCCGACGATTTGTGGGTCCGCCCCGAACGCCGTCAGGGCATTCGTGATCCAACTGGCCTTGGTGGCAGTCATGTCCACCCGACTTAAGACGTCGTTTTGAGCCGCGGCAGTTTCGGTGACGAAAATCGGCCGGCTCGACAAAGCCTTCAACGCGTTGATCGTCTTGCCGAAGGTTGCGTCATAGGAGGCACCGGTGGCTGCCTGGCGCAGGTAGATCGAACCGCCCAGCCAATCCACGTACTGATCGCCCGGATAGTCCTCGGCCAGGTTGGTCTGTCCGACTCCGCCGCCGCTGATCGCGTGTGGCTGGAGTTTGTCGATTCGGGTCGGAGCCCATATCCAGATGGCGTCGTCGTTGGCGCCGACCTGCTGGAAGATATTCCAGACGTGCTGCCAGGCGGCGACGTATTTGGCCGGGGTGTTGTTGTACATACCGGCCGACCACGGATAGGTGTTGTTGTTCATCTCGTGATCGAAGCGGATTGCCACCGGCAGGTTCGTGCGGACGATATCGCCGGCGAACTTGTAGAGATAGTCATCCACGTCGCCGTTGATGATGTTCGTCAACGTGTACTCGCTGGAGGCATGACCACTGTCCGGATCAACGGCCACCGACATCCAGGTGATCATCGGCAGCGCACCGCGCGACCACGAGGTCTGCACCTGCGTCGACGGGAACGGGGTGTCGAATCCGGCGAACCATTCCACCGAGCTCGGTGTCTTGCCCGCACTGGTTGCGATCCGATCCAACATCGCGGTGTCACCGGGCAGTCCGTCCTGAGCGATGCCAAAGTACTTCGCGGCCGGGTGCAGCAACGCCGCCTTGGTGGCGGCAGTCGCGGCCGGAGGCGTATAGGCGTCCACCGGCGTCGAGGCTGCACGGTTCGGGTCAACCGGCAGTTGGTTGCACGCAATACCGTCCCCGTTGTGCGGGCCGGCCGCTCCGTCCAGGGCGGCCGGATCGGACAGGTTGGCCACGTACTCCGTCTGCGCATCCTGCTGCCACTGGAAGGAGGAGCAGTGGCGCAACCCCACGTCCGCGGTGACAGATTTCGTGATCGTCGAGGTGACCGTGTGGGTCACCGGTTGCTTCACGACCACTACATCGGTCCGGCCCGGGGCGTGGATCACCTTGGCCGGTAACGGGTGCGCCTTGGTCGGTTTCGGCAGCGGTGACGTTGTCGAGCCGGCTTCCGCGCTGCCTTCGCCCAGAGGCGGTACCACCGGCTGACCATTGACCGTCGCCGGTGTGTTCCCGTGCGGATGGGTACTCTCCCCGGCCGGAGACAGGTAGATCGCGGTGCCGACGGCCGCTAGCGACAGCCCGACGACCGCCGTCGTCATTCGGCTCGAGTGGCCGAAGCTCAGTTTCTCAAACAGGAAGGACATCGTAAGCAACTCCAATGACAATGACTGCGATCGCGATGAGGTACGGGATGAGGCCGCGAGGATCACCGTCGGGTGCCTCGGCGGGGTCGGTCGGACTCGGGCCACCGGCGGTGGCCGAGGCGGCAGTGAAGGCATGGGCTCTGGTGCCCCAACCGCCGACATGGCCCAGACGGAGGAAGCCATACAGGCGGATCGGCATCAGAACCAGGGTGCTGAACATGATGTAGAACGGCATTCGCACAAAGTCACTGGGTACCTCGGCTAGGTGGCGAGCCTGTCGCAGGCACATGGCCAGCGTCGAGGTCAGCAGTGTCAGCATGATGATCGCGAGGAACGCGTGCTGGCGAACATCCAGCATTCCGGAGTACAGGTTGTCCCCGGTGTGCCGGCTGAACCGGATCCCCCACGCGATCGCCGAACACAACCACAGGAACGGTAAAGCGATGTCAGCCACGAAGAAGAACGCGAGCAATGGAGCGCGGCCCAACATCCAGGGGAGCATCCGCAAGGTGTTGTACTGACTGCCACGCGCCCAACGGAACTGCTGCTTAACCAGCTTCTTCAAGTGCGTCGGGGCGTCGGTGTAGACGAGGCTCGTGGACTGATACACCGTTCGGAAGCCTTGTTTGAGCGTGAGGTTCGTCAGCGTGCGGTCGTCGGACACCTCAAGGAACACGCCGAGAAACTTCTGGGTCATGAAGTCGGCCATCACGCGCTCCAGGACGGTACGCCGAAAGGCGATGGTCCGGCCCGGAAGACAACCGACGGTTCCGAGGACGCTCTGGGCGGGCATCGCGTACAGCGCCCGACTGTTCTCCAGCCAATCGGCCCAACGGGTGAGGAAGGATCGCTGCGGCTGCAGGATGCGCTGCCGGGTGGTGACACCACCGACGCCGGGATCAAGGAAAGGCTTGATCAGTTCGGCATGGGTGTCGGGCATCCAGATCGTGTCGCTGTCGACGAGCAGGACGATCTCACCGACCGCGTGCTCGACACCCACCTTGACGGCGTTGCGCTTGCCCGCGATCGGCGTCCAAGTCCACTCAACCGCGGGAAAATCCTCGCAGACCTCTTCCAGTCCAACGTTGCGCTTGCCGTTGATGACGACGATGACCTGATCCGGGCCCTGAGCGGTAATGCGCTCCAATACTTCGCGAAACAGATCGAGCGGCTCGTCGACGACCGGGATCACCACGGTCGTGGTCGCCGAATACGGTTCGGTCCACGGACGATAGCGACGCGAGATCACTGCCTTCACCAGCCATACCGCCCAGGTCAGCAGCACGAACGCAGAGAACAGATACAAACGTCCATGCGTGTGAAACGTGTGCCGCAACTGCAGCAACGCAATGAACATGGTGGGTAGGACCTTCCTTTTGGCAGGGGCCGGGATCGCCTGAGGGTGAGCTCGCGGCTACTTCGCCGAAACCTTCAGCAGCGGAGCGACCATGGGAGCCAACCAAGCGGAGAAAGCAGCGCTCAGGTGGGTCGTGTTCCGGTACACCAGGTAGTTGCCGATGACTGCGGGGCAATCGCCTTCGGTACACATCCAGCGCAACGGATCTATGACGGCAAACCCTGCCTTCTGAACCGCCGGCAGCAGGACCTTGTGCCGATCGGGGTAGTTGTAGGCGTTCTTGACCGTGAAGTTGCAGGACTTGGCCTTGTCCAGATGCTGGGCTACACAGCTCGGCATGTCGTAATTGGGAACCGGGATGTCGGCCATGAACAGGACTTGCCTGCTCGCCGTGGCCTTCAACTCGTTCAAGGTGGCAATGGTGTCGTTCGCGAAATCCTTCGCTGCGACGTTGCTGGCCACCACATTCTCGGACTCGCTGACCAGCACCAGATCCGGTTTAAGTGCTGCGATCCGGGCCAGCGTTTCTTTGCGCCAGGTGTCGCACTCGGTGTATTGCCGGTTCAAGGTCGGAGCGAACACGCTGATCTCAGCCGGCGGGCAGGCGGCCTTGGTCCAGTTCACGATCTTCCAACCGGCCTTGCGACCGGCCGCGTTCAGCGCCGGCAACCATTGCTCGGCGTGCGAATCGCCGAAGATCACCGCGGTGTGTGTGCCGGCTGGATCCCCGAAAACGCAATCGCCTTGTTTGATCGTAAGAAAGTCGGCGTGACAGCCGTTCCTGGACGAGGGGGGTGTGTCGTTGGCCGCCTTAGCCGGCTGAGGCTCCAGGTTGCTGGGAACGCTGGTGGTGTTCACGCCCGCGGCCACGGCGGCCTGCATCTGCTGGGTGACGGCGGGGCTGGCCGAGTCAGCCTGAACTATGGTGACCGCCGCTCCGTGTCCGACCAGCGTGGGCAGATGCGTGAGGACCAGGATTCCGCTCAGAGCAACCGCACCGGAGATCGCGAAGCCGCTGCCGAGCCACTTGAGATTGGACAGCTTGAACGCCCGCACCGGGTCTTCGACCGCGAAGAAGCTGAAGACGGCCGCCGCCAGCGAGAGCCAGACCACCATGATCCGCTGCACGATGCTCAACGGATGTCCCACCATCAGCGGACCCAGGACCAGCATCGGCCAGTGCCACAGGTACCAGGAGTACGAGACGCGTCCGAGGCATTGCATGAGCGGTTCGCCGAGTATGCGTTCGGTCCGCCGCCGCGGGCCGCAGCCGCAGGCGATCAGCACCGCGGTTCCGACAACGGGCACAGCGGCGGCCGAGCCCGGGTACAACGTGGCGTCGCTGAAGACGAATGCGCTGCCGAGCACGGCCACCAACCCTGCGGCGGCACCGAATTCGGCGAGCCAACGCGGTAGCCGGGCCAGTTGCGTCGCGCCGACGGCCACGAGGGCCCCTAACGCCAACTCCCAGGCCCGGGTGTGCAGCGAGAAGTAGGCCCACGGCTGGTTGGAACGGGTGACCGTCATCGAGTAGTGCAAGGACACCACGACGATGGCGACCAGCAGAACAGCCAGCAATGGTCGGCGAAACCGTCGTCCGATCCAGCAGACGGCGACGATGAGGACCGGCCAGAACACGTAGAACTGTTCCTCGACCCCGAGAGACCAGAAATGCTGCAGCGGCGAAACCGCGTCGGTCTGGTGCAGGTACTGGGTACCGCTGATCGCCAGCCGGTAGTTCAAGCCGTAGAAGGTGGTGAAGATCCCGTCGATCGCGATCGACTTGACCTGCAGGGCGGGCGCGATCAGCCGTGCGGCCAGGATCGTGGTAATCACCACGACGGCTCCGGCGGGCAGCAACCGGCGAATGCGGCGGGTATAGAAGGTCGGCAGCGCTGAGAGCCCGCGCTTGCCGACCGAGTCAACCAACTGCCGAGTGATCAGGAAGCCCGAGATGACGAAGAAGACGTCCACTCCGACGAACCCACCGCGCACACCGAGACCCGCGTGATACAGCACGACGGACACGACAGCCAGCGCTCGGATGCCCTCAATGTCCGGGCGGAAACGACGGCTTTGCGCCGGCGCGGGCGCCGGGGTCAGCCCTCGGTCGGCGGTCCCCGGTCGGCCGGACGCCGGCGCGGCCGGGGTTGGCTCGATGCGCTCCAAGATCTGGGTCATCGCGTGTCACCTCGTGCGGACGAGTGTGGATAGGGACATACTTGATCGAACCGAAACTAACGAACGCATGTTACAAGATCGAATAAGATTCGTGTACGGAGAGTTACATAGAGGGCTGTTTTTCGCGAAGTTTCTGGCCTTTATGAACATCACAAACACGCACGGTAACCGGCACGAATCACCGGTACTTTACGTAAATGCCTCCTTTCGTGCGCCGATCCGCCGCTCACATCCGAGTACGGCCGGGTCGTCGGCGTGCTTGGATGCTCGCGGCGCTTATCGCCGGCACGGTTGCTTTCCTTATCGGCGGACTGATGGCCAGCATTAATCCGAGTCACCACTCAGTGCGGCCGCCGAATTGCGGACTGTCCACCGCGTTGGCTCCCAGCTGCGGAGCCTGGTGGGGAACGGCCCTACCCAACGTCAACGCCGACCTGGCGAGCGCGGTCTCCGCCGAGCAGACCGCAACCGGGCGGCGGCTGGACATCGTGCATACGTATCACCGCTGGCGCGATGTCTTTCCCACTGCCTCCGAGCGCCAAATCGCGCTGTCCGGCCACCTGCTGTTCGAGAACTGGGAACCCCGCGACAGTGCCGGGCATCCGATCCGCTGGGCCGATATCGCGGCCGGCCACCAGGACGCGGCCATCGACGCCGAAGCCAGACGGCTCGCGTCATTGGGACGTCCGATACTGGTGTCGTTCTCCCACGAGCCCGAGATGCAGTTCGCCACCAAAGGCACCGCCGCCGACTTCAAGGCCGCATTCGCCCACGTGGTCAGACGCGCCCGCAACGCCGGTGCGACCAACGTGCGCTGGGTCTGGACGGTGATGGGCCTGTCCGATCCGGTCTGGCTGCAGCGCTACCAGCAGATGTGGCCCGGCGATGCCTACGTCGACTGGATCGCCTGGGATCCCTACAACTTCGCCTCTTGTGGTGGCAAACCGTGGAAGTCGTTTGCCGACATCGTCCACCCGTTCTATGCCTGGTTGACGGCCAACGGCCACGCGAACAAGCCGTACATGCTGGCCGAATTCGGAACCATCGAAAAGGCCGGTGATCCGAGCGCCAAACCAGACTGGTTAGGCGGCGTCACGGCCGCGATGAGGAGCTTGCCCAATCTGAAGGCTCTCGTCTACTTCGATTTGCCGGCCCCGCCGGCCAGCTGTGACTGGCGCTCGGACACCTCACCGGCATCGCGGACCGCCTTTGACCAGTTAGCTCGTGGTAGCGCTTTCAGCTGGACGGCAACTCGGTCGATCACGGCAGCCATGGCCAAGTAGCCGATTCGCTGAGTGCTGGAGAATCGGCGGGTACCACCTCACCCATCGACAGGACCCACCGTTGCCTCTAACGTTCGCACGGTGCCGATCGTCCCGGACCCCGACACCATCGTGGTCCTCCGCGACCAAACCGGCGCGGAATACCGCAGCCAGATCATCGAAACCGCCGGCGACTCAGTGCTACTGCGCCAACCCGAGGACGTCGCCACTCTGGAAGCCGGTGCGCGGCTGTTGATCACCTGGCCCGAAAAGTCGGCGCTGTGGGTCCTGCCGGTGCTGGTCGCACCGGCCCAGGACGGGGTGTGGCGCGCGGTCGTCGCTGGCGGCCCCTGGCGCGAGGAAAGGCGTCAGTTCCTGCGCACCACCGTCCAAGCCAAGATCACAATCAATTATCTGTACGAAGAACGCGAGATCACCGCCGACGGTCTGGCCATCGACCTGAGCGAGGCTGCCGTTCGCTGCGCGGTCAGTCCCGAGCACGTCGGCCTGCGGGCCTCCCGAACGCCGGTCACGGTAAGGCTGAGCTTCGATGCCGAGGAGTTCGTGCTACCCGGCACGGTCTTGACGGGCCGACCGGCCGGTCGAAGCGACCTTCGCCTAGAGGTGGTGGTGCTCTTCGCCCGTCCGGTGGAGCGAGTCGAGGACCTGCGTCACCATCTGTGAGGCGAAAACGCTGATCTGGAATCGGCGTCGCCAATCGGCGTCTGGAATCGGCGTCTGGAATCGGCGTCGCGAATCGGCGTAGCGAATTCGCCTAGCGCATGGGCCTAGCGGCGGCGACTGCGACGAAAATTGCGGATGACGATCAGACTCACAACGATGGCCGAGGCGCCGATCACGGCCTTGCCCGTCGGCGAGCTGACCTTGGCCTTGATGGTGGACTTCATCTCATCGACGAGGCGTTTGGGAGCCAGGCGGTCGGCGAGTAGATCGACCGTCCCCGCTAGTTGATCACGGGCGTGCTCGATCTCGCTGCGAATCTGCTGCGCGTCACGTTGGGTAGCGGCCACGCCACCACCTTAGCGGCATGGCGCCCGCGATACGGTGTGCGTCATGACTGATCGGCTCGCCCCCGGCGACAGCGCTCCCGAGTTCACGCTGCCTGACAGCGATGGCAACTCCGTATCCCTAGCCGACTTCCGCGGCCAGCGGGTGATCCTGTACTTCTACCCGGCCGCGTCGACTCCCGGATGCACCACTCAGGCTTGCGATTTTCGCGACAGCCTGGATCACCTCAGATCCGAAGGCTTCGTGGTCCTCGGAGTATCCCCGGACCCGCAGTCCAAGCTGGTCAAGTTCCGCGACAACCAGCATTTGACGTTTCCGCTGCTGTCGGACGAGGACAAGAAGGTCCTGACCAGCTATGGGGCCTACGGACCTAAGAAGCTGTACGGCAAGGATGTCGTCGGGGTCATTCGCTCGACCTTCGTCATCGATGCCCAGGGCAAGATCGAGCTGGCCCAGTACGCGGTCAAGGCGACCGGTCACGTGGCCAAGCTTCGCCGCGACCTGGGCCTGACCTAGATCGTTCTCGCCTCGCTCCCCCACCGGGCAACCGGCGACTGGGCAGTGACTAATGTTTTGACGGGGCCGTAGCCCAACGGCAGAGGCACACGGTTTAGGTCCGTGACAGTGGGGGTTCAAATCCCCCCGGCCCTACTGAGGATCGGGCGATCGTCACGACCGGCCGACGTGTCGTGGTGGTGTGACAGGGACCCCGGCCGGCTGGAAGCGCGAACAGGACAGCACAGCGACGATTGACCCCTCGGCCGCCATTCGGCCGACGCCAGGAGACGCCACGAGCGGTAGTGGCAATCGCCGCGCCGTCCCGTTTCTCACCAATCTCTCTCATTCGCCGCCAAGAGCTGCCCCGGCGGCCAATAGACTTCGATCAGCACGTGCTGGGCTGATCCGGAAGAGGGCGCGGTTCCGAATGCCGATCATGAGCAGTGATCCGATGCGACACCGCATCGTAACCACCCTGTGCGCGGCCGTCGCCGGTCTGCTGGCTGGAGCCATCGGTCTCGTCATCGCGCATCTGCTCGCGCAGTTCCACAGCCCGGATTCATCGCCGGTCGTAGCGGTCGGCGGCGCCGCCATAGATGCCAGCCCCCGGTGGCTCAAAGAGTTCGCGATCCGTAATTTCGGCACCAATGACAAGCATGTGCTGCTACTCGGCATCCTGGTCACGCTCGCCGTATTGACCATGGTTATCGGGGCGATCGCCCTGAACCGAATGCGGGTAGCGCTGGCCGTGATCTTGGTGCTCGGGGTCGTGGCCATCATCGCCGAGCTGCGCCGGCCGACGGCAACCGCCACCTACCCGATCCCGACCGTCATCGGGCTCGCCGCCGGCGCACTGATCTTGTCTGTGCTCATCCGGCCGCTGAGGCGGATCCAGCTCGCGCACACCGAGGACGAATCGCGCGCGCCGGTCGACAAGAGCCTGGTTCGGGGAAGCCGACGCGAGTTCCTTTTCGCCAGTCTCAGCGTCACGGCCGCTACGGCCGTCGCGCTCACGGCAGCCAACGCGATCAGCCGATCCAAAGCAGCCACTGCCGCCCGGCGAGCGGTCAAACTGCCCCCGCCCGCGACTCCGGCGACAGCCTTACCGGCGGCGGTCGACCTCAACCTGTCCGGGCTTTCGACTTTTATCACCCCGAACGAGGACTTCTATCGTGTTGATACGGCTCTGGTCGTCCCTCAGGTGGATCCTCGCCACTGGCGGCTCAAGATCACGGGCCTGGTCGATCACCCGTTCACGGTCACCCTCGACGAGCTACTGGCGATGCCGCTGATCGAACGAGATATCACCCTGACCTGTGTCAGTAACGAGGTTGGCGGCCCGTACGTAGGCAATGCCCGCTGGCTCGGCGTTCCGCTGAAGACGCTGATGAACCGTGCCGACGTGCAGCCCGCCGCGAATCAGTTCCTGTCCACGAGCACGGACGGTTTCACCACCAGCACGCCCGTCGAGCTGGCTTTGGACGGTCGCGACGCCATGATCGCGCTCGGCATGAACGGTGAACCCCTGCCGGTGGCGCATGGGTTCCCGGCTCGTCTGGTTGTGCCCGGACTGTATGGCTACGTGTCGGCCTGCAAGTGGATCACGTCCATCGAGGCCACCACGTACAACAGACATCAGGCCTATTGGACTCAGCGAGGCTGGGAAATCAATGGCCCGATTCTGACCCAGACCCGGGTCGACGTCCCGCACGCGGCTACCACCATCAAGGCGGGAACAGTGCCGGTAGCCGGGGTGGCCTGGGCGCAGCATCGTGGGATCGAGCGGGTCGAGGTGTCCATCGATGGCGGCGAATGGCAACCGGCGACTCTGGCCGCGACGCCTGGTATCGATACCTGGCGACAGTGGTGGTATCGCTGGGAGGCCACCCCCGGCAACCATCGGATCCGGGCCCGATCCACCGATGCCACCGGGCTGGTTCAGCCGTCCAATCCCACTGATCCCTTTCCACGCGGGGCAACCGGTTATCCGGAGGTCTTCGTCACGGTCGCATGAGCGGCGACCGCGTCGCCGAGACCGGCCAATCCGGATCTCGCCGCGGTCCGAATCACCGCCGTGGCCGGGAATCACGCGGAGGCGCTGTGGAGGGTGTGACACAGTGACTCATATGCGCTTCGAACGGGCATCCTCGGCCCGCGGTACTCCCGCTGACCCAGGCTCGTCACTGGAGGAGCTGCTGGCGTCCTCGGCGAAGGGCGATGAGAAGGCCTTCGCCGAGCTCTACGACCAAACCTCCTCGCGGGTGTACGGAATGGTGCTGCGCGTACTGCGCGATCCCGCTCAGGCGGCCGAAGTCACCCAGGATGTGTATCTGGAGGTATGGCGGCAGTCAGCTCGATTCGATTCCAGTCGGGGCGCGGTGCTGTCGTGGCTGTTGATGATCGGACATCGCCGGGCCGTCGACCGCGTCCGTTCGGCCCAGTCGTCAATCAATCGCGACACCCGTTACACGGTGCTCAACACCGAGCGCGCGTATGACGAAACCAGCGAACAAGTCCAAGCCGGTTTGGAAGCCCAACGAGTCCGCAAGGTGTTGAACGATCTGACCGAAGCTCAGCGCGAGGCGGTCAGCCTGGCTTACTTCGGCGGCTACACCCATAGCGAGGTGGCCGAACTGCTACACATCCCCCTGGGGACGGTCAAAACTCGGATTCGAGATGGTCTGATCCGGATGAGGGACGCACTGGGGGTGCCAACATGAGTCAACATGAACTCATCGGGCTCGCGGGGGCTTACGCCTTGGACGCGTTGGACGCCGACGAGCGCGCGGTGTTCGAACAACACCTCCGCGACTGCGCGGAATGTGCCGAAGAGGTAAGAGGAATGCGCGCGGCTGCGGCCGAACTCAGCCAGGTCAGTGCCGTTGCCCCGCCGCCGGAGTTGCGGGCCAGCGTCCTTAACGAGATCCGTTCGGTGCGTCCGCTGCCACCGGTCACCGACAACGTGTTGTCCTTCCGCCGTTCGCGGTCCGGTCGCGTGTGGCAAGGTCTGGCGGCCGCGTGCGCATTGATCGCGATCGCGACCTCGGCGTGGGGCTTCCAGCAACATCGCGACAACCGTCCGACCGATGCGATTTCGGCCAGCGGCCTGCTCAGCGCGACCGACACCGCTGCCGTCAGTGGTGCGGTCGGCCCGGGGACGGCAACGATCCTGTACTCGCGCTCCTCGGGCAAGGTGGCTTTGGTCGGACATAAGCTTCCGGCGCCGCCGAGCGGAAAGACATATCAGCTATGGATGATCTCGGCTTCAGGAACTGCTACCTCGGCTGGGGTGTTCACCCCGGACACCGGGGGCAACGTCACCTCGGTCGCGACGAGCCAAGTTGCCGATGCCGTTCGCATGGGAGTCTCGGTTGAACCGGCCGGCGGTTCGGCCGAGCCGACTCCCGGCGCGATCTTCGCGACGATGAACATCTAGCCCTCGCCCGGGCCGAGCGTTAAGCCAGCTCGATGCTGGCAACGCCCACGTGCGGCGAGGTGGTCACCAGCTGGTCGAGCGTCGTCGCCTTCGTGGTCGACGTCAACGTCAGGTCGGCATCACTGATCTGATTGGTCGCGGTCATCACCACCGCGAGCAGCACGATCTGCGTCCCGGCTGGATTGGAAGCCGGAACGAAGTTGAGGGCGAAGGTCACCGATCGCGGCATACGGGTCTCGATCGGCCCGGCTGGTGATCGCCAGAAGTCAGCCGACGCCGCACTCCAACCGTCGGGTAGGGCCGCGGGCACGGCCGTGCCCGGAGCGGCCGCGACGAGCGCCGCCCACAGCGGCCCGATCGGGATAGTGCCCGTCGCCGGAAAGGCATGCCGCAGCAGGGCAACCTTGACCGATGCCGGCGGGAGCGGATCACTGGCCCGGTGGTGCAGCAGGACATGGACCGACGGCGTCCGATTGGTCAGAACCACTGAAGCCCGGGTTCCCGCTGGTCCGGCCGCCGGGACGTTGGCCAGTACCGCTTCGTTCGGATCGGCCGGCGTTGTCCCGGTGGCATCGATCACGACATCGGGGCTCTTATCCCAGCGAGGCGTCGCCGGATTGCCTTCCACGGTAGGACCGGTGAGCGCCGTCGGCAGCAGCCGCCGGGTGTCGGAGGCGTAGGACCGCAGATAGGTCAAGTCAGTGGACATGGTGTTGCCAAGGTCGGTCTCCCACACGCCGCGGGCCTGCAACGCGGCCCGCAGCAACCGAACGTTGCCGTAGGTGCGAATCGACAGATCCTGAACCGCGGCCTCGGGTAGCCCATTGGCGAACAGTTCCCAGTCCCACGAGTAAGAAGGCCCGCCAATGACCCTCATCGTTCCCTTCACGACCCCCACGCTGGTCGCGACGTACACCGTGTTGCGATCAGGGCCGACCGCGTCGACGACGACCCCCAGTGCGGGCGCGGTGATTCTCGTTCCGGTCCATCGTCCGTTGGGGTTGTCGGTACGCAAACCGCACGGGATCCAGCGATCGGTGCCATCGAAGAACCACAGTGTGTCCAGGCGGGCCCCCGGGGTGCCGGGGCCGAAGTCGCGGGCCCCGATGGTGCTGACGTAACAGGATCCGAGCGAGCCCAGTGACGCGTCGTGAATGGCGAGGTCGCTGACCACGCCGGGCGCCGGTAAGAAATGCAGATCGGCCCCGCTGTTGTAGGAATCGGTTTCGGTTCCGCTTTTCGGGGCGCGAAAGGCCTGGGTCGGCAACGGGTGATCGGTGCTGGCCTGAGTCCAGCTGAAAGCCCCGGTGCTGGCCAACGGGCGCGATCCCGTCATCCAGACCAAACCACCGGGATACAAGGACACCGCTCGCAACCGGGCCTCGGTTGCCGTCGGAGCCGGTGAAGCCAGCTTTACCGCAATGATTCCGGGCGGCAACGACGGCGGTGCGTCGCTGCAGGTCGAGCCGTCAGCCGTGAGTTGCGGAGTGACGACGTCCTGGGTGTCGTTGGGATTGTTGGTGGCCCTCGGGTCGCTGCCGGTGGGCAGCGTGGTCCACGTACGGCCGAAGTCGCGGGTGTACCAGACCCGGTTCGTTCCAACTACCAGGTGATTGTCCGCCGGGCCGAGGGAGGCCGCGTCACCTCCGGAATAGAACTGGGTGCGGCTCGACTCGTACTTCTCCGAATCGGTAATAGTCTGCAGATTAAGGGGATTCTGGCGCTGGACGACGGGGATTGCCCCATGGTCGCTGCTCTGCCAGACCACTGCGTTGTACTGCCGCAAGTAGCGATTGGACATCGGAGCGGACAGGTCCGGGTCCCAGATCACTCCGCCGCCGTCACCCTGAAAACTTTCGCGCCAGACGGTGTCGCCGGTGCGAATAGCGGTGCCGTTGTCCTGGAAGCCCGCCACGACGATTCCCGGGTTCGTCGGATGGTTGGCCACATAGCCCGGTTCTAGGACGGCCAGTCCGTCGTTGCGCGGGACGAAGGAGTTGGCCGCGCCGTCAGCGCTCGAGTAGAACAATCCCCCGTCGCAACCGACCCAAACGTCCCGCACGGCGCCGGTGCCCGCCGGCTGCGGACGAATCCGAATGATGTGGACGTCGGAGTGCACGCGGTCACCGATCAAGGTCGGGACCACCGGGTTGACGGTGGTATCACAGCTGTACAAAGCAGCGTTCCAGTTCGTTGTGTAGACCGCGGCCCCGCCGACCAGAATCCGACCCGCCACCGTCGGATGAGCGGCAATACACATGTCGTAGAAGGACTGATCACTGCTGGACATGAACAACGCCGTCGGAAGTCCTGGACGCTCCGTGGTGGCGATCGACGCCAACGTCGCCGCGTTGGCATTGACCGTCCACAGATGGGCCACCGGGGTTCGATCATTGTTGGCTGCGGTTACCTCGGCCGGGGTCTTCGGGCGTAAGCCCAGCAGATACACGGTGTTGTTGTCTCCGGCCGCGGCCAGAGCCATCCGCCGGAACGCGACATTGTTCACCGTGACCTGAGTGAAGCTCAACGCCGCCGGATCGATCGGATTCGCGGCGGGGACCTCGGCCACCCAGAGGTGCCCGTATTCCACTACCCACACCCGCAGCTTCGTGCCGTTGCGGGTGAGTACAACGTCGACCGGTGCGTGGTCGGAGACGTTTCCCGACGAGGGCCAGTGCGACGCGCGCGTCCACGAACCACCCGGCGGTAGCACATATATGCCTTTGCTGGTCGCGGCGACCAGCTGATTGACGTTGCCCGGATCGGCCACGATCCGATACACCGTCTCTCCGCGCAGGGTATCGGGGTCGGTCGCCGGCGGATCACCTTTAACCACAGCCCATCCCGCTCCCGTTCGATGCAGGAAACCGATGCCCCCGATCTGACCGCCTGGAGTACCGGAGGCGCCCCCACCAAGTTCGCCCGTACCAACCCAGACCTCATCGGCCGAACCGTTGGCCTGCCCTCCCCAGATGACGTGCAATGCTCCGCAAGCGAGCGAGTTGGCGACCAATCCGATCGCCGACCGATCCGGCGTCTGCTGGAAGTCGTCCAAGGGCGACCAGGTCAGGCCGGTGTCGGCGGAGAACCACACGCCACCGGAGGCGCTGGCCGCATACAGCCGCAGACCGTTGATCGGTTCGACCTGAACATCCCGCACCCGTCCGGCGACGTTAGGGCCGGTCGTCGCCTGACCGTTGGTCATGGCCGAGGGTCCGATCGGAAACCACAGGTTGGCGTTGCCCGACGGCGCATTGTGGGAAACCGCCCGCTTACGTCGGGTGTTCTTCTTCAGCTCCTTCGGGACGACACCCAGCGAACTGACATCCGCCGGCGGTCGCAGCCGGGCATTGTGATCGGCGCGAGCCGCCGGATTGTCATTCTTGGGCGGGCGGGGCCAGTCGTATCTGCTCACCCTTACCCTCCCGGCGCCGACGGCGGGTTCGGCGCGATGCGCACCCAACCCTCTTGAATTTCCGGAGCGGTATCCGGTAGCAAAGCGGCTTGCGTCGCGGCCAGGATCGGATCGTCCTTCCAGGTCGTCGGGGTGTCGCGGTGAGTGAACAGCTGCTCGGCCGGGAACGAGGCCACCTTGGGCAACCGCACCTTGTCGGCGTCGATGAGCAGCGGCCCGCAGCGAAGGGAAGGCGCCAGCACCTTCAAGCCCGGTTCGATCCAGTCCCGAGACAACGATCGATTGGTCCGGGGCAGGATTCCCGAGGTGAGATAGACCTTGCCGCCCGGATGCATCAGCAGCGTCAATCGCACCGTCTGGCCGGGATGAATCCGCAGGATGCCCGAAGGATCGATGTAGGGGTGGGTGATCGGCACCGGTTGATCAGGGGGCGGTCCGTCCGGATCCAATACGCCGCGACAACGGCCACTGGGCAGCGCCTCGCCGACAATCACCTTATCCACGACGTGGAAACTCGAGTAGTCGTCGTCGACGAAGTAACCGAGCAAACCATCGTCGGAACGAGTGATCTCACCGAGCCGAATCGGTAGCTCGAGTTGAGCCAAGGCGCCGTAGGCGGCCTGACGCCCGGAGCGCAGATCCTCGTCGGGATAGACCCGATCGCCGACATCGGAATAGGCGTCCAAAGACACGCGGGCGGCGACCACCGCAATGGGACGACCCACCAATCCGGCAATGTGCTCCTGACCCATAGCCCCGAACGGATCGACAGTCCACAGCGTGGTGTCGATCGCCCGCAGCAGCGCCGACAAGGCCGATTCGGTTTCGGGCCGGTCAGGAGTTCCTTGACGAGCCGTGGCATCGGCGGCAACCAATCCCGCCGCGATCCAGCCGAGCCGATGATGGCTGACGTCGGGATCCTCGGTCGGTCCCGCCGCTGGCGCGACATCGGTGCGACCCGGTGCTATCTCCCACATCACGGCGTCGCTGAACGGATCGTGCAGCAGCTCCCCCAGCGGCCGGCCATCGGTGGCGAAAACCTCCAAGGACTCGTCCATGTGATCAGGCAGCAGGAAGCCGGCCACCGGGTTCACCTGCTTGGCGGGATCGGTCTGGTCCACCGACCCCAGCGCCGCGTCCACGCTGGTTGAAGTGGCGTCCACCAAGTCGAAACGCCATCGGGCCGGTGTGGACAGGCGGGGCGAAATCTGCATCGTTTGCGGGTCATCGTCGGGACTGACCCGAGCTGCAACCAACACCGAGTCCAACGGTAGGTCGAGCGTGCGACCGAATGCATCGACGATCCGGGCCAGGTTGAGTTTCACGCGACCGGCCCGCAGTAGCCGGGGCAGGGCGGTCACCACGGCCCGCCGGGTACCGTCCGGCAAAGCGTTGGCATCGGCGTTCACGAGGCCGCGGTCATAGGCCAGTCCGAGCAGCTGCTCGCGAACCCCGTCCAACGTGACCGACATCAGATCCAGCTCGCCCAGTGATTGCCGCAGTGCGGATAGGGCATTCTCGGTCGCCGGATCAGCCAGACCATGACCGCCCTTATCGCGTTGACGTTCCTCGGTCAGCCATTTGTCGATGCCGTTGGCCAGCGTCTTGGCCACACCGCTCAACAGTGCGCTGCGTCCGCTGAAGGTCAGGGTGTCCGGTGTCGTGACAGCGTCAGTGGGTTCCAGATCGACGCCCTCCAGATCCCATCCGGCCAGCGGGCCCGTGTGGATCGTGATCTCCCAGTCGCAGAACATCGGCCGCCACGGTTGGCCCCACATCGTCACCCCTTCGGGGTGGGCCCACGTTCCTTGCGACACCGACAGCCGAAGCAGACCTTCGGTGGCTCGCTGACGGCTGGCGGCCGAAGAGACGACCGTGTTGGTGTACGTCGACATCCGTTGGTTGTCGGCGGCGTAATAGGCGTAGGACACAGCAGATTCAGCCAGGAATCGATTGGCCACCAGGCCTTCGTCGAAACCATGATCACCCGCGGCCCGGCGGGCGCGCCACTTCACGAGATACGGATCTTCGGACAACGCCTCTCGAGCCAGATCGAGGACCTCGGACGGAACCGCGGCGCTGCCAATGGTGCTCAAGAGGTCCGCGGCGGCCAGCACGCCGTAGTGGCCTTGGCTCACCTGATCAGACAATCGGCACATCAGAGCGCCGTCGGCCTCTTCGCGCTCTACGGCGCTCAATGCGCGTCCGGCTCCGCCGACCGCCAGGACCGAGGCCGCGGGGTAGTGAAAACGGGGCGCGGGGCGCACAACTTCACGCACCGTGGCCGGCGGTGGCGGCGGTACCGCATTCCGCACGCCGTCAAAGCTGCGAACGCGTTTCATCACCGCCGCTTCGCTGAGCGACAGCGACTGCTGGCTGGACTGGACCCTCATCAATGGGGGACGTTGGATCGCGTTCCACAGTACGGTCGTTTCGGCCACCGCCGGCTTCGGAGGTGTGACCGTGTCGAGGGCACCGGCGCGAAAACCCGATCCCGGGTCCGTGCTCGCCGATGCCTTGTCGACGAATCGATCGACGCCTTCCACCCCGCCAGGCAGGGATCCGAAGCAGTGCGCGTGCTCGTACTGTTCGATGTCAGCCCAGACGTCCGATTCGGCCAATCGATTGATCAGCCCGGACGAAAATGCCGCCAATAGCCGTTCGGCGGAACGGCGAGCATCGGCATCAGCCACGCCCATCCCCGTTCCACTCACCGACAGGGTCGCGGCCAGGTCTGACTGAGACTCCCCGAGAACCACCCGCACCGAATCGGTCGCGGGTCGACCCTCGGGCGCGAGCCCTCCTCGCAGCGGCACCCCATGGATGCGCCCGTGCAGCAGGGTCGAACGGGTCGGCGCCGGCGGCAGTAGGGCCGCGGCCAGGGATTCGTGCAGGAAGCCGCTCGTCGCTGGCGTCAACACGCGAGCCGCCGGACCGCCGACTCCGAATGCCTGCGATGACAGCGGCGCGTGGCCAGCAGCCACCTGCAGAGCCTGGCTGTATCGGGTCGGCGAGGCGAGGCCGAAGGTTGTCGCGACCTTCTGCCGATCATTGAGCTGCGAGCGCTGCGCGGCATCGGTGCTCGGATGATCAGGGTCATTCCACCCGAGCTCGGAAAGCCTTTGCACATAACCGATTTCGCTGCCGATGCCGTCCAGTGGATCATCCGCACTGCCCGACCACCATCCCGCCACCAGGTAGCTCAGGGCATCACCTTCGACGTCGACCCCCGCCAAATCCTCCAGCGAATCATGCAAGGCCAAGCGTCCGGCCGCCGAGTCGTAACACTGTGCCCACGACGCCCCACCGATGTGCAGGTTCAGCTGCGCCAGCGGGACGGCAACCCCCACGGTTTTGGTGTTGGCCTGATTGGCCGGGTAGTCGGCGAGCGGCGTGATCGTCGCCGCGGCGGCATCGATCACCCAGCCGGCGACCAGCGGCTGCCGTCCACCGACGGGAACCGCAAGCCGCAGGATCACCCACCGGTCGGGAAGCACGGGCAGGTCCAGCCGGCGCCGAGTCGGATCACCAGGTGCCTGCGGATCGTCGATCAACTTCCCACGACCCAGCGCAGCGGGAACCGACCACAGCAAATGCACCCCCGCCGGACGGGGTTGACCCGCATCGTGCACATCGAGCGGGGGCATTTCTTCCTGGTCGCGGAAGGGCAGATTGACCATCGGCTCGCCATCGTTCGACCCGGCGCGCACCACCAGCGCCTGCACATCGACCGGGACCAGCAAACGTGGTTCGCGCAGCAGATAGCGATCGTAGTTGTGCAGATCGGCCGCTACGCCGTCCAACTGGGTCAGCGCTGCCCATCTCGGCGTCCGGGACGCCTTGATGATCTGCTCAGCATTGAACTGGGTCACGGCGTCATCCCCCCAACACCTGGCGGGCCAAAGCGAAACGGGCCGTCAGATTCGCGACCGTAATCGAGGAACTGAACGCATCCGCGTCCTGCGCCACGGTGGTGTCGCCGAAGACCTGGCGAAGCGGGAAGCGCAGCATTTGAATGGCGAATTCGGCGGGATCGACCTCGGTACCCATGTTGGCCTTGGGAATGGCGATGAGGCTCTCGTTGAGCTTGTTCATGTTGATCACTCCGGGCGAGCCGGACCGGAACGGTACGGGCACCGTCACGGGTTTGGTCGCCGTCTTCATCAAAGGGCCCTTGTTGGGCGCGGTCACATCGCGCACGGTCACGACGGCACTTTGCTGAGTCTTGTCAGCAACATTGTCCAATCGCACGCCGAACTGAATGCCTGATCGCGGCTCCTCGAGATGTACCACCTGCGGCACACCGTCAAAGAGCACGAACAGGACGGCTGGCGCCAACCGCTCCATCCGCAGCAGGCGCACCCGGTCGGGGCTGGTATCCATGTCGGGAATCGTCTGGTTATCGGGATGGGTGTCCGTCGAGTAGGCGCGAACATGCATGCCCGGCCAGCCCGACACCAGTCGGGAGCGAAGGATGAAGCCCGTGACGGGTCCGCCCGGACCCATCGGCCGGCCCTGGGCATCGACCTTCGGGGCATCGGAATCCTTCATCCGCACCAGCCGTTCGGCCGTGTCGACCTCGTTGCGGACCAAGGCATAGAGATCGGCCAGCTGAGCCCGATCAGCCGAGTTCACGGTGCCGACGCTCAGGGCCCCCTGGATGAGGGCATCGGTGCAATTACGGTCCAGGTAGAAGAACCTGATCGTTTCGGCCGGAATCAGTTCCGCGTCGGCCACCAGGTAACCGAACGGGACCCCTTCCAATAACCGGAGCCGAGCCAGTGCCCGCACTATGTCGGCCGGTACGACGCCGTCGGTCGGTATGCCGTCCTCGACGCCGTCGTTGCGCTTGACCTGCGCGATCGTCTGCACGAGCTGGGCGTTGGCCTGCTGCATCGCCTGGAAATAGACGCCAGCCTTGATCGCGACCATCAGCGTCTCCCCTCGTTACGGGCCTGTACGCGTGCTTCAGCCTCGGCGATCAACTGATCCAGGGTGTCCTTGCGTCGCGAGCGTTTCGCGGGTGCACCTTTCGGGCCAGCCAGATCGGCTTTGAGGACGTTGGCCGTCAGCTCATCGACCCGGGCGTTCAACCGCGCCTGCAGCGCGCCGAGGGCCCGTTCGTCGCGTGAGACCGGAACGGTCGGCATCTCGGCCACGGTCACCGGTACCGCGGCCAGTCCGTCCACTCCGAACTGCCTGGTCACCCGGGTCATCACCTTGGGGTCGGCACCCAATCCGACCAGCACCTCAGCCAGACCGAGATCGGCGATCTCGTCCGGAACTCGCGAGGCGGTTATCAGCTGTGCCTTCGGACCGATCGAGTCCACCGTGGCCGAGGTGAACGCGCCCACCAGATGATTGCGCACCAGGTCCTCCAGGGCATTGCGGCCGCCGATTGCGCTGTTGCCGAGGTTGGCGATGATGCCGGCCGACATTAGGTCGGTCAGCTCGCGAGCGCGCGCGGCACCGAACAGTTCGCGCCGCCAGCTCAGCAACGCCGCGACCAGCATCGGCTTGGACAAGGTCAGCAGTCGACCGATCTCGAACATCGCGGCTAACGACACGTCCTCGCGACCATCCGGAACTACCCGCCGGAGCTGATCGCCGGTATGCGCCAAGGGCAAAACCCCACCGACGGGCATGGCTCGCTGCGTCGGCTGCGGCCCGAGGGGTCCGCGGTACCAGGACCGGGCCGCCTCCCCGCGACGAGTCCGGTGGCTCAGTGCGACATGGCCGGTTGGCGCGACCTCCGGAGTAGGCGGCTGCTGGTTCTCGTCAAGGGTGCCGAGCAGACCGACTTCCAAGGAGTTCATCAAGCGTTCGAAGCCGCCATCGCCAGTGCAGGTAAATTCCCAGGACACCAACACCGGAAAACGGAACTTTTTCGAGACCGTAGTGATCAGGCCGTCGTTGATGCCGAACTTGTAACCAGAAGCAACCGCGAAATCAGCGGAATTCTGAACAGTCTTGCTGACCGGCCCGGTTCCCCAGGCCGACGCGGCGGTCTCGATCTGAGCCGACGGCGCGTACGGCGCGAGCTCGGCCGTCCGGACCTGGGTGGCCGCCTTCTTCGCGGCGGCCTTGGACGACCGGCTCGACTTCGCGATGGACGCGACATGGACGCCCGGACCGATGTTCATCGCCAGCTCATCGATCGTGGCATTGGGAGCGGGGGCCAGGAGCTCGGCTGAAGCGAGCACCTGGACGTTCACCGCATCGAAAAAGAAGATCGGATTCGGCTCGGTGGGCAGCAGGACCGGAAGCTGCTGCTCAAGATTGATCAAGCACGCGGTGTACTTCAACGGTGTCGGGTCTTGCCCGGCTTTTGCCGGGGGGCCGGGCTGAGGGAGACGGCTGGCCATCACGACCGACAGATAGCCGTCGTCGTCGCCCAGCGCCAGCTCGGTGTCGCGCAGATCCACCTTACGAACGTGGGTCAACAGGGCCAGCTCGTCCACACACGGAAACACCTTGTCGATGATGTCCTGGGTGACCTCGAGGTACTTGCCCTGCGGCGCATCGGCATCATCGCCGAGGTTGGTGCCCGGGGTGACGCATTGCGCCACATCGACATCGGTACTGACCTGGCCCTCCCCGTCCGCCAGCACGACCAGAGCCAGCCACGGCGGCGCGGTGGCCGGATCTGGGTCCGGTTGTGGTGGCCCGACGGGCGGATTCGCCTTGAGCGGTCCGGGATTACGTTCCCAAGGCAGGGTGCGTCGTTTCAGCACGATCTGCGGAAGCCGCTCGCGCCAATCGCCTTGTGAGCCGGCTGGCGGAAAGGTCGACAAGATTTGATCCGGTGGCATGACGTAGCGCGGGGAGTCGATGTGAACGAAGAATTGCGTGTCATCGACGTGGATCGTTCCGTCGCCGGTTGGTGGCGCGGCCGTCAGCTCTTGCCGGCTGGTGGTCGTGTACAGCCCGGCGGGCAGCGCCGGGCGCGCGTCCGGGTAGATCTCGAAGAACCCAGGAGTGGTCACGGAGTCCTCCGACGACTCGTCTTCTTAGCCGGCACAGCCTTCTTGACCGGCACAGCCTTCTTGACCGGCGCGCGTTTCGGTTTGATGGACCGAGGCACGCTCTGTGAAATGGGACCGTCGCCCAGTGTGATCCCGACCTGTCGCTGGCCCGGTCCGCCAACCAGCGGTTGCTGGACAGCTGCCGCGACACCAGTCGTGGACAGTAACGCGGCGAATCCCTCTACTCCGCCGGCACTTCCCAGCACACCGGACAGCTGGCCGCCGCCACAGCCATCGACGAGAACACCGGGCTCGGGCCCGGTCGTAGTGACCGAGTACAGCAAAATCGTCCTTACGCCGTCGACCAGAACCTGGGGTGCCAAGACTGCACCCGCCACGTCAGTGGCTCGAACACTGTCGAGCAGATGCATCGACAGCGCACTGGCCGCGTCGCTGCCCAGGTAGTCATCTATCACCACGGCGACGACGTTGACCGGGTCGGTGAAGACAGTGACGACCTGCGCCGCGGTCGCCAGATCCGAGGTGGCAACCCAACCGCCGTCGGCTCGTTCGCGGTTGTCAGTTATGCGGGTGGCCTGTGCGCTCACGAGGGCACCCCCGGCCAGGGCAACGCCCCATCCGATCGACGGCAGCGACTGGCCCGCACACCATCCGGGCACCGGACCACCCGCGCTCGCTTGGCTTCCGACGGCGACCACGGCGACGCGCTCGGTGGCGCGCGGCAGATCCACCCCGGCCGAGGCTCCGTCAGCTCCCACCAAGTCATCGAGCAAAGCCTTTCCACCCGCCCCGAGAGCGATAACCCGGGTCAGGCCGCCACTGAATGTGATGGTGTCGAGCTTGTCGCCGAGCGGCCGGTTGGCCACCGTGATGACGCTGAGCTCCCCTTCATGCAGGACCGCGCCGCTCGGCGCCCCATTCGCGTCAATGGCGGTGAGCTGATCCGACATGGCGGCCAGTCGTGCGGCGGCCGGCGGCGCCGGGGCCGCGTTGGCCACAGCGGCCACGGATCCCGAAGCCAGTCGCGTGACCGGGATGGAACCAACGGCGGCGACCGTCTTGCTCACGTTGGCCGCGGCACGAGGCGTCATCCGCAACACTGCTTGGGTGGCCCCGGCGTTGGCGGCATGAATCGAGGACAGGTTCGGGACCGTGGCGACAACGCAACCGCCAGTGTCCTTCACGGTGGTAGCGCCTGGGCGCTGCACCGACAAGGCCAACGGCACCCCCAGGACAGCTTTGACCAGCGGGGCAAAGCGCGTCGCCGCGGGCTTGCTCCGATCGACCACAACCCCCTCGATCTTCGTCGAGATCGGATCGGGCGTATCGATCAAGTCGTCGGCCAGCGATCCGAACCCGGGAGAAGCGGAACGATCTCCGCGCAGGGCGGCGATCGTGGCCCGACCCGATCCCCCGGCTGAGAGCATCAGCGCCGCCCGCACGAATCGCTCGTCCAGGTCGGGGTTTCCGGCCGTCAAGACCTTGGCCGCCTGCTTCAGGGCCACGGCCGCGCTGACCCGCGCGTCGGTCTTGGTCCGGTTCGTGACGAACGGTAGCGGCTTGCGTCCTCCCAGCGGGAGTTCGATCTGGTGGTAGTCGATCGGAGCCGCGCCGAGTTTGTCCGGCAAGACGGTATCGATAGTCAGACCGTCGCAGGCATCGATGGTGTCCCCGGCGGGCACCGTCGGCGCCTTCGGGTTCTGCGCCGCTCCCCACACGCCCTTCGGGTACGCCGCGGCCGGACGGGCGGAAAGCACCACGTCGGTCAGGTCGAATGTCTTGTTGTCGGGCCGGGCAAACGCCATCGTCAAGGTGCTGGACAAGCTCGCCGAATACATCGGAGCCACTCCGAGGCCGGGTGCGGCGACGGTGATCGACTTGTTCGCACCGGCCTGCCCAGTGATCGCCAAGGTCTCGGCCGGAGCGGTCGAAACGTAGGTCATGATGAACTCTGGGACTACCCGGAACGGATGCTCGGCGCTCCCGTCCGGAGGCTTGTCCGTGCTGCCGGGAGCACCGCCGGCCGCCTTGCCAGCAACCACCGCGCCTTTGGTCACCGAGGCCTGTACGACCTGCGCGTCGGCCCCTCCCCGCAGGTACTTCTGCTCGAACTCGTCGTTCTTCAGCGCCCGATCGGCCGGGTTGCCCTGATCGCCGAACTCGAACGGAACCTCGAATCCGCAGACACTGAAATGGCCGGTGACGTAGATCGGAGGCCCGGAGATCTCTACCGACACACCGAAGGAAAGCTCGATATCTACGCTGCCGAACAGCAGCCAGATGGTGATCCCGACATCCACTTCGGCATAGGCCGACACCGAGAACCAGAACGGGTCGAAGAAGACGATCGCATCGCCGCCGAAAGCCAACCGGGCGTGGGCCGGACCGAAATGGGCCGCGACCTCGATCGCCGCGCCGGCCATCAACGCCTCGGAGCAGAGTGCAAAGTAGACGCCGCCGACGACCGAGATGTTGTCGATCGGCGACCACCGAAGGCCCACCCGCGGTACAACCGGGTAGAGGTCATGGTGGAACCGCGGATGATAGCCACCGACGGTGATCACGAACTGGCCGGCATTCGGGCCTTTCCACCACGTGGCAAAGGCGAATCCACCGGTGAGGCGCACCGACTCGGTCAGCAGCCACGAATTTTCGGTGAGCTGGGCCTGGACGAGCAGGGTGCCTTCCTTGGAGGAGAAGCGCGCCAGCAGCGCCAGCTCGATCGACACCAGGGTGAGGATCGGTGTCGGCAGCTGAGCACGAGCCACCCCGAGCACGGCGATCTCCAGCCCGTCACCGAATTGAACGGTGACCAGGATCTCGCCGGTGATCAGCACGAAACTGGTGAAGCTGATGCCGGCCGCGACCCAGTACTCGCCTTGAGCGGGCGGAACCAGGGCCCGCATGTCCTGCAACTGCTTCATCGGATCCGGCGCCGGACCGATGGCCCGCAAGGCCTGCATGAAGGGGTGGGTGTTGACCTCGTCGATGGTGGGCGTGTGCAGCTCGCGGTTGATTCCGAAGCCGATACCGATACCGGTGATGAAGAACGCCGGAACGCCACCGATGGGAGCATGGAGTACCCCGAAGGCGAAGAACGAGGCAAAGGACGAGCCGGACGGAGTCGTTGGGTGGGCATAGCCGCCGAACAGGTCCAGGCCGTAGCCGGCGTAGCTGACCTTGAGCATGCCGAGGTATTCGACGCCGGTCAGGGGGGCGGCGAGGTCGAACTTGCGCAATCCACCGGCCAGACTCAAACCGCCGATGCTGGACGAGATCGCGAACCCGTCGACATCGATTTCCCACGACGATCCCGAGAAGAACGGCTGTCCGACGTGGTAGCCGAAGCGCAGCTTGTCCACGCTTGCGGCGAGTCCCATTAACGAGACTCCGCCGTCCAGGTACAGGCTGATCATCTGTAGCTTGCGGGGTGTTACACCTTGCTGATAGGCCACGCCGAGCCCGATTTGTTCGAGGTAGACCGGTCCGAACGCCCGTTGGATCGGCAGGAACCACGGTCCGTCGCCACTACCGGCGCGCAACGTAACAGCCACGCCCGAGCCGTGGTCCTGGATGGCCACCGCCGGGCTGAACTGCGGTCGGGGCGGCGATCCGCTGCCGCCGGCATCGCTCATGATTCCTTGGGCGACAGCGTTGTTTCCGCCGCCACCGCCCAGCGGCACCGCCAGGCCGCCCAGTTCCACCTGCACGCCGCCAGCGAACGTCGGATGCAGATCGCCGCCGAGCTGGACACTGCCGAACAAGTGGACGGCCACCGACTCCAGGCGCAGTCCGGCGTCGATCAGCGGACCGGTCGTCTTGCCGAGCCGCAGGCCGACGCCGTTGACCTCGACACCCGGCGTGACCGCAAAGCTGGGATTGGCGGGCGGACCGGAAACGGTGAGCAGATTCAGGACCAAGCCCGGTGCCGGCGGTGTGCCCGACGGCGGCTCGATCCAGGAGGCGTCAACCTCCAGGTGCAGCGCGAGTTCGCCGCCGCCGGTCAGGTCGATGCCAGCCGCGTTGGCCGTCGACACCGCCACTCCGAGCACGTTGGACGGACTCTTGGCCAGGCTGAACGTGAACGCGTCGATGGTGATGGTCGGTGCCGCGGCCGCGAGATTCAACCCGATAGTGAAGAGCTTGCCGGGCCAGCCGGTCAGGACTCCGGTGACCAGGCGCGGAGCGTTCACGGGCGCTGTCTTGTCGAGGATCGCGTCCTGCAGGACGAAGCCGACCGTCTTGCTGCCGAAGCTCTTCTGCAGCAGCGCTCTGACCTCGGTGACGCTGAGGACCCATCCACCGACCAGGTCGAGCACCGCGTCGATGGCGGCAACCGCGACGCCGTCGGGGCTGGTGTCCTCCGACACGACGCCGGGACCGGTGACGGTACTGGCCAGGATCGTGAACGTGGATTCTGCTTCGCGCCAACGTGCGGCCAACTCGCGGTGGCCGGTGGCGGTGGGGGCCAGTGCGTCCAGGCCAAGCCCGGTCTCGGCGTGCCAGCCCGCTGGCTGATCGGAGCCGATCCGCACGAAGGGACGGAGCTCGACGCCGCCGATGTCGATCTGGGCCGGGCCGACTCCGGCCGACCAGGCCGAGATTCCCGCGCTGTCGGCGGCCATCGACAAGCTGACCGCGCCGAGCACCGGTAACCCGGTTACGGCGGCGCTCACAGCAACCGCGAACGGAGCGGGATGGACGGTGACGATGATGGTGCGGAACGACACGGTCAGCACACCCGCGCTGTCCACGCTCGCAACAGCGCTGGCCGTCGAAAGAATCTGCCGTAATAAGGGATCCAATGATCCGACAACCTGGGTCAGCAACGTCGCGACGTGGGCTTGCAGATAGCCGGCCGGATTGGCCGCCAGCGCCCCCAGGGCCACGTGATCAAACACCGCCGGTGTGGCGCTGGAGGCGATCCCGAGTCCCCGGCCGGCTGAGGACACCAGAGCCGCGATGGTCGTCCGGGTGGCATCGCCGGAAAGCTTGGCCAGTTCGTTGAGAGCCAGCGGAAGTAGTTGGGTCGCCCCGGCGGCAAGTAATGCTCCGAGCCCGCTCGGATTCGGGAAGATCTCGATGTCGGCCCCGGTTGCCGGGCGGAGAAGAAGCCGGACTGTGGAGGCGTCGACGATCAGATGCGCGGCACTGCGGTGTTGTGGAGTCGAGGTCCCATTGGGTCCGTCCGGGACACCCAGAAATACCTCGACGCTGGGACGAGGCGCCCCCGCCGCCGCAAGGGTGATTCCGACGGTCACCCCGGCCGCTACCGGAGCTCGATCGGCCAGCCCGGCCAGCCAGGTCGTGGCATCCACCGTCAGGGCGAGCATCGGCCCACTCGAGGTTGCGCTCGCACTGATCTGCAGACCGTCCACGATGGGCCACGTGCCGCGGGCCGTTCCCGTCATACCGACAAACGGCTTCACCGCCTCGAGTAGATCGATCACCTTGTTCACATCGAACGGACCACCGCTGAGAGCGGCCAGGACACCGGCCTGACCGAACCAGCGGCCCGGGTTCTCGAACAAACCGACGGGCGCGATCACGCTGCGATGCCCCTGCACATCCGGCGGTGTCAACAGGCCCAACGCCGACGTCAGATCATCCAGAGCCGTGCCCAGCTGATAGTCGATTCCGCGCAGTCCCTCGAGGATGAGACGCAGGGCCTCGGCCGGCAGGGCGGCTATCGCCAGCCGGGACAGACCGGTGGCGTCGAATTGCGGCCAGAGCCCGACGGCGGCTTGCGCGTCCGGTCGGGCCAGGGATACCCGCAGTGGACCGGATTGCACCTGCAGGGCAAAGGGATTGCGATTCAGATCGCCCAGGCTGATCTGACCGCTCGCCGTTCCGGAACTCGGGAGCGTGACCTGAGCGGAGACGGCAACCAGTCCCGCGTCGGCGACGATGGCACAACTGATCACTCGACTGGTGAGGTCGGCGCTCACCGTCAGCGGGCCGATCTGGACCTGCGCACCGTTCGCGCTGGTCGTGAGCGCTGGCAGCAACCCGCGTAGGGCATCGAGCATCGCGGTGCGCGACTCCACGCCGGCCATGATCGAGCGCAGCTGGCCCCCCGGATCGTGGAGCAACTGCGCGAGCGCGTCTGGTACGAGCGCCCCATCGGATTGGGTCACTCCGGCCGCACGGAGCAGAACCAACAGGCTGGCAGCTGGGCTGGGCGAGGCGACGCCGGCCAGCTTTGCCGTCAAGGCGGCCAACAGCGCTCGCGCCTCGGGCAACAGTGGCTGCACTTCGAGCTCTCCGCTGGGTGCGGTCGGAGGTCGAACCATCAGACTGACCCAGTCGGCGCCGAGGGCTGAACCCTGGCCGAGCAGGATCTCAGCGTCGGATCGACCACCATGCAAGCCGATCTCCACTTGAGCGCACAGCCGTCGCAGCTCCAGGGCCAGCGCACCGCCGACCGGGACGGTACCTGGGCCGCCGAGCAACCACCCGTCCGAATCGGCCAGATCCAGCCGCAGGCGCAGCGATGGTGTGGCCGCGAAGCTCGGTCCTTCGAAGGTGATGGAAAGCAACTTCAGGGTGGCCACGCCGGACAGGACTGCCCCGTGGCCGCCGGGAGGAAGGGCGGTGGCGAACGGCAGGCGGACGCCGACGTTGGCGCCCGTCGGTGGATTGGTTGCGGTGGGAATCCGGGTTCGGGCCCGTGCGGCCAGGCCGCTGGCGAACACCGCGGTCATCGCCCGGCCGACCGCGTCGGCGCTCAGCACGCCGAATACCGCCGTAGCGTTCAGACCGGACCGAATTCCGACCGTCGGACGGGGGGCCTCGAGGTCGCTGATGTAGGACTTTCCCCTGGCCGCATCGAAGGATGCACCGACCAGACTCCGGGCTACGGCCAGGTCGGCGTCATCGGGCTCGGACGGGTCGAGCGGCACCAGCAAAGCCTTCATCAGCCGCAACGCCTCGGCCGGCGCCCCGGTGCGGAAGGAGTCGAATGTCAGTCCACTCCAGGGTGTTCCCAGGGTGAGGAGGTGGCTGACGGCGGCCACCGAGTCCGCAGCCAGGCGAGCCGCGTGGCCGGCGCCGCCCACCGCCAGCAGGACGATGGGCCCGGCCGGAGCCAACGCCGTGAGGATCTGTTGTAGCCGTGCGGCCTGTCCGCTGACGCCACTGGGATCGCCGGCACCGAGCGAGCAATCCGCGCGGGTTCCGAGCGCTACTACCCATTCGCCGACGGCCGGGGCGGTGACAGCAAACGACGCCGGGCTCAGCCCGGGAGCGGTCAGATCGAGCAGTCGTCCGGTGGCGGGTGTGAACGGAAGCCCGTCCAGCGCGTTGGGCGCACTGATGGCGACCTTCACCACGACCGCGGCTGGCGGCAGGCCGCCGGGGACGAGGCTGTTCACATCCAGATTCACCAATTGTGATAAGGGTAAATCTGGTCGAAGTATCGTGACGAGCCCAGGCACCGCCGGGTTCGGAGGCGCTACGAGGCCATCGGTTCCAGCCCACCGACCGACCAACGCCTGCAGGCCGGTCGCCAGAGTGTCACGTCCGGCGGCCAGCAGCGCCGCGTCCAGGTCCGCGCGACCCTCGTCGTGCAGCGCCGCGGCCAGGCCCTCTGGCGGCAGTGGCGGCAAGCCGGGACGCCAGTTCACCAAGGCACCGCTGGTCCGAGAGGCGGTCATCACCGGGCCGTCCGGGTCGAGCCAGACAGCGATAGCGGGGGCGTCCGCTCCAGCGCCCAGGCCGGCCAGCCAGGGGTCGTCCCGAGTACCACTGCCGCTGAACGCCCCGGCCAGCCCGCTGGAACTGCCGCTGATGAAGTGGGCGAGGGCCGCGGTCATCGATCCGATCGTGCTCGACTGTGTCAGCTGAGCCTGAATCCACGAACGCAGCGTCGGCCCCGGCGAAGCAACCAGCTCCTCGAGCCGAAGCAGGGACTGCCCGCCTTCAATCGTCCAGCCGGTCAAGGTCACCAGGTCGCTGAGCCAGCCGGTCGAGCCCGCGGCCAGTACAGCAACCAGCGACTCGACCGATCCCCACGATTGGGGTGGCACCGTGAGATTCCCGGCGGCATCTATGCTCGGCAGAACAAGCGGAATCCGATCGGCGTCCACGATCACGGCCGCGTTCGGCGCGGCGAATCCGACGGCGAATCCGGACGACGGACGCCAGCTTGCCTGTAGGCCGATGAAGTCGGCCGTCAAGGCGACCGCGCCCAACGACAGCGTCGCCGCGGTCTCTGCCGTGTTACGAAGTTTGGTGACGAAGTCCACGCCGCTGAGGAAGTCCGCGTGACCGCCGGCCAGGTCGAAGGTAGCCAGTTGGGCGCGGATCGTCGTGAGGACCGTCGTACAGCCGCCGGCCAGATCACCCACCCGCAACGACACCGTCGGCGCCACCGTGAGCCGATCACCGTCACGCCAGCAAGCCAGGGTCAGTCGATTCGCGATCGGGATTGACCAGGGAATATCGATGGTTCCCGATCCACTGACCGACTGGGCTGCTTGCAGCGGGGCCGAGACCAGGTTGAGCAGGTGAGTGAGCACGGTCGGGACGTCGGCCGGATGGTTGGTGATGAGGTCGTGCCACCAGTTCCGCAAGGTGCCCAGCGGATCGCTCAGGAGGTGATCGGCATCCAGCGCCGGGACGCCCACCGGCGGGGTAAGTCCGAGCAAACCCTTGAGATCAGCCCCGGCGTCGCCGAGAGCGTCCAGCAACGATCCGATCAGGTCAGCCGCGATCTGACCGGCCGCGGCGGCCGCGGCATCGGGAGTGGACAAATCGATGAGGGGATGAGTATGACCGTCGACGGTGACGTTCAGCAGCTGGATGAGGGCCTGCGGAGCTCCGTCCACGACATCGAGGCCCAGTCGTAGCGAGCCGATGTCCACCGCGGTGTTGTGCAGCAGTTTCGCGGCGTTGCCGGCGCCGTTTCCCTCGGCGGTGATGACCAGTTCGGCTTTGGGAACGGGATGCAGAGCGCCGGTGGCGACGTCGACCATGAACAGATCGGCATTGGCTTGGACGCCGAGCCGGATCGAGCCGGCGACGTCGGTGTGCATCGACAGACCGAGCTGCGGTGTGACCTGCAGGTGACCGCCCGGACCGGTCGCGGCCTTGATGCCGATCGTCGCGCTGACCGGTCCACCACCGATCGGAATGCTGACGACCCCGTCGGTGATGCTTGCGCCGAGGACGTTCTTCAAGGCCGTCAACCACGCCTGCCGCGCGGCATCGGCGCCCATCAGATCGGTGAACCAGTCCCGCAGGGCCGACACGCCCTCGGATAACAGGTCCGAGACCGGCAGCGGTGGGATGCCCGCGGCATCACCCAGGCCGAGCAGGTTGAGCACGGCTTGGACCTCGGCGGCCGCCGCGCCACTCAGGGCATCGGCACCCTGGCGAACGAGGCCGAGCACGAGTGACAGTAAGGCGTCTTCAATGCCAACTCCGGGGCCACCGACCTGAATGTCGCTGGCCGCCGTTGCGCCGGGAAGGTGCAATCCCTTGAGTATCAAGGTGAAACTAGGAGTGGGCGTTCCTACTACCGCGGTTTCCACGGCGACCGCGATCCCGGCCAGACCGAAATCATCGTGGGCAACGGGCGTGGTGTCCAAGGTGATCTCGGTGGCCACCTGGACCTTGCCGCCGGCCAGCAGCGCGAACGGCTGAGCGACCGTCTTGCCGGTTTTCGCCGCCCGGTACAGGGGAATCACTGCGTCAGTCCGGGTCACCGGATCAGTCGTGGCGAACGACACGGCCAGTCCGACCTCGGTGTAGTCGGGCGAGCGTGAATCCAGACAAGCCTGGATCGTCAGGTCCGGCAGCGAATCGTCGTGAGCCAGTTCGCGCAGGTTGAACAAGGGCAGCAGGACCACGCCCTGACGCTCGGTGTGTTGACCGTCGGCCAGGACCGCTTCAACGAAGCGGACCAGCGCCGAGCGACGATCGTCGCTGGCCAACGCCCCGCTCAGATACTCGCCGGGCGAGTTGAACCAGTCACTGACCAGCTGAACGCCACCGCCGCTGTCCGGACCAAGCAGGCCCAGGGCCAGCCCCAGGTCAGCGATCTCCGGGTCGAGGCTCGGAAGCGCGGTCATGGCAATCTACTGATCGTGGACTGGAAGGTGTGCTGCGCCATCGGAACGACGCTGAGGCCATTCGGGGTGACCGCCACGGTTTGGGTGATCAGCGCACCACCGCTGGCGTCGGTGCCGACGGCACCGGCCACCGCAGACGTAGCAATGAGAACGGTCTGCCAGGCAAAGGCAATCAGCGGTTCGTGCCAGTTCTCGACGACGATGGCCGGGCCGCGGGGATGATCTTCGGTCGTCGTGACGCCACCAGTCGGACGATCCGGGGTGCCGGTGACGAACGTGACGGTGACGGTCGTGTCGCCGGTCTGATCGCAACTCACGGGGATCGACAGCTCGATGAATCCGGTGCCCAGTTGAGCCTTCACCCCAGCGATCTTGACGACTAGCTGGTTGGCGCCGTCCTCCCACAGAATCGGTGGTGGCGGCGAGGGTGTGCGAGCCGGATCCAACCCGGCCGCGACAACTACGGCGCTGGGAATCAAGCTGGCGAAGTCCTCCGGATTGACCGTGCGGTCGCGGCCGACCGTGCCCGCGGGCAGCACCTGAGGCAGGACTCCGGCGAGGCTCTTGGTGACTACCGAGCGGGTGCGCTCGTCGAGTTGGTTGAGAGCGTCGCGCAACAGGAAGGACCCGGCAATCGAGCCCGCTCCGACCACGGTGCCTTTCGTCTGGACGGGTGGTTGGTCGATCGGCGGCTCACGCACGGGTGGCACCCGCACCGGCGGAACCCCGACGGGTGGCACCCGCTCCGGCGGAACCCTGACGGGCGGCACGCGCTCCGGCGGAACCCTGACGGGCGGCACCTTGATGGGTGGGCGCGGACGCGTCACAGCTGGCATCCTCCCCGAGGCCTGCTCCGCTGCGTAATCACTCCACAACGGAGAGTGTGCTGCGAAGCTACTCCCACATGAGTGAGGTGTTCAATGCCCCGACGCTTGATACCGGCCGTGGGGGAAATTTTTTCTTTGGTTTAGGCCGACATAATGGGCAGATCGCCGCCTAAGCCGGGTCGTCCACCACTATCGGAGAGCCGGCATACTCCCAGGCCTGCATCCCGCCCGCGAGGTTGACCGCCTGCCATCCCGCACGATTAAGCGCCTCGGAGACCACGGCCGAGCGTCCGCCGACATGGCACACACACACGATGGTCCGGTCCCGCGGTAGTTCCTCGACCCGCCCGCTGAGTTGCGACATCGGAATGTGCACGGCCTGCGGAGCATGGCCTTCCTGCCATTCGTCCAGCTCGCGAACGTCGAGCAGCACCGCATCCTGCTCCAACATCGCATGCGCTTCACCGACCGAAACGTCGTGACGCATCAACGAGCTCCGGTCACGATCAGCTCGGCCTTCTGGAACTCCTTGACCGAGGAGTAGCCGCACTTGCCCATAGACCGACGGACCGCGCCGAACAGGTTGCGTTCGCCGCTCGGGTCTGCCGTCGGCCCGACCAGTACCTCGGCCAGCGACGGACGATCCTCAGGCTCGACTCCCAAGTCGATCAGCGCCGAGCGTGGCACGCGTGGATGGGAGGCCGTCGGATCCCAGTACCGTCCACCGCCCGGAGCCTCCGCCGCCGAAGCCAACGCCTCCCCCAGCATGACGGCGTCCGCGCCGCACACCAGAGCTTTGGCAATATCGCCGCCGGTGAGCAGGTCGCCGTAGGCGATGAGATGTACGTAGCGACCACCCGTCTCATCCAGGTAAGCGCGCCGAGCCGCCGACGCATCGGCGATCGCCGTCGCCATCGGAACGTCGATACCGAGCATCGAATGGGTGGTCGAGCCACGATGCGCGCCGTAACCGACGATCACACCAGCGGCGCCGGTCCGCATGAGATGCAGAGCGGTCTGATAGTTCGTGACGCCGCCGACCAGCACGGGAATATCGAGTTCAGCGATGAACGTCTTGAGGTTCAGTGCCTCATCGACCGCGTTGGCCGAGGCGACGTGCTCAGCCGAGATGACGGTGCCTTGGATGACCAGCAAATCAACGCCGGCTTTGAGAACGGCGGCCGAGAGTCCCGTGGTGTGTTGAGGCGACAGCCGAATCGCAACCCGAATGCCGTCCTCGCGCAGTTGGCTCACTCGCTGGGCGAGCAATTCATCCGATACCGGCTGGGCGTAGAGGCGCTGCAGCGTTGCCGTCGAGCAGCCTTCAGCGGCGGTGATGGTGGCCAAAGCCTCGGTCGGGTCCTCGTACCTTGCCCACAAGCCCTCGCCGTTCAGGACGGCCAGGCCGCCGAGCCGTTCGATCTCGGCCGCGCTACTCGGCGAGACAACCGCATCCGACGGTGCCGCGACCAACGGAAGGTCGAAGGTGTGCGCGTCGATCTGCCAGCTCGTCGAAACGACGGACGATCCGCGGGTTCGACGGGTTGGTACGAGCGCGATGTCGTCCAGGTGGTAGCCACGGCGAGCTTCCCGACCCAGGCCGATTTCTACGGTCTCAGGCATAACTTGAAGTCTGCCTTATGGGTCAGAGCATCGCATCGCCGGTCGCACGGACTAGCACGGACTGCACGGACTGCACGGACTGCACGGACTAGCACGGACTAGCACGGACTAAAGGTCAACCGAATGATCATCGGTAGGTTTTGGTTACCAGGGGAACTATCAGTTACAGATGATCATGAAGATCCACCGAAGAGAGGTTGCTAGATTCGAACACATATTCGATACTGGGGTGTGGGCTTCGATAATCCGATCATTGCGTGGCGCGAGCTGGAACGGCAGCTGTCCGGCCGCCGGGGCCATGGGCCGCGCGATGACGCCCACCCTCCCGGCGACGGTGGGGATTCGCCAGCTTGGACGCGCAAGCGGCTGGCCTACGAGGCGCCGGCGATCCCCCGACAGAGCTCCGTGGTCCCCTACGCCGAGCTGCACGCCCACTCATCCTTTTCCTTTCTCGACGGTTCGGCTGATCCCGAGCAGCTCGTCGAAGAGGCCGTTGCGCTCGGCCTGGAAGCACTCGCCCTCACCGATCATGACGGGCTGTACGGGGTGGCCCGGTTCGCCGAGGCCGCCGAGGCCTTCGGTCTGCCCACCATCTTCGGCGCCGAGCTCAACCTCGAGATTGCCCTGCCCTCGACTCAATCCGAGCGGTCCGTCGCGGCCCGGGTCGGTATCGAGGATCCGCCAGGATCACATCTCCTGGTGTTGGCCCGAGACCCCGCCGGTTACGCCACCCTTTGCCGGGCGATCAGTCAGGCTCAGTTGCGCGGCGGGGCCAAGGGCTGTCCGGTGTACGACATCGACGAGCTGGCTGCCTTGGCCGACGGCAACTGGCTGGTTCTCACCGGCTGCCGCAAAGGAGCGGTACGACAGGCCCTCGATCACGGAATAGATCAAGCGCGGCGAGCGCTTGACGAGCTGACGTCCTTATTCGGTCAAGGCAATGTCGTTGTCGAGTTGACCCACGCCCTGGATCCGTTGGCCGACGAACGCTATGCGGCACTGGCGATGCTGGCCGATGAGCGAGGACTCCCGCTCATCGCCACGACCGCCGCGCATTTCGGTTCCCCGCGTGAGTTTCCGTTGGCGACCGCGGTCGCGGCGGTCCGGGCTCGCACCAGCATGGACGCTCTGGACGGCTGGCTTCCGGCCTGGTCCGGTCAACACCTGCGATCCGGTGCCGAGTTGCGGCAGCGGTTCGGCCTTTATCCGCAAGCAATTCTCAATGCGGCTCGGTTCGGTCATGAGCTGGCTTTTCCGCTGCGGCTCATCGCCCCCAACCTGCCGCCGTTCCCGGTTCCGGACGGCCACACCGAGATGACGTATCTCCGCGAGCTGTCCTTTCAGGGTGCCGCCGAACGCTATGGACCTCGCGGACCGGACACCGAAAAGGCCTATGGCCAGATCGAGCACGAACTGGCCATCATCGAGGCGCTCGGCTTTCCCGGCTACTTCTTGGTGGTCTGGGAACTCACCCAGTTCTGTGCCAAGAACGGGATCCTGGCTCAGGGCCGGGGCAGCGCCGCCAACTCGGCTGTGTGTTACGCCATCGGCATCACAGCGGTCGATTCCGTGCGCTATGGCTTGCTGTTCGAACGATTCCTTGCCCCGGAACGAGATGGGCCACCCGATATCGATATCGACATCGAGTCCGACCGCCGCGAACTGGTTATCCAGCATGTCTATGAGATGCACGGGCGCCAGCATGCCGCCCAGGTTGCCAACGTGATCACCTACCGTCCACGTTCGGCGATTCGCGACATCGCCCGAGCCTTCGGCTACGCCCAGGGACAACAGGACGCCTGGTCCAAGCAGATCGATCACGGCTATTACTGGAGCGAAACCGCTGACACGCTCAGGGATTGCGAGGATGCCGATGCCATCCCCGAGCGAGTCCTCGCGCTGGCCGAGCAATTACAGAATGCCCCGCGCCATCTCGGGATTCATTCCGGCGGAATGGTCATGTGCGACCGGCCGGTGATCGAGGTCTGCCCGGTCGAATGGGGACGGATGCCTGGTCGCACGGTTCTGCAATGGGACAAGGACGATTGCGCGACGGCCGGCTTGGTGAAGTTTGACCTGCTCGGTCTGGGCATGCTCTCGGCCTTGAAGTACTGCTTCGATTTCATCGACGAGTGGTTCGGTATCCGTTACGGCCTGCACCAGATTCCGCCGGAGGACCCTTTGGTCTATGACATGTTGTGCCGGGCGGACACCATCGGGGTTTTCCAGATCGAGTCCCGAGCCCAAATGGCCACCCTGCCCCGGCTCAAGCCACGCACTTTCTACGATCTGGTCGTCGAGATCGCCTTGATTCGTCCGGGGCCGATTCAGGGCAACTCGGTTCACCCTTATATCCGCCGGCGAAACGGTGAAGAAGCGATCACCTATCCGCACCCGAAGCTGGAACCGGCGCTGAAGAAGACCTTGGGAATCCCGCTGTTTCAGGAACAGCTCATGCAATTGGCGATAGACGCCGCCGGCTGTTCGGCCAGCGAGGCCGATCAGGTGCGCCGGGCCATGGGCTCCAAGCGCAGCCAGGAAAAGATGGAAGGGCTGCGGGCTCGGCTGTATGACGGAATGCAAGCCAACGGCATCACCGGTCAGACCGCCGACGACATCTACGAACGGATCAAGGCCTTTGCCGCGTTCGGATTTGCCGAAAGCCACGCGATCAGCTTCGCGTTCCTGGTCTATGCCTCGTCTTGGCTCAAGCTGTATCACCCGGCGGCTTTCTGCGCTTCGCTGCTCAATGCGCAACCGATGGGTTTCTACTCACCACAGTCACTCGTCCATGACGCCAAACGGCATGGCGTGATCGTCCTCGGACCCGACATTAATCTCAGCCCGGCGCAAGCCGGCTTGCAGGACGCTGAAGGTCAAGCCAGCTATAGCGGCCCGGGTCCGCAACAACCGGCCGTACGGCTGGGCCTGTCCAGCGTGCGAGGTATCGGCATCGAACTGGCCGACAAGATCGTCGCCGAACGGCTCAGCCGCGGCGATTACCCCAGCATGGCCAACCTGTCCCGGCGAATCGGCTTGTCCTCCGCTCAGTTGGAGGCACTGGCCACCGCCGGGGCTTTCACCGGTTTCGGTACCACCCGGCGAGCGGCGTTGTGGGGAGCAGGGGCCGCCGCCGACTCTCAGCCGGGTCAGCTCGATCTCAGCTCAGCCGGCGAAGAACAAGTGCCGCTACTGCCCGACATGACCGAGCCGGAACAATTGATGGCTGATCTGTGGGCTACCGGGATCACCCGCGATCTCTACCCGACGGCCCTGATCAGAGATCGATTGGCCGCGCTCGGCGCAACACCGGCCGATCAATTGCGACGGCTTCCCAACCGGACTCGGGTCACGGTGGCCGGCATCGTCACCCACCGGCAACGCCCCGCCACCGCCCGCGGCGTCACGTTCATCAACCTCGAGGACGAGTTCGGGATGATCAATATCATTTGTGATCCAGTGGTCTGGCAGCGGCATCGGCGGGTCGCCCGCGAGGCCGGAGGGCTGGTGATCCGCGGAATGCTGGAAAGCGCGGACGGAGTCGTCAATGTCTCGGCCGAGCGCATCGAGCCGCTGAACCTGGGCCTTCGGACCACTTCCAGGGACTTTCGCTGATGACCTACCGATGCTAGGGTACTAACAGAGAGTTAACGCTTGTTAACTGAACGCAAAAAATTGGAAGGGGGCGGTGTGACTTCAAGCCGCCCCGAAACCCGTCCCCTCTTCGTGCTGTTAGGGGTCGGCGCCTTGCTGACCATCGTCATCCTGCTGATCGTGTACACCGACATCTAGTCGGGTCTTGAGCGACCGAGCGAGCCAGCCGCAAGCTAACAGAAGGATGACAATCCCTAACCTCAGCGCCTTTTCGGCCGATATAAAGCGCATCTGACGCGCGGCCACATGACCGCCTCGGGCAATTTCGGGTGAGGAGGTGGGAATCGATGACGGCTGCTGGACTGAGCCCGGTCACCGAGTCGACGTCCCCCGACCCGGTGGCCATGCCTGCCGCCAGCCCGCTCGACCTGCCATTACGCAAAGATCCCTCCCTGTACTCGATCATCGGCGCTCTTCGCAGCCGCGGCATCTCCGAAGCTCAACTGGCTATCGCCGTCGAAGCCGCCGAGCGGACCCAACGCCCGCTGCGGACGGTCTTGATCGATGACCAGATCGTCACCGAGTTCGAGCTGGCCTCGGCCATGGCCGACGCATTCGGCATCGAAGCCGTCGAGCTGTCAACCTTTCCGGTCGATCCCTCGGCCATGAGCCGGGTTCCGTTGACCCTGGCTCGTCGCAATCAAATGCTGCCCATCGCCGTGAACGACACGACGATCACCGTGGCCCTGCTCGATCCCGGCGATGTACTGGCCCTCGACGACGTCCGGGCCGCCACCGGGCTGATCGTGCGACCGGTCGTCGTCACGCAGGAGGACCTGACCCGGCTCCTGGAGCGATACACCCGCGAGACGACCGATCTGGACGAAGCCGCCGCTCAGATCGCGGCCGAGGAAGGCCCGGCCGCCACCGAATCCCTGACGACCGCGACCGACGATGCACCCGTCGTGCGCTGGGTGAACTCACTGCTCGGCCGGGCCATCTCGTCCCGAGCCTCCGATATCCATCTGGAACCCAGCGAGTTCGAGCTGCGCGTCCGGCTGCGAATCGACGGTGTGCTCCACGAAGTGGACTCGGTCCCCCGGGGCATCCAGGCCGCTTTGATCTCGCGGCTGAAAATCATGTCCGGTCTCGATATCACCGAGCGTCGGGTGCCACAGAACGGCCGGATCACCATGGACGTCGGTGGTCGCAGCGTCGACCTGCGATCGGCCACCTTGCCGACCGTGTGGGGCGAGAAGGTGGTCCTGCGGGTGCTCGACACCGGCGGAATCGACCTGGAACTGCGCAAGCTCGGCTTCACCGAATTCAACTACGACCGCTTCTCCTCCAGCTTCCGCAAACCGCACGGCATGGTTCTGGTCACCGGGCCGACCGGCTCGGGAAAGTCGACCACGCTGTACGCCACGCTGACCGAGATCGCGCGGCCGGAGGTCAACGTCATCACGGTCGAAGATCCGGTCGAATACCGGATCGACGGCATCAACCAGGTGCAGGTCAACTTCAAGGCCGGGTTGACGTTTGCCGCCGTCCTGCCGGCCATCCTTCGATCAGACCCCGACATCGTCCTGATCGGTGAGATCCGGGATCGCACGACAGCTCAACTGGCGATCGAGGCCGCGCTGACCGGCCACCTGGTGCTGTCGACACTGCACACCAACGATGCGCCGAGCGCCATGACCCGTCTGGTCGAGATGGGCATCGAACCTTTCCTGGTCGGATCCTCACTGGACTGCGTGCTCGCTCAGCGTCTGGCCCGGCGACTGTGCGAGTGGTGCAAGCAGCCCTACGAGCCGACCGAACACGAGCTCATGGCCATGCACTGGCCCACCAATCAGCTCGACCCACCTCACCAGCTGTGGCGAGCCGTCGGTTGCCGGTCGTGTGCGAACACCGGCTTTCGCGGTCGGCTGGCCGTGAACGAGGTGATGACGGTGAGCGAGGAGATCGAGCGCCTGACGGTGGCCAACGCTCCCGCCACCGAACTGGCCAAGGTCGCGCGAGCCGAGGGCATGGTCACCCTGCGGGTGGACGGGCTACGCAAGGCCGGCGCCGGCCTGACCACGGTCGAGGAAGTACTGCGAGTGACGGTGTGATGAACGCCCAGATTCAGCTGTATCCGAAGGAGAACCCATGACCTCGTTCGCGCTTGAGGACACGAGCGTGGCGCTCGGTCACGCGAAGGCCGAACTGGACCGCCTGCTCACCCAGCTGGTGCAGCTCGGCGGTTCTGATCTACACATCACCGTTGGTGTGGGTCCGTGCATGCGACTGGACGGCGCGCTGGCTCCCGTCCCGGGAGTGGACGCACTGGAGCGCCAGGACACCGAGGATCTGGTGCGCGCGATCCTCTCGCCGGCGCAGTGGGAGATCTTCGACCAGCACAACGAGCTGGACACCGCATACTCCATTGCCGGAGTGAGTCGTTTTCGGGTGAACGTGTATCGCCAACGCGGTGCGATCGGGGCGGCCTTCCGCGCTATCCCCCACCACATCAAGTCACTCACCGAACTCGGACTGCCCGACGCCGTCGAGGCATTCGCCTCCTTGCCCCGCGGCCTGGTCCTGGTCACCGGGCCAACCGGGTCGGGTAAGTCGACGACTCTGGCCAGCCTGCTCGACGTGGCCAACCGGACCCGGCAAGGTCACATCGTCACCATCGAGGACCCGATCGAGTACCTGCACAGCCACAACAAGTGCATCGTCAATCAACGCGAGGTCGGGCAGGACACCGAAGGCTTCGGGGTCGCCCTCAAGCACGTCCTGCGGCAGGACCCCGACATCATCCTGGTCGGCGAGCTGCGTGATCTGGAGACGACCTCGGTCGCGGTGACCGCGGCCGAGACCGGCCACCTGGTGTTGGCCACCCTGCACACCCAGTCGGCCGCCCAGACGATCGACCGGTTGATCGACATCTTCCCGCCCCATCAGCAGCAACAGATCCGCGCCCAGCTGGCCAACTGTTTGCAGGGTGTCGTCACTCAGGCCCTCGCGCCTCGACGAGACACCGGCGGCCGAACGGTGGTGTGCGAGATCATGATCGCCACTCCGGCCATTCGCAACCTGATCCGGGAAGGGAAGGTCCATCAGATTCCTTCATTTCTTCAGTCCTCGGCCGATGTGGGGATGGTGAGCTTCGACCAACACCTGGCCTTCCGCTACCGGCAGCAGCTGATCAGCTATGCGACCGGCGAGGAACTGTGCCACGACCTGGCCGAATACAAGCGCCTGGCCAAAGGCTGAGCCATGCCCGCGACGCGGATTTACAGCTATGAGGCCCTGGACTCCACCGGCAGTCATGTCAAGGGCAAGATCACCGCTGAATCCACTTCCGCGGTCGCCAATGCCCTCAGCCTGCAGAAGATGGTCCCGCTGGACGTCACCGAGTCCGGCAGCGGAATGCGCCGAGAGCTCAAGATTCCCGGTATCAAGAAGCGCACCAACCTCAAGGATCTGGCGATCCTGTCCCGGCAGTTCGCGTCCATGACCTCATCGGGTCTCACCCTGCTGCGATCGCTGGCGATTCTGGAGGAGCAAACCTCAAAGCCCCGTCTGCACAAGGCTTTGGGGCAGATGCGTAACGACGTTCAGTCGGGCATGACGCTGTCGACGGCGATGGCTCAGCATTCCGAGGATTTTCCGCCGTTGATGGTCAACATGATCAAGGCCGGTGAGACCGGTGGCTTCCTGGACGGAGCGTTGGATCGGGTCGCCCGGATGTATGAGGCGGACGCGAATTTGCGAGCCAAGATAAAGAGCGCCATGACGTACCCGGTCATCGTGCTGATGTTCTCGCTGCTGCTCGGCGTCGGCGTCATCATCTTCATCGTCCCGATCTTTGAGAAGATGTTCGCCCAACTCGGCGGCGCATTGCCTTTGCCGACCAAGATCATGGTGATGCTGTCCCACAACATGTGGTGGGCCGGCCCCCTCATCGTGTTCGTGTTCCTGGGCGGTATGAAGCTGTACCGAAAACGACTGCGTGAGAACTATGCCTTCCGGCTGCGCGTCGACCAGATCAAGTTGCGGCTGCCGGTGTTCGGAAAACTGTTCACCAAGCTGGCCATCAGCCGCTGGGCGCGCAATCTGGGCACGTTGCTTCACGTCGGCGTGCCCGTGATCCAAGCCCTGGACGTCGTCGGTGGTACGGCCGGCAATGCCGTCATCACCGAGGCGATGGAGTCGGTCAAGAACGCGGTTCGGGTCGGCTTGCAGATGTCGGGGCCGCTGGCCAAGAATCCCCTTTTCCCGCCGATGGTTGTGCAGATGCTCGAGGTCGGGGAAGAGACCGGTCAGATCACCGAGATGCTCGACAAGGTGGCCGACTTCTACGACCACGAGGTCGAGGCGGCCACTGAGGCGTTGACCTCGGCTTTGGAGCCGCTGCTGGTTGTGCTCTTGGGGGCAGTGATCGGGACGATGGTTGTCTGCCTCTACCTGCCGATGTTCTCCATCTATCAGCACATTCAGACGAACTGAGCACTTAACCGTAACCAAACAGTGACCTATAGCACCTTTACACTCAGCTAACATCACTCTACGCTTACAATTGAATACAGAACGTGCATATGCACTTTCGGTAAGAACCATAGGGGCAAAGTCCGGTTTCCCCGACCCGCACCGCTAAGCCAGTGATGTCTTTTCGTGCGGGTTTTGAAACAACCGAACACTCGCAGGTCGGCGGCTTCGCGCCGAGTCCACTCGAACGAGCCAGGAGGCTCCCATGCTCAACAAGCTTCACACTCTCCGCGAGCAGCGCAAGCAGGATGACAAGGGCTTCACCTTGATCGAGCTGCTGGTCGTCGTGGTCATCATCGGCATCCTGATCGCGATCGCGATTCCGCTGTATTTGAACTACCAGAAGGGTGCCAAGAACAAGTCGGCCCAGTCCGACGTTCGTAACGCCATCGTCGCCGTCGAACAGTGCTACACCGAGGCCAACAACACCTACCCGGCCAGTGCCGCCTCGGCGGGCAACGGCGCCACGATCACGCTGAGCTGCTCGCCGGGCACCGATCAGACCATCAACGTCTCCGATGGAAACACGGTCACCTACACCTTCGACAGCACCGCCAACACCTACACGATTGCCGGCAAGAACAACACCGGCGGCAACAAGACCTACACCTACAGCAGCGCCACTGGCAAAACTACCTAGTTCAAGATCGGTCTCAGATGTCAGCTGGGTGGGTGTGAACGCACCCACCCAGCTCGCCGTTTGCCACACCGGACATCAGCACTTTTCACCAGCGCTGACCAGCCCGCTCTTCCTTCATTCGCACCCGGCGAGGTACTCCGATGACGCACTGCCTGCAGTCGCAGTCCGCGCTCACTCGGCGACGCCTGATTCAGGCTGTCCGGTATGACGAAAGCGGCTTTACCCTCGCTGAGGCCCTGGTCTCGATCGCGCTGTTCACGGTCGTCGCGATCTGCAGCACCGTGGCCATCGTCAACATCGTGCGGGTCACCAACATCAGCAAGAGCAAGGTGGCGGCGACCAACCTGGCCCGCCAAGAGATCGAACGACTTCGGCTGCAGAACTCCACCGGCCGCCAGCTCGTTTCCGGCCCTCCGGTGGACACGAGTCCGTTCGTGGTCACGACGACTATGTCGCCGGCGGCCACCACCGACTGCGCGGTTGGCTCCTCGCGCGCGATCACGGTTACGGTCAGCTGGAAATCCGACGGCAGCCACGCCATCCGCTTCGATACGGCCGTGGCATGTTGACCGCCGCGACTCAGCGTCGAGCATTGTCAGCGCAGCTGCGCGCTGATGGTGGCGTCACCCTGGCGGAATTACTCGTCGCCATCGGCCTGACGATGGTGATCGGCCTGATGGCCACGATGTTCTTCATCACCGCCAGTCACGCGACCGACAAGAGTGTGCTCACCATCCAAGACACCAGCAGCGCCCGCGTCGTGCTTGACAGCTGGTCGGACATGGTGCGCGTCGCGGGCTGGCTGGATGTGAACACCAAGAACGATCGCTTCGAACAGATCACCCCGAACAAGATTGTGTTCTACGCCAACCTCGGCAATCGCAACGATCCCGCCACTGGCGCCGTCATCGCCGGGCAGTCCGTGGATCCGGTGACGAAGGTCGCCCTAATGCTCAAGCCCAAGGACGGCAGCACGGACGGTCAACTGATCGAGGTTCTCTTCGATTCGGACAACACGACCGTCAAGTCGATCCGCCGGCTGGCTTTCGACGCCGGACCCGACACTGCCGACGGGTGGATCTTCTCCCCGATCGATCGATCCGGGGGTCCGGTCGACACCTCGCAGTCGCTTTGCAAGTCCTCAACTGGCGGCAGTGTGGTCGGACTGTGCGCCAAGCTGCCCACCGGCTCCGGGATGCGGGACCCGGTCGTGTCCGACTCCGGTAACAGCGTCAATGCCGGGCCGTTGTCCGGCGACGGCAGCGCCAACTCGATCCTCGGCAACGTCGGCCGCATCGACATTTCCTTTGTCGTACGCGACCCCTCCGGCGTTCAGTCCTCCGCTTTCGAGTCGTCGGCGGCCGTGAACTCGGGGTACTCGACATGAGGATTCGCTTACGCCAGCAGGGATATAGCCACCACGGATATCGTCGCGATCAAGGGCAAAGCCTGATCATCGTTCTGTTGATCTCCCTGCTGACGATGATCATGGTTGGCAGCGCGACCACCGCCCTCACCGCTCAGATCAAGCCGTCCAAGCTGAGTCAGGACGAAGCGACCTCGCTCGCCGCAGCCCAAGCCGGGCTCGAGGATTTCATCGCCTGGGTCAACGCTCATTGCCCGCCCACCTCGGGTTACTACTGCGCGAGCCTGGTTACCGGCCTGAACAACAAGAGCGGGCTCACCAATCCTGTCACTCAGCGGGGCGTAGTAGCCGCCGGGGCCGATGGCGCCGGCACCCGGGAATCCTTCTACTGGAAGGTCATCTACGCCACATCGGGATTCGCCCGCGTCCAGTCGATCGGTCAAGTCCCGGTCAGCGGTAGCACCGCCCCGTACCGCACTACGGCCCTGGTCGCTGACATCAACGCCTCGCCGGCCTTCAACAACTTCCAGTACTTCACCAAGTACGAGACCTATTCCAGCGACTTCGTCGACAGTTTCTACAAGCCGCGCCAGGTAGAAATCACCAGTGCGGCCAGCCTTTCCGGAACGTCGCTATCCGCCGCCACGAAGCCCGGGGTCGTGACCTGGAACGGAGTCTGCAACTACGTCGACGCGGTGACCACGCCGACGTGCGATCCGAACCATGACACCAGCATCTGCGACGACCTCTATTACCCGCGCGGAACCGGAGCCGGCCGAGGCACGGACAGCGCCTGGAACAATGCCGCTCGCCGCCCGAACAGCACCACCCAGGCCAATATGGGTACCGATTCCTCGTTCGCCTATTACTCCGAAGGCGGGTCCTACAAGCCGAATTCCAGCTCGACGACGACCGCGGTCACCCACAACGACACCTGTGATACCTCCTTCGAGCCCAACATGATCATGTCCGGCCCCGTCTACAGTCAGGATGCATTCCTGGTCGACCGCGGCAAGGACACCGGCAACTCCAAGAACAGCATGCCGGAGCTGGACGACTACGCCTACTCGCTGTGGAATGGATCGCTCAACGGCACCACCGCCGCTCCCGGATTGGTCGGCGGCGAATACCGTTGGTATCCCGGCACCGACGGCGATGTCACCACCGCCAAGTCACCGTTCCCGACCTACACCACCAATGTTCTCGACCTGCCGGAGAACGCCAATGCCGCGCCGCGCAGCTGCACCTACACGGGTCCGACCCGCATTCAGATCCAAGGACAGTTCGCCTACGTCACCAGTCCCGGAACTCCGGCCGGAAGTGGTAACTGCTACACCAGCACCGGCTCGTACTCCAACGTGCATTCCGCCGACAGCGCCGGCCAGGATCCGACCGACAGCTCCGGCGGCATCGTGGGGGCCAAGGTCCCGATCAGCAGCACCACCATTTACGTTCAGAACCCGCCGTCCACGGTCACCCCGACGGCAGCCACGCCGTCCAGCCCGGTGTTCAACCTGGCCACGAATCTGACCGTGCCGGCCAACAGCACGACGAACACGCTGGCCGGAACCTGGACCACGCCGGCCACCTACCCGTCCGCCGTCTCGTGTCCGCTCAGCGCGCCCGACCCCCTCAAGCAACGCAGTTTCGACTGTGAGACCGGCAAGACGGCGAACCCCAAGTCGAGCGAAAACGTGTTGGCCAATATCAAGACGGCGGTGAACACAGCCCTGAGCACCGCACCGACGACCGCGACGATCACCGCCGCGATCACCGGTCAACTCAACGCGTCCTCGCTGACCGCACCGACCACGGTCGGAGGCGTCTACTACGTGCCGACGATCACCCAGTCCGGCCCGACGGTGACCACCACCAAGCCGACGGCCATGAGCCCGACCGACGCCTTTTACCAGTCGAGCACCGGCAAGGGCTACACGACGACGACGACCACCTGGACGGTGAGCCTGGACCGCAAGGTCTGCACGACGGTAAAGCACAGTGCCTGCAGTGCATACACCAGCACACCGATCGTCACCGGCAGTGCCGCCACCGTGCAGAACACCGCGGCCGGATCTCCATTGAACTCGACCTCGTCGTTTCCCTGGTTCGGTGCTCAGACCGGTGCCAGTACCTACACCGATCCGAACAACGACATCACGCAGTACTACCACGGCTACGGCGACGCCTACATCGAAGGCACGCTCAAGGGCCAACTGACCGTGGTGGCCGAGCATGACGTGCTGGCCACCAACGACCTGCTCTACAGCAACACCAACGTGTCCACCACCACCGACGGCTTGGCCCTGGTGGCCAACCACAATGTGCGCGTCTATCGTCCGATGACCTGCACGGATGACGGCACGGCCGGCGCGACCAGCCCTGGTTACTGCCCCAACGACCTGACCGGCATCGTCACCTCGACGCTGTCCTGGCCGCTGCCCAGCAACATCGCGTCCTTCCGTTACGTCCTGGACAACGCGCCGTCGTTGCCGACGACCGGCACCGGGCGGATCTACGCATCGATCTTCGCGCTACGCGGCAGCTTCGTCATCGACAACTTTTACCGAGGATCGGTCGGTTCGAGCGTCAACGTGGTTGGCGGCCTGTATCAGTATCACCGCGGCCCGACCAGCCTGCCGTATCAGAACCGGCCCTATCAGGGTTCGAACACGAAGATGCCCGGCATGTTGCTGACCTATGCCTTCGACAACATGCGATCGGGCCAGACCGCCAACGGCGGTTTGCGAGTCCCTTGGATACCTGCGCCGTCCGGGACGCTGACCGGGCGAACGTGGAATGTCGTCAGCGTGTCGACGGAGCCATGACATGCTATATGTGATCACAGCCGAGAAGAGACCGAATGTAGCCGTTCGGGTGAAGGGTTTCGTCCATGCCGGTGCTACTTGTCTTCGTAGCCCTGCTGGGTTTGGCGATCGGCTCCTTCCTGAACGTGGTCATCTACCGAGTTCCGCGCGGCGAGTCGCTGATCAGCCCGCCGTCGCACTGTCCCTCGTGCGATCGACCGATCCGCAACCGTCACAACGTTCCAGTGTTCGGCTGGCTGGCGCTGCGCGGCCGGTGCGCCGACTGCCAGGCGCCGATAAGCCCGCGCTATCCCTTGGTGGAAGCGGCTACCGGACTAGTCTTCGTAGCGTTCGCCGCGCGTCTGTACTCGTTGGACTTGCTGCCGGCGTTGCCTGCCTACTTGTACTTCGCCGCGATCGGAATCGCCTTGGCGATGATCGACTTCGACTGTCATCGGTTGCCGAACGCGATCGTCTTACCGTCCTACCCGGTGGTCTTGGTGTTACTGACGGGGGCGTCAGCAGCTCGGCACAGTTACTCCGACCTGTTGCGAGCAGTGCTGGCGGCCGCGGTCCTGTTCAGCTTTTACTTCCTGATAGCCCTTATCTATCCGGCGGGAATGGGATTCGGGGACGTGAAGCTGTCGGGTCTGCTCGGTTTGCTGCTGGGCTTTCTGTCCTGGCCGGCGCTCGCGATCGGTGGCTTCACGGGCTTTCTGCTCGGCAGTATCGCGGGCGTCATCGTGCTGGCGCGCGGGGGGAATCGCAAGACGGCTTTGCCGTTTGGACCCTTCATGATCGCCGGGACGGCGGTGGCGATCTTCGCCGCCGACCCACTGTGGTCCGCCTATCTGGACTTGCTCGACCGGCACTGACTCTCGCTGCCGCTCTGCCCCTTCTTCTTTCGCCATGTGGTTTCACCGCGCCCTCTTCTTCGCCATCGCAGGAGTCCTCGTGAAGCATCGCCAAGTGGGTATCAACGCGGTCGGGTTGACCAACCCGGACGGGCACGTCATCGGTCTGGACATCGGCGCCACCTCGGTCCGTGCGGCCGTGATGTCCTTGGGAACTCACGAAGGACGCCCGTCGGTATCAGTGCACGGCCTGGGCGAGGTGGCCCTGCCGCAGGGCGCGGTCCTGAACGGCGTGGTGTGCGATCCGGTCGCGGTCACCAACGCGCTCAAGCAGCTGTGGCTCGTCAACAAGTTCGAATGCCGCAACGTGATCCTCGGCGTCAGCAATCAGCAGATCGTGGTGCGCGATCTGCAAGTTCCGAACCTCCCTCCCGAGCAGCTGGAGAAGGCTTTACCCTTTCAGGCCCGCGAAGTCATCCCGCTTCAACTCGACCAGGTCCTGCTCGACTTCACTCCGCTCGGCCCGCCGGACCGGGTCACCGATCTCGTCCCCGGCCTGCTGATCGCCACTCCGAGGCAGCCGGTCGTCGCCGCCGTGCAGGCCGTCGAGCGTGCCGGTTTGCATGTGGCGCGGGTGGACCTGTCGAGCTTCGCGGCTTTGCGCGCCATTGCCGATGAGAATCTCGCGGTGGAAGCCGTCATCGACATCGGCGCCCATGTCACGAACATCGTCATCCATGCCCAAGGCGTTCCGAAGGTGGTAAGAACCCTCACCCGAGGTTCGCAAGAACTTACCGAACGCATCGTCGACCGGGTCGGGATAACCCAGCCCGAGGCTGAGCTGGCCAAGCGTCAGCTCGGTCTGGGCGATGGTGACCGCCGGATCGGTGAGGCGATCCTGGAAGGCGTCCGTCCGTTGCTGACCGAGATTCGCAGCTCCGTGCACTACTTCACCTCATCCTTCGCCGGGTTAGAGCTGGAGCGCCTCTCGCTGACCGGTGGTGGCGCGGCGCTGCCCGGGCTGGCTCGCGAACTGGAAACTCAGCTCTCGGTGGCGACCCGAGTCGTGGACCCCTTGCAGCACGTGCGCAATCGGTGGGCGAACAAGGGCACCCAGGAAGCCGAAACCCAACGATGGGCCACGGCGGTATCGGTCGGCTTGGCAATGGGAGCAGCGGCATGACAACGATGCAGGATTCGCGTTCACTGTGGAACACAATGCCCGGTTGGGGAATCACCGCCAACCTGCTACCACCGGAAGTGATTCACACCCGTCGCGTCCGGGTCATCCGGAAACGAATGGTTGCCCTGTCGATCCTGGCCATTCTGCTGTGCGTGGCGGGTTACGGGCTGGCCATTGTGCGCACCCGCAGTGCCGAGCATGCGGTCACCGCGGAGTTGAGCCGCACCGCTGGGCTGCTTCATGAGCAGCAGAAGTACGCGCAGGTCGCCCAGATCCAGGGCACGACGGCCCAGGTTCAAACCCAGATCGCCGGCTTCATGACCAACGACGTCGACTTCGCCGCCTTGACCAACAGCCTGCACACCGACTTGCTGCCAGGAATGGCACTCACCCAGTTGACCATCGACCTACCGGTCGTGAAGGCGAACCTCTCCGGCCAAACGGCTGCCGCCGCCGCGGTCGGGGGGTTGGACACCTCCGGACAGGCGCACATCGGAGTCATCAGCCTGACCGGTACCGCCGCCCACATCAGCGATGTTTCGTCCTACGTCGACAAGCTGAACCAGCTACCCGGTCTGGTCGATGTCTTCCCGACATCGAACCAATCCGACGGCAAGTCGGTGAAGTTCACGATCCAGGTCGCCCTGACCAGTGCGCTCTTGACTCACAAGTACGTGTCGAAACCCGGAGGAAAGTAATGGCCATGCGAGCAGATCGAATCTGGGTGGTGGGCGGCGCCGCGACATCGGCTGTCGTCATCGCCACCGCGTGGTTCGCCGCCATCCATCCGAAACTGGCCGACGCTTCGTCTTCGCATGAGCAAGCCGCGACCGCGCAGGCCCAGAACGACGTCTTGCAGACCAAGATTCGTAAGTTGAGCACTGACGGTCAGCACCTTCCGGAGCTCATCGACTCGCTCAAGAGTGCCCGCGACCAGTTGCCGATCGACAGCGGACTGCCCGCTTTCACCAGGCAGATCGCGGCCCAGGCCGTCGCTTGCGGGGTGACCCTGGTCAGCATCAGCGCCAGCCCTCCGACGGCTCTGACCGGGAAGAAGTCCAGTACGCCGACTCCGGCCGCAACCAGCACGGCGGCAGCAACCAGCGCTGCAGCCGCGGGCAGCACTTCGAGTGCCGCGACCAAGGGCGGCGCGGTTGCCGGCAAGCTGTACCTGATTCCGGTCACCATCGTGGCGAGCGGAACCAGCGCTCAGCTGCGTGACCTGATCACCAAGATCCAAACTGCCGGTCCTCGCCGAGCACTACTGCAGACCGCTCAGTTCGCTCCGGCGGCCGGGGGCGACTCCAGCTCGATCGACAAGAACGCTCAGTTGTCACTGCAATTGCAGGTGTTCTCGGCTCCCCAGACACCGGCGAATGCGGCCGACCTGGAGAAACTGCTCGCCGGCGGGTGAGCAATATGCTGCGCCGAGAGGCGTTGGGGGTATAGAAAGAACGGGCCCGGATTCTCCTGAAGCCTAGGAGGATCCGGGCCCGCGTCTGGGTGGGCCCGCGTCTGAGTGGGCCCGGCCGAAGTCGCGCCAGCTAGCGCTGCACGCTCCAGCTGAGGACGCTCACGGTCCGCGGGGCGACCGCACTGACCAACGCCTTGGCTCGAAGACGGATCGTTCCAGTGGCGCTGCAGGTGCTCGACCCTGGGCACACGTACACGTCGAGATACATGATCGTCGGACCCGGTGTCGGACTGGCCGCCACATCGGGCACATCGACCAGTGCGCTGCTCACGTCAGCGCTACCCGTTCCGCTGAAGGCAATCGACCTCGTGATGAGGCCCCAGTAGAAGACCTTGCGCGATGCGTTGTTCAGGGTGATCGAAATCTTGGCCTTGGGCACGTACGTGGTGCCACGAATGGTGAGGGTCGACTTCGGCGAATTTCCGGTCGTGATCATCGAACAGTTCGGCGTCGAAGGCGGGATCGCCGTTACACAGCCGCTTTGGGCCGGCACGGTGTTGACGCCGGTTACCGCGGTCTTGAGACCGTAGATCGCGATCGGTGGCCCAGTGCTGTTGGACGCGCATAGCGTCATCTGGCTGCCGTTACCGGAAGAGGTGTTGACGCCGAGTTGACTGTCCCCCCCGAAGACGAAGAGCACCCCGCTGGACGTGGTCGAACCGGTATCACCGGGCCCGATGCACGCCGTCACCATGTCATCGGCGGAGGGAGTGGTCGTCAGCGGAATGGTCGGCGTCCCACCGATGATGTTGATCGCCGGAGCATCCCACAAGTGCGTACCCGATCCGGTGAAGTTGAAGTAGTACGTCCCGGGCGTGAAGACCACAATGTTCTGGCTGCAGCCGGTCAGGCCGTTGAGAGCGCTCGCGCTGGTGAACAGTCCCGGTGTCACGGTCTGGTAGGTCCTACCGCCGGCGCACGTCCCGATCGTTCCGGCCGCTGTGGATGCCGTCGGCGCGCTGTAGGACGCCGGCGCGCCCGGAAGCGTCCCTGGGTCGTCACCCCGGGTATCGGCCGTCGTCCCGTAGTTGCAGGTCGTCGTCCCGTAGGCAGGATTCACGGTGATGGTGCCCGTACACGCTCCGCGGGCGATGTTGTAGGTCTTGCCGGACGGGTTGGAAGCCGGCGGCGTCCAGACGTTGGAGAGCCCGCCCGGCGCATCAATGGTCGAGTTGGAGAAGACGCCGCCTCTAATCTTGATGGCTCCGGCGAGGACATTGGCGCTGATGCCGGTCTCCCCGCTGGCGACCGTGGCCAGCGCTAGTAGCGCGCTGCCCGGACTCGTATTGGACGTGCTCCCGCCCCCGCTGGTGGCGTTGAGCGCGTCTGGAGTGCACTTCACCGCGGCCGACGCGGCCGGGGCGGTCGCGGTCGCCGGGTAGAAGTTCGGGAGCACCAGCGTCGCGGCCGTGGTACAGCCACCACTGGCACCGTTGAAATTGTCCTTACGCAGCTGGTTGATCGCTACCTGAGCCGCACCGTCGGCGTCATAGTTGACAGACGCCTGATCACGCAAGGCAACGGTCGAACGAATGCTGGTGTCGGAGAACGTCAGCAATGCGCTCAGTCCGATGGCGAACACCACCACGATGATGAGGGCCAGCAGCAAGGCCGCACCGCGATCGTCGCTTTTTTTCAGACGCTGAATCATGTCTGCCTCCGTTGGCCGCTCAGGGTCACTGAATAGGCGGTACCGGTGTCCTTGGGGTCCAAAAGGCTCATGGTCATGGTCACCGAAGTCGGAACGTTAGATCCGGTTCCGGTGCAGGTGACGTTGCACGACACCGTCGGCGACGTGGTCAAGTCATGCGCCACCACGATATCGGACACCGGCGTCGCGGATCCCACGCAGCGCAACCGATGTAGCTCGAAGCGCGTGCCCACGGCCACCGGGTAGTAAGCCACCATGGTGCGGCTGTTGGTGGGAGTGGCGCCGGAGGCGATGTTGTCTGAGATGAACCGCACCGCGGCCGTGCCTGTGGTGCCGCACGGATAAGAGCCACCGGAGTTGCTGACCGACGTTTCCACTGACTTCAACAGCTGTGGACTCAGGGGATTCGCAGTGTCTCTGGTGCCGATGCTGGCCACGTCCTGCGCCCAGTAGGTGGACGTGATCTGCACGTCGTGCGACTCAGCCAACCGGGCCGACGTCGCGTCAGTATTTCTGAGAACGCCGATGACGACGTTGCTCAGCGGCACCATGATGATGCCAAGGATCACCACCGTGATGAGCATTTCAATCAGGGTGAAACCCTCGTCCCGGCGCCTCATGTGCAAGCCGAATCAGCTGTTGACGTACACGGACGTCGGAGCACGATAACCAGCTTCTCGACCGCGCGATTGTCAGAGCTCGACACTTGCAGCGTGAGCTGCTGCAAGCCCTGATCAGTGGCGGCGTTGCAGGCCGTCGTCGGAAAGGAGGAGCCGTTCCAGAATTTCACGGTCGAGATCGACGACGTATAACCGGACGGTGTCGAAAACGTCGAGGCATAGGTCGGCGTACAGCTGGCCTGGTACCCCGATGACAAGACCGAATTCTGAATCGCTTCCGCGTAGCTACGGACGGTGGATCCGGCGGTCGTCTGCTTGCGATGGATATCTGACATCCGAATGCTCGTGGCCAGGCCGGCGACTACCGCGATCACGCCGACGCTGATGATCACAATGGCGATCATCAACTCCAGCAGGCTCTCTCCCTTCTCACTCGAGAAGGACTCATGCGTTGTCATTGCCTCAGACCGAGACCTGATTGAAGATGCCATACATGGCGGACACGAGGGCGATTGCCACGAAGCCCACCATGCCGCCCATGACCAGAATGATGGCCGGTTCGAACAGAGCGGTCAGTTTCTTGATCTTGTAGTCGAGTTCGATTTCGTAGTACTGCGCAGTGACCTCGAGCTGGGTGTCCAGCGAACCGGTCTCTTCTCCGACCCGCACCATCTGAATCGCCGTCACCGGGAACAGCTGCGTCGCGGCTAGCGGGGTGGCCAGGCCTTCACCCTCCAGCATTGCCTCGCCCACCTGGACGAGTGCACGGTCATACACCAGATTGTGCAGTGACTCCCGGGCAACTCGCATGGCCTCCGGCAGCGACACACCCGCGTTGACCATCGAGGCCAGGATGCGCGTGAAGCGTTCGACCAGTGCGAACTGGATCGTCGTTCCCAGCACTGGCGTGGCTAGGAACAGTTGGTCCCGCAGATACCGACCACGTTCCGTGCGAATTGCGATCACGGTGGCCAAGGCAACGATAATCAACCCGGCGATGAGCGCCCACCACCATTGGGTGAGGAAATCCGTTATGGCCAGCAGGATGCGGGTAGGCAGCGGTAACTTGGCGCCCAGCCCTTCGAAGAAGGTCTTAAATCGGGGCAGTACGAAACCGGCCAACACGCCAATGGTGGCAATGGACATCACGACGATGACCGCTGGGTAGATCGATGCCTGCTTGACCTTTCGGGCTGCTTCCAAGTCCCGCTCGATGTACTTGGACAGTTGGTCGAGGACGGTGTCGAGCTGACCGGTCAGTTCGGCCGAGCGCAGAATTCCCCGGTAGAAATCGGGAAAGACCTTAGGGTGACGGTCGAAACAGTCTGACAGTCGTTCACCGCTTCGCAGGCCTTCTTCCACCTCGGCCATCATGTTGCGTACCGACTTGTTTTCGGCTTCCTGGCCCAGCGTTCTAACGGCGTCGATGATCGGCAGGCCCGCTCGAATGAAGGCCGCCAATTGGCGCGAGAGGTGCATGACCTCTTCGCGCTTGACCCGCTGGGCCGAGATCTCGAACTGCAGAATGCTCTTCTTGTCGGTGATCCGAACGTCGCGAAGGTCCTTCTCGAACAGGGCGAGTTCCATCGCGCTTCGCGAGTCGGCCGTCATCACCCCGGTGGCTTCCTGGCCCATCGAGTCGATTGCAGAGTAGCTAAATTTGGGCATGTCAGCCTCCGGCCACGTAGATCGAGCGCAGGACCTCGGCCACCGTCGTCACGCCGGACTCGACGAGGCGAATGGCTTCTTCCTGCAGGGTGCGCATTCCTTCCGAGCGAGCCAGCTTGCGCAGCTCGTCGTGCGATGCGCGATCGAGAATCATTTCCCGAATACGATCGGTAATGATCATCAGTTCGTAGACACCGATTCGTTCCAGGTATCCGGTCTGGGAGCAGAAGTTGCAGCCACGCCCGCGGAAAAAGCCGCTCTCAGGCTCCTGCCCGCCGACCGAGAACAGAAATGCCATCTCCTCGGCCGCTGGTTGATAGGGCTCAGCACAGTAGGTGCAGGTCCGGCGAACCAGTCGTTGAGCGACGATCGCCGTGATCGCCGAGGCGACCAGGAAGTTCTCGATGCCCATGTCGAGCAGGCGGTGCAATGCTGCCACCGACTCGGTCGCATGCAGCGAGGACAAGACGAAGTGGCCGGTCAGGGCTGACTGGACCGCGATTCGTGCCGTTTCAACGTCACGAACCTCACCGACCAGGATCACGTCCGGGTCTTGACGCAGGATGGACCGCAGGCCGCCGGCAAAGGTAACCCCCGCCTGCTCGTTGATCTGAATCTGGTTGATCGTCGGGAACGTGTACTCGACCGGATCCTCGATGGTCATGATGTTTCGCTCCGGGCTGTTGATCTCGCCCAGGGATCCGTACAACGTGGTGGTCTTGCCGCTTCCGGTCGGACCAGCGCAGATCACCATTCCGTAGGGCGATCGCAGCAGGGCGGCGTACCTTTCCGCGGTGTCGGACGGCATGCCCAGCTGGCCGAGCTGGAACAGCGGGCGGCTCTTGTCAAGCAGCCGCATGACCACCTTCTCACCCCAGATGGTGGCCGTCGTGGATACCCGGATGTCGACCGCTCGATCCTCGATCTCCATCGCGATCTGACCGTCCTGCGGTCGACGACGCTCGACGATGTTCATACCGGCGAGGATCTTGATACGACTGACCACAGCGGAACCCATGGATCCCGGCAGCTCCAGGACGTCATGCAGCGCGCCATCAATGCGGTAGCGGACTCGAATCGCTTCACCCTGAGGCTCGATATGGATATCCGAGGCACGGTCACGCAGACCCTGAGTGATCACCATCTGCACGACCTGCACCACCGGCGCATCGTCGTTGACGGTTACCGTCTGGACCCGGGTCGTCTCGCGACGGGCGCTATCACGCGTTTCAAAGCGCTGCACCTGCGATCCGACGCCGGCCAAGGCACGATAGGTGGTGCCGATGACGCGGTCGATGTCCGACGGCGCGGCCACCAAGGGCACGATCTGCTTACCCAGGATCTCGCGCAAGCGGACGATGACCGAGGGAGCCGGGTCGGCGACCGCGACCGTGACGTCATCGCCATCCACCGACAAAGGCATTGCCCGAAGCTCCCGGGCTTTGTCCTCAGTGAGCAGACCAGCGGCTTCGGGCGTTGGTGAGACGAGGCGAAGATCGACCACATCGGTGCGGAACTGCACGGCCAGCACTCGAGCCAGGTTGTGTTCGTCCAGCACGCCGCGCTCGATCAGCAGTTGACCCAGCCGCTTGCCGCCAGAGTTGGGCAACTCGTCGATGCACGCGGCAACCTGCTCGTTGGTGGCCAGCCCGGCCGCCACGACTAGCTCACCGAGCCGGCTGCCGCCGGGGGTGATGGTGGTGTCGCTGGGCAGCGTCAGAACCTGACGGACCGGCTCGGGCTCGGATTCGGGAGCGGCGTGCGCCGGCTTACGCGAAAGCTTCATGCCGGAACACCGATCGGTTGACGAACCGGAGCCTGTACGTCCTTCGGGTACAGGCTGCGGGCGACTGCGTCCTCATAGGACACGACACCAGCCTGCACCAGCGCCGACAACGACTGTTCGAGGGTGACCATGCCGATCTTGTGGCCGGTGACAACCGAGTTGCGGAGCTGGTTGGTCTTGCCTTCCTTGATCAGGTTGCGAACCGCGCTGTCAGCGACCAGCACCTCGTAGGCGGCGGTCATGCCGCCACCGATCTTGGGAATGAGGCGCTGGTAAACGACTCCGGTCAGCGCGGCAGCCAGCTGGACCCGGACCTGAGCCTGCTGCTCGGCCGGGAACACGTCGATGATGCGCGACAGCGACTGGGCCGTGTCGTTGGTGTGCAGAGTGGCAAAGACCAGGTGACCGGTCTCGGCAATGGTCAGAGCGAAGCGGATCGAGTCGAGGTCTCTCATTTCACCGACGAGCAGGACATCGGGGTCCTCGCGTAGTGCGGAGCGAAGGGCGTCCGGGAACGAGAGAGTGTCGCTGCCGACCTCGCGCTGGTTGACGGCCGCTCGGCCGTGCTCGTGGACGTACTCGATCGGATCTTCGATGGTGATGATGTGGCACGGTCGGTGGGTGTTGATCTCACCGATCATCGAGGCCAGGGTGGTCGACTTGCCGGAGCCGGTCGGCCCCGTCACCAGGACCAGTCCCTGGTGAATGCGGGTCCAGTCGCCCAGGATCAGGGGCAGGCCGAGCTCGGCCATCGTAGGGATGTTGCGCGGGATCATCCGCAAGGCGATGGCGACGTTGCCGCGCTGACGGAATGCGTTACCACGAATGCGGGCGTTGTCCCGCCAGCTGAAGGAGAAGTCGTACTCGTGGCCGGCCTCGAAGGTGGCGGCCTGATCGGCGGACAGAAGTTCGTCCAACATCGAGGAGGTCTCCTCGTTGGTCAGGACTTCGGTGCCTGGTATCGGGGCCAGGCCCCCTTGCACCCGGATTTGCGGGGGCATACCGACTGTCAACAAGAGGTCGGTTCCTCCGGCGGTCCAGAGGCTGTCAAGAAAATTGTCTACCCGATCGGAATGTGCGGCATGGCTGGACATTGATTCCCCCTGAACTACCAGTGGCTTCGGGAATGAGATTGGTTTGTTTGTGCAAAGGGGAGGACCGCCGAGGCGGCCCTCCCCCCGAAGAGCGCTAGTTACTTACGAGACGGTGCAAGCGCCCGACGCCGTGACCTTGCCGGTGGCGGCGGTGTAGGTGATCGTGTAGTCAGGCGACGCAGGAGCCTCACGCAGGAGCTGAGCCCCGACGAGGGTGGTGGCGGTGTGCGTAGCGTCGTCGATGGCGCTGGCGTAGGAGCCGTTCTTGGCGAAGTACGCCTCGGAGGCAACTTCGACGTTCTTGGCGTCCGACTTACAGGCCGACGACTTGCCGCGGTCCGTAATGCCCTGGACCGAGAAGACGACGATCGCGGCCAGCACGCCGAGGATCACGATGACGATGAGCAGTTCGATGAGTGTGAAGCCATGTTCGTTCTTCCGGGCTTCACGGAGGCGGTTGAGCATGGTTGTTTCTCCCCTTGAATAAATTTATCGATGATGATTTCGGGGGGAAAAAGTGGCGGCCCTGCAGTGCCCGGCTTCTTCACACCGAAGTAACACCGGGAATAATGGCACGTATCTCGCCGCTCGGCTAGTCGAAGTTTTGGATCTGCCGTGAATCGAGCCAAAATTTGGTTGCAATCGGTATTGATTCGCCCACTGACAGTGACTTTTTGACTTAATTTTGATGCTACATAGGTATAAAACGGACGCGAGGTGAGCTATATCACGATTTTGCAACGGCTGGCGCCTTGACGTCATGGCAGCGGCGACGTGGCGGGTCGGAGCAAATCAGCGTCGGCGCGACTTCAGGTGTTACACCCCGTGGTTTCGCATGCGCTTCCAGCTCTTCGCGGTACCGCTGAACGCCGGGAACACCGACATATAATTGAGCGTTCAACTGGGAAGTCGATATCATTCATCAAAGCCCCAAAAGGAGGCGCATCATGTCGATCTTCCGCTTGAACCACGCCGTGCTCTACGTCCGCGACATCACCGAGACCGTCGCGTTCTACCGAGACGTGCTCGGCTTCGATTACATCCCCGGCGGCGACAGCATCCCCGGCGGCGCCTTCCTGCGCGCCCCCGGCTCGACGAACGACCACGACCTGGGCCTGTTTCAGATCGGCAGCCAAGCCGGCCCGTCCGGTGCCGGACGGAGCACAGTCGGGCTCTATCACCTGGCCTGGGAAGTCGACACACTCGGCGACCTGCAGGACATCGCCGTGAAGCTGGACTCCGCCGGGGCATTGGTCGGAGCCTCGGATCACGGGACCACCAAGTCGCTGTATGGGAAGGACCCGAACGGGCTCGAATTCGAGATCGTGTGGATCATCCCGGCCGACCGCCTCACCGAGGCCGACCGCAGCGGCAGCGTGCGGATCAAGCCGCTGAACCTGCCGGCCGAACTCGAACGCTTCGGACGTGACGCCCGCAGTGGGCTCGGGATCTCTCGCCCGGCCGAACTGGTGAACTAGCAAGGGCAGAACCGACGGTGACGGTTCCGTCAGGTTTGCCAGACGGTGGCGCCGGATCGCTAGGCTGATTTTATGGCCAGCACTGTGAAGAACGAGCCCGACCGCAACCGGTATGTGATCTTGGTTGACGACATCGAGGCCGGTGAGGCTGCTTATCGGAACCACGACGGTCAGACCGTCATCGTGCACACCGAAATCAGCCCGAAATTCGGTGGCCAAGGCCTCGGATCGACTCTGATCCGCTTTGCCCTGGACGATCTGCGGTCAACCGGGCGCGAAGTATTGCCACAATGCCCCTTCGTTCGAACGTTCATCACCAAGAATCCCGAGTATCTGGACCTCGTCCCCGCTGCCTCGCGGCAGCGATTCGGCTTGCCCGCCGCCTAGCACCCGCGAGCTTCTCAGCGGGTCGGTGCCAGGATGAAGCCCATGCAGACGATCTATGAGGCCGCCGGCGGTACCGAAGGCATTACCGGCGTCCATGACGAGATGGACCAACGGGCGATCGCCTGCTTCGACGTTGCCCTGACTGATGTCGGATTAGACAACAACGAAGCGCTGCGCCAAGCCCTGCACGACTATTTCGCCTGGACCACGACCGTCACGATGGCTCACTACCATGACTCCGCCGACGAAGTCCCGGACGGCCTGAGGATCCCGAACTGGTCATGGGACGGACTGGCCCCCGGCACAGGCCCGGGCTACTGAGTCTGCCGCCCACCCCCTTCGCGGGAGATCTTGACAGCGATCCAAGCGACGGACGACCCGTGCGTCAACGAGCGGAGCAGATCCTCAAGTCGACCAACCGCCTTTAGCGCTCATCCATGTCCTCCCAGGTCGGCTCCTTCAGGATGTCGTAGACCTCCTCTGCGGAGAACGGGCACATTACCGCGGACCGTCCAAACTGGGTCCAGTAATAATTGTGCGCCCGTGGGTCGCTCCACACCTTCCGATTATTTCGCTCGTCAACCCACTCATTGTATTCCTCATAAGGTTCCTGACGAACTTCAATTGCCTTCTTACCGTCGACCAAGAGGCGTTCGATGCAGCGAATGGCATAAATTGTGGTGAGTTCGTGATATGTCGCGACGTGCAACCCGCCACTGGTGTTTGGCCCATAGAGGGACCAAAAGTTTGGCAAGCCGGGAATCATCGCGCCTTTATAGGCCATAGCACCCCGAGCAGCCCATAGGTCGTTAATACGCAATCCATCTCTACCGACGATCTCCATTGGGTACAGGTATTCAGTTGCCTTAAAGCCCGTCGCGTAGACAATTATGTCGGCTTTGTATTCGTGGCCGTCCGCGGCCACGACGCCGCTCTTTGTAATTCTCTTAATTCCCGCCGTGACCAGACTGACATTGTCACGTTGAATCGCATCAAGAACAGAGTATTCCTGATCAACAAGAACCGGGCGTGCTGACCACGGAGGATGTTCAGGCGTCATGAGCGGGATTAGCTCCGGGTAGGAATCACCGAGCTTGTCGTAAAGGAACTTCATCGAAACATCGCGCATAAGCTTGTTGGGAAGACTGCACGTATACGGGTCATCGAAGTCCGGATCGATTTCGCTCGTCCAGTGCAGGCCGTTGATCTCCCGTTCGGCTTGCATCCTCATAAAGTTGGTGTGGTAAGGCAAGTTTCGATCGAGCCAGTTGACCTGTGGCGGGAACTTCGATCGGTAGCCTGGCCTCGGCAAGAGCCACTGAGGGGTACGTTGAAACACGGTGAGGTGCTCTGACGTAAGGGCAAGTTCAGGGGTCATCTGGTATCCGCTACATCCCGTACCAATGACGATCACACGCTTGCCAGCCGGGTCGAGATCTTCGGGCCAACGTGCAGAGTGAAAGGACGAACCCTCGAAATCAAGCATGCCTTCTATTTGCGGCATATTAGGGCGGTTAAGGAAGCCGACACAGGTGATGATAGCGTTGGATCGGGAGATTCGTTCACCGTCAGGTCCTCGTGAATAGACCTCCCAGGTATGCGCGTCTTCATCCCAGACGAGCTTTATTACCTCTGTATTGAAGCTGATGTCCTTGCGGATGTCGAATTCGTCGGCGACCCAGTTGAAGTACTTTACGTTCTCATCCCACGTACAGAATGGGTACGGGTACGGAAAATCAACACCGTACGTATGGGTGTAGGCGCGACTCGGAGAATCTACACGCGCTCCTGGATAACGGTTTTCAAACCAAGTGCCACCTACGTCTGAATTCTTCTCGATTACGGAAAATGGAATGCCTGCCATCTTCAATTGCGCAGCGACGTTAAGCCCGCCGAGTCCCGAGCCAATCACGGTGACGGAGAAGTCCTTAAGCCGCGTCGGGTCCACGTTTTCACGCCACTCGAACATCCGCGGGGTGAGAGCGAGTTCTTCAATCCAGAGATTCATTGCCTCGGGCGGAATTTCTTCTCCGAAGGCCATATTGACGCTCTCCGGGAGCCGATCTTGTGGGCCAGGCCCGATTGGGCCAGCACCGGCATCGCGGTATGACTTGAGAAAGTCTCCTGCCTTACGACGAATGAGTGCGACATCCGCCTCGTCTGTGATCGGGGGAGGCATAAAAACGCCGGGCGGGTTCGGGGGAACCTTAATGTCGGCTAATTCTTGGTCGCCGGTCAATTGATAGATGATTGCTCTGAGCAGCAGGGGTTGGGCGTAGCTGAGAGCGTCGTCTATCTCTTCATCGGTTGCCGCAAGTAGTTCGGCACTTGCCTGCTTCGTAATGGACATAAGACGTCTGAACCTATCCTTGGCCCAAGTGGCCTTCCGGGCGAGCCATGCGGGTGGCGTGGCGCGCGCCGCCGCGTCGACGTGTGATCGGCTGCGAGTGTGCTCCGTAAGCTTATGATCTGTCAAGCAACTTAGTTGACCCCATGTAAAGACTGGTCAGCCGTGGCGTCAGTCCTCGACTCGGCCCTCGCCCTCTCCGAGCAGCTGCACGGCCGGCACGAGGCAGTGCCCGCGGATGCCACGTTCGACGACCTATCGGTCTCGTCGAAAAGACGTGTCGCGCGGCCGCGACCGCCCGTTCACGTCAGCCTAGGTCGCGTCGGCAACGAAGCTGAGCACTTCCTCCGCGGCCGGATTGATATTGCTGAAGGTGAGCCGTCGCCGCCGTCGCGCGGATTACCATCGACCGAATCCGCGTCTCGCCGACCAACCCCGATGCTGCTTTCGTGTGACAGTGTGACAACTTTTGCTATCGGAGTTACTCTCCTAGGTAATGCCATTCTCGTAAGGGGTGGGAGGACTGATGGTGGGCGACATTGACCTCCGAGAATGGGTCGTGGCCATCACCGGCGGCAACGACGGATTGATGAGCGTGGCCCCCTCCCGGAGGGCGGCCTACGACACCCGGGTGCGCGGCTCAATCACTACGACGGCGAATGAGGAGGACTTGCGTGACAACACTTTCTGACGTCCGTTCCGAGCACGACGACGGCGAGGGCACGAAGCGTAGGATCCGTTGGTTCGGGGAGGCCGACGCAACCGAGTTGATGGCCAGCGGCGTCATGACCGCGCCCGCAATGACACCCGAGATGACCAACGCCTACGCCACGAGCCCAATACACGAGGGCGTCGCCGTACGTGTGCTGTTCCAGGACAACTCACCAGACGGGTTCAGCCTGGTACACGCGTGGTTCGGCGAGGACTATCCCCTGCCCCGCCACACTCACTCGGCCGACTGTATGTACTACGTCCTGAAGGGCGAATTGCGGATGGGCGCCAAGACCATCCACTCCGGTGAAGGACTCCTGATCCCAGCCGGGCGTCCGTACACCTACCGGGCGGGCCCGGGCGGCGCCGAGGTGCTCGAGTTCCGAACGACAAGCAGCTTCGATATGCAAATTCTCGACAAGGACCCGGCGCGTTGGCAGGCGTTCGCCGCCACCGCCGTCGCCATGGCACCCGTCTGGATTCAGACCCGGCCGGACTGGGCGCAAGCGTTTATCGCCAGCGGGGCATGACCGCCGCGAAGGCCGACGGCAGTTGGGATAAGCCGAGACGGCGGTTGTGAGCCAGACGCGCAACAGCCTGAGCTTTCTCAGTCGAGTGCTCGGCGAGCGGGGCTGACGAGTATTGGATCGATGTTGACATCAACTTGTCGACCGGTCTGCGCTTGCCTTCTCTTGAAACGGCCGCAAATCTGGATAGCCTGTCTGTTCCCATGCGCCGTCGACGAACAAGTTGATCCCGGAAATATAACTCGCATCGTCGCTCGCAAGGTAGAGAGAGGACGCCGCGATCTCCTCTGGCTGCGCCGGCCGGTTGAGCGGGATTCGGTCCATATAGGCATCCATGACGCCGGGCAGCGCCGCGATGGGCGACGTCATCGGCGTTGCGGTGAGCCCAGGGGATACGGTATTGACGCGGATGTTGTACTCGGCCAGCTCAAGCGCTGCAACCTGCGTGAGCATATGTGCGGCCGCCTTGGCTGAGCAATATCCCGCCGCGCCAAACATAGGGACGCGAGAGTTTAGCGAGGCAATGTTCACAATTGCGCCGCCATTGCCGGTTCGGATTATGGCATTCGACTCGTGCTTAATGCCAAGTAGTACCCCTGCCTGACAGATGCGAATAGTGAACATATAGTCGTCTAGCTCTATTTCGCGGATAGAACCACCTCTGGCGGTACCCGCTATGTTGAAGCCAAGATGAAGGCCGCCAAAGCGGTGAACCGCTGTATTGACCATGTTCTCAACGTCCGCTTCTATGGCGACGTCGGTCGGCACACCAACAAACGATGTGCCCAACTCTGACTGCATTACGGCAAGGTTGTCACCATTGATATCGCCCGCGACCACGGAGGCACCTTCTGCGATCAGCCTGCGACAAACAGCCGCCCCGATTCCGGATGCGCCCCCAGTGACCACTGCGATCTTTCCGCTGAATCTTCCCTCTGATGAGGTCATAAGTTTCACCACTTCTGAACCGCTTCTAGCGGTCTTCCGATATCTCGACCTGAGAACAGAGATCGCACCGACATGGCGGTGCATTTCGAAGTAGATTTCGTCGTTGGATTCTCTCCGACGCGCGCCTACCGCTCAATACGGCGCGCAGTGTCCACGCTGTCCTGTTCCCACTGGAACTGTCGCGGCAGGGTTGGGAGGCGAGAGTCTTGATCCTGCGAAGCGCGTGGCCACTGTGGCTATTTTACTTCCGGATAATCCTCTCGTTCATCCGTCCGATGTTTGTTCGGCTAAATAATAGAATTTGACTGATGCGTGTGTCAACGCTTTGTGCCGCGTGAACGATTATCTTTGACCGCCGGTCGCCTTCCGGCGTATCTCCCGTGAGGTGCGTGATTTGGGTCTTGTCCTCGTAGGAAGAACAACCTCTGGATCCGCAAGCCGCGTCTTGACTGATCATGATCACCCTAGCGGTGAAAGGCGTCGGATCAGGACCGCAGAGAGGCATAACCGTTGCCTCGCTAGGCTTGTGGCGGCGCTACCGATTTGAACCAGATATCGGCCATTAGGCTGACGACCTCATCAAGCGTTAGCTCGACGATGAATCCGCCGCCCTTCCAGAAAGTCCACGTCTGGTCGAGTAGGAACAACATCAGCCTCACACGTGCATGTGCCTCGGCTCGGCGTCCCGGCGGCCACGACGCCACTACATGGGGCAGCGCATCGTTGAAGGGCGGAGCCTGCCCCACGGTCTGGTGAACCGGCGAGATTTCGCACGCCGATGCGTCGTGCATCGCACGGAGCAATGGCTCGTTACGCTCCCAATAGCCCAGAGCTTTTCGGATCCAGTCCTTTACACCCTCCATATTGCCGTCCAGGATGTCCGCATCCAGCCGCACGTAAGCGCGCTGAAGGTCGGGGACCAGGTCATCGAACAGCGTGATGAGGATGTCGTACTTGGAACTAAAGTAGAGATAAAACGTCGGTCGAGTCACGCCAGCTTCACGAACGATATCGTCAACGGACATGGTCGAGTACCTTGTTGTGCCGAGAACCTTCAGCGCGGCGCTCAGCAATCTGCGCCGAGTCTGCGCCTTCTGCTCTTCCCGCTTACTAGGCCCTTGGACCGGCCGACGAGTTCTTATGGGACGGACAGACGCTTCAACGGCGCTAACGCCCTGCAACTCGGCATAGTCCATCTCGCGTGACCCCTCACTTCGCATGAGTCCACGATACGTTAGTTGCGTCCCTGACATTGCGACGAGCCCCGGCGCCTATCAACTAGCCCAACCTGCCGGGAGGACGATGTACCCCTCATCCGCGAGCTGGCCGCCGACGGGAGCCCCGCGGCCGTCAGTCCTGGCTCTGAAGATCGCTCGCCAGCCCTACTTCGGCTGGCTAGCCGACCTCGTCAGCAACACCGATTCAGCACGGCCCATCGTGTAAGCGCCGATCAAAGCGGGCGCGACCCAGCCCGGCATCTCGGGCATCTAGAAGGACTTGATAGCCCGCACCCGATTCGCCCAAGCGCGTTGGTAGGAGGCGGTGTGTGGTGCGAACCACTCCCAGGCGTGCGGAATACCAGAGTAAACATGAAGTTCAATTGGCACGCCAGCCCGTGAATGATTCAATGCATAAGTGATGTCTTCGTTGCGAAATATATCGACATCACCGACGTCGATATACAGGGGCGGCATCCCTGTGCAGTCTTCAAGCCGTCCAGGCGCGACGACCGGCGAGACGGACCCGGAGCCAACATTGCTACCGAGGACCGCATACCAACCGGTAAAATTGCTATCGTAGTTCCAAGTGACAAGCGGAGTGAGCGCCTCGTCCGGAATAGTATTCCTGTCATCCAACATAGGATAGATAAGGATTTGCTTTGCGACCTTCACTCCGCGTTCACGCGCGAGGATTGCTGCCCCAGCAGCGGGGGCACCGCCGCCGCTGTCTCCCATGACGGCAATTCGGTCCGGATCTATGCCGAGTCCGTCAGCGCGCTCGCGTAGCCACACTAGCGCAGCGAAAACGTCTTCGGCGAGCTTCGTGCCAGATGATTCGGGAGCGAGCCGATAGTCCACAGAAAGGAAGGGCACTCTTGTCGCAGAGACATACCGCGCAACAAATCTTTCAAAAATCTCGACACTACCCATGATCATCCCGCCACCGTGAGCGAATACAACCGCAGACCCGGGCGGCGTATCTCGCGTTTGGTACCAACGTGCCCCGATTCGAGCGCCATCCTCGGTATCGATCTCGTGCACTGAAACCTGCACATCTGGAGACTCGGGGATCAGCTGCGCCATCGCCAACAGGCTAGCGTCACCCGTCTCCCGCAGCGATCGCCAATCGCCGCGAGCCGCCACTTCGGCCTCACTGGCCGCTGACGCCAACTCCACCATTACTGACTCTAATTCTGGGTCATATGCATAGAACATGAGGACTCCCTAGACGCGGCCATAGTTAACACCCGGGTGAGGCGAAATCAAAGGGGATCCGCCCACTGTATGTCTATCGATACTGCCTTTCAGCGCGCAGCCTGTAACAGTTCGCTGTGCCCAAGTCACCCGAGCTCGGTCCCCTGTCCCAGCCTCACCAACTCGTCGGCCCGCGGCGTGGTCGCCCCTTCTCTCGATCGACGGCGCATTAGTCCACGGACGATGTCCAATTGCTGCGCCATTGCGCCCTCTGGGTGGCGAGCTAGATTGACCACCCCAAGAGCAATCGCGAGCGGTTGAATAGCCTGCACCGTATCAGGATTCGAAATCCAACGCGGCAGAAGTAGGAAAAAGAGAGCGTAGAAGAATGCTCCGACGATCGCGCCCGGAATACTATTGACTCCCTGAATTGCCAATATCAAGAGCGCCGTTAATGACAGCATGTAGGTGAAGTACGAAGTTCCAATCTGCTGCTGCAGACCGCCGTACAAGCAACCGGCAAAGCCCGCCATCGATGCAGAAATGAAGAACACGGCGACCTTTGCTCTGACCAGGCTCATACCAAGCGCACTTGCCGCGACCGGCGAATCCCGCATGGCCGTAAGTGCCCGACCAAATCGGCTACGTCTAATCATGAGAATGCCGACCGCATATAGGACAACCACAACCACAAATAGGTCTATCTGGGAATTGACGCTGGTTAGATGATGGCCCGCGAGATTTGGCACTGGCACTGTGAACTGAGTGCCCACAACGCCAATCACGTGTGAATTTGGGAAGACACCATTGTCCATGAGCAGCGCGAATCCGAGCGTCGATAGCGCAAGGTATAAACCCTTCAGCCGAAGAGACGGTAAGGCAATCAGAACTCCTACCACACCGGTTAGGAATGTGGCAAGAATCGCCGCCGGTACGTATGCCATGTGCTTCGCTAGATGACCGAGCAACACCGCACCAATACCGAGGAAAGAGAACTGCGCCAGTGATATCTGCCCACCCATGCCGGTAACCAAAACGAGCGACAAGAGCAACGCTGCGTAAAGCAATCCCGTTCCTACCACCAAGGCGTTGAAGGATGAGAGCGATGGGGCTATAAGCACCGTCGTTACAATGCATGCGACACCAACTACAAGCCAAACAATCGGACGCGACGCGACGGGCTCGGGAACAGGTTCATAGCCGCCTAAGGTATCGCGCTCCTGCCGCATAATGATCAGTACCACGAACAGGACAATGAACGGAAGCGAAGGGATGAGCGTTTGGGTAAAGTTGCTGGCTGGCGGCAAATACCCGCTACACAGAGAGACAGCTACTCCAAGGCCCATTGCGCCCGCGAATGTCCATGGAACAGAGGACAACCCCCCGACGATCGCTGCGGCATAGGCTGCGACCACCAGCAGGGAGAGCTGGCTAATATCCAAAGAAATTGTTGGTGCGATCAAGATCGCCGCGAGGCCGGCTAGCGTGGTGCCTAGGGCCCACGAGAATGACGTCACGCGGCCAGGGACAACGCCGTTCAGCTGCGCGAGCCCTGGATCATCTACGACAGCCCGCATCGTCACGCCCATACGCGTATATTTGAAGATGATCCGCAATCCAATAGCAACGCAGATGCTGAGAAGGATAACTGTCACCTGGTCCCAGGTCATATTCAGGCTTGGCGCGACTTTGAATTGGCGCTCTCCCCAGAGACTTGGAAGGGCCCGCAACTGCACCCCCCAAATGTATAGGGCAAGTCCTTCGAGAGCCGTGAATAAAGAAAGCGTGGCCATTAGGCGAATAGTAACGCTTACGCGTTGTAGGTGCCTCATGGCTAGAACATCGAACAGGATGCCCATCATGGGGCCCAGGAGCAGTAGTGCGACAGCCAATGCGAGTAAGGTCGGCCAATGCCACGCAACACGCATTTGCCAATAGGAGAATGCAATTACCATTCCGGCGGCACCATGCGCGAAATTGAAGATGCGCGAGGTGGTGTACGTCACGACGAGCCCGGTTGCGGCGATGGCATAGATAGATCCGGTCACTACGCCGATAATTAGATAGCTCAGCAGAGTGGTCATTGCGCTCCCACTGGGGGTCGGGTCTAAGCTCGGTTAGTCGTGTTTATCATTAGGCTCTATGAGCCTCATCTTTTGGGCTCCGGCCGACTTGGCGGTCATGGGGCTCCGAATACACCGCCACGTCTAGACAAATCCCGCATGGTCTCTTCCGATGCTCCGCATCTGCCGACACTAGGTGCTTCTGATGCATAACCACGGGGCAGCCCGGATGATGCGCCATCGAACCGCGAGATGTGGCAAGGAGTTGCTCGTCCGATACGGCCGGATAGGATCGCCGAGGGTGTACGGGTGCAACGCTGTCGAAGCCTTCGAAGATGTCCTCCCCGCCGAAGTACGAGCCGACTAGCATCCCTTCAACGTCATTCGGCTCGCCGACTGCGCGCACCTTTCCCTGATTTAGTAAGGCGACGTAGTCCGCGATTTCAAGTGCCTCCTGAACGCGCTGCTCGACGATCAGCGTTGTGATGCCTTCGGCTGATAGGTCACGCACGACGCCGAACAGTTCCTCAACGATCATTGGAGCTAGTCCCATCGAAATCTCATCAAGTAAGAGAACCGAAGGATTAGTAGTCAAGGCGCGTGACAGCGCGAGCATCTGCTGCTCGCCTCCCGACATCGTGCCGGCAATCTGGCTCCGTCGGTCGCGCAACCGTGGGAATCGAGAGAATGCTGTTTCGCGGACCTCGTCGAGTTTACTGCGTCCCCGGAGGTGGGTTTGAATTAGTAGGTTTTCATCTACGGTCAGGTTGGGAAATATTCCCCTTCCTTCCGGAATCATGCAACATCCGAGCTGGGCGATCGCCGCGGGTCTGGACCGACTTATATCGTGCTCGTGGAGTTGAACGGTGCCTCGAGTAGGTTTTAATAGGCCAGCGATCGTGCGCAAGGTAGTGGTCTTACCGGCCCCGTTAGGTCCAAGTAGCGCGAATAGCGCTCCCCGTGGAATCGCCAGATCGACGTCGAAGAGGATCCGTACCTCCCCGTAGCCCGCGTCGACATCCTGCAGCTCAAGCGCGCGTGGCATTGCGGCTCCCCAAATAGGCGTCTTGAACCGCGGCGTTTCCTCGGACCTCTGCCGGCGTGCCGTGGGCGATAAGCTGTCCGAAATCAAGAACCCATAGATAAGAGCACGCCTGCATCAGCATGTCTACGTGATGCTCAACAAGCAGAATCGCGGTACCTTCGGCTGCAGTGCGAACGAGGGCATCCGATAGGTGTCGTGACTCCGTGTCATCCAACCCGGCCGAGGGCTCGTCCAAAAGGAGCAGACGAGGTGACGACGCGAGCGCCCGGGCGACCTCCGTAACGCGAGCAAGCCCGGTAGGCAGGGACTTTGCCACCGAATCAGCAACGTGCGATAGACCCAGCCGTTCAATCAGCGCGTCCGCTACCCGTGGCGGATCAGTATCGGGGCGCCATGCCTTGGCGATTTCCGCCGCGGTGAGAATGTTCCCTCGGACCGTTAACGACCCCCACAGCTCGAGGCGCTGAAAGGTTCGAGCGATCCCAAGTCGGGCGCGCCGATGAGGTGCCAGGCGACGAAGATTGCGTCCGGCATATTCAATTCGGCCCTCGTGAGAGGCGATCTGGCCCGACAGGACGCTCATCAGCGTTGACTTCCCGGCCCCATTGGGACCCATGACTCCCGCCAGTTGAGCTTCCTCGACGTGTAGCGACACACCGTCCAATGCCGTCAGTCCACCGAACCGTACGGTGAGATCCTGGGCGTCCAATAGCTTCATCACACGGCTCACATTTCCTGCGCAGATTCACCAGACAATACGGGCCCTCTCGGCCTTACGGTATAGGCCATCGTCCGCATTGCATCGGCAGCGAACTCACGCTTCTTCGGGCGGGTGTTGCGCTACTTTGGTAGCGCAACGGTGCCTTGTGAGCAGTCGAATTGGTCTGATGGGTGGACTCGCGTGTAGCTCCCGTCACCATTGGCTTTCATAATGATGAAGCAGGTCGAGGGAAGCTTCTTGCTGGGTGTCACCGGACCGATCAGCCCTCCGGCGCTGAAATCCTTTATCGCATAGGCCGCCTCAAGGAATGATGACGTTGTAAGATTGGCTCCAGCCGACTTCACCCCTTGTGCGAAGAAGTCCGCGTAAGCCCAGGCGTCGATTGCCCACTGATCGACCTTGGCACCCGGGTTAGTCTCTGTGTACCACTTGAGAAAGTCCTTGCCACCAGCGGTAGCATTCATTTCTTCAGTGCTCAAATATGGAATATAAGACAGATTGGCGAACCAACCCTTGCCGGCGGTACCAGCCAACTTGGCCCATGAACTGTCGTAAACCTGCGTATTCTCTTTCAAGGGTGGATCGTAATCCTGCTGCACCATGGTCTGGGCCAACTTAGCTAGCTGCGCCTCGGGGAGCGCGTCGGCAAGTATGCCCTGTACACCTTCTTTTTTCATTTGCAATACGTAATTTGTCAGATTTACCGCATCGCCTGGGATGGGTATCTTTATCGACTGTATACCCAGAGAGGATAATACGGACGCTTGTCCGTTCGCATAGGGTATATTTCCGGCGACGTTTGTGTAGAGAAGCGCTACCTTCTTTACCTCGGGAAACATCTTCTGGTACTGAAGGTAAGTGCTAGTCACTATCGCACCAGAGGGCGTTTGGCCAGGGTAGAGCACGTTGTGTAGCGAATAGAACTGTGCACTGTCGTACGAAAATCCGATCCAGGGAATACCCGACGACTGAACTTCGGGGAAACAGCCGGCATCACCGAAGCCGACGTTGCCTACCATGGCAAAGACCCGCGGAATAACCGCGGCACAGGCGGCTTTGCCCTTGACTGGGTCTAGCCCGTCGTCGGCTGTTATGACGTTCAATTTCCGTCCATTGATGCCGCCCTGCGAGTTCACCATCGCGGCGTACGCTCTTACAGCCTTCCATGCTGTCTCGGAGACGCCAGGTGCGACTCCGGATACACTCGCCAATACCCCAATATTCAGTGTCGACCCAGGACCGGACCCACTGCTGGACGCGCCTGATGGCGACGTCGACCCCGCGTTGTTCGCTTTGCTACTACAAGCACCCACGAGAGCCAACGTAAGGAGGCCTGAAATAACGACAGGCAGGGGTTTTAAAGCTAGTTTTTGCGCTCGTCTCAAACGAAATTCTCGGCTCGCCATGCGCTGAACCTCCTTTAAGATTAGTTTTACCTGGAAGAGATCCAGGCTGACCGGGACAGGTTCGCCCCTGCAGGCGGTCAATTGCTTGGGCTAGGCCGCTGTGTGACCGCAACCATGCCTCTCGTCTAACACCTTGTCAAGCCCTAGGCTTGACGAGAAGTCGGCCAGACCATACGGTCCCCTGACCATCGTCGCGTACTTGTCCGATCGCTTCAGGACCGAGCTAGCTCGCTAGACGATAACTAGGTGATAAGAAGTGCTCGATACGTGCGGCGCGGCTACGGTGACCGGTCCTGCATGCATCGGAAACGCGATCGGCCCAGTTGACGTGCTCGTCGAGGACGGAGGTCCTACCGCTAACCGCAGGTGGGCACTTTCGAGGAATTCTGGCTCCATACCCGCCGGGGCGGCAGGGTCCTGATGGAAGCGCTTCACACAAGGTATTAGGGGAACTGCGCCCGCAGATTGCGTCGCGTCGGAACCTTCATCGAAGTACGCAAGCACCTAACGGCCGGAACTGCCGTGTGCCCCTAGGTTTGGTCGACCTATATGGCAGACGGGGCGTCGCAAAGGTAGCGAGTAGCGGCGTCGGGCCTTCCACGACGGCCTGCTCGACGAGCGCAACTGGTGCGAGCTCAACAAGGACCTCGGGACCAGCAAGGGTGCCAACCCGGAGCTAGCACGAGATCTGGCGTCACTGGCGATCGACGGCGGTACCTTTACGGCCGGGGCGACAAGATGAAGCGGACGGCTCGATCAGTAGCCGCCTCCGGCTTCGGTGCTGCCGTCAGCGAATTGCGCGATGACGCCCTTACCGTATTCGTAGATCAGTTCCTCGGCCTCCTCCGGACTGGCGCCGGAGCCGCTCCAGACAGCCCAGGTCACTCCGGCTTCTTCGAACTCGCGCAGCGCCTCGACGTGCGCGGCCCGCTCGCGGGGCAGGTCGCGGAGGCTGTGAACGACGTCGATCGGGTCGCTGCGGCCGGACTCCGCCGCGTAGTTTCGCAGGCGCCGCACGTACCTGCGGAGGTCGTCAACTGATTCGAGCGGTGGGGCTCCGCGATCCTTGGCCAGCTCGCGCTTGAGGGGGTGGCCCATCCAGCCCTGCGCCGATGCGGCCGCGCGTCGCAGCGCTGCGCGTCCGTTGCCGCCGATCCAGATCGGCGGATGCGGTTGCTGCACCGGGCGGGGCTGGGCGGTCACGCCGTCGGCGTGAAACTGTGATCCGACGTAGGACACCGGCTCGCCGCTCCATGCCAGATGAAGGACCTCGAGTGCCTCGTCGAAGAGCTTTCGGCGGGCGGCGAAGTCGACTCCCAGCGCCCTGAACTCGGCTTGCAGGTAGCCGAGGCCCAGGCCAAGGATCAGCCGCCCGTCGGACATCACGTCGAGCGTCGCGGCCTCTTTGGCGAGGAAAAACGGATTGCGGAAGGGCACCACGGCGAGATAAGTGAGAAGCCTGATTCGCTCCGTCGCGCCGGCGATCATCGCCAGTCCGATGAACGGATCGAGGCAGTCATGGCCTTCCGGCGTCCGCCGCCAGCTCTCCGATGGGATCGGATGTTCGTCGAGAGCGACAGCGGCAAATCCGGCCGCTTCGGCCGCCCTGGCCAGTCGGGCGTGCACCGCTCCGGACATGAAGGCTGGGTCGCGGGGAAGCCAACGGCCGGGAAAGTAGTAGATGAACTTCATTGTCGCGCGCTCCTCCACGAAGGTGTCGGCGAGCCGTACGGATCGCCCTAACGACCACGACGTCGCTCGCGTCCGTGCTCGCCCTCGGACACCGATCATGAGCCCGTAGTCCTATGGACACAACACGGCATCATGTTACGGTCTGATGACGCGTCTCCAATCACACGCGACGCAACAGGCTGCAAGGGAGCGGCAGCGTGCATTTGGACAGGCATCCCCGGTTTTCATCCTCGTCCGTTCGTGGTCTAGGAGAAGTCAACTCATGAGTGCGGTCTTGACAAAGGTCAATGGGCACGTCCTCGAAATCACGCTGAATCGACCCGAGGCACGCAATGCGTTCAATGTGCCGCTCGTCGACGGCCTTCTCGCTGCGCTTCAAAGGCTAGACGCCGATCCGGAGTTGCGGGTCGGCGTGTTGACGGGATCCGGCGGCACCTTCTGCTCAGGCATGGACTTGAAAGCATTCGCGGCTGGTGAATGGCCGTACACGGACGGACGTGGGCCATTGATGGACATACTTGCCCGACCAGCGCAGAAACCCCTAATCGCCGCTCTCGAAGGTTACGCGGTCGCGGGCGGACTGGAACTCGCCCTAGCCTGCGACATAATCATTGCTGCCAGCGACTGCCAGGTCGGCATACCCGAGGTAAGGCACTCTATCGTCGCCGCCGGGGGCGGCCTGATCAGACTGCCGCGCCGGATTCCGTACCACATTGCTATGGAGATGGCTCTCACCGGGGCGTTTATTCAAGCGGATCGCGGTTTTCGGCTCGGTCTCATCAATCGCGTCGTCGAACCGGGCACCGCCCTTGCTAATGCCTTGGCCATGGGCGCCGAAATCGCCCGGAACGGTCCCCTCGCGGTGGTCACGACCAAGGCGATCCTGACGGCCGCAGTAGATTGGACCGAGGCAGAGGCATGGGATCGGCAGCGCGAACTCGCCGCCCCGGCACTCTATTCCAGCGAGGCTAAAGAAGGCGCCACGGCCTTCGCCCAGAAACGTGACCGGCAGAGCAGCCAGGGTGAATAAATTGGAATGCGGCGGCGCGCGGCCAGCGCGCTCTGTTGCCAGCTGAGATCGGATCATAAATGAGCACTAGTGCGCCCGACTCCATTATCGATGTATTGGACCAACAGGCTAATAAGTTTGCCACGCGAACGGCCTTCATCTTTGACTCGAAGGAATCTTCCTACGAGGCCCTTAGTGAATCTTCGATGCGTTTGGCAGGCGGACTGCACTCGCTTGGCCTTCGGGAAGGCGAGAGGGTCGCTGTCTTATCTGAGAACTCACTTCCTTGGATTCAGTCCTTCTTCGCCTGCCTCCGATTGGGTCTCATACACGTTCCCCTGAACGTCTACCTCCGCGGAGAGTTCCTGCGATACCAACTGGAGGACTCTGGTTGCGTTGCCGCGATCGTCGATGAACTGGGGCTTGACGCCATTCGCGCGCTGGACCCGCCCGTCCAACTGAGGCACATCATCGTGATTGGAAGTCGCGGTGACGGCATCGCATTTGACGAGTTGATGGGCTCGGAACCTTTCGCGGGGCCTAGGCCACGGGCATCTGACATTGCCGCCATCGGGTACACCTCGGGCACGACAGGGCTACCCAAAGGGTGCGTGATTCCGCACGGAATGTTCACTCAGGTCTATCCATTGCACGAGCGAGCGGGCTACGTCACTGCCGACGACCGCCTCGTCACACCATCCCCGATGTTCCATATCGGATATCTAGCAGGCATGCTTTGCCCCGCGTTCCAGTCAGGCGCATCGGTCGTGTCCATGCGGCAGTTCAGCGCCTCCTCGTTTCTGCAGGATGCAAAGGACAGCCAGGGCACCGTTCTTTATGGCGTCGGCTCAGTGTGCATGATGCTTCTTGCCCAACCGCGGTCGACTGCGGATGAAGATCCGGGCACCCTGCGCTTGGCCATGCTCGCGCCAGTTCCCGCCGAGCGACAGCTGGAGTTCGAGCAACGCTTCAAGTTTCCGGTCATCGCCGAGAGTTACGGTCAAACCGAATGCATGCCCATCTCGATGGGTGACCTCCGAAATCGCGGTCCGCTCGGCTCGGCCGGGAAACCGCCCGCACGCTTCGAAGTGAAGGTAGTCGACGACCAGGACAAGGAACTACCGCACGGGCAGATCGGGGAGATCGTCGTCAGGCCACGGCGCCCGAACATGATGTTCAAGGGGTACTGGAATAACGACCCTGCAACCGTCGAGACATCGCGCAACTACTGGCATCACACGGGAGACCTTGGCCGCCAGTCCCCTGACGGGACCTTGTGGATCCTGGACCGCAAGAAGGATTTCATCCGTCGCCGCGGTGAAAACGTCTCGTCGATAGAGCTGGAGGCGGCGATCCACAAGTTCCCAGGCGTATCGCACGTCGCCGTACACGCGATCCCCAGCGACGTCGGCGAAGACGAGATCAAGGCGTGCATCGTCGCCGAAGCTGCCATCGCTCCTGCCGACCTGTTCCAGTTTTGCAAGACTACGTTGCCCTATTTCGCCGTGCCGCGCTATGTGGAGTTTCTTGACGAGCTCCCAATGAGTTCGGCCGGACGAGTGAGCAAGCAGGTTTTGCGTGACAGGGGTCTCACCGACGCGACAGTGGACTTTGAAGCCCTGGACTTGACAATTCTTCGTTCGGAGAGACGGGGCTCGATTTCGTCAACTTAATCAAGCCCACTCGGCCTGCGCGTATCTGTGCCGCGATTTATGATTGCGCCATTCTGACCCGCAGCCAGAACCAGAATGCATGTTGATATCTAGCGAGTGTGCGGTCGTATACCCGACAGCCGCTCTTAGGCTTCGAATAGGACGGTGCCATCGTGGATAGCGACCTTGCGGCCGCGCTAAAGAGTGTCGATGCCGTGTACGACCACGTTGCGCATGCGGTTCCATCGATAGCCGCGGCACTGCCGCTCTATCGCGATCTTCTTGGAGGGCGGCCGGTTTCAGGTGGTGTAAGCGATCATAGCGGTCACCTCGCGGTGCACTTGGAGTTCGGAGATGGCAGGCGAATCGAGCTTTTGGAGCCGATTCGGCCGGACTCCCGATCCCTCGCCAAGTTCCTCTCTCGAAACCCACGCGGCGGATTGCACCACATCACCTTTAAGGTCCCGGACATTGAGCGTGTAATAAGTTTGGTCAAGCAGCTCGGCTACGAGCTAGTAGGCACCCGGTTAGACTTTCCAGAATGGCGCGAAACGTTTCTGCACCCTCGCTCCACGGGTGGTGCCCTTATCCAGATCGCACAGTCCGCACCCGACATTCCGCGTCCGTTGTCACGGCCCCTCGATGAACTGCTAGAAGAGGCGCGCGTCAGTCGCGTCAAAAACGGCATGCCGGCAGATCCTCAGTGAGCGCGGACCTGGCGCGCGATCACTTGGCCGGGATGGCGACGACCCTCGGATGACACGAATCGGCTGAAGCAAAGCCTAATGGTTGCTACGGCAACCATTAGGCATCTACGGCGGCCCGACTGACCTGCCGTTCCGTAACTTAATTTCAAGTTATTGTTACGAGCGTATTGACGGGCGGAAGGTAATGGTGTCTCATCGCCTTACCTGCCGCGCCGCTTAGGAGAATGGCTATGCGTTTTCGTGCCGCCGTGATCGGGTTTTCCGTCCTTGTTTTGGTGGTGACAGGCTGCACGAAGTCTTCCTCGTCTTCCTCGCCGAAGCCATCGGGCTCGACGTCGGCTCAGCCGCACCGGGGGGGTGTCGCGACGCTTGGCACGAGCTACGAGCCGCCCTCTCTGGATCCTGCGCTGTGCGGCGGGAGCGCCAGTTTCAGCCATTGCGAGCCAGTCTTCGACACGTTGCTGCGCTACGACTACACCGCCCAGAAAATGGTTCCTCAGTTGGCGCAGTCGTTTGATTCCACCGACGGTAAGACGTGGATCCTGAAGCTGCGCAACGGTGTCACCTTCAGCGACGGCACGCCGCTGAACGCGGATGCGGTCATGTTCAACTGGGACCGGATCCGCGATCCCAAGACGTTGTCGCCGGCAGTGGGCGCCGTCGCCGGCGTGCAATGGGAGAAGGTCGATGATCTGACGGTCAAGGTCACCCTGGACAAGGTGAACTACCAGATGCCCACGAAGCTTTCGGTCCAAATAGGCTGCATCGGGTCGCCGACGGCCATCCGGAGCGCCGGCGTCGAGGTGGGGTCTCGGCCGGTGGGCGCGGGCCCGTTCACCCTCACCAAGTGGACTCGCGGCACCGAGGCCGATTACGCGGCGAATCCCCACTACTGGCAGAAAGGCCTTCCCTACCTGGACGGCCTGGTGATCAAGAACATTCCCAACGATACGCAGCGCCAGAACGCCTTCCTCACCGGTGATCTCACGCTGGGGTTGTCCGTGCGCACCCAGGAGACCAAGACGGTCAAGAACGCCGGCTACCAGATCATCGGCCCAGCCCCGATGACCGCCGGCACCGGGTTCGGCATGAACCTCCGCGATCCGCTCCTGCAGGACGCGGACTTGCGGGCGGCATTACTGGGCGCCCTCAACGCCCAGCAGATCGAGAGCGCTGTCTACCCCGGCGACACCGCCCCGGACGCTCTGCTGGCGCCCGGCAACCCCATCCGCGACGACAAGGCGGGGCTGTACCCGAAATACGACCTCGAGCAGGCGCAGCAGCGGTTCGCCGCGTACCTCAAACGTGCCGGCAAGTCGAGTGAGACGCTCACACTCACGGCGTTCTCTGGGAGCCCCGCGCTGGAGCAAGGCGCGCAGCTCATGCAGGCTCAACTCAGTCAGATCAAGGGCCTCACGGTGAAGTTGGAGCCGCTCGACATTCCGACCGTCGTCTCCCGTCTGACGGCCGGGAAGTTCCAGTTGATCCAGGGCGCGTCGAACCTCCCGTTCAACGACGGCCTCTACGACACCTACCACACCGGCGGGACCCTCAACTCCTACGGGTACTCGAACCCGACGGTCGACGCGGCGCTCGACGTGACGCGGACCTCGGGCGATCCCAAGGTCGTGGCCGAGGCTTACGGCAAGGCCGCCGGAGAAATCTCCAAAGACCCGCCGTTGCGGTACTACCGCTACCTGACACCGGTCATCTGGGAGCAACACAACGTCCACGGCCTCACGACCCTGACGCTATTCGGTTCGGGTCTGGGCGTGTACTGGGAAAACGTCTGGATAGACAAATAGCAGCGACGAGTAGGAATCCAGCACCAGGACGCCCCTGGAGTCATCACGACCCGTCCCGAACGCACCGAGATCATCGAGGCGGTCCGGACCGCCACCGTGCGCCCGTTCGAGACCGGCCGTTTACCGGCCCAGAACCCGAATGGACGCGGACCCCTGGGGTACCGCGTCCATTCGGTGGCACAGGGTGTGATCACCCCATGTCATGGTGGAGGTGGCGGGAATCGAACCCGCGTCCTTCGTCGTGTTGATGGGTCTTCTCCGGGCGCAGTGTGCGGTGTCTCTACTCGGCCCCATCAGTCATGCACACAAGCTGATGTGACAGGCCCAGTCGCTGTGAGATGTCCCGTCCGTCCCCGCGACCGGGGCGAACAGTAAGCCACCTAGCTGATGCCAGTACCCGGACCGGTGACGAACCCGGACTGACAGAGTTGCTCTGCTACTTAGGCAGCGAGAGCAAACTCGCGCTGATTAGAATCGGCGCTTATTTTTTGTTGCATCGCTTTTTTAACGAGGTCAGCAATGCGGTCCTCGGCCCGCTTCCCCACATCTCGACGCACGAAGTCGAGACCATTCACCCCCTGAGCGTGAACTACTGGCTAGTTTCAACCCCTCCAGTCTGCCATGGAACACACCTCGGCACGCACTCGTTAACCTGCAGGCGGTACAAATAGCCTGTGGCCGACACCCAGCGCGAGGTCGAGAGCAAGTTCGACGTCGCCCCCGACTTCACGATCGGCGACCTGACCGAGCTGCTGGACGAGAACGGGTACCTGCAGACCAGCACCGTTCATTTGCTCAGCCGCTACTTCGACACGGCAGACAATCGGCTGCTGGCCTCACGGTTGACGCTGCGCCGTCGCACCGGCACGACCGACACCGGATGGCATCTCAAGGTTCCCGGCGACGGATTTCGGACTGAGCTCCGCTGGCCGCTATCGACCATTCCGGCCTCACTGGACCACATCCCGCCCGAGCTGCACGAGCTGATCGATCCGTTCCTGGACGGCCGACCCATCATCGAAACCGTCCGCCTCATGTCCATCCGGACCCGCTATCAAGTCCACAACGCCGATGGCAGCTTGCGCTTCGAGATCGATGACGATGAGGTCAAAGCCAGCGGGGTGGACGCCGACGTAGCGGCGCCGCGCTGGCGTGAGGTCGAGATCGAGCTAGGGCCTGCCGGCGACAGCCGCCAACTGCCGCGGGTGGGCGAATTGCTGGCGAAAGCTGGAGCGGTTCCGTCGCGGTCACCCTCCAAGCTTGACCGGGCCCTGCACGGGCTGCCCGCCCAGTTCGCCTTGGGCAGCGGGACCGCGGGTGCGGCGATCATGCCCTACCTGCAGACGCAGTGCGACGCGATCGTCGCCGGCCACTTCGCCATCTCGGCCAAGCCATTCGAAACTGAAATAACCGTGGACCCGCATGAAGCGGTCCACCAGACGCGGGTCGCCACCCGACGCCTTCGCGCACTGCTGCGGACCTTCGGTGCTCTGTTCGAAGCGGCCCCGGCCACCCGGCTGGAAGCTGAGCTGCGCTGGTTCGCGGCTGAGCTGGGCGAGGTCCGCGACCGGGAAGTGCTCCGGGCCCGGTTGGCCCGGGCGGTCGACGATCTTCCGGCCTATCTGGTCGTCGGTCCGGTCGCCGAGCGCATCGATCAGGTGCTGCTGACCGAGCTGCATCAACACAGCCAGGCCCTGCTGGCCACCATGCGGGACGTTCGTTATCGCAGGCTCCTGCAGGACCTGGCGGACTGGCGGCAGCAGCCACCCTTCACCGCCCCCGCGCAGGATCCGGCCAAGACCCTCAGCCACTATGTCGCCGAGGCCGAAAGCCGCTTGGCCAAGCGAATGAAACGAGCCTCGTCCAAGCAAGCGACAGACACCGATCTGCACTCGGCTCGCAAGGCCGGCAAGCGGGCCCGTTACGCGGCGGAGGCGGCTAGGCCGGCCCTGGGAAAACATTACAATTCGCTGGCCCAGGCCGCGTCCAATCTGCAGACGCTGCTCGGAGAACATCAGGACTCCGTAGTCGCCACCGAGCTGTTACGTCGTATTGCCGACGAGTTGGCCGATGAGGGCGAGAACGCTTTCACGTACGGCATCTTGGTAGCCGACCAGCGACGGCTGGCATTCGAATCGGCCAACGCGGCCCGTGAGGCGGCCGGCCACTAGCCTGGGCCGTGCGTTGCTTAGGCGTCCATGCCTTTGGCGCGGCGGCCGAGCGCCTTGCGCACTTCGCGGTCGGCGTCCCGCTTGGCGAGATCTTGGCGCTTGTCGTAGGACTTCTTGCCGCGCGCCAATGCCACTTCGACCTTGACCTTGCCGTCCAGGAAGTACAAGGCAAGCGGGACGAGGGTGAGCCCCGACTCCTTCGTCTTGCCGATCAGCCGCAGAATTTCGCCTTTGTGCAGCAGCAGCTTTCGGACCCGCCGGGGCTCGTGATTCGTCCAGGATCCTTGTTCGTACTCCGGGATATGGACGCCGTGCAGGAACACTTCACCATCGTCGATGGTCGCGAAACCGTCGACCAGGGATGCCCGGCCCAAGCGCAGCGACTTGACCTCAGTTCCTTGCAGGACGACGCCGCACTCCAAGACATCCTCGATGGCATAGTCGTGCCGCGCCTTGCGGTTCTGCGCGATTATCTTGCGCCCCGATTTGACATTGGACGACGGTGTAGCGGCAGTGGCCATCACTACATCCGCACATACAGGCGCAGCGTGATCCAAGCCGTCACGGCGGCGAGCAGGATGCCGGCGATCAGACCGGTACCGCCGGCGACCAACACATCGTTGATGTCCAGGGAAGGCAGGATCTGATTTCGCACCTGCACGGCGAACACCTTGTGCTGCACCAACTCGACCACCACCCAATCCAGAATGATGGCCATAATTCCACCGACGGCCGCAGCAACCACCGCCTCGATCACGAACGGCAACTGCGTCATCCAACGGGACGCACCGACCAAGCGCATGATCCCGGTCTCGTTTCTCCTTTGCTGGGCGGCGACCTGAATCGTGTTCGCCATCTGCAGTACGGCGGCGATCATCACGATGGCGGCAACGAATCTGGCTCCCCATTTGGCCGCATCGAAGATGTTCAGCAAGCTCTTGAGAGCGTCGTCCTGATTCTGGACGCCTTCCACGCCTGCGACTTTGGAGTAGTCCGCTTCGACGCCATCGAAATCAGTCTTGATGTCCTTGAGTTTTACAAGGTACGACGCCGGGAAGACATCGGTACCCGCCTCGTCCACAATCTTGGCGCCGATTTGCTTGCGTGCGTATTCCAGGGCGTCTTGCGTGGTAATGAACGAAATGCTGGAGATCCGCGGATCGGCGTTCAACTTGGTCAACAGCGCCGACTTCTCGGCCTCGGTGTATCCATGCGTGCAGGGTGGCTTCGGAGTGGATATCGGCTTCTGGCACAGGTAGATGTTGACGCTGATCTTGTTCTCGAACTTGGCCTTGAAGAGGTTGATTTCCTTGCTGACCAGGAAGGCACTGCCGAGGAACGCCAACGAGATCATGGTGGACAGCACCACGGCGATCGTCATCGTCAGATTGCGACGGAGTCCGGTCGCAACGCCCGACAGGAGAAAACTTGCGCGCATGATGTCCTAACTGGTTCCGGGTATGGGATGGCGCTCGGCTAGCGGCCGATGCCGTACACGCCGCGGTTCTGGTCACGCACCACATGTCCGAGATCGAGTTCGATCACGCGACGGCGCATGGCGTCGACGATGTTGTTGTCGTGGGTGGCCATCAAGACCGTGGTGCCCTTGCGGTTGATTCGCTCCAGCAGACCCATAATCCCCTGGCTGGTGTCCGGGTCCAGGTTTCCGGTCGGCTCATCAGCCAGCAGCACCAGCGGGCGATTCACGAACGCCCGGGCGATCGCCACCCGCTGTTGCTCACCGCCGGAGAGCTCATTCGGGTACCGGTGGGCTTTGCCGTCCAGCCCCACCATCTCCAGCACCTCGGGCACGCTTCGCTTGATCGCCCGCTGCGACTTGTTGATGACTTCGAGGGCGAAGGCCACGTTCTCGTGCACGGTCTTCTTGGGCAGGAGGCGAAAGTCCTGAAAAACACAGCCGATGCTGCGACGAAGCTCAGGAACCTTTCGCCCCGGGAGCTTGGCGATGTCCTTGCCGTTGACCACGATGGCGCCCTTGGTCGGGGTGTCTTCGCGCAGCAGAAGGCGCAGCACGCTCGACTTGCCCGAGCCAGAGGCACCGATCAGGAATACGAACTCTCCCTTGTCGATATTGAGGGAGACGCCGTCCAAAGCGGGGCGCGTGCTCGCCGCATAGATCTTGGTGACATTTTCTAGCGTGATCACGGGAGGCGAGTCTACCTGCGCCGGAGCACATAACCGTTTTGCCCGGTTTTCCGCGCGTCATCCACGGCGCGCCGAGGCACTCGATCAGCTCGATCGGCGCCAGCGGATACCGGCCTCGATGAAGTCGTCGATCTCGCCGTCCAGCACTGCCGAGGGATTGCCGACTTCATGCTCGGTCCGCAGGTCCTTGACCATCTGATAGGGATGCAGGACATAGGACCGCATCTGGTTGCCCCAGGATGTGCCGCCGTCCTTCAGGGCGTCCATCTTGGCCTGCTCCTGCTGGCGCCGAACCTCCAGCAGCTTGGACTGCAGGACAGCCATCGCCGAGGCCCGGTTCTGGATCTGGCTCCGCTCGTTCTGGCAGCTCACCACGATTCCGGTCGGCAGGTGGGTGATCCGGACAGCTGAGTCGGTTGTGTTGACGCCCTGCCCGCCCGGACCCGAGGAACGGTAGACATCGACGCGAAGGTCGTCGTCATTGATGTCGATGTGATCCGAGCTCTCGACCACCGGAAGGACCTCGACACCGGCGAAACTCGTCTGGCGGCGACCCTGGTTGTCGAACGGGCTGATCCGAACCAGGCGATGGGTGCCCTGCTCAACCGATAGTGTGCCGTAGGCATAAGGCGCCTTGACCTGGAAGGTTGCCGACTTGATGCCTGCCTCTTCGGCGTAGCTGGTGTCGTAGACCTCGGTCTGATAGTTGTGACGCTCCGCCCAACGCAGGTACATCCGAAGCAACATCTCGGCGAAATCCGCGGCATCGACGCCGCCGGCCTCAGACCGGATGGTGACGAGAGCCTCCCGGCTGTCGTACTCGCCGCTGAGTAGGGTCTGCACCTCCAGCTCGCCGACGACCTTTTGCAGTTTCACGACCTCGGCCTCGACCTCGGCCCGCGAGTCGGCGTCGTCTTCGGATTCGGCCAGTTCCCAGAGCACCCCGGCGTCATCGACTCGGCTGCGCAGTTCCTCAACCCGGCGGATCTCCCCCTGGGTGTGGCTGAGCCGCGAGGTGATCTTCTGAGCGTTCTCGGCGTCGCTCCACAAATCAGGATCGGAGGCTTGATTCTCCAGCTCAGCGGCCCGGGCCCGCAGTTTGGGCAGATCGAGGACAGCTTCGATGCTGGCCATCGTCGCTGAAAGCTCTTTCAACTGCGTCACCACGTCCGTCACAACGGTTCAGCGTACCGGTGGCTGCGGTGCCCATCACCGGCCAAGCCCACAGAATCGCCACAGAACCTTCGAGGCGAGCGTTCAACCTCGACACGGCCGGTAGTCGTATGCCCACCCGACCACGGCCGGATGCTAGAAGATCCAAGTCGTCTTATATCTGATAACTCACAAGACACCAGACAACCTGATGTTCCGCCCCATAGGGACCTAGGTCCAGTTGATGTTGGCGACCTAGCTCCATGGTTCACCGACGCAGGCCCGTGCATCGTTAGGTATCGGCTCGCTCGCCTTCTGATGAGGATCCTGGTGTCTCGGCAACTTTCCGCACTGGCGGCAGCAATAGTCTTTCTCGGCCAAACCGCAATAGTGATCGCGACGTCAGGCACCGCTTCCGCTGCCGGCGAGGGAACGTGCACCATCGATGCGGTGAATTTCACTCGGACCTGCGTTGTCGATGGACCGGGGAACTTCGAGCCGTGGATAGTGCCCAGTGACATCCGGCCCGGAAGTCCAGTGAACGTCACGGCAGTGGGTCAGAACGGTCAAGCATCCTTAGACGATGCCAATCCCACGAACGCGCCCGGACCCTACGCCGCCGGCGGCCGCGGTGCGGCTGTGACCGCTCAGTTCAATTTGTCAGCGGGCACGAATGTCTACGTTCTGGTGCCCGGTCCGGGCTACAACGAGGCGAGCACCGGGGCCGGCTACGGCCTGGTTGCTAACCACGGCGGCATCGGCGGCGGCAAAGCCGGCGTGTTCAAGAGCAAGTCCGGCGGACCGTTGCTGGTCGCCGGCGGCGGAGGCGGCGGCGGCACGAACGGCTCCACAGCGTTTCGGGGAACGGTCGCTGGCGGCGCCGGGGGCGACGCCGGCATGGTATCCAAACCCGGCACAGCGGGCGCCGGTGCGGCCGGGGGCTTCGGCGGTAATTCCCAGCCCTACGGCGGTGGGGGCGCGGGTGGAGGCGCTGCGGCGAATGCCCCCGGGGGCGGAGGTTTGGCTGGGGTAAGTATCGCCATCGGCGGCGATCCGTTCGTTCTCTATTGCGGTCCCGGCGTCAGCACCGCCGGCAACGGCGGCGTTCAGGCTGCAACAGATGGGTCCGTTCTGGGAACCGGAGGCAGTTCGTCTGCGCCTGCGACTGAGCAGCTGCCAGCCGGCACCGTGAAAAGCAGTTACCCCGACGGCGGTGGTGGTGGCGGCGGCTACTACGGCGGGGGCAGCGGAGGCGGGGGGCAGCTCGCTCGATCGTCGGGCCCGTTGGGATGTCAGTCCAGCAGCGGTGCCGGAGGCGGGGGCGGTGGATCGAGCTTTGCCGATGGCTCGGCCGTGGAGGGCTCGGTGTCGACCACGCTCGGTTCAGCCAGCTTCGAGGATGGCGGCTATGTCAGCTTCACCTATCAGCTGGCCGGCCCAATGGCTACTCTCGCCATCCGAACGCGACAGCCCGTCGCCGGACCGGTCGATTCGGTCGATGTCACCTTCGATCGCGCGGTCACCGGAATCGATCTGAGCGACTTTGCCCTGCTACGCAATGGTGTCCCTGTCCCCCTGACCGGCGCCAGCTTCCGACCCAACTCCGTGGCTAGCGATCGCCAATTCCAGGTGAACGAACTCACGTCCGCCACGAGCGCTGACGGGCAGTACACCCTGAAGTTGGTCGCGTCCAATAGTGCAATCACCAGCGAGGCAGATGAGATTCCATTGTGGGACGACGCCTCCGTTAGCTTTGTTGTCGATCGGACGGGTCCGGTGGTTCGCATAGCGCCGATCAGTTCGCCGAGGTCGACTGCCGTGCCCACCGTGGATGTGAGCTTCAACGAGCAAATCACCACTGGCGCGACCTTCCTTCTTTCCATCAACGGAATCCCAGTCGGTCTGCCCTCCGATTCGATCGTGCTCAGAACCGATCTGCTGACCGGCCAGGCCAGCTACCAGATTTTCCTGGAGCGCCTCGGGGCGCGTCACGGCGACTACACCTTCACCGTCGCCGCCGGTGTGGCTGATAGCTATGGCAACTTGTCACGCACCACGTCGATCGGCTGGACGATCTCGGCGCCGGATGCCACCTTCGCTCCCGTTGCGACCCCCCGAAGCAGTGGGATCGACTCAGAAATCGTCACCTTCTCAGCACCGGTCACCGGAGTCGACATTCACGATTTCAGTTTGTTCCGAGACAACACCCCAGTCGCTCTCGATTCCGTGACTCTGGTGGCTTCGGGTGGGACCGAACAGTCCGGGGCGACGACGTGGCAACTGGTCGGCCTGGATTCGCTGACCACCACCGAGACCCGCACCTCGACCGGATACCGGCTGGTCCTGCGGGCTAAGGACACCGGAATCGTGGACGTAGACGGCCTGCCCATTCTGGCCGCCGATGGCGATAAGGCGGCTGAGGTCCAGTTCAAGGTCGGCCTTGCCCCCGTGGCGAGGTTCGACCCTATTCAGCCATCGTTGCGGTCCGCCCCAGTGACTATTGAGCCGCTGACCTTCTCTCGGCCGGTCATCGGGCTCGATCCCGGCGATATTTACCTGACTCACAACGGGATTCCCGTCACTATCGACCGGATCGACGTCCCCGGTGACGGGACCAGCTTCTCCGTGATCGGCTTGGACCGCTACACCATTGACGACGGTGACTACGAACTTGGCCTGAGCGAGGGCGGCACCGGAATCACGACAACAACCGGAGTGCCTATGACTACCGGCGCGTCAGTGAGGTTCCACGTTGATCACACTGCACCGTCCATCACAGTCACCGGGCCCAGCGATGACGCGCAATTCAGCGTAGGCGAGCTCGTGCGGCTCGAGTTCAGTTGCTCGGACTTCGACGCCGGCGTGACCGCGTGCGATGCCTGGATGGACGGTCAGTTACTGCTGTCCGGCGACGTTCTGCTGACGGCGAACCAAGGCCAGTTCACGCTCGAGATCACCGCTACCGACCTGGCCGGAAACAACCGCCAACAAGCGATCCACTATCGAGTAAGCGCACCCGAAACCACCACCACTCCAGACAGCACCACTACTCCGGACAGCACCACCACTCCAGTCAGCACCACCACACCAGACAGCACCACTGCACCAGACAGCACCACTGCACCAGAGGCGACGACGACGCCCGTGGCGACTGCGTCCCCACCAGCCACCACGTCCCGATCAGCAACAGCCATTTCCACGCCATCGAAGAGCGCATCAGGAATCGGTGGCCCCTCTGGCCAAGGCTCCGGTCCGACCTCTGAAACCCGCGGCGCGTCGTCACGATCGACCACTACCGAAGGCGCGCCGCCATCGTCGACAACCAGGTCTGGGCGACCGGCGTCCTCGACAACCACTTCACGGACGGCGCCGCGGTCAGCCGCGATCACTCCCCCGGCGATACCACCAGCGAAAGCGGCATCAGCAAAGCCGACGACGTTGCCGACGCCAACGACCGAGGGGACCACGCAACACAGCGGGATCAGGCATGCCGTAATCGGTGCCACCGGAGTACTCCTCCTACTTCTGCTGCTGCTCGCCCTGCGCCGACGCAAGCGCGAGTCCCAAGAAGCCTGACCGAAATTGGCTGAGTCAGGTCAGCCCGGCTGGTTCGCCACGTCTGGCCAAGTTTGTTTGTGACGCAGAGCACAGAATGGCGCGCTGCGACAGATCCAGCGCCCCTCGCCTCTCTATACGAACGGGTCGACCAGCAGGTCGCCGCCATCAGAAAAGCCTTCTAAATAGGAGAATTCTGCATGATCGAAGTACATCGACCAAGGAACGGCCACTCCCGGACGATCATGTCCGCCGCGGCCGGTCTTTGTCTGGCCGTCGTAGCGTCAGCGGCCACCGCACTCGTTCCGGAGGCCGCCGGCGCCGCGACACCCCCCATCAACGGAAAACTGCTGTTCGCTAATGCCGCCAACAATATTTACAGCACTTATCTCAACGGTGAGGTGAGCTCCACCAACACGGGCCACATCGGACAGAATCCGCGAGTGTCGCCTGATGGCTGGAAGATCGCCTACACCAACGACGCACAAAACGAGCTGGAAATCGGCAGTACTGGCCCGGCGACACACGTTCACACGGCGTGGACCGCGCCCATCGGTGCGAAGATCGGCGCTCCATCGTGGTCACCGGATGGAACGAAGGTCGCCTTCATGGTGTCTACCGCCCAGGCCGGTAGGGGCGATTTGATGGTTACCGATCTCAACACCGCAGGCACCACCTTGCTCAGCGGCGAGGTGCGCTTCAGCGACGCAAACTCCTTGCCTAGCGGAGTGAGCTACTCGCCTGATGGGACCAGCATCGCCCTGACCTATAGCTCGTCAACTTATTGGCTACAGAGCGACTGCGTGACGATGCATGACACCTGCCGTTGGCATGCTGTCAACTCCGGGATCGATACGGTGAACGTCGCGTCGGGCGCCGCGACGATTGTCGCGGTTGGCTCGAACCTCCGTCAGCCCACCTGGGGCCGGACGGCCGACGGCTCCAGTTCGATCTTGGTTGTAGGAGACGACCCCTCCGTACCTAACCAGGGATTTGAGCCGCCACTGAGCAGCTTCGACTTGACTGCCTCATATCCGATGAAGGGGATTGTGGGCCGACCTGAGAACGCGGATTGGGTAGTTCCGATTGGCCCTTCGTCCACCCAGATGTGGGGACGATCAGTTGTCAACGCCGCCCTGTCACCTGATGGCACAACCTACGTAATTACCAACGCTGCCAACCGGCTGTATACGGTCCGCTTCGACGGAAGCAATCCCGTGTGGATGCCGGCAGCAGACCCCACCACGAATTTCGCCTCACTGACGTGGGCGGTGCAGCCGAGCGGAACTGAGCCGTCGCCGCCGCGGACCAACAGCATCCGTTGGGCCACCGGCAACGAACCCCCGGCGCAACCCTGGAAGCAGCCATTGCAGCCACAGAGCTGGCCCGACGCCTCACGAGTGGCCGTATCAGCCAATGGCCGGCACTATGCCATCATCAACCGCGCCAGCTCGGCGGTCCTCTACGCCTCTCGCGATGCCAACGGTGCCTTCACCGCCGCGGCTCAGCTCAGCGGAAACGGCGGCGCACCCTTCGAGGCCAACGATGTCAGCATCGACGCTGACCCGGGCAACACCTTCGTTCAGGTGCTGGCGATCGGGACCGATCGGCGAATCTGGCACCGAGCCCTGACCACCTCCACCGGGATCTGGTCGCCGTGGGCGTTGGTCGACGGCACTTTCCAAACCACCCAGGTCACCCTTTCGGTCAACAAGATCGGCGAAGCTGAGGTCGCCGCCATCGGCCTGGACGGCAAGATCTGGCATCAGGTTCGACGCGCGAACGGCTCGTGGACCGGTTTTCACAACCCGCCCGGCTTGAACGGCGCCGGGTACTTCGCCGCGAAACGCATCGTCGCCGAGGGCGGCCAGTACGGCAACGCCAGCAACTTCGCTGCCATCGCCAACGACGGCCGGGTCTACTACACGCGGCGAGACATCGGCACTGGCAAGTGGGACACCTGGACGCTGTTGCCCACGGTGGTCAACACGGTCGCCATGGTCAGCGAGCCGAACGGCCGAGTCAATCTGGCCACCTACGATAGCCAAACCGGCGTCGCCTACAACCAGTCCAAGATCGCCGATTCATGGACAGCTCCGCTCCGCATCCCGACCAGCGACGTGTCTGGCGGCTATGCCAACGGAAATCTTGCGATGAGCCGAGACCGATTCGGCAATGACGTCACCGACGGCATTCGGTTCACGTTCAACTACGGCAAGTGAGATTGATCCAATCACCGGGCCGTCACTGCAGCACCAACTGACAGTGCGGCCGGTCTGATGGTGCGGCGGGTGATTGCCTTGCAACCGCGAGCGCAATCACTCGCCGCACGCTCGACTCCGCGGGTCCGGTCCACTAGTCCTTCGGCACCGTGAAATCGTCCAGGAGGACGTTGTACTTCCCGACCAGGGTGATGGTGCCGCCGGGGATCGCGGTCGGCACAGCCGGCAGTTGGCGATGAGCGGTTACGCACACCGTGAAGGCCGATCCCGACTCCGCGGACGGAACCACCGGCGAGGATGAACACTCGGCATGCACGGCGACGTAGCGGACCTCGACATCCTCGGGCCTGAGGCCATGCTGGGCCAGAGCGATCCGGAGCGCCGCGCTGACGCCGCCGCCGTCGGTTAGCCCGGTCCCCGCCGTGCCAGTTCTGAGCGATATGGCCGTGGCTCGTCCGACGTCGCGTGCCGCGTTGGTGACCGAGAGCCTTCCCTGCTGAACGCTGGCTACGGCTACCACCAGGTAGAGCAACGGGACCATGATCCCGATCGCCACGAACACGAACTCGATGATCGCACTGCCTCGGTCCTCGCCGGTCCCCACCGGCGACCGCCGCCGCCCGCTCGGCGGCCGCTCGGAACTGGCGGTCATCGGGTCTCCTTCAACGATTCACTGTCGACGTTCACGTCGAGCAGAGCACCGATCGGAAAGAAGATCGACGCGATGTGGCCTCGGCATTCAACGCGGACGGTCGCCAGTCCGGACACGCCGTCGACATCGTCACCGGACCGGCAGGTCAGGCGCCGAGCCATCGACGCCGACAACGCGTGACCGATGGCCAGGTGAGCCCGTAGGCCGCCCGCGTCGGAGTCGACGTTGACGTTTGCCGAGTACCGAGCGGCGTCGGACACCGAGGCCGACACGATCGAACGCACATACAGAAACAGTGCGACCTGAAGCAGCCCAAAGAGTAAGAAGACCAGCAGCGCGGACACCATGACGAATTCCACGATGGCTGCGCCCCGGTCGTCTCGCTCACTGGCCCGACGCCGTTGCCCGGCCGACCAGAGCCGGAGCACGTTATTTCGTACCGCTGGTGACGGAGTCGATCGCGCCGGACACCGCGTCCTGAATTCTGCTTTTGAAGATGGCGAAGATGGCGACCACCAGGCCGGCCGTCATTACTGTGACCATCACCCAACCTGGGACGTCGCCACGCTGGTTGTCCTTGGATGCCAGCCGGTTGCGTACCGACAGATAGAGACTGCCGGCCCACGCGGTCATCAGGTCGAGCTGAAACACAATTCCTCCAATGTCGTGCCGATGACGTCCACCGGCAACGGATTACCTTTATTTCGAGACCGAAACGAGCGTTACGAGTCCCGGGTAGAGGGCAAACAACACTGTCACCGGCAAGATCAAGAAAACCACCGGTGCCATCATCTGCAGTTCCTTCTTGCCGCCGGCATCGAGCAAGGCCCGTTTGGTCTGCTCGCGTACGTCGGCGGCCTGGGCCCGCAGCACCTCAGCCAGGGGCGTACCTCGCTCGATGGCCACGACAACGCCGGAGATGAAGCGACTGAACGGTTCCAGGGTGGTGCGCAAAGCGAGATCGCTCAGCGCTCGAGTGATCGGTGTTCCGGAACGGGCGGCGTCCAAAGCACTGTCGAGATCACGCGTGAGCTCACCTCGAGTCAGACGACACACCCGTTGCATGGCATCGACCGGTGCTTCCCCCGCCAGTACGGCTAAGGCCAACAGGTCAGCGATCACCGGGAACTCCGACAACATCGCTCGCTCGCGTCGCTGCACTTGCTGCGAGAGCCACCAGTCCCGTCCGAGCACACCGGCCACCGCACCGAGCAGGGCGGCGCCGGCAACGAGGACCGGATCAACCGCGCCGCGGGTAAGCGTAACCAGGGTGACCAGCAGCGCGCCCGACACCGTCCCGACGGCCCCCCACACGATCTGCTCGATCCGGAACTCTTCGACCCCGTAAGGGTTTCCGAGGCCGCCAAGCCGGCGCCGAACCGAGGTCGATCCACCGACAATCCGATCGAGCAGTCGAACCGCGTCTTTCGCTGCCGGGCCCAACAACCGGGCGACGACGCCAAAGGCGGCGCCGGCGGAGCTCGAATCCTGTTCCGAGGTCAGCAGACGTGACGGCGCCGGCGTATCGCCGATGTAGGGAGCTATCCGATCGGTAAGCCGCAGCGGGCGCATCGGCGGCGCCGCTCGGATCGCCATCAGTAGCCCCAGGGCCGTCACTAATCCCAGGCCGGCGCCACCCAGCCAGCCCGTCATCGCAGCACCCGTGGTTCTTCCGGAAGGCGGCCGATCCGCAACATGATGCGGTAGGCGGCCAGGCACACCGCGCCGCCGGAGACGAGCAGGATGACGCCGGTGGAAGAGTTGAAGGTCCGCAAGGTTTGCGACTGGGTTCCCAGGAGCAGCAACACCGCCCACGGAGCACCGGCGGCCAGCCGGGCAGCGTTGACCGTCCAACCTTGACGAGTCTCGAGTTCAGCCCGGGTTCGGGCGTCGACTCGAAGTAGTTCGGACAGGGTGCGCAGCACTGTTCCAAGGTCGCTGCCACCAACCTCGCGGGCTACCCGCAGCGTTTCACACACACGGTCACCGACCGGGTCGGCCAGGTCGGATTTCAGCGCATCCAAGCAATCCGCGAAGCGACCGCTGGCGCGATACCGGCCGGCGAAGCGGGCAAACGCCGGGCGCAAGGGAGCTGGCCCGCGCTCAGCCAGACCAGACACGCCTTCCGGTAACGACATCCCGGCTCGGACGGCGGAAGCGAGGTTGTCGATTGCTTCGGGCCACAATTCGCGCAGCGTGACTTGCCGGCGTTGGCGAAGCCGCCGCACCACGGCAATCGGAGCGACGAAGGCAAACGCCGCGAAGCAACAGCCGATGGCCAGAGTTGAGGTAAGCAGCAGTACCAATGTGCCGGCCAGCAGGGCGGAAACGATCTGAAGCGCCAGCAGCTGAGCGGAGTTCACGCCTTCGATTCCGGCCTGGCGGATGAGCTCGTTGCGACGCAACGCCCAGCTGGCCCCGGCGGACGGCCTGGTAGGACTGTGTGGGCCACGGCGCCAGATAAGGAGCAGCCCCACACCGAGCAGAAGCCCGATCATTGCCCCCACGTCAGCGACCGGTACCGAGAAGGCCGGCGAGGTCAAAGCCCGCGTAGCGGTACCGATCCTGGTGCGGCGGATATCCGTCCGCTCGCTCTAGCCGATCATCGCGAGTGGTGAAGATGTCTGAGGTCTCGATAACGTCGCCTTCGGCTCGTCCGGTGACCGCGACTATCTCGCGCACCCGTCGCTGTCTCAGGTGGTCGGTACCCAGGTGGACGACGAGGTCGACGGCGCTGGCCACGGTCGGCACCACGAACGCGGCGCTGACGTTTTCCCCAGCCAGCAAAGGCAAGGTGCACATCTTGACCAGAGCTTCTCGGGCCGAGTTGGCGTGCAGCGTGCACATGCCCGGCAAGCCACTGTTCAGCGCAATAAGCAGGTCCAGGCACTCCTCTTGCCGAACTTCGCCGACCACGATGCGATTCGGACGCATCCGCAACGCCTCTTTCACTAACCGGCGCAGCGTGATCTCGCCCGTTCCCTCGAGGTTGGGCTGCCGAGTCTGCATCGACACGACATCGGGCAACGGCACTTGGAGTTCGAATACTTCCTCGGCGGTGATCACGCGTTCGCTGGCCGGGATCGCGGCACATAGCGCATTGAGCATCGTCGTCTTGCCGGCCTGGGTGCCGCCGGCGACGAGGATGTTCAGACCGGCGGCAACGCTGGCGCTCAGGAAGCGAGCGGCATGATCGGGAAGCGAGCCGAGCCGCACGAGCTCGTCGAGACCCGCGACGCCGATCACGAACTTTCGGATGTTGACCGACATGTGCTGGCGGGTTATCGGCGTGATCACGACATGCAACCGCGAACCGTCGGGAAGCTGTGCGTCCACGAACGGAGTGCTGAGGTCCAGGCGGCGACCGGACACCCGAAGCATTCGCTCGACGAGATCAGCGACCTGTTCGGTGGTGAGGATGACGGTCGTCAATTCCGATCGACCACGTCGAGCGACGAACACCCGACCAGGCTCGTTGATCCAGATTTCTTCGACGCCGCGGTCATCGAAGTACGGTTGCAGCGGGCCGAAGCCAGCCACCTGATCGAATACTGTCTGAGCGGTGCCCACTACATCAGACAGCGGCGGAAGATGCGAAATCAGCGAGCGATCCTGGTAATCCGTGATGACTGCATCGACCAGTAGACGGGTCTCCTCCGGTTCCAGAATTGGGTCGAGGGAACGCCGACGTACCAGTTCGCGTACTTCGTCCTCAACTATCGTTTGCGCGCTGGCCACTGGAATCCGTCCTATTGTGATCATGAAAGTCGCCAAACGATAGCCGTACTTCAGGGGACGCCGCAGACAGTTCAGCGGTTCTGTGGATAACCCCGTGATTCGCGGCCGAACAGACAACGGCGGTTCGACAGCTATGCGCCCACTTACCCCGTATGGCCAGCCCGAATGATCAGCCGCACGCGATCAATTTCACACATGGTGATCACCTGAGTACGTTCGATCACCTTGCCATCCACAGACTCGGACTCACGAATCCCATGGAGTCGGTTGTGTCCTTTACACGCCGCTTTGCCGCATCGGAGTATTGGAATCCGGTCATGGTGGACTGCCACTTGTCGTCCGTAAGGCGAACCTCAGACGCCGACGGCTCTCGCGATCGATCTCATGTCAGTGCCCCGAATTCGGCCATCACAGCGGCTTAACCTCGCCGAGTAAGTGGGCCTTTTCGTAACGGTTCTGAGACGATAAGGGACATGCAGGGCGTGCCTACATCCGGACTGTCTTCCGCGCTGCCTGCGACTCAAGATCAACCCCTGGATTCCGGACCGAATGGCAGCGCTGATGAGGCTAGTCAAGCGCCCCGAAACGGCATTAACCCGGGCGAACCGCTGGCTGACGATCGCGCCCGAGAAGACCTGGCCGACGCCTTGGCCGCGGCCCGCCTGAAGCAAGCGGCGGCCAGCGCCCGACTGGAAGAAGCCCACGAGGAAGCTCAGTCCATCGTGGCCGACGCGGCCGATCAGGCCATGTTGGTGTCGCAGGCCGCGAGCAAAGCGGCCGAAGACATCCTTGCGCAAGCCGAACTCGAAGCGGCCGAGGAACGCTCCGCGGCCCAAGCGGCCGCCAAGGTGCTGCGAACTCAAGCCGAACAGATCGTGCAGGCGGCTGAAGATGAAGCGGCGACCCGGCGGCAGTTGCACTTACAGGAGCTGGAAGAACTGCGCGAACATGACGAACAGGCCCGCGCCGCCCGACGTCAATCCTTCGACGCCGCGCTGGCCGCGGATGTCGCTAAACACGATCAGCAACTAGCGGCCAAATACTCCGAGGCGCAAGCGGCCGCGGCTGAGATCATCGCCGAAGGCCGTCGCAAGCTCGAAGAAGCCCGCGAGCGCGCCCAGAACGAACAACTCCGCGCAACCAACGAAGCCGAAAAGATCATCGCGCAAGCTCGCGGCGAGGCTGCCGCTGAACTGAGTGCAGCCGCTGAGCAGATGGCCTGGACCGAACAGGTCGTGGCCCGTTTGGTGCAGACAGCTGAACAAGAAGGCGTGCTCATTCGCAGCGTCGCCCACCACAATGCCGGCGAAATCCTGGCTCGCGCCCGCCGTCAGATCAACGAGGACCGGCAAGAGGCAACCACCCTGGCCGAGGATCTCCTGCGCGAGGCCGAGCAAGCCGCTCAGGCCCTGACCGGCGAGGCCGAGGAGCAGCGAAGCAGGATCGCCGCCGAAGCCGATGAGCTTCTCAAGTCCGCTCAACGCGAAGCCCGGCAAACCCTGGACGGGGCGACGGCCGAAGCCGATTCACGTTCGGCCCGCGCCGAGCGCCGGCTCGCAGAAGCAGAGTCCGGGGCCAAGGCGCTGCGGCAGCGGGTTGCCGACGAGGTCGCCAAAGCGCAGCGGGAAATGCAAGACGCCCGGCGGACGGCCAAGGCCGAATCGACCAAAATCATTGCCGAGGCGCGAGCTGAAGCAGATCAGATTCGGGCCGGAGCCCGCAGGTTGGCCGAGCAGACGCGGGCCGAGGTTGAAGCCCTGACCGAGCGACGCAATGCGATCGCTAGCGAACTCGGGCAGCTATCCGGGGTGATCGAGGCCCTGGCCGTTGCCGAGCGGCCGGCCAACGCAGAATCCAGGCTGCCTGGCCCCGACAACGATGAAGGCGCAACCCCTGAACCCAGCGCGACAGTTCCCTACTTCACGAGATGATGAGAGCCGAATGACGGAGAAAACCAGCACCTTCCGAACTGTGCTTCGTGGCTATGACCCGAACGAGGTCGAGCAGCGGATCAACGAGCTTTCTCAAGCGCTGCACGCCACCCAACAACAAGTCGCTGACCTGGCCCAACGCGCCGATCAGCTCACTCGCTCTGAAGCGGCCGCTCGGCAAGCCGCGGCCGCTCGCCCGCCGGCTGAGCCGAGCTTCGCCGACTTTGGCGCTCGGGTCGGACAAATACTCTCGCTGGCCACTGACGAGGCCAACGACATCCGAGCAAACGCCAACGCCGAGATCCAGAAGAAGCTGGCCGAGATCGAGAACTCCAACGGCAAGCTGCGCGGCGATGCGGCCCAGTACGCGAAGGAAACCCGAGCCGCAGCTGACGCGGAGGCAGCTCGGATTCTCGAGGACGCCAAGCGGGCCTCGGATCAGCTTCTGGACGAAACGAACCGGCATGCGATCGCCCGCCGCGAAGAAGGTGAAGCGGTCTACGAACAGCAGCGCGCCGCGGCCGCCCAGGCAGCCGCCGACTTCGAGCAGACCCTGGCGGATCGGCGTAACAAGGCCGAGAAGGATTTTCAGGATCGCACCGCACAGGCCGAACAGCAGCTGAAGGTGGCTCAACAGCACGTCGCCCAGCTTCGGACCGAGACCGAGAAGGCCAACGCCGAATCCACCCGCAAGGCGGCTCGTACGCTGGCCGAAGCGGAGCAGAAAGCGGAACAGATCGTGGCCGAGGCCATCAGCCGAGCCGACCGGATTCGTTCGGAATCAGAACGGGAACTGGCCGCCGCGACCCAACGCCGCGACAGCATCAACGCTCAGCTGACCAACGTCCGCCAGATGCTGTCGACCCTGTCCGGCGCCGCTCCTGCCGCGGTGGTCGAAGCTGCCCCAGCGGCCGCGGAGGCACCGGCGACGGTTGAACCTGCTCAAGCCGAGACGGCCAAGGCCGAACCAACCAAGGCCGAGCCAACCAAAGCCGAGCCAACCAAGGCCGAACCAACCAAGGCTCCGGCCGGCAAAGCAGAATCCTCAACTACTCCCAAGTAACGGCGAGGCTGAACCGAACAGCCTCAGGCGGTTGGTGGAACCGGCGGCGGCCCCTGGCGGGAGCGGCGAACCGAGTCCTCCTCGACCAAGCGATTAAGGGTCTGCTGGACGTCGTCGGCGTGCGGAACGTCGACCAACGTCTCTTGGCCGTTCTCGCTGGCTGACTCGATGGTGATCGAACCGGCCCGCACGATTCGGTCCCAGATCGTCTGGACGTAGGAAACGTCGCTGATCCGGGCCAGGGTGATGTCACGGCCGGTGTGGTTGAGGACCCCGCGGCGGATCAGCACTCGATGTGAGGTGATCACGTAGTGCGTGGATCGCCAGCGAATGAGCGGAACCACCGTCCACCAGGTGATCAGGACGAGGGCGAGCACCGCGAAGATGATGCGGGCGATCTTGTTGTCCACAAAGCCGATTCCGGCCCCGAGGAGCGCGCACACGACGATGAAGCCACCGATCGCCGGTACCAGCGTGATCCAGTGTGGATGCAGATGCTCGACGACTTCCTCGTCCTTGGCGAGCAGCTTTTCAGGGAAGGCCATGGGCAGACGTTATCGAGAAATGACCCGCAGGTGCGTGATATCCCCCGCGGCAATCGCCAGCGTCGTCATCGAGGACGCTGGCCGCACCAGCAGCTGACCGGATGCGTCGATCCCGACGGCGGTGCCGGTCAGTTCCCCCGAGGGCAGGCTGACGGCCACCGGCTCGCCGATCGTGGCGCAGTGCCGGCGATATTCGGCCGCAACGCCAGCGGCCTCCGCATCGCCGTCCGCTTGCGTCCAGGCGGTGTAACGGGCCCAGAAGGCTTCCAAGATTCGGCCCAGCAGGCGCTCCCGGTTGACGACGTCGCCGCGCTGCAGCAACTGCAATGAGGTCGAGGCCGGGTGCGGCAGCTCCTCGCGGGTGTTGGTGACGTTGATGCCCATCCCGGCGACCACGCACCCGTCACCGGACTGGACGAGAATTCCGGCCGCCTTCGCCCCGTCCGGGCCGAGCAGCAAGTCGTTGGGCCATTTCAGCCGAGCGTCGGCACCGATCGCCTCGACCAGGCTCAGCCCGGCTAGCAGCGGCAGCCAGCCCCAGGTCGCAAGCGAGGGTGTCGGGCGCAGCAACATCGAGAACATCAGCCCGGCTCCGGGCGGGCAGACCCACTCCCGGTCCAGGCGTCCACGCCCGGCGTTCTGGAATTCGGCCACCCGAACCAGACCCTCGGGCGCCCTCGGCGTTTGGGCAGCCACCCTCAGCAAATCAGCGTTGGTGGATGCCGTCTCGGCCACAGCCTCGATCCGCCACGGGCCCGATCCCGGTTCCACCACCGCCGGATCGAAGGGTGCACGTAAGTCCATAGGGCCATTCTGGCCTGACCACGGGCCAGCGCAGGGTGGGTTAGCTCATAGAACAAGAAGCCCTTCACAGCGTTATGGTCACCAGTTATGAGCGCTGTACCTATCGATTCGGCTCCTACTGATTCGGCGGATCCGAGTGACCCCGCCACGTCTGAGCCGAACCTGCACACGACGGCGGGCAAACTCGCCGACCTGAATCGTCGCATCGACGCGGCGGTGCATGCCGGATCGCAACGCGCGATCGAGCGCCAGCACGCCAAGAACAAGCTGACCGCACGCGAACGGGTCCATCTGCTGCTGGACCCGGATTCCTTCGTCGAATTCGATGAGCTCGCCCGGCATCGCACGACGATGTTCGGCCTGGACAGCAATCGGCCCTACGGCGACGGGGTCGTCACCGGCTACGGCACGGTCGACGGACGGCAGATCTGCGTGTTCAGCCAGGACGTCACGGTCTTCGGTGGCGCGCTCGGTGAGGTGTACGGCGAGAAGATCGTGAAGATCCAGGACTTCGCGATGAAGAACGGCTGCCCGCTGGTCGGGATCAATGAGGGCGGCGGAGCCCGCATCCAGGAAGGCGTCACGTCGCTGGCGCTCTACGGTGAGATTTTTCACCGCAACGTGATGGCCTCCGGCGTGATCCCGCAGATCTCGCTGATCATGGGTGCAGCCGCCGGTGGTCACGTCTACGGACCGGCCCTGACCGACTTTGTGGTGATGGTCGATCAGACCTCGCAGATGTTCATCACCGGCCCGGACGTCATCAAGACCGTCACCGGTGAGGACGTCACGATGGAGGAGCTGGGCGGGGCAAGGACGCACAACACCACTTCGGGCAACGCACATTACCTCGGCAGCGACGAGCAGGACGCGATCAGCTACGTCAAGGCACTGCTGTCCTTCCTGCCGTCCAACAACCTTGATCTAGCGCCGGTGTTCGATGTTGAAGCCGACCTGGAAACAACCGAGAACGACCTGTTTCTCGACACCTTCGTGCCGGACTCCACGAATCAGCCCTACGACATGCACACCGTCATCGAGCACCTCGTGGACGACGGCGAATTCCTCGAAGTGCACGCGCTGTTCGCACCCAACATCATCGTGGGTTTCGCCCGGATCGAAGGAGCGCCGGTGGGCATCGTCGGCAATCAGCCGATGCAGTTCGCCGGTTGCCTGGACATCGACGCCTCCGAGAAGGCCGCTCGCTTCGTCCGAACCTGCGACGCTTTCAACATTCCGGTCTTGACCTTGGTCGATGTGCCGGGCTTCCTACCCGGAGTCGGTCAGGAGCATGCGGGCATCATCCGGCGCGGAGCAAAACTGATCTTCGCCTATTCCGAGGCGACGGTTCCCAAGATCACCGTCATCATCCGCAAGGCCTTCGGCGGAGCCTACGTCGTGATGGGCTCCAAACACCTCGGGGCCGACATCAACGTCGCCTGGCCCACCGGGCAGGTCGCGGTGATGGGGGCGCAGGGAGCGGCGAACATCCTGTATCGCCGGGAACTGCAGGAGGCCGCGGATTCCGGCGATGACGTCGAGGCTCGCCGGGCTGAGTTGATCGGCGAGTACGAGGACGCGCTGATCAATCCATACATCACCGCCGAACGCGGCTACGTCGACACCGTGCTCATGCCATCTCAGACTCGGGCCTTCATCGCCCGGTCGCTGCGGATGCTGAAGAACAAGCGTGCCTCCTTGCCGCCGAAGAAGCACGGAAACATCCCGCTGTGACCGAGCCGACGCGACCGGTGCTGCGAGTGATCGCCGGTAATCCGAATCCCGAGGAGTTGGCGGCGGTGACCGTTGTCCTGACACTCATCGCCGGGGCCGACTCCGAGCCGACCCCCGATCTGCGGCCGTCGGGATGGTCGTCTCCCGAGTTTCGACTCAGGCAATCGGTCTCCCCCGGCCCGGGCGCGTGGCGCGCCTCGACCTGGCGGCCCAGCACCAGCACTGGCGGCCAGTGGTGACCGGGTCGCACGGCCGCGGGCCTGAAGCCTTGATTTAGTATGGCGCCGTGAAATTCTCCGACACCGCAGCGATCGTCACTGGCGCCGCCTCCGGCTTAGGAGCGGCGACGGCGGCTGCTCTGGCCGCCCGAGGGACGACCGTGTTCGGTCTCGATCTGGCCACCAGCATCGAGAAGGCCGAATCACTCGACGGCGTAACGCTGTTAGCCGCCGATGTCACCGACGGCGAACAGGTGACGGCCGCGGTGGACACCGCGGCCGGCTGCGGTGTTCCGCTTCGGATCGCGGTCAACTGCGCCGGGATCGGGCCCGCGGCTCGGACGGTCGGGCGTGACGGTCCGCACGATTTGGCCTTGTACCGCAAGGTGATCGAGGTCAACCTGATCGGAACCTTCACCGTGCTGTCAGTGGCCGCGGCCGCCATCGCCAAGACTGAGCCCGACGGCAGCGGACAGCGCGGCGTCATCGTGAACACCGCGTCCATCGCGGCGTACGAGGGCCAGATCGGTCAAGTCGCATATGCCTCGTCCAAAGGTGGCGTGGTCGCCATGACCGTTCCTGCCGCTCGGGATCTGTCCGGTGTCGGAATCCGCGTTTGTACGATTGCCCCGGGAATCGTTGACACTCCGATGCTGGCTACCGTCGGTGAAGAGTTTCGGGCGAAGCTGGCCGCCGGCATCCCGTTCCCCAAGCGCCTGGCCGCACCGACGGAATACGCCCAGCTGGTAACGATGATCGTGGAACACGACTATCTCAACGGGGAGACGATTCGGATGGATGGCGGCCTGCGAATGGCACCGCGCTAACGCCGGTCGCGCCGGGCACGCGCTCAGGCGGCTAGCTGGCGACCTCGCTACCGTCGGCGGCCCACAGAACATGGAATGTGCCTTCGCGGTCGACCCGTTGATAGGTGTGAGCACCGAAGTTGTCGCGTAGACCTTGGATCAACGCGGCCGGAAGCCGCGGTCGGCGAAGCCCATCGAAGTAGGCCAGTGAGGACGAGAAGGCCGGCGTCGGTATTCCCGCCTGCGCGGCAGCGACCACGATGCGACGCCAACTGTCCACCCCGTCGCTCACCGCGGCCGCGAAATACGGGGCGACCAGCAGGCTCGGCAACTCAGGATTCTGTTCGTATGCCTCACGGATCCGGTTCAAGAACCGAGCGCGGATGATGCAGCCGCCGCGCCAGATCATGGCCATCGCGCCGCGATCGATATTCCAGCCGTAGGCCTGGCTTCCGGCGGCGATGTGGTCGAAACCCTGCGCGTAGGCCACCACTTTCGACGCGTACAGCGCTTTGCGAACGTCGTCGATGAACTGCTCTCGATCAGTCACGAACCCGGATCCGGCCGGCTGGTTGAAAGCCGCGGCCGCGGCTTTGCGTTGCTCGGCATGACCTGACAGTGAACGGGCGAAGGTGGCTTCGGCGATGCCGGTGATCGGGACCCCGAGGTCCAGCGCACTCTGGACGGTCCAGCGTCCGGTGCCCTTCTGCTCGGCCTGATCGAGCACGATGTCGATGAACGCCTCGCCGGTGCTCGGATCGGTCTGGCTCAGGACCTGGGCCGTGATCTCGATCAGGAAGGATTCCAGATCACCGGTATTCCATTCGCGGAAGATGTCCGCGATTTGCGCCGGTGTGGCGTCCAGGCCACTGCGCAGCAGATCGTAGGCCTCGGCGATCAGTTGCATGTCGGCGTACTCGATGCCGTTGTGCACCATCTTGACGAAATGACCGGCCGCATCCGGACCGACGTGCACGCAGCACGGGGTTCCGTCGACAACCGCCGCGATCGATTCGAAGATCGGGCCGAGCTTCTGATACGACTCCTCCGAACCGCCGGGCATGATCGAGGGACCGAGCAACGCTCCCTCTTCTCCTCCGGAGACTCCGGTTCCGACGAAGTGAATGCCTTTCTCTTTGAGGGCATTCTCGCGTCGCAGGGTGTCAACGAAATGCGCGTTTCCGCAGTCGATGACGATGTCACCCGGTTCCAGCAGCGGCACCAACTCATCGATCACGGCATCGGTGGCCTTACCGGCCTGCACCATGACGATGATGGCCCGTGGGCGCTCCAATGAGGCGACGAAGTCGGTGATCGACTCACTCGGGATGAAGACCCCTTCATCGCCGTGGTCGGCGATCAGGCTCTCGGTCCGGAAATGACTTCGGTTGTGCAACGCCACCCGGTGTCCATGCCGGGCCAGATTGCGGGCGAGGTTACGTCCCATCACCGCCAGCCCCGTCACACCGATCTGGGCTCGGCCGATCTCTGCCGCGTCTTGGCTCATGCCGAGAGCCTAGCGAGGATCGGTCGGCGCGACCTCCATGGGCGTGACATCCACGCTGACCCGCATCCTCGACTTCTTGGCGTCGGTGACTATTACGCCCTTCAAGGGCGGGACGTCGGAGTAGTCCCGGCCGACTCCGAGCACGATATAGCGATTGTCGGTGAACTGATTGTTCGTCGGATCCAGATCGACCCAGCCCAGATCCCCGACCAGCACTGAAGCCCAGGCGTGGGAAGCGTCGGCCCCCTGCAGCTTCGCCTGGCCGGGTGGCGGCGCGGTCTCCAGATATCCACTCACGTAACGGGCGGGCAGGCCGGCCGATCGAAGGCATCCGACCATCAGATGAGCGAAGTCTTGGCACACTCCGACCCGACGTTGCATCAGTTCCGCCAGCCGCGAGGTGACTGTGGTTGCCCCGGACTTGTACTCAAAATCCGAATGGATCCGGGCCAGCAGCTCGACCAACGCCCGCCCCAGGGGGCGCCCGGTCGCGAACGTGTCGGCGGCGTACTCGGCTACCTCGGCCGAGTAGGGAATCCGCGGCGACGGTAGGCGATACCCCCGAACGACATCATGCGGCGCGACGATGTCCCGCGCGTGGTTCCAGCTCAGGGCGTCCAGTTCAGCAAGACTCACGACTGTTCGGTCGGTCTCGACGACACAATCAGAGGTCACGATCAGATCCCGATGCGACGTCGTGACCGAGAAGAAGGTCGAGGTGTTGCCGAAGAAGTCCGTGTGGTGATGCAGTTCCGCCGGCTCCGGTTCGATGATGAGGTCAGCCGTTACCCGCCGCTGGCCATGCTGGCTCGGCGGGGTCAGATGTGCTCGTCCGAAACTGCTCGTCACATCGTCGGAGTAGTGGTATTCCGTCTGATGACGTAGGTGATAGCGGCGTGGGCTCATGACGGCATCAGGGTGCTGAACGCATCCAAACTCTGCAACGGAGCGGGCTGCGCGAAGTGGGCCAGCTCGACGGCCATCGCGACCTCGTACAACTCGGCCACGACTCGCTCGGTCAGTAGCTGCAGAGCAGGACGCCGACCATTGTCCGCAGCCGCCAGTTGGGCCGCATCCAGTTCGTGGACCCGGGCCTGGATGCCGAGCACACCGCGCTGAATGGATTCTGGTTGACCGCCCGGGATCTGCTCGAGATCGGCGTGCAATCGGTTGATCTGATTGGCCAGCGAACGGGGATTGGTCCGATCGGCCAGCAGCAGCTCCAGGAGGGATTCGACACCGGTCCGGGCGTAGCGCCGTCGGTGGGTGATGATGCTCTGGGCGGCGATCAGCACCGACTCGATGACGAGATCCTCGACGTCGGGCTGGTTGGTGGTGACCAGCGTGGCCGAGATCAGGTTCGCGGTTTGGACGCAGCGTTCCAGACGGCGCCCGGCGTCCATGAAATGCCAACCGGCGTCGCGGACCATGCTTTCGTTGGCCATACCGGATAAGGCCATCAGCGATTCCAGCAGCCGGGCCAACGAGACCGAGACCGCGTCGGCGGCGTTCCAGCGTCCAACCGGTACTCGGAACGGGAGGAGCCCGCGTTCGAGCCTGGCCAACATCGTCCAGGTATCCCCGGACAGCTGATCGCGGACCGAATCGGCCAGCTCATGCATCCGGCGAATGTCGTGGGCCAGCGAGCCGACGCGGTGAGTTTCTCCCATCAGGGAAAGCAATTCATCGCGCGGGGCGGCGAGCATCGCGCTTGAGTCCGAACCCAGGAAGCCGGGGTAGGTCGAGGTCACTGCCGTCAGGCTGGTGAACAGAATCCGCACGCACTCGCTCAGCGCCGGGTTGGCATCGGGGTGCACGTCGTGCCAGCGGTTGTCGGCGATCTTGAGCAGCCGAGCCACGTTCTCGGCTCGTTCGGCATAGCGTCCGAGCCAGAAGAGGTCTTCGGCCACCCGGGGCGAGATCGCCGGCGACATCGGGTGCGACGCGACGTCTTCCGGGCCCCAATCCGCGTTGTGGCGTCCGCGCCCGGCCGTCAACACCCACACGTCCTTGCTGACGGCGCCGTCGGCGTTACTGACGATCAGGCTGTTCGGTTGCGGCGCAACCCGCACCAGACCGCCGGGCAGCACTCGGTAACCGCCGGCTTCTGACACCGCGAAGGCCCGCAATACCGCCGGGCGGGCCTCCAGACCCACAGCGCCAATCGTCGGGACGGTGCTCAGTGCGAGCATCTCCTGCCCGACCCACGCCTGCGGCTCGGCCTCGATCTGGCGGGTGATTTCCTCGCGCTCGCCGAGTGACAGATCCCAGCCGAATCGACTCGTGCGACCAACGCCACGGGCGATCGGTTTGATGACCAGCGAATCGAGATTGGCCAGCACATGATGGCGTGACGCGTCGTGGCCACACCACCAGGTCTGAGCCGAAGGGAGCTGCAGCTCCTCGCCCAGCAATGCCCGGCACAGCTGCGGGTACACCGAGAACAAGGCCGGATTCTCCAACACTCCTGAGCCGATGCCGTTCACCACCGAGACGGTGCCCAGGCGGGCGGCCTCGATCAGACCGGGCACTCCGAGCTGGGAATCCGGGCGCAGCTCCAGGGGATCGCAGAACCACGAATCCAGCCGCCGCAGCACCACGTCGACCGGTTCCAGCCGCCCGATCGAACGCTGCCAGACCCGGCCGTCGACCACGGTTAGATCAGCGCCCTCGACTAGAGGAAAGCCCAATAGGGACGACAGAAACGCCTGATCGAAGGCGGTCTCGCTGCGTACTCCGGGCGTCAGCAGGACGACCCGCGGCACCTCATGCGTCGTCGGGGACAGCAGCTGCAGGGACAAGCGCATCGCGTGGAAGAACGGCGCGAGCAGCTGCACATCGGTATTGCGGTGCAGACCTGGCATCGCCCGTGACACGACCCGACGGTTCTCCATGGCATAACCGGCTCCGGACGGTGCTTGGGTCCGGTCGGCGATCACCTGCCACTCGCCGCCTACCCCGCGCGCCAGGTCGGAGGCGGCCAGGAACAGTTGACGTGGTCCGGGCAGTCGAATCTGGTCGACCTGCCGGACGAAGCCCGCGTGCCCCAACACCATTTCCGGCGGGATCAGGCCGTCACTCAGCAACGAGCGCGGCCCGTAGAGGTCGGTCAGTACGAGATCCAGCAGGTCGGCCCGCTGGGCCAGTCCTCGTTCCAGGCCGGCCCATTGCTGGTCTTCGACAAGCAACGGCACCGCGTCCAGGGCCCACGGTTGATCGGTCTCGGAGCCTTGCGGGCGGTAGCGGGCGCCGTCATCTTCGAGCAGGGTACGGACGATGTGCTGCCGGTTGGCCAGGCCGTCATCGCCGAGCAGATCGAGCACCGCACCGACTTCACGCCACGCCGGTCGCACTACCAAGGCGTCGTCGACCATCTCGTCGAAGGCGACGGGCCGGTCGATTCGATAGGTCGTCCGATGCCCTAGCTCAGCGTGAACGGCCACGGCGGTAGTGTACGGATCCTATGTTGCGCCGGATCACCGTTCTCGGCTGGCTCGGTTTCTTGATCAAGTAGCTGTCGCGGTTACGAGGCGCGAGTGAGCATTCCGTTGGCCCGCTTATCCGGGCTGGGGTCAGCTCCGGCGCTCAATGACAAGGCGTCTTCGGCCGTCAACGGCTTGGACAGCAGATAGCCCTGGGCGCTGTCGCAGCCGAGGGCGGTCAGCACTTCACGCTGTACCTGGTGCTCGATGCCCTCAGCAATCGTGGTCAGGTTCAGTTCATGAGCGAGCCGGATGATGCTGCGGACGAAGGCCGATCCTTCGGTGGCCGGGTCTACCAGCGGGTCCACAAAGCTCTTGTCGATCTTGATCAGATCGACCGGGAACTCGCGCAGGTAGCTGAGCGAGGCATAGCCCGTCCCGAAGTCGTCGATCGCGACCTTGACCCCGAGACCCTTGAGTCGTTTGAGCACCTCGGCCGTCTTCGCCGAGTCGGTGACGAGCATCGTCTCGGTCACTTCCAGCACGAGCTGGTTGGCGGCGATTCCGCTGTAGGCCAGGGCGGCCTGGACGTCATCGAACAGCCGGGGGTCGTTGAGCTGCGCGGCCGAGACGTTGACCGAAACGCTGAGCCGTCGCCCGCCTCGACGGGTCCACGAGGCGGCGGCGTTGCAGGCCACGTCCAGCACCCACCGTCCGAGCGGGACGATGAAGCCGGTTTCTTCAGCCAGGGCGATGAATTCGGACGGACCGACCTCGCCGAAGATGGGGTGACGCCAGCGCGCAAGCGCCTCGAATCCCTTCAACGTCCCGTCGTGCAAGGAGAAATGCGGTTGGTACATCAGGTAGAACTCACCGCACCGCAGGCCCTCGGCGAAGGAGTTCTGCAGGTCCATCGCCCGCACGATCCGGGTCCGCATGGACTGCTCGAAGCTTTCGAAGCGATTGCGGCCGGCTTCCTTGGCGGCATACATTGCGGCGTCGGCTTCGCTCAGCAGGACCTCGACCGACTTCTGCCCCTCGCCGAAGGAGATTCCGACGCTGGCCGATAGCCGGATCGACTGGCCCATGACCTCCATGGGCAACCGCAGCACGGACACGATCCGCTCGGCCACAGTGGTAACCACCTGGGGGTCGGCCACCATTTCCATCAGGATCGCGAACTCGTCGCCGCCCAGACGAGCAACCGTGTCGCTGGATCGGACGATCGAGCTGAGGCGCTTGCTGGCCACGATCAGCAGCTCATCGCCGATGTCGTGACCCAAGCTGTCGTTGATGGTTTTGAAGCCGTCCAGGTCGCAGAAGAGGACGGCGGTCGTACCGGCCCCTCTGGTCGCTGAACGCAAGGCGTGATCGACCCGGTCGCGGAACAGGGCCCGGTTGGCCATTCCGGTCAGTGAATCGTGAAAGGCCTGGTGGCGAAGTTCGGTTTGCAGCGATTGCTGGGTACCGAGGGCGGCACCGAGGTCGAGGGCCTGACGGCGCAGTTCGAAGGTCTGGCTTTGCAGGCTGAGGGCCTGCTCGTGCATTTGACTCAGCAGCCAGGTGACTCGCACGACGACCAGGCCGAACAGGATGATCGAGATCACGGCCAGGATGCCTTCGTCGGTGTCACTGTTGGTTAAGGCGGCGATCAACAGAATGCCGGGGGCGATGAAGCCGGCTCCGGCGACCAGCGGCAGCCGTCGACGGGTCTCGGTGCGAATGGCCTGCTTCCCGACATTGGCGGCCATTGAGGGGTGCAGGGCGGCGGCGGCGATCAGGACATAGTCGATGATCCAGCCGGCATCGACCGGGTTGCCGGTCTTGTAGACGCCGTGCAGCACGAGCAGGTCATAGCCGATGTCGGCCGAGACCATGGCCAGCATGGCCGCGGCGATGAATGCGTGCGCCGGCTGGCGCAGCTTGGCCGCCAGAATGGTGCTGACCAGGATGAACAGGACGCCGATGTCCATGACGGGGTAGGCGATGGCCACGACCTTAGCCAGGATGCTCTGCGCGCTGTCGTGGGCGTAGGAGCCGATCAGGAACTGCCAGAGCAGGGCGGTGGAGCCGATGGTGACGATCGAGGCGTCGACCCGGGCCTCGCGGGCGCCCGAACCGCGACGGGCCCAGACCAAGCGGGTGACCGCGAAGAACAGAAAGGGGTAACCGGCCAGGTAGACGGCGTCGGCGTCGGACGGGAAGGCGGCCTCGCGGTGCAGGACGACCTCGTAGTAGCTGAGGATGCCGTCACCGACGACGAAGCAGACGTTGGCCAGGCCCAGAGCCCACCAGCCGGCCCGTTCGGCCGGCTTGTGGATCCGGACGCCGATCAGGACGGCCGCGGAGGAGGCAACGCCGATCACGGTGTACAGCAGGTCGCGCGCGGTGGTCGAGGGCACGGCGAAGTAGGCGATCATCAGCACCAGACCGCCGCCGATCACCCAGCGCCACGCACCAGCCCGCATCAAAGCCCCCATCCTCTGTCGATGGAATATTCGGCAGCAATGATCAAGATCTGAGTGATACCCCCGTTAAGCGAAACAACGATGGGGTATGGGGAAGGTTTCTTCGCGGCAGAGATCTTTACCGCCTTGGCTGTTCAAAGGCCCTAAATCAGGCCTTTCGGGCACCGCGAATCGTCTGAGGACGTTGCAAAGCGCGGTCCACCACCAAGCCGGCGGCACCACGCACGGCGGCCTCGGTGCCGAGCGGAGCGGCCCGCAGCCGGCCAACCACGTCCAGAGATTGGCCGCCGTCGGGCCCCTCCGCGGTCAGTTCGCCGATTGGCCGTGTCGTCGGCTCGGCGGGGGTTTTCCAGGACAGAGCCCGGCGACTGAGCTGGCGGGCCAGCGGCGCTTCGCAATGTTCCAGCAGACGACCATAGATGCCGCCGAGGGCGATCACGGGCACATCGACGACGTTGAGGAATGAGGCCAGGCCGACTCCCAAGGCCTCGGCTGCCTCAGCCAAGGCGTGGGTGGCTCGGGCGTCAGCCTGGCTCAGCGCGGCTTCGAAGGCCGGGACGTCGGGCTGTCGGGCGGCGCGCAGGAGGGCCTCCAAGCCGGCGTACTGCTCCAGGCAGCCCAGGCCACCACAGCCGCACCGGCGTCCGTGACGCTCGACCACTACGTGCCCCAGCTCGCCGGCGAAGCCGTTGACCCCCCGAAAGATCTGACCGTTCAGGACGATCCCGGCCCCGATTCCGACCTCGGAGGAGACGTAGACGAAGTCCTCGCCGAGGCCGGGGTCGCTGCGCAGGCCAGCCAGCGCACCGAGGTTCGCTTCGTTTTCGATGGTGAGGTCAAGCTCGTCGGCCAGGGGGATGTCGGCGGCGATGAGGGAGTTCCTGAGTACGGCGGCCGCGTCCTGTCCGTTGAGGCGAGGCAAGTTGGGGGCCCGCCGGACCAGGCCGTCCGGGCTGATGACCGCCGGCAGGGCCAGGGCGAGTCCGATCGGCGTCCGGTCGACCTGAACCAGGGCCTCGCTGGCCAGGCGGGCGGCCCGCCGGAAGACGGTCGCCGGAGTTCGCCCGCGGTTGTCGACGGTGAGCTGGCGGGTGGCCTGGACGTTGCCGCCCAGGTCCATCAGACAGACCGCGAGGTTGTCCACGTTGATCTCGATCCCGACGGCTACCGGCAGGTCGGGGTGAAAGGCCAGCGGACGGGACGGCCGGCCGGGCCCGGAACGCTCGGGCTGCCCCTCGTCCAGGACCTGCTGTTCGATGAGAAGGTCGACCAGACTGGCCACGGTGGCCTTGGTGAGGCCGGTTCGGGCGGCCAGGTCGGCCTTGGACCCGGGGGCTTGGGCCAGCTCGCCGAGGACGAGGCGCAGGTTGTGCTGACGGACGGTGTGCTGGCCGGCCGGTTCCATTGCTTAGCGAGCCCCGACCAGGTGCTCCAGGGCCAGCTGGTTGAGGCGGACGAAGCCGTAGCCGGGCTCGCCGGCGGCTTCGGGGTCGAAGTCTTCGAACGATGTCGGATCAGCCAGCAGATCCCGGTAGGACTCCCCCGCGGCCAGTGTCGGCTCGGACAGTTCAGCGACCCGGGCGGCGGCCAGGGCCTCGGCAACCTCCGGGTCGGCCCGGAAGGCGGCCGCACGCTGCTTGAGCAGCAGGTAGGTCTGCATGTTGGCCGCGGCTGAGGCCCAGACGCCCTGGTAGTCCTCGGTGCGCGAGGGCTTGTAGTCGAAATGACGCGGACCGTCGTAGGCCTGGGTGCCCTGGGGGCCGCCGTGTTCGAGCAGGTCGACCAGGCTGAAGGCGTTCATCAGGTCGCCGTGTCCGAAGACGAGGTCCTGATCGAACTTGATTCCGCGCTGGCCGTTGAGGTCGATGTGGAATAGCTTGCCGTGCCACAGCGCTTGGGCAATACCGTGGACAAAGTTCAGGCCAGCCATTTGCTCGTGCCCTACTTCAGGGTTCACTCCGACCAGCTCCGGCTTATCGAGCGATGAAATGAATGCGATGGCGTGGCCGACGGTGGGCAGCAGGATATCGCCGCGGGGTTCGTTGGGCTTGGGTTCGATGGCAAAGCGCAGGTCGTATCCGGAATCGGTGACGTACTGGGTCAGGATATTTATTGCCTCCCGGTAACGACTCAGGGCCGCTTGGACGTCCTTGGCGGTGTCGAATTCGCTGCCTTCGCGCCCGCCCCACATAACGAAAGTACGGGCGCCCAACTCAGCGGCGAGATCGACATTTCGGAGCACCTTGCGCAGCGCGTATCGCCGAACCTGGCGATTATTGCTGGTAAACCCGCCGTCTTTGAACACGGGATGGGTAAAGAGGTTCGTGGTGACCATCGGGACGATGACCCCCGTTTCGGACAGGGCGTCGGTGAAGCGGGCGAGCAGTTTGTCCCGGATGGAGGCATCGGAGCCGAACGGGATCAGATCATCGTCGTGAAATGTGATTCCGTAGGCGCCTAATTCGTTCAGCTTGTAGACGGCTTCGACTGGATCGAGCGGTTTACGGGTCGGATCGCCGAACGGGTCACGGGCGGTCCAGCCGATCGTCCACAGTCCGAAGGAAAATTTGTCGGCCTTAGTGGGGGTCGGTGCGTTCATTGCCTGCCGCCTTCAGATCGGGTTAGTTCAGAACCTAAACTTATTACCGACTGTAACCCCGTGCCGGAGTTGAGGCAAGGGTGGACGCAGAGAGAGGGCGGGGACGCAGAGAGAAGGCGGGGACGTAGAGAGAAGGCGGGGACGCAGCAAAGAAGGCGGCCCAGATCGGACCGCCTTCTTTGTCAGGTACTAGCTTGTGGTGCTTGCTCAGCTCTTAGTTCGAGGCTGCTTAGTTTGAGGCTGCTTAGTTCGAGGCTGCGTGGTAGGCATCGACGATAGAAGCGGCGACGCGGCCCCGATCGGCGACGGCGTAACCGTTGTCGCGGGCCCACTCACGAACGGCCTGCAGGTTGGTCGACTTTCCGGCGGCGGAGCGACCACGACGACGCGAGCCACTGCTGGTCGGACGAGCCGTGCGGGCGGCAGCGACGTAGGGCTTGATCGCCTTTTCGAAGCCGGAAATGTTCTTCTTGCTGAGGTCGATTCGGTAACTCTTACCGTCCCACGTGAATGTGACGGTACGGTCGGCGACGCCGCCGTCGAGATCGTCAACTAGACGGGTAATCGTTTCGGTTGCCATCAATTCGCTCCTGCGTTCGCACAATGATTTGTTATTTGTAGCACAGGGTACCGGAGATAATCTATTTGCTGGGCGAGATGAGAGTCACTTTGACTTTGTCATTACGAAGTTCGGCCAATGGTCGAGGTGGTGGTCGGAGAAACCTGGGCGGCGAAGTGGCGGAGAAACGGGTCCGAGATGTAGGCGGCGAAACCTGGGCGGAGAAACAATGGCCCGAGTCCGGAACAGCTGAGAACCGATTAGGTAGGGGTTCTGGGCGGTCGTATTGCGTGCGGGTTACCAGCGCCTTGCGGCCGGCGCCGCCCTCGGGCTCGAATGAAGGATGATTCAACTTGATCGGGGTCGAGTTGGTCGGCGTCGAGCTCCGTTCAGGGAGACGGCGAGCCTGGTCATCTTGTCTTCATCGGCGGGGCTTGGTGTGGTTCTTGTCGGATGGTGGTCGACGTTCGCGACATTCCTGGAATACCCACCACTTTAGCCAGCCGCAAAAATGCAACGGATTTCGTGGCGATCGAATGGCTCGAATCGGGCGGTGCCGGGTCGGTGGGTTGCTTCTAACAAACTAATTGCTTACAGGTAAATACGCGATGAATGACGTTAGGTCGACCGGACAGACAAAGGGCCGGCTCCATGACGAGAACCGGCCCTTTGGCGACTGAAGGGAAAACTACCGGTTGGCAGCTTCCTTGAGCGTGCTGCCGGCGGTGAACTTCACCGTGTTGGCAGCGGGGATCTGGATGGTGTCACCCGTGGCCGGGTTACGTCCTTCACGGGCAGCGCGGTGGCCGACCGAGACGTTGAAGAAGCCCGGCAGGCTGACCTTCTCGCCCTTGGCGACGGCACCCTCGAGGGTGGACTGCAGGCTACGGAGCACCGCATCCACGGTCTTCTGCTCGAGATCTGCATGCTCGGCGACCGCAGTCACCAGTTCCTTGCGGTTCACGAATGTCTCCCTTATGAGTTGTTCTTGTCGTGCCGGCGAGGGACGCTACACGACCTGGGGCCTGGAAGGCTCTGTCCAAGTATGGCCGAGACCCCTGCAAGTCAATGAATCCGGGGGTTCTCGGCGTGGCGGATGGGACGGATGGGACCCTCCGGGCTGCTGTGGCGCCGATTTGTCGGTTTCTCGAAGCCCTTGTTTCTTGGGGTTCCGTGGTTCGGCGGGGGGCCGGCCGGGTCGAGGACCGAGGCCGGGCCGGGTTGGTGATCGCGGGCTGCCTTTCGTGTGTAAACTTTGCCCTCGTGCTCGCCGGTGGTTCGGCTGCATGGAGGGGCTGTGGCGCAGCTGGTAGCGCACCACACTGGCAGTGTGGGGGTCAGGGGTTCGAGTCCCCTCAGCTCCACCCATTTCTAAAGGGCTAGAGGCACTTGGCCTTAGCTCTAAAAAATCCTGGTTGCCAGTTTGGTTGCCATTGGTAGCCAGCGGGCTCAGCAGGACGGCCCCCATCCGGTCGGCCGCCTCCCGCGCCAGAGCGGGCATCACGTGGCTGTAGATGTCCATGGTGGTGCGCATCTGGGAGTGCCCGAGCAGCTCCATGACGACCCTCGGATGGACTCCTTCGGACAGCAGCAGCGTCGCGGCGGTGTGCCGGCCGTCGTGCAATCGAACGTGGCGGACGCCGGCCCGTTCGAGCAGCCGGCACCAGTCGTCGTAGTCGCTCTTCTTGTCGATCGGGCGCCCATTGGCCTGTGCGAAGACGAGGTCGTCGTCGTTCTGCCAGTCCGACCCGGCCAGCATCCGCTCGCCCATCTGGGCCGCCTTGTGCACGTGCAACGCGGCCACCAGCGGCAGCGGAAGGGCCCGGGTGCGCTCGCTCCGCTTGGTCTTCGGGGCCTCGTAGACCAGGCCGCCGCCCTTGACCCGGTGGATGGTGCGGCGCACGGACAACGAGTTGTTGAGCAGGTCGATGTCGCGCCACTGCAACGCAAGCGCCTCGGACTGACGTAGGCCCAAGGCGAGGGCCACAGTCCAGCGGGGCAGAGTTGCGCAGGCCGGCCGCAGCGGCCAGCACGGCGCGAGATTCATCGAGGTCGAGGGCGGTGGCCGCTTCGCTGCGGCGCTGAGCCGGCGGATCGACCAATATCGCGACGTTGCGGTGCACGCGTCCGCGCTGCATGGCGACCTTCAGCGCTCGGGAGATGATCCGGTGGGCGGGCAAGACGGTGGCCGCCGACAGGCCTTCGTCGAGCAGATCGCTGTAGAAGTGTTCGAGGTGCTCGGGTTGAAGCCGGTCAAGTCGGTGCCGGCCGATACCGGGCGAGATGTGCATCCGCACCATCGACTCGTAGCTCTCCAGGGTTCGCGGTCGTACGCGCCGGGCCGCGATGTTGGCCAGCCAATGTTCGAGCCAGCCGGTGACGGTGTCGGAGGTGACCGCGGACATCTGGCCGGTCTCGCGCTTGACCTCGAGGTCGCGGATCTTTTCGACGACCTCCTTGCGGGTCTTGCCGCTGCGGTGACGTCGGTCGCGCTGGCCGTTGGTCTTCAGCCCGACCGTGATCCAGCCGTGCCAACGGCCGAACTCGTCCTTGAAGATCGACGCCTCGCCGGCGGCTGCTCGCTGTGCCATCACTGACTCCCTCTTCGCTTGTCTCGATCGTCCGCCGGTGCTCTGACACGTTGCAAGCGGTCAGGCGGCGTCCGGGGGTGTCGGGTCAAGGTCGAAGAGGCCGCGCTGGTTCGCCGACGTTCGGCCGGCTCGCCTCGCTGCCACTCGGTCGCGGCGCGGTGGGTTCGGGTGATCGAGTCGGGCGACGTAGCGGAGCAGCTCGGCGCGGGTGAGGCGGCAGCTGCGTCCGATGTGGACAGCGCGCAGCTCACCGTTCTTGATCAATGCGAACAGCGTCGTACGGCCGACGTGGAGGGCTCGCGCCGCTTCCTCAGCGGTGAGGAGTAGTTGCTCGTCGGTCCAGGTACGCGACGCGACGTGATCGTCCATGGTTGCCTCCTGCGACGCCGGGTGCGACGGGGTGTCGCGGCGACACGGCCTCTCAGTAGGGACAGGTGAAATTTCAGGCCCGTTAGTGCCACTTTCGGTCAAGAAATTTGCATGAACATGACCGTGAACGAACCGGGGGCAGTGGGCGCGGCCGACGACGGACGGTCAGATCTCGATGACGGTTGACAGGTCGCTAAGCCCAGCGAAGTCGGCTGCGTTGCGGGTGACCAGCGGCAATACGTTGGCCACGGCCACCGCGGTGATGAGCAAATCAGCCATACCCCGGCGTGGATTGCGACCGTGGGCGACCACGGCGGTAGGCCCGAGCAGCTTCGATATCGAGGGGCAACGGACAAAGGACGCTGTTCGGTCAAGGCGTCCGCGGGATGCTGTCGGGGTTTACAGCCCGCCGCTGGCAGGGGGTTAACCCAGTCGGCAAGCAGGGTTAACGAGGTTCGGGCGGGGGCTGCACCGATTGCGCGCTCCTCAGCGGCGGGCGTACGGGCGTCGGCCGAACGCATCGAGGACCCGGTTCAGGGCCCCGGTCAGCTCCGGCAGGTCACGGTCATAGATGTCGCCAGTGTCGAGCTGGCTGGCGAGCTCGTCGAGGACGCCTACCCACTCCGCGTGCCGCGGACGTGCCCGAGGCGGGGTCGGCATTACGACCGGGACCTCGACGCGCCGCTCGACCACCTGGATCGCGGAGCGACCTGAAGTCGCCGCCCGGGACTGCTCCCAAGCGCGCTGCCGACATGCCGCTGAGCACCACTTCGGGATTCGTCCCCGAGCTTTGATCTCGATGGGGCCGTCACACCACCCGCAGGTGGCGGCCGCGAGGCGTCGACGATCGGTCTCGGTGGGCCGTCGGTTGAGCATGGCTTCCGGAACCCGAGGCCCCTCGGGTGCATTGGTCTCGGCCGCTTCGCTTGCACGCTGACGCTCGCGAGCCCGGCGCAGCGCCTCCTGTTGCCGGACAGACTTGCGCACCATTGGCCGCCTCCACAATTACGTCACGACGAATATAGCCCCAGGGTGCATGAGGTGTGTCGAGTTTTCGGGTTTGGGTTTACCTGCGGGGGGCGCATTCGGGTCTCTGTCCTGTTCGGGCGAACCCTGCGTTGGTCCGGTCAAAGCTGCAGGCAAGGCTGCGCTATTCAGATCAACTCTGCACAGAGAGCTCACCGGGCGACGTCAGCGGCGGGGTCGCCGAGCTCCCGGCGGCATGACGCTGGTGCCGGGCTCGGAGGCTACTGCTGCCGCCAACGCCGTGACCGCGTGCGACGATCGCATTTGGGCGTGCGACGTTGGTCTGTGGTCGCGGCTACCCTTCACGTCATGAGTGATCCGGTGCCCAGCGCTCGACCCATGTCCGCGTACGAACGCAAGCGCTGGGACGAGCTGCAGGTGCACTGGGAGAAAAAGACCGACGGTCGGAAACTGCTGCTGCCGCCGAGAGCTCGGGCGGCGCTCGACACGACGGCGCAGGCCACGAGGGAGAGGGCAGCGAAGGCCGGAAAGGCTGTGCTCGACCGCACGCCCGAAAGGGTGAAGGACTCGGCGGGCGTTGCGGTCGACGCCGCGCTGGTCCCCACGGTCCATAACGTGGTGCAGATGCTCGAACTGCTCAACGACTGGGTGGTCGAGCTAACCGACCCGGAGACAGTTCTGGATTACCACCGGGAGAAGGGTCGTGAGGTCGAGTCCTTGGCCGCCCTGCGAGACCTAGACCTCGAGGATTTGGAGGCGCTGACCGACGGAATGGCACTTCGATGGCGGACGCTCGGAGCGGGACAAGGGGCAAGCTTCGGCGCATTGGCCATGATTCCAGTGCCCGTGCTGGGCAGTGTCGCCGCGATCGGGCTCGACATGATCGCTATGCAGGCGCTCACTGGGGCCATTGCTACCCGTATCTGCTACTCCTACGGCTACGACGCCAAAGACCCCTCGATCAAGCATGTCATCGACCGGATGGTCGCCCGCGCCTACAAGAGCCAGGTGGCCAAAGCGGGATCGGTCAAAAGGGCAGCCGCCGCCTTCGACGCAGCCAAGGGGCGCGTCAACTGGAGCCAGAAGCTGCGCGACGACCACCGCCTCATGGCGGCGGTCGAGAAGCTGCTCAAGCAGGTAGGTGACGGCAAGCGGGTGCCTGTGAAGAACGCTCGCATGGGCATGCCCTTCATCGCCGTCTTCGCTGGCGCCGCGACGAACTCTTATGTCTTGGGCGACACCGTGAAGCAAGCCCGCCACTACGGTGCGACGGTGATGCTGGCTGAGAAGTACCAGCTGGCCCTGCCCACAAACCTTCGCAACGACCTCGACGAACCGGAGCCTGACACACCCGACGAGGACTGACGCGTCAACCAGCAGACCGCTGCGGAGAACGATCGGATCGGCAAAGTCGGGATGTAGCGTCGCTGGCTTTGCACGCGCCACCTGCCAGGTGGGAGAGGCCGGTGTGGCGTCGGCCGTAGTTGACTGCGACGTCAATGCCGGACCCCCGTAGCCGCTCGCAGCGGTGCGGGAATTGAACCCCACCTTTGCCGCCGCTGGTGGCGCAGCAGCCCGCGCCGAACTGTCTGCACGCCGACCAAGGAAACCGCAGGATTGAACGGAACACGACGAAGGAGATTGTTCAGATCAACCCTGCGCGGGCGTGGGGAGCCCGTGGTGCCCGCGCAGCCTTCGCCCGAACGCGACAGTCTCGGACTGTCCGACCGTGATCGGCGTACCGGAGGACGGCGCTCGAGATCGGGGACTTGCGCGAATGGGGCTCGGCATCGGCGAAGACCGAGTAGTGCCTGCTGGTGTACCCGACTGGTAACTAGATCGCCAACTATGCGCGTAGCGACCGGGCCGTGACGCGAAGCTGTCCGGCGTTACGCGCGGTCGAAGCCGGCACGAGCGCCTCTGCGCTCTTCCGCTCGCGAACGCCGAATCAAGCACGAACTTGCGACGGTCACGTCCGGGCCAGCGCAGACTGATCGACTTCTGCGACTCAGCGATAGCCTGACCTGGTCAGCTCGTTGGCTCAGGCTAGGGGTGGGAGGCTCCGGTTCGATTCCGTGTGGCGTGCTGCTAGTCGCACTCGCCTTCGCCGTTCTGATGTTGATCAAGTTCTGCAGTCTCGGCCTAGTGGAGAAAACCCCGAGGAACAAGAAGGCAAAGAAAGGCAAGGTGGTTCGTATGAACGATGTCCGCAAGGTGCTATCCGTTGGATTCGACACGGCGTGGGCGGTCGGCTGCAGCATCGTGGCTGGTTTGCCACTCCTCACCTGAGCCAACGAACAACCAGTCGTCCTGCCCTGCGCGTCGTCGGGTCCGACCTCCGCGTGTCCGGCGTCATTGCGCGTTTGCACCCGCCCCGCCGAAGCCTTCGCGCCGCAGGAATCCAGGGAGCGAAACGCAGTCGACGTTGAACTCGGCGCACACGTCGGGGATCTTCGGCAGGCGCTTACTCGGCTGAGGTTGCGCTTGTGCTCGAGGGTCAAGACGGCGATGCCGCGGGCCATGGCGAGCGTCATCAGCTCAAGGTCCCCGACGTTGTTCTGGGTCATGCCGTAGGCCGGGTAGGCGTTCACGATCCGCTTGGCCGCATTCAACTGGGCGTCGTCCATGTCGCGGAAGAGGTAGCGGTGGTCCCGGAGCCAGACGTGCATCTGGCTGATGGACTTCTGCCATTTCTCGAGCTCGGCCTCGACCTGCCGCGGCGCGATGACCTTGCCTTCCTGCATACACCGTTCGACAAACTGCCACTGCGGCCGGAAGACGTCCGCGCCGTAATGCTCGTCGTCCGTGCCGCGGAGGAAGCTGACCACCACGTTGGTGTCGATGCAGTACTTGGGCTCGGCGGAGAACAGGGCGTCCTGGACGATCACGGTGCGTCAGTCGCCCTTGGCGAGTTCGGCGCTGAACGTGTCGACGATGTGCTCGCCGATCCCGAGCAGGACGCTCGCGTCCTGTCGGTCGATCGTCCCCTCGGACATGGCGCCGACGACCCGGCGCGCGAAGAGCCGCCCGACGCGATTGGTCGCAGGCGGATAGTACTGGCCACCAGGTGTCTTCCCGCCACCACGCCGAGCGGCCCGGCGAGCCTCCATCGCTTCGTAGGTCGGCTGCGAGATCGACCCGTGGTCGCGCAGAGCGATCAGGAGCACCGCCTGGCTGACGTGGAACCGGTTGCTGAGCTGCTTGAGATTCGCGTCCGCGGAGTCGGCGCCGGCAGAGAAGGCGCCAGCCGGGATCTCGCTGTCCAGCAGCGAGGCTGGAAGCAGGATGCTCGCAGCAGCGGCATTGCAGTGCCGCTCAATGGTGCTGTGGTCGTCCAGGTCGCAGATGCCCGCAGACCGCAGCGTGATGTGACAGTACTCGTGCAGCGCCGAGAAGATCCGCGCATACGGCGTATCGCCGGTGTCCACGACGATGATCGCCCGGCCGTCGCGGGTCTTGCTCAGCGCACGGATCGTCGGATCCTTAAGCGCACGCTGGGCGACGTAGACGCCTGTCTCGTGTACGGCGGCGACCCACAACCGAAGCGCAGCGAAGTCGTCCTTCGCGGCGAGTTGTTGTTCGGTTGTGACTCCGAGCTGCTGGCGGATGGCGTCGGCCAGAGCAGTCGCGCTGACGCCATTAGCTGGAATCGAGGGAACGGTGAAGCCCGCGTCGGGAAAGAGTTCCGCCGCCGAGTCCAAGATGAAGTCGGCGGCCTGTAGCTCAGCCAGCATGTCGGGGGAGGGCGGGACGTTGCGGTTGGCGAACGTCCGGTTGTCATCGCCGGCGTCCGGGAATCGCTCCGGCTCGTCTATGAGCAGGTACGACCATGGGCGCTTGAAGGCCTTCGCCAGCACCACCAGATCGGCGAAGTCGACGTCTTGATCTTCGGCGAGCATGTCGTGTGGGCGGACGGTCGTGCCGAGTTCCGCCAGATCGGAGGTGGACATGCGCCGGTTGTTCAGCAGGCTCTGGAAGCGCACTGCACTAATGCGCACGCTCGCCATGGCCCGACAGTAGGCGGAACACCGGACAGTTCGGGGATGCCGCGACGACCATCGTGCTGGCGGTGATCGCGTGTTCGGCCGACCTACACGTCGCTCGATGGGCCGCCGTCGTCCGGCAACGTCTGGTAGCCGTCGAGCAGCGTGTTCACCTTGGAAGCGAGGTCGAGCTCGAACGCGTCGGCGCTCTCGCTGTCCACGCGGTACCACGGGTCGAGCCGCTCCTGCGGTTGCGTGACGGTCGCGAGCGGACCGTGACGTACTCGCGACTCCCAGATCATTGGTCTGGAGGTCGGGCCGTAGCGCGTGCCCATGATGTGGGGTGAGAGCGACCTCAGGCACCGATGTTGCGGGCGACGATCAGCGCCAAGAGAGCTGGCTCGGGGACCAGCTTCCCTGCAGCTGATCCCCAGACAGGACGGGATCCAGGAACCGACGAATCAACTCGACGGCATCGTCGAGCGTCCTGTAGCCCTCACATTCGGACACCGTCTTGGCATCGGCAGAGTACGGCCTTTCCCACTGTGACGGGACGTCAAAGGCATCCATCCGAGGGAGGCCTCGGTGGAGCCGTTCGGCCTCGATCGCCGTCTTCAGCATCGCCGCATCAACAATTTGGGTGCGCGCAAGGACCACAAGATCAACGAGATCCCGACAGCGGCTTGACGGGGTGCCGGAGTCGCCGTACTTCTCGAATGTCGCGCACAGCTTGTCCGCAAGATGGTCTACCACTGGGTACAGCAAGTAGGTCGGCGGGACAAGGCCGTCGAACTCGACCACGATCGATGGCGACATCGCCTCTGGTGTCGTGGTCATGATGGAGCCAACGACGACGTCCATCGAGAACCCCTCGAAGAGCGTCGTTCCGATGTAGGCGGAGACGGGCAACTTGGCTTGATCCGTGTCGGGCTGACCAGGTCGATCGGTGTGTGCTGTCGTGGGCCCGAGCTCGAAGCGGAAATGGTCACCTAGATCGCGTTCGATCACCTCCCTGAGCTCTTCGACAGCGGCTTGGACCGTGCCGGATCGGCGAGCGAGGTCGATGTCACGGGTATGTCTAGCGCTTCGCACCCGAGCGAGTAGCGCTGTTCCGCCCTTGAGTACCCACCCGGCATCCTCGCTCGTGAAAACTCGGGCGAGCAGCCGGTCGTAGGCAAACTGTCGACGCAGATTCGAGTGCTCGATGCCGCTTTGTTTGGCTTGACGCCGAAGATGATCAGTAAGTGCGCGCGACATCGCCTCGGGGGTTGTGTAGCGAGACACATGCTCGGGTCGGGTCACACGATCTTCCTGGCGTCGGCGAATGCCCGCTTGGTGGCCGGGGTATTGAGGACCCGCTGCGCCTCTCGATGCTCCTGGCGCAGATTGGTGGTTGCGACGTCAGCGAGTGCACGCCCCGCGATCTCTCGCATTGCTTCCGCGGCGCCACTTCCGGCAACGATCCGCGCCGCAGTCGGTGCGATGCTTTCGCGAAGACTGGCCAGCATCGCGGGGTCGAGCTGCGGCATCGGGATGTTAGCGATGCGCTGCTGGAAGGCAGCCAGGTGTGGCATTGGAATGTTGGCGATGCTCTGCTGGATCCCGGCAAGGATGGCGGGGTCGAGCTGCGGCATTGGGATGTTGGCGATGCTCTGCTGGAAGGCAGCCAGGATCGCGGGGTCGAGGCCGGGCGAGTGTCCGTAGTCGACTTTGGCGAGTCGCACGAGGCTGTCGGCAACTGCTTCGTCTTGCGCGTTCCCCGACCGGACGAGCGCTGCGACCAGCTCAGATCCAGCGAGGTCGCTAAAGCCGTGACGTGTTGCGTAGGCAGCGACCCGCTTAGCGAGGTGTTCGAGGTCGATGGAACGGTCATGGATGGCTCCGGCGAGGACGGCGCCAATATGGTCGGTGTCGTAGTTGGCCGCAAGGAGATCTGCAATGAGACGTTCGGCAGTCGTGGTTGGCAGGCCGTTGACGATCTCGACATCGGCCTTTGGGGTTGAGCCGCGGTGGATGCGTACACCGTCGCGTCGCGTCTGCTTGCGTCCGTCGAAAGTGAACTCGCTGTCGTAAGCAGTCAGGTCACCCCAGCCGCGCAGCGATGCCGCGGATGCATGAGACACGATCGGCCCGTCGTTCGGGTTCCGTAGCCGTTGGCCGGCGGTGAGTTTCGGCGCGAGGGCCAGCCAGGCGGCGCGAAGGTCGATATGACGATCCGTCGGTGCGCTGCGCAGCTGGTAGACGCCGTGAGACAGGCGCGTGATGACGTCTTGCTCGACTAGACGGTTCAGCTGGCTGTGGGTCACACCCAGCGCGGTCGCTTGCGGTGTGGTGACGAGACCCCACTGCCCGGCAGCAAGGTCAGCGAGCCTCTTCTCGACCTCGACCGTACGCATACTGCGATACTAGCACCCAGAAGGAGAGTATCGAAGATATGAGTCGTCCAGAGATGGGCAGTCATGCTGCGATACTCGCCTAACAGAGGCAAGTATCGCAGGCGCACCTCTCATGAGCGACCAAGAGCGTCGGCGAGCGCTAACGACAATGAGATGGCGAATGAGCGATTGCTCCGGGCCATCGATCTAGCGGCTGCCCATGGGCCCGAGTGCGGCTCGCCCGATCCGCAGACTCAGGTCCTCGAGCTCATCCAGGATGAGACTGGCACCCCAGACCTGGTCGCGTTTCCGGTCGGTCAGCGGGCGCAGGACGCCGGCGTCATGCAGCCGGTTGATGGCGGCGAAGACACTGCTTCGCGGTCCGTCGATGATCGCCAACGCGTCCTCGGAGGACAAGATCGGTCGCGTGGGTAGCTGGGCAAGCAGTTGCGCGGCAGCGCTGCCGGCGCGAGCTTTAACCATCGCGCTCCACTCCGCCGGAATCCCGCCCAGACGGCCAGCGGTTACCTGTGACTCGGTCGCTGCGATTCGTGATGATTCGGCGAAGGTCGCGATGAGTGGTCTGACGTCGCCCTGGCGGTGGGCGTTGAGCAGGTCGAAGTAGCGGTCGCGGTGCGCCACTAGCCCGGACGCCAGGGGGATCACGACGCGAGTAGTCGCCCCTCGTCGGCGTAGCACAGTGTTGATGAGCGCCCGGCCGATTCGGCCGTTGCCGTCGGTGAACGGGTGGATCGACTCGAACTCGGCGTGCGCGATCGCCGCTTGTACCAGGCGGGTAGGTCGTTGCGGTTGGCGAAGGTCAGTAGGTCGGTCATGTAGTCGGGCACTGTGTTCGGTGGTGGTGGTACGTAGAGAGCGCCGCGGGGTGAGTGGTTGCTGCCGCCGATCCAGTTCTGGATGGTTCGTAGTCGTCCGGCGTAGGGGGCTTCGCCGGGGTCGTCGCGCATGAGCACGTCGTGGGCGGAGGTAATGGCGGCGAGCTCGACCCGGTCGTGGTGGGTGACATCGTTGATCATCGTGTCGAGTGCGGTCGTGGCCGCGCCCATCGAGACTGCGGAGGAGTTCGTGCGGATGCCGTGCAGGGCACGCGCGTAGTCGTCGAGGCTGGCCTCGACCGCCTCGATCTTGGATGACGCCACGGATTCGGTCCGCAAAAGTAGCACGCCGAGCGCCTCAAGGTCAGCCCCGTGCGTAGCGTCGAGCTTGGAGATTTCGCGCATCGCCAACTCAACGTCGGTCGCGAGGTAGGAGTCCAAGGTGAGGTCTTGGTCTGCGATCATCGGCGGTAGTGAGACCGTGATCGTTCGCAGCATCTGATCTTCCTTAGCGCCGCTCCGGATGGCTTGCTGCCACGCTCGGGGTTCGTGTCTATGCCGAGGCCAACGAACGGCGTCTGAGGCGCTTCGGGTCGCCATATCGGTGGCCTCCTAACCCAGACCAAGCCTATCACTAGTCCGAGTTAGTCAGTTCAAGCAGACTTAAACCGAGTTAGGTCTCAGTTATATACGCCCGAAAGTGGATATCTCGGACTCCCGGCTCCTTCACGCAACGCGACCCAAAACCAGTTACGTCACCGGCAATGGTGTGGCACCGTTGCAGTGATCGTCGTCGGCGTGGACGCGGACGTCGCGTGATCTTTCGACCAAGCGCTGACGCCTCGCCGGACCTGCTGCGCACCTCGGGACGGTGATCATTCGCTGCTGGGACCTCCAGCGAGCGCTGCGGTTCCAGTGAGGACTCCCGACAGGAACGTTGCTGATCTCCGGCGCCTGAGTGACCTCAGTTCGTGTGGAGGTTCGTCAGGTGCGTGCCGATGTACCCGATGTAGACCTTCCCCGTGTTGGCCACATCGGACCAGTAGTACATGCGCGGCGCATTCTGGTCACGGTGGGTCGGGGCAAAGTGCGTCGTCATGAAGATCTCCCCAGACGGATCGACGTTCGTCGGCACGGGGAATGTCCGCTCACGTCGCCTATCCGGGCTGGATTGCACAGTCTCGCTCTCATTGGACCTGTGCCGCTGGGCCGGACACTTGCGACCGTCGACGTCGTTGCCAGTCAGGTACATGTGGACGTTGCCGCCGAAGCCCTGCTCAGTACAGGCGATCACGTAGTCGCGCAGGACGAGCACGTACTCCCAGAAGTGAGATGCGTACGCGCCATTCCGATCGACCGCGTCTACCTCGTAAGCGCGGTCGATAGCGTGCTCGGGGTCGGTGAGTTCGACGTAGCGGGTCACCTCGTCGTAACCGGGATCGCCCGTAAGCCGCGAAACGATGTCCACCACCGACTGCGCGGATGACTCCCAATCTGCTGCCGGCGCATCCACGAAGGTGTAATTGTCGGGTCGGGTGGAGCGCCAATGCTCTAGCGCGCGAACCTTTCGCTCGGCGTCTCGGCGAAGCTCCTCCGCGAACTCCCGCTCGTATTGCTCTTCTTCGACCTGCCGACGTAGCGCGGACACCTCATCTTCGAGCCGCTCTTTGTCGTCCTGAAGAAGGTCGATCTGAGCCCCGACCGTGCGACCGGAATCCGCAATGCGCTCGAAAGCGGCGCGCAAGTCATCAATAGCGACTTCGTCCACCCGATCGCGCCCTGTCAGCCGGCGCACGAAGTCACTCAGCTTCGGCATCCACGAAGCGGACGGCGTTGCAACGGGCCTCGTCGGCTCCTCAGCGGCGCTCCCGATGGGCTCCTGAACGTTGGGAATAATCAGCGCCTCGCGCGCCTCGCTAAGTTGCTGACGCTGTAAAAGGCGTTCAGTACGCAGCAGCTCAGACGGCTTTTGTGCCTCCAGCAGATGGACCCGCGGTGACACCGATACCAGTCGGATGAGTCTCTCGGAGAACCGAGGCTCGCCTCTGACCTCGATGAGTTCGGTGTTCATCGTTCGGGCGCCGAGAATCTTGTGTCGCTTGGCATCCTCCGGGTCCTCGAACGCCACGTTGGGAACGAACGTGCGAATCGACCCCGCCGGCACAGAGTGTGTCTGCCCAAGACTCTTGTTGAGTAGCTCAAGAGTCCCCGGCTCCAGCACGAAGAAGGACGCACACCCCAAGCAATCGCGATCCAGCGTCTTGACGACACGTGCCCACATCTCCGTGGAGACGTCTGGTATCGGCGACGCGATGATCACCGAGGCCGTCCTGCGGTCGTCGGTGATGTAAGCGAGGAGCGTGGGGATGTCGTCCGCACTCATCCTCGTCGGCGCTGGGAGCAGCGGCAGCGCGCCATTGAAGGCATTGATCGAACCGACCAGATTCCTGACGACCCGAGGAGTCCCCGCAGCTACGTGAGATCCATCGAGGCGGTTCCCCTCGCTCTCGACCCAGGCCACTTGTCGGTAGTCACGCGAACCCTGAAGCGTCGCAGCGAACACCCGTGTAGTCCAAACCCCTGCGTTGGTCTTCTCCACGAGCTCAAGGAGCTGGCGCGTGGAGCCATCGTCCCCGTGGTGCTCAACCACCGTGAGAGTCGAGTCAGGGCCGACGACGTGTTCACCCGGTCCATCCCAGTCGGCCACAGCCACCGTGTTGCGCTGGTCGCGCATCCGCTCCGCCAGCCAACTCCGAAACTGCTGATTGGCGGCCCGAATCGCGTCTTCGTGATCGTCAAGCCTGAGCACAGCCCGGTAGCTGACTGTCATGAGTTCGTCCCCGCCGCGAAGCTCGGCGCCATGCTCTCCATCTGTTCGATGACGAGACGAATCGCCTCCAGCTGCTTGTCCGGCGGGTACTTGTACTTCACCAGGAGCCGCTTGATCGACGAGCGGAGCTTGGCGCGGACGTCGTCCCGGACGGTCCAGTCGGTCTTGATGTCTCGGCGCATCACAGCGACGAGTTCACGGGCGATCTCCGCCAGGATTTCCTCGCCCTGGAGCTCCACGGCAGACTCGTTCGAGGATACGGCGTCGTAGAACGCCAGCTCGTCGGAGTTGAGCGGCGGCGTGAAGCGCGCGCCCCGGTTGCCCTCGGCCGCGACCTCCTTGGCGAACTCGATCAGCTCGGCGATCACCTCCGCTGACGTGAGCTGCTGGTTGGTGTACTTGTTCATCAGCTCGCGGAGCTTCTCGGAGAACGCCCGGTGCCGCACTAGGTTGTGTCGCGTCGCTTTGGTGGTCTCCTCGGTCAGGAGATCACGCAGCGCCTCGATCGCGAGATGAGGATTCTCTGCCTGCAACGTTTGGGCGGCGAAGTCCGGGCCGAGGTCAGACAGGGACGGCTTCGGCATTCCCGCCGCCTCGTAAATGTCGACGACTTGACCGGTCGCGGTAGACGACGCCACAAGTCCCGACAGCAGCCGCTGGATCTCCTCGGGGATCGGACGCCCCTGTGCCTGGCGCTCCTGCGCATCGAACTTTCCCATCCAGACCCGGACTTCCTCGTAGAACTTCGCCGTCGGGCGAAGGTCGTCAAGGGTCTGCGAGCCGGCGGCGAGAGCCCACGAACGAGCAAGTCGGTTGGCGAGCTTGCGGAACCGGTCCACGAGCGCTGTCTCGCCCTCGGCCGGCCGGTTGCCCGGCGTCGCAGGTGACCGCAGGTAGTTGGTCAGTCCGACGGCCGCCTTGATCCAGCTCCGTGCATCGCCGTGGAGCTGCTGGCGCCACGGGTATCCAGCACAAATGTCGTCCAGCGACGTGATGAGCTGACGCGCGAGGACAGCCGCCTCGTCGATGTTGCGCCCGACCGGCTTCTTGGCCTGGTCGGACTCGGTGTACTCGGCCAGCGCCTTGTTCAGGTTCTCGACGAGCGGTGCGTACGCGACGAGCAGCCCATCGGCCTTGCCGCGGAACGTCCGGTTGACTCGCGCAAGCGTCTGCATAAGCAGGGCGCCCTTGAGCGGACGGTCGAGGTAGAGGGTGTGCAGCGGCGGCGCGTCGAAGCCCGTGAGCATCATGTCCTTGACGATGACGATCTGCAGCGGGTCCTCGGCGTCCTTGAGGCGCTTCTGGATGACCTTGTTGAGCGCCTCCCTGCGGACGTGCCTGGCCACGACGCCGGTGTCCGACGCCGACCCGGAGTAGACAACTTTGATCACGCCCTTGTCGACTGCGTCGTCATGCCAGTCGGGACGGACCTTGACGATCTCCTCGTAGAGGTTCGCGCAGATCTCCCGGGTGGCGCCGACGATGAACGCCTTGCCCGGCGACTCGATGAAGGGAAGCATCGCGGCCGATCGCTTCTCCCAGTGGTCAAGGATGTCCTTGGCCAACGCTTCCAGCCGTGCGGGTGCGCCGTACATGGCGTTGATGACCGCGACGGACTTCTCGATGCGCTCGCGCTCGACTTCATCCAGACCGGTGACCGCTTCGTCGGCGGAGGCGTCGAGGTCGTCTTCAGTGACGTCACCAGCGAGCTTTACGGCGATGAGCCGCGGCTCGAAAAAGACCGGCACAGTTGCACCGTCTGCAACTGCACGGGTGAGGTCGTAGGTGTCGATGACCTCACCGAACACTGCCTGGGTGTCGCGCTCGGCCGTTGAGATCGGGGTGCCCGTGAAGGCGATGAACGCGGCGTTCGGCAGCGCGTCACGGATGTGGCGGGCGAAACCGTCGAGGTCGTCGTAGTGGCTGCGGTGAGCCTCATCGACCATCACGATGATGTTGCGACGCTCGGTGAGGAGCGGGTGGTCGAGGCCCGCCTCGCGTTCCTTCTCGGTCAGACCGAACTTCTGCAGGGTCGTGAAGTAGATGCCACCGGTCACACGATTGGTGAGTTCGTCACGCAACTGCTTGCGCGTGGACACGTTGATTGGGCTCTCGGGCAGCAACTGCGACCGGTTGAATGCCTCGAAGAGCTGGCTGTCCAATTCCGTGCGGTCGGTGACGACAACGATCGTCGGGTTCTTCAGTTTCGGCTGGCGCGCGACGGCGTGGGCGTACAGCTCCATCTCCATCGACTTGCCAGAGCCCTGCGTGTGCCAGACGACGCCAGCCTTGCCGTTGGACTCGACAGCTTGGACCGTCGATCCGACCGCCTTGGTGACGGCGAAGTACTGGTGCGGCTTGGCGATCCGCTTCGCATATCCTTCCGCACCCTGGTCGAAGGCGACGAAGTCACGCTGGAGTTGCAGGAACCGCTCCTGATTGAGCACGCCGGGGATCAGATCGAGGATCTCGATCCGCACGGGGACCCACACGTCGTCGGGGTTCACCTGCCCCTCGGAAGGCTCGACCATGTCCTGCCAGGTCAGCTTCGTTAGGGGTCGCCCGTCGTCGTCGACGTTCCATGGCGAGTAGTGGTTGAGCGGCGTGAACGGTGTGCCGTAGCGAGCGATGATTCCGTCGGAAATGATCGAGAGCACGACGAACCGGAAGGCCATCGGGAACTCGCGTAGGTACGTCTCCAGTTGCGCGTGAGCGGACGCGATGTCGGCGGACGCCGACCCGGCACGCTTCAGCTCGGCGATCACCACCGGCAGGCCGTTGAGATAGAGCACGACGTCGAAGCGGCGCTCGACGTCGACGGACCGGATGGTGACCTGGTTGACAGCGAGGAACTCGTTCTCGTCTACGTTGTGGCTGACGAACCGAATCGTCGGGCTCTGTTCCACCCCGTCGGAATCGACGTACGTGATGCCTCGATAGCCGTCCACGAGGATCTGGTGGAGCCGGAAGTTCTCCGCCAATGGGTCCTGCGATCTCGGCGCGCGCACCTCGGCGAGGGCCTGAATGAGGTATTCGCCCGGCACGGTCGGGTTGAGCTTGCGGAGAGCGGTCAGCGCCCGCTCTGGGAGGACGAGGTCGTCCCACGACTCTCGCCCGCCTTCGGCGCCTGGGACGAGGTCCTTTCCGGGCACGGGAACCCAACCCTGCTCGTGGAGCGCGTCGAGCATCTGCTGCTCCCACTCGGCTTCGCTCACCATCACAGCGCCCCTTCGACAATCTTTTCGGCGTCCCTGACGCGAATTTTCCCCGACATCAGCAACGGCAACAGCTCGTCGCGTGTCGCGGTCAGGCTGCGCGATTCATTCGACACGGCGGCTGCCCACTTGGCCAAATCAGACACCTCATAGCTGAACTGCCGAGCCGCTTCGTCTCCGGGCCACGGAACTTCAACAGCCGCAAGGTCTGCCCACCTCGTGCGAGGCATCCGGGTCCCTTCCGACGATGCCGTCGTCGCGGCGATTGCAGCATCGGAGGACGCGGCTGCAAGCACGATTCCTCGAAGATCATCGCGCTTCGCCCGTACGACGAGGATGTCGGTTGAAGCGATGCCGCTGAAGGGAGCGCCCACAACCTTGTGGAAGTACGGCCGCAATTTACCGAATAGCACGTCGCCCGCGCGGAAGGACGCCTTCGCGCTGTTGACCTTCGAAGCTGTCTCAAAGTCCGACAGCCACATCTCGCGCCGAGGAACGTGCTCCAGCCCTACGTAGGGTGTGTCGGAGGGAACTTGCTTCGGGTCAACCTGGTCACGGACGTTGGTCGCGATCGAGCCGAGCGGCACAGATCCCCCCGCTAGCGCCTCGTACTTGGCCCGAACAAGATCATCCGCGAGCTGCGCCGCATTCGCATTCGCGACGATCTTGTCGTCGAGCGCGCCGAGCACCTTTGCGATTGCCTGCTGCTCGGGAAGTTGCGGGATCTCAACCTCCCAGTCCGGCATCGTCGCCAAGCCGATTCGCGGGACTGTTGCACCATGGATCATGTGCTTCTGAATGGTGCGTTGAAAGCTGGGGCTCAAGTAGAGATACAGGAGAAAGCGGGGGTCCACCACACTTGCATCAGGTCGCAACAAGGCCATTCGACGCCCCAGGCAAGCTTGAACCCCTTCAGGCATCAAAGCTGCCTCGCCGAGCCGTGTCTCGTAGGAAAACAACAGATCCTTCTCGCGCGGGGTCACGCGCCGAGACCACTTGGCGAAGTCCTCGGCTGAAACGTGGTCAGATTCAGCCAGGTCAAGACGACCCGACTTCAAGCTAGAAATGTTCAAGAAATACGGGCCTTCCTCGCGACGTACAGGCGTCGCATGCGGACCGTCGAAGAGTTCGCCGAGCGCTCGAACGGTCGTACGCATTCGGTCAGCCATGAACCCGTCCCAACTGCACGCGAACGACCGCTGCTGCGCGCTCCGAGTGATCCAAGGCGGCCAGCAATTCCTTGCTCAGGCGCTCGATCTTGGCGTTGATGTCCTCGCCGTCGCTTTCTGCCTCTGCAGCATCGACGTATCGGCCGGGAGTGAGCGCGTAGTCCGCTTCCTTGATTTCGGCGAGCGTGGCCGACTTGCAGAAGCCGAGGACGTCCGCGTACATCTTGCCCATGGCCGACTCTGTCCCACGCCAGGCGTGATAGGTGTCCCCGATCCGCTTGATGTCCTCGGCCGCCAAGTCCCGCTCGGCACGATCGACCATGTACCCCAGCTCGCGAGCATCGATGAAGAGCACTTGACCGGAGCGGTCGATTGAGCCCTGCTTGCCCTTGGCCTTGTCCTTCGCGAAGAACCAGAGGCACACCGGGATGCCGGTGCTGCGGAACAACTGGGTCGGCAGGGCCACCATGCAGGAAACGAGGTCGGCTTCCACGATCTGCGAGCGGATGTCACCCTCGCCGTTCGAGTTCGAAGACATCGAGCCATTCGCCATGACCACGCCGGCCTTACCACCGGGCGCGAGCTTGGACAGGATGTGTTGGATCCAGGCGTAGTTGGCGTTGTTAGCCGGCGGCACTCCGTACTTCCACCGCGGGTCTTCGGCGTTACGTGCCCAGTCCTTGATGTTGAAGGGCGGGTTCGCCAGCACGAAGTCCATCTCGAGATCTGAGTGCTGGTCGCGGGCGAACGTGTCGCCCCAGCGTGCGCCCAAGCCCTTGTTCTCGATGCCATGGATGGCGAGGTTCATCTTTGCCAAGCGCCAGGTTTCTTCGTTGGCTTCCTGGCCGAACACAGCGATGTCCTTGGGATCGCCGTCGTGCTCGTAGATGAACTTCTCGGTCTGGACGAACATGCCACCGGATCCGCAACAGGGGTCGTAGACGCGGCCGTGGTCAGGCTCGATGACCTCGACAAGCACGTTGACCACCGACGGCGGGGTGAAGAACTCGCCGCCTCGCTTGCCCTCGGCGCGAGCGAACGCGCCGAGGAAGTACTCGTAGACCTCACCCATCAGGTCGCGGGCGCGGTGCTCGCCCTGCCGGCTGAAACGCGCGTTGTTGAAGAGGTCGACGAGTTCACCAAGGCGGCGCTGGTCGATGTTGTCTCGGTTGTAGATGCGCGGCAGAGTGCCGACCAATGTCGGGTTGGCCTGCATGACAGCGTCCATCGCAGTGTCGATGAGCGCCCCGACGGTCTTGGCGGGTTCGTCGCCGATGGCCGGCTTACCCTTCGCGTTCTCGGAGAGGTAGGCCCACTGAGACTCGGGTGGAACGACGAAGACTCCGTAACCCTGGTATTCCTCCGGATCGTCGATGAGGTCGGCGATCTGCTCCTCGTCGTAGCCCTCACCTAGCAGGTCAGCTCGGATAGCCTCGCGGCGCTCGTCATAGGCGTCAGAAACGTACTTCAGGAAGACGAGCCCGAGGATCACGTCCTTGTACTGGTTCGCCGACAGCGACCCACGGAGCTTGTCAGCAGCCTTCCACAGAGTGTCCTTCAGCTCCTTCATCGTCGACGGAGTCGTGGGGTCGGTCTTCTTGCGCGGTGGCATCTCAGCCTGCCTTTCTCTCGGTGGTGGATGAACCGAGCGCGACCGAACCTTCGGCGACACCCTGGATCAAGTTGGTGATGATGGCGGTGGCCGCTTCTTCACGACGCCGCAGCTCGGCAAGGTGGGCTTGGACTCCACCGAGGGCGTCCTCGAGCAGCTGGATCTGTCCGCTCGGGACTTCGGGGACCAACCACGTTTTCCATTCGGTGCTGGTCGCCATCTCATTGATCGCCGAAGCGAGGGCGCGCGGACCGATGCCGGCGCGCAGCGAGTCGACCCGCAAGATGCGACTCGGTGACGCCACCAGCGACCCTCCGTCCTCGTCGACAAGTGCTCGCGGTGGCGAGGCCGTGAACACGACGTCGCCGGGTTCTGTTCGGCCCGCGTACGACAGGTGGTCTGCCGCAACGAGCGGATCAATCCGTCGCTCATCCGCACTCGGGTCGCCCGACAGGACCCGAACCGAACCGTTCGGCTCGAGGTGCTCATCCACAATGCGTGACCCGCTCTGAAGCTTGATGGTCGCGGCCTCCACGAGCTCGCCGAGCGAACGTGGCGCCGGCCGCGTGGCCACCCGGCGTCCGGAAACAGGAACATCGAGGACATCGATCGGTTCGCGAGTTACGAGCGTCGCCTCGACCACCCGGTCGAGTGCTGGCTTCGTCCTGGCCGAGATCGGTGACGCCGCGCCGATGCCCGGCACGACGACTGTGTCTCGGGTCCACGTCTCGTTGTACGGAACCACGCGGCCGTAACGGTAGGAGCGGGCACCGGTCTGCCCCAGCGCACCGAGGACGTCGTCGGCGAGCTCAGCGTTGTCGATGACGCGCCCAGAGAGGTCTGCGACCAGTACGCCCGTTGCTGCGACGCCGGCTCGAAGCACCCACAGCCCCAAGCTCTGGCGGTGCGCCCCTCGCCAGAGACCTCGCGGCAGCTTGAACGCCGCGATCAGCGCGCAGCTCCCAGCCGCTCCCATTTCGATGGTCTTCCTTCGATCGTCGTAGAGGTCGCCCGCCAGTCGGTCGCAGATCGCGCTTGCAGGCCCCACAATCACTGCGACCTGGTCGGCGCTCAGATCAAGAGCCACCTCGTCAGCAAGGCGCAGCGCTTCGGAGTCATCGCTTGCAGCCAGGGAGACGACCCGAACTCGAGGTCCGTCGACGTCGTCGACGGCAAGCCCGTCGATGACCAGGTGGCGCAGCATGGCCCGGTCGGCACCGCTGTCGTACATGACCGACTGGAAGCCAGCGGCGATCTCGCGGTCGCGAGGATCCAGGCGAAGTTCGACCGCGACATCGTCTGGGCCGAGGAAAGTCCGGCACGCACCCGCGATCGACTGCAACAGGGCGACGAGCCCGGGCGCGAACCCGCGAGAACCCTGCGCCGAGCGGGTGGTGTACAGACGCGAGAGGGCGTCGGCCGGGCCATACGCCGCCTCCAGCAGGCCATCGACGTACGCGGCCACATCGTTGTCGTCGGACGCGTCGCGGACTTCGGCCAGGAGGTACCTGTCGCGCGGATCGATCTCCTCGGCCAGTGCGATCCGCTGCTCGGCCGAGAGTGGGCCGATGTCCTGTGCCACCTTCGTGCGCAACGCGAGGAGCACGACCGCGCGGTTCAAGTCGAGGTTCTCGGGCGTCGCCACCGCCGGCGCGTCCAGCCGCACCTCCCGGTTGTTACCCCGGCCGGTCTCATCCAACCAGTCGAGGATTTCATCGCGGTCGAAGTACTCGACGCCGCCGACGACCGTCAGGGAGGCAGGAAAGGGGGAGCTGGCCGGGCGACGGCGCCAGTTGGTAACGGCCTGGCGCGTCACGTTCGCGAGACGGGCGATCTCCGGCATCGTGATGAGCGGCTGCACTACTTCCTCCTTCCGGGCTGGGAAATTCAGTTGGCGAACAGAAACTAGAGACTGTGGCGACCTTAGTCTAGCCTGAGGCCGTTTAGTGGGCTAAACGAATGTTTCATTGAGTTCGATGCGGCGCAACCCAACCATTTAGGCACCCGGTCGTCGTCGAGCGACGGCCACAACGTGGAGGTGCCACATGAACGAGATCAAGTGCCCGCACTGCGGAACCGCGTTCACCATCGACGAGGCCGGCTACGCCAACCTCGTACATCAGGTCCGCACGGCGGAGTTCGAGAAGGAACTCCACGCTCGACTCGCAGAAGCCGAGAGGGCCAAGAACGCCGGGATCGAGCTTGCTGAGGCGAAGGCTGCCAAGCAGGCCCAGGAGTCTGCGGCGAAGCAGGCCGCCGAGATCGCGCGTCTGAAGTCCGAACTCGACGGCACCGAGGTCGCCCGGAAGGTGGCCATCGCCGAGGTGGCTCAGCAGTCCCATGCGATCGCCATCGAGAAGGACGCCGAGATCCAGCGCCTCAATGGCGAACTCGACAAGGCCGACATGGGCCAACAGCTCGCCGTCACGAAGGCCGTCTCGGTCGTACAGCAGAAGCTCGGGGAGGCCGAGAACAAGCTTGCACTCCTGGCAGCCGAGAACATGGTCAAGGAGTCCTCGCTCAAGGAATCCCATTCCAAGGAGATCGCCCTCAAGGACGACCTCATCGAGCGCCTCAAGGACCTGAAGGCCAGGCTGTCCGTCAAGCTCGTCGGTGAGACCCTCGAGCAGCACTGCGAGACCGAGTTCAACCGCGTGCGCGCGCTCGCCTTCCCGAATGCCAGGTTCGGCAAGGACAACGACGCCTCCGGCGGCACCAAGGGCGACTACATCTTCCGCGACTTCAGCGACGACGGCGTCGAGTACATCTCGATCATGTTCGAGATGAAGAACGAGGCGGACACGTCGGCCACCAAGAAGAAGAACGTCGACTTCCTCGCCAAGCTCGACAAGGACCGCCGCGACAAGGGCTGCGAATACGCCGTGCTCGTGTCCATGCTCGAAGAGGACTCGCAGCTATACACGGGCATCACGGACGTCTCGTACGAGTACCCGAAAATGCTCGTCGTTCGGCCGCAGTTCTTCCTCGCCATCATTGCCCTGCTCCGCAACGCCGCCCAGGACACCATCGTGGTCAAGGCCGAGCTGGAGCAGGCCAAGAAGCAGAACATCGACATCACGAACTTCGAGGCCGACCTCGAAGACTTCAAGTCGGCGTTCGGCCGCAACTACGACCTCGCGAAGCGCAAGTTCGACACCGCGATCGACGACATCGACAAGGCCATCGAGCGCCTCCAGAAGGTCAAGGAGGGCCTGCTCGGCTCCGAGAACAACCTGCGCCTCGCCAACGACAAGGCGGCGGCCCTCACCGTCAAGAAGCTCACCCGGGGCAACGAGACGATGAAGGCCAAGTTCGTTGAACTCGAACCGCCCCAGGCGCCTGAGGCCGCCTGACCAGCATCCCTCGCGGTGCCCCTCATCCCGAAGGGAGCGAGGGGCACCGCAATGTCACTGCCACGAAGGAGAATCTCACCATGGAACACGTCAAGCACGACCTCGGGCAGGTCAAGCGCGGGTCGACGGTCGTCGTCACGTTGGACAAGCAGGCGAACGTCCAGCTCATGGACAGCAGTAACTACTCGAACTACGCGAAGGGCCACCGCTACCAGTACTTCGGCGGGCTCATGACGAAGTCGCCGGCCACGATCGCCGTGCCGCGTGACGGCCACTGGTACGTCGCGATCGACCTCGGCGGTAACGCGGGGCGCATCCGCAGCGGCGTGCGCGTGCAGCCACCGGCCCGCGGAAACCTGCCGGTGTACCGCGAGCCGGGAGCGCGGGCGCTCCGCGATGTGCTGGACGTCCGGGTCCCGGAGCGCCCCACGGACCCCGAGCTCCTCGACGGGCGCACATGGGACGTGTTCATATCTCACGCGGGCGAAGACAAGTCGGCTGTTGCGATCCCGCTGGCCGAAGCGCTGGAGGTGCGCGGGGTGACTGCGTGGCTCGACAAAGCGGAGATGCGCATCGGCGAGAGCCTCCGCCGACGGATCGACCAGGGCCTCGCCGCGAGCCGGTTCGCCGTGGTCGTGCTAAGCCCGTCCTACTTCGCGAAAGGCTGGCCGCAGTACGAGCTCGACGGCATCGTCACACTCAGCGTCGCGGGCAAGCAGAACCTGCTGCCCATTTGGCACGATCTCGGGCATGCAGAGGTGATGGCGAAGAGCCCCAGTCTGGCCGACAAGTTCGCGCGTACCACCGCGGACAGTGACATCGAAGCCATAGCCGATGAGATTGCTGACCTCGTCAATGGGTCTCGATAGAGGTTGCCACGGCTGGCCGCGAGTATGCCCGGCCAGTGCGCGCGAACGGCGAGGACAGCGCGCAGCGTGGGGCTACGATCTCACCGTTACCGCAGCTCTTCAAGATCATCTGGTAGCCATTTGGGTAGCCGTTCGCCTTGTTCGGGGTCGTTCGCAAGTGTGCGCAACCGTTCAGGATCCCCTTGTGAAACAATGGGAAACTCAATCGCGAACAACCGCGAACATGACCAAGGTCGACTGGCAGTGTGGGGTCAGGGGTTCGAGTCCCCTCAGCTCCACCACTACGTTGTAACCGTCTACCGACATGTAGTCGCGCGCAATGCCTTCAAGCAGCGGCAACAACTCGGCAGCAAGCGGCATGCCGGCCGGCTTGGAGAAGCCAGCGCCCAACAGGAATATCCGGTAGGTCTTGTCGCTTGCCACCATCAAGTCTGCCAGCGTGACGCGACCCACGAGAAAGGGCTCCAGTTGCATTGGCCAATGTGACTGACCCTCGAAAGGCTGTACTCGTTCCACGTGCATTCCCGGGCCGAGTTCCGTGCCTGGGCTATTGCGCCGCGTGACCCGTCGGAATTGCACGGCTGATGGTGTCGGATACGTCGGTCAGACCGGTGCCGAAGGTCGCCAGGTCGCCGCACGAACGTGAGCAGCCATGGCTTCATTGCCAATCACAGTTGAGGCGGCGACAGGATTCGAACCCGCGTGTGAGGGCTTTGCAGGCCCTTGCCTTTCCACTCGGCCACGCCGCCATGTGCCGCCGAAGCGGCTCGGGTTCCTAGCTTCCGACCACGGCCGGCACATCCTCGAGGCAGCGAAACCGGCGCTCGCCCGGCACGGCGGCAACGAGGCGCTGGGTATAGGCGTGCTGCGGGTTGGTATACACATCCTCGGCCGCCCCGTGTTCGACAATGCGCCCCTTGAGCATGACCGCGATGTCGCTGCTGAGGTGCCGGATGAGCGAGAGATCGTGCGAGATGAACAGGTACGTCAGGCCTAACTCTTGTTGCAACGACTGCAGCAGATTGACCACCTGAGCCTGGATCGACACGTCTAACGAAGCGACCGGTTCATCGCAGATGAGCAACTTCGGACGAAGCGCAAGCGCCCGGGCCAAAGCCACCCGCTGACGTTGGCCGCCGGACAGTTCGTGCGGGCTGCGGTCGGCATAGCGTGAGGACAGCCCGACCATATCGAGCAGTTCGGTGACGCGGGCCCGCGTGACCTTTTGCTCGAAGGCCCGCAGTGGTTCAGCGATCGAGCTGGCGATGCGACGGCGCGGGTCAAGCGAGCCGAGCGAGTCTTGGAACACGACCTGCACGTCGCGCCGGCGCTGCCGCAGTTCCTCGCCACTCACGCTCGACAGATCGCGGCCGTCGAGTTCGATGCTGCCCGAGGTGGCATCGATCAACCGCGCGACGAGACGGGCAGTGGTCGATTTGCCACTGCCCGATTCGCCGACCAGGCCGAGGGTGCGACCGGTGCCGATCATGAACGAGACATCGGCGACAGCGGCGACATCGTGCGAACCGGCCAAGCCCAGCACGTTGCGCGACCGGAACACCTTGCTGAGTCCGGACACCGTCAGCATCGGCGTGGGCTCGGCCTCGACAGCGGTCACGTCCACCAACCGCAGGACGGGCCGCAGGGTCGGGATGGGCACCGGGCAGGCGACCTCGCGGGTACCGCCATCCACCGCGGCAAGCAACGGATGGTCAGAGCGGCACGAGTCGATCGCGTACGCGCACCGGGGATGAAAGACACAGCCCGACGGGATCTGATCCGGATGCGGGATCTGGCCGGCGATCGCCGGCAACGGCTGACCGGGCACCGCCCGGCTCGGGATCGAGTCGAGCAGCCCAATCGTGTACGGGTGCCGCGGCGCCTCGAGAATCTCCTCGACCGCGCCCTTTTCCACGATCTCGCCGGCGTACATGACCACGACCCGGTCGGCGACGTCGGCGACCACGCCGAAGTCGTGGGTGATCAGCAACAAGGCGGTGTCGTTCTCGCGAATGAGATCGGCCAGCAGGGCCAGCACCTGGGCCTGGATCGTTACGTCGAGTGCGGTCGTGGGCTCGTCCGCGATGAGCAGTTTCGGCCGGCAGGCCAATGCCCCGGCGATGACGGCTCGCTGGCGCATTCCGCCCGAGAGCTGGTGCGGGTACTGCCGTGCGACCTGGCCCGGTTCGCTGATGCCGACGCGGTCGAGAAGTTCCACCGCGTGAGCCGCGGCCGCCCGCCGCGAATAGTCGCGGTGCAGCCGCAGGGATTCCGCGACCTGCGCCCCGATCGTGTGCGACGGGTTCAGCGCGGTCATCGCGTCTTGCAGGATCAGCGAGATTTCGCCGCCCCGCAGGTCGCGCAGCTGCCGTTCGCTCAGCGCGAGCAGGTCCCGTCCATCGAAACTGATCGAGCCGCTGGGCAGCGAGGCGTTTCGTTCGAGCAGCCGCAGGATCGCCCGCGTCGTCACACTCTTACCCGACCCCGACTCGCCCACCAATGCGACCGTCTCGCCGGCGTGAACGTCGAAGCTCACGCCGCGCAGCACGTCGATCGAGTCCCGTCCACGATCGAAGCGCACCCGCAGATTGCGGACGTCCAGCAGCGGGCCAGTCATCGTAGGTGCACCTCGCCCAGGGTGACGTCGCCCTTGCTCCGGCTGACGGTCAGTGGCTCGATGAGCGCGGGCTGCGCGGTGATCGCCGTCGGCAGCTCGTCCCGCACGCGCTGTTTGATCGGCTCGGTCGCGACGTCGGCGAAGAACTTGCGCAAACCGGTGCCGGCGTTGTTGCCCCACAGCTCGTCATGGTGCGACGGCACGATCACCTTCGGCTGGTACAGCCGGGCCAGCGGCAAGAAGACCTCTTCGAGGTGCTGGGCGACGTTCGGCAGTCCGTTGATCGACAAGATGGCGAGGTCGACGCCCGGGTTCTCGCGAAAGTAGGCCTGCTCCTCAACGCTGATCGCGCCGCCGCTGTCGCGGTAGGCGATGCGGAACCCGTCGATGTCGATGATGTAGGTCAGCGTCGCTTCGGTGTTCACCTCAGGGGTATGCACGCCGCGACGGCCGATGACCGCGGCGGTGGCGTCTTCCTCAGCCGTCGGGCCGCCGAAGAAGTCGGCTTCCAGCGCCGCGCGGGCCGCGCTGAACGCCGCCCACTTCTCTTGCTGGTCGGGGGTCATGTTCACGTCCAGATGAAAGCCGTGCAGCACCCGAACCGAAAAGCCGTCACCATCGATGACGTCACCGCAACCCAGGCCGGCCACCGAATGGATCTTCTCGCTCGGCAGGCCATTGGCCAGCAAATAATCGGCCCCGATCGGCGCGATGGCCACCGGCGCACCGGTGCGTTGCGAGGTGCGGATGCTATCGGCGACGTGGTCGAAGTGCGGGTGCCCGATCAGGCTGAGATCGGCCCGCTCGACGTCCTCGACTCCGAAGCCCAGCGCGCGGTTGTGCGCCGGACGCTCGTAGAAGTTGTCGAGTAGGATCACCTTGTCGCCGAACGCGAGCTCAAAGCAGGCGGTGCCGAACCAGCGCAGCGAGACGACGTCGGGGTCGGGATGTTCGCGTCCGCCCAGTGATACCGGCCGCGAATAGTTGCGAACTTTCTGGTTGCTCATACGAGCCTCATTTCGTTAGGGACGGGCTATTGCCCACTGCGGAGGTCGAAGATGCCGCGCAGCCATTGGCCGATGGTGCCGGCGACGAGGACGGTGACGACGATTGCGAGACCAGGGAAGAGCGACATCCACCACGACGTCGAGATCTGGCCGGAACCGTCGGAGACCATCGCGCCCCACTCGGAGGTCGGTGGCGGCGGGCCGAGGCCGAGGAAGCTCAGCGACGAGGCGACGAGGATCGAGATGCCGATGCCGAGTGTGGCCAGGCCGACCAGCGGCGAGTACGCGTTGGGTAGCAGGTGGCCGAAGACCACCGTGCGACGTCGGCTGCCGCTCGCCACCGCCGCCTCGATGAAGCCACGTTCTTTGACCGAACGGACCTGGTTGCGCATCAGCTTGGCGTAGCTCGGCACGGTCGCGATGCCGACCGCGAGCACCAGGTCGCGATCGTTCGGACCCGCCGCGGCGACGATGGCGAGCGCGAGCAAGATGCCCGGGAAGGCCAGCATGATGTCCGACAGGCGCATCAGCACCGAATCGAGGAACCCACCGGCGTAACCGGCCAGCAGGCCGATCAGCCCGCCACCGATCGCCCCGACCAGCATCGACAGCACCCCGACCAGCAGCGTGGTCCGGGTGCCGTAGATGACCCGGCTGAGCACGTCCCGTCCTAACTGGTCGGTGCCGAACGGATGCGCGGCCGAGGGCGAGAGCCGCAGCGATTCGAGGTCGGCGAAGTTCGGCGTGTGCGGGGCCAGCTCGCCCGGGAAGATCGCGGCGAAGACGAGTAATGCCGCGATCAGCAGGCTGAGCGCCACTAGCGGACTGCGGCGGAGGAATCCGAGCGGACCGACCCGGCGCGATGGCCGGTGCGGCGGCTCGGCACTGCGGCCTTCGGCCAGCGCGGGCGAATTCTCGAGGTCGGTCATCGTCAGCGCACCCGCGGATCGAGAAGTGCGTGCAAGATCTCGACGAGAATGTTCAGCAGGACGAACGCCACCGCGACAACCACCACGATGCCCTCGACCATCGGGAAGTCGCGGTGGTTGATTGCGTTCACGGCGAGCTGTCCCGCGCCCTGCCGGGCGAAGATCTGCTCGACCACGACGGCGCCGGTGATGAGTGAGCCGATCGTGATTCCCGTCGCGGTCAGCACCGGGGTGAGGGCGTTACGCAGAGCGTGCTTGGTGCGCACCGAGAGCTCGCTGACGCCCTTGGCCCGAGCGGCGAAGATGTAGGGCTCGAGCATCACCTCGCACATGCCGTCGCGTACGAGCTGGCCGATGATCGCGATCACCGGCAGCGCGAGGGTCAGCGCCGGCAGCACCAGGCTCCCCCACCCGTTCGTCCCGGCCGCCGGGAACCAGCCGAGGTTGAACGAGAACAGGGTCAGTAGCAACAACGCGGCCCAGAAGCCGGGCAGCGAGGCGAGCACGGTGTAGAGCGACGTGAGCAGCCGGTTGACGATCGGCCACGGCGACCACGACGCCACCAGGCCGCCCAGGACCCCGAGCACCACCCCGATGACCGTGGCTGCCCCGACCAGGACGAGGGTCGTCGGCAGCACCGCGGTGATCTGGTGGCTGACGCTCTGGCCGTTGACGATCGACACGCCCAGGTTCCCGTGCAGCAGGCCTTCGAGGTACAGCAGGTACTGCTGGCCCAGCGAGTCGTTCAGGTGCAGCTGCCGGGTGATCTCGTCGACCACCTGCGGGGTGGTCTGCCCGCCGGCCAGGATCAGCTGGATCGGATCACCCGGCACGACCCGCAAGACGATGAAGGCCAGCGTCGCGGTGCCGAGGACGACGACGACTCCCCAGATCAGCTTGACGGCGATGTAGCGCACCAGCGGCGTCACGGCGCGAGCCAGGCGTCGTAGTAGAGGACGTACCCGACCGAGTCGTACGTGATGCCCTTGAGCTTGGACGTGGCCGCGTTGAGCGTCTCCTCCTGGTAGAGGGGGATCGCGAGCGCGTGGTCGGTGACGTACTGCTGCACCTCGCCGTACAGCTTGTCCTGGGTGGCGGTGTCGAGCGTGGCGGTGGCCTGATCCAGCCATTGGTCGAGGTGCGGGTCGCTCACGTGGCCGTAGTTGAGCCCACCGTTGAGGGGCACCGCCTGGGAGTCGAAGAGCAGCCGCAAGATGTCGGGCGTCCCCCCGACGTGCGCCGAAGCGGTCAGCCCGAACGCCCCGTTGGTCAGGGTCGTCGCCGACGTGGACGCATCGGTCTTGATGGTGATGTTGATGCCGACCTTGGCCGCGGCCTGCTTGATCAGCAGCTGCAGATCCTGGCGGTGCTCACGGGTATCAGCGCCCACGAGTAGCGCGTCCAGCTCTTGGCCGCTGGCGTTCGTCCGGAAGCCGGCGCTGTTGTGGCCGGTGTAACCGAGCTCGTCCAGGTAGGTGTTGGCTTGCGCGATGTTCTGCTTCCACGAACCGTCCAGCGACTTGAGATAACCCGGGGTGGTGGCAGCGATCGGCGAATAAGCCGGCCTGTACACGCCGTCGTAGAGAGCGTCGATCATGCCCGGCACGTCGAGTGCGTCCCGTAGCGCCAGCCGGGCCTTCTCGTTCTGCCACAGCGGGATCGTCTGCGAGATGTAGAGGTCGTAGACGCCACCGGGCTGCGGTTCGTTGATGATCTGGAATCCCTGCTTCCGCAGGCTCGCCACCTCGTTCGCGGGCGGCGCCTCGATGCTTTGCACCTGTCCGCTGGTCAGGCTGCCGACGCGGGTCGTGTCGGACGGGACGAAGTTCATCGTGATCGTCGAGATGTACGCCGCACCCGTGTTCTTCGCCGTCGCCGGGTCCCACTTGTAGTCAGGACGGGCGGTCATGGTCAGACCCTGCTGGGCGTTGAACGACTTGATGACGTAGGCCCCGCTGCCGACCGGGTAGGAGCAGGGCGCCGCGGTCGCGAGGTACGTCGGCGACTGAATACCGAGGTTCGCCGTCGCGGCCGAGGCGAGGAAGGCATTGAACGGCGTGGTGAAGTCGACCTGGACCGTGCGTGCATCGATGACCTTGGTGTCGGCGTACGGGCCGAGCAACGTCTTCGCGTATTGCGACTTGGTGGCCGGCGCGTAGATCCGGTCGAAGTTGTACTTGACCGCACTCGCGTCGAGCGTCGTCCCGTCCGAAAAGGTGACGCCCGCGCGCAGGTGGAAGGTGTAGCTCTTCGCGTCCGGGCTGATCGTCCACGAGGTGGCCAGCCAAGGCTTGAACGTCTTCCCATCGCTGCTCGCGACCAATGAATCGAGGACGGGCCGCGAGTACTGCTGGACCGCAAACTGCGGGCTCACCTCGGGATCGGAGCACTGCGGAGCGATCTGCATGTCGTAGGTGTAGGTGCCGCCCCTTACCGGTGTGCCCTGCTCGGGCGTAGAGCTCGAGGCACCACTCGCGCCGACGCTGGCGGACTTCGAGGTGCAGGCCGCGAGTGGTAGGGCAATCAGAAGCGCGCCGACCGCGGCCAGGCGCAACTTTCTGGTGTATCCGAACATGAGATGAGCTCCTGTCACTGGCCCGGGAACATGGGCCTCAACTATTGGGTAGTATTTCCATAGGTGTTATAGACAATTGAAGAATGAGACCCCCAGCGCGGTGATCGGCTGAGGACGAGCGGGGCCAGGCTCTTACGGCCGGCGGGGGGTAGCTATCGACACAGACAGCTGGACGTACGCAGCAGGTCGATGTGACGGCGCGTCACCTGGTCGAGGCTGCTGTGCATGGGTCGAAACTAACCCGCTGGTTGACGATCCGTCAACAATCCATCAACCCATGATGGCGTGGATCACGCCAGATTGGATCGCTTGATTGCCTGACCGTCTCGGCGATTCCGTCAATGGATGTGGTATTGATGGATGGCATGAACGCAAGCGACATGGGGTCGGCGCCTGACCGGTCCCCCGGCTCGACTCGCACCAGCGCGGGCAGCCTGTGCCTCGATCTGGTGGCCACGATCGAAGAGCCGGCCGGCCGACGGCTCGACCGGCTCAGCACCACAACGGAGCTCGCCGCGTGGTTCGCCCTCGTCGGCCTGCCCGAACCCGCCGGCGGGTTCACTGCGTCCGACCTGGACGACACCCGACAGCTCCGGGCGGCAATCGACGCGATCGCGCGCGCGTTGCTCGCCGGCACGGCGCCTGAGCCGGCGCTGGTCCGCCGCCTCAACAACGTGGTCCGGCACGCGACGCCCGTATTTCTGATGCAATCGAGCGGGCGGGAGCAGATCGCTGTCGCTGAAGTAGACGCGGCCGCCGCGCTGGCCGTGATCGCCCGTGACACCGTCAACCTGCTCAGCGGGCCCGACATCGTTCGGCTTCGCGCCTGCGAAGGGTGCGGGGCGCTGTTCTACGATCGGTCACCGTCCGGGCGCCGGCGCTGGTGTTCGATGCAACGATGCGGCGAACGGGTCGCGTCGGCCGCATACCGCCTCCGGGTAGCCAGTCGCGCCGCGTCAGCCTGAGGAGTTCACGTGTCCAGCGCCGAACCACCGATTGACGCATTCCACCGGCGTCTGCACCGAGTGACGCCCGTCCAGTTATCAGTGAATACCGCCCAGACCACCGGTATGCGCCGGGTCGAAGCGCTGTCGGGCGACACCGTGGGTTCCGAGCGGCTGTGGATGGGCCAGACCCACGTCTCGCCGTCCACCAAGTCGGCTAATCATCACCACGGCGAATCCGAGACCGGCATCTACGTCGTCACCGGCAACCCGTCCTTCGTCTTTCTCCACGAAGACCAGGAGAGGAGGCTCGACACGAAGCCCGGCGACTACATCTACGTGCCGCCGTGGGTTCCGCACCGCGAGGAGAACCCAGACCCCGAGGTCGAGGCCATCGTCGTCATTGCCCGCAGCACGCAGGAAGCGATCGTCGTCAACCTGCCCGACCTGCAATGGGTCGGACCGGTGGTGCGCGGAACCCTGCGCGAGGCCGGTCGACCCTGGCAAACGTACTAGCTAGTCGCTCTCGAGGACGCGCCACCGCGGTGCGACGCTGACGCCGTCATCCTGTTCTGGGTTCAGCTCACAGCTGGGTGGCAGTTGGTGTTGCCGGGCGGGTGGGAGCGAGCAGTTGCACTTCGAGGATGTCGGGGTCCATGGGTCGGGCCATGAGGAAGCCTTGGGCCTGATTGACGTCGGCTGCGCGGAGGAGGTCCATTTCTTGGGGTGTTTCGACACCTTCCGCGAGGGTGGATAGGCCGAGGTCTTTGCCGAGTTGGACGAGGGTGCCGACGAGTGCTTTGGATTCGGGCGAGGTGGTAATGGCGTTGGTGAACATGCGGTCGATCTTGAGGCAGTCGACGGGGAACTGGCGGAGGTAGGCCAGCGATGAGTAGCCGGTGCCGAAGTCGTCGACCGCGACTCTGACTCCGAGCGCTTTGATTGCGTGTAGGCGCAGGGCCGTGGCATCGACGTTGTGCATGAGGGCGGTCTCGGTGACTTCGATGATCAGCGATGATGCCGGTAGGCCGCTGACCTGTAGGGCGTCGCGGACGTCGTCGATGATCGCGTCATGGTCGAGTTGGCGGCCGGAGACGTTGACGGAGACGTCGAGGGTGTCGCCTTTGGCATGCCAGGCCGTCATCTGCTGACAGGCTTGGCCCAAAATCCAGCGTCCGACCTCACGGATCTGACCGGTTTGTTCGAGGATCGGGATGAACTCCTCGGGAGATATCAGCCCACGGGTCGGGTGGTCCCACCGCAGGAGTGCTTCGACGCCGACAACGGTGAGGTCGTCGAGGTTGTAGATCGGCTGATACATGAGACGGTATTCGCGACGAGTGAGCGCTGACCGCAGGTCGAACTCGAGGTCGGTGCGGCGGCTGATGCTCGTCTGCAGTTGCGGGTCGAAGGTCTCGTACCGGTTCTTGCCGACGGCCTTGGCCTGATAGAGGGCGACGTCGGCGTCGCGGAGTAGCTCGCCCGCGCTGCCGCGGTCGCCGCTGGCGATGCCGATGCTGATGTTGACCGTCAGCGGCATGGTCGTGCCGTCCAGTTCGAAGGGTTGGCGCATCACGGCCAGGAGCCGTTCGGCGACCAGTTCGGGGGCGACGTCCAATGACGCGCCGTCGATGAGGACGACGAATTCATCGCCGCCCATCCGACCAATCGTGTCCGCATCGCGCAGAGTGCTCGCGAGGCGGCTCGCCACGGCAAGGAGCAACCGGTCACCAGCACCGTGGCCGAGCGAGTCGTTGACGTTCTTGAAGTCATCGATATCGAGGAACAGCGCAGCGCCGGTGGTGTGGTTGCGGCGGTCCCGGACGAGCATCTGCTCGATGCGGTCCATCACGAGCGCCCGATTCGGTAAACCAGTGAGCACGTCGTGCAACGCTTGATGGTGCAACTGACCGGTCCGCTGGGTGAGTTGGCGCCGCGCACGCTCGCGGCCGGTGCCTAGCACGAACATCAATGCGCCCAGCAGCACGCTCAGCGCGATGCCGCCGACCAGCGGGATGAGCCCGTTGCGCGACGTCATGCCTCCGGAGTCAACGATGCCGAACGTGTGCACGGCCCACCCGTCGGGAAGGCTGATCGTCAGTGACGTCGCCCCGACCGGGGCGGTGCCGCTGCTGAAGGTGACATCCTGTGCTCCCGTCTGATAGCGCATCGACACCGACAGGCCTGAGTGTCCCTGCAACGCCCGCGTGAGCAACACCGCCGGTTCGACCGCCGTCGCGACCCATCCGGCGAACGCGGTGCGACGCCCGGGCAACGTGGCCGGGGTCATACCGCCCCGATAGGTTGGCGTCTGGACCACGAGAAATGTTTTCCCGCCGATCACCAGTGGCAAAGAGAATCCCTGCCCGGAGTCGCGTGCCGCCAGCAGCGGGACACTGCTCGCCGGATCCGCGCAATAGTCAGTGCCCGCGGGAATCCCCGCCGTCGCGGGGCGTGAGATACCACCGACAGCCAAGCAGTAGAAAGCCCGGTTGCCAGGGGGAACGAGGGCGAATGTCCCGTCTGCTCCCAACGATCCCGCAGGATCATTCTCCGACTGCGCCGCGAACGCCGGAAGCTCTGCTGCCTTAACCAGGACGAAGGCTCCCATGCCGGTCATCTCCGGGTAGCGGTCCAACACCCGGGCAGCCGTAGCCCATTCGCTGATTCCGGTTGCGGTCCTGTTCGGATCCACGAGGAGACCGCCGGCGTCGGCGACGAGATCGCCCTCATGCTGGATCGCGAGTTGCAACGTCGAGGCGACGCTGGCCGAGGAGTGCTGAAATGATCTCTGCGCGGTGAGGTCGTCGTTGTGCACGACCCGCATCGCGGCTATCACGGAGCTCACCGCGCCGAGGACGATCAGGAGGACCGTCGCGGCCAACCACGCGTAGTGGCGTCGTGAACGTCCCATCATGGCGAGCGCCGAGCCGTCGATCCGTAACGAGTCGTGGTTTCGAGCGAACATGCTCTGACTCCGAGTGCCACGTAGGTCCGCCCAGACGGGCGATTAGCTACTCGTATCGGCGGTAAGGCTCGGATTGCTGGGCGGGCTCCTACGTGCTCGGCGTCGTCTGTCGCCCGGCACAACCGCTCAGCGTGTGATCGCCGTGAAGTATTCATAGTTGCCCACAAATCGGGCGCTGTCAAGCGACGGGGACCGCACGACCTCGACGTTGGACTGCTTGCGTCGTGACATCAAGCTCGCCGGCATACGCCGCCGGCTGCAACTGGGCAAGGATCGTCCAGGTTCGGTGGCGTTGACATTCGCCGGTCGTGGGTGCATGCTCCGAACCATGACCGCTCTACCTAAGCGCGATAGGCTAGCCGAGCGACGTGAGGCAACCCGAACGGAGATCGTGGATGCGGCGTGGGAGATCGCGCGGGCTGGCGGGCTGCCCGCGGTGACGCTGCGGGAGGTAGCCGCTCGGGTGGGAATGCAGCCACCGTCGCTGTATAGCCATTTCGCGTCGAAGAACGCCATCTATGACGCGATGTTCGGGCAGGCCTGGTCGGACTATTTGACGGCCTGCGAGAAGTCGGTGGGTTCGATTCCGAAGCCGCCCCGCAAGGCGTTGCTCTATATGGTGCAGACCTTTGTGGAGTTCGCGCTCGCCGATCCCGTGCGCTTCCAGCTGATGAACCAGCGCATGGTGATCGATTTCGAGCCGACCGCCGATGCGTACGAGCCGTCGTTGCAGGTCATGGCGTTGTTCCGCGAGCAGTTGACGCGGATCGGCGTCAGCGCCGACGCCGACGCCGACCTCTGCGTGGCGATCATCGGCGGCCTGGTGGATGCCCAACTGGCCAACGACCCCGGCGGTGAACGTTGGATCGCGCAGTTGCCGCGGGCCATGGACATGTTCGCCGACGAGGTCGGTCTGCCCGGACCAAGACTACGGAGAAGAAGATGACCACCACCGTCACCGAGCACCGACCGCGGACGTCAGTACTTGCCCGCCCCGTGGCGATGCGCCTTGCTGCTGTTGAGTATCAGCGCTTCATCGATGCGCTGGCATTGCTGAGCCCGCAGGATTGGAGTCAGCCCACGGAGTGCCCGGGCTGGGATGTAAAGGCGATGGCCGCCCACGCCCTCGGCATGGCCGAGATGGCCGCATCCATCCGAGAGCAGCTGCGGCAGGTGAAGACGGCGACCAAGCGCGGTGGGGTCTTCCTCGACGCCCTGACGAGCCTGCAAGTCGAGGAACGCCAAGACATGACCCCCGCCCAAATCGTGGACAGGTTCCAACGGGTGGCCCCCAAGGCCAGCCGAGGACGCCGCCTCACCCCGGGTCTCATCCGCCGCCGGACCATGCCGCAACTCCAAATCGTCGGCGACCACGAGGAGCCGTGGACCATCGGTTACCTCGTCGATGTGATCCTGACCCGCGATCCCTGGATGCACCGCATCGACATCAGCCGGGCCACCGGCGCGTTGCCCATCCTCACCCCGGAGCACGACGGGGTCCTCGTCGCGGATGTGGCGCAGGAATGGGCCCAACGCCACGGACAACCCTGCGTACTCGCTCTCGCTGGACCCGCCGGTGGCTCCTGGACGTTCGGCTCCGGCGGCGAAAACCTCGAGCTCGACGCCGTCCAGTTCTGCCGCACGCTCTCCGGGCGAGCACCAGCCGAAGGCCTACTCAGAACACAGGTGCCCTTCTGACCCTGGTCATCCGGTGCGGCACGCCAAGCCAGGGCCACGCCCGCCCGGCTGATGCCGCGCATCTGCAGCGTGATCCGCAGGGCATAGAGATCGCCCGCAACGACGCCTCGGTACGCTCGATCCCATGTCCGTACGGATCAGCGGTGTCCGGCAGCAGAGTGTCTGGGCGAGTGTCGTCAGCGATGACGCTCCGGCGCTGCGGGACTGGCTGCTCGCGCTCGGGTTCACCCAAGACCTCCTGGTGCCCGGCGAGCGCGCCGGCGCGATCCACCACTGTCAAATCGATTGGCCCGAGGGCGGCCGGGTCATCCTTTCCAGCACCGATGAGCGTCCCACGCCGTGCCGGCCCGGGACGAGTTCGCTGCATGTCGTCACCGCCGACCCCGACGCGGTGGCCGCCCGCGCCCGCGCACTTGGCGCCCCCTTCGTGCACGAACTCACTGATCAAACGGACTATCCCTCGCGCGACTTCACCGTGGCCGACCCGGACGGCAACCACTGGACCTTCGCCACGTTCGCGGGCTAGAACACAGCCACGTCGGGAGCACACACGATGCCGAAGAGCGTCAAAGGCAACACCGGCCGCAAGCCGCCGGAACCAGCAGCAGACCACGCGACGTCTCCGTGAACATCGTCTTCTACGGCGGCGCGGACTTCGACCCTGCGCCGCCGCTGGGATCCGTCGACCGGACCCGCTACGTCAAGCTCACCGCCCTGCAGGACGTGCAGCGGCCGGAGCTGCGCGACTGGATCGAGCAAGCGGGCCGAACTCCAGGCTGGACGTAACGCCCAGCCTGATCGGGATCAGGACGTGATGGTTGAGCCGTCGGCGTAGCGAACCTCGATCACAGTCAGCGGGGTGCGAGGAGGTTCCCCAGCGACGTGGATGCCTCGCTCGGTCAGCATTGCGCGCACAGCTGGGTGGATCACGGTTTCGAAGGCTTCGTCGCAGGCCTGCTCGGATTCCCACACGTCGATGTAGCGCAGCGAGCCGTCGGCCTCCTCTATGGCCAGGTGCACGATCAGGCCCGGCATCTTGGCCTCGCCCATTCGAGTCGTCACCTCGCGGTACGCGGCCTCATCGATAGGGACGTTCTGGCTCCAAGCGAACATGGGAACCTCCAACATAAATTGATCCGAGGATATCTCGGATGAATATGGGTAAGCTATCGACTATGGCTCATCCGGTCAAGACCCGCCGCTACGACTCCACCAGCCGACGCCACGCCGCGCAGGCGACGCGGTCGGCCATCCTCGACGCGGCACGGCAGTTGTTCATCGCTAAGGGCTACACCGCCACGTCGATGGCGCAGATCGCGTCCGAGGCCGGGGTCGCGCCCGACACCGTCTACGCAAGTGTCGGCAAGAAGGCCGAACTGTTCACCCTGCTGATCGAATCCGCCCTATCCGGGCAGGACGAAGCTATTCCCGGCGAGCAGCGCGACTACGTGGCCCGGATGCGCGCCGCGACCACGGCCGAAGCCAAGTTGGCGATCTACGCCGCCGCCGTGACCACGATCCAAGCCCGGCTCGCGCCACTGTTCCTCGCCCTGCGAGCCGCCGCGAACGCCGCACCCGAACTGGGCAGTGTCTGGGCGGCGATTAGCGAACGCCGGGCCACCAACATGCACCTTCTCGTCGAGGACCTTGCCACCACCGGTGAACTGCGCACCGACCTGAGCCGTGACGAGGCTGCCGACGTGATCTGGTCCATGAACAGCTCCGAGTACTACGCCTTGCTCGTGCTGGAACGCCGCTGGACCCCGCAACGCTTCGAAACCTGGCTCCGGGACGCCTGGCTCAGACTGCTCACGACCAAGTAACTAGCCGCCTAACTACCAGCGCGAATCAGCGAGGCAGGTCGGCGATCAGAGATCCTGCGTGCTCAGCACGTAGTTGGGCCAGCTCTTGAATTCGCTGATGTCGGTGGCGGAGCTGACCTCGGCGGCCTCGCAGAGGAAGCCGATTACAGCGGTGTCATCGAGCAGCGTGATCGTTCCGAGGCCAAGGGGCGCCGGGATTGATGCAAGCAGCTGACCGATTGCGGCGATTGGCATTCGATGCAGTTCCACTTCAATCGAGCGGCCGTCATCGAGGACGCGGAGTAACCCGGGTCGGCGGACCGGGTCGGCCGGTCCGCTTGCTAGCGCATAGAGCCGGTAGTTCGGCGCTGTGAGCGTGATGCCGACCGGTTGGGCGCCGAGTTCTACCAGCTGGCCATTGAGCGGTTGGCCGGTGCGGTGGGCTCCGACCACCGCGACCAGCACGGTATCCGCCGTCGCTTCGATACCCGCCGCCGAGGCGACGTTGTGATGGACCGGGTGAGCTGTCGCCCCGGCCGAAAGCGGCCGGGCTTGCTGCAAGGCGGTTCCTATCGATGCAAGCAGGCCATCGGTTCCGGCGGGACCGTAGAACGTCACGCCGTACGGCAGCCCCGTCAACGCCTCGATCGAGGCCGGCACGGCGAGGGCGGCCAGATCGAGCAGGTTGGCGAACATCGTGTAGCGGCCCATCCGCGTGTTCACGGCGTGCGGGTCAGCCACAGTCTCAGCGACGGTCGGGGTCGATGGCACCGTCGGCAGCACCATCGCGTCCACCCGGCTCCACAGCGGAGCGACCTGTGCCGCGAGCTCGGTCAGACGATGGAAACCACGAAACGCCTCAACCGCCGTTTTCTGCCGAGCTCCATCCAGGACGGTGGCGGTGACCGGCAGCAGGCTGTCGAGGTGATCCTCGATCCAGGGCTCGAGTCCGGTCAACCGCTCGGCGACCCACGGCCCGTCGTAGAGCAGGTCACCAGCCTGTCGAAATGGGGTGACGTCGGTCGGCACCAGCTCCGCTCCCAGGTCGGCCAATGTGTCGAGCGCCGCGTCATAGGAGGCCAGGACGGATGGGTCGATCGGCTCATCGCTCAGTTCGCAAAAGGCGATTCGGAGTCCAGCGGGAATCGCCGCTGGCCTCGCGGACGGAATGGTGAGTACCCGCGACCAGGCGTCGTCCGGGTCAGGTCCGGCGATCGCGGCGAGCACCGCGGCGGCGTCCGCGACCGAGAGCGCGAACACGCTCGGGCAGTCCAGGGAACGGCAGGCCGGGACGACGCCCCGGCTGCTGACCAGACCCCGGCTGGGCTTGAGGCCGACGATGTTGGTGAACGCGGCGGGCACCCGTCCGCTGCCGGCCGTGTCGGTGCCGATCGCGGCGGCGGCGAGGCCTAATGCCACGGCGAGCGCGGACCCTGAACTTGAACCGCCCGCGATGAGGTTCTCGTCGAAGGGTGAACGGCAGATGCCGTATGCGCTGCGCGTACCGGTCAGCCCGGAAGCGAATTGATCCATGTTCGTCTTGCCCACGATTAACGCACCGGCCTGCCGCAACCGGGCGACGAGTTCGGCATCGTCATCGGGCCGGTAGCCGAAATCCGGGCAGCCGGCCGTGGTCGGCAGCCCGAGCACATCCACGTTGTCCTTGACGGCAATAGGCATTCCCCATAGGGCAGGCCTGGTCGCCGGATCGGGCCATTGCCGCATCAGGGCTGACGCGGCGGCGAGCAACTGATACTCGTCCGCGACCGAGATCCAGACGTTGGCCGCGGAGTGCTGCGCGATGCGGGCCAGTAACGCCTGGGCCATAGTCGTCGGGCTATGGCCGGGTATGGCGTAGTAGGCGCGCAGGTCCTCGAACTGCAATGACCCGAGATCATCGGCGTAGCCAATAGGTTGCGGTCTCACACCGCACTCATCGGCACAGGACTCATTGGCGCCGGACTCGCTGCGGCCGGAGTCATTGTTGCCAGCAGGGCCGCGGACGGAGCGATGGCGCCGAATACCCCACCCTGCATGGTGACCATGTGCAGCGCCGCCTCGTAGTTGCCGATGTCGGTGGCACCGGTGCAATCGGTCAGCAGCAGGCACTCGTAGCCGCGATCATTCGCCTCGCGCATGGTGGTGTGAACACACACGTCGGTCGTGATTCCGGTCAAGATGATGTGGCTTATTCCGTGCGTGCGCAGCAGCAGGTCCAGGTCCGTGGCGTAGAAGGCACCCTTGCCGGGTTTATCGACGATCATCTCCCCGGCAATCGGCGCGACCTCGGGCACGATGTTCCAGCCCGGCTCACCGCGCACCAAGATCCGTCCGCACGGGCCGGCGTCACCGATTCCGGCGCCGATGCGCTGCGATCGCCACAGCTTGTTCGGCGGGCAGTCGGTGAGATCCGGCCGGTGCCCTTCGCGGGTGTGGATGATCGTCAGACCGGCCGCGCGGGCAGCGGCGAGCACCCGGGCCGTCGGCTCGAGGCCCGCGCGAGTCAGGTTGAGGTCGTAGCCCATCGCGTCGACGTAGCCGCCAGGGCCGCAGAAGTCGACCTGCCAGTCGATCAGGATCAGTGCCGTGTTGGCCGCGCTGAAGCCGGCGTCGTAGGGCCACGCGTAAGGCTTGGCGTCGACCTGACCGAAGGTCACAGGTGCCTCGGTGGTTGCGGTCATATCAATAACTCCCAGCTGGATCGGTGAATAGCGTTGACAAGCCGGACGGTCCGGCGACGGCGCCGAAGATGCCGCCCGACATCTCGGTCGAGGAGATGGTGGCCGCGCGGGTCACCTCATCGATCGCGATGCAGGCCGTCGGGACGAGCAGGCATTCATAACCCCGGTCGTTGGCGCTGCGCATCGTGCTGTGTACGCCGACTTCGAGCCAGCCGCCAGCAAGCAGCAGCAGGTCGCGTCCGGCGCTGCGCAGCACCGTGTCCAGGGGCGTTTCAAAGAACGCGTCCCACCCGGAGGCAGCGCACGCTACGGTGGCACCGAACCGGGCCGCGATCGGCGTGGTCACGGCCGGTGTCGGCTTGCTAAACCGCGGTGGACGAGCGCATTGCACCTGCACCACCAGTCCCCCGGCGCGGCTGACCTGATCGGCCAACTCGCCGATCACCGCCCACTCGCTGGCCGTCGCCGGCAATGCCGGCTCGACTGGTTCGATGATCAGCAAGGCACATCGCCGCGGATCGAAGCGCGCGTCCCACGGCCACGGGTACGGCGTGGAATCGAGGAGCACCGCGGCCTTCTCCGCCGCGCCGCCTAGGCGGCCCTCCTCGTTTCCGAGGCGGGCCGCCAGGTCGGTGGTCACGACTTGGGCAGGGTGCCCACGACACCCTTCACCAGGCAGCTGATCGCGTTGATCTCGTCGTAGGTCATCGTCTTGCCGGCCGCCACGAGAGTCGTCCCGTCCTGGCAGGTGATCGGGCCGGTGAAGACCGAGGCGCCGGGCTTCTTGAGGGCCGTCTCGGCCGCGGTGATCTTGGTCTGCAGATCAGCTGGGACCGAGCTTCCGAAAGAAGCCAGCGTCAACGGGTTGTCGTTGCCCTGGAACGATCCGACCCAGTTGGCGTTGTACTTGCTGCCCTTGAACGTTCCGGCCAGCGCGGTCTTGGTGATCGCCTCGTAGATCGATGTCCAGTCCCAGGCTGAGCCGGTGAGCCAACCCGACGAGTCGAGCGACTGGGCGTCGTAGTGGTAGCCGACGACGTACTTGCCGGCGGCTTTGGCCGCTTGAATCACGGTCGACTGGCAGTCCTGGTGCTGGGTGAGGACGTCGGCGCCGTCCGCGATCAAGGCGGCCGCGGCTTCCTTCTGCTTGAGCGGGTCACACCAGTTCGATGTGTTGACCAGGTAGGTCTGCGCATTCGGGTTGACGCTCTGCGCCCCGAGCTCGAACGCGTCGATGTTCGCGATCGTCTGGCTGATCGGGAACGCGTAGACGTAGCCGAGCTTGTTCGTCTTGGTCAGACCGCCCGCGGCCATGCCACCCAGTGACACCGGTTCGAACGCCTGTCCCCAGTACGTCCCGAAGTTCGGAGCGAACGTCCCCTTCTCGAAACCACCCTGATGCAGCACGACGACGTCGGGGTGCGCGGCCGCGAACTTCTCGGCGTAGCTGAAGTAGCCGTAGCTGGTGGCGAAGATGACCTTCGCCCCCTTGTCGACCATTGACTGCATGGTCTGGGTGACCGCGTCGGTCTCGGGGATGTTGTCGGCTGTGATCACCTTGACGTTCGGGTCATCTTTGGCGAGCTTCTTGCTCGCGTCATAGACCGCTTCGTTGTAGCCGTAGTCGCTGTGCGAACCGACCATGATGAAACCGACCGTCCCGCTGGCTGTCGTGGCATCACTGGCCGCGGGCGCGGCGGACGACCCGCCCGCGGAGGAATCATCGGCCTTCGAGCTACTCGAACAGGCCGCGAGCAGCGTGAGCGACGTACCGACGGCGACCAGGGCCGTTATTCTGCGCCGCACTCGAACACGGCGTTCAGTTCTGAATTTGGGCATGGCAAATCCTTCCGATGTGCGCGTGGTGAAAGTGATGGATGACGTGAGCGAGATTCCGGGCGGCGCCGATCACCGACCGGTTGCGGGCTAGCCGGGCTACCCGCTTCTGGACAGGGATCGCACGAGGGCCTCCGGGGTTTCGGAGCGGCCGCGGCGGGCGAACACCGCGAGCACGAGCAGGGTGACGAGGTAGGGCAGCGCGTCGAGCAGGTACTGGTTGACCGACACGCCATGGGTCTGCAGGACGGACGCCGCCGCGAGCACGATGCCGAACAGGTAAGCCCCGCCGAGCACCCGGACCGGCCGCCAGGCCGCGAACAGCACGACGGCCACCGCCACGAAGCCGTAGCCGCTGGTCATGTTGTTGAACCAGTTGCCGACGTAGCCGACCGACAGTTGGGCGCCGCCCAGGCCACCGAGGCCCGCGCCGATGGTGACCGCGAGGAACTGCACCAGGCCGGGCTTGCCACCGGTGGCGGCGACGACCTCTGGACGTTCGCCGGTCGCGCGCAGCGTGAGCCCCACCCGGGTCCGGTAGAAGATGAACCAGATCAAGGCGACCAGCACATAGCCGAAATAGACCAGGACGTTGTGGTCGAAAAGAATCGGGCCGGCCCACGGAATCGAGCTCAACCCAGGAATGGCCAGGTTGGGCAGCGGCGTGATCACGGTGCCGACGTAGGTCGTACCGAAGACCGAGGTGATCCCGAGCGCCAGGAACCAGAGCACCAGGCCGCTGGCGATCTGGTCGCCCCCGCGGCGGATCGTGATCCAGGAATGAGCCGCGCCGACGAGCGCACCGCCGGCGACACCGGCGATCAGGCCGAGCACGATCGACCCGCTGCTCTGGGTCACCGCGTAGGCCCCGAGGGCCCCAGCCAGCATCGCGCCTTCGGTGCCCAGGTTCACCACCCCGGCCCGCTCCCCCAGCAGCTCACCGAGAGCTGGGAGCAGGATTGCCGTCCCGCCGTCGACCCCACCGATCAGGGTCTGCTCCAGACCGTTCATGCCGATCGCCTCCGATACTTGGCCATGGCGAGTGGTACCACGACGATCAGGGCGAGCAGCACGTCGACGATCGCGCCGTCGAGCCCCTCGGTGATCTGCAGTCCGTTGCCGCTGAGCGCGATCGCGCTGAACAGGACGGCCGCCGCGACCACCTTCACCGGCTGGTGCCGGCCCAGGAAGCTGGCCAGGAAGGCCACGTAGCCGAACGTCGCGGTGGTGCCGGGCCGCAGCAACGTTTCGACACCGGCCAGGTTGAGAGCACCACCGAGGCCCGCGAGCGCGCCGCCGACCGCCATCGAGGAGACGATCAGCCGATTGACGGCCAGCCCCGAGCGCCGGGCCGCCTCACGGTTGCCGCCGACCACCCGCAGCGCGAAGCCCCACCCGGTGCGCTGTAGCGCGTACCAGATTCCGACCGCCGCGGCGAGCGCGATCAGCAGCCCGAGATTGAGCTGACTGCCGAACAGCTTCGGCAGCTGGGCCGAGTGCGCCAAGGGTCGGCTCTGCGGCTGCCCCGAACCGTTCGGGTTCTTCCACGACTGGTAGATCAGGTACAGCAGTATGTCGTTGGCGATGAAGTTCAGCAGCAGGGTGGTGACCGCCTCACTCGCCCCGAGCCAGGTACGCATGACGGCCGCGATCGTCGCCCACACCGCGCCCGCCACGGCGCCGCCCAGGCACATGCCGACCCAGCTGACGACACCCGGTACGTGATGGCCGATCGCCACCCCGATGCCGGTCGCGGCGACCGCGCCCAAGATCAGCTGCCCCTCACCGCCGACGTTGATCAGGCCGGCGCGGGCCGGAACGGCCACCGCCAGAGCGGCCAGGGCGATCGGGATCGCGCGCAGGATCGTCTGTTGCCGGGAGTTCGAGTTGAGCAGGGTCGAGTCGACCATCGTGTGATAGACGCTGAACGCTCCGGCGCCCTTGAGCGAGACCAGCACGCTGAAGATCGCCAGCGAGATCACGTAACCGCCGACGATCATCGCCAGGTAGCGGCTACTCCCGCTGAAACGCCACCACGACGCCTTCTTCGGGGCTGGTGGCGGGGCCGCGACCGCCGCGTCGAGTACGGCGGTCATGCCGCTTCACCTGGTGCGTGAGCGGTCATCAGGTGACCGAGGGTTTGGCGATCGGCGTCGGACGCGGAGACGATCGCGCTGACCTGACCGTGGGCGAGCACGGCGATCCGGTCGGACAATCTCAGCACCTCGTCGAGGTCCTCGCTGATGAGCACGACCGCTGCTCCGGCGTCGCGGGCTTGGAGCAGCAACAGTCGGGTCGTCTCGGTCGTGAGCACATCCAGTCCGCGGGTCGGATAGGAAACGACCAGGATTGACGCCGTCTCACCGAGCGCCAACGCGAGCAGGACGCGCTGGATGTTGCCGCCCGAGAGCTGATCGAGCTGGCGCGAGGAATCGGCCAACTTCAGCGACAGTCGTTGCCCGGTCTCGGCCAGTTTCCGGCCAGCTCGCCGGGTGTCGAACCGGCCACCGGACTTGGCCCGCTCCCAGAGGGCCGCGTGCTCCGCGATCGACAGCCCCGGCACGACGAATTCGCGCATCGGATCGGCCGGCACGCTGACGATGCCGGCGGCATGGAAAGCCTGCGGATCGGCCGATTCGAGCCGCGTCGAGCCCATCAGGATCTGACCGGCATCAGGCCGCGCGGCGCCGGCCAGTAGGTCGGCCAGCTCACGCTGCCCGTTGCCCGAGACACCGGCCACCCCGAGCACCTCGCCGGCAAACAGCGACAGGTCGGTCTCGCGCAGCCCCGCCCCTTCGCCGGCTCCGGCCAGTCGAACGCCGCGCAACTCGAGGACGGGTGCCCGACGGTGATCCGGCGGGCTGCCGGTGTTGCGGACGACTTCGACGGTCTCACCGACCATCGCAGCCACCAATTCCTCGTCGCCGAGCGACTCGGCCGCGACATCAGCCAGCACGACCTTGCCGGCGCGCAGCACCGTGACCTGGTCGGCGATCTCGCGGACCTCGCGCATCTTGTGGGTGATCAGCACGATGCCGACTCCCTCAGCGCGCAGCGTTCGGATGACCGAGAACAGCCCGTCCACCTCGACCGGCGTGAGCACGCTGGTCGGCTCGTCCAAGATGAGAACTTTTGCACCGGCCAGCAGGACCTTGATCAGTTCAACCCGCTGCCATTCCCCGATCGACAGGTCGGTGACGCGGGCCTTCGGGTCGACCGCAAGGCCATACCGGGCCGCTGCTTCGGTGATCTGGCGCTGGATCTCGCCCGACTTGATCAGCGCGCCGCCGCCGACGTGCAGCGCGATGTTCTCCCACACGGTGAGGGCCGGCACCAGCCGTAGATCCTGGAACACCATGCCGATCCCGAGCTTGCGGGCCACGGCCGACGAGCTGACGCTGACCGGTGTGCCGTCGCGCAGGATCTGGCCGCCGTCGGGCTTGTAGACGCCGTAGAGGACCTTCATCAGGGTGCTCTTGCCGGCCCCGTTCTCGCCGAGCAATGCGTGCACCTGGCCCGGCCGGACCGAGAAGCTCACGCCGTCATTGGCTCGCAACGATCCGAAGATCTTTGTGATGTCGCGAACCTCGAGCAAGCAGTCAGCGTCGGGCGACTGGGCCGTCGCGGTGGCCTCGACCGAATCGGTCGACTGGGTGACGGTCATCGCATGCCTCCCGGATGCAGGATCATGTTGGTCATCGCGCGTGCCACCCGGCGTTCGACCTCGTCCATGGATTCGCCGACGTGGGCCCGCAGTTCGATCGCCGCATCGTCGAGTCGCGTCGCCAGGACCGCTTCGACGACGGCGAGATGTTGAATGATCGTCAGCTCGATGCGCTGTTCGTCGAGGAAGTCATACATCCGCACCGGCCGGATCCGGGCGTTGATTCCTTCCAGGGTGTTAGCCATGACGGCGTTGCCCGACGAGCGAAGCAGGGTGACATGAAAGTCCTCGTCCATCGTGACGAAGTCGGGTGTCGGCTCGGGACGGTCATCCCACATGCCACGCCAACTGTCGCGCAGCGGCTCCAGCATCGCCGCGTCGTGACGGACGGCATCGGCTTCGATCGCCCGGCTGATGCCGCGCATCTCCAGCGTGATCCGCAGGTCATAGAGATCGCGTAGATCGGTGAAGTCGGGCATCGCCGCGAAGTAGCCACCGTTGACCCGGGTCACATGCCCGTCGGCGAGCAGACGCACGAGCGCCTCGCGGACCGGCGTGCGCGAGACGCCGAGCAGCCCAGCCACCTTCTCTTCGACCAGCCGGCTGTTGAGGGCAAACTCGCCAGCCATCAGGCGGCGGCGCAGCTCGAGATAAACCTCGTCGCGGCGCAACGTCGGCGTCACATTCGATTGAGACGCTGTATCCGGTTCTGTATCCGGGTCTGTATACGGTGACGTATCCATGACCCAAAACCTAGGAGGGCGATGTTGCGGCCGACCGCGTCGCCGGTAACGGAAAGATTTCCAAACTCGCTAGTTCTGACCGGGCCGGCCGGCGCTTGACTAACAACTCGGGTAATCGTGAGGACGACGACGTGGAAGTAATACGGATCTGCCTGATCCATGGAGCCGCTACAGGTCCATCGGTCTGGAACGCGACCGTTGCGGCACTGGCTGATGTCCTGCCCGGTGCGCAGGTTGCCTGTCCGCAACGGCCCTCGAGCGGCAGCCTCGATATCGAGGTCGAGACGCTGGCGCCCCACGCCGACGGTGCGATTGTCGTCGGCGTCAGCGGAGGAGCCACGTTAGGACTTGAGCTCGCCGCGCGAGGTGTCGCCTTCACCGCGGCCGTACTACATGAGCCCGCGGTCGGATCGCTGCTCCCCGATCTGCTGAAGACGGTGGCCGATGCGTATCGGACGGGCGGCCCACTGGCCTTCGGCGCGGCTCTATACGGCCCGGCCTGGCATCGCGAGCTTGCTCCCGCCGATCTCTCCGCGGTTGAGCGCGACTTGGCAATGTTCCAGCGCTTCGAACCTCGCGCGCCAGCGCCGGGGTCCGGGCCGGTCCTGATCACGGTGGGCGACAACTCACCAGCCATCCGACACCAGGCCGCGAAGCTGCTACAGGACAAGTTCGGATTTCGCACCCGCGCCGTCGCTAACTGCCGCCATGCGATCCATCTCGAGCACCCTCGCCTCTTAGCCGACCTCGTCGCCGAAATCGCCGCAGCGGCAGCAGCCGCCGAGGCCGCAGGAGCCGCAGCAGCCGCAGCAGCCGGCGAGGCCGCGACCCCGCGGCAGGTTTCTCAGTAATCCAAGCTGCGATCGGCCGGTAGGAATCGATGTGGCCAGGGGTTGCTGTCGCAGCCGCGCACGGCACAATGTGACCACGTGAGCACCAGCGCCCTCGCCCGGCGACTCGGACTACGCGACGCCGTGTTCATCGGGCTCGGGTCGATGATCGGCGCCGGCGTATTCGCTGCCTTCGGACCCGCCGCTCGCGCTGCTGGCGTCGGACTGCTCATCGGGCTCGCGCTCGCCGCCTTCATAGCGTTCTGCAATGCGCTCGCCTCCGCCCAGCTCGCCGCGCAGTACCCGACCTCGGGGGGCACCTACCTTTACGGACGCGAACGGCTCGGGCCATGGTGGGGATTCATCGCTGGTTGGGGCTTCGTCGTCGGCAAGACCGCGTCCTGCGCGGCCATGGCACTCACCTTCGCCAGCTACGCCGTGCCCGGCCCGCACTGGTTACAACGGCTTATCGGCATCGCCGCGGTCCTTGCCCTGGCCGGGCTGAACCTCGGCGGCATCAGCCGAACCGCCCTGGCCACCCGCGTCACCGTGACTATCACCCTGGTATTGCTGAGCGTTCTCGTTGTCGGCATCGCGACCGGCGAGCACACCAGCGGCGCGCACCTGACCGGCTGGTCAGACATCACCATTTACGGCGTCCTGCAGTCGGCCGGACTGCTGTTCTTCGCCTTCGCCGGCTACGCCCGCATCGCCACCCTCGGAGAGGAAGTCCGCGACCCCGTCCGGACCATTCCTCGCGCGGTGACTATCGCCCTGTCCGTCACCGTGGTCATCTACCTGCTGGTCGGCCTCACTGCACTCGCCGGGGCGGGACCCGCTGTCCTCGCCAGCAGCACCGCTCCCCTGGCCGCCGCCGCGCATGCATCCGGCGTGGGAGCGTTGGCTCCGCTCGCTCGGATCGGCGCCGCGATCGCAGCCCTCGGTGCATTGCTGGCCCTGATCACCGGCATCGGCCGCACGACCCTCGCGATGGCTCGCGAGCACGACCTTCCCGGCTGGCTCGCCCAGGTCGACCAACGCCGACAGGTCCCACAACACGCGGAGATCGCGCTCGCCGTTGTTGTCAGTGCCCTGGTCGCCACCGTCGATCTACGCGAGATCATCGGCTTTTCCAGCTTCGGTGTGCTCATCTACTACGCCGTCGCCAACGCCTCCGCCTCGACCCAGCAACCCGAACACCGGCGTACACCCCGCGCTCTCAACGCGTTCGGGCTGCTCGGATGCCTCGTGCTAGTTGCAACCCTGCCTTGGGTGGACGTCATCATCGGTGTCATCGTCTTCGTCGTCGGACTCATCGGACGAGCGACAATCCTGAGCCGACGACGAGCCACGGACAGCCAAGCCTTGACCTCAACGCCATAGATCCACGCTGCCAGACACCGTAAAGGGATCATTGGCCTAGCGAGATGCCCGCGGTGGGCCAAGTGCCGCTTGCCCGATCCGGATGCTGAGGTCCCCCAACTCGTCCAGGATGAGGCTTGCCCCCCAGACCTGGTCACGCTTGCGGGCGGTCAGCGGACGCAAGACGCCGGCGTCGTGCAGTCGATTGAGGGCGGCGAAGACACTGCTTCGCGGTGCGTCGACGATCGCCAGTGCGTCTTCGGAGGACAAAATCGGGCGTGCGGGTAGCTGGGCGAGGAGTTGCTCAGCGGCACTGCCGCCGCGTGCGTTGACCATTACCCTCCACTCCCCCGGAATCTCGCTCAGTCGCCCGGCGGTTAACTGGGATTCAGCGGCCGCGATTCGTGACGAGTCGGCAAAGGTCGCGATCAGGGGGCTGACGTCGCCTTCGCGGTAGGCGTTGAGCAGGTCGAAGTAGCGGTCGCGGCGGGCCACGAGCGCGGAGGCCAACGGGACGACCACGCGAGTCGTTGCCCCCCGCCGACGAAGCACGGTGTTGATCAGCGCCCGCCCGATGCGGCCGTTGCCATCCGTGAAGGGATGGATCGATTCGAACTGGGCGTGGACGATTGCTGCTTGGACCAACGCTGGCAGGTCGTCGCGGTTGGCGAAGGCCAGCAGGTCGGCCATGTAGTCGGGCACGGTCGCTGGTGGTGGTGGGACGTAGAGCGCTCCACGTGGTGAATAGTTGCTGCCGCCGATCCAGTTCTGGACGGTTCGTAGTCGCCCGGCGTACGGGGCTTCGCCGGGGTCATCGCGCATGAGCACGCCGTGGGCGGAGGTGATGGCGGCTAAGTCGATCTGGTGGTGGCGAGTCACGTTGTTGATCATCGTGTCGAGCGCGGCCGTGGCCGCGACCATCGAGACTGCGGAGGAGTTCGTGCGGATGCCGTGCAGAGCGCGCGCGTAGTCCTCGAGACTGGCCTCGACCGCTTCGATCTTGGATGACGCCACGGACTCGGTCCGCAGTAGTAACACTCCGAGCGCCTCAAGGTCGAGGCCGTGCGCAGCGTCGAGCTTGAATATTTCGCCCATCGCTGACTCGATATCGGTAGCGAGCTGGGAGTCCAAGGTGAGTTGTTGGTCTGCGATCATCGGCGGTAGTGAGACCGTGATCTTTCGCAGCATCCGGTCTTCCTTGGCTCCGCCCTGGCTAGCCTGCTGCCACGCTCGGCTTTCGCGTCGATGCCGCGGCCAGCTAACGCTAGCTGTCGCCTTGCCGGTCATAAGGTGATCTCCTAACTCGGACTAACAGTAGCACTAGTCCGAGTTATGTGCCCGATTCCGGACTCTAGCCAACCTTAGTTTCGTTTATATCTTCCGAATACGGCGTAAATGGGTCACCGAGCCGCGCCATGGGTGATCGTCAATTGATCCGGTCGATCAGGGGGGCGACCGCGATCAGACCGACTGCACTCAACACGCCGACCAGCCAAGCGAGACCGGCGATCCGCGTTGGGGCAAACCGTCGAACAGCCAGGCCACCAGCTAAAGCCCCAAAGGTTATAAGCGCAAACCAGGGCCACGGATGAATGAGCAGAAAAGCCTTGAGGCACAGAATGAAGCCACCGACGGCGAGGAAACCCGCCAGCATCGCGGTCCAGTAGATCTTCGACAGAGTCGGCGGAACGGGGTCACGATCAGCGTCGTAGGCGTCTCGCTTATCGATGTGCGAGCTCATCGCCAGCCAGAGGTCGTTTATCGTGTCTGGATCCATAGCCGGTTCGATTTCGGATCGGCTCACCGTGGATCGCCACGATCGACTTGCTTCCAGCCCGTAAACGACGTCAACGCCATCGATGCGCCGCGGAAGCGTCTGCTTGGTTATTCCGGTTCCTCCCCATAAGAACAGCACTGGCTGAATCTCTACATCCGAATCCTTCACCGGCTTCCACATCCTCAGGTCCCGCGCGTTCCTGGTCACCTGCTCGATCGCAGCCGCTAGCTGACGCGAGGGCGGATCCAAACTCCATCCATTGCCGGACCACTTGCTTTCGACCGCGAATGCACCTCGCGGCAGGATCACCACGTGATCGATGTCCCAGCGACGCAGCGCCAGGCTATTGACTACACGGCCTCCGGCTTTCCTCAGGGGCCGCAGTTCACTGGCGGTCCACTGTTCAGCGGTCGCTCCCATCCCACTCGGTGCGGTGCCGGTGATCAGGAGGACGAGCACCCCGATTCCGCCGAAGGTGAGGACACCCATTCCGCCGACGGTGAGCCCTTGGATGAATCGGTTTGGCGCCACATAGGAGAGGCCTGTCGTAACAGCTGCCGCGACTATCACCATCGCAAGAAGCAGACGCCAGTTGTTCCTGACGAAGGCTTGCTGCCGTCGTCGTACCTCTGCTCGAGCCCACGAGCCGGCGCGCGCATCGCTCGCCAGGTTCCGTTCGCGCATCCAGCGGCGCATACGGACAGAGGACGACACGAGAACTCAATCGGCAACAGCGGCCCGTTCATGAGTCGGGCGACTAGATCGCGCAAGGCAGCGACCAGGTAGGCAACCCGACCTCACTGCCGTCATTGGCGTCATGTGCGCGGAACGTTGCGTGGCCGTTGCTCGGCCCGAACCGCTGAGAAACCCGTCGTTCCTAGTTTTGCGGTTGAGCTCGTAGCCATGAGCGCCGACGGCCACCGCAAAGGAACCCGATGACCACTGTCGAGCAAACCAACGCCACCCAAAGCCAACTCCCGTCCGACCCGAAGGCCGACACCCGCGGACGATGGATCCAGGATTGGCGCCCAGAGGACCTTGCTTTCTGGAAGCGCACCGGTTCGAGCGTTGCCCGGCGCAACCTGGTTTTCTCCATATTCTCCGAGCACATCGGCTTTTCGATCTGGAGTTTGTGGTCGGTGTTCGTCCTGTTCCTCACCCCCGAGTACGGGCTGAGCCACGACCTGAAAACCGCCGCCGCCCAGAAGTTCCTGCTCACCACCCTGCCGACCGCTCTCGGGGCCGGCGTCCGGCTGCCTTACACGTTCGCGGTGGCAAAGTTCGGCGGACGCAACTGGACGATCGTCAGCGCATTGCTGCTGCTCGTCCCCACCATCGCCGCCGCCATCATGCTTAAGCCCGGAATCTCGTTCAACACATTGCTGGTGCTGGCTGCGCTGGCCGGCGTCGGCGGTGGGAACTTCGCCTCATCGATGGCCAACATCAATTCCTTTTACCCACAGCGCCTCAAGGGTCGCGCGCTCGGCTTGAACGCCGGCGGTGGCAACCTCGGCGTCGCGGTCGTGCAGCTGGTCGCCCTCGCGGTTCTGGCTACAGCCGGCAAGGGACACCCCCGCGTTCTGCTGGCCATCTACGTCCCGCTGATTGTCGTGGCGGCGTTGTGCGCGGCCCTCTTCATGAACAACATCGCCCACGTGAGCAACGAGAAACGCGCTCTGCGCGAAGCCTGCCGCGAGCCACACACCTGGGTGATCGCCTTCCTCTACATCGGCACGTTCGGGTCGTTCATCGGGTTCGGCTTCGCGTTCGGTCAAGTGCTGCAGAACCAGTTCGGCGCCCACTTTCTTACGGGCGGCAAAGTGGATCCGGTGAAGATCGCGTCCCTGACCTTCCTTGGTCCGCTGGTCGGCTCACTGATACGCCCAGTCGGGGGCTGGCTGGCTGACCGTCTCGGCGGCGCCCGCACCACCGTATGGAACTTTGTCGCGATGGCCTTGGCCGCGACGGTCGTCCTCATCGCATCCCGGCAGAAATCGCTGGACCTCTTCTACGTCGGATTCATCGCGTTGTTCGTACTGTCCGGCATCGGTAACGGTTCGACGTACAAGATGATCCCGGCCATCTTCCGCAGCAAAGGGCAACGCCTCATCGACGCCGGCGGAGACCACGACATCGTCGAGCATGAGTCCCGGCGGATGTCGAACGCGGTCATCGGAATCGCCGGCGCCGTCGGAGCCTTCGGTGGCGTGATCGTGAACATCGCGTTCCGCCAGTCATTCCTGACCTACAAGACAGGCGACGCGGCCTACATCGGCTTCATCGCGTTCTACCTCGCCTGCGTCGCCCTCACCTGGCTCGTCTACCTTCGCCCGAGCGCCCAGCGACTGGCTGGTGTGTAAGCGGATGCCGACCTCAGTAGCGCCAACCATCGCTCGGATTGGCGGACCGCTCGGGTTCGTAGGCCAGACGGTAGCCGCGCTTCACGACGGTCTGCACGATCCGCGGATCGCCGAGGGCGGTCCGCAACCGTCCGACGGCCACCTCGACCGCGTGCTCGTCATCGCCGTCACCGGGAGCCACTTTCAGCAGGTCAGCGCGAGAGATTACCTGACCGGGACGCCTGATCAGTTCCCGAAGCAACGCCATGCTCGCGCTACTCAAGGGAACCAGCAGGTCGTCGACCAGGACGGCGTGGCCGCGGACATCGAGATCGTGTCCGGCGACCGGCAACCGCTGGCCGCGTCGCTGCGGCAGTTGCTCGACGATCTCTCGGACCAACGCACCGAGGCGTCCGCGCGCCGGCTGAATCACCGGAATGTTCCTACGCAGCAAGGGTCCTGCCGTCACCGGACCCACGCAAGCCGCGAGCACCCCGCACGCACCACCGCCCACAGCACCACTGCCGCCGCCACGTAAGGCGTCGCCGACGTCGGAGAATCGCCCTAACTCATCGGCGGTCTGTAGGAAGCTCACGACCGCCGGGGCACTGGTGAACGCAACCGCGTCGATGCCTCCGACGGCCACTGACTCGACGAGCCGTCGCAGTGCCGCCGGATCCTGCGGCGGCACCCAGCGATAGACCGGAACCTCGATGACTTCCGCCCCCGCCAGCCGCAGGGTTTCGACCACATCGGGCAGCGGCTCGCCATGGAGTTGAACCGCCACTCGCTTGTTGGTCAGGTCGACCGTCGAAATGAGATAGGCCAGCACTTCACTAGAGGATTCCGATTCCGGCGACCAGGCTTCACGCAACCCGACCGCCCGGATCGCTCCGCGCGCCTTCGGACCGCGGGCCAGCACTGTGGCCCGCTCTATCCCTTCGGTCAGTTTCTCGAGCACACCCCAGGTGTCGGCCGCATCCATCCAGCCGCGAAAGCCGATTCCGGTCGTGGCGATGACAAAGTCCAGTGGCGCCTGCAGGCACCGTTCGGTCGCGTCCCGAAGCTCGGCATCATCGGCCAGCGGCACGATCTGAATCGCCGGAGCGTAGACGATCTTAGCCCCGCGCCGCTCCAATGCCGCCCCGAATTCCTTGCGACGGCGGGCAGCGGTGATCCCCACGGTGTATCCAGCCAGCGGTTCGATGCCGGCCCGGGACGAAGTCATCGCCTGATCGTGACTCAATCGCGTTTCGCAATGGGTCGGCCGTGTTACAACCATGCGACGTCCGCCTCTCAGCCGCCTCATCCGGCCAGTGCGGCCGAGCCAGCTCACCGGACGAACGTGCCCGCTGTGCGCAGATGTGTTCGTGGCAGCAACATATCTGCACCCCCACCTGTAACCGGCTCACGCGAAGATTGTCTCGTGCCGCCGCCTCCCCCATCCTCGCCCCCGGTGGCCACGCACTGCCCGTACTGCTCGTTGCAGTGCGGGATCACGCTCGATACCTCGTCCGGCGCGCTCGTCCTGGATGCCCAAGCGGACTTCCCGACCAACCTGGGCGGCCTGTGCGCGAAGGGCTGGACCGCGGCCGAGCTGATCGGTCACCCCGAACGCCTCACCACACCCATGGTCCGCGACGGCCGCGACCAGCCGCTGCGACCGGCCAGCTGGGACGAAGCCCTGGACCGCGTCGCCACCGCAATAAAGGGCGCTCAGGCCCGCTACGGCCCCAACGGCGTCGGGATATTCGGCGGCGGTGGGCTGACCAACGAAAAGGCCTATCAACTCGGCAAGTTCGCCCGCGCGACCCTGCGCACGGCCATGATCGACTACAACGGCCGATTCTGCATGTCCTCGGCCGCCAACGCCGCCACCCGAGCCTTCGGTATCGACCGGGGCTTGCCGTTCCCGCTGCCCGACATCGCCCGTACCGATGCCCTGCTACTCGTGGGCAGCAACCCGGCCGACACCCTGCCGCCGGCCATGCAATTCCTCGACGCCGCGCGGGAACGCGGTGCCCAACTGATCGTGATCGACCCTCGGCTCACCCGAACCGCTGCCTCCGCCCACCTGCATCTGCAGCCGGTGCCCGGAACGGACCTGGCCCTGGCCAACGGCCTGCTCAACGTGGCCATCCGCGAACGGCTCGTGGACCTTGACTACATCGCCGCGCGCACGAGCAACTTCGACGCCGTCCGCCGGGCCGTCCGGCTGTACTGGCCCGATCGGGTCGAACGTATCAGCGGCGTGCCCGAGGCCGACATCGTGCGGGCCGCACACATGCTGGCCGAAGCCGAGCACGCGATGATCCTGACCGCGCGGGGAGCCGAGCAACACAGTTCGGGCTCGGACACCGCCATCGCGTTCATCAACCTGGCGCTGGCCCTCGGGCTTCCCGGACGGCCGTTCTCCGGGTACGGGACCGTGACCGGCCAGGGTAATGGCCAAGGTGGGCGCGAACACGGCCAGAAAGCCGATCAGCTACCGGGCTACCGCCGGCTGGACGACCCGATCGCCCGGGCCCACGTGGCCAAGATCTGGGGCATGGACCCGAGCGAACTACCGGAACCTGGTGTGTCCGCCTACGAAATGCTCGACCAACTCGGGACCCCCTCAGGGGTGCACGCCCTCTGGGTGGTGGCGTCCAACATCGTGGTGTCCGCGCCGAGAGCCGGTCACGTCTGCGCGCGGCTGCGCGAGCTGGATTTTCTGGTGGTGTCGGACTTCTTCCTTTCCGAGACGGCGGCATTGGCTGACGTCGTACTGCCCTGCACCCAGTGGGCCGAGGAAACCGGCACGATGACCAACCTCGAAGGTCGGGTCATCCTGCGCCAGGCCGCCATTGCCGCCCCCGACGGCGCCCGCTCGGATCTGTGGGTGATGCGCGAGCTGGCCCGGCGCCTCGACCGGCCCGAGCTGTCTGATGATCCGGAAGACATCTTCGAGGAGCTTCGGCTGGCCAGCGCCGGCGGAAAGGCCGACTACGCGGGCATCAGTTACGACCGGATCCGCGCCGAACAAGGGGTGTTCTGGCCCTGCCCCTCCCCCCGGCATCCGGGCACACCCCGGCTGTTCACCGAAGACTTTCCGACCCGGGACCGACGGGCGCAATTTCATCCGGTCGAGCATCGTGGTCCGGCCGAAACTCCGGATGCCGAATACCCCTACTACCTGACCACCGGACGGCTGTTGCGCCAGTACCAATCGGGGACGCAGACCCGCCGGGTCGCCGTGCTCGATCAGGCCGATCCCGAAGCAATCGTGGAGATGCACCCCACCGTGGCCGTCCGCGTTGGAGTGGCCAGCGGTGACCTGGTCGCGCTGCGCACTCGGCGCGGACGGGCCGTGATGCAGGTAAGGATCGCCGACGGGATTCGCGCCGACACCGTCTTCGCCCCGTTTCACTACGGCGGCGTCTCCGCGGTCAACCTGCTGACCAACCCGGCTCTGGACCCGCATTCGCGGATGCCTGAATTCAAGGCCTGCGCCGTCGCCATCGAGTCGGTGCCAAACGACCCCGGGCCAACCCACCCCGCCGATTCCGTCGATTCTGTCGATACAGCCAAGGAGAACGTATGACCATGCTCGAGGACGCACCTCCACCCACCCCGTCCCCGATCGCTAAGGCCAAGCTGATCATCATCGGCAACGGCATGGCCGGAGCTCGCGCGCTGGAAGAGATTTTGCGCCGCGGCGGCAACGAGCGCTTCGAGGTAACGGTGTTCGGCGACGAGCCGTACGGAAACTACAACCGAATCCTGCTGTCCAATGTCCTGGCCGGCACCGAGAATACCGCCGAGATCTACCTGAACCCGATCGACTGGTACGCCGAGAACGACATCGATCTGCGGTCCGGCGTACGCGTCGTCCGCATCGATCGCGACGCTCGTCTGGTGCATACCGACGACGGAACGGTCATGCGCTACGACCGTCTGATCATCGCCACTGGCAGCCGGTCGTTCTTCCCACCGATCGAGGGAATGTGGGCCGACGACAAGAACCTGACGGCCGGGGTTTTCGGCTTTCGCAGCCTGGACGATTGCGCCGCGATGCTCGAGTACGCCGAAGGCGCGCGGACGGCCGCGGTCATCGGTGGTGGCTTGCTGGGTTTGGAAGCGGCCCGTGGCTTGCAGAATCACGGGCTGGCCGTCCAGGTCGTGCATGCCGCGTCCACCCTGATGGAAACCCAACTCGACCTGAACGCCGGCACTATCCTTCGCGGCTCGGTGGAAAGCCTCGGCATCACCGTCCACACCGAGGCGCGAACGACCAGGATTCTCACCGAGAACGGCAGGACGACCGGGCTTGAATTCGATGACGGAACCTCGCTGCAGTGCGACATGCTCGTCGTCTCGGCCGGCATCCGACCCAATGTCGGACTGGCCCGACGGGCCGGACTGAGCGTCGAACGCGCGATCGTGGTGGACGACCACATGCGATCGGTCGACGATGAAAACATCTACGTCGTCGGCGAATGCGCCCAGCATCGCGGTCAGGTGTACGGGCTGGTGGCGCCGCTGTGGGAACAGGCCCTCGTACTGGCCGATCATCTGACCCGAACCGACAGCGCCGCGACCTATGAAGGATCACGGATGGCCACCAAGCTCAAGGTTGCCGGTGTCGACGTCGCGTCGATGGGTCTGAAGGCGCCGGAGCATCCCGACGATGAGTTCGTCCAGTTCTCCGAGCCGAAACGCGGTGTCTACAAGACACTTGTCGTGCGGGACGGCAAGCTCGTCGGAGCGACACTGCTCGGCGACACCAGCAAGGTTGCCTACCTCATCCAGGCCTTCGACCGCGGGCTTCCGCTGCCCGAGGAACGTATGTCGCTGATGTTCGACCTCGGCACCCCAGCGGCGGAAGTCGGGGCGGCCGAGCTGGCCGATGACGTCCAGGTCTGCAACTGCAACGGGGTCAGCAAGGGCAGTCTGGTCGCCTGTGTGCGCGGTGGGGAAAAGACCCTCACCGGAGTCATGGCCAAAACCCGCGCCGGAAAGGGTTGTGGCTCCTGCAAGAACCTGGTCAGTCAGATCGTCGAATGGGCCGCTGACGGTGACGTCGAAGTGGATCCGTCGGCCGATTGGTACGTGCCTGGTATTCCGTTCGACAAACCTCAGCTGATGGAAAAGATTCGCGAGCTTCAGTTGCACTCGGTCTCCTCGGTGTTCGCCGCTCTGGCACCCGAGGGCAAGGAGGATGCCCAATCGAAGATGGGCTTGGCTTCGCTGCTGCAGATGATGTGGGCTGATGAGTTCGTCGACGAGCGAGACGCCCGCTTCATCAACGACCGGGTGCACGCCAACATCCAACGAGACGGGACGTTCTCGGTGGTGCCGCAGATGAAGGGCGGGGTTACCAGCGTCGCGCAGCTACGCACCATTGCCGACGTCGCCGAGAAGTACGAAGTGCCGATGATCAAACTCACCGGCGGTCAGCGGATCGACCTGCTCGGCCTGCGCAAGGAGGACTTGCCGGCGGTGTGGTCAGATCTGGGGATGCCGTCCGGGTACGCCTACGGCAAAAGTTTTCGCACCGTGAAAACCTGCGTCGGCACCGACTACTGCCGATTCGGGGTCGGCGATTCGACGTCCCTCGGCATTCGGATCGAGGAACGTTTTCAGGGAATCGCCGGGCCCGGCAAGATGAAACTCGCCGTCGCGGGTTGTCCGCGAAACTGCTCGGAAGCGCTGTGCAAGGATCTCGGCGTGGTCGCCGTCGACGGCGGCAAGTGGGAGATCTACGTCGGCGGGGCGGCCGGAGCCCATATACGTAAGGGAGATCTCTTGGCCACGGTCGACGACCCGGACTTGGTCATCACCCTCACCGGCCGTTTCCTGCAGTACTACCGGGAGAATGCCAAGTGGCTGGAACGGACCTACGCCTGGGTGCCACGGATCGGAATCGAGAAGATTCGCGCCGTTGTTGTCGAGGACAGCGACGGGATCGCGGCGCGCTTGGATGCCGACATGCAGAAGGCTGTCGACGCCTATGTCGACCCGTGGACAGAGCGAGCTGCGCCCGTGACACCGGGCCAGTTCCGTACCGCGCTGCCGCTGACGGCCCTCCCCCAGGTCGGCCGCGGATGAAGGTCGACGACATTCCGGTCGGCGAGGGACGGACGCTGGCCGTGGACGGGGAACAGGTTGCGGTGTTCCGGCTCCGCGACGGAAGCCTGCGGGCGCTCGGTGCCGTCTGCCCGCACCGCGGCGGCCCGCTCGCCGATGGCTTGCTGGACGGAGATGTCGTCGTATGCCCACTGCACGGCTACACCTACGACCTCCTGACAGGGGCCGAAGTAGGCAACGGCGGCTCACCCGTCTGCGCGTACTCGGTGGTTGTCGATGCTCAGCGCGACATCTCCGTTGCCCGTCTCGATACGACGGACCGGCGCCTTGAACCGGCGTCTACGCGCTCAGCCCGCGAGGAATCCGGCTAGGGCGGCGGTCGTAGCGGTCCCGTTCACTGGCGGCGCTTAGATGCCCGCGGCCGGGGCACACGGAATCGTTGCGAGCAGGCCACACTCGATCTCCACGCCGCCACCGTACCGATACCATTGCCAGCACCATGACGCATCCCGCTTATGAGCAGGTCCGGCAACTGTCGGCCAGCATTTCGGTGTTGTTGCAATGCAATCCAGGTCCGATGACTCTCGACGGCACGAACACCTGGCTGCTGTCGGCCCCGGAGTCCGACGAGGTCGTTGTGGTGGATCCGGGGCAGGGCGGGGATCAGCACCTTGACCGTCTGATCGAAGCGGCGCCGAACATCGGACTGGTGCTGGTCACTCACGGGCACCGCGACCACAGCGACACCGCCGAGGCTCTGCACGAGGCCACCGGCGCACCGACGCGCGCGATGGCCGACGAGTTTTCCTTCGGGGCGTCACCGCTGGCCGACGGCGATACTTTCGAGGCCGCCGGGCTGCGCCTGCGAGTGCTGAGGACGCCCGGTCACTCGAGTGACTCCGTCTCGATACTCGTGTCGTCCGCCGATGGCGTTGCCGCGGCCGTGCTCACCGGTGACACGATCCTGGGGCGAGGCACCTCGGTGGTGTCGCCGCCGGATGGTCATCTCGGCTCCTACCTGGCCTCGCTCAGCCGACTGCAAGACCTCGGGCCGATCCTCGTCCTGCCCGGTCACGGACCCGAGATGCCGAACCTTGCTGAGGCGGCTTCGTTCTACCTGGCTCACCGTCGGGAGCGGCTCGACCAGGTGCGGGCGGCCCTGGACCAACTGGGCCCGGACGCGACTGCGCGCCAGATCGTGGAGTTGGTTTACTCCGATGTGGACCGGGTGTTGTGGCCGGCGGCCGAACGCAGCGTGCTCGCTCAGTTGGAGTACCTGCAGGAAGTCTGATCAGGGCGGCCGTTACTTCGGCGGCAAGGTCCGGACGTAGGCGAGCGCGATATCGACCCAGCGTTTGAGTTCCTTCGCCGTTTGGACACCGTCCGGGGTCACGCGGAGCCAGCCATCCATTTCGCGTCCACGCATCACCGCCTTGTCGGCGTGGGTCTGTGCGGCCAGCGAGTCGGTCTCGGCCGGATTTACGCGCAGCAACAGACCGCCTTGACCGCTGGCGCTGACCACCATATTGCCGTTGAGCAGGAACGCCAGCCCACCGAACATCCGCTTCTCGGACAGGTTGCTCTCGACAGCCAGGCACTCTCTCAGTCGGTTCGCCAGTTCCTCGTCGTAGGCCATGTCGCCAGTATCGGCCCTGCCCCCGACAACCGTTCGTTTCGCCAGCGAATGGCCGGCTATATACAGGCTTCAGGTGCGGTGGATGGGGTTGTGTCGTGGTCGTTGTTCGGGGTCTATGTGTTTGGGTGGGGTCCAGTAGACGGTGTTGTTGTGGAGGTGGGCTTTCCACCCTTGTTTAGGTGCCTGTCCGTTGTGGTAGCCGCAGGTGATCGCGAGGTTGTTGAGGTCGGTGGGGCCGCCGTCGGCCCAGTCGGTCAAATGATGGATCTGGGATTGGGCGGCCGTCTTCCGGCAGCCGGGGAATGTGCAGCCCTTATCTCTTGCGAACAACGCTAACCGTTGGCCGGGGCTGGCCAGGCGGCGAGCGCGGCCGTAGGCGAGGGTGCCGAGGTGCTGGTCGAACACGACGGGCAGGGTTTTCGCGTCGACCCCGAGCCGCATCGCGGCCTGGACGCTGAGGTGGCCGCCGTGGTGGGTGGTGGCTTGTCCGGCGCGGGCTTCGAGTTGGTCAAGGGTCATGCTGATGATCAGCGTGGTCGGCACCCCCGCGGTGGCCGGCAGGTCCCCGGCCGCTAACAGGCGTTGGGCGGCGTGTTCGAAGGCATCATGGCGGCGTTGGTCGATGCTGCGGTCATCCGGAATCGGGTCACTACCCGGCTCGACCACCGCTGGTTCGGACTCGAACGTGGTGGGGGCGGGATGCTCATGAGTGGATGCAGCACGCTCTGCCACACCGCTAAACAGGTCGGAGTCAAACGCCCGCGGAGTTCACCGCAGCCGTCGGGCAACTCCCGCAGGCTGATGCCGCGGTGCCACTCGGCTAACCGGTCGCGGGGTTGATCACCGTCGGGGTGCAGGTGGGCCAGGATCCGGGTGCCGAGGTGTTTCAACGTGACCGAGTCACTGCCCGCGACCGCATGCTGAGTCAACTCGGCATCGATCAGGTCCCGGTAGGTGGGCTGGTCCGGTTCCGGGACCAGCCGCACCACATCCGCGATCACCTTCGTGTGGGCGATCGACACCGAACCGGTCCGGGCCGCGTGAGCGGCGACCGGCAGCAACGGCGGCAACACGCCCCCGCTCACCGCCCGCCGGCTCCCCAACATCGCTACCGCCGCTGTCCGGGCCCGGGCCTGGGACAAGGTCGAAGC